>Ga0209694_1000063_pt1 | contig 195659 bp, 194 predicted proteins | sample GluameincwithD2O_FD_187499 | JGI IMG/M metagenome (GOLD analysis project Ga0209694, IMG submission 187499) | Mouse cecum microbial communities from Vienna, Austria - Glucosamine amended microcosms incubated with D2O (SPAdes) (version 2) | ecosystem: Host-associated > Mammals > Digestive system... | reverse complement strand
CATGATTTTATACACTTTATTCAGTTGTCAAGGTACGCATTTTTATATGTAAATCATCCTAACTCTCAGGATGTATCTACCCAAGTCATCTGCATCATATCAAGGCAGGTTTTCGGACGGTCTGCCCCAATAAAATTGTCAATCTTTAAGACATAACAAAAACAGGGCATCCCCATCGATACCCTGTTCATTATTTTTCAGTCCATGCTTTAACACATGACACGATTTTACTATTCTTATTTCTTCCCGGTCTCTTTTGCAAAATATTCCCGAACCAGCTTTACAACGGTTCCCGACAGCAGGAACAATGCCACTAAGTTCGGTATAGACATCAACCCGTTACATGTATCTGCAATGCCCCAGATAATCCCTAAGTCTACCGTCGCTCCAATGATTGCCACAAGCGCATAGACAAGCATGAACGGCTTTACAATCTTCGTGGAGAATACGAACTCCACACAGCGCGCGCCGTAAAGCCCCCACCCAAGTATGGTGGAAAACGCGAAACAGCACATGGCGATTGCCGTAAAGACAGACACCCAATTCCCATAAGTAGAAGTAAATCCGGAGATGGTAAGCTCTGCCCCTGCTGCCTCCCCGAAGTTGATATTAACACCGCTGCACAGGATGACAAGTGCCGTCAGCGTACAGATTACGATCGTATCTGCAAATACTTCAAAGATTCCGAACATCCCCTGTTTCACCGGCTGATCCGTATCCGCACAGGCATGTGCGATGGAACCTGTACCGATACCGGCCTCATTAGAGAATATTCCCCTCGACACGCCTCTTCGCATAGTCACCAAAAAACTTCCGATCACGCCGCCGGTAAATGCAGACGGATTAAACGCCCCCGCAAAAATCATCTCAAAAACTACCGGAACATTGCCGATATTTAAAACAACAACTCCCAATGCAAGGATAATATAAAATACCGCCATAAAAGGAACCAGCTTTTCTGTCACGCTGCCGATACGCTTAACACCGCCCAAAAGCACGATTGCCACCAGCGCAGCGATAATGATTCCGATGACTAAGTTCACCGTACCTACCTGGGACTCACTGATGATTCCATAATTGATAAACGCGGAATCAATGGATGCCGTGATTGTATTCACCTGGGTCGCATTGCCTGTACCCATTACGGTCAGCGCTCCCAGCATCGCATACACGACAGCCATCCAGTACCATCCCCTGCCAAGCCCGTTCTTTATGTAGTACATCGGTCCGCCCACATAATCCCCCTCCGGATTCCTCTCACGGAAATGAACTGCCAGCGTAACCTCTGAAAACTTCGTACACATGCCAAGGAGCGCAGATATCCACATCCAGAATACCGCTCCCGGCCCGCCGATTGCAATCGCACCGGCTACCCCGGCAACATTGCCGGTCCCCACGGTAGCCGCTAACGCCGTGCAGACAGCCTGAAACGGAGTGATACTTCCTTCCTTCGCCTCAGACTTCGTAAAAATCCTGCCGATAGAGTTCTTCAGCGCATACCCGAACTTGCGGAACTGTATAAATCCCGTCCGAAAACTAAGGACAAGCCCCACGCCGATAATGCACACCATCGCCGGCACGCCCCACACAAAATCATTCACTGCCGCATTGATGGATTCAATTGTCTGTAACATAGTTTTTCCTCTCTTTCCTACCCTCTCCTCTACAGAGAAAGTACATAGTATGACATATCCATTGTCAACCATATCATACATTCCCATGTTTGTATACAATTGATATTTTTCCATCAGTATTGTTATATTTGTCGCAATAATGCGGTATTTTTAACGTTAATTTATGCACAATAGCAAAAACTCATCTCCAGATTGTCTCTTTAGATTTCAACAGCCGTTTTCTTCACCTGGTTAAGCGCATCCGCAACCGCCGGTATCATCAAGATTAACACGGTAATGATTCCCTCTGCCAGAAGATAGCTGTAATTATATGCAATCGGATAAATGCTCCGGAGTGACTGCGGGAAATTTTCCGGCATATAGTCCATCCAGTAAAGATACCCGCCAAGGGAATGAAATGCCCCTCTCGCCAGCACCGCCGCTATATAGCCCTTTACCAGACCATTTGACCGCTTCGCAAAGAGCCCGGCAATACCGAGAGCTGCAAAAGCGAAAAAATAATCGCAGCATACTTGGAAAAAGGACAATATAAACGGCTCCTGGATAAACTGCAGGATACTATAGGCAAGCCCTACTAAAATCCCCGTCTTCACCCCGTACCAGTTTGCGACCAGCACAATAAAAAGCATACTGCACAGTGTCACACTGCCGCCCCAGGGCATCTCGAAAATCTTGATATACGATGTCACAAACGCAAGCGCCATCGCCATCGCACAGAATACAAGCTGCCTTGTGGTCATCTTCCTTTTCTCCGAACCTCTCCCCGCGAAGATGATTGCCAGCAAAAACAGGACAATCCCCGCCACAACACATACCACATAACCGACGCCGGTCAGGCCGCCTTCTGCATTTACTAAAAACTGAAACATAAAAATACCTCCTTTATCTTCGATTGAAGACAAAGGAGATATAATATCTCTCATAACGCGTCCCTACGTTGGCATTATCCAAATCAGGTTATAGGTCTGGGCGGTGTCAGCCCACTCTCAGCCTGCTCCATACAAGCTCCCTTGTCATCAATCATATGAAATTTTACAAAATTTATCATAAATCACCCTTTAGAAAATGTCAAGCTTCAATTGACATTTAACTAAAGATGCAGTAAAATATAAAAATGTGCAGCCGGGGTGTTAGCGGTACCTTATACCTGCAATCCGCTATAGCAGGGGTGATGTTACGCAGAGGGCCTGTATTTGCAGAGCTGCCCTTGGAAAGTGGCGTTGAGGCCTGGGTCTTACGCGACGGGAATCTGTGAACCGTGTCAGATCGGGAACGAAGCAGCACTAAGCAGAACCTCCCGGGTGCCGTGAGGGTGCCTGGACTGAGTTAACTGCCAAGGTAACGTCTGTGAATGTAGGTTCGAAGCGTAACGCACATAAAATAAGCTTACCATTTTATGTTATACTATCTTTCTTTTTCTTCTCCCGCAGCTCTTTAAAAAAAGACTTCATCATCTGGCTGCATTCCTCCTCAAGAATCCCTATTGTAAGTTCTGCCTGATGATTAAACTCCGGCATCTGCAACAGATTCAGAATAGAACCGGCACATCCCGCCTTGGGATTCATGCACCCCACCACAACCCTCGTCATTCTGGACTGCACGATTGCCCCGGCACACATCTGGCACGGCTCAAGAGTAACATACATCGTACATCCCTCCAGACGCCAGTCACCTACCTTCTTACTGGCCTTTTTGATCGCGATCAGTTCCGCATGTGCCAATGTATTTTTATCAATTGTTCTGCGGTTATATCCACGCCCTATGATCTTATCCTGATATACGATCACACAACCAATCGGTGTTTCGCCAAGTACATAGGCTTTCTTTGCCTGCTTGATCGCTTCTTTCATATATTTCTCATCCGTACTCTGCATTGTTTTACCCCGTCACTTTTAATCCCACTTAAATGCCCGTTTCACCGGTCTGCACCAATATCCAAAAGGATGTTCCTCATTGCATTCTTCCGGGCTCAGCTTGATATCAAGCCTGTCTCTTGCGATAAACTCCGCAAAACCAAAGGCTCCCGCCGCTGCGGCCTCTTTCTCATGATATATTCCCGGAACACCCAGCATAACTTGCTCTTCTCTCTCAAGAATAATCAAATGGTGGTAATTATAATATCCGTGTAAAAGGAAATTATTATTTGCCAGGCGCCATTCACAGCGGGCAAGCTTTGCAAGCTCCGTGCGCTGGATCTTTTTCGTCCGCCATCCCCTACGGACATCCGTTTTTCCTTCCTCTTCCGAAAAAAAGATATCCTCGCTGCGAATCGCAGGCACTGCCTCCATAATATCACCTGTTTCCTGTATCTCTTCCGTTTGTTCAGATTGTTCGTCCGCCACCCCGGCTGTCTGTTCTGGTTCTTCTTCCGCCATCCCGGCTGTCTGTTCTGGTTCTTCTTCCGCCATCCCGGCTATTTGTTCTGGTTCTTCTTCCGGCTCCTTTGATTCCTTGCTCTCTCTACTGCCTTCGCTCTCTTCCGCTCTCCAGATCTGCATGTTAGATACATCCATCTGGGTATCGTTCCAAAGCGCTGCATAGCGCCGCCCGTCTCTGTTCTCCAGGACGATACCATTTACTTTTCCGTAGATTTCCGGAGTTCCTGTTTCTTCCGCTGTATAACTGATGCACTCATTCACAGCAGGATTGATATTATCTGCCTCGCCTTGCCAGATACCAAAGCATGTTCCGGCCTCTTCAAAGAGCAGGTAGATCTGTAAGCTTGTTTCACTGCCCATCCGCAGTCCCTTTCCGTGTATGTGAACCATACACTCATCCTCTCCCTGCTCTACCTTCACGAAGCCGACATTGCGCATACGTTTTTCCTGCTCATATTCGTACAAATAGCGAATAAATCGTTTCAATATTCCACTTCCATTCTAGCTTTATTCATCATAATCTATTCGCTGTGTACGCCGTTCATTCCTAAAATTAAATTATTTATTATTCTTTTTGTCACACCATTGCATTCAATTCCTGATACAGCCTTTTGGCATAGCTGTCCGTCATACCACAGATATAATCCGTTGCCAGGAGAAGACGGAGATAGAGCTTTTCCGCCTCCGGCTTTCCTCTTGCCTGCCTGTGATAAGCATTCTTATAATTATCGGAGATAAACCAGATCATCCGCGACTCAATCGTTCCAAGCTTCTGCGCGCTGTCATCATACTTTACAGCCGCCGACACAAATCTGTCCATCAGGTAATCGATCATTGCAGACTCCGACACTTCCATGCGATATATTGCATCAGAAGTAAATACCTCCCGAAATGCGAAATCACCGAGCAAATCCATGAGCTTGTCTGCAAATGTATGATAGAACAAATCATGCTTGTATGTTCCGCTCATAATTGCCCCGTAATTGGAGGTAAATCCATAAGTCGCACAATTAAGCAAAAATCCCTGTACTCTCACAATCCAATTTTTAACAGCAAATTCCTCCGGATTATCCACATGCCGCTCCTTCCCTACCAGATATATCTCTTCCAGCTTATCTGCCGGATAAAAAGCACCCGTTCCCTCCTGCCTGTACAGCATTTGAAGCTCCTTAAGTTCCTCCAAGAGACGATTGTAACTGATAAATCCCTTTACAAAAGCATCTTCAATGTCTGCTGTCTTATAGGCAATATCATCTGCCGCCTCAAGAATAAACGTCAGAGGATGCCGCTTACCAAACGTCCCCGTCTCCCTCTGGATATCCTCAAAAATGTCTTTATCTGCATAATAATAGCCCATCTTCTTATCTTTGATGTCACCGGAACGTCTGTCAATCTGTACAGACGATACCGGATATTTGATCATCGTACCAAGAAGAGCATAGGTTAAGTTCATACCATTATCATCCACCAGGAAATGAAGCTTTGTCACAAGCCTTAAAGCCTGTGCATTTCCCTCAAAATGATACAGATCTTGCCGCATCTGTTCCGGCAAAACCTTGGCAATGGGCACTCCCCGAAACTGACGCACCGGAAGCTCTCTTTCAAACCATTCCCTGATCTCTACTTCTCCAAAATGACCAAAGGGCGGATTCCCGATATCATGAATCAGCCCTGCACATTGCAGAATATTGCAGATGTCTTCTTTCATTCGAGGCGTAAACCCGGATTCCCTGTGGTAAGCCAGTATATTCTCACCAATATTCTGCCCCAGGGACTTCGCAAAAGAAGATACTTCCAGAGAATGTGTGAGCCTGGTGCGGATAAAGTCACTTTTATCTAAAGGGAACACCTGCGTCTTATCCTGCAGCCTTCGAAATGAAGCACTCCCAATGATCCTCTGGTAATCTTTCTCGAACTCACTTCTCAGATCGCTTCCTGCCCCGCGTCGTCCTGACACACCTCTGCTTCTCTTCGTTGATAGTAACTGTCTCCAATCCATAACACTCCTTAATCGAGATAAACCGGCGGTTCATAATCCTTTCCAAGCAGCATCTTTTTCCGCTCCTGATATCCTAAAAACGCCCATTCTGTCATATCCGTCCATTTATGGTCTTTCCTGTTATATACCTGCACATATCCAATACGCTTCGGATGCATCCGAACACTATTTGAAAAATATTCTCTTCCAGTATAGGGATTCACATCCCCCGCCTCAAGATCTTCCTCTTCATCTTCATATATCTGGTCCTGAACGTCATTGTCCGGCCCTGTATATTCCTTTAACCGTTCTGAAAATGTATTTTCCGGCTCTTCATTTTTCTCCTGTTCATCTGCTTCTTCGTAAACTTCTTGTTCTTGTGTATCAGGGATTTCCTCTTCTTCCTCAGAATACTCTTGCGGCTTCGGGTCTTCTTCGCGTTTTCTAAAGGGCAGATGTGACATCCATCCGCCTTTCTTCTCCGCTTTTTTCTCAGCTTCCTGTTGCTCCCTTTTTTTACGGCGTCTTTCCCATGCTATATTTCTCTCCCGGTCCTCCCGCTCTATAGAGTCCATCTCCGCAAGAAGCTCCTGCATCAACTGCTCCTGTGCCGATTCCCCGGAACTCTTGCGAATCTCAAGAAACTCTCCCACTGTAATATCTCTGCCGGAACTTTCATCCTGCACATCCTCATCGGGCAAGGCTGCCGTCTCGTCCTCATCTGTCACAACATCTGTCTCATCCTCATCTGCGTCCCCGTTCTCCATCTCCTGCTCTTCGACGGCGGTCCTTTCTGCTTCTTTCGTTCCTTCATCCGCTTCCTCTGTAGTTACCGCCTCTTGCTCAACTGCCTTCTGGTCTGCTTCGTCCGGAGTATCTTCACCAAGAATATCAAGTTTGAACGGACATTCTAAAATAGAGGCGATCATCCGCATATCCTGTTCCTGGAAATTATCCCTCCCCAGTCTCTGCGTGAGATTCTGCCTCGACATCTTTTTATCTGTACGCTGTTCAATCATTTCCGCAAGCTCTTTAATTGTCATCCCTTTTCTGCCGAGGACAATCTTTACCTGCTCCCCAAATGTTAAATCCGGCATACTTTACCTCCTTCCCTATGGAATCTATTTTAGCAAATCAGAAAATAAGCGTCAACAGGGTCACTGAAAAAGTAACAGAGAACAGCCGGTGCAGTTGTCTGCCCCGGCTGTTCCCCATAGATATGCACTACAAAAATTAGGTTATCGGCCAAGTCATAATAAAACGGAATTTTATCGGCTGATAATCTCCTGCACCTACCGGAAGCGGTATCCCTGCCTTCATTAATGCGGCACCGGTATAAACTTCTCCCGTAGCTGTGTCTTTGTAGTGTTCATACGGCTCTAGCCCTTCCAGATAGATCAAATGAATATGCGGATTTGCTTCATTTCTTAATTGAACACCGTTGACAACAGCCTCTTTTTTATCTTTGGAGACAAACTGCCAGATAACATAATCATCATTCTTATAAGGATTGGATAAACGGTAATAATCACCTGTCTGAACCAGGTGCTCCATTTCTTTATACTCCAAAATCTGCTTTTTCGCAAGGTCTTTTTCTTCTTTCGTAAGATGCTCAAGATCAAGCTCATAGCCAAACGTTCCTGCGCTTGCAACTACCGCCCTGGTCTCAAACGGTGTCGTGCGCCCGGTCTGGTGGTTCGGACATACACTGACATGCGCGCCCATAGTGCTTATTGGATAACCAAAGGATGTCCCGTACTGGATCTTTAAGCGGTCAATGGCATCCGTATTATCACTGCACCAGATCTGCGGTGAATAATATAGCATTCCCGCATCAAATCTTCCGCCTCCTCCGCAGCAGTTCTCAAACAGAAGATCCGGATACCTGGTCACAAGCTGCTCCATCATCTCATACACGCCAAGCACATAGCGGTGGAATACTTCGCCTTGTCTTTCCGGCGGAAGTGCTGAAGAATATACATTCGCCACACTTCGGTTCATATCCCATTTCACATAATCGGCGCCGCAGCTATCCAGTACGGCAAAGATCTGTTTCATCACATAATCCCGGACTTCTTTCCTCGTGATATCCAGATTAAGCTGATGGCGGCTTCTCGTCATGTTACGCTCCGGAATCCGCAGCACCCAGTCGGGATGCTCCCGGTAAAGGTTACTGTCTTCCGACACCATCTCCGGCTCAATCCAGATACCGAACTTCATACCAAGGGATTTGATACGTTTCACCAGCTTCGGCAATCCTCCCTTGATCTTGTCCTCATTCACGATCCAGTCGCCAAGACCCGAGTAATCCGTATCCCGCTTTCCAAACCATCCGTCGTCGAGAACAAACATATCAAGCCCGATATCCTTCGCCTCTTTCGCAATCTTATAAAGCTTTTCTTCATCAAAATCAAAATAGGTTGCCTCCCAGTTATTGACCAGAATCGGCCTGGGGGCCTTAACATATTTGCTCCGGATCAGGTTGGAACGGTACGCATCATGATAGATGCGAGACAGTCTTCCCAGCCCTTCACCGGAATATGCCATAATCACTTCCGGGGTCTCAAACTCATCCCCTCTATTCAAACGGAAAGAAAAATGATACGGATGTATGCCCATTACAAGCCTTGTCTGCTCCATCTGGTCCACCTCGATCTCACAGCGGTAATTGCCGCTGTAGGCGAGAGCGAACCCATAACAGTCGCCGTGTTTTTCCGATGTCATCTTGTCACATAAAATCACAAATGGATTATGTTGATGACTGGACATTCCGCGCTTGCTCTCCACGGATTGAACCCCGTGGTGCAGAGGCAGCCGCTCCGTCATACGCTCCATCGTATGCCTTCCATAAAAATGGATAAAATCCATATGTTTATTGGTATAATCCATCTCCATGGACATGGCACGCTGTATCGTAACCGTCTTCTCTCCCTTATTTTCCATTCTAACTGCCCTGGTGATCACATCAAGATCATAGAATACTCCATATAACAGATGAACTTTAAGGTTCGTAATCCTGTCGTACAGTGTGATCTCCAGAGTCTCTGCTTCATTTTCATCACCGAACATACACGGAAGCCCCTTAAGTGAGTACTTTCCCTCTATCATGCGGTAACTCTCATAACGCAGATGAACTGCGTCACTTCCATCCTCATGGGTCATCTCCATGGCATTGATCCGGTAATCCCCATTTCCGTATCCGGAATACTCCTGCGGCAGCACATCCAGGGAGAACGTCCGATCCTCCCCCGCTTCATAGGGATTTCCTGAAAAACCGCGGTCCAGACAGATAATTCGATGCGCGGCTTCTGTATCCCCGATGTCAGCACCATAGTATAGATGTGTCAATGTATCATACGCTCCTACCTGCATCTGATACATACTGTTCTTTGTGCGCAGAGTAAAAACTTTAGTTTGTTCATTATAAGCAATATATTTCATAATCTGCCCTCTCACAATTCTATATTTCAGCACATAATATTTATGCAGAAAACACCTGGCCTGTCGTAAACAGACCAGATGTATGATAACTTTTTACTGCCGTATTATTTTACCGCGCCGTTTACAACGCCATTGATAATCTGCTTCTGGCATATCAGATAAAAGATTAAGATTGGCAGCAATGCCAGCAGGTAAGACGCAAATGCCAGATTATAGTTTGTACCAAATTGTGTCTGGAAAGTCAACTGTGCCAGCGGCAATGTATTAGCTCCTGTACCCGACATGATAACAAGAGGAGTCATAACATCATTCCATGTTCCCAAAGCAGTCAATACAGCAACTGTAGCATGCATAGGTCCCATGATCGGGAAGATCACTTTCCAGTAAGTTGACCATGTAGTTGCACCGTCCACAAAAGCAGCTTCCTCTAAAGCGACCGGGATATTTTTTAAATAACCGGAATAAAGCATTACATTCATCGGCATATAGAACACAAGATAACACAAGATAACGCCAACCCAATTATCAACTCCCATCTGTGCAGTCTGTTTTACCAAAGGCATCATTAAGATAGCAAAAGGAACAAACATACCGCTGACAATATAAAGATATGAAAATTTGTAAAATTTGCTCTTAGCCATACTCCTGCCGATGGCATATCCAGCCAAAGAGTGAATCACAATGGCCAGCACTACAGTAATAACTGTAATCATAACACTGTATCCCAAAGAATGCCAGAAGTCTGTGACACGCATAGCTTCTGCAAAATTTTCAAGACTCCAGCTTTTCGGAAGGCTTAATGCTCCGGCAATATCATTCGTCATCTCCGATGGCTTTTTAAATGCAATCACTACCGCCATGTAAAGCGGGAAGATAACAGTAAGACATCCAATTATCAAAAGAATAGTAAGTGGCCAGTTAGTGACAGCCGCAACTTTATTTTTCTGTTTCATTATAACTGTTCCTCCTTCTTTCCTGTTATAGTAAGCTGGCATACAGAGATTGCAACGATTACAATAAAGAATACTACTGCGTTAGCACTCTGGAAACCAAATTGTCCGCCGCCCATACCATTGTTATAGATCAGAAAGGATATGGATTCCGTACTCTGTGCAGGACCACCTTTTGTCAATGCCATGATCTGATCGAATACCATCAGAAAGTCTTTCATGCTTAATACCATGTTGATACTGAAGAATGGAATAATCAACGGGAATGTTAATTCCTTAAAACTCTTCCACCCGGTAGCGCCGTCAATAGCGCCAGCCTCATATACGTCCTCTGGAACAGTCTGAAGACCGGAGATATAAATCAGCGTTGTCTGCGCAATAGACTGCCATGCCGCAACAATTACGATCGCAATCCACGCTGTATTTGTGTTGGAAAGCATACTTCCCTTTCCAGTCAATGTAGGAAGAATATATGTAAAGATATATCCGAAGATATAACCCACAACCAATCCGCCGAGAATTCTTGGTACAAAATACACGCCTCTCAATGCACTCTTAGCTTTAATCTTGCCGTTTAATCCTAATGCAAGAAGCAACGCGATTACGTTTGTTATGATTGTAGCAAGAATTGCAAATTTGAAAGTGAAAAGGTAAGATTTTCCTACACGTCCGTCTGTAAATAAGTCTGCATAGTTACGCATACCTACCCAGTCGTAGCTTCCGAAGCCTTTAAAGTTTGTAAAACTATAGATAAGGCCCTTGATCAGCGGCAAAGTATTAAAACAGAAAAACAATGCCAGGACTGGGATTGTGATCAGCAAAAAGGTCTGGTTTCTGCTTAATTTGTTTTTCATCATTTATTTCCTCCCTTTTCCTCATATTCCTGTACTTTACGAATAATATCACGGTTATAACGTACCCAGTCGGTGTCGAACTTATTCAGGAATTTATCCACATTCCCGTCTAATAAGAATGTCTGAATCTGGGCATCCACGCTCATCTCAGACGGATAATAATGATCCTGATAATCAACCATCTTACCTGAATTGATATACTCAAGCATACCATCAAGAGCAGGAGAAAGCTCAAATTCTTTGTCTTTGCAGGGAACTGCGTTCTGATTGTCCAGATATGTCTGAATCGTGCTGTCCTCAAGCATGAAACTTAATACTTCGTAAGCAGCTTCTTTATTCTGGCACTCACTTGCAACACAGAACTGAAGATCCACACCTGAATTTAAAATATTGCCATCCGCATTGTCACATCCCGGCATAACAAAAGAATCTATATCCATCTCCGGATTGACTGACTGAATCTGCGGAACAGCGTAACTTCCGATACAGTACATTGCGGACTCTCCATTCGCAAAAGCTGTACATGCATCATTGTAACTATATGCAAACGGATCACTTTGTGCATGTTCGAGAAGCTCCAGCATCTTTTCTGCCACTTCCGGATATTCATCTTTAAATGTCGTTTCACCTTTATTTACCTGGCGGCAAACATCTGCCGGTGCCAGATCACAGGCCAGCGCATTCCATGGCGCTAAACATGTCCATACATCTTTATAGCCAAAATACAGCGGCTGCTTCCCAGAAGCTTTAATGGTATCACACAGGCTCATAAATTCATCCCATGTAGTGGGTATTTTCCATCCATTTTCTTTAAACATCTCTCTGTTATATAAAACTCCTGCTGCATTCGCTACATATGGAACCGCATAAACACCATCCATCGGAACAAACTCAAGATTTTTATCAATATCCAGATAAGCTTGTTTGATCAATGATAATCCTTCAAAATCCGAAATATCCATAAGAATTTCTGCATCAAGAAAATTAGAAAAATTAACATCACCACCGATGCCAATAATATCCGGCGCACTTTCCTTGATTAATCGCGTCTTCAATACAGTCATAGCATCGTTTGGGGATTCAATCGAAAGAACAATATCGTCATGTGTTGCATTGAATTCTTTTTCCATTGCTTCAAAAGCATCGACAGCCTCCGGCTTATACTGAAGCATGGTGATATGAATTTTCCCATCCGAACTGGTTGACGAACTGCATCCGACAGCCGAGACAGCAGTTCCAATTAGCATTGTTGCCACAAGTATTGCAGCAATTACTCTCTTTTTCATTCCACACCTCTCCTTTTTCGTCATCTCGACGTTTTTTCTGTTAAACATTATACAGTTTCATACAAGTTGCATAAATGGCATAATTAAATGTGTTTATGTCAATTTCGATATAGAAAAATCGTACAATATATGCTATAATAAAAACAGACATCAGCAAGATCATCGTTTTGCATTATATAGAAGTTCTAGTAGGAATATAGCGGGATTGCTTACATCGCCTTGTTTATATTCCTATATCATTTTCACCGTTTAGGAATTAAAATAATGAAAAAGGAGAAATCGACTATGCGCAATGTGAAATATACCGATAGTGTTACTTTCCGTTGTCTGGAGCATTTAAGAGAGACTTCCTTAGACATCAGCCTAATCCATGCCGGAAGAGAGCATTGTAAACCTCTTCACATCTGTCCAGGCGAACGGGAGGAATTTATCATTCATTTTGTTTTTTCAGGAAAAGGCTTTTACTCAATAAACGGTAACACCTATCCATTATCTGCGGGGCAGATGTTTGTCATCTATCCGGGTGTCTCAGTTACATATGGCTCTGACGCTACGGACCCGTGGCACTATGCATGGATTGGATTTAATGGAATCAGAGCTGACTCAATCTTAAGTCAATGCGGCTTCTCACCTAAAAAGTTAATTCTTCCATCGCCGCTTCAACCGGAAATCATCATGGACTGTATTGATAATATTCTGGATTGTAAAGCTCTCACTTTCGCTGATGATCTGCGCAGAGAGGCATGGATGCTCATGCTTTTTTCCAGACTGATTGACAACCGCACAATGCTGCGCCACAAACATTCACCGGAAAGTCATAATTACGGCTCTAACGTCTACATGGAGCTGGCGGTCGAACACATCAAGATTTACTATAAGGACGGGATCAATGTATCAGATATTGCCGGGCATATCGGCATCAGCCGGGCATACTTGAATCACGTATTCCAAAAAGAACTTGGTATATCCATACAGAAGTTTCTCATCGACTACCGGATGCACAAAGCTGCGAACCTTCTCGTCAGCACCAATGACACCATCAAGGAGATCTCACGCGCTGTTGGCTATGAAGACCAGCTTGCATTCTCGAAAGCTTTTAAGAAAAAATTCGAGATGAGCCCGAAAAATTATCGGACATTCCGGGCAACTACTGTACTATATAATGAAAAACAATTGATCGACCACAAAGAAGACTTTTCCGATTAGGAAAAGTCTTCTTTCATGTCAGATATTTACTGCATCTTTCTCCGGTTTGCTGAATACTGCCAATGCTGCTGTAGTTAATATAAGCCCTGTCACCGCAAGAACTGTAGGTTTCTCTGAGAAAAACAAAAGCCCAAACACCATCGCAGCTACCGGCTCACCTGCCGCCAATATCGATGCCTTTCCCGCCTCCATATAGTTAAGAGCAAGCGTATAAGATACGTACGGCAATATGGAAGTAACCAGTGCATTGACAAGCATAAACAATACCATCTTCACACCGCCGCCCTTTGTCACAGTATAGATGCATCTCCAATCTGTCACCGGAAAGAGGGCAGCGGCACTAATAAACATACAGTAAAATATCATTGTAAATGCATGATATTCCCTCCTCGCAGACTCCTTACTGACCAAGCTGTACATTGCATAGAAAAATGCAGCTAACACGCCAAATCCAATCCCCGCTGCAGACCATTTCATACCTGAACCTGTCTCTAACACTCCGCTCACCAATACACAGCCTGTCAGAGCAAGAGCCATACACCCCAACTTCTTCCCGGTTATCTTCTCGCCGAACAGAAGCGCCGCCAGAAACAGCACAAATACCGGTGACATACTTAATAACACTGCTGCCAGAGATAAGGTAACTTCTTTGATCGATGCATTATAGGCAAGCATTACTCCAAGAATCCCGCAAAATCCGCCAAGAGCAAATATCCAAACGTCCTTTAATTTGATGCGAAACAGTTTCCTGTCATACAGACAGATCATTCCCGCCAGCACGCATACCGCCACCGAAAGTCTTGACTCTGCCACCGTAAATCCATCCATGCCAAGCTCCGTAAGCGTCCTCACAAAGATACCGCCGGAACCCCACATAATCCCGGACAGTATAGGAAACATGTAAACGATTCTTTTCATCTTTTGTTTCCCCCAAGCTCTTTTTTGCCAAGCCTTACCTCTTCCATCTCTCTTAAGAGCTCTTCGTCCATAGTATCAAAGAGGTAGTTCTTCGTACCGCATACTTTGTCTCCATACTCTTCTTCTATCTGTTTTCTCATAAGCTTCACCTCCTCAAGAAACTCCCTTGCAGATATCAGTGTCCCTCCCTGTCCAAGCGTTACTACCTGCTCCACTCCGTCCGAGGTGACAACCGTAACATGATATTTTCGCCCAATCTCATGCACCACTTTTTCTATATACTGGTCAGCCGTCTCCGCCTCTTTCGTATATACTACATGGATATTGTGGTACTTCTGTATCTCCAGGGCATAGCCACTCACCTTATAGGCATCGAAAACAAGGATTACTGCACACTTTTTGAATCCCTGGTAATTACAGAGGATATCCATAAGCTTTCCCCGCGCCCCTTCGATGTTGTCCTTTGCCAGCTCCTTCAGATCGTCCCATGCAAAGATGACATTGTACCCGTCCACTAGCAGATATTCCTTTAACGGTTCTTTCTTTTTCTGCTTTTTCCCAGCAGATGACGTTACCGTTCTTGCAGCCGGAGCCGGTTTTGTCTCATATTTGCCATACGTACGAATGAAAATCTCCTCAAGCTCTTTTTCCTCTTTTCTATTCAAGGAATACATCTGTGCAGCTTCTTTTCCTGCCGGAAGACGCCCTGCATCTCTCCTTCCCGGTGCCGCTGATTCCGGCTTGTCCGACTTTTTTGTCAACCACCTTTTCAACTGGCTTTCTATGTGCATGTACTCAGGCACCTCATGCCACGGCACGTAATATCCTGCTCCGTGAGAACAGAATACAGACCCCGACGGGTTATCTGTATCCTTTTCCGGGTCATACCCAAACTCCTCCAACACCTCTTCCTGATTATGGCAAGGCTCATAATCTCTATATTCAAGAAATAATCTCCCCTGCCCTTTTGAGTATCCCAGAACCTCCCTCTGGTAGTCACGCATAACAGATACCGGTGCCTTCCCGGTAAGAACAGCCATATCTCCTGCTGTCTCAGGTGCATCTGCCTCCCCGTACATTCTCTGGATATCAGTCATCGCACGCCCGGTCATCTCCGCCGGGACTTCCAGCCGGAAGGTGTAATACGGCTCTAACAGAATACTTTCTGCCTGCATAAGTCCCTGTCTCACCGCACGATAAGTAGACTGCCGGAAATCGCCGCCCTCTGTATGTTTTAGATGGGCACGGCCTGCCGCCAGCGTAATCTTCATATCTGTGATAAACGAGCCGGTCAGCACTCCGCGGTGAGGCTTTTCCGTCAGATGGGTAAGGATAAGCCTCTGCCAGTTCTTATCCAGCTCGTCTTCACTGCATGCTGTTTCAAAGAGAAGCCCGCTCCCCGGCTCTCCTGGCTCCAAGATCAAGTGCACCTCCGCATAATGCCTGAGCGGTTCATAGTGCCCAATCCCCTCTGCTATCGTCTGAATCGTCTCTTTGTATACAATATTGCCCGTGCCGAACTCTACGCAGACGCCGAACCGCTCCTGTATGACACTTTTTAAGATCTCTGTCTGGACTTCTCCCATAAGCCTGACATGAATCTCTCCAAGCTCTTCATTCCAGATAACCTTAAGCATCGGATCTTCCTCTTCAAGCTGCCGCAGAAAGATAAGCGTCTTATGGAGATCAAAGCCATCCGGCGGTATGACCTGATAATTTAAGACCGGCTCTAACAATGGGCTTTCCGAATCTTCCTCACTCCCAAGGCCCTGACCGGCATATGTGCTGTTAAGTCCTGTAACTGCACAGACCATCCCAGCCTGTACTTCCTGCACCGTCTCATACTTCTCTCCGGAATAGACGCGGATCTGATTCACCTTTTCATCGCCAATTAAAATGTCTTTGACTTTTAATGTTCCGCCGGTAAGCTTAAGATGAGTCAGGCGGATGCCCTGAGAATCCCGCGATATCTTAAATACCCTCGCCCCGAAAGTTTCCCGACTTCTTTTTCCGGCACAAGCTCCCGCGTATTTTTCAATTCCCTCTAAAAGCTCCCGGACGCCTTCATTCTTTAACGCTGCTCCGAAATAACACGGAAAGACTTTTCTCTTTGCTATCATCTCCGCAACCGTCTCTTCCTTAAGCTCTCCTGTCTCCAAATACTGTTCCATTGCCTCTTCGCTGCAAAGGGCAAGTTCTTCATAAAAATCATCTTTCGGTACATCAAAAGAAACGCAGCCTTCATCAAGACCGCGGGCCAGCTCTTTCAGAAGGGCGAACTTTTCAGTTCCCTCCTGATCCATCTTATTGATAAAAAGAAATACCGGAACCCGGTACATAGTAAGAAGCCTCCACAAAGTCCGTGTATGCCCCTGTACGCCGTCCGCTCCGTTGATCACCAGCACGGCCGCATCCAGAACCTTAAGTGTACGCTCCATCTCTGCCGAAAAATCCACATGCCCCGGAGTGTCAAGAAGAGTTACTGTAAGATTCCCCAAGGGAAACACTGCCTGTTTTGAAAAGATAGTGATTCCCCTGCTTTTTTCCAATTCATAGCTGTCTAAAAAAGCATCGCCGTGGTCTACACGTCCCTGCTTCCTGATCTTTCCTGTAAGGTAGAGAATGCTTTCAGAAAGGGTTGTCTTTCCTGCATCTACATGGGCTACCAGACCTATTACAATATTCTTCATCATTATCTTTGAACGTATTCTCCTTCAACTTTCATTAATCATAATAATCATATTCATCGTAATTGTCCCTTCTTCGCCTGCTCCCGCCACCGGATAAAGAACGAATCAATCTGAAAATTCCAAGTATGACTGCACGTACCGCTGCAAACACAATGAACATCGCCATGAAGCCTGCAACACCGGCTACAATATCGTCAAAATCCATCTTCCCGGTTCCTGTAATTCCCTGTCCGATCTCAATGGCAAATGCAATCACAATGATCACTGTAAACACATAAATCCACGCGATCACAAGCACATGATTCTCACTCAGCAGCTTAAACAGCGGATAGATAACAAACAACATCCCCATTCCCAGAACTCCTATCACTAGAAAATGAAGCTCTTTGTCCGAAAAAACAGTCTCAAAGCTATCGTTCCACGTCATGATCATATCGTGGAGCACCGCAATCATCTTAACAACTACATATAAAAAATCAGCCATAATATCCCCTTTTCTTTTGAATTATACTATACTTCGTCCACCAACGTATTATAACGCAAAGACTGCCGGACATCAAGCCCGGCAGCCTCTAATAATGTTATAAACTATTCGATTATAATCTCAAATCCTGTATCAATCTCTTTCGTCGTCGTCTTTTTGCCGCGATCCTTCGCCAGCTTCTCCACATTCGTCTTCTGGTGAGGCTCACTGACCAATACTTTCACCGGTCCATTGGCACTCTTTAAAGCCTCCGCTGTCAGCATGATCGGCTCCGGACAGGAAAGACCTCTTGCGTCTACTTCTTTCATAATACAAGCCCTCCTATTTCACATTTTCCCGTTTATTTGTAAATGCAATGATAAAACATACGATGATGCAGATGATAACCGCTATCTTACCAGCCGGTGTAGCTGCTCCTGCAACCACCTCGCCTGTCTCTGCATTCAGCGCCGTTCCGCTTGATGCAAGTCCCAGATTATGGCAAAGCGCAGCTCCTATGAATAAACCGAGTACAGTCACCGCTGCATCGGACGACCCCTGTCCTGCCAAGATCAACTGGCGGAGCGGGCAGCCGCCTGCCAGAACCGCAGCGAATCCAACCGCGTACATGCCAAGGATATTCCACAGATGCTCAGAATGTGCAATTATTCCCGGTGTATCGAATCCTACGACAAATTTGCCCATTGCAAGGTTAAATACCAGCATTACAACAAACACACCACCGATGACTGTCAGCAAATCAAAATTTTTCATCAAGATCACGTCACGAATACCGCCCGCAAAGCACATCCTTGCCTTCTGGGCAAGTGCGCCGAACACAAGTCCGCCAAGCAGTGATAAGATGATCGGGGCATGCATACTTCCCGGACCTGTCTCGCTGGCCTTCAAAAATCCCATAACGCCAAGAACCAGTACGCCGATTAGCAGAATCGGCAGCACCGCGCCGCTTTCTTTTCCTGTATCATGGGAACGCCCAAGGCTAAAGCCCTTCTTCAACGCAAACGTACCTGTTGCCACGCCAAAAATGAATCCGACCAGTGCGACCCACGCATTCAGATCGCCGGCTGACATACGGATGACCATACGAAGCGGACAGCCCAAGAATACGAGAGAGCCGATCATAATGACCATCCCTAATACAAAGCGGATCATCGGTGATGAACCTGCTGTTGAGCGGTACTCCTTGGTTGCAACAGAGATTAAAAACGCCCCCAGCACCAGCCCCGTGATCTCCGGTCTTGCATACTGGACAACCTCTGCCTGATGCATCCCGAGAGAACCAGCCATATCACGCACAAAACACGCGATACAGAATGCCATGTTTGCCGGATTGCCGAAATATGCCAGAACAGCCGCAACAACTCCGCACAAAACCCCCGCAACTGCGAGTTTCTTCCTTGAATCATACAAATTCATGTTACTTTCCTCTCTTTCCTCTTTATGTAATTTTTATATGTCTACTCTTCTATTATGAACTTGTATGAATCTTGTGTCCAATTGATTATGTCAATAAATCGTCACACTTATCGATATTATCTATAAATAACCTCAATATATAGGATTATCCTGAAAATATTTACAAAATGTACTCCCTGTCGCCAAGCTCCTGATAATCCACATGATGTCCCACATACTTGTAAGCTGGACGGATGATCTTACCTTTATTCACCAGTTCCTCAAGCCTGTGGGCGCTCCAGCCAGAGATTCTGGAAATGGCAAAGATCGGTGTAAAAAGCTCTGTAGGGATGCCGAGCATACTGTACACAAGCCCGCTGTAGAAGTCCACATTTGCACAGATTGGCTTAAACAGTCTCCTTCTCTCCATCAAAAGCTTCGATGCGACCCGCTCCACCATATTGTAGAGAGCGAATTCCCTTTCCATACCCTTCGCCTCGGAAAGCCTCCGGGCATATTCCTTCAGCACGACTTCCCTGGGGTCAGAGATTGTATAGACTGCATGGCCCATCCCATAGATCAGTCCAGCGCCGTCAAACGCCTCTTTATCAAGCACCCGAATCAGATATGCCGTCACATCCTGCTCATTCGTAATGTCCGGACAGGATGCTTTCAGATCATCAAACATCTGCATGACTTTTAAATTCGCGCCGCCGTGGCGCGGCCCCTTAAGGGATGACATAGACGCTGCCACCGCCGAGTATGTATCTGTCCCCGAGCTTGTCACTACATGGTTCGTAAAGGTACTGTTATTACCGCCACCGTGGTCCGCATGGAGTACAAGTGCAATGTCTAAGACCTTTGCCTCAAGCTCCGTATATTTCCCGTCCTTGCGGAGCATATATAAGAGATTCTCCGCTGTAGAAAGCTCAGGCTTTGGCGGACGCACCATCAATGTCTTGTCAAAATGGAACATCCGGTACGCGTAATAGGCATATACACTCATCATTGGCATCTTCGCAATAAGCTGCAGAGATTGTCTGAGTACATTGGACACTGCGATATCATCAGGTCTTGCGTCGTAGGAATATAACAGCACAATGCACTTCTGTAACGCATTCATGATATTCGCCGGCGGCGCTTTCATCACCACGTCCCGGACAAACTGCCCGGATAGCTCTCTTAAACCTCCTAATATCTTGATAAAATTCTCGAATTCATCATTGACAGGCAGTCTTCCGAACAGCAAAAGATACGTCGCCTCTTCAAAGAGGAAACGATCCCTGCCCTTTGCACTCACAATATCCCGCACATTGACACCCTGATAGTAAAGTTCGCCTTCTACCGGATAAGATCTTCCGTTCACCCGCTTCATCGCTACTACATCAGAAATCTCTGTAAGTCCCGTCAGCACACCCTTGCCGTTAGAATCACGAAGCCCCCGCTTCACATCATATTCCAGATAAAGATTCTGGTCGATGGCACCGGAACGCATACAGTTTTCCACCAGCTCATCAAACTTAATATCCAGCTCCTCGCCAAGCTCCATCATAGAATGTATATTCTCCATAATTAACCCCTCTCATATTTTTCTGAAATCCCAACCACTCCGAATGCACCCGGACCTCCGTGACAGGTGATCACACCTCCGGTCTGCACCCAGGTTACTTTTTTCACTCCGCAGTTTAAAGCCGCCTGTTCTGCTCTCCGGCGCACTTCATCCGACATCCGCGGCGAACAGATCAGCCACACCTCATCAAGGCTAAACTTCTGCTCCCGGATATAATTCTCCGTTAGCTGGCCTACAATCTTTTTCATGCTTCCTCTATGCTTTTTCGTCGCCTTCAGATACCCGTTAAGAATATCAATCTGGGGATGGATCTTGAGCAAAGCCCCGCAAAGAGCCGCCGCATTGCTCACCCTTCCTCCTGCACGCAAAAACTCCAGCTTATCCGGCACAAAACACATGCGGACGCGCTCCGACACTTCCTTTGCTTTCTCTGCCGCTTCCTGAACCGTCCACTCAGGATGCTTTTTAAGAAGTTCTGCCATCGTCACTACAACAGCATACTGCCCCACGGACACATGCTTCGTATCCAGGCTGGTGACGTAATCACGCCCTTCAGCGGCAATCTGCCCGCTCTGATAAGAACAAGTGGTCACTGAAGAATACGCCAAGTATAAGATCTCTCCATCCGGGTGCTCTTTATGAATCTGGTCATAAATCTTTTCAAAATCCTCCGGGACACTCCCGCTTGTCTTCGGAAGCTTTCCTGTCCGCTCATAAAACGCACATACCTCTTCTGCCGGAAATGTGGCGTCATCTTTTGTCTCCTCCCCGAAGGACACATGCATCGGCACAATATAAATCCCATACTTATCCGCTACTTCTTTTGTGATATCCGAACCTGTCTCAGCAAGCAATACTATCTCTCCCATGATCTTCTCCTTTTACGTACAACACATCAGATCATCACGTGGTTTTTATTACTACTTGTTATTGTATCTTACCAAATCCTATGATACAATTTACAGATAACTATGAAATGTAAACTTTTAGGAGAATACCAGATGAAACACGATGTTTCTTTGATGAAAAGCATACTTGGGAAAAATTTTACAAAAAGAAACCGATTCACCCGTCAGTGTATCGGAGAGTCGATTATTGCCCTGATGCAGAGCAAAATCTTTGAGGAGATCACTATCTCCGACATTGTCAAAAAAGCAGGCGTATCACGCATGACCTTTTATCACTATTTCCAGTCAAAAACCGATGCCCTCAACAGCTATCTCCACGAGATCATCGAACTTTATCTTGAGGAATGCAGCCGCTCGATCGGCATCGATACTTTCTATGACGCTGTCCATATCCGCCACGCCTTCCTGTTCTTTGACCAGTACGCGGAATTCTTCCTCACATTGGCAGGCGCGAACCTCCACTCCCTGATGATCCATGCGATAAACGAATATATCACCAAGCTCGTCGCCCCTGTATATCCCCACTCCGCCTATGAGTTATACTATTACGGCGGAGCGCTTCTGAATGTCTTCTTAAAATGGGAGGCAGACGGCAAAAAAGAATCCGTAGACGAGATTGTAAAAGTCGTCTGCCACTGCAGCAGTATCAGCTAACCGATTTCCTGCTGCATATTCCTCTTTTGCCGTCTTCTGCATCATCCTTTGTTCTGCATCTCTACCAGACGCTTGCCGCAGTAGATCTCGCGGAGCTTTGGCTTTTCAATCTTGCCTGTGGCATTGCGCGGAACCTCTGCAAAGATATATCTATGCGGGCGCTTGTAGCGGGGCAGCTTCTTACAGAACTTCTCTAAGTCCTCCTGGGTACAAGAAGCTCCCTCCTTTGTCTCAACGATGGCCGCTGCAATCTCTCCAAGGCGCTTGTCCGGCAGACCGATAATCGCCACATCCTTCACCGCCTCATGAGCGCGCATGAAATCCTCGATCTGAACCGGATACAGATTCTCGCCGCCGCTGATGATCACGTCTTTCTTACGGTCCACAAGGAAGATGAATCCGTCCTCATCCTCCATAGCCATATCGCCGGTATAGAGCCACCCGTCCTTAAGCACCTCGGCAGTCGCCTTCTCATCATTGTAATAACAGGTCATGACGCCCGGTCCAAAAAGAATCAGCTCACCTACATCTCCCTGCTTCACATCCTGGCCATTCTCATCCACGATCCGGGTCCTCCAGCCGTACCCGGCCTTTCCAATCGCTCCCACTTTATGGATATTGTTGATGCCCAGATGCACCGCACCAGGTCCGATGGACTCGCTCAGTCCGTAATTGGTATCATACTTATGGTTCGGGAAATATGCTTTCCACCGCTTGATCAGGCTTGGCGGAACCGGCTGCGCACCGATATGCATAAGCCGCCACTGGCTGAGTTCGTAATCCTCAAGGTGCACATCACCTCTGTCAAGAGCATCTAAGATATCCTGCGCCCACGGAACGAGGAGCCACACGATGGTACACCTCTCCTTGGATACCGCATCCAGGATCACCTCCGGCGATGTCCCTTTTAAAAGAATGCCTTTGCTGCCCGTCAGAAAGCTTCCGAACCAGTGCATCTTCGCCCCCGTATGGTAAAGCGGCGGGATACATAGGAAAATATCATCCTTCGTCTGCTGGTGATGGCTCTGCTCTACTTTGCAGGCATGCATCAGACTTTCATGGTTATGTAAGATTGCTTTCGGGAACCCAGTCGTTCCCGACGAAAAATAGATTGCCGCATCATCGATATCCCGCAGTACGATATCCGGTGACTGGCAGGAGCAGTTCACCGACTGCTGCACGTAACTCTCCGCAAAGGAAGGACATCCGTCCCCCACAAAGAATACCAGCCGGTTCTTTGAGATCGAATCTGCAATCTCCTCCACCCGTCCGATAAACTCCGGTCCGAAGACAAGCACATCCGACTCCGAAAGGTTCAGACAGTACTCAATCTCCTCCGAAGAGTACCGGAAATTAAGGGGAACCGCCAGCGCCCCGGTCTTTAGCACACCAAAATAAATGGGCAGCCACTCCAGGCAGTTCATCAAAAGTATCGCAACCTTATCCCCTTTTTTGACCCCGCGGCTGATCAGAAGATTCGCAAAACGGTTCGCCTTTTCATTGAATACATTCCACGTGATCTCCCTGCGGTAATATGTGGGAGAGGTCGGCTCCATCAGCTCATATTCCTTCCATGTGATCCGCCGGTCCTCCGGCATCTGCGGATTAATCTCCACCAGGCAGATATCTTCCCCGAATTTCCGGCAATTTTCCTCTAAAATCTCTGTAATCGGCATTACACTTTACCCCTTTAACGCTTTTATTTGATAAAGTTCATTCTAACATTTTACGACCGCTTCGTCAACCAAATTGAAAGTTGTATTCAGCTTGTATTTAGCTTGTATTCACGGTTCAAGAGATGCTCATGATTTTTTTTGCGGAAGCAGGAAGATAAACACCAGTGAACTGAGCAGCAAAAGTCCCGGATAGAAAAGATTCGGGATAATATCGAATGCCGTCACCTCAAAGCCAAGCTCGCCGGCCGCCGAAATTGCCACCAGCATCTGTGCACCATAAGGAATCGCCCCTTGGGAAATACATGAAAACGTATCCAAAAGAGATGCCGTCTTTCTCGGGCTGACACCATACTCCTGCGCCATCTCCTTCGCAATAGGATTCGCCATAACGATGGCGACTGTATTATTGGCCGTCGCAACATCCATGGCACATACCAAAAGCCCCATCCCGAGCTGGCCTCCCCTTTTTCCCTTAAACACACGCCGGATTGCAGAAAGCAGCGCCTCAAAGCCTCCGTATTCCCGGATAAGCGCGCACATCGCTGCCACAAGAACCGCTACCATACAGGTTTCAAACATCCCGGATACTCCTGAACCCATATTGGCAAGCAGGTCAGTTGGAACCGTCTGCCCGGTGGCAAGCATGATCAGCGAACCGGACACAATCCCGATAAGCAGCACCACAAATACATTGATCCCTACGATACCGCCGATCAGTACAAGCACGTAAGGGATGATCTGTATCAGATTATAATCCTTCGCCACTGCTCCGCTTAAATCCGTGCGCAGAGACAGCACAAGAATCAATACCAGTGTGACAACCGCCGCCGGGAAAGCAATCCCGAAGTTCTCCCGGAACTTATCTTTCATAGCACATCCCTGTCCGTTACACGCCGCAATCGTCGTATCCGAGATAAACGAAAGATTGTCCCCGAACATCGCTCCGCCCATAACAGAACCGATGCAAAGCGGAAGGCTGAACCCCGAAGCCTGTGCCACAGTCACCGCAATCGGTGTGATCAGCGTGATCGTCCCTACAGAAGTTCCCATCGCCGTAGAAACAAAGCACGCTACCACAAACAATACTGCTACCGCAAATTTCGCCGGAATCAGCGAAAGCATAAAGTAAGCGACACTCTCTGCACTGCTCCTTCCGACTACCCCGACAAATGATCCCGCCGCTAAAAAGATCAAAAGCATCGTGATAATGTTCTTATCCGCCAGCCCCTGGGCCATAATTCCCAGCTTGTCATCAAACTTTACTTCCCTATTCTGTAAGCACGCCACTAGGATAGCTGCCAGAAATGCTACCACGATCGGAATGTTGTAGAATCCCATCGGGATCTTCATCACATACTCAAATAATATACCAAGCCCCAAATATAGGACTAAAAACACACCGATTGGCAAAAGCGCTATCGGATTACTTTTCTTCATCATATTTTCCCCCTTGTATCATGTATTTTCAACTGCGTTGCTCTCATTTTTTGTCATGCTGCCGTTGGCTAGGCCTAGGAAGATGCAGAGTAGAGGGAGGTAAAAAATCGAATATTCGTTTGCCAGTCCCTGTATCATATATACGCATAACGTCAATGCCACTGCAACCTGCAATTCATTCTGTTTCCAACTTTTCAATGCTCTTATTAACGTAGATAATAATAATCCGAAATATCCGATTACCCCCAGGATGCCCATGTCTGAAAGCATCTGTAAAAATTCATTGTGAGGATCGTTAAACGTTAATTCCTCCAATGAAACCGTCCCGCCCGCAGCAATAAACTCCCTAAAACAATTCAATCCATTCCCAAATAATTTGCGCCAAAACGGCTCATTTATAAATGTATACACCGTCCTGTTCCATATAAATCCCCGCCTGTTGAAAGTAGTATCTTTAACTACGAGATAATTCCAAAAAGAATTTTCCTGGATACTGCTTTTATTAAGGTTCGCGTATATTACGCCCATCACAAAACATATTGCCAGCCCAATTCCTACACATAAAGCAATTTTTCTTATTATGAGCAAACCTTTTCTCAAACAATCTTTTTTCGCTTTATTAATTCCTATCATCAGAAGATAGATTCCCGCTTCTCCCAAAATCAAGTTACCATTTAACAAAAATTCCCCAAGATCAAAGAAAGGATACAAACTCTCCCCATACATATACAACAATGCCCATATCGTAATCTTTGCTCCCAGATACATTCCCATTATCTGCATATATCTTCCAAACCACACTTCTCTTTCAACAGCAAAATAAAGCAGCACCACAAATCCGGTCACCATTGCAATTAACACACTGTCTGTTTTAAGAAAGAAAATAAACAAAAATCCCAGGTAAATGTTGATTCCATGCAATATCTGTGAAAATTGCTCTTTACAAATCATATACATCACCATAATCAGCGGTAACATAAGGCAAACATAACAGGTATTTAAATCTGCATGTCCTAACGGTGTAAGATATATGGGCTTCTGCGAATCTTTAATTCCATCCTGTATATGAACAACATTAATGCCACAAGCACATAGAATCCCGATCAAATATATTAAAGAACTCCCTAAAAGCCATCCCCAAAGGATAATCCCATCAAATATTCCATATTGTCTTACTGCAAAAAAAACTATAATACATCCTAGAACACACAAGCCATTTATCATTCTGGCAGTCGAATAAAAAAATGATTTTCGACTATCTATTGCAAATATTGTAGACATAAAAAGCGCGAGCAATAATATTACACCAAATACAACATCAGCCCTTATACACTTAGTCCTCTCTTTTCTCAAATTATAAACCCATTTGATGAACACCGGAACCAATATGCAAACATATATGAATGTTACAAACAGAAATAAATCTTCTTTATCCTTACATAGATTAAATAAACCATTTGTATAAAACAACGGGAAAACCACCAGCATAATTAATATATAAAAATACGTTCCTTTTTCGCCCAACCATCCAATTATGCCCTCTTTTTTTTCTCCCATAAATCCCTCCCGATTACCATTCTTTTTCTATTCATATACACATAAAAACAAAGACCACACAGAGTTTCTACTCCGTAGTGGTCCCTGCCCTGGGTTTTGCAATCAGATTATTTCTTCTTTACTGTAATAGTGATTGTTGCTTTCTTTTTGCTTCCATCTTTAGCTGTTGCAGTAATCTTAACTTTTCCAGCTTTCTTTACTTTTACTTTGCCTTTAGAAGTTACTGTTGCAATCTTCTTATTAGAAGACTTCCATGTGACTTTCTGGTTAGCTGCTGTTACCGGTGTAACAGTTGCCTTAAGAGTCTGAGTCTTCTTCGTCTTAAGATTCATCTTCTTGCTGCCTGTTATTTTCACTTTCGTAACTTTTACAGCCTTTTTGCTGACTTTCAATTTAACTGCTGCTGACTTTCCGTTAGAAGCTTTTGCAGTAATCGTAACTGTTCCCGCTTTCTTCTTAGCAGTTACTTTACCCTTAGAATTAACGGTTGCAATCTTCTTATTAGAAGACTTCCATGTAATCTTTTCGCCATCAATCTTATTGCCCTTAACATCTGTTACAGTTGCCTTAAAAGTATAACTCTTCTTGTATGTAGCCTTTAAAGAAACTTTGTTCTTTAAGTTCTGTCCCTTTAAAGAAAGGACAACTTTGTTAGCTGCCTGCTTAACTGTAATAGTTGCTACTGCACTCTTTCCATCAGCCGTTGCTGTTACTTTAGCAGTACCATTCTTCTTCGCTGTTACTGTACCATTAGCATCCACTGTTGCTACTGCACTATTGTCAGAAGACCACTTAACACTCTTATTTGTTGCATTAGACGGTGTAACTGTTGCGTTTAATTTTGCCGTCTGTCCAAGATATGTAAGCGTAACTGCTGCCGGAGCCACTGTGACGTTCTCCACCTTTATTGTCGGTGGTGTCGGTGGCGTTTCTGGTGTTTCTGGTGTCTCTGGTGTTTCTGGTGTCTCTGGTGTTGTCGCGTTAGCTGCTTTAACAATACCTGACCCTAACGACACTGATGGCACCAAAGGCGCTACCAGACATAATGCCATAGCTACTGCAAAGGCACGTTTGGCAAAGCCTTTTTTGAATTTGAGTTTTAATTCTGTCATGTCCTTATCCTCCTTATATGACTTACAATTATCCATACATAATAATACCTTTCCCCCATTATTTTGTCAACCCTTTGGACATGTATACACAAATTTCCTGTCAAAATTAATCTCTTATTTCTAAGTTTTGAAATGAATATTTTCAAAATTCCCGATACTTCTTATTGGTTATCTGAAAACATGGACATCCGAGACTTTATCAATGTTACAAATGCAATCATCTATAAATATCTATTATGAAAAACATTACCATTGAATAACATCATTTCCCCGGCATATATTTATAAAAAACCATCCGAGGCTTTTATGGCAATTTATACTGTACTCCCCGGGGACACCGTAGATGCCATCGCCGCCGCATACGGCATCCCCGCAGACGACCTCATCTATGACAACCAGATTGTATACCCTTACGCCCTTGCCGTCGGGCAGTCTCTCTTTATCCCCGACGGCACCGCCCCATCCGGCAAGCCGTCCATACAGGCAAACGGGTACGCCTACACCTATATCAGCAATTGGGTTCTCACCCAGACTCTGCCGTATCTCACGGAACTGTCCGTCTTTTCCTACGGATTCACGTTGCAGGGCGACCTTGTGTATCCCCCGAATGACGATAGCTGGATGATTGCTGCCGCCTGGCAGGCAGACGTAAGACCCATCCTCACCCTGACACCCCTTGACGCCTCCGGCCAGTTCAACAACAACCTCATCTCCTCCGTCGTCCGCAATGCATCTTATAAGGAAAACCTGATCGGGCAGCTTGCATCCATCTTACGGGCAAAAGGCTACGCCGGGGTAGATGTAGACTTTGAATATATCCTTGCCGATGACCGCGAGCTTTTCACCGCCTTTGTCCGTGACCTCGCCGACGCTCTCCATCCTTACGGCTTTACCGTGTCCGTCGCCCTCGCCCCCAAGACATCCGCAGGCCAGCCCGGACTTTTATATGAAGGCAAAGACTACGCCGCTTTGGGCGCAGCGGCAGACTACGTTCTTCTTATGACCTACGAATGGGGCTACAAATACGGGCCCAACATGGCAGTAGCTCCGCTCAATATGGTGCGCCGGGTAGTAGATTACGCTGTCACAGAGATTCCGCCCGAAAAAATCCATTTAGGCATTCCCAACTACGGCTACGACTGGCCGCTGCCTTTTGAGCGCGGGAAAACGATAGCCGTCACTATCGGAAATGTAGAGGCCGTGCAGATTGCCATTCAAAACGGCGCTGAAATTTATTTCGACGGAACCGCTCAGTCTCCTTACTTTAACTACACGAAAGACGGCATTTACCACGAAGTCTGGTTCGAGGACGTGCGGAGCATACAGGCAAAATTTGACCTGATAAAAGAGTACGGGCTTGGCGGCGCGGGATACTGGCAGATTATGCGGTGGTGGCGGGCAAACTGGCTGCTCCTCATGGAAAATTTCTAAAACATATTTTTTCCAAAAATGGTTATACTATCTTTCAAAACTTTTATGGAGGTGCATTATGGAAAACAATGATACGATTAATTTACTGAAAGAATGTGATGCCGGAACAAAGATGGCGGTTGTCTCCATCGACGAAATCTTAGAAAAGACAAAAGATACAAAGCTTAAAAAAATACTTGAAGAAAGCAAGGAAGAGCACCGCACGCTGGGAAATGAGCTCCACACACTTTTAGTACGACACGGGAGCGAGTATAAAGAGCCGTCGCCTATGGCAAAGGGCATGTCCTGGCTTAAGACAAATATAAAAATGGGGCTGGATGAAAGCGATGCAACCGTTGCCGACCTGATTACCGACGGCTGCGACATGGGCATAAAATCCCTGAACAAATACCTGAACCAGTATGAAAAAGCCAGCAATACCGCAAAAGGCATCTGCAAAAAACTCATTTCTATAGAAGAAAAACTGTGTAAGGAACTGAGGGAGTATTTGTAAATTATTTACTCCTGCAAAAACAGCGAAATGGGTACTCCTTGAGTTATCGAAAACAGAGCAAACAGCTACTTCCTTGACGAATCACTGCGTTTCCGATAAAATGGTTCAAAACAATCAGCGAACGCTTTATATTAGGAGACTCAGATGTACCACTACTATATGTTTTATAAGCCCTCAATATAATGAACCCTTGCCGCATCATACCTGTCCTGCTGCTCCTGCTCCTTTTCCGGGTATCCGCAGGCGATGAGCGCAAACGCCTCCAGCTCATCCGGCAGCCCTATGATTTCCCTCACCGTCCGCATCCTTTCCTCAATAGGCGCAATTCCCATCCAAACCGCCCCAAGGCCAAGCTCGTCCGCCTCCAGCAAAAGATTCTCCACCGACGCGCTCATATCAATGTGGGCGTACATAGGGCGCAGGCATTCCCTGCGGTAACACGCTGCAAATACCAGCGGCGCACCCTTCGCGCAGCCCGTATAGGGCGTACTCTCAGACAATCTCCCGATAGTCTCCCGCCGCGTCACCACATAATACTCCCACGGCTGCTGGTTCATCGACGACGGCGCCGCCATAGCCGCCCGTAACATCAGCTCAACCTTCTCTTTCTCTACCGGCTGTTCTTTATACTGCCGGACACTTGTCCTGTGAAAAATGCTGTTCCTACGCTCACTCATACTCAAAACTCCTTTCCAATCTCTGTAATTCCGTACATCTCCTTAAACTCCTGCAAGTCCTTCTCGTTCCGGAGCAGGCAGATGTCCGTAAATTTCCCCGTATGTAAATCTTTAAAACCCGCCACCTGCTCCCCGGTGCAGATGCTGCAGCGGATTACCGGTTTCTGGTTCTCTTTGTCATATGTCAGACGTTTAGGCTCTTTTGCCTTGAATAGATGGAACATGGCGCGCCTCCTTCCTGCTGAATCTTGTAACATATCATTTTTTATTTCACCATTAGGCTTAAAGTTCTTCTACTTTACAAAAATGTTCTTTCGTCTTTTTATTATAACTGATTCCAACCGCAAGTATCCTTCCTGAATATTTAGGTTTTTCAGCAATTTTACCCTTAAAACGAAGAATATATTTTTTGTCTTTAATCTGCCGGATGGCGTCATCAGGAGTGCTGTCAACCTTCAGCTCCAGAATAATGGCATCTGCACTTTTACAGTCCGGATAAAAGATAAAATCCGCATACCCTTCACCCGCCTTATCTTCGCGTTCCACGCGGTAGCTGTCTCTGACCGCAAGATAGACCAGATTTACCACTGCGGACAGCTCCGCCTCATTACTATATGAAAAAATCGGAGACTCTGTATCATGTGCCAGTTTTAAAATCTCTGCCATTTTCCCCGTATCGCCTGAGAGCGTAGCAGAAAGCATCTTTTTTGAAATATTTGCAAGATTGTAAATATATCCTAAGGACTTTTCCTTTTTCATCATAGACGCAAAGCTATCCGCCAATTCCTTATTCGGAATCGATACCGCCCCTGCCTCATACGTCAGCAGCCCGTAGACGACCATAGCCGAATAAATCTCATCCTTCGTCTCCAGGCACATAGATGTCGCAGCGTATTCATATATATCCGCCGGTATCCGCTCTCCGGCAAATAAAAGCGCAAGGTCATCCCGGATATCAGCCACATTATCTTTTACATAGGCAAATACCGAATCATAAGTTCCGGAACTGGTCCAGTAATTTCTCAACTGATTATCCGTCAGCGCGCATACAATAGAGCGCGGATTATACACCTGTTCTCCAAGCGCCGTATGATATCCGTCATACCAGACCCGCAGATCGCCGCGGCTGATCTTAACTTCCTCCGCCGTCTCTCTGTAAATATGATAAAGCCTGTCAACTTCCGAATCTGAAAACCCAAAATATCCGCTGAACCGCTCGGAAGTCGCCATATTGTATTCTAAAAACATATTAAGCTCCGAGCCGTCAGAGTATTTGGCAATCGGAAGAATTCCGGTCATATAGACCAGCTCCGCATAAATCTTATCTTTCAAAAGCGACTTCAAAAAAAGCAGATAATCCCTCTTATCAGACTCCGTGATAAGATCCATATGAAACACGGCATCCCACTCATCCATGACAAAGATAAAACGCTGGCCGCTCTTCCTGTAAACAGTTGTCAGCATATCCCATACCGAAACTTCCTCACCCGAAACTTCCTCAGCAAACCTTTCAGCTATGTCTTTCTTTAATCCCTGCAAGATACGGGTAATATATGCATTGTACGAAGTACAGTTTTCCGGCATCTCGCTGAAATCAATATATATAACATCATACTGGTTCAAATATTCCCGATAGTCTTTGCAGCGACTTCTCTCTAATTTTTTGAGAATCTCCGGCGACGCAATTTTCAGCCCGGCGAATACCTCCCCCATATCCTCTGTTTTACCAAAGAAAGCTCCGACCATATTCGCCATCACGCTTTTTCCAAACCGGCGCGGACGGGTAATGCAGAAAAACCGTTGATTTCTCCCGAGAGCCGGAATCAGCTCTGCAAGTAATTCCGTCTTATCCACAAAATATTTCTCCGATACCGTAGCCTTATATAAATCAAATGGAATCCTGCTGTTTAAAAACATTCCCATAAGCTTACTCCTTCCTGCCGTTTTCAAGCTCCCAATAAAATATGTACTGCTGCATGACACCTTCGTACCCTTTATACCGCCTCTTCGGAAATCCTCTTTTATAATGATTCCCCAGCGCCTGCCGGATATGCGTGTCAACCGGGAAAGCCTCCGTGCGGTGCAGCCCGAACAGGCAGATACAGTCCGCCACCTTCTCCCCCACTCCGAACAATTTCAAAAGCTCATCTCTTGCCTGTCTGTAAGGCATCCGGCGGATGGCCTCCAGGTCCGCCCTGCCGTCTGCAACATCCCTCGCCGTCCGCACTACATATTTGCTCCGGTAGCCCAGGTTGCACTCCTTAAGAGCATCCTCCGGCAAATGCGCCAGCGCCTCCGGCTGCGGAAACGCAAAATACTCTTCTCCCCGGAAATTCACCTTGCGCTCTCCGTAGCGTTCACAGATATTACTTATGCACCTTCGTATCCTGACAATATTGTTCTGCTGGGAAATGAGGAAAGACGCAATCATTTCCCACAAATCCTGCCGGAGAATCCGGATTCCCGACCCGAACTGCGCCGCATCTTTAAGATAGCTGTCTTTCGGGTTAATCCGGGATAGGTAAAAGGAATAATCGGTTTCCAGGTCAAAGTAAAGTTTCCAAAAAGTTTCAAACTCATCCTCATCACAGGAGAAGATGCATTCCTTTCCATTCTGCTCCACCTCCAGGTAACGGCCGGAGGCGATTACGCTGTATGTATTTCCGCATATATGCGCCATTCGGAAACATTGTCCGGAGCTGCAGATCTGTGAAATGTCAAAATTGTCTGTTGTCTTTTTTATCATTTTCTTTCCTGCCCTTTTGTCTCTCTGTGATTCCGGCCATAATTACAAAGCCATTGTACCTCGGCTCAATAACTTTCATTCTAACAGGACGCCCGCTCTATACGAACATTCAAGATAGCTTGGATTCTGATAGTAGACATCCGTCTGAAAGTCCGATATCTCATCACTGATAAACGACGTAAAAATCTTTATAAGCTCACTGACCTCTTCTCCCGGTTCCGCGCAGTCCTCAATCATGATACTGTACAGCCCGCCAATATCCTGAAATCCCGGAATCCGGTATTTGCAGCCTGTAATCATATCGAAATCGCCCTGTGTGATGTGGTACTGCTCTATCACTTCATCACTTACCTGTTCGAAAGAAAGACAGTGATTGACCTCCGCATCATAAAGCTGCTTTCGGATTCCCTGCTCCCCCAACGCCGTAACAACTGCTCCCCGCCTGTTATTTGTCCGGCGGGCGATATATTCAATCAGGGAGCATACATATAAAAAATCATTTCTCTCCTTTTCGGTCATAGATAATCTCGCTCCTTTCAAAAGTCAGGCAATCAAGCGCTGATAATGTGTGAAAACTAACCTGATGAGTAGGATATTTGAATTCCGCTAATGCCCAGAACTGCTTTCTTGTTATTCTTCCTGAGAGGAAATCATTTACATAATTCCAGACTGTATCATTTGCCATAGGCCCTTCCACGATGTCATACTGGTGCGTCTCGCCACTTCTGCATTTTGCAATAAAATCCAGCCATTCATCGGTCATACTGTCAAAATATAGAACAGATAAATTCTTGTTCAGATTATATGAATAAAAATTTACAACCGGCTCTCCGTTCCCGCGATTTGCCCATCGCACTGCCTGTTCCAAATTATTCGTACAGTAAAAGCCCCATGAAAAATCTTTTGTATAACGAGTTTTCATGACTTCCGGAAACTCAACAACTTCCTTGCCCGCATGATAAAGAATCATAATTTTTCTACCCTTATCTGTTTTTTGCTATTGCTCACTATTGTCTACTTACCTTATTAATTCTGTTATTATTATGAACATTGTACGTTTTTGTAAGCAAAATGTAAAGTATATGAAAAAAGATTCGGCATTTGTATATAGTGCCAAATCTTTTTCGGTATGCTAATAATTGCACCAAAGAAAATCTATACTTCTTTTACATCATTCTCAAACGCGCTATCCACCAGTTCTTACACTCCACAAGCTTGAGTACCATACATTTTTACATCATTCTCAAACCAGAAGTTCAGTTTATTTTAAATCTTTACGGCTTGAGTACCATACATTTTTACATCATTCTCAAACTGTTCAACTTCTGTTAAACGTCTTTCGTGGCTTGAGTACCATACATTTTTACATCATTCTCAAACAAACGGCACGAGCGTGAGGGAACGCATAAGCTTGAGTACCATACATTTTTACATCATTCTCAAACTCTACAAACTTCGTGACCGTCTCGGATTTGCTTGAGTACCATACATTTTTACATCATTCTCAAACTCTGATTTAAAAGAAATTCAATTTGATGTAGCTTGAGTACCATACATTTTTACATCATTCTCAAACAATCGCTCAAACCAATCGCTTTCCGAACATGCTTGAGTACCATACATTTTTACATCATTCTCAAACTTCTGCATGTGCATTTTCTCCATCACCTTGGCTTGAGTACCATACATTTTTACATCATTCTCAAACACGTCCCTGCTCTTATTGCGATAATAAAGAGCTTGAGTACCATACATTTTTACATCATTCTCAAACGGTGAAAGACGGTGGGAGGCTCTCAAATTAGCTTGAGTACCATACATTTTTACATCATTCTCAAACCACCTTTTCCTGCTGGAAGTCGTCCCAACTGCTTGAGTACCATACATTTTTACATCATTCTCAAACTCAACAAATCGCCCTGTCGTTATATTTGTCGCTTGAGTACCATACATTTTTACATCATTCTCAAACAGTAACATGATTAACATACACTTCATCATAGCTTGAGTACCATACATTTTTACATCATTCTCAAACTGTAAATATTTTTAAATCACTCATTCTCATGCTTGAGTACCATACATTTTTACATCATTCTCAAACAGATTCCGGGTTTGTGCTGTTCGGGTTGATTGCTTGAGTACCATACATTTTTACATCATTCTCAAACGACAGGCGTTCTTTGATTTCTTCGGGCATAGCTTGAGTACCATACATTTTTACATCATTCTCAAACTCAGTAGCTGAAGAGAAACTCACATCGGAAGCTTGAGTACCATACATTTTTACATCATTCTCAAACCTCAAATTCAAAAATGATATGCCATCATCCGCATAAAATTTCGATACTCAAACCTTTTAAGGAGCATATCAATTATTTCAATTGGTATATTCCCATAAAAACCATAAACAAATCCGCAAGATTCTCTAATCAAAATATCTCGCATCTGTCTGTATCTATTATATATTGATATGCCCTGTCTTTCAACTCTCTTTGTACATTTTCAATCATCAACAGTGCGATTTCATTATAGGCTGAACCTTTCACAATTTGCTCTAATTGCTCCTTAGATACATAACTGCCGATATTCACTAAAACAATTACTTTCTTATACATCAATTCTGCCATAATCTTAATATATTGATTCAGATTTCCAACAAAATCATCCGTATAGTTACTGAATTTTATACACATCGCCTTGAAAATCGCAGTTATATCCAATTCTGTATCTATCTCTAAAATATAGGGACTAATATGTTCCAATTCCAGAAAATATGCCTGTAATTTGCTCTTTATTTCTTGCGTCTGCATATATTCCTCTTCACCCACTGCCAGTTCCGACAGCTCGGAATACAATCTATTCAATATCTTTCTGTCGTTTATATTCACGGCAAATGGATTGATTATCACTTCCGCATACTTTGAGATATCTTTCTCCTTATCTCCGTCTGACAGGACAAACTGCCCCTCTTCTCCTTCCGACTGGCGCAATAATTCCTGCACATATGCCGAAAAATCTTCCGGGGATTCTATCACCCACTGACAGGGCTTTTCATCACTGAAAATAATCTGTCCTTCCAGCTTTGGATGCACCAGTTTCATAAGACCACCAGCCTTTCATCACTGTCTAGCACCTCACTTTTCACCTCTCCGATGATCAGATCCATTTTGGCATACTGCTTTTCTGTCACAGTGAGCAATTGCACCAGTCCTTCTGCCGGGCTGTTTTTATGCACGCTGTCTACAATCCCCCTGACTGCCGTTCCATTTAATGCCATCTTGCAGTACACAGATTCCTGCAACATCAAAAACCCGCTTTTCAGGAGAAATTTTCTAAACTTCACATACGCTCTTCTATGTTCTCCGGTAGTCACCGGAAGGTCAAAAAATACTAACACTCTCATAAACCTATAACTCAAAACTATAAAACCGTATCAGCGAGCTATCATTTTCATTCAATGCGTCAAATACACTTTTACAATATATCTTTACCGCATTGTTCACATACTGAATCTTCCCGTCTATTCTCACTTCCTGGTTCAGCAGATTGACAATCTCCATTTTCTCCTGATGAGCGAACTCCTTCAAGCACATCCCTACTACTTTCTTATCCACCAAAACTCTGAAAGGCTCCATCAAATCTGATGCAAGATTAAATTGATTGAACATATTATCATGGAACAGCCCAAGCTGCGTGATATACCCATTTGCTGTAATCTCCCTGGTAAATGCAGACAAGATAATCGCATATCCATAATTCAGCGCAGCGTTTTCCAGAATATCCGACGTTCTTGTAAAGCTCATTCCAAACAATGCATTAAAATACACTTTTGCCGCATGTCCTTCCCTGTTTGTCTCATCATTCCACTGTATCTCTTTTATGTATGAATCTAATAGCCCCGATTCCTCCCTCCCCAAATATTCCAACAGTTCCTTTTGCTTTCTTATCTTCTCCGACACAATCTCTGTCCAGACAGCCTCTTTTGTCTCCGGCAGCCATTTTATCTGACACCGCACTTTATTGCTTGTATCATGGCTGCCGTAATAGCTGACCAGCTCCGAAGAGGGGTTTCGTTTCTCATCACAGAAAATTACTTTTATTTTCTTCTTTGCCAATTCTGACAATAAGCTGGCAGTGACAGATGCCGCCGTAGTTTCAATCAGTACCGTCGATATCTCCCCCAAATGAATCTTCGTTATCTCCTCGCTCCTGACCACCATATAGCCCAACTGATAATCCAGTTTCGCTCTTCTGGAAATAACGACTATACGCCAGCTCATATTTTCTTTAAATCAATCTCCTGCTCGTAAATCCCTGCCGGAGACTGATGTATAATAGAAATTTGGCTGCATTTTGAGACAACACTGTTTAACACTAAAATGCCTGCATTTCCAGGTCCATTTATTAATTTCAGATTAGCAGCACCGCTCTGGCACTGGAACATATGCAATATTTCCGATAGTACGATACATTTATCCTCATTGCTCAATCCACAAAACACCTCTTTTTTATCCGTCAGAGTTTTCTGCTGTGCGCTCAATCGGATATTATATACTGTGTTTGCAACCTTATCTAAAAATACATCATATAACTTTATCAGGTCCTCCTCATGCAATCCGTCCTGCTCCACAAGCACCGCATTTTTGTTCTCTTTTTTACGGTTTGTATATTTTATTACTTTTTTCAAAATCCTTGCATCCTGCTCGGAAAGCAGCAACTGATTGGCTCCTTTAAATACCAACCGATTTCCCGTCCTCCCTGACAGCCACATGTAAAACCCATCCACCTTAAACAGCGTGTCAATCTTTATCTTTGCTATCAGCACTCTGGGATTCTTTAATCCCCTCTCCCTTTCCAGATACTTTCTCGCCGCATTTTCATCTTTTTCAACGTGCTCACACAGATAAAGAGGCACATACTCCATACTTCTCATCTTTGCGCCCTTTTTATCCTCAGACTCCACCAGCATAAAATAAGTTCCTGTGGCTTTATTATAGCCGCCATACTTACTGATATCTGCCAGTCTTTCATCACTTCCCTTTATCGGAACCTGTCCTTTTCCCTTTTTCATGAGCTGCTGGTCAAAAAGCCCTCCTTTCACCTGATACGAGCGCCTTGTCACCAGTATATTATTCTTTCCCATCACTCTTTTCACGGTCGCAATAGTTCCGCCACTTCCCGCTTTCCATGCGAGTTCGCCGTTCCTTGCAACATCTTTTTCCGAAGTGAACATCCTCTTCAGATTATAACTTCTCCCCGGATTTTCCTTCACATACCATGCCACATTGCTTGTAAATTTTGTATAGTAAACGTTTCCTACCACAATATTGACATACGCATCCTTTGCATGATGCAGGTCGTTCATCTCTCTTACTTTAATCAGGTCAAAATCCTGCCTGAACTGCGAGGCGACTCTGGCTTTTGAGTACACAATCTCTGTCTCCGGGAAAACCTGCTTTAAGATTGAGGCGACAGCCTTTGTACCCTGGCGCGTCTCCACAAGCTGGCGGGCGATAAACCCTGCCAGTTCCGAAGGCTCGAATCCTGTTCCCCTTGTCAGCCTGTTATACTTTTCTTTTGATATAAGCTCTCCCTCCCGCAACATATTCCAGAAAGGTCTCATTTTCTCGCGTATATCCTGACGTATGGGATACTCGTCCGTCTTGTCTGCGTTATATACCTTTTTTACCAGCACCCGGTTATCCAGACCGTCATCCATCACCTTTGACTGAGGATAAATGTGGTCGATATCGTATTTTCTGTTATCCCAAAGCTCCGCAAGGTCAATCGATTCTCCTGAATACATGCATCTCCCTTTTTGCGTGTAATACAAGTAAAGCTTATCACTTCTCAGCTTTGTCTCCTCAGTATCTCCCAATTCTGAAACCCAGTCTCTCTCCTCTTCCTTACATTTCTTATACAGTTCTATCAGCCTTTTCTTACGCGATTCTGTACGCTTGCTTTCCGTTTTTTCACGCGCCATCTCTACAAATATACGTTTCGGCGGCTCTCCCATCACCTTACGGATTTCTCTTACCACCTGCAAGGTCTGCCAGATCTGACGCTTTACAGCAGGAGAAACACGCATTTCATCCACTGTCTTATAAGTAATCTCCTTTGTCTCCTCCTCATTTTCAGCCTGAATCGTCTCGGCAAAATGATACTTTCCGCTCAATACTTGCATCAGATTATCATTTGTCTCCCACATAGAGCGTATAACTGTCCAAACCTCCCCTGTCTCTGGCGCAGGCGCGGTGATTCCTTCCAGAAATCTCCGGCTCAGCCGGCCCCAGCCTTTATATGGCAGAGCACTTATTATTTTTATCTGAGACTCTGTCAGTTCAGGATAAAGGATGTTCAGTCTTTTCTTTAAAAGCGACTTATCATCTCCAAATAATGTAATATTTAAAATAATATTTTCTTTGTCGTTCTGAGACAATGCACAGTCCGTCAGCGCCTTAAAATCATGATACGCTGTCAATGTTCCTTTAAAATCACCGTCAATCCCAGTAATATCTACATCTTTATCCGTTATGCCTTCTCTTACAAGATACTTTTTCAATTTTTTCTGTGTAACCTTTCTGTTATGCTGAAATAAATCCTCATATATTCTTTGCTTTAATTCAACACTGACAGGCTCTCCATCCAGCCGAAGGTTATTAAGTTCGTTCAAAACCATAAACTTGCTGTACAGCATGGAGTTTTTCGGCAGTACATCTTCGCGGTTCAGATAAGTACATTTACTTGTCATCCTTCTGATAAATTTCTCCGCGCTTGCCTCTGCGTCCACCATCTCATCAAAATTCCACGGATAAATCTTGCCATTCTGTCTTCTCTGCACCCAATTAGTCTTTTCGCCGCCTTTCCTGATTCCATTCAGCGGCCCTACATAGTAGGGGATTCGGAATGTAAAGATATCGCGGATTTTACTTCCATTCTCCTTTAGGACAGGGATACGTCCGCTCAGATTCGCAAGTATTGCATCCAACTCATGCAAATGCACCTGGTACGGGACGACTCCATTATCTTTTGTTGACTGCCTTGGCAGGAAGGTCTCCGTATCCATCTCTTTTTGCATATATTCTGTCTTTTCCGCATCCGCTATGGCATTTACCACCGTTTTTTTCAGATAATCATAAAATTCTTTCCTGTCACAGCGCTTTCCTTCCAGCTCGCTTTTCCTTCCGTTTTTCTTTGTCATTCCGATGTAGGCACTGTAATTATTCAGTTTATCTCTTGTCTCTACAAATATCTCTTTATAGATATCCTGGCTCAGATTTTCTTTTACCAGCTCTTTTAAATATCTTAAATCCTTCTGGTGTTTCTCATATACAGCGACTTTTGCATCAGAAATAGATGCGTAGTCTCCCATGATATCTGCCAGCACACTCCAGTCATACACTGCCTTTGCCATTTCAATAATAACATACTGCTCCCCCAGCGTATCCTCTATCGCTGCGGCATACTCATCATAACCCGCATCTGCAAAAGAAATCTTAGGTCTTTCGCAGGAGTCCAGTTCGCCATTGCCAAAAATGCCGCTTAACTTGGCAGTTCCTCCCGCCACAAGATTTAAAGCCTCTTTCTCACATGTTGTATGCGCTCCCAACAGTTTTATCAGTCTTGCCTTTTTCGCCGTTCTTGTAAGGTTTCTGTCCTTCAATATATTTTCCGTCTCCCGAAGTTCTTCGTCCTCTATGCAGAGGTTAAAATCCAGCTCTTCGTCTTTTATACTTTTTATATATTTCCGGAAAGTCTCCTGAAACTCCTGAATACTCTCTATATTTCCTGAAAACAGAAAATGCCCCCGATGTTTCATCATATGGTGCAGTGCCAGATACACCAACCGGATGTCCGGCGTCTCGTCCGTATTCATCAGCCACTTACGCAGATGGTAGATACTGGGAAATTGCTTATGGTAATCCTTGTCCGTATATCCCTCATCCACAAACAGAGCATATGGCAGCTCCGGACAATTCCCAAGCGCATCCCGCTTATCTTCCGGCACATACCTGCTCTCCTTCATTCGCAGAAAAAAGCCAGGGTCCGCTTTACTGACCTCCTCGTCAAATAATTCCTGCAAAAGCTCTATTCTCCAGTTTCTTCTGTCAAGTCTTCTTCTGGCTGTCCGGAATGCCCTCCGTTCCTCCGCTGTGTTCGCGCTGTCAAACAGGCGGACACCCCACAGTGCTTTCCCGTGGGCGCGCATGATTTCGTATTCTCTATCTGTGACCGCCCACCCCAGCGAACCAGTACCCAAATCTAAGCCCATAAAATAATCTGCCATCTTTCGTAACTCCTTTACTCTGCCTTTTGTTATATTTTAACATATAACTTTCCTGTTTGCCTTATATCATGGCAAAAAATAAAAACCGCCATTACCCGGCAGTTCCATAAAGCGAAAAAAAGCCTGCAAAGCAGACTTTTCTTTCCGCACACTGCGGGTCATCTGAGATGACGGTTTGAATAAATTCTTATTTGAACTTATGATGTAAAATTTAGTATGGTACTAAACTTATTTTTATGATACCCCTTTTATGCCAAAACGTCAAGATATTCCCAGCTTTTTTATAATTTACCCTCAACGGACAAACGACCCAATCTCCACCAGATTCCCCTCCGGGTCTGCCACATAGCATGTCCGCTGCCCCCACGGCATTGTCTCCGGCTCCATCACAGGCTTTGCCCCCTTCTTCGTAACCTCCGCGAATATCCTGTCCACATCCGCGTAATCCTCCGCTCCCAGCGCAATCTCATAATGCCCGTTTATCCCGTCCGCATAGCCGAATTCCCGCCCGGTCATCTTCTCAAAATCACTCCGCCGGTACAACAAGAACAACGTTCCGTCCTTTTCCAGATAAACATTCGTTGCCTCCTCGTCCTCCTTAATCTCAAACCCCAGCACATCCCGGTAAAAACGCACCATCACCGCCATATCCTTTACTAAGATTCCAAATCCATCCAGTTTCATTGCCATTCCTCCTCGTATCATCGGCACATCAGCCATTTACACGATTATAAAACGGATGCCGCATTTCTTTCTTGTAAAAATGCGACATCCGCCGTAATTTCCCCGTCATATAAAATAATGTGAATTTTTCGAATCACCACTGCTTGCATTTGTTTATCCCTTTTCTTACCGGAACATTTGAATTCTTATCAAAGATATAATTCTTACTATGCTCCTTACCAATATTAGCCTCTCGGCAATCCCGCATACACAAATTCAGCCATGGATTCTTCACGACAAGCTCATCAAGGATGTTTGTTACTTCAGTTGAGGTCAATCTCTAATGCTTTAGTGTCAAGATCAAAGGATATTTGTTTTCTCATCCCAGACATATTAATACACCGGCATTGCTAAAACTTTAAGAATGTCACAATTTTCATCAGGCTCTTCATCATCGACCCAGTTCCACGACGCAAATTGATTAAGCACATCATTTTCTCGCTTTAATTCTAACATCCCCAGTTCAAGGCAGCCGAATTTATCTTCTCCGCCTTTAAACACAAACTTATATGGATTGTTACTGGAATTTTTGACACTGCCTGCACGGTTCGAAAAAGCTTTTTCTACGGTCTTTCGCAGGCGTTCCAAGGTTTCACCGGGTACATTTTTCTTAATCTCAATAATTGAACTATACATATTTTTCATACTCCTTCGAAAAGGTTTTGCATTTAGTTATTTTCTCTTTTACTAAGTATATAAGATTTCGCTCCTGAGTTCAATCTAAACTATAATATAATGATTTCAGACTTGTTTTTTATCCAGCCTCCCTTACCCACGCATACTCTCTCGCCTCCGGTATAGACATGGAATGATAACGCTTAAATTCCCTGAGCAGATGAGACTGGTCTGTATATCCATACCGGAACACCGCGTCCTGCACGTCAAAGTTCGGCCCACACAAAATATCCCGCCAAAGATACTGGCAGCGAATCATGGTGGCAAGCTGTTTTGAAGAGGCACCTGTATATTCATTAAAAATCCGTTCAAGCTGGCGACTCCCCACCGATGTATTATCCGCAAGCCTTCCGACTTCCACATTTCCCCTTTTCAAAAACATCTCCGCCATAGCATTTCCGACAGCGGTATGCTGCTTACGGAGAACATATTTTGCCAAAATCCTCTCCACTGCCTTCATGCGTCCTTCCATATCCGCCATTTCAAATAAAAGCGGCGCAATCTCCCGCTTTAATTTAGGAAAATGGATATCCGCCGGAACAAACTCATTTTTCGTACCCCTAAGGGAATCCTCCGCAAAAAGACTTGCGCTCCACGGGTAAAAACGGATTGCAAATACAGAGACGCATCTTCCTTCCCCGCTCTTATTTTTATCCGTAAAGACACGGTCGTTGATGCCGCAGAAACTGTCCGCGATGCGGTTATTTGTGTAATCCACGGTAAATATAATATCCATGCAGGTATCCGGTATCACGACTGTCTTTTCCGAATCTTCTGCCATCTCCTGCCTGTACGGCTGCTCTGAGCCCCAAAAGCACCGGATATAAGGCTTTAACGCCGCACACGGCTCATACTCCGCATAGAATCCGCTTTTCCGAAACGGCGCGGCAGTTATTGGGCGGTATATTTTATAAAAATCAAACATCACATTCCTCTCCCGATGTGCGCCGCAAGCATTTCCCTGACTGTCTCCATCTCCCTTGCCGTCCTGGGGTTTGCATAAGGAATCCGGTCAATGATCCGCTCTGCATACCTTTTCTCCCGGATGATATCGAACGTCTCCTTATAATTAATATCAAAGAAATACGCAAGATAGGAAAGCCAGTAATCCATCTTCGTCTTCCTTGCTGACGAAAGGATTGATTCCTTCCTCATAAACTGCTCCATCACCTCCGGGCTTATCTCTTCTCTCCCCACGTCCTTTGCCGGCACGCCGAGGATTGTCTCCACCGGGTCAACAACTTTCACCCGGCAGTTGTCAAGCTTGTCCGCATCCCGGATAAGTCTCGCGTGGAGCAGCGTCCTCTCATCTTCGATTCCCTCAAGCTTAAAATCACTGTGCCTTGCAATCGCCGTGCGGATGAGCCCATCCCACGCGTCCTCCCGCACAAACTGCCTGACCATGCCCTCCTCAAATAAAATCTCCACCCCGAACGCCGCATGGTCCATGACATCCGGCTCAAAACTGTCAAACCGCTTAATCTGCTCAAATCTTCCGATATCGTGCAAAAGCCCGATAAGCTGCGCCAGCTTAATATCCTCCTCAGAAAGGCCCATGCGCTGTGCAATCTGGCGGCTGCATTCTGTCACTCCGTAAGTGTGGGCGATTTTCAGCCGCACCTTATCTGCTTTCCTGTCATAATTGTCAAGATACTGCTCAAACTGCTTTTTTGCATACTGTAAATCCATCTTGTACACTCCTAAACTTATTTTCTCAAAACTCATCCCTCTTATAAATTCAGCAGCAACAGCGCTGCAAGCACAAGCGCCACCGCCGTTTTCCGCCTTCCGTTCATTTTCTCATGGAACAGGATAACGCCCGCCGCGCTTACAAGCACGATGGAGGAGACACTGTATGTCGGATACGCCACGATTGCCGGAATGCGGGAAAGGGATTTCAGCAAAAATCTGGCGGAATAATAATTGGGGATGCCGATAAGGACTCCAAAAAGCATATCCGCCCCGGAAAGCCGCTGCCCCTTCCCAAAGGCCAGCGCAGCGCATAAAACAAATGCCGCGGCAAATGTACAACAGAGGAAACATTCCGCAAACTGTGCTTTCCCGAGCTCTTCGTACACTTTCGCCATAGCATCCCCGCTGCCGCCCATGAGCAAAAGCAAAATAAGCCCTCCTTTAAACGTGACATCTGATTGCCCCTTCTCCAGATGTATCAGCACAATCGCCGCCAGCGCTATTGCAAAGCCGCACACTTGGAGCATCGCAGGCCTTTCCCCGAAAAACAGGATTGCCGTTGCCGCCGGCACCATCACGCCAAGTTTCATAAAGACCGTAGAAAGCACGACTCCATTTTTTCTTACATTCATCTGCATCAGGATAAAGGCCGTCAGATACAGGAAACCATTCACGATGCCTAAGCCTGCCGCCATTCCCGCACCTTCGCCCCGCACCGCCATGCCGCCAAATCCCGTGTAGAATCCTGCAAGCAGTACGCATACTGCATAATTTACCGCAAGAGCGCTGATATTGTTCTTGATACGTTCCTCACTCAGGCGCATCATGATTGACACGAGAGAGCTGCTTACGATTGCCGATAACAAATAGAGCATATGCCGGAAACCTCCCTGATATATCATGCATTCATTCTATGCATCCATTCGAATGCAAAACTTTTGACTAATCCTCTTCTATACGTTATGATAGGCTTTAAGTATAAGGTATCATGCACGATTCGTCAAATGATGCCGTATATTAAATCTGTAAGGAGAATTTTGTTATGAACATGAATTTTAACCAGCTCGCCATATTGCAGCAGCTCAAATCCGGCATAGACCGTTTCCGGGCGGGCCACCCCAAATTCCCATTGTTTCTAAAAGCCGTATCCCAGGATGCGCTGCGGGAGGGCTCTGTCATCGAGATAACCGTCACCACCCCGGAAGGAAAGAATTACTGCTCCAATGTCAAACTGAATGCAGACGACATGGAGCTAATGGAAACACTGAAACAAATGAATTTGCATTAACATGTTCACGCCGCATAAGGGCTGGCAGAGGGCGGGGGAAATATACTCCTGCGTCACCGAGCTCCCGCTCTGAAAAAAGCATAGCAGTACTAAGCTCGAAAATACCTCGCCAAGTACTGATGCTTTTTTACGGGATTCCTTCGGAGTACATTTCCCCCGCCCTCTGCCAGCCCTTATGCGGCGTGAACTTACCGAATTATATTTTCCTGAATAAAAAACTTGCAATCATGCGGCATTTGGGCTAAAATCTGTTTATCTATCCATAATGATAAAAATATTTAGCGAGGTGTATAAGATGAAACCGATGAAAGAGGGAAAAGTCCGCGAGATTTACGATAACGGCAACAGCCTGATCATGGTTGCCACCGACCGTATCAGCTGCTTTGACGTGATTTTAAAAAATGAAGTGACCAAAAAGGGAACGGTCCTCACCCAGATGTCCAAATTCTGGTTTGACATGACGAAAGACATCCTGCCGAACCATATGATTTCCGTGGATGTGAAAGATATGCCGGAGTTCTTCCGTAAGCCTGCATTTGACGGAAACAGCATGATGTGCAAAAAACTTGAGATGCTGCCCATCGAGTGTATCGTGCGGGGCTACATCACCGGCAGCGGCTGGGCAAGCTACAAAAAGGACGGAACCGTATGCGGCATTACGCTGCCGGAGGGGCTGAAAGAATCTGACAAGCTCCCGGAACCAATTTACACACCGTCCACCAAGGCGGAAATCGGCGACCACGATGAGAACATTTCCTATGAGCAGAGCATTGCCCACCTTGAGAAATGTTTTCCGGGGAAAGGGGCGGAGTATGCAGAGAAACTGCGCGACTATACCCTTGCTCTCTACAAAAAATGCGCTGACTACGCTTTGAGCAAAGGAATCATCATCGCCGACACTAAATTCGAGTTCGGCCTTGACGAAGACGGCAATATCGTCATCGGTGATGAGATGCTCACCCCCGACAGCTCCAGATTCTGGCCTGCCGACGGGTATGAGCCGGGTCACGGGCAGCCGTCCTTTGACAAGCAGTTTGCAAGAGACTGGCTGAAAGCCAACCCGGACAATGACTGGACACTTCCGGAAGATATCGTGGAGAAGACCATCGGCAAGTACCTCCAGGGGTATGAGATGCTGACGGGAGAGACTCTTTAAAGCGAAATTCATAATATGATGCGAAAAAGCCCCGGCAGACAGTCTGCCAGAGGGCTTTTTCTATTTCTTATAGATGCAGATTTTTGCACCCGGCTCTGTATTTCTCATAATTTTGACCATATTATTCTGGCTCACGGCAATGCATCCCGCCGTATAAGATGCTTTCCCTTTGCAGTGCAGAAAAATTGCCGAGCCTTTTTTATAAGTGCATGACTTATTGTAATCAAGCGTTATTCCGTAATTATACTGCGGCACATAATCCGCCAGATGCTCCCCTTTGCACTTATGGGGCTTTTCCCGTATATCAATCAATTGATTGTAATACTTTTTGTCCGCGCACCAGTACAGGGATTCATTTACATCAATGTAGGGCAATGCTGTGCCGGGATTCCCTTTTATGCCGAAAGCATCTGTCAGGTTAAACACCCCTGCCGGCGTCTTTTTATCCCCCTCTTTCTTCTTCCCGATTCCCTTTTTCCCTACATATCCCTGGCACTCCAGGATGCAGTTCCATGTACCACCAGTCTTATTATACATCTCCACCCTTGCCTTTGTGCCGCCGGTGTACTTTACAAACACAAGCTGCCTGACATCATCGTTCCCTGCATATTGCTCAAGGAGCTTATCCCATCTTCCTGCCTTTACATACACCGTGCATTTCAGCTTGCTGACTCCTATCGTTCCGGTAATGACAGCTTTTCCGGCTCTCCTTGCCGTCACCTTCCCGTTTCTGCTGACCGAGGCAACGGTTCCGTCGCTGCTCTGCCATTTGGAAATTCTTTTTCCCCTCACCTTTATCGTAAAGGACTGACCGGATTTCAGCGTCTTTTTCTTATTTAACAGTCTGGAAGAAACCACTTTCACCCGGCATGTGTACTTCCTTCCGCCGTCCTTCACCGTTATTTTCGCCGTTCCCGCCTTTTTCGCCCGGATAACCGCATAAGATGTAGCCGTTTTCGCGGCCCGTCCATCCGATGTCTTCGTAATTCCGGATTCTCTGTCCTCCGTCTTATTTTTCGGATACGCTGTCCATTCAATCCGGACCACAGACTTTTTACTGGTACTCCACGCGACATTTTCAGATGCCCCCTGAAGTTCAAGCGTATATTCTGTTCCCGCAATCATTGTGATATTCCTTTTGTTAAGCTCTATGCCTGCCGCCTCTGCCCGCATGGAAAATGCCATCGTCAGCAGCATCACCAGAACTGCCAGAACTGCGCCGCACAGAAAACCGTCTACTCTCCTCATCTTCCTCTTCATATGTATCTTTCTCCTTTTCATTCTCCCTTTTTCTCAAAATGCTGGTAATCCTTCGAGCTGTTCCAATCGCCGCCCCAGGTAAATCCATGCTTTTTAAACACCTTGAAACAAATATCGTCATGGGTAATCATATGCTTTCCCTTCTGTTTCCGGTCGGTGTACTTTTCCATATCTTTATAATACTTGGCAAAGCTGCCGTCGCTGTTGTACTTTACATATGGATTCTGCTGAGGATTAATGTCAATGGCAAAACCCGCCGCATGGTTGGAAAGCCGGTCTGTATCCGGCACTACCCGGTAATTAAATGCCGAAGTATTGTTGTGCTCAATCGAGTTGGTGTCTGAATCCACGCTGTCTCCCGTCCAGAATCTGTCAATGAGATACATGGATTCAATCTCATATTCTTCGGCAAACAGCTCCTGAAACACTTCTTTTGTATCCTCCGCAATCTCCTTATTCACAATCAGCTCTCCCACCTGAATCTCATGACCGTAATTGTAATGCAGAAGTTTCAGGTATCTGAGGTCATCCAAACCGATATTGTCATTTTCAACATAGGACTTTCCCTCTATCTCCTGCAATATGTCACCGCTTATCTCACTGGCTGTAAAATACTTCTGACACTGGGGCAAGTCAATCTCCCCCGCATCCAGCACCGTTCCCGGCTCGATACCCTTAAGATTTTCGAGATATGCCGGCTTATCCTGTTTTGTCTCTTTTGCCTCTTTTGTCTTTTCCCTTTCCGCGATTTCCTCTCTCTCCGTCCTGCCATTCTCCTCCCCGGAACCTTCCCCGGCTGCCGCAGAAACTGACTGCCCGGCATCGGAATCATTTCCGCCGCTTTTCTTTGTGTCATCATGGAAAATGAGCAATCCCATAAGGAACAAAAACATGACTCCCGTTAAAACCCATGCCCTCTGCTCCGCCTTTTTTCGTCTTCTGATTCTTCTCCTCCTTCTCATAGCTCCCCCTTTGGCAGACTGTCTGAAAATTTATTCCCGCAAAGTATTTGACTCCTCCGCAATCCCCCGGACTTTCTCATAAGGCATCTCCACAAAATCCGCGATTTCTTCTATGGGGACACCTTTCTTGTATTTTTTCATAATCAGCTCTTTAATCCCCTTCTCAATCCCCTTCTCAATCCCTTTCTCAATCCCTTGGTCAACACCCTCTTCATATAAATCCCGCAATGCTTTACACATATCAATCCTCTCTTTCCCGGAGTCATCTTTCATAACTCTTTTCAGTTTTGTTTCCGAATTTAAAAACGCCTGTACTGCGCGGTATGTATCGATATCCAGCCTGCTAAAATACTCCCTGTGCTCATTCACATAACCTACCAGCGCCTCTTTCCTGTCTCTATATTGTAACATGCCCAAAATCAGTTGTAAATCAGAATGAAACGCATGAAGATTTTCCGGCTCAGATGCATCTATCAAGTTAATATGGTAATCCGGTATATACTTGCTTATCATCCTGCCAACTCCTTCGACCTTGCTTTTTCGGAACATCTCATGAAGATTCCTGCTCCCATCCCATTCTTTTTCCCCATAATAAAATACCAGTGTAATGACAGGATTTAATTTATCATCCTTTTTCATCCGCGAGAGGAACTCTTCTTCTGTCACTGTTTCCTTCTCTTTCTTCCTCTCCTGCCACATCCGGTCAATCTGCTCCGCATACGCCAGCCCGTCATAAATCATATTTCTCACAGGCATGGCATAATGGATCTTGTCCTGATTCTCGCAGGCGAGAAGTACCAGCTCCGCCCCGTACTTCCACCGCATGACAATATCCCGGTAACGTTTTACACCCCTGCTCTTTCCTTTTTTATCTGTAATAATAATAGCCGACTCACTGTCTGCCCTTTCCAAATCCTCTGCCAGAACCACCTGCTCCCCGCCAAACAATACAGCATTACACACGTCTGAAAACCGCTCTTTGTCCGACAGCCATTTCCTTACCGCTATGTCGTTTTTCCCCATAGCCTTTCCCCCTTTTGTACTTTTCATAAAATAATCTTTGGTCATCCCGCGCGAACCTGCGAAAGAACTTCCGAACATCTTCCAGATGAAGACATATAAAATAGACTTGATTCATGATCACACTTTAAAATCATATCCTTACATTAACACAAAAACCTTCGCGCCGCAACCTTTCTTTGTCAATCAATTTCACGATTATATTTACCCAATTCCGTTGACAGCAATAAACTTTACGCGTACACTTGAGACAGCAATAACTGTATATGGTGCAGCGGTTAGATTTACGCAGATAGGCACGGGAGGAATCTATTATGAGCAAGGTTATCATGATGTGCGGGGTATGCGGCTCAGGCAAAACAACCTACGCAAAGAAGAAGGAGGAGGAAGGGTATACCAGACTTTCCATCGATGAAGAAATGTGGAATGCTTACGGCAGGAAGGGCGTCGATTACCCGGACAGTCAATATGAAGAACTGTCTGAAAAAGCAGAATCCGTGCTCATGGAGAGATTGATTGCTCTCCTTAAAGACGGTAAAAATGCAGTTATAGATTTTAGTTTTTGGAATAAAGAAAAGCGAAAAGTTTATAAGTCAATCATTGAAAAATACGGCGGTACGGCAGAACTCATATATATGAAAGCCGATATAGAAACTTTACGGAAAAGGCTGAAAAAAAGAAATATGCTTTTAAATGCCAACTCTCCATTCATAATAACGGATGAAATATTAGAACATCATTACAATGGATTTCAAGAACCATGCGGTGAAGGAGAAATCGTTTATTTGCAGCATTGATCCCAAAATTTAATCCGACCGGGAATCTAAAACAGATTCCCGGTCCTGACATATAAGCCATTCTGCAATTATACGCAGACTCTCAGTTTCCCCTCCCATATAATCCGATTTCCGCAATACAGGTATCATCCCACTGGCTCCCCTCATACACGGATTTTATCACCACATCAATCTCCGATGCCAGGCATTCCCTGGAAAATTCCACCCAGTATTCGGTCTTTCCGTCCGGGAATGTAACGGTCTGGGTCACGTCGCCCACTGTTATCTCAAGCTCCTTCGGGCGGTTGTTCCCGTCAAAATATTCCCAGGAATTCCAGTTCCCGAGCTGGAAGGACATATATTTTACATTATACGGCTTTTCCAGCTCAAAATGGATGCTCTCCCCGATTCCGTCTCCTGAGACGCCCTCCTGCCAGGAGGTCTTCTCGTTGCCATCCACTGCTTTCATGGCGCCGTTATCCGTTCCCTCCTGGGTTATCACGGAGCTTGCCGATGCATCCTTGACAGACAGCTTATAATAATCACCGAAATCTCCCGGCTCGCTGACGAATGACATCTTAATCTCCCCGTCTTCCGTCAAAGCATCCTCCCCGGACTCTTTGCTCTCCGGGTTCTTCTTTTCTTCAAGCTCCCGTTCCTCTCTCTCCCGGGTCGCCTGCTCCCTCTCTTCCCTGAGCCGCCGCTCATTGGCATCCATCGTTGTAAATACCATCCAGATCGCCGCCATAAGAAATACCATGACAACTACAACCAGCCCGATAATCCCGAGATATCTTTTTGACTGCTTTCTTCCCCGCCCGCGCATATATTCCCGCCGCTCCTCACGGTCCCAGGGTACGGGCGGCAGCTCGCCTGTGATTTCCTTTGAAAGCTGCCTTAGTATCTGGTCCTGCAGCTCGTCAAGCGACTGATTCTCCTCCACATCCTGCCCGCAGTAGGGGCAGTACATAGAATCATCCGGTATCTCGCGGTCACAATGTATACATCTCATATCCATCACCTTTTTGTGCTTACTGCATCACTACTTTACAGAACTTCTTCTTCCCTCTCCTAAGGACAATGCCTTCGCCCGACAAATCCTCTCCTGTGTAAGACTTGTGGATATCTTCCACTTTCCCGCCGTCCACAGTCACGCCGCCCTGCTGTACCGCGCGCCGCGCCTCGGAACGGGTCGGTACAAGCCCTGACTTTACAAGCAAAGACAGGATGTCTATGCTACCGTCCTTAAAATCCTCTGCCGTCAGTTCTGTCTTCGGCATATCCGCCGCATTTCCCTGGCTGAAAAGCGCCTTTGCCGCACCTTTTGCTTTTTCGGCCTCCTCCTCGCCGTGAACCATCTTCGTAAGCTCGTAAGCGAGGATTTCCTTCGCTGTATTTAGCTGCGCCCCCTCCCAGGCATCCATCTTGTCAATCTCCTCAAGAGGAATGAACGTAAGCATACGGATGCATTTTAAAACGTCGGCGTCAGCCACATTTCTCCAGTACTGATAGAAATCATAGGGCGTGGTCTTTTCCGGGTCAAGCCACACCGCGCCGCTCTGGGTCTTTCCCATCTTCTTGCCCTCGGAATTTAAAAGGAGGGTGATGGTCATGGCGCTGGCGTCCTTGCCAAGCTTGCGCCGGATAAGCTCCGTGCCGCCAAGCATGTTGCTCCACTGGTCGTCGCCGCCGAACTGGAGGTTACAGCCGTATTTCTGGTACAGCATGTAGAAATCATAGCTCTGCATGAGCATGTAGTTGAACTCAAGGAAACTAAGCCCTTTTTCCATCCTCTGCTTGTAGCACTCTGCCGTAAGCATACGGTTTACGCTGAAATGCGCGCCAACCTCCCGGAGCATCTCGATATAGTTAAGCCCCAAAAGCCAGTCCGCATTGTTTACCATCAGCGCCTTCCCCTCGGAAAAATCAATGAAACGGCTCATCTGCTCTTTAAAACGGTCGCAGTTATGGCATATCGTCTCGTTCGTCATCATCTGGCGCATGTCCGTTCTCCCTGACGGGTCGCCAATCATCGCCGTACCGCCCCCGATAAGAGCGATGGGCTTATTCCCCGCCTCCTGGAGCCTTTTCATCAGGCAGAGCGCCATAAAATGCCCTACATGGAGGCTGTCCGCCGTCGGGTCAAAGCCAATGTAAAATGTCGCCTTCCCGTTGTTGATCAAGTCTCTTATAAGCTCCTCGTCCGTCACCTGCGCGATCAGGCCTCTTGCCTTTAATTCCTCATAGATTCCCATTTTTCATCTCTTCCTTTCTGCATAATGCCAATGCATTTTTTTCATTCATTTTCTTACCGCCGAAAGCTCCCTCACACAAAAAAAGCCCCTGTCTTACACAGACAAGGACGAAAACTTCCGCGGTACCACCTTTTTTCACCGGCAGTTCACACCGCCGGTCTCTGTAAGCTGCATATGCACAGCTCAGGCATTGTAACGTATGCCGGCACGTCACAGCCTACTCATGCCAGCCCATGGAATATTCATGATTCGTTATTCCGGCACTTTCGGTGCGAGGCTCCAAGATGTATTCGCAAAGCCACTTCCTTCATGCGCCTCTCACCTTCCGGCAGCTCTCTGTATGGGTGTCGCGACTGCTACTTCTTCTTTTCAAAGCCTTTTTTATATTTACTGAAAGTCTAAAGGATTCCGGGGGTTTTGTCAACTGGAAATTTCACTATTGACTTTTTCATTTTTACTATTGTATAATACAGAAAAATCGGAACCGATACTTCTTGCCGCCGGGTAAGGGGTTAAGCGTCAGACTTTCTGTCAGCAAGCCTTTGAAGACAGAATGCTCTGGCGCTATTTTTTTGTGATTGGAGGAAGAATTATGGAACAGCGCTGTATGCGGGATTTTATCAATTATACGGTTTTAAGCGTTCTGGGAACATTGGGGGTATCCTGTTATATTCTGGCCGATACCTTTTTTGTATCAAAAGGATTGGGAACAGACGGCCTTACTGCCTTAAATCTTGCCATTCCCATATACAACTTCATTCATGGTACCGGGCTTATGCTTGGCATGGGCGGCGCGACAAAATTTTCAGTCTGCAAAAGCCAAAAGAAAACCGGGGAAGTCCATCGGATTTATACGAACACCCTCTATCTTGCCGTATTTTTCTCTGTGATGTTCGTTCTGTGCGGCTGCCTCTTTTCGAATCATCTGGCAATGCTTTTAGGAGCGGATGTAACTGTACTTGAAATGACAGGCACCTACTTGCGATGGCTGCTTTATTTTGCGCCCGCATTTATCTTGAACGATGTACTGCTCTGTTTTGTCAGAAATGACGACAGCCCCCAGCTTTCTATGATTGCTATGCTGATTGGGAGCTTTGCCAATATCGGATTGGATTATATATTTATCTTTCCAATGGGAATGGGGATTTTCGGGGCGGTTTTTGCGACAGGAGCATCGCCGGTCATCAGTATCATTATGATGCTCCCCCATTGGCTCAGAAAGAAAAATACGTTTTGTCTTATAAAGACAGGATTAAGAAAAGATATCATAAAGCAGGACTTGTCATTAGGTTTCCCATCCTTAATCGCACAGCTTTCTTCCGGCATTACGATGATCACCTTTAATGCACTCATATTGAAACTGGCGGGAAATACAGGCGTTGCCGCTTATGGGATTGTTGCAAATATCTCTCTTGTGACGGTTGCGGTCTACACAGGCATCGCACAGGGAATCCAGCCGCTGGTCAGCACCTTTTACGGAGCCAGGAATCACAGGCAGGCAAAGACTATGCTTAAATATGCCCTGATCACTATGCTGTCTGTATCCGCGGCTACCTATCTGCTCATTTTTGTCCTTGCACAGCCGATTACCGCTGTTTTCAACAGTGAGAACAATATAAAGCTTAAGCAGATTTCCGAGACAGGGTTAAAAGTATATTTTACATCCATTCCGTTTGTCGGATACAACATTATTTTAGCCACTTATTTTACATCGATAGAAAAAGCTGTGCCCGCTCAGATACTATCCATCTTAAGAGGGCTGGTCATCATTATCCCTATGGCTTTTTTATTGTCCGCTTTGTGGGGGATGACAGGCATCTGGCTCACTTATCCGATAACAGAATGTTCCATTGCGCTGCTCGGATTTGTAATATATAAACATAAAAATAAATAGAAAGGAACAGCGGATGATAACCCTTTACACCGCAATCGCTTATTGCTATAATAAGCATATCAGGTAAACGACGCTTACAAAAGGTGGTGGCAGTATGCCCGAAAAAGAAATGTTACAAAGAAACATCGAAGATTTTTCCAGATTACAGAGATATATGAGATTAGCCGACAAAGATTCCGAAGTATATGCTGAAATGAAAGAAAGATATATTGAATTAAAAGTCATCCTCACAGCATCCGGCATTAATCTTACAGAACTGGACCGAATCAAAGAGTAACAACCACAGGGCAGCTTACAAACCAAACGGAATACAAGGTTACAAAAAGCAGGTACTTCTCTGTACCTGCTTTTAGACATTTTATCTGACACTCCGCACCTGGTACAACGAATATTCATTATCCGACATACCAGCAGCCATACTACAGAAAGGCAGAACTCTCCCATGGAAACTCACAGAATCCTTCTTATTGAAGACGACACAGAAATCAGCAATATGCTTAAAACCTACCTGACGCGCGAAAATTTTGAAGTCATCTGCGCCCCTGACGGCCAGCAGGGGTGCGATATTTTTGACTCCTCCGCATTCAGCCTCGTCCTTTTAGACCTGATGATTCCGAAGGTAAGCGGGATGGATGTCCTTACGCACATCCGGCAAAAGAGCGTCGTTCCGGCTATCATCCTGTCCGCAAAGGACGGCGAATCCGACAAGACTTTAGGGCTCGGATTAGGGGCGGACGACTACATCACAAAGCCATTTTCCGTCGCCGAGGTCTTAGCCCGCATCAAGGCAAATATCCGCCGCAACACCCAGTACGGGCAGCCCGCCCCCGATGCGTCAGACACCCCCTCGCTTTTGACGGCCGGGGCGCTGACCATGAACCTGTCGGATTACACGGTCACGAAAAATAAGAAGAACATCGAGCTGACCGCCACGGAATTTGAGATATTAAAGCTCCTAATGCAGCACCCGAAAAAGGTCTACACCAAGGAGCAGCTCTACTCCCTCGTATGGAAAGACGCATATTACGGGGATGAAAATGCGATGAATGTACATATCAGCAGACTGCGGGGCAAGCTTGAGGACGACAAGCGGAACCCGCGGTATATTCTTACCGTGTGGGGAATCGGCTACAAGTTCGGAGAGTCTTTATGAATTCCGGGGCGCTCCTTTTCTTCCTGCTCCTTGTCATCGCGGTTCTCATCTGCATCGTCCTTTATCAGCGGTCTGCCTTCCGCCGCGATACGAAAGAGAGCCTTAAAAGCATCAGCAGGAAACTGAAAGAAATCAACGAGACAGACAGCGATGAGAAGATACTCATTTTTACGGACAATCCGGAATTAAAAGAGCTGGCGGCGCAGATAAACGCCCTTCTTGAAAAGCATCTGAAAGTGAAAGCGGATTTTTGCCGCTCCGAGATTGCCTCCAAAAAGATGCTCTCCAACATCTCCCACGACTTAAAGACGCCTATGACCATCATCCTGGGATACTTAGAAATCATGCGGCTTGACGGCTCCGGCACGGACAGTATGCTTTTGAAAGCAGAGCAGAAAGCCAAAAATATGCTGGAGCTGATGAATGAATTCTTCACGCTGGCAAAACTGGAATCCGGCGATACGGACATCGTACTTTCCAGCGTAGACGCGGCTGAAATCTGCCGGGAGAGCATCCTTGATTTCTATGAAATCCTGACCGGGCAGGGCTTTCAGGTGGATATCCGGCTGCCGGAGGAGCCGGTCTGCGTCCTTGGCAACAGGGAGTCCATAAAACGCATCCTCTCCAACTTAATCTCCAACGCCATCCGCTACGGATATGAGGGAAAATACCTTGGCATCTCCCTGCGTTTAGAAGGGGGCAGCGTCTTCATTGATGTGACCGACAGAGGAAAAGGGATTGACAGCGTATTCGCGGAGAGCGTATTTGACCGGCTCTTCACCATGGAGGATTCCCGCAGCCGCAGCGTACAGGGGAACGGGCTGGGGCTTACCATCGCTAAGAATCTCGCTGTGCAGCTTGGCGGAACCCTCACCTTAAAAAGTACGCCCTATGAAAACACTACTTTCTCCCTTCAACTGAGAATGGCAATTCCAAAAATGGCTGCCGAAAGAAATTCGTAAGATTTGAGCAAGATTTTTGAAAGCTTACGCTGTTATACTTCTTTTTGAAAGGAGGCATAAGCCATGCAATATATTTTACAGACAGACAATCTCACGAAAATCATCGGCAAAAAAGAGCTGGTAAGCGACGTGTCGCTCCACATAAAGAAAGAGGAAATCTACGGGTTTCTCGGGCCTAACGGGGCAGGCAAGACGACGGTGATGAAGATACTGACAAACCTCTGGAAACCTTCCCGGGGCAGCGTAGAGGTATTCGGCAGAAATCTTTCGCCCAACTCTTACGAAGTATTAAAACGGATAGGGAGCATTATCGAATTCCCCACATTTTACGAGCATATGACAGGATATGAAAACCTCGAGCTCCACTGTGAGTACATGGGGTACTACAGCCACGGATGCATCGACAGCGCCCTCTCCATGCTGGGTCTGTCTCACGCAAAAGACACCCGCGTCCGGGATTACTCTCTGGGAATGAAAGAGCGCCTCGGCATCGCCCGGGCAGTCTGCTGCAAGCCGGAGCTTTTGATTCTCGACGAGCCCACCAACGGCCTTGACCCGGCAGGAATGAAACAAATCCGCAGCCTGCTCAAGACACTCTGCACAGAATACGGAATCACCATAATGATTTCCAGCCATATCCTCCCGGAAATCGAGAGCATCGCCGACACCATCGGCATCATCCACCGGGGAAAGATGCTGAAAGAAATCAGCATGAAAGACATCGAAGAAAGCAACCTCTCTTACATCGAAATCCGCGTGACTGACGTGAAACGAGCCGCATTTCTGCTGGATGAAAAGCTTGGGCTTTCTAACTTCAAGATTATGGGAGACAACGGAATACGCGTCTATGACAGCAACATTTCCGCACAGGAACTTTCAAAAATGCTGACTCAGGGCGGCATAGAACTGACCGGGCTGAAACAGCAGTCAGAGACACTGGAAGATTATTTTCTCAAAATGACATCGGAGGTGGCGAGATGTGTAAACTAATCAAACTGGAATGGAAGAAAAACAATATCAGAAAATATATGATGAACGCCCTTATACTGGCGGCTGTCCTCTGCCTGTTCATCTTTGCCCTTGGCTACCTTGGGATTGCAAATGACCCGGATACGGGAGTGCCTGACGCAGCGCCGGGAAACGACACCATCTCCTCCCCCATCGAGCTGTTCACGGGCATGTCCTTCCTCGTATTTACAAGCGCCATGCTTGCCTCATTTATCGTGGGAGCCTACAAAAACAAGACCATGAACCTGATGTTCTCCTACCCCATCAAGCGGCAGAAAATCCTTCTGTCACAGATGCTTGCCGTCTGGAGCTTTAATTTCACTGCGCTGGCGCTCACAAAGCTCCTCCTCTACGGAACCGTGCTGCTCGGCTCAAAATTCCGGACTCCGGCATTTGCTATCGACTTTGACATGACGGCTTTCGGGTTTTACATCCAGTTCCTCTTAAAATCCGCCGTCACCGTCACGATTGGGTTTATCGCCCTCTTTATCGGGCTTGCTATGAAGTCGTCAAAGGCGACTGTCATATCCTCCTTCCTGCTCATCCTGCTTACACAGGCAAATGTGGGCGACTTCACGCTGGCAGGGAACGCTGCCTTTCCCCTTGTACTGACAGGGGTGTCGGTGTTGTTTGCGTTTCTGTCGGTGCGGGAAGTTGAGACGAAAGATTTGACGTGAAATGTAATTTGGTTATCTTGTCTATTTCCCCAACTTATATGGTAAAACGTGGTCAGGTTTATCGATGCAATTTTGGCATCGGTATCGGAAGTGAAATGCAGAAAGAACGGCCAGCCATCATTATACAAAATGATATCGGAAATATGAAATCGGGAAATACAATTGTCATTCCGATTACCCATGATGTCAGCACACTTCCTTGTGTCGCATCCCTTACTCCCCAGTATGAATCGGATGGTATTACATTGAAACTAGACGGTCAGGCAAATACTTCTAATATTATGTGCGTTAGCAAAGCAAGAATTGGAAATTAAGTCAAAAGAAAATCTTGACAATTTTCAGTAATCCGCTTAAGATAAAAGCACAAAAGAATCTTTTTCCGGATTGAAAAAGATTATATCATTATTTCAAAAGAAAGGAACTCGGGTTGAGTTCCTTTTTTATTTTTCTAAATTATTATCCGTTCTTTTGCATATACTTAAAATACAAAGTAACCGTAAATAGAATATTTAGGGTTGTAACACAAGGGGCGGATAGTATTTTCTATCCGCTCCCCCATCTCAAACACGATATGCCGTCTGACATCTTCCCTAGGGAAACGGCAAGGCGGACGATATATGGTTTACTATATTATACATTCCAATATTTCTCTACTTCTTTTTGAGACCTTGCCTCTGAAAATTCAAACCTTTTCATAAGATAAGCAATCGTCTCTGCAACTGTTTTACCAAAATCACAGCATGACTGTACTGCACTTTTAATCTCAGATTCAAATTGTTTGCTGATAACATACTGTTCTACGACCTCTTCCTGACTATAAAGCGTTACCATTATATCAACAACCTCCTTTTCACGAACATCCAAATAAGCTTTCAGAATGTTTCTATTTTTGCAGATTCTGATTGCCTCTGTAACCGCCTTCCGGCTTTCTCCTGGATACAATTTTCTCTGTTCATCAACAATTTTAGCAAATACAATATACTGGCTTAAAATATCACCCTCATTGCTGCCAGTGATTACCTTGACCATTGCCTCAACCGCCACTTGCCTGCCATTAAAAAATTCTTCTGAAAACCGTATTACACTTTTTTCTACAACTTCATTACCCGTATAGACCCTAAAGAGGAGCTGTCTGTTTCCTGACAAGCTCCCCTGTTCTCTCTTTTATCTGTTTAAATATTCAATTCTCCCCCATCTCAAACACGATATGCAGTCTGCCGTCCTCCCCGGAAACCTGCGGATAAAAGCCGCCGTCCTTTTCTTCATATCCATACATTTCAATGACATCCTGCCGGATACCATCCGTCTCAAAGCTTGCACTTCCAAGCTTCTGCACCTCATCTTCCAGCTCCGTGATCCGGCCCGATTCCATCAGCCGCAGCATACCCTTCGATTTCCCTCCTTCCCAGGCAAGCGCCGCGCAGGTCACCTCATCCCGGTAATGGGGATTTCCTTCCTTGCCGGTATAATTAATCTCAAAAGATATACTCTTTATTTCGTCACCTTCCAGCTCATACTGAAACTGCGGTTTCAGTGCATGCACATTTTCCCACTCGCCATTCCTGTTAAGCCGCTCTTCATCTGCCAGACCATAAACTTCCAGATACTTATTATAGTTTTCCGCAAACTCTTCCACGGTCAGCCCGTCATAATACACCGGCAGTTTATAAATCTGTTCTGACGGAAATTCAAAGATACCATCTGTTATCGCCAAAAGCACCACTGCCGCTACTGCCGCGCCGTAGCGCAGTCCCTTTTTCTCATCGATGAGATACAGGCAGTTCTCATCCCAGGAAAGCGTCTCCCCTGCCGTATAAGCGTCATAGCTTTTATAGAGGCGGTAAATGTTCCACAGCGGAATCTCAAATGCAGCGCCGCGCCACAGCACCATACCCGTCCTCTCCGCCGCCTCTCTCCAGGTCAATTTCTTCCCGTCCTTCGACAGCACACGGATACCAAACAGCCATTTCCCTACCGTAGTTCCAAAACAGGAGAGAAGAACGGCCTCTGCCAGAATAAATACCACCATGCCCAGAACCGTAAGGCACACTTTTGATACCATGCTGTCTTCAATATGGAACGCCAAATAGAAAGACATCGAAATAACTGTTCCATATATCATGCCATCTATCCACCTGGCAAAATACCTCCTCCACGGGTGGAATGTCTCCTGCAGGGTATCCTGTTTCCTCCGCAGCTGTCCCGCATTCTCTGCACCCCGCTCCTTTGCAAGCCGCTCAAGCTCTTCAAGGTATTTCTCCGCCTCAAGCTCCGGGAACGTAACGCCGTCCTCTTCTATAGACTGGCAGACAATCTTCGCGTCTGAAAGATTCTCCCGCTCCTTATCAATACTCTCCACCTTTTCTTCAATCACGCTGGAAAGGCTTGCGGTTTCTTTCTGCAGCCGGTCAATCTCCTCGATGGACACGCCAAGCTCCCGCATAAGCTTAATCTTCAAAAGCGCGTTCACATCATCCGAAGAATAGTCGCGGTAACCGTTGGCTTTCCTAAGCGGCTCAAGCAAGCCCTGTTTTTCATAAAAACGAATGTTAGCCCGCGTAAGATTGGTCTTCTTTTCTACTTCCTGTATGTTCATGATATAACCCCCTTTGCGACATGCTCTGATGTCTATATGTTCTGTCTGTATGCGGAGCATAACGTATAAACCCGGTTTACAGTCAAGTATTTTTTGCAAAAAAGTATGTAAAATTTTTCGGACATGGAAAAAAGCTGCCTCATCAGCAGCCTTTTTCCCTTCCTGCCCTCACATACCGTTGCTTTGAACTCTTAGGCTTATCCGGCAAAGTCAGGTTGAGCTTTCCGGACTTCACAAGAGGATCCACGATATTCTGCATCGTATGCGTCCGGGATTTCCCGGTAAATGCAATCAATTCTGAACGTGACCTCGGCACAGAGCAAAACTCCAGAATAGATTCTTCGGAAGTAATATTTTCTTTAAAATAATCATTTTTCATCACGACCTTAAATTCGCCGTGGGAGACACTGAAAACCGGGGCGGGCAGTCCTGCGCCCGCAAACTCTGTCCGCATTGTCGGAATGCCGGAGTAGCGGTTCTCCGTCACTTTCAGCAGTTCAAGCAGATTGGCAAGCACGGCATTTCTCGTCTCAGGATGGACTTTCCCCAGAGCGTCAATGGATATCCGCCCGTACAGCCCGCCGCTGCTTTGTACCTCCATCCGGTCGCGGTACATCTCGAGCCGTATGGGAACATTTTCAGTATGAATACTGTAATCCCGATGTACAAGCGCGTTTAATATTGCCTCGCGGACGGCTTTCATCGGATACTCCGGCTTGTCCGTCCTGCGCCCTTCATCGTCGATGATTGTCTTTGTCCTGCTGTTTTTCCGGACAAATTCCACCGCCTCCTCAAGCATATCGGGAATCGCCCCGGTAATCCGCTTATTATCGATAAAACGTTCCCCGCCGCTGCCCGTCTCCCCCATCTGCGTTCCCGGAAGACATACGGCCGTGATGCAAAGCTGCGGAAAATAAGCCTGCGGATATCTGGAAAATGCGAAAAGCCCCGCAAGCGTAGGGATATTTTCAGAAGTTACGCCCATAAGTTCCAGTATCTCACTGTCCGTCACATGTTCCGCAAGGTTTTTCCGCTCCCGTTTTACTGCTGCCAGATAGTCTTCCAGACGCTCTTCGTCAAAAAGATGCATCTTTGCATTGTCCACCGTCCGGACATCATCGCGTATCCTTTTTCGGAATGCCTCATAACTGTAGATTTCATATTCGCTCATAGGCTCATCCGACTCGCCCACCCGCACATAAGAACCCCTGATCCGCCCAACACCTTTATAGAATACCGGACGCTCTGCGATATCCGCACTTGGGATTTCCGCCGAAACGACCACCTTCCCGTCCATCTCGCATACGGTAAATAAAGCTCTGACTGCAGGCTCCATCTGCTTGCACTGTTCCGTCACCTTCTTCTGCAAATCCTGCGGGTCGTAAACCCCTTTCACTCTATAATCGTCACTTTCGTCCACTCCGAAGATGATAATGCCCCCTTCATCCTGATTCGAGAAAGAAGACAGCGTATCAAACAGCCTTGTGGGGCATCCCCGCTCCGCCAGTTTCAGCTCTACCGTTTGCTTTTCAGTCTTTTGTCTTTGAATATCACGCACAATCCCCTTTAATGTTTCTGCCTGCATAAGTAGAATCCCCTTTCTGTTCATAGTATACCCAAATTTCACTACTTATGCAATGAGTTTGATAACTGTTTTTCAAATTTTGATAACTATTTTTCAGAGTTTGTTAAGTAATATCGTGAGTTTGATAACTATTTTTCAAATTTTGACAACCGATTTTCCTACAACCTCACTCCGCCCTTGATAACTTCCTTTATCTCAAGCTCCTTATCAAGCAGCACTGCATCTGCCTTTTTCCCCGGTGCGATAGAACCGTAGTTTCCATATTCCCCGATGGCTTTTGCCGGATTCATCGTGGCACATGCCACCGCCGTCTCAAGGGGAATCCCCATCTTCTTTACCGCCGTCCGCATACAGTCCATGAGATTCGTCGCAGAGCCCGCAAGAGCCCCGTTAGAAGCAAGGGTCGCCCGGTTCCCCTGTACATCCACTTCAAGACCGCCCAAAAGATACCGTCCGTCCGGCATCCCGGTTGCCCGCATACTGTCGCTGATCAAGATCATCCGCTCCCCGCCCATCATCTTGAACGTTGCCCGCACAACGGACGGGTGGATATGCACACCGTCGCAGATAAGCTCTGCATTTACATGAGGGCTGTCCGACACCGCTCCCACTACCCCCGGCGTCCGGTGGGTAAATACCGGCATGGCATTGTACAGATGGACTGCATGGTTCGCTCCCGCGTCAAATGCTGCCTTTGCCGTGTCGTAATCCGCATTGGTATGGGCGAGAGAGACATTTACCTTATCTTTCACCTGCTCAATGAAGGACACAAAATCCCCGTTCCGCTCCGGCGCAATGCCTACGAACTTCACCAGCCCCTTTGACGCATCCAGAAACTTCCGGCAGATATCCGCGTCGCAGGGGATGATGTTGCGCTCATCCTGGGCGCCTTTCTTTTCCACACTGATAAACGGGCCTTCCATGTTGACACCGAGCAGGTCTGCCGCCGGCGCGAGTTTTCCTTCCCCGTCTTTTTGTGCCGTATCCTTACCGGCATAGGATGCCCCAACCGCGAGAATCTTCGTAAGCTCTTCCACCGGGAGGGTCATGGTCGCCGGGCAGATTCCGGTCACGCCTACGGATGCCTCGTATCTGGCAATCTCCTCAATAGCCTCCTCCGTGCCGTCGCAGAAATCATAGCCCTTGCATCCATGGAAATGAATGTCAATCAGCCCCGGAATCGCATACGCGCCCCCGCCGTCTATAACTTCTTCCTCTGCCGTCTGCATTACCGCCGCCTGTCCATCCTGCGTATCCTCCGGCTGCCGCGCCCATTCTGCGCCCAGCAGCACCTTATCGAATCTTCCGTCCTTAATCACCACCGCGCCGTCCGCAAACGTCTTTTCCTCCGTGTAAACCTTCACATTTTTAATAATCATCACTCTTCACTCCTTCCAATGCCTGCAAAGTATAATCATGAAATGTCTCTTTTTTATATTTATCCTGCTCCACATAGCAGGAATAAATAATATCGACCATAATCAGTATGGGAAACTGGGGAGAGATGACATTGCCGTAATTCAGATGCTTTAACGAAGGAATCAGCACCACTTCGTCACAAAATTCATCGAATTCCCCCTTGTTGTGCGCCGTGATCAGCACCGTCTTCGCACCTCTCCGATATGATTCCTTAAGAAAATACCGGACTGCCTCCTGCCCGCCGCTGATACTGATTCCGAAGATCAGGCTCCGCTCATCCCGAAACACTGTCTGCATCCGCATAATATCCGTATCCCTGACCGAGTTGATATCCACGCCGATACGCATAAACCGCATCTCCATCTCATCCGCCGCAAACCCGGAACTTCCCGTTCCGCACACAAACACACGCTCTGCCTTATTCAGGTACCGGGCAATCCGCCCCACCTGCGCCTCATCCATCAGGCTGTAAGTCTTATTTAAAAGCTCCTGATAGGCATTTAAGACCATCCGCGTATTCCCGGTGATGGACTCGTCTTTCTCCACAAAGGTCTTCTCGTACTGGTACACGAATTCACGGTATCCCCGGTAGCCGCATTTCTTCGCAAACCGTGACAGAGACGCCTCCGAAACGAACAGTTCTTCCGCCACTGCCTTTGCCGAAAAATCTATTTCCTTCCGGTTCTGTATAAAAAAATCCGCAATATTCTTCTCCACCGTTGTAAAATTATCGTAATTTGATTCAATAATCGGCACTACCGACTTCACATAGTATTCCATCTCATCCTCGCTTTTACTCCTGTATCAAGACTCAGGCAACGCCGCGCTTTCATACTGATTCCGCCAGATTATCCGCTGTCAGCTCTCCGGGTGATGCCGCCGGAAATGATAGAACGCCCCCAGCATCCCCGCATCATTCCTGTGCTTTGCAAAGGCAAGCCTCGTATGGCGGGCAATTCCTGAAACCAGATATTTTCCGATTGCCGCCTCGATTCTATCCCGCAGAAATTCCTCCTGCGCCATAATCCCTCCGCCGAGAACTACAATCTCCGGGTTCAGCACATAACAAATGTTGGCAATTCCCTGCCCCAGCACATCCGCCATCTCGTCAATGGCGCGGATGCACAAGCCATCTCCCTTTTTCGCGCTTTCAAAGATACGGTAGCCGCTCCAGCGCTCCGGCGGCTCCTGTTTCCATCCCGCCACCTTCTTTGACAGGATGCTGGCTGCCCCGAGCGTCTGAAAATCACTGTCTCTCATGCTCATATACCCCACCTCACAGGCGCTCCCGGAAAATCCCCGAAAGACTTCCCCGTCAATGACAATACAGCCGCCAATCCCCGTTCCCACCGTAAGCATAAGGGAAATCCGGCTGCCCGCCGCCGCACCCGAGACACTCTCCGCAAGCCCGGCGCAGTTCACGTCATTTTCCACCTCGCAGGGAATCCGGAAACGCTCCTCCATCGCCTTCTTATACTCCGTTCCCGCATAATCCGGAATGAGCGGAGCCGCATAGGTAATCGCACCCTTTTCAACATCCACCATTCCCGCCGTCGATATGCAGATACCGCTAATCTTCTCTTTCGAAGAAAGCTGCCCCGCAATCCCCAGCACCGTATCAAGAATCGCCGGGCCGCCCCTTTGCGCCTCCGTCTTCATCGTACTCCTGCTTAAAATCTTCCCGTCACCGCCGATAATCCCATACTTGATCGCAGTTCCGCCAATGTCAATGCTAATATATCTCTTCATAAATACTCTGCCTGTCTTTCATTATAATATATCCCCCCAAAAGGGTCAAAGTTTTTTGGAGGGAGGACGCCAAGGGAATCGGCAGCGCGGTAGTTTGTTTATATCGGTAAAATATTGATATTCACTCCGCAGCCAAACCACTCCCCACTAACCACCGCAGCCCCCTCTCGCCCGCCAAGCCCCCCACTCACTCCCGCCGATTTTCAAGTTTTATATACGGCTTTCGATGCACAGCCCCGGCGGCGGGATAAGTCGCCGGAACCCGTAAAAAACGTCGGCACTTAGCGAAACACATATGCCAGCCGAGTTTACGAGACTGGCATATGTGTTGAGGTTAGTACCGCTACGTTTTTTCAGAGCGAGAGCGCGGTGACGAGACTTATCCCGCCGCCGGGGCGTCCTCCCTCGAATCCCCCCTATATAACAACCTTAAAAATCCCTTTCTTAATGGTTTCAGGTTCTTCTACCTGCACTGCCGTCCGATGCCCGTCGCTTGGGTAGCACACGAGGAAATCTCCTTCCCGCAGCACCACTGACGCGTTCTTTTCTCCTTCCATAGGGAGGAAGTCGTCTTCTTTTACATACTCTTTAAGTTCCATGTTCTGGATAAAGTTCACGTCAATCTGCTCTTGTCCTTTCAGCATTACATGGACGTCCAGGTAATCTTTATGCGCCTCCCAGAAACGGTTCTCGGCTGCGGTGGTGGTGTATTCCACCACATTGACGAACAGCCGCCCGCCGTCGATTTCGTGAGTGCCTTTCTCGTAGGACGCAAGGTCATGGTCTTTCAGGTACGCAAAGCATTTTTTCACAGAATTCTCTAAAAATCCAAACTCTTCCAGATGGTTTATATTTCCGAATATCATAAGTTAATCCTCCTGCACATTGTAGATAGTGGTGTGCGGCGCGGGAACGGACGTATCTTTCTTTACCATTCTCCAGATGATGCTTGCCGGGATTCCCACGACTAAAGAAACGGCGATGGAGATGATTGAGTAGGACCAGATGGACACCGCCTCTGCCGGAACGAAGTATTTGATGCCTACCATCACTGCGGATGCCGCGATAAACGCCATTGTCGCGCCGAATGTATTGGCTACCTTTGTAAATGCTCCGAGGATAAATGTCCCGATCAGGATTCCAAGCACCAGTCCCATGAACCCGTTGAACCACTCATATGCCGATTTCACGCCGCCGTTTGCAAGAACCATGGAAACGATGATTGCAAACACACCTACGATCAGAGACACATACTGCCCGATTTTTGTCTGTTTCTCAAAGCTTAATTCCTTCTTCGTCAGCCGCGCCTGGATGTCCAGCGTCCAGCTTGACGCTACAGAGTTAAGACCCGTTGACAGCGTAGACTGTGACGCCGCGTAAATCGCCGCAAGGAGGATTCCCGTTATACCTACCGGGAGCTCAAAAGCGATGTAGGATGCGAAAATCTGATCCTGCGCCGCTGCCGGGGGAAGTGCATTCTGCTGGTAGAAGACGAAAAGCCCTGTACCGATCAGGTAGAACACCGTCGCGATGAAGATGGAGAGCGCCCCGTTTGTCAGCATCATCTTGTTCAACTTCTTCGTGTCTGTAGTCGTGGTGAAACGCTGCACGATATCCTGACTTGACACATAGGAGCCCATCGTATTGAATCCCGCTCCCACGATCATGATAAACACGCTGTCTTTCAAAATGTTGATGTCAAAGATGGGCTGGTCAACCGCAAGGAATTTGTGTTCATTTGCCAGCGCACCGAACACCGCACCGATTCCTCCGTCAATATGCGCGAGAAGGAATACCAGCGCAAAGGTCACTCCGATGAGCAGTACGGAGCCCTGGATGAAATCCGTCCAAAGCACGGACTTAAGGCCGCCGGTGTAGGAGTAGATAATCGCAATCACACCCATAATGATGATCAGGACATTTACGCTGATTCCGGTAAGGCTGCCAAGCACCATACACGGCAGATACATGATAATGGACATACGGCCCACCTGATAGATGATGAACATCACAGCTCCCAGCACTCTAAGCCCCTTGCTGCCGAACCTGAGCTCCAGATAGTGATACGCAGTGTCGATGTCAAGCCTGCTGTAAATGGGCAGGAAAAACCGGATTGTCAGCGGAATCGCCAGCAGCATTCCAAGCTGTGCGAACCACATGATCCATGTTCCGGCGTAGGAGTTGCCCGCCAGTGACAAAAATGAGATCGGACTTAATAATGTAGCAAATATGGATACGGAAGTCACCCACCATGGCACGGTTCCGTCACCTTTAAAATATTCTTTTCCCTTCATCTCCTTCTTCGCGAAGTGAAGGCCGGCGAACAATACTGCTGCCAGATACACAACTAAGATAACCAGGTCGATCATTGTAAATCCCTGCATTGCTTTTCCCTCCTTGTATTTTTTTATCCCAGATATTTTTCCTTTGCATCACGGATCATCCTTGCAGCCTCTTCTGCAACTGCCATGTCTTCCTTTACCAGAGCCGGCAGCGGCTTTCTCACCCCGCCCAGGAACAGATTCTCATTGAGCTTAAGAATCTCCTTGATCACGCCGTACATATTGCCGCGGGCGGAGCACATCTTGTAGATGATTTCATTGACTGCATACTGGAGTTCCTTTGCCCTTCCAAGCTCTCCTTCCCGCACCAGCTCGTCCATCTTCAGGAACAACTCCGGCATCGCCCCGTATGTGCCGCCGATGGCGCCCTCCGCTCCGATCACCCTGCCGCTGATAAACTGCTCGTCCGGCCCGTTGAAGATTACATAATCATCTCCGGCTGCCGCCTTAAACATCTGGATATCCTGAACCGGCATGGAGGAATTCTTGACACCGATCACATTCGGATTTTTTCTCATCTCCGCGAAAAGGTTCATGGTGAGGGCTACGCCTGCAAGCTGCGGGATATTGTAGATGACAAAATCCGTGTTCGGCGCCGCAGAGCTGATATCATTCCAATACTGGGCGATGGCGTGTTCCGGCAGACGGAAATATATAGGCGGGATGGCCGCGATCGCGTCTGCTCCCACACTCTCCGCGTGACGTGCCAGCTCCATGCTGTCCTTCGTGTTGTTACATGCTACATGGGCGATTACCGTAAGCTTGCCCTTTGCCGCCTCCATCACATTTTCAAGGACAATCTTTTTGTCCTCTACGCTCTGGTAGATGCACTCGCCGGAAGAGCCGTTTACATACACGCCTTTAACGCCTTTCTCCACAAAATATCTGGCAAGTGCTTTTACACCTTCCGGGCTTATGCTGCCCTCCTCGTCATAACATGCGTAAAATGCCGGGATAACGCCTTTGTACTTCTCAAGATTCCTCATGGTTTTTCTCTCCTTTTCTTTTTTTGTTTTTGTGATTTATGTGATATCTAATCGAGCACCTTGGAAAATTCCTTTGTGATGAGCTGCGGCCTTGTGATTGCTGAGCCTACTACTACGCTGTAAGCGCCAAGCTCGATGACCCGTTTCACTTTCTCAGGCGTATTGATATTCCCCTCCGCGATGACCTTATGTTTCGCTTTGGCGATAATCTCCCGCAGAATCCGGAAATCATCCTCCTCAATCCGGTCGCCCTCGCTCTCCTCGGTGTATCCTACCATCGTCGTCCCGATGAAATCAAAGCCAAGCTCATCGGCATAAAGCGCCTCCTCCACCGTGGAGCAGTCCGCCATCCAGAGCTGACCCGGATACTTCTCCTTCGCCTGCCGGAAGAAAGCATCAAGCGTCACATTCCCCGGCCTTAATCTCCCCGTGGCATCCAAAGCGATAATTTCCGCCTTTGCCTCTATCAGCTCATCCACTTCTTTCATGGTCGGTGTGATGTAAACTTTGCTGTCCGCATAATCCCGTTTCACAATCCCGATGATAGGGAGGTCTGCATTATGCCTGATTTCCATAATGTCTTCTTTCGTGTTGGCGCGGATGCCGAATGCGCCCCCCTCCTTTGCCGCCAGCGCCATCCTTCCCATAATGAAGGAAGAGTGGAGCGGTTCGTGAGGTAATGCCTGGCAGGAAACGATAAGTTTCCCTTTCAGGCTTTCTACTTTCTGTTCTGTCATTTATCTTGCCCTCCTTTTGTTGCTTTAAGTATATCATCACAGTTTTTATTTTCAATATCTTTTTCCTCTATAGAAAGTTCTTTCATTCTTTTTCAAACATGCCTGTTTTTAGCCCTTTACACGCAGACTTCTATTAGTAAATTTGCACAAATAAAAGTACTTTCTTTCCACAACTGAAAGTATCTCCAATTCTGCTGATTTTTATTGAAATTCCTAATTTTGCTGATATACTTATAAGAAAAGGACATTGCTGACAGAAAGTGGAAACTGTGAGCATATGGAAGAGAAAGGAAATGAAAGGTATGGTTATTTGCAGAGCAAAAGATTACAAGGAGTTAAGCAGGAAGGCAGCGAACATTATTTCCGCACAGGTAATCATGAAACCGGACTGTGTGCTGGGGCTTGCCACCGGTTCTTCTCCTGTCGGAACCTATGAGCAGTTAATTGAATGGTATAAAAAAGGCGATTTGGATTTCTCAAAAGTATCCAGCATCAATCTGGACGAGTACAAGGGGCTTGACCCGGAAAATGACCAGAGCTACCGTTACTTTATGAACACCAACTTCTTTAACCATGTAAATATCGACAAGGCAAACACCTCTGTTCCAAACGGCTTAGAGCCGGACGCGGACAAGGCATGTAAAGATTACGATGCAATCATCGAAAAGAGCGGCGGCGTAGACTTACAGCTCTTAGGCCTGGGACACAACGGCCACATCGGATTTAACGAGCCGTGCGATATCTTCCCCTGCGGAACTCACTGTGTAGACCTAACCCCAAGCACCATCGAGGCCAACAAGCGTTTCTTCGAGTCCGAGGCAGACGTTCCCCGCCAGGCTTACACGATGGGTATCGGCAGCATCATGAAAGCGAAAAAAATCGTCGTTGTCGTAAGCGGCGAGGATAAGGCAGAGATTCTTAAGAAAGTCGTATGCGGCCCGATTACTCCCGAAGTTCCGGCATCCGTGCTGCAGCTCCACCCGGATGTGACAATCGTAGCGGACGAGGCTGCGCTGTCCAAGATGTAGGAAGGGCTGTGCAATGTATAAGAATATTGAAAAGCAGACAAAACTCAGGCTGAAAGACCAGATTGACTACCAGCCTCACCAGGTGGTCAGCAAAACGCTGGTACAGAATGAAAAAATGGGCGTTACCCTGTTTTCCTTTGACAAGGACGAGGAAATCTCCACCCATGCGGCGGGCGGAGACGCTATGGTGACAGTCCTTGAGGGAACCGGGCGGTTTACGGTGGACGGGGAAGTGTTTATCCTGACCGAAGGGGAGACGCTGATCATGCCCAAAGATATCCCCCATGCAGTATATGGGGAAGAGAAGTTTAAGATGAAACTGACTGTTTCCTTTTAAATACTTTTATATACCCATCTGACAAAAGAAGGAATGTAGGCTGTTTGCGGCATACATTCCTCTTTTGCTATATAATTTTGCAGCTCTCGTCTCATTTGCTGACATCATCTCAAAATATCATTTCAAAAGCCCGCTCTCAAAAAAGAGGCAATATCCCAGAATACACCACGGTTTTCCAACCATGATAATGGTGACAAATTTCCGGATGCTCATCTTCGTGATTCCGGTAAAGTAACAGAAAAAATCATCCGGAAACAGGGGCAGCACCATAATAAAAAGTAAAAATGCCGTATAAGATTTACTCTCAGCCGCCCACACCGACCATTTCTCGTACCGTTTTCCCGGAAACATCCTGCCCACAAGCGCGCTCCCGTATTTCTTTGCCAGCAGGAAAGCAATGACGGAACCCGCGGATATCCCGATATAGCTGCACCAGAAACCTCCCGCCCAGCCAAATAAAACTGCTCCTGCCACACAGCCTAAAAATCCGGGAAGTACCGGAAACACTACCTGCGCCGCCTGGAGAGCGGTAAGGGCAATCGGCGCCAGCATACCAAATTCCGAGATATACTGCTGCAAAGTTTCTACCGAATCAAATCTACCGTCCAGATATGCCTTAAATAATACGATGCAGAACGACGCACATACCGCCAAAAGCCCTGCCGATATCCACCTGCGCGCCTGTTTCCATCCATCCTTCTGCTTTTCCATCACCGCCACCCCGCTTTCTATCGTTACCTATAGGATAGCAGCTCTTTCTTAAACATCCTGGAAACATTTCTTAAAGAATACCGGAAATGTTTCTTAAGAAAAATGAAATATCCCCACACAAAAGCTTTACATTAAAAATGCAGCTACCCTATTCGGATAACCGCATTTTTTCTATCACACAGCTATGTTTTTTCGTCTTTGTACTGTAATTGATGCCTACCAGCAAAACCTCTCCGTCATAGCCAAATTGCCGGGCAAACTGTATATAATTTCTCTCTTTCATCTGCGTAACGGCACCTTCGGCGCTTTTGTCCCATTTTAATTCAACGATAAGCGCCGGTTTTCTTGAAATCTTGTCGGGTACAAAAAGCAGATTAGAGTATCCCTTTCCACTTGCCAGTTCTTCAAATTTCAGATAATGATCCATGCAGCTAAGATATGCCATAATAACTACCGAACGGAGTGCCTGCTCATTATTATAATTCTGAGGAGACGTACTCGTTCCATGCACTTCTTCCAATATCTCCGCAACAGTGTCTGCGTCCATTTGAAGTGTCGCATCCAACATCCTGTCAGAACGCCGGATTGCTTTCACAAGCTCCTGCCTCCTGCCGTTTTTTACTGCCCGTATAAATTCCTCCCGCACTTCCTCATTCGGGATAAAAACTTCTTTCCTGTCACTGTCATACGCCAGATAACCCAGATGGACCAGCAGCGTAAACACATCATCCCCGCTGCTCATGGAAGTCATATCATTCTGAAATGTTCCGGTATCAATCCTGAGCCGCTGTCCGCCGAGCATATCTACAATCGCATCTTTCAGCCCGTCAAAATTCAAGTCAATATATGTCCTGAGTGATTCGTAGGTTTCTGTCTGTGTCCAATAATTGTTGAATTTCCGGTTGATTACTGCCTCCATGATAGATTTGGGGTTGTAGATATGTCTGGTATTATCAAAGTAATATCCGTCATACCATCTGCGTGCCTTTGCAAAGTCAAGCCCATACTCACTGCATAAACTTTTAACTTCCTCTTCCGTAAAACCCGCAAACTCCGCCAACGCCCCCGGCTCCAGCATTGTAAACTCACAGAAATCCGTCAGCGCAGACTGCGTTCCGTACTTCTTAATCGGCAAAATACCTGTCATATAGGCACCCTTAATCATCTGTGCTGTCTGGCTGCTTTTAAACAGACTACGCAGCAATTGAATATATGCATGCTGCACCTTTTCATTCGTCTTGGCCTCACGAAACAGTGCATCCCATTCATCAATGATAACAAAAAATTTCTTTCCCGTTTTTGCATTGACCTGTAAAAGAGCTTTAGATAACGCCTTCACATCATCCCTGATACACCCCGGAAAGTTCTCCTTTAACTCTTCAATCACATCTTTCTGTATGTCATTAACCGTCTCTTCAATATCTTCTGCTGTCGAAATAAATGATGTAACATCCAGAAACAATACGTCGCATTGGTTTAAATACTCATGGAATCTTCCGTCTTTATCATGTGCAATCTTAAGATTTTCTAATAAGCCTTCCGAATCAGCCTCTCTGGAATAGTACGCTGAAAGCATCCTTGCAGAAAACGACTTTCCAAAACGCCTTGGGCGGCTGAAACAGGTCAGCATCCTGTCACTCTCCATCACACTGTTCGTATAAGCAATCAGTTCAGATTTATCTACATACATCCCTCTTTTCAGGATTGCCTTAAATCCATCTGACGGAGGATTAAGATAAATACCCATTTCTTTCCACCCCCTTCCTTGTAAATCCAAACGCATTCCGGCATGTTTTACTGATTATACTATATACAACACACAAAAACAAGAAATACACCTTGATTCCACGTAAAAAGGAGCCGTCTCCGACTCCCTTAACATGCATAAAAATCATATCTCTTACCCTTTACCTGACAGCGCCTTCCCCGCCCATGAGCGCAGTCATCTCCTCGATGCGCTCTAAGGGAAACGGCGGTTCACACAGCGGTTTCATCGCGATGGACATCAGTTTCATCGGATTATCGTCCGCCGCTACGCGGTTCGACGACAGTTCGCCGCATCTGCGGCATCGATGGATAATTGCCCACTCGCCGTTCTTCCGCACCCATACGGCAACCGGCTCCATAATCCCTCCGCAGTCAGACGCCCTGTCGCCCGGTTCAACGTCTACATGAAGGCTGCTCAGACAGTTCGGGCAGTGGTTGCGGTGTCCTGTTCCTGCACTGCCTGGCACTACCATCCACCCGCAGACCTTGCAGGTAAACACTTCCTTGCAGGCGTGGGTTTTGTAATAATTTTTTTCGTATTTTTTCCGTTTATTTTCCCGGTTCATTGATTTTTCCTCCTGAAAGTCTTTTATCCAAGTCCTCCGGGAGGTTTGCCGAATTATTGTGTGCAAGCCTCCCGGCTCGATACAATAGCACATCCGTTGTTCTTCAAACAGCATTCTCCTTCCTGTCTCTTGCTCCCCGGCAAATTGCCGGCTCATTAAGTATAACATGCAAGAAATGCCCTGGCAATATGAACCTCTTGTTTTAACAGATTTTATAAAAATCTTAATTAAATCTTAGTCATGAATCTTCCAGCTATTGAGGAATTTCGCCGTCTCCGGCGCGCTGTGGTCGATAATCTCGCTGTGCCCGAGATCCAGCTTTCCGATTTCTTCCATATCTTCTGCGCTCAGCGTGAAATCCCAGATATCGAGGTTTTCTTCCATGCGCTCTTTGTGGGTAGATTTGGGGATGACTACAACGCCTCTCTGGGCATTCCACCGAAGGGCTGTCTGCGCTGCCGTCTTCCCGTACTTTGCTCCGATGCGGGTCAGCACTGGATGCGTGAAGATGCCGTGCTTTCCTTCTGCCAGCGGCCCCCATGCCTCCGCCTGCACGCCGTATTCTTTCATCGTCTCTAACGCTCCTGTCTGAGCAAAAAACGGATGAATCTCCACCTGGTTCACCGCCGGAACAACCTTTGCATTGATGCACAGATCCGCCAGCCTCTCCGGATAAAAGTTGCACACGCCGATTGCCCGAATCTTCCCTTCCTCATACAGTTCCTCCATCGCCCTCCAGGAGCCGTAATAGTCATTCATAGGCTGGTGAATCAGATACAGGTCGATATAGGCAAGCCCCAATTTGGAAAGCGACACCTGAAATGCTTTTTTCGCATTCTCATACCCCGTGTCCTGAATCCACAGCTTTGTGGTGATAAAAAGCTCCTCCCGGGCAATGCCGCTTTTCCTTATCGCCGCACCCACAGCCTCCTCGTTAAAATACGCCGCCGCAGTGTCAATCATCCGATATCCCGCCGCTAAAGCATCGCTGACCGCCTGCTCGCACACTGCTGCCTCCGGCACTTGAAACACGCCGAACCCTTCCAATGGCATCTTTACTCCGTTATTCAGTGTTACATATTCCATCCCTAATACCTCCAAATTTTTCATATTTTTCTGTTGATACATCCTTAGCGGACATGAGCCATATGTTCCTCCGTCCACTGGAAGTATTATCACACGGAAAATGCAGAATGTACACTACATGATATTTATACAGCATAACTATTTGCTTATGCTTATTGCTGTTTATACTCTTCATTTATACGCACTTGTCATTTCTCCGGATTTCGTATATACTCGGGTTTGTAAATGAAATTTAATCAGAATATAAAGGAGATTTTCCATGGATGTAACACAGATGCAGTATTTCAAAATCATTGCAGAGACCAATTCTCTCACAAAAGCGGCGGAGATGCTGCATATTTCCCAGCCCGCCATGAGCGCTATGCTGAAGAAATTCGAGGAAGAGCTTAATGCCGAATTATTCCACCGCAGCCCCAACCGGATTCACTTAAATGAGGCCGGGGAAATCGCATTAATCCACATAAACAATATCCTGCGGAACATTGAGCAGATGAAAACCGACGTACAGAGCGCAGCACAGAAAAACCTCACCCTATCCATCGCTTTCCCCGACAGAGGCATCCAGTGGTTCTTCGTTCCCCGCTTTTCTCTTGCCTGCCCGGAAATTGCGGTCAGCGCAGAGCTTTACGAGGGAGATGAGGCCGAGAGGCTTTTGACTGAGCGGACATACGACCTGGTGATAACGCCCCGGAAGATATCCGCTCCCCATATCCAGTGCGTACCCTTCCTGCCGGACAGGGTATACTTATCTGTGCCTTCCTCCGGCAGCCTCGCAGGACTTAAGAGCATTTCTTTAAAAGACATCCCGGCGCAGCCTCTCCTTCACCCGCTGATTGGAGGCTATTTTGTCACGCAGATTGAAAAGATTATCACGGAAAATCATCTTCCTGTCACACTTATGAAAAATGATTTCGGCATCATCCAACACCTGATCCGCACGACAAATTTTCTTGCAACTATATCCGAATTATCCGCAGACCTTCGAAATGACGGGAGCCATCGGACGCTGATTCCGCTGGATGACCCTGAACTTAACGTGACCTATCATGCGTCGTACCTGACAGGGAATAAGCAGAAAGTACAGAAGGTTTTCGAGTGGAAAAAGGAGTGCCTCCCTGCGGAGACACTCCCATAGATTTCTACATATCAAACATTTTCAATGTATCTGCAACTTCCTGGGCATTGCACCCTACCTCTCCCGCAATCTGTTCGATTGTGAAATCAGGATTTCTTTTGGCCTCCCGAAAAATTTTTACAGTCAGGAACCGTCCTTCTGCACGCCCTTCTGCACGCCCTTCTGCACGTCCTTCATTTCTTATTGTCTTCGCCTCATATTCCAACACTTTTCCACCCATAACAGATTTCACTCCTTCCCTGACAGAATCGTATTTCTTCGCAATATGTTCCAACACCTTATTAGACATATCGATAATTGTACATCTGGAATATTCACTGATTTCGCCCAGATTCTGTAACTTTTCAAGTTCGTCTTTTATCTGTTCATATTCCTGTTTTAATAATTCCAGCTTTTTCGCATCCTGCTCATATTCTTCAAATCTTTTCTCATGAGAAAAAATATAAAAAGGAATCAAAAATAAAAGCTTTTTCTGAAATATCTCCTCTATTGTATACTGCTGAGACTTCATTACCGGAATTTCATATACAAGACTTCCTCCCGGCGTTACCATCTTTATCTTCATTTTATCCGGCGTAGACACATTGCACCGAAGAAATAATACTGCTGAATGCGGAAAAGTCACCGTAAGGATACTGTCTTTAATCATTCCTTCATCAAGCGCAATCTGAGTATCGTATTCAAAAATTCTCACCAACATACTGTCATCTGTACTGCTCTGGCATTCCAGATGGTACTTTTTTGATTCTCTGCCCAGTATTCTAAAACTGGTATCTGTAATCCGTTCTTCCTCGTTCCCGTCTTGTCGATTCATAAAATGCTCATTCACAGAAAATACAATCTCTTCTTCTCCAGAATAATGTTCATGAAAAACCTCATTGAGCACGGGAATAATTAATCCGCTGCAATCATTTAACAGCGTACGGAACACATCATCATATGGCGTGCTCGTCAATTTAACCTCTCCCATTAAAATTTTCTCCTTCTTTCTATAGTTTACCATGTATTAAAGACTTACTCAATCTAATTTCTTATCTCTTCCGAAGAAATAATATATCCTCCATAAACATCCCGAGTTACCAAGTCTTTTCGGGAAATAAAGGGATGCACTCCGAAAAAGTACCGGAAGTCACACGTTTCTCCCGGAAACTCATGAAATTTTCCACCCATAGATTCCTCTTGACCGCCCTTACAAGCTCCTCCGCCTGTCTGACGTCACATTTATGTATATAGAGGGAGATGTGCCGGACTTGTCCGCTGCCCGCGCGCTCTTCCCCGCCGGATATAAGCCGTGACATAAGCTGCTCCGCGCTCATGCCGTCCTTCACCTTCTCTTCATACGGAATCCGCTGTCTCTCAAGCATATATTTTATCTTCCGGGCAAGCTCCGGCGAATCTGTCTGAATCAAGCATCTCTTCCCGAACATTTTTATCCTCCTGCTGCCCCGCGCCTTATTTTCTGCAATCCATACGGCAGCCATCTCTGCCGGGACATTAATCCCGGCAAGGCTTTTTCTTCTTAAAAAAGCTTTCTACTATATATAACGAATAAAATGTCCGTTTTGTGACAGGTTTTTTAAAAAAATTTTTAAATTCCGAATTTTTTCATTTCCTGCACAAACATTTCAAGCTCACTCAGCGGTTCACCCGGCGCAGCTTAATTTTGCACACATCGCAGATTTGCTTAAGACTGCTTTCAACAATCACGTTTGACACCCGGATTTCTTTCGGGGAACCGTATTCCAGGATAAAGTCTATGACCGTTTCCGCAAGCACTTCCGCTGCGTCGTCGTCCGGCTCTGTCATCTCAATCATCATAGCATTGCAATGCTTTCTCCAAATCCTGCATATGCTCCGAATAGCAGCAATGATGCCTCTTTTCTCATAATCGTCTCTCCTTAATCATATATTCGCCGCAGCAGATATTCATTGCTCTTCAGATAAGTATACCACATCTTTTGTTAAAATATTGACTTTTTCATGCCATTCACTTAATATACTGCATGGAGGATTTACATACCTATGAATGCCAAACATACATTTAATAAAAACATCTTATTTCTCCACATCGCTGTTATGCTCTTCGGGCTTTCGGGCGTTGTGGCACAGTTCGTCGAAGTCCCGGCGGTCATGGTGGCGCTGGGAAGGGTCGTCTGCTCTTCCCTGCTCTTATTTCTCATCGCTGCCGTAAAAAAAGACACCCTGAAACTAAATTCCGGGAAAGATTACAGGCTAATCGTCCTGACGGGAATCGTCATGGCTGTCCACTGGACGACCTTTTTCCAGTCGATACAGGTGTCTTCGGTGGCAATCGGTACCATTACCTTTTCCACCTTCCCGTTATTTCTGACTTTTATAGAGCCTTTCGTATTCCGCGAAAAGCTGAAAAAACAGAGCGTATTCACTGCGGTCATCCTGTTTGCCGGCGTACTTATCACCATCCCTGAGTTTTCCATGGAAAATAATACCACCGTCGGAATCATCTGGGGGATGCTCTGCAGTTTTACCTATGCGGTCATGACCCTTGCCAACCGATACTTTTCCGCCCGGTATAAGGGGCGCATCATCTGCCTGTACGAGCAAGGAACCGCCGCAGTAGTGCTCCTCCCCGCACTTTTTATCGTAAAGACAAGCTGGCGGGCTCAGGATATCGCCGGAGTCGCGTTCGTGGGATTCATCTGCACGGCATTTGCATATTCCCTGTATGTGTCCGCGCAGAAAAATGTCCGGGCGCAGACCGCCGGAATCATTTCCGGGATGGAGACCGTTTACGGGATTATCTACGCGCTGCTGTTTCTCGGAGAAATCCCAAGCGGGCGGGAGCTTGTGGGCGGCGCCGTAATCCTGGGAGTCGCCATGTACTCTTCCCTGAAAACAACCGGATAAATGCATACAACACATTTGGCGGGGATATGCTCCCCGCCATTTTTTAACGCTCGTATGCAAATCATCCATCCGTTATGCCTGGTAAAATATTACCCCAGATACACGATTTCTTCTTCTGGTTTCTCCGCCGGTTCCATCCGGATCGAATAGAGCATCGGCTGCTTGCTGCCAAAGGATGCCACCGCCTCATAGCCGAATTTCGCCTTGATATGCATCCACTGATGTTTAGGAATCTCCTGCTTACCCGGCAGCCGGCACGGGTATCCGTAATACCGGATATCGTCCGCACAGCAAGTCATAATCTTCCGCACCGGCACAAACATGTCCTCCGCCATCCCCTTTGGGCGGAAAGCCTGGGCGGTAAATTCAATTTCTTTATGAAGATACAGCTCCGGATGATCATATGCATCCACATACCAGATGCCGAAATCCTCATCCGCAATCACAATCCTGTCCTTCGTCACATCATAGGGCAAATCCTCTTTGGACGGCTGTATGATCTTCCCCTCCGGGTCTTCAAAGATAAGCTGCGCCATAGGATTCTGCACCTTAAGCGCCCTCCGAAATCCCGAACGGTCTACCTCCGGCGCGCAGCGGTTCACCACGATAAGTTCCGACTCCGTAAGCTGCTCCATAAGCATGTTCCGCATATTGGTAAGATACATATCCAAAGTTGTTCCGTCCACCGTGGAATACACGCCCTGCAGCTCCCAGTTCCTTGGATACTTGATGGAAAGCAGCTCTGTAAGTTTCCACATACCGTTATACTCAATAACTACCTGCGTTGGATGGTAATTTTTCTCACAGTTCTTAAAAAACTCTGCATTGAGCTGCCCGGGTTCCTCTATCTCTAAAAGAAACATATCTTTTGCATCCAGATAATCTTTCTGGTATTCTTCCTCGCCCTCCTCGCAGCGGATTAGGAGCGTAAGCCCCGGCTCAATCCACTCCTGCTCCATAAGAGTCTCTTTTACAAGGGTCGTTTTTCCGCTGTCTAAAAATCCGGTCACTACAAAAACCGGTATGGGTGCCTGTCCAAACATAGCAATGACCTCCGATAAATTGATGTTAAATATGGAACAATCCCGAAAGCTCTTCTTCCTTCAGAGCAGTTCCAATCACGCAGACGCGCCCCGTATAATCAGCCTGTCCTTCTCTCACTTCGTACTCTTCCGGAACAAGGTCAAACTGCCTCCAGCTCCCGTCCGCCATAGAAACGATTCCCTTCGAGCGGAGAATCGTGCCGTAAGCATCTGTTTCCGACAATGCCTTCACCAGATAATCAAGCTCCTCATCCGTATATTTATGGGCGGTCTCCCTGCCCCAGCTTGTAAACACTTCATCGGCGTGATGATGGCCGTGATGGTGGTGTCCTCCATGATGCTCATGATGGTCATGGCCACAGCATTCTCCATGCTCGTGATGATGGTGCTCATGTCCGCAACACTCTCCATGCTCGTGATGGTGATGCTCATGTCCGCAAATCCCGCCATGGTCATCATGGTCATGATGCTCCAGCAGGTCATTCAACTCCTCGCTGTGCTCCAACGCCCGCATGATTGCCTCTTTTCCAAGCTCCTCCCAAGGTGTTGAGATAATCGCCGCCTCTTTGTTCTCCTCCCGGAGCAAATGCACGCACTCCTCTACCTTTTCAGAACTCATCATCTGTGTGCGGCTCACAACAATGACCGACGCATGTTTCACCTGGTCTTTGAAAAACTCACCAAAGTTTTTCATGTACATCTTTGCCTTTTTCCCGTCAACTACCGTGATTCTCCCGGCAATCTCGATATCCGCATCTTCCTTCACGTCCTCGACTGCCTTCGCCACATCCGAGAGTTTCCCCACGCCGGAAGGCTCGATGAGCACACGGTCCGGCTGATACTCTTCGATTACTTTCTTGAGCGCCTTGCTGAAATCACCGACAAGCGTACAGCAGATGCACCCGGAATTCATCTCTGTAACCTCGATTCCCGCATCCTTTAAAAAGCCGCCGTCGATACCGATTTCTCCGAATTCATTCTCAATCAGCACAAGTTTCTCACCCGTGAATACCTGGTCTATAAGCTGCCGGATGAACGTTGTCTTGCCAGCCCCGAGAAAACCGGAGATAATGTCTACTTTCGTCATAGTGATACCTCTTTTCTATATTCTTTCTGTAATTATCTTTGTCTTTTGCTGTATACGGATTACTTCGAGAGTTATATTATCACATTTTTCCAATCTTTAACATAGGAAAATCTGGATTCCTCTGCAAATTTTCATTGTGAAACTGTCCGAACCGGATATGTTGAATTAATTTGAATCATCATTTAGAATGCAGACACCTGAAACTTAGATGTCCGCGATTGAAAATATAGATTTGCACCGAAAAATCCAGCGTAACTTCAAGCTTTCCTTTAAGTTTTCCCACTGCCATGCCTTCGCTCCGTTCGGTCTTAAGCAACTCTTTGTTCACTGAGGGTACCGTTTCTTTTTACTCATATGCTTTCCTCCGTAATCATGCAGAGGAATCCGTAAGAAAAGTATAGCGCAGCGGATGTACACTCTCAATCCTACAATTTCACCATCTGCCGCAGTATCTTCTGGTAAAACTCCTTATTCCCCCCGTCCTTCACCAGCGTATTCAAGATCAAACCGTCCTTAAGCAGTATGATCTTCCCGCAAAAGCTCGCCACCTTCGGGTCATGGGTCACCAGTACGATTGTCTTCCCCATCTTTTTATTGATATGCGACAAAGCTTTTATCACCGTCATGGAAGAATTAGAGTCCAGGTTCCCGGTCGGCTCGTCCGCCAGTATCACCTGCGCGTCCGTAGCCAGAGCACGCGCAATGGCAACCCTCTGCTGTTCCCCGCCCGAGAGCTGCTCAATCCCGCGCCCGTACTGCTCCTCTTTAAGCCCCATCTTCCTTAAAAGCTCACAGGTTATAGGACTGAAAGATGATTCCTATATGCTGTCCGCGGTAAACGTTCCCGTTTATCTGCGAGATATCTTTCCCGTCAAACAATACTTTCCCCTCTTTCTGTCGTTCCCAACTTGACAGTACCTCCTACTTTCCAGCCATTTAGCGCCACCAGCATCTCGATCTCGGCATCGGAAAATATCCCAAGATTGTTCCGCCTCCCATTGCCCTCATCCCGCACTTTTCGGATATAGACGGCATTTCCGATTGCTTTCTGGGTGTCCTCGATGAAACGCCCCGATGACAGGTTTATCACCACCATGATCAAAAGGATGGAAAACAGGACGCTGTATCTGCTGAAAATAAGCAGCGTCTTCCAGCGGTGGTGCAGTAAGTATTCGATTCCGCGTTTTACAGGTTGCATGAGTTCCTCCCTTCAAACAACAATTTTGTATTATAAGGGAAGGGGATGGAATTGATATGATTGATTCTGTATTGTTACATTCCGATTTTCAGAATACAGTCATATACTGCTGGAACGGTATTCGCTTGGTGTCATCCCATAAGATTTTCGGAAAACTTTTCCAAAGTAAGCACTATCTGAGAAACCGCACTGCTGGCAGATGTCGGTAATAGTCATGTTGGTTTCTAAAAGTAATTTTTTTGATTGATTCAAACGGTATTGAATTAGATATTCCATAGGGCTTTGTCCTATGTTTTTCTTAAAGCAGCGGGAGGCTTCCCTTTCGCTGACACTGGCTGCTTTTGCTATTTCTGCCAAAGCGATCTTTTCAGAGTAATACTGGTTGATATATGCTATCATACTGCGCAGTCGGTTGGTCTGATCTGTTCCTGTAATATTGTGGTTGCCAGGATTCTCCTGAAGTTCCTTAATAAGGAGATTCCATGTTTCCGAGAGAATATTCCGGGTTTGGAATTCCGAATCTGTTTCGTTTTGCAAATCCCTTAAGTGATACAAATTTTTCAGTATCAGATTAGCTGTTGAATGCCCTCTGTGGATAATATGCACTTCAATCTGCCTGTTGTTAATGACCGGATTCAAATATTTTGTTTCAAAACGGCTTTTAAAATGCCCGCCTAAAAAAACGGGATGAAAAATATGATTTATTTCTATTGTTTTCACACCCGAAGAAGCATTCTGTTTCATACACATTACATTACTGTTGACAAAGAATCCGTCTCCTTGACGGATTGTGTATTCGGCACCGATGGTTACAATTTTGCTAGTACCCTCCTGTATATATCCTAGTTCTAATTCTTCATGCCAATGCCACGGAACCACAAAATCAGTCAAGTCACGCTTATGGAGACAATAAGGATACTCTATTGTCATACCCTCAATGATTTCAACTTGATTTCTGTCTGTTTCAAAAGCTTTCATATGGTCGCCTGCCCCGTCTTTGCTACTAGTATAATTATAACATATCTGTCCTGATAGTTCTATATTATGGCTCAATAATTATATTTTTTACAGACACAATATCTATATAATATAACTATAATGCGCGCTTAAAATTTAACACGAGGAGAGCTCCTATGGGAGAATAAACTGTTTTAAAACTGCAGAATCAGGTTCGAGAAATACAGACAGTGCTTCCCAAAATGGCAAAGAATATTTTTTTGTATTCCATGAAATCATTCTGGAATTCCGGAAGTAACGATTTGAATAATTAGTACTTGTAACATGAAAAAAAGGAGGAACATATCATGGCAAATAACTTTGAGTTTTATGCACCGACAAAAGTAATTTTGGGAAAAGGGGTTGAAATTGAAACAGGAAAGCAGATAAAAGAATTTGGGGCAACCAGCGTTCTGGTCGTATATGGCGGCGGGAGCGTGAAACGTTCGGGACTGTTGGAAAAAGTGGAAAATGCGCTCAGTGATGCGCAGATCATGTTTTGCGAACTAGGAGGCGTAGTTCCCAATCCGCATTTAGATAAGGTCTATGAGGGCATCCGTATTGGAAAATCAAAAAATGTTGATTTTCTTCTTGCTGTCGGAGGCGGCAGCGTGATTGATACGGCAAAAGCGATTGCATATGGGCTGGCAGAACCAGAAAAAGATGTATGGGAGCTGTTTGACCATACACGCATGGCAAAAAAGTGCATTCCGGTTGCCAGCGTATTATCCATTGCTGCAGCAGGAAGCGAAACATCGAAAGGATGCGTGATCACAAATGAAAAAACCGGAGAAAAGCGTGCTTATGATGATAATCTTGCCCGTCCGAAGTTTGCCATTATGAATCCGGAGTATACAAAATCCCTTCCGGATTACCAAACAGAATCAGGATGTACGGATATTATGATGCACACGATGGAACGGTATTTTACCAATGGGGGCAATATGGAGATTACGGATGCCATTGCAGAAGGGTTACTGCGTACCGTTATGAAAAATGCAGTTATTCTGCATCAGAATCCAGGTGATTATGATGCCCGTGCGGAAATTATGTGGGCAGGAAGCATTGCCCATAATGACCTTACCGGCTGCGGAAATGACGGAGGGGATTTTATGACCCATAAACTGGAACACGAACTGGGCGGTATGTTTGACGTGACTCATGGTGCAGGGCTTGCGGCTGTATGGTCAAGTTGGGCAAGATACGTTTGCGGGGAATGTCTGCACCGTTTTGTTCGTTATGCAAGGAATGTTATGGGTATTACTTTGGATGGCACAGACGAAGAAGTTGCTGAAGCTGGTATTTGTGCAATGGAGGATTTTTACCGCAGTATCGGGATGCCTACGAACCTGAATGAGCTTGGAATACACCCGACGGATGCCCAGATAGAAGATATGGCAAAACGGTGTATGATTGCAGCAGGAGCGGGGACGGGCTCTGCGAAAAAACTAAATCAGAAAGATGCAATTCATATTTACAAAAATGCCCGTGGATAATGAAGATGCGCATTGAGTTCTGAGAATGTAACATCTTTTATCATATCAATTTTTTATCCATCGCAATCATCCCTTATCACATACATCATATCACGTCAATGTGCTGCCCACTTTCTTTCAAAGGGGCAGCACATTATCACATCTCTTATAATAACCCGCCGATAGACAAGAACAACGGAGCAAACACCAGCGACACAATGGTCATCAGCTTAATCAGGATATTGATTGACGGTCCTGACGTATCTTTAAACGGATCGCCTACCGTATCTCCCACTACAGCCGCCTTGTGAGCCTCGCCACCCTTGCCGCCGTGGTTTCCGTCCTCGATATATTTCTTTGCGTTATCCCACGCGCCGCCCGCATTGGACATAAAGATTGCCACCATAACTCCTGTCACAAGAGAACCGGCAAGAAGTCCTCCCAGGGATGCAGGGCCTAATAGTACTCCCACAACCAGCGGAGCCGCCACAGCCATAATGCCCGGCACAAGCATTTCTTTAAGCGCAGCCGTGGTAGATATGGCTACGCAGGACTTGTAATCCGGTTTTCCGGTTCCCTCGAGGATGCCAGGAATCGTCCGGAACTGCCTTCTCACTTCCTCAATCATCTGATACGCCGCCTTCGATACGGAAGACATGGTCATAGCCGAGAATAAAAACGGCAGCATACCTCCCACAAACAGTCCGATAATTACACGGTAATCCAGGATATCAATGGTATCCAGTTTCACTGATTCTGCATAGGTCACAAACAGCGAGAGCGCTGTAAGGGCAGCGGAGCCGATGGCAAAGCCTTTTCCCATCGCAGCCGTCGTATTTCCTACAGCGTCAAGCTTATCGGTAATATTACGCACGCTGGAATCAAGCCCGGACATCTCCGCGATGCCGCCGGCATTGTCCGCAATCGGCCCGTAAGCGTCCACCGCAACCGTAATCGCCGTCGTTGACAGCATCCCCACTGCCGCCAGCGCGATTCCGTAAAGCCCGCAGAAATTGTACGCCGCAAATATTCCCACACAGATCAGCAGGATCGGAGCCGCCGTTGAGCGCATCCCCACCGCGATACCGCTTATGGTAGTGGTCGCCGCGCCCGTCTCTGACTGAGCCGCAATCTCCTTTACCGAGCCGTAATCCCCGGACGTATAGACTTCCGTGATGATTCCGATCAGGATTCCAACCACAAGCCCTGACACAATCGCAATCGCCGCATTGAAATTGCCGAAAAACAGATTGCTTAAGACAAACGCCGCAATCAGCACCAGCACGCTCGCCGCATAAGAGCCGGTCTTCAACGCTTTATGAGGATTCGCCTTTTCATCCCCTCTTACGAAAAATGTTCCCAAGATAGACGCAAGCAGCCCGATTCCGGCAATCACCAGCGGAAATGCCGCTCCTGCCCCTTCAAAATACACAAGACCCAATGTCAGCGCCGAAATCAGCGCCCCCACATAAGACTCAAAAAGGTCTGCGCCCATTCCTGCCACATCACCTACATTATCCCCAACATTATCAGCGATAACCGCAGGATTCCTCGGGTCGTCCTCCGGGATTCCCGCCTCCACCTTTCCTACAAGGTCCGCGCCGACATCCGCCGCCTTCGTATAGATGCCGCCGCCCACGCGGGCAAACAGCGCGATTGACGACGCCCCAAGGCTGAACCCGAACAAGATATCCGCATTCCCTGTGAAAATGTAAATCGCACTCACTCCAAGCACACCTAAGCCCGCCACGCACATTCCCATGACTGCTCCGCCGGAAAATGCGATGGACAGCGCTTTGTTCATGCCGCTCTCCTTCGCCGCGTTAGCCGTCCGCACATTTGCCTTCGTCGCAACGGTCATCCCAAAATATCCCGCCAGCGTAGAAAACAACGCTCCAACTACAAAACAGATTGCCGTAATCCAGTTCCCGATGCCGACCCCAATCAGCACAAAAAGAACTGCGACAAAGAAAATCAGGATCTTGTACTCCGCCGTCAGAAACGCTCTCGCTCCTTCGCTGATCGAGCCTGCAATCTCCTTCATCCTGTCCGTACCCGCAGACTGCCTGCCAACCTTCGACGCAAGCATCCCTGCAAACAAAAGCGCAATAATCCCAAATGCCGGAACCAGATTCAATAAAACATCCATATACAAAACCTCCCATTCCTCTATTGTGATTCCTAGTAACATATTATCATAAAAATGAGATTTGTATATACTAAATTTCAGTTTTTTGCAGTTTTTTATTCAGTAAACCCTCATTCTGGATATTGTTATTCATTTGTCAGTCTCGTTAAAACAAAAACAAATACACCAAACAAAAAAGCAGCAGCACAGCCCCGCAAAGCTCATACCACTGCCTCCAATATTTTTTTATCTCCGACTTCTATCCACTCTGCCCCGCTCTTCTTTTTCTTATTAAAGCAAAAGCTGACAAGATACCCTGTCTCCGCACCATACTGTTCCAGATAATCCGCAAGCTGTTTTTCACCCTTTTTGTTATATTCCTCCCCATGCCAGATTTTCAGCTCCACAATATACTGCTGACCAAGATAATCTATAATCAAATCTGTGCGCCTGTTGTTTCTCGTCCTCGCCTCGATATAGTAATTGCCCCTGCCATTGATAATCGGCTTTATATATAGCAAAAACAGACTGCGCCCATTATCTTCCAGAAATTTTTCATTGTATTCCGAAAATACGTCTTGGTAATAATCGACAAATTTCCTGATTACCTGCTCCATATCAAGCTGTCCGCCCGTAATAAACCGGCTGCCCTCCGCATCGGCTCCTTCCTTCAATCCATAGCGGCGCTGGCTCTCAGCTAGGAATCCGTTATAAAGCCTTGTCTCAAAAATACGGTTTGACACATTTACAATATGATTTTTTATCGTCACAAATCCGAACATAGCTGCTGCGCGCACACCTAAATCACCGGGTACATACTCTATCGTCTTCCCGCCAAGCAAAAGCTCCTTCAACATCTGTTTCAGGTCTGGATAATCAATGAGCTTATTATCCAGCGATTCAAACAGCGTATTTTCCTCCGTCAAAAGCATCCGCACGGCTGCCAGAAACCCTTCTTTCGTCCATGCGGCTTTCCTGCCCGGGTACCCTTTACTCCCGGCAATCCTCTCATCCATCAACTTACACAGCCGCGACACCAGAAAAGGATATCCCGATGTATAATCATAGAGCAGCGCAGCGATTGCCTGCACATCCATACCCGTATGATAATCCGTCTCATAGCTTTTAAGCATCCCGGAGATTCCCGGCTCTGACAGCCGCATGTCGATGTCAAAATCCGCGGCTATATTCCACGGACTGTTCATTTTATGCTCCCCAGTAAGTCTGTTCTTCAAATTTTTTATATCATATACACCTGCAAGAATCACTGACTGAAATGTCGCCTTTTTATCCCTTGCCAGATAATAGCCCCGCAACTGGGAGAGAAAGTCAAGAAATACCGGATAATTTGACGCACTGTCCACCTCGTCAATCAACAGCACCAGCTTTTTCGGAGATATCCCGCACCATCTGCTCAGGCAGCGGAATAATACAGCCAACTTACGGTTCCCAGCGGTTCCTTCTGCCATCCCTTCCAGACAGGCCCGGGTATCTTTCGGCATTCTCTGAGGATTTACCGCGTCTAAGATTTCCGCCGAAAAACGCTGGATGAAATCTCCCTCTTCCCGGAAATCCTCTGCGCTGAACATCTAGAAATCCAGACTTATTACTGTATAGTCATCATCCAGAAAAACTTCTAACGCACGCAGAGTCGTTGTCTTTCCATACTGGCGGGCGCGGTTTATAGTAAAATACTGGCCGTTTTCTACCATAGCTTTTATCTGCTCCAGATTTTCATCTATATTTACCATATAATGCAGCTTTGGCTTGCAGTCGCCGCTGACGTTAAATATTTTAGCCATACCGTCTCCTCCTTTCGGAATTACCGCCTGTAATCAATCTCCACCAGCACAAGCCCATTGGCCGGAGCCGTGACCCCCGCCGCCGTCCGCTTTTTCTCTTCCAGTATCTCCTTCACCTTTCCCGGCCCGTAAAATCCCCGCCCCACCCGGATGAGCGTTCCGGCGATAATCCTGACCATATTATAGAGAAACCCGTTTCCCGTAATCCGAATCACGATATCCCCGCCGTTTTTAGTGATACCGATACTCTCCACCTTACGCACCGTGTCCGTCACATTTGTCCGCACGTTGCAAAAGCTTACGAAATCATGCTCCCCTACAAGATACTTTGCGCCTTCGCGCATCTTTCCTACATCCATCGGAAAGGAGACAAAGGCGCTGTACTTCCTTTTCAGGGGATTTGGCACGGGGGCATTGTAGATATGGTATTCATAGGTTTTCCTCACATTGTCCTGATACCTGGGATGCCAGTCTAATGCCACCTCGTCAGACCTGGTGATAATGATATCCTCCGGCATCCGCTGATTCAGCGCATAGGCCATGCGCTCCGGCGGAATGGACGACTCCGTGTCAAACACCGCCACATTCATCAGGGCATGTACGCCGGAATCCGTGCGGCTCGCGCCGATAACGCGGATATCCTCCCCGGTAAGGCGGCCAAGCTCCCGGTTTAACACCTCCTCAACCGTAATCCCGTTGGGCTGGACTTGCCAGCCGCAGTAATCCGTGCCGTCATAGGCAACAAAAAGCCGCACCCGTCTCACTTCTTTATTCCTCCTAGAAAATCCATATCTTGAGCGGCACATATCTGCCGATGGCAACTACCGCCGCCACATACACGGCTATCATCACATACGCCGCCCTATCTCTCCCTTTGTAGCGTAGGGGTTTCATCTTCGTCCTGCCCTCGCCGCCCCGGTAGCACCGCGCCTCCATAGCCATCGCAAGGTCATATGCCCGGCGGAACGCGGACACGAACAGCGGAACAAGTATCGGAATCATCGCCTTCGCCCTCTGGATGATATTGCCGCTCTCAAAATCCGCGCCCCGCGCCTGCTGCGCCTTCATGATCTTATCCGTCTCCTCCAGAAGGATTGGGATAAACCGCAGCGCAATCGACATCATCATCGCCACCTCATGCACCGGCACACAAATCTTATTCAGCGGGTTAAGAAGAGCCTCGATGCCGTCCGTCAGCTCATTCGGCGTGGTGGTAAATGTCATGAGGGAAGAACCGATGATCAGGTAGATAAGCCTTACCGCCATATACACCGCATTCCGAAGTCCTGCCGTCGTAATGGAAAGCCGCCAGATATGAACCAGCACTTCCCCTTCCTTCTTAAGAAACAGATTGAACACTACGGTAATCATCAGCAGCATGATCACTGGCTTTAACCCTTTCACAATGTAACCGAAAGGAACTCTCGATAAGCGTATGATTCCGATGAGAAATAATGTGGCGACCAGGTAGCCCGCAATGCTCCGGAACAGGAATAAGGAAACCAGGTACAAAAGTGTTGAGACAAGCTTGACCCTGGGGTCAAGCCGGTGCAGTATGCTCTTTGCCGGATAATATTGTCCTATCGTAATATCTCGAATCATCTTTTCTTCTCCAAATTCTTGCTGTCTGCCGTATCGGCGCCCGATGTCCGACCGACCGCGGCTGCATCCGCATCCGATGTACCGTCACCCGTCGCACCCTCATCCGATGTATCGTCACCCATCGCATCCGCATCCGGTGTACCGTCACCCTTCACATCCGCATTTTCCGATGTCTCCATTCCCAGCGCCCGCAAAATCTCATCCGCCGCCTCCGAAACTGTCGTCACGTCGATATCCACAGGGATTCCCCGCTCCTTGAGGTCATGCATGATATACGTCACCTGGGGCGCAGCAAGCCCTGCCTTTTCAAGCTCCCGGTAGTGGGCGAACACATTTTTCGGCTTGTCATTGTACATGACTTCGCCGTGGTTCATCACGATGATCCTGTCCGCATACCGGGCGATGTCCTCCATGCTGTGAGACACTAAGATTACCGTCATCCCCGTCTGCTTATGCAGATACGCCACCTGGTCTAAGATGTCATCCCTTCCCTTCGGGTCAAGCCCCGCCGTCGGCTCGTCTAAGACAAGCACCTTCGGACGCATAGCAAGAACCCCTGCAATGGCCGCCCGCCTTTTCTGCCCGCCGGACAGCTCAAAGGGCGATGCCTTGTAATACTTTTCCTTAAGACCCACTAGCCTTAACGCCTCCAGCGCGCGCTTTTCACATTCCTCCGGGGAAAGCCCCTGGTTCTTCGGCCCAAAGCACACGTCCGACATCACGTCTATCTCGAATAGCTGATGCTCCGGGTACTGGAAGACCAGCCCCACTTCGTTTCGGAGATTCTTCATATTATAACCCGGCTCGTATATATTTTCCCCATTATAGAAAAGCTTGCCGTCCGTCGCTTTGATAAGCCCGTTAAAATGCTGGATGAGCGTGGACTTTCCCGAGCCGGTATGCCCGATTACTCCTACGAACTCCCCGTCCGGTATCTCAAGGCAGATGTCTTTCAGCGCATGTTTTTCATAAGCCGTATTGGGGCTGTATATATAGTTCAAATGTTCCAGTCTGATTGACATAATTATCCATCCATTCCTGTTCTATTCCCGTGTGTGTACTGACTGCTGATACACTCCGCCAGTTCTTCCTTACGCAGTATCCCCGCCGGAATACCAAGCCCCCGCCGCTTAAGCTCATCCGCCAGTATGGTCACCTGCGGCACGTCCAGCCGGTACTGTTTCAGCTTTTCCACCTGGCTGAAAATCTCCCTCGGCGTTCCTTCCATCACGACTTTCCCGTGATCCATCACATAGATTTTATCCGCGTCCACAACTTCTTCCATATAATGGGTGATCAGTATGACCGTGACCTTCTTTTCCTCCCGGAGCCGCTGTACGGTCTTTAGGACTTCCTTCCTGCCCACCGGGTCAAGCATGGCGGTAGGCTCGTCCAGCACGATGCACTTCGGCTCCATGGCAACTACCCCGGCAATCGCCACCCGCTGTTTCTGCCCGCCGGACAGCTTGTTAGGCGAGTGATGACGGTAAGAGAGCATTCCTACCGCTTTCAGGCTTTCCTCCACCCGCTGCCAGATTTCATCCGTCGGTACGCCTAAGTTTTCCGGGCCGAATCCCACATCTTCCTCCACAACCGTTCCGATAATCTGGTTGTCCGGGTTCTGGAACACCATCCCCGCCGACTGCCGGACATTCCAAAGCTCCTCCGGCTCTTTCGTATCGCGCCCGTCCACCCACACCGTTCCATCCGTGGGAACCAATATGGCATTGAGATGCTTGGCAAATGTAGACTTCCCGGAGCCGTTGTGTCCGAGGACAGCGATAAACTGCCCTTCTTTCACGTCAATGTCCACGCCGTCAATGGCACGGGAAGTTCCGATGACATTGCCGTCCTCATCCCGTTTTTCATATTCAAATATCAATTTTTCTGTCTGAATCATGTCCATCATCAAGTCTACGCCTTCTCCGGCTCCGGATATTCCGTGCCCTTCGTGTCCACGGTTACTTTCTTCATCCTCTGCTCCTCAAGGGGCCTGTCGCTGTAGTCCGTGTCCGTCTCCGCAATCTTATTTACCACGTCCATCCCTTCCGTAATCTGCCCGAACGCAGCATACGCACCGTCGAGATGCGGGGAATTCTTATGCATGATAAAAAACTGGGAACCTGCCGAGTCCGGATGCATCGCCCGCGCCATGGAAAGCACTCCCGGCGTGTGTTTCAGGTTGTTCGTAAACCCGTTCTGCTTAAACTCGCCCTTGATATTGTAACCCGGGCCGCCCATACCTGTTCCGTCCGGGCATCCCCCTTGAATCATAAAGCCGTTTATCACACGATGGAAGATAAGCCCGTCATAGTACCCTTTCTGAATCAGGGAAATAAAATTATTCACCGTATTCGGCGCAATCTCCGGGTAAAGCTCCGCCTTCATCACATCTCCGTTTTCCATCTCAATCGTAACAACTGGATTTTCCATCTTCATATCTCTCCTATCCTGTATAAAATCGTGTTCCATCAATAAACCGTTTCCTATTTTAGACCATAATTGCGGATTCGTAAAGCAAAAGCGGTTATTTTTATATACATAACCATAAAAATGATTGACATATTTTCCATTCAGTGATATCCTCATATTCAAGAGAGGCGGTTTTGTACCATTTGACTACTTGCTAGTCCTGAGTGGGTTACTCGTCTCTTTTTTTATGTCTACCAAATCATACAAGTACATTTTCCCTTTTCCTGTGCAGTTTACAACCAGACGCCCTGAATAAATATTATAATTGCCCGTTTTTCTGTCGTTGTCATAAATTGGCAGGGCAAATCTTGTCTTGTAATAATACCAGCCATTTGCTGCATCACCTGAATGTTTCTCTTTCTTATTTTCTCTAAATATCCTGTCCGTGGCAATCTCCACCATATCAATGATACCCTGTGCGGCATTCGCTTTCGCTTTTGCCCTTGCACCTTTCGCTTTCCTTGTATATTTTGAACTGGCATACTCATCTGGAAAGTCCTTACCCAAATAAATGATATCTCCTGTTTCTGCAATCTCTACAAGTTCTCCGACATAGCGCTCCAAATACCGTTCCACCTCATTCCAATCTATATTTTGCTTATTGGAAAAGATTATTTCCGGTAAAACAACAACTTTTTTGCTATTTTTATCAAGTGTAATTTCAAGATTTCCCATAATTCCTCCAAGCAGTATCAAATAGACAGCTTTACCAGCCCGCCCTTTTCCGCGAATCCTGTCTCCCACATGTCTTTCAACGAGAACCACACTGCCTCGCCGTATGTCGCTGTCTTCACCTTAAAGATGCCGCTTTCCTGCCCGTATCCGACAATCAGAAACCAGTGCCAGATATAATCCTCAAATGTCTCTCTGTCCTTATGCTGCAAAAGCAGGACGGGAATCGGCATCCCCTGGTTTATCTGGCTCTTCACAAAGCTTTCTGCCTCCCCCACCGTCCGGCTCCCGGGAAACTCCTCCATACGAATCTGCCCAGGAACTCCCGCATCCTCCATGTATTTCCGGAAACCTTCTATAAACCAGGAAAGTTTCCTCACCCCGCTGACCCTGGGGCTGATATACGGTTTCATCTTCTGGCTGAAACGCTTGTAGTCCGCCTTATTCAGATGGTCTGCATCAAAAGGATAAAACTCCGTCAAACCCATCCGCTTTGCAAAATAGATACAGCAGTCACATGCCGTCGCCGCGGCGCAGCCGCCGATATGCATCACTACATTGGTGAACCAGTCCTGATTTCCTCCGAATGCACCATCAATCTCAAAATATTCCAATTCCTTCCTGTTGTCCAATGAAATACCTCCAACTCTATCTATTAAAACGTTATGCCTGACCTTTTGTCTCCGGCATCCTGTTAAGCAAATATTTTGCCCGCCTTTGTATCTGTCTTTCTATCATCTTAAGCCGTCCTGCCGGAAGATTATACCTGGGATGCCGTTTGAAACGAAATTCCAGCAATTTACGCAGATTCTTCCGATGCCTGTCAGACAGCGTCTTTCCCGCCTCCTCCGGCGTCAATGACAGCGGCAGGAGGCTCCTTGCATCCTCATTTATCCACAAAATCTGATAACCCGGGTCACTGCTGTCTGCATCCGCAGAAAACTTCATCAGTATGTCGTCAAAATGTTTAAGATAATAAACCACAAAAAGAACCCCCTTTCCTGCATTTTACCCGCAGTTTCATTATATTATGATTGAAACGTCAAAAGGTATTTTGACGCTCATGATACACGGATTTCTCCGCGCTTTGCGCTCCCGAAATCCTAAAACACCTCAAATCCACTCATTTTTCTACGAAAAATGGCTACTTTTCGATGTTTTGCGCGTCCCAAAGTTATGCTTTTTCATGCAAGCATGAAACGCATAACCTTTTGACGCTTGTATCATATTATAGGCATAAATCAAATATCTTTCAACCTAAAAACTTCCTTCTAAAGCAGCTACAACGTAAAAATGGCAGGATATTCTCCTTTTTGCGGATATATCCTGCCGTTTGTCTGATGGATATTTAATTGCCTGTTAATAGCGGTTTCTGATAAAGCTTGCGGTTGATTTCATTTTTTAAAATCTCAATTTCTTCTTCTACCGCTTTCAGGTCGCCTTTTTTTACCTGTCTTTCTATCCGTTCAACTGCTGAAAGCTGATCTAAAAGATAACCATTGTATTCTTTTTCATTTATCAGCATATGCTCACCTGCTTTCTGATAAATACTTTTGCGGCCTTTTGATGTTTTTATTATAGCAGCCGCATCTTTTCCCGGGAATATTCTTATATGTACATACCATGTATTGACGCTCTCATGTTTTCATTTTATTATATAAATATGAAAGGTGGTAATTAACATGGCAACTACAAACATTACAATTCGCATGGATGAAAAATAAAAAAACAGGTAGAAATTCTTTTTGAAGACATGGGGCTGAACATGACAACCGCGATTACAATGTTTGCAAAGGCTGTGGTACGTCAAAACAAAATTCCATTTGAAGTTACAGCCGATCCATTTTATTCCGAGGCAAATATAAGGGTGCTGGAACAGCGGATTGCAAATATTGAATCCGGCAAATCCACACCAAAAGAACATGATTTAACAGAGGCATCAAAAGGAATCCTTTTGATTGTCTCAGACATCCCGAACCTCTTTCTGGGAATCTGTCAGGATGGCGGAGCCGCCGGATTGATGCAAAAAACCACGTCGTATATAAAACTGATGGGAATACTACAACAATCCTTTCCTGCAAAGGTCATTATTCCGATAAATAGGGAGAAATAAATGAATACTAAAAACAATATCAGGCATTTATGTATTACAACTATCGGCTTTTTAATACACATATATTTCATCAGATTACTAAACAAATTGGCTTTCTATGTCTCTGAAGGTCCGGAGCTGATTATTCTTTACATTATGATTCAGTGGACGATTCCGTGCATTATTATTCTTTTGCTCAAAAAAGAAGGTAAGCATATCGCAGACCTTGGTTTCTCCAACAATCATTATCTCCGGCAGATAATAAACGGCTGCCTGCTTGCACTGATATTAGTAATCGCAATATATATTATTCCTGATTTTATATCGGGAAAGCCTATCATTTATCCCGAAATACATTTTTCCATAATGAATGTATTATATTATATATTGGGAGTTTCCGCTGCAGAAGAAATCCTTGTCAGGGGTTACCTGTACACAAAACTATATGAAATAAAAGAATCTTATTGTTTTGCGGCTATAGTTTCTTCCTTAATTTTTGGATTTTATCATATATACGGCGGAAATATACATCAAATGATAAACGCAACTATTTGCGGCATAATTCTGTGTGTCTTTAGATTAAAGGTGAAAAACTGCACTCTTCTCTCCCTTATACTTGCACACGGGATATACGGAACACTGGGCATCCAAATATTTACAGCTTTCTAGATGCTTTACAGCCATGCTAATAATCAAAGATTGATTGTACTGCATCCGCTATATTGATAATATCGGGATATTTCAGTCTTGCTATTTTTTTGTATCCCCTGTAAGTCAAATCTACTAATTTCATTTGCTCACATAATACCCAGCCGCAGACTTCCTCTGTGTGAATTTCAATATGCAGTGGGTCCGGATTCACTTCAGGCAATATCGGGCATACAATTGCCTGTTCTGACTGATTAAAATAATTTTTACTCACAATCAATACAGGTCTTTTAATTCTTTCTACCGATAAAATATCACCCTGCTCAAAAGGAAGATTCATATCACCACTGCTCCCTTCCAACCGGGTCATCCCACTCAAATTCTTTATATGGGCCTACTTTCCCATGAAACTCCACCGCTCTTTCTTCCAATGTCTGATGCTTAAACTTTTTGCTCAACACGATACTGTCATTTTTTACCTCTATATCCAGGAAATCATCTATTCTTGCTCCAATACTCTCCAATATATCTTTTGACAATCGAATCCCCTGGCTGTTACCCCATGTCTTTATCTGTGCTACCATAGTTTTCTCCCTCCATTGTTTATACATAGTGTATACATTTTTTCAGATAATGTCAACACGAAGATATCATCACAGCTCCCCCATCCTCCCGACAATCTCCTGATAAAACGCCTCCCGCCCTTTATTCTTTTCCAACTCATCCAGTACCGCCCCGTCCTTCAGCAAAAGAATCCTGCTGCAGTAGCTTGCCATCTGCGGGTCATGAGTCACCATGACAATGGTTTTGCCATATTCCCTGTTAATCTTATCCAACGCGTCAATCACTATCTGCCCCGACTTGGAATCCAGACTGCCCGTAGGCTCGTCCGCCAGAATGAGCTCCGGGTTGTTAATGAGCGCGCGGCAGATTGCCGCTCTCTGCTTTTCCCCGCCCGAAAGCTCATACGGGTACTTTTTAAGCAAGTGGGTAATCTGAAATCTCTCTGCATACCCATAAGTTTCTTTTTCCATCCGTTCCTTCTTTTCTCTCCCAAGAATCATCGGCAGCATAATATTTTCCTCCGCCGTAAGGCTGTCCATCAGATAAAAATCCTGAAAGACGAACCCAATCTGGCGCAGCCTAATCCGAGCCAGGGCATCCCCGCGGATTTTCCCCGTCTCCTTCCCGCAAAAGTAAAGTTCTCCGCCTGTCTGCCTGTCAATCAGCCCAAGCACCTTCAAAAGCGTTGTCTTCCCGCACCCGGACTTTCCCATGATTCCTGCAAACTCCCCTTTTTCGACCGCAAGATTAATCCCTCTGAGCACTTCCGTCTTTTCCCCTCCCGGAGTCTCATAACTTCTCACAAGATGCTCTGCCCTTAAAATATCCATACCGCACTACTCCTTTTCCAACTGCCTCTTACACCACACCTGATTTAATATTCCAAAGGTACCCCCTGCTCTGCCGCGCCGACCGCGCCCTCATAATAAGCCCCGAAAAACACCCGGCAGAACACCTGGGAAATCCCCGCCGCAAAAAGAACCGGAACCAGCACCGCCCGCAAGGCCTCCAGGCCCGCCGCACGTCCTGCCCGCCTCCTCTCCATTCCAAGCACACATAAAAACCGATGCCGCGCCCTTTTCTCGTCCATCTCCGAAAAATGCATCAGCCAGATAACAAACATGCCGAATAACAGGATAACGCTGGTCACAATCCCCACAATCATGCGGTTTAACACGTTCTCCTTCCGGTCAATATCCGTGATTGTCCGGCGGCAGAACGCCTCCTTAAGCACTCCCTTACCCCTTTGCTCCTCGGCAAATGCCGTTGCACCCGAAAGATTTCCCTTATCCGCATTTATGATCATAAGCACCTGATGAAACTGCCCCTTATCTGCCGCCTCTTTCACCGTCCTGTCCGGCAGGACCACAATTCCCGTCAGCGAGAACCCCAGCAGCTCCTCAATCCGTTCGTCCTTTATCCGGAAATCGCACCTATAGCTCCCGTTTTCTCCCGGCTCCTCCCACTCCGTATTGCTGCATTTTCCAAGAGTGACCGACTCAAGCCTCTTTTTTCCCGAATGGTCCAGCATAGACTCCCGGCTCCCCTCTTCCCGCCAGATGCGGTATATCTCTCCCTCCGCAAGACTTACCCCGCCGGATACTTCCCTTTCAGATACTTCTCCTTCTGCAAATATCTCATGATAATCCGTCTCCGACATGCCAATCCACGAATCGCCCCCAGGCTCATTGACCCACACAAAAGGAAACCATACGCATTCCGCCCCAAAATCCGACTGCATTTTCCCAAGAAACGCATACGCATCCCCCTCCTCGGAAATACACACAAAATCATTGGGCATCTGCCTTTCATGGAGAGTTCCTCTTATCATCAAAAAGGAAAAATAAACCGCCAGGATGCCCAAAAGCATCTGAATCACCGCTCTGCTCCTGTGCCGTTTCCAGTAATGGTACACATGGTTCCATGATAAGATATGGCTCCGGTAATACCCTGAGCCCCGGAACCGCTCCAGTATGTAACCCATTCCCAAAAATACACAGACACACACTCCGGCGCATACAAGGAACACCGCCATGTGCGCCATCATCGGCTCATTGTCCGCCATAAAAAGTCCCCCGGCAATCACCCCGGCTCCGACCAGAAAATAAAGAACCGACTGCGGGGATTCCAGCCGCTTTTCTTTCGCCGTTCCCTTTTGCGGCGCTCCGTTCATTCCCCGGGCATCCGCTGCCATAAATACTGCCAGCAGAGAACCCGCTATCAGCACCGCGCACAGAAGGGCTGTAAGTCTATACACCCTCCCCATGGAAATCCCTTTTGCAAAAGACTGCCCCAGCCTCCTGCCTAAAAACCATCCTGCCAGCATCGTTCCCGCCTTTCCCAGTATCAGTCCGGCTCCGCAGGCAATGCCGCAGCTTAAAGTATACTCCAGGACAACCATGCGTCTCATATCTTTCTTTTGAATCCCGAGAATCCTGAAGATTCCGTAATCCTTCTCCCTGGACTGAATGTAAAACCGCACCGAATACCCGATGACCAGAATCGTAATGAGAATCATCACCGGGATGATTGCCCTGAGCTGTTCCTTAAGCTCACTCCGGTAAGCAAAAGCCAGCGCCTTCGTCTCAACCCCATCAATCATCCCCGCCGCCTGTCCAAGGTACGCCAGCAAAAACAGAACTGCCACCGACAGCATGACACTGGCAAAAAATGCGATAAAATTCTTATAATTATGCCGAAAGCTCTTCCATACGATTTTCCCCATATCTTCTCCTATCCCGCTCCTATCCCGCTCACAGTTTAAAATATTTCCAGAATCACAAAGACAAGCAGCGCCACCGCTTTCAGGACATAGGACAGCACCACCAGCGGCTCTGACATCCTTCTGCCGGACAGCCCGCCGCGTCTCTTTCTCCACATTCCCGCCATGCAGAAAATATCCACGGCCCCAAAAAACAGGCAGAATCCCGATATCTCCGGAAGATTCCACTGCCCTTCCAGCATCTCCCGGCTCATTATCCCCTCGAACCCCTTATAGATTTCCACAGACTGCCCTCCAAGGTAAATGCCCCGCACCCACCTCACAAAAAAGGGCAGCGCCGCATTAAGGAGCAAGTCAAAGCCCGCCGCAAAAAACATGAGCCGCGCACGCGCTCTCTCTTCCAGACCGCTCACACTTCTCTTAAGGACGTCCGCCTCCCGGAAAACTGCCTCAGAATCCACGGGCATCACAAGAGAGCCTTTCATCTGCTCTGCCTCCCTCCGGCAACTTTCGCAGCCGTCCAGATGGTCTTCCACCAGCCTTTTTGTATCCTCGCTCACCGCCCCGTCAATAAAGAGCGGCAAGATATCCAAAATCACGTTACAGCTAATCATTTTCAAAAACCTCCATATACGCCGCGATTTTTTTCTTTGCCCGATAATACGTCACCCGCGCCCATCCCGGGCTCTTCCCGAACAGCGCGCCGATTTTCTCAAAGGGAAGTTCTCCGAACACCCGCAGCCTGAAAACCTCCCGGTAAGGCTCGTCCATCTCCTCCAGATACCGGCGGATGTACGCCACCCTCTCTTTGTCAATAAGCGTCCTTGCCGGTTCAAAACGGATATCCGCGCAAAGCTCCAGGCTGTCCTCTCCCCCATAGCCGTCTGGCGAACCGCTGCCTCCTGCATAATTTCGGTCTGCGTAGATTTTCTGGCGCTTGCAGTAGTTGTAATAGAGATTGCGCGCGATGACAAAAAGCCACGCCCGGACATCTTTCCTGCCGTCGAATGTCCCGGCTGCTTTCATCGCTTTTAAAAACGTTTCCTGGGCGATTTCCTCCGCCACATCCTGAGCGGCGGACAGACTGCGGACATAGCGGTATACGTCAAGGTAATACGATTTGTAGACAGCCTCGAAATCCAGACAGACCACCCCCTTTGCTTTATTAACAATTAATATATGGAAATGTTACAGAAATTTTCAAAAAAAGAGCCCTGAAAGGAAAATCTCTTCTCCTTCCAAGGTTCTCTCTATCCCACAAAATATTCTCTTTTGCCCCGATTGAATATCTGTGTCTCTATTAGTTCTTTTTCCTGAACTCTGCCATATCAGCCAGCATTTCTTCTTCGGATTCTCAGCCCTTATCATCTGCGAACATTTCCTGGATTTCTTTCATTGCAACCTTGCTCCGCTCCGCCTTTGCCTTTTTTCTATTTGCAGACAGGAACTGTATATAGCTAAGCGCCGACATTAAATCTTCCTCTTCCAGTGTGTTCAGCAAATCATTTACTGCTATAGCTGTTGGCGCCATATATCATTCCCCCTTTACAAATTGTCATTAAAAGTATACCATTTTTTTACCGGATATACTATTCATTCCATCAAAAAAACAAAGATATCAGGGTCAAAAGGTATTTTGACCCCATGATGCCGCGGATTGCTCTCCGTTACTGCTCTCCACCTACATATTCTTAGAAATCTCCTCGCACACCTTCATCGCCTCAATGACCGCGCTCCTGAACCCTTTTTCCTCCAGCGTCCTGACTGCGCCGATGGTCGTTCCTGCCGGGGAGCATACCATGTCCTTGAGCTCTCCCGGATGCTTTCCGGTGTCAAGCACCATCTTCGCACTTCCAAGGACTGCCTGTGCCGCGAACTGGTAAGCCTGCGCCCTCGGCATACCGCCGGACACAGCCGCATCCGCCATAGCCTCGATAAACATATACACATAAGCCGGAGAACTTCCGCTTACTGCCGTCACCACATCCATAAGCTTTTCCGGCACAAGCTCCACTTTGCTGAAACTTTCAAGAATCTCCTTTACCCGGGCGGTTCCTTCTTCTGTCATATGCTCATTCGGACATGCCGCCGTCATGCCCGCGCCCACCATAGCCGGAGTATTCGGCATCGTGCGGACAATCTTCACTGCCTTTCCGAACTGCTCCGAAAGCCAGGAGAGGGTCTTTCCCGGCGCAATCGTGATGATAATCTTATCCTCCGTCACCTCGTCCTTGATTCCCGCAATCACATCTGCGTAAAACTGCGGTTTCACAGACAGGATGATAACTTCTGCATTTTTCACGACTTCCGTATTATCCGCCGTCACATGGATTCCGAACTGCTCCTTCGCCCGCTCCCTTCCCGGTGCGAACGGGTCCGCTCCGATAATCTCATCTGCTTTGAAAAGTCCCTTGTTAATCACGCCGCCCATGATTGCGGATGCCATATTCCCTGTTCCGATAAATCCTAATTTCATCTTCTTACCCTTCCTTATATGTATTTGTTTTCAGTCTGCCGCGCCTTTTTGCCTGCCGGAAATCCTACCGCAGACAATGTCCTGGCAAACCTTCTTGTTTTCGATTTGTATACATTTTAATATTTTGTATACAAATCATCTTTACGAATACTATACCACCATTCGTACACAAAGTCAATGACTTGAATTAAAAAAGAAAAAATGTTACAATTCATCCATGCAAAATTTTATTTATTGCGGAAACATTTTTAGAAACAAATATCGGGGAAACGGTCATGTCAGAAAAAACACTGTCTCTTGCCGAACAGGCATATGAAAAGATAAAACAGAATATTTTGAACCTTACCTATCCGCCGGGTATGCCGCTCACTGAGGCAATGCTCACGAAGGAGCTGGGCATGAGCCGCAGCCCTGTCCGGAGCGCCATTCAGATGCTGCAGACGGAAGGGCTCATCGAATCCGACTACTACCGTTCCATCACCGTCAAGCCAATCACCCGGCAGGACATCGAAGAAATCTACCAGCTCCGAGAGCTTTTGGAAACCTCTGCCTTCCGGCATATCTTCACCTCCGGAAAGCACGAGGAATACTCCTACCGCATTGAGGAAAAAGTAGTACGCATGTGTGCATGTGCGGGAGACCTCTACAAGTGGGAAATTGCCGACACCGACATGCACATGGAGATTATCCGCGCCCTGCAAAACAGCCGGATTGAAAAAGTATACGAAAACACGCTGTCCGAACTTATCCGCATCGGCCAATGCTCCGTCAAAAACGGGATGCGGATTCCAAAGACAAATGAAAATCTGAAAAAGATGGTCCAGTATATGCGGGAAGGAAATTACGAAAAATCATTTGCCATTTTAAAGGCAGACCATTTTGAAATCGGGAAAGACAGCGCGCTGAAGATGTAAAAACATGATATAACGGAGGAAGAAAGATGACCAGCGAAGAATTGATCCTTGAGGCAAAAAAAGCCAGAGAACACGCCTACACGCCATATTCCCATTTTCAGGTAGGCGCGGTCCTTGTTGCAAAAAGCGGGAAAATCTACCACGGCTGCAATATCGAAAATGCCGCCTACTCCCCGACTAACTGTGCAGAGCGGACAGCATTTTTCAAGGCAGTCTATGAGGGCGAGCGGGAATTTGAGCGGATTGCCATCGTCGGAGGCCCGGAAGGTTCCCCGGCGGACACATTATGCGCTCCCTGTGGCGTCTGCCGCCAGGTCATGATGGAATTCTGCAATCCGGAAACTTTCCAGATCATACTGGCCGACGGAAAAGGCAAATGCATCCAGCTTACGCTGAAAGAGATGCTGCCCTATGGATTCGGCCCGGATAATCTCGGATAGTGTACTGCAGACAATATCACTTCCGGAAATGTTCCATCATAACGGGCATCCACTCTCTGCTCCTATCTGCGAGGGAATAACTTCCTTTATTCAGACACCAGTCATATACCAGCGCACGCTCACACATGGAGTAATACTGCACGATGTCGCTGACTGATTTCTCCCCGCAGATTTCACCCTTTTTCTGTCCTTCTTCCACAATCTTTGTCACTAATTTATAATACTGGCGGTTCTGGTCTAAAAGATGTCTCTGCCCCGCCGCCACAAGCTGCGTCGAATACAGGGAAGACAACAGGTCGATGCTTATCTTCTCCTCCATCATGCTGTGCGCCTTATAGTTGATATATATCAGCTTTTCAAAGCCGTCCATGCTCTCATCCATCTCACGTTCAAGCTCTTCGTAATACTCGTCCAGGACAAGGGAAAGCGTATTGAGCAGCTCATCCTTCGTGCTGAAATAATAGTAAAAAGAACCTTTCGAAGTCTCCGACAGCTCAATAATCTCATCTACCGTAGTTCCGTTATACCCTTTTTCGTAAAATAACTGCCATGCGGCAGACACAATCCTGCTCTTTACATTTTTCTTTTCCAAACCATTTTCCATAACTTTTCTCCATCATCTGACTTTAAAGCCGCTCTCTTCCTTTACAGGGATATCCTCTGCGTCAATCCAGCTTATATCGATAAACATACTGCGGTTAAGGCCTTCCATCATTTTGAAGATCATAGGTTCTCTCCCCTGCACCTCCATAAGCACTGTGCCGTCATATTCATTTCTCACCCATCCGGCAAGCCCGATGGACTGCGCCAGATGTTTCGCTGTATAGCGAAAGCCCACTCCCTGTACGCGTCCGTGAAAGACGATTCTTTTACGTACCTCAGACATATCATCACATCCTATGCTGTATTTGACTTCATCCATTGTACAGGAAAACAGGAAGAAATGCAATTTAAAATGGATTTTTGCATGTTACTGGTCACAGAGCGGACAGTAACGTTTTTCCAGCTCGGCAATCCGTTCCAGCGCCTTTTCATATTGCTGCCTGGTTTTCTCCAATTCCTTCTCTGCATTCCGCCTTTCCTTCTCTGCATTCCGCCTTTCCTGCTCCAACTCCTGTTTTTTCTGGTTCAGCTCCTCCTGCATCTCGTCAATCATCAGCTGCACCGTATTTCGATCCATCTCCCTAAGTTCCTTTGAAAACATACCCATCACCTCTTCTATATTACGGCAGATATCATAAATCTGCTCATACATGGCTTTGAAATCCGAATACTTTTCTATGATGGAGATGAGCGCCTCCGGCTCATCCATGCACAGAAACGCAAGCCATGCCTCTAACCGATTCTCTATCCTGATATGTTTATTGTGCTGGATTTCCCGGAAGATGTCAAGAGGAACGAACAGATATTTCTGCAGAAGATCCAGCCTGAGTCCGGTATTTGATTCCTGTTCAAAATAGTGAAGATATGTGTCAGGAAACTGACGGAATGCCGATGGGCTATGCTCGAATAATACAATGGTGTATACTTGTTTGATGTCTCTGTAAGCGAACTTCTCTTTTCGTTTGCTGCGGACTCTCTTATACTGCCGCAGCAGCAAGTCGGCGGAATAGCAGGCGCTCCGCTCCCCCGGGAACTTATACCCGATTTTTTGAATCTCAAGGTTAACGATGCTGCCGTCCTTTAGCTGCACTACGATATCCATACCCTCAGTGTACAAAGGAACACACGGTCGGAGAAGAATCAATTTTTGCTCCTGCTGCGTTACTTTCTTTCCGCGTACGCCCAGTACGCGTCAGTCAAGTGCCTTGCAAGAACAAAAATTGATTTCTTTCCGACTCTGCGACCCTGACTATAGAGATTTGGGTGATTTTCAAGGCGGACGATTGAGGCGTACTGGACGTACGCCGATTGAGGACAACGCGGAAAATCGCCCAAATATCATGGTTCAGGGCGTGTGTTCCTTTGTACACTGAGGGTAATAACCAGCGAGGCCTCGTCCGCAATCCTCGTGTTGTCGCCCGGCAGCACCTCCACGATATGCATCTCCTGCCCTAAAAGGAGCGACAATAACTCGTCAATCCGCTCCGGCACTGTCTCCGGGTTCAGAACCTCTTTGCTGATGAAATCATACATGGGTTTTGCACCCCGGACTCCGGTGCAGAAATCCAGAAACTCCTGCCGGTGTTTTTCACCCCACTGCTCAAACATGGACTTTAAACGCCTGTCCGCCTCAATCTGTTCCATAATCGATTCCTTTGTCCGAATCACGGGAAAATAATCTTGTAACTTGTTTGCCATACGCAAATTCCTCCTTGTAAAAATAATTTGTATAACAGTTGCATTGGATAACTGCCCGGAAAGACGGGCGATAAGAAAGTAAGGCTTTTCAGCCTGTATACTATGGCGAACAATGTTCGCCTGCGCCAAAGGCGCTTAGATTGCGGGATACCCCGCCAGTAGATTTAGAGAGCAGTAAAAACTGCCGCCCTGATTTTTATTATCATAACACAATGATAGAAAAAAACAAGACATTCTTTCAAAATATCTGCATTATTATTTTCCAGAACCTTGTATGAGCTGTTCCCACACCCATTTTGCAATCATCTTCTGCCCGTTCCCGTCAGGGTGCAGACCATCCTCCTGCAGATGCTCTTCGATGCCAGCCTCCCCAAGCTCTGCCGCCTGATATCCATATATTTCCGAATTTTCCATAATAATATCATTGACACGTCCAATCTGCTTTTCAATATATAGATTCAGCGCCCCAAGCTCTGCTTTATGTCTCACAGGATTATAAAGCGCAGTCACAATTACCCGGCAGTCCTCCCTTCGGTTCGCCCGGATGGATTCCATCATCTCCTGCCAGTCTTTCTCAAAATCATCCCACTCCCATCCGCTCATAATCTCCGCCGCTTTCACCGCCAGTTCCGGATTTTCAGCTGCCTTTTCCAGGAACGCCGAAAAAATATTGTCCATATCCCGCACCTTTACATCTTCCCCGGAAATCTCCTTGTATAGTTCCCGGAATCTTTTCAAAATATCATTGGCTCCCGCCGTGACGGTAATCAGGTCTGCACGTTTTACCTCTTCCTGCACCTTTACATCCGACAGATATTCTTCGCACAGCCCTCCTGCTGTAATCCCGTCCTTTGTATACTCTGAGAGACTGACGGACATACCCTTCTCCGCTCTCAGCTCTTCTGCTAAAATCCGGGGATACCCTTCTATATTTTCCTCCTCTGAAACACAGTATCCATTAGGAATGCTGTCTCCCAGCGCGACATAATAGAAAGTATCCCGGATTTCGCTCTCTTCTCTCCTGTCTCTCCACGCAAAAATTGCAAGAATGCCTATACACAAGAGCAGTACAGCAATCAACCACCCAAAGAGCCTGTTCCTCTTCTTTGCTTTCACTATCAGCACTCCTTACAGCATCTCATCCTTCTTAGCAAGAATCGCCTCTGCTGCCGCACACGCCGGGCAGTCGCAGTACTTAGCTCCCGCCGCTTTTATGTCTCTGCCGTGAGCCGCCACTTCTTTCGCTTTCTCCTCCCCGAAGACTTTCGCACCAGCCTCCGAGCCCGCAAATGCAATCAGCGTATCAATTGGCATGATGTCTTCCTCAAGCTCCGCAATCAGGTTCTTCGTCTCTTCAGTCTCCTTGTCCGTACCAACAGCCGCCAGCCAGTTTTGGGCAGCCTCTTTTGCCTCCGCGCTGCAACTGAAAGCATTGATAAGCTCATTCACCTTTTCGGTAACATAGTCTTTTACATTCTGGTTCATTTTATTCATCCTTTCTTCATATATTCGGGGCGGGTACCCGCCGGAAAATCACAGAGTATATTTAGGACGTTTCAGATTCTCATATATTCTTTTAAGCATCTCCTCGCACCGCACGATTTCTTCATTTGAAAATCCCGCATAGAAAATCTCAGTCATCTGCTCGGAAACAGCCCGGTAATCCGGCTCCAATCCCCGCGCCTTATCTGTCAGCACAAGCAATGTCTTCCTGCGGTCTGTCTTATCCGGCACACGCAAGACCAATCCGGAGCTCTCCATTCGGTCAACCATGCTCGTAAGAGTCGTAGCGGCAAGCCCGGTCCTATCCCCAAGCTCTTTCAGCGAAATATGCTCCTGCTGCCAGAGGACATACAGAATCCTTCCCTGCGCCCCGTTAAATGCATCGATATCCCTTTCCGCCAAAATCTGCTCAAAGATTCTCCCGTTGAGCTGCTTAATACATGAAATAAGATTTCCGCCCTGAACATCCATGAAATTTTCCTCCTATATAAAACTATACTATATAGAATTATTTTTGTAAACCTTCATCTATATAATTCTTTCTTAGGGCACATCTTATTTCAAAACTTCTTCCGTTATCTTATTAACATCGTAATCCGGCGCATAGCGGATGGCAATATCATATATCCGCTGCACTTCATCCACATCCTCTTCCAACTGCTCTGCTATCTTCTCCACAGCCATCTTCTTTTCCATCTTTTTACAGACTTGTTTTATTAAATGAGCTTTTGCCCCCTCAACCTTGCTGACCCGCCTCGTCTCCTGCACATCATACGCCTCAAAACTGTCAAACAACATCGCAAATTCCCTCCGTTCAATTTTCCCGGTAAATTCTCCGATCTCTTTCTTTGGAATATTTAATTTCGCAAGAAATACCGTGATAATCTTACTGATTACGCGTAGCAGGTATTCAGGGGTATTCTCGCTCAAGTTTTCAAAATACTCCGGCGGTATCTCCTTGAGTTTCGCAAACTCCGCCGAATTCCTCAACTTATTAATCAGCATGACCAGAGATAATTCGTCGTTCTTATCAATCAGCTCCTGGTTTGAATACGAGGCCAGCGGTACTACCAGGTACTCTAAGTCCGGGATATACTTCCCAAGCACATCACTCAGATGGACTCGCTCATGGAAACTTTTGACCGCCGTCCACCGGGATGTCCCTTCATAGTACACAATCGGAAGGACCGGCGGATATTTAAAGCCTTTCGTCTTTGTAATCCCCTTATGTAATTTTTCCTGCTCATTCTCGTAATCTGTCAATACAAGTACCACATAACGCAGCAGCTTAAATGCCATATCATAGTAAACTTTAGACTGGTGTTCCACAATCGCAACCAGATAGAGTTCCCTGTCTGGCAGATGAATCTTCTTCACCGAATCGGAATCTCTTCCCTCCTGCCACAGCGGCAGGAACCGTTCGGAAATATCCTCAATATCCTCCGGCTGCACATTTTTCAACAGGTCGATATCCACATACCCCCGCAGAAACTCCGCACACAAAACCGGGTCGTCAAAAATCAACTTCGCCCCGTTATCCCTTACTTTTGTGTTGTCTACTGCTGCATTTTTCTGTTCATTTCCCATATGATTCTCCTTTCTGTATGCTGAGAACATATGAGAAATGCCTTTGTTATAAGAGAATTATAACAATGATAAAGAAGAATGGCAACGCTTATATTCTCAGCATCTTTAATTTTAATCTTTCATTATTGCTGATTTTGGAATTCCTGCCGAACGGCATTGAAATTCAGAATTTTTGATACATGGACAGTATAACACTGCGGTCTCAATATGGCAAGAAATATCGTTCCGTAATTGGGGGCTTTTGGCCTCAACATTATTTTTATATTTCTATGCTTTTGTTTATTGACAAAAATATTCCAGCATAATATAATCAAGTTATATAAACAATTTATATAACTTGATTATATCTACACACAAACATATATTTTTTCAAGATTCACAGAAAGGAACCCCTAATTATGCCAAAACAGAAAATCACAAAAGAAATGGTTATCAGCGCTGCCTTTGACGTAGCCCGGCAGGATGGCATGGAACAGGTTCTTGTAAAAAACATTGCAAAAAAGCTCGGTTGCTCCGTCCAGCCAATCTACAGCTACTGCCGCAATATGAAGAGCCTCCGCGCGGATGTGATGGAACAGGCAAGGCTTTTTGTGCGGCAATATCTGGAAGAGCACACAGATTCGGACGATTTGTTTCGCAGCACCGGACACGCCTTTGTCCGTCTGGCAAAAGAAGAGCCGAACATTTTCAAGATGTTCATCCTGCGCCCGCGAAATCGCATCTCTTCCCTGGACGAGCTATACCAGGCGGAGACAAACGAAGAAACCGCAGGAGAAATCGCCTCCCGGCTTAATATCAGCATTTCAAGGGCAAAGGAGCTCCACCTGAACATGCTTATCTACACCATCGGCATCGGCACGATTTTCTCCGTGACAAGCCCCGGCATCCCGCCGGAGGAAATATTTGCCCGGCAGGAGACGGCATATCAGGCTTTCTCAAAAAATATTTTGGCAGACGAGGAGTAATATTATGGCAAAAATAGTTATCATTTATAAAAGCAGTACCGGATTTACAGAAAAGTACGCAAGGCTGCTGGCAGAAAGGCTCGGCGGAACCGCCGCGGACTTTAAAAAGGCAGGCCGCATCGCCCTGTCTGATTTTGACACGGTTATCTTCGGCACAAGAGCTCATGCAGGCTCTATTGACGGCTTTACGAAATTTCGGAAAATCTTCCGCCAGAAAACCGGAACGCCTTTTTTACTCTCCAAAACAGCCCAACATGCATCCGGCATTCATGCCCCATCGTGTATTTTATTTGTGACAGGAGCGGCTCCTGAAACAGAGCAGGATATGATACAAAAACTATGGAAAGACAATCTGACAGAAGTCGAGCTTGACTGTCTCCCGCATTTTTATATGCCCGCCGGACTGTGTTATGAAAAAATGTGCCTTATTGACAGAATCATGATGAAAGGCCTCTCTGCTATGATAAAACGGAAAAAAGACAAGACAGACCGGGAGATTGAACTTGAGCGCAGAATCTCCGCATCCTTTGAGCTCTTTTCAGAAGAATATGTGGAGCCTTTGCTTAACTTTGTCCAAAATCAGTACGGAGCATAGCAAAATGCCGGAAAAGCTGCAAATTGCTCTTCCGGCATCTTATATTCCATCTACTCCCAGCCTATATCATTTCAAAACTTCTTCCGTTATCCTGTCTACATCAAAATCCGGCGCATAGCGGAGCGCGATATCATATATCCGCTGCACTTCATCCACATTCTCTTCCAACTGCTCTGCTATCTCCTCTACCGCCATATCCTTTTTCATCTTCCGGCAGATTTGTTTTATCAACTGGATTTTTGCTCCTTCTTCCCTCCCTTTCGCTCTGCTGACCCGTCTCGTCTCCTGCACATCATACGCCTCAAAACTGTCAAACAACATCGTAAATTCCCTCCGTTCAATCTTCCCGGTAAATTCTCCAATCTCTTCCTTTGGAATATTTAATTTTGCGAGAAATACCGTGATAATCTTACTAATTACGCGCAGCAGGTATTCAGGGGTGTTCTCGCTCAAGTTTTCAAAATACTCCGGCGGTATCTCTCTGAGTTTCGCAAACTCCGCCGAATTCCTCAGCTTATTAATCAGCATGACCAAAGACAATTCGTCATTTTTATCAATCAAATCCTGATTTGAATACGAAGTCAGCGGCACTACCAGATACTCAAAATCCGGGATATATTTCCCCAGCACGTCACTTAAGTATATCCTCTCATGAAAGCTCCTCGCCGCCGTCCACCGGGATGTCCCTTCATAGTACACAATTGGAAGAACCGGAGGATATTTAAAATCTTTTGTCTTTGTAATCCCCTTATGTAATTTTTCCTGCTCGTTCTCGTAATCTGTCAATACAAGTACCACATAGCGCAGCAGCTTAAACGCCATGTCATAGTAAACCTTAGACTGATGCTCTACAATCGCGATCAGATAGAGTTCCCTGTCCGGCAGACGGATTTTCTTCACCGAGTCCGAATCCCTTCCCTCCTGCCACAGCGGCAGGAACCGCTCGGAAATATCCTCGATATCCTCCGGCTGCACATTTTTCAACAGGTCGATATCCACATACCCCCGCAGAAACTCCGCGCACAAAACCGGGTCGTCAAAAATCAATTTCGCCCCGTTATCCCTGACCTTCGTGTTGCCAACTGCTGCATTTTTCTGTCCGTTTCCCATATGATTCTCCTTTCTTGTCCGCTGAGAATCTATGAGAAATGCCTTTGTTATAAGAGAATTATAACAATGATAAAGAAGAATGGCAACGCATATGTTCTCAACATTTTAATTTTAATCTTTCATTATTGCTGATTTTGGAATTCCTGCCGAACGGCATTGAAATTCAGAATTTTTGATACATAGACAGTATAACACCCAAAACTCCATATAACAAGAAGAATTTTCTATCTGTACAACATCTTTGCAGTTGAAAAAAATTCTGCGGAAGTGGTTTTGCTACAGCATCCCCACTCCCGCAGAAATTCGCCGGAACTTTTCCTACCAAAGTTTCACCGCTAAAGCCTCAAAGTCTTCCCCGGGCCGAACCTCAAGGTGCCCGGCCTGTACACAGATCTGATGTCTGGCCTGCTTTGGGTATACGCTCCGAATCCTCTCCGGGCATTCCTCGGGCAGCGGTATTTTGATACACGATGGCACTTCGCCGCCGAATACATGCACCACCGCATAGCCCTCTCCATTTGCGCCGACGCGGACCAGGCACTGCCACCCTTCCGGATGTCTTGCGCTTTTCACCTTCGGGCCGAACCGGTAAGACTGCCCGTCCCGGATTACCGGTACGATTGTCCGGTAAAATGCCATCCCTTCCTCGAGCATCTCCCACTGCCCGCTGCCAAGTTCCGTCACATCCCCGGAAATACACATCCGCCCGAGAAATGTAGCGGCTATAGAGTAAGCAATCCTCTTCAAAGAATCCTCTTTTCTGATTACCGCCCAGATCTGGCTCTGCGCCGGATGGACAGCCCGGTGGACATTAGCTGCGATAATCGGAATCTCCGGGCATTCATGTGCGTCGGAAAATGATGCCATGCTCATCTGTGCCATCAGACCAGGCGCCAGCCTGTGCCCTCCGGAAGAACAGTTTTCCAGTACAATCCCCGGAATTTCTCTTTTCACCTTCTCAAAAAATGCCGAGGATGCCTCCATATTCCTTCTAAGTCCTTCGCCCAGCGATTCTGCACCGTCACAGCCGATTCCAATCGTCTCATTATAATCAATCTTCATGTAACCGAATCCGTATTTTTTCAGTGTGCCGATTACTTTCTTTGTCAGATATTCTTCTACCCACGGATCGCACATATCCCAAAAACGCCTGAAATAACTGGTAAGCGGTTTCCCGTCTTTCTTAAGCAGGTACTCTGTCATGCTGTATGCTTTTGCAGCCTTCCCGACAGTCTCAATCTCAAACCAGATTCCCGGAATCAACCCCGCAGCCTTTATCTGCCGGACCGTCTCCTCCAGTCCTTCCGGGAACAGTGTATCGGATACTTCATAATCTCCCATACTGATATCCCACGGAACTCCCTCCTGCCGATACCATCCGCAGTCAATGACAAAGTATCCAAAGCCCTTTCCCTTAAGTACATCCAAAATCCTGCATATATTTTCGTGGGAAGGATCGCCCCATGTCGTACAGTACTCGTTGAAAATAATGGGCAAGCTCTTTTCTGTCTCCGGGGCGTCCGCCAGGCTCTCCTCTGCTGCCTTTGTGAGCCTCCCGGTAAAAATATCCAAAGAATCCGTACGGCCTGTGCTCACGATTGCCTCCGGTGTGCAAAATTCCTCTCCCGGCTCCACGGTCTTCATCCAATGCCCGAAATCCCGGTCTGCCAGCCCGCCGCTTACACATAAGCCATCATCTTTTCTGTAGATTTCCATCTGCCACGACGCGTTATGGGCAATCTGCGCCCCCCAGAACACCTGGCTTTCCCTGTCCTCTATCGCCGCAAAAGGAAAGAACTTATTGACCGGCATAGAGCCCGTCTGCCCGAACTTCTCGCACCGAACCGCGTGAGGATCCCACGCCGGCTCAAGCTGCAGATCCTCGATAGGGATGCACTCCGCCCGGCCTTCCTGGCTCCACACACTGCGGAGCCTGTGAAGGTAAAGACTGTTGTATCCGTCTCCTTCAAGGTAAGGAGAGATGGCACTTAACGAAAAGCTCTCGAACATTTCCAGAGAAAAAGCTTTCTTTCCCGTATTTCTTACCGCACAGCGTATCCGCACATAAGGCGTATCTTTTTTCCAGGTCAGTGTATGTACTGTCTCGTACTGTTCCTGTGCAGCCAGAACTGTTGTGACGATAAGCTTTCCCTCCCGTTCTTCTGCCTTCTGCTCTTTAAACTCCATCCGGTTTATCGTCTCGCTGTTACGCATGGAATTGCCCATGGCGTAAGCCTCATTGTAGATATCCCCGGAAATTTTAATCTGGATCAGGGAATCAATCTCCTGATTTTTTACCATCGAATCATCATACGGCATCCCCGCCGGCAATAGGATAAAACCAACCTTTTTCTTTTTCTCGTCTGTCAGATATACAGCGGCCATGTCTCCAAGCTGATATTGTTTTAATAACTGCACTGCCATCTTCTCTCTCCTTTACCTGTTACTTTTTGTCTAACCTTTGACGGCTCCCACCGTCATTCCTTTGATGAAATATTTCTGTAAGCTCAAAAACAGAATCGCTATCGGCAGTACGGATATTACGATTGCCGCCATTGCCGTCGTATAGTCACTGCTCTGAGCCGAGAACAGCGACTGAATCGCAACGGTAAGAGTCTTTAACTGCTTTTTGCTCACATAGAGACTTGCCAGCAGATAATCATTCCAAATCTGGAACGCCTGCATGATGACCAGCGTCGCCATCGCAGGTTTTAAAAGCGGCAGCACTACGGAAAAATAAGTGCGGAAGACCGAGCATCCGTCAATCCTCGCCGCCTCCTCAAGCTCTAAGGGCACCGTTGACATAAAACTGTTCATCAAAAATACCCCGAAAGAAATTCCCGTCGCCACATACATGAAGATAATCCCGAATCTTGTATTCGTCATATGCATCCTGTACCCAATCATATAAATCGGGAGGAACAGCGCCTGATACGGAATCAGGATTCCGACGATAAAGTAGATGTAACAGAACTTGAAAAATTTTCTCCGGCACCTGGCAATGGCCCACGCGGTAGTCCCGCACAGAATTGCCAGGATCAGTACGCTGATTGCTGTATAGATAAAAGTGTTCGTAAATGTAGTCGCCAGGTCAAGCTTTTTATATGCCGCGATATAATTATCGAAATTCAGTTTCTCCGGCAAAGACAGCGGATTATTCAGATACAGCTCCCGCTTTCCCTTGAAGGAATAGTTAAAGATAATAAAAATCGGAGCGATAAACAAAGCCGCCGCAACGGTCATGATAATCTGTACGATAACTGAGCCTTTTGTATACTGCTGTACCTCGGCCTCCTGTTTTTCTTTTTTCTTTTTCATCTATGCCTGCACCTCCTTACTCTTAAGCCCCTTTACCTGTATAAGTGCCACCAGGAGGAGCACGATGACCAGCGTTACCGACATAGCGCAGCCGTAACCGTACTGGCGGCCGTTAATTGCCGTTGTGTACGTCTGGTAGATCATGGATGTTGATGCCCTTCCCGGGCCGCCTTTTGTGGAGGATACAAGCAAATCATATACTTTCAGCGAACCTGTCGTGATTCCTACCACGCAGATAGTGATCGCCGGCGCAAGCATCGGAATCGTAACGTTGAAAAACCGCTTTACCGCCCCGGCGCCGTCTACTTTCGCCGCCTCGTAAAGGTCTGACGGAACAGACTGCAGCCCAGCCAGGTAAATCAGCATCCAGTAACCGATCCACTGCCAGTTATTGGCAATGAGCAGTCCGGAAAGCACGGTCTTCTTCTCTCCGAACAGGAGGAAATTAATATTCGTTCCCAAAAAGTCATTGAGCGCCGGGAGTACGTTGGAAAACATCTTAAGCCATACGAAACCTACCACAAGAGCGCTTATCAGGCACGGGACAAAAAGAATCGTCCGGTAGATCTTCTGCGCCTTTATCCCGCTGTCTAAGGCTATGGCAAAAAGAAGTGCCACCACATTCTGAATAATGGTATTTCCGATTGTGAATTTCAGCGTGAACCACCATGCATCCCGGAAATCAGAATCCTTCATCAGCTCCACATAATTCTGGAATCCGACAAATACTTTCTCCGGAGACATGCCGTCCCAGCTCGTGAACGAGTAACGCACTGCCATAAAAAGCGGGATGATCAGGCCGATGGTAAAAATGATGAACCCCGGCAGCACCAGTGCCAAATACTGCCTTGACATCCTCCGCTCCATATAATTTATCTTATTTGCTTTCATGAGATTTTACATCCTTTCATAAAAGAAAGGGGGAAATCCTCTCTCCCCCTTTAGCCTTGTGGTCAGTTAATTCGCGGTGCTTGCATCTACCCTGTCGTCCGATGCCTTAAGACATTCCTCAAAGCTTTCGTCTCCCTGGAGCCATGCCGCGATATCCTTCGCATTCTCCTCCTGGAAACCGCCCCATACTAACTGGTTGTTGCCAAGCGTTACATCCACGATATTTCCTTCCGCCGCATATTTATCAATATCCTCCTGGCTCGGATTCGGGAAAGTCGGTGTCACATCCTTAAGCATGGATGCTGTCTTCGTATAATCCAGAATCTCCACTGCCAGATCCTTATCGCTGGTAAGAAGGTCAAGTACTTTATCAACCGCATCCTGATGCTCTGTCTTTGCACTTGTCATCACGGTAATGTTCGGCTCAAAGATCAGCTTGGAATCGCCCGTCTGATTCGGGAACGGGAAGATACCGAACTCAAAGTTCTCATCGATATCAAGGAAGTTCTGGATGGACCAAGAACCAGATACCTTCATGGCAACCTCACCCTGCACCATCTTCGCATCACAGTCTGTCTGCTCTGTAGAGAATGTCTCCGGGAATGTATTGTCAAAGATCAGCTTGTTGTATTCGTATGCAGTCTGCGCCTCCTTGCTGTCGGAGAAAGATGTCTGTCCGTCGCGGAACTTGTCGCCCCACTGCGCGTCCTTGTTGAACACATCGTTCATCATAAACTGCATCGTCACATTTCCAATGGACCATGTATCTACCATATGGCTGCCGAAAGGCGTAATCTTCTTTGCCTTGCAGTCATCGATAATCTTCTTTAAGTCATCCTGAGTCTTCGGAATCTCCCAGTTGTTGTCCTTGAACATCTTCTTGTTGTAATAAACGCCCTGGTACATTGCGTTATATACAAGGCCGTAGGTTTTCCCGTCAATGGTTACGTTCTCCCTCGCAGCGTCCAATCCTCTGTCAAGGTAGTCGCCCTTAATCTCCCCAAGCACTCCCTGGGGTGCGTAAGTCGCTACATCCTGCGCTTTCCCGATCATGATATCCGGCAATCCCGACTGCATGTACTGCTGCATCTTCGGCTGGAAATCATTTCCCCAGTCTACGCATTCCCACTCCAGGGTAATCTCCGGATATTTTTCCGCCAGCGCCTCATCGATCATGTCCTCAATCCCGGCATCTGTCGTGGACTGTCCGGCAAGAACGGTAAGAGTTACCTTCTCATCGGAACCGCCGTCTCCCCCCGCTCTTCTCCCCGCCGGATGTTGAACCGCATCCTGCTGCCAGTGATGCCGTCATCGCCGTTACCAGCATGAGGCTGACTAATTTCTGCTTTCTCATGTTATTTTTCCTTCTCGTGATTTATTTGATAATTCTATTATAGAGAAGAAAAAATTTTACAAATAGGACAGTTTTGAACTTTTCACTTGTACTTTTTTGCATTCACATTTTCAAATTCGGCAAATACATTCCTGAAAAAATAAGACTTCACATAACTCAGCAGTGCAAATCCTACCGTCAGCCAGAAAAAAAGCATTTTCGCCGTCATCCGGGGAGTGCAGACTGTCACTGCCGCTGCCGCCGCCGTGATAAGAAACAGCGCTGTCGTATAGCCAATCCTGCTCCCGCCGATGATCAGGGAATTTTTCATGCACACCCAAAGGTTGTCCCGGAATCTTGCCATATAGGGGAACACATACAAAAAAACTACCAGTATTATGATTCCTATTGCAAAGGTACTGGTAAGAAACAGTCCTTTTAGCCCCCCGTGAAATACCCGGACTGCCTTAAGATCCAGAATAAAGACCGTTCCCGCCCCTGCCATCGCCATCCAGCAGACTGTTCCCTGACGGAAATTCTGCACAAATTCCTTCCAGTATCCTCTGAACACATACCCTTCCTCACCCTTCACCATCTTAAGATTGACGCTGTAGAGAGCGGTAAGTGCCGCGCCCGCCGTCACAAGGGGAATACAGCTTACCAAAAAGCAAAGGTTAAGTATCACCAGATTTACAAATTTATTCAGCGCGCCCATCACCGGGCTGTCCATGCCGGAAAATCTTTCTGCCATCATCATTCCTCCTTATCCCCGGAACCTTTTTTTAATCCGCTGCCGGCAAGCTCCTCCGCCTCTTCCGCCAGGGCATAGCCGCTGAGCTGGCGGTTCTGGTCTGCGTATGCGAGAATCTCATCAAGAGATTTCCCGCCTTTCATCCAAAGTAACTGCTGCTGCGCCATCATGTTCTGAAAACGCCACACAAGCTGTGCGTTTCCCACAGTCACGTCGATGACCTTTCCCTCCTTTTCATACCGGTCAATATCCGCCTGTATCCGATTCCTATACACCGGCTCAATTCCCTTCACCACCGACGAGGACTGGGTAAAGCTTAAGATTTCCTGCAAAAGCTCCTGGTCTTCAAGCAAGGAGAAAAAGATATCGTCAATCAGTTCCTCCTGGGCGGTATCCGCACTTTTCATGAACGTCATGTTCGTTTCCCGGATCAGCTTTGCATCTCCGGCCTCATTGGGATAGGGGAATATACCAAAGTCAATATCATCCCCGTACTGGTTCGCGAACTGCATCGACCAGGAGCCGGTCAGATACATAGCTGCCTCCCCCTGGGTAAAACGGTCGTCACTTTCAAACTGATCGATCTGGAGTGCGTCCTTCCACGAATGTTCCAGAATAAATCGATTATTCTCATAACTTTTGATCACTTTTTCGTTTCCCCCGAAATTACTCCTGCCGCTCCTGAAATCATCGCCCCAGGCAGGATTATCCGTAAAAATATCATTCATCATATACTGCATCGTCATATTGGCTACCTTCCAGCTCTCCTGATAGTGGGAGGCAAAAGGCACGATATGGTTCTGCTCCAGGACAGCAATAATATGCTGCAGCTCCTCCGTCGTCTTTGGAGGATGCAGGTCATAGGCTTTAAACAGATTTTTATTGTAGATTACGCCCTGATACCATGCGTTGTATGGCATCCCGTACACTTTGCCGTTGACACTTACGAGCTTACGCGCCTCGTCTTCCGTCTTCCGGCTACAGCGCTCCGGGATGCTGCCAAGATTCCCCAGCCTGGCGTATGCCTGCACATCCTGTGCCTTCCCGATCATAATATCCGGCACATCGCCTGCCGCAAAGCGCCCCTGCATCTGCTGGTGGAACTTGTCTCCCCAGTCCACACATTCCCACGACAGCGACACTTGCGGATAATGCTGCGCCATCCATTCATCAATCATATCCTCCACCCCGGCGTCCGATGTGGACTGCCCCGCCAGGACGCTTAAGGTGATTTTTTCCTCATCATTTTCCCGGGGCTGTATGGACGTACAGCCGGCAAGGGCTGTGGCTGCAGCCGCCACCAGCAAGACTTGTCTTATCCTTCTCAACTTAGCTCCTCCTCACAAAAGCTCCGGTATTCTCTTGGGCTCATTCCCGTATTTTTCTTGAACACCCGGCTGAAATAGGTATAATCATCGTATCCCACTAAAAAGCTACCTCGGCGAGATTCATTTCTGTATTTTTCACATACTCCTTCGCCTTCTCAATCCGTTTATTTGTGATATAAAAAATCAGATTCTCTCCAATCTCCTGCCGGAATACTTTGGAAAAATAGGAACTCTCTACATGGTACTGCTCCGCCAGCGAGCCTAAGGACAGCTCCTCAGAATAATGCCCGTCAATCCATTCCGCCGCCTGACGCACGATACCTCTCATCGTGTCCGTCACTGTCTCCTTCCTCTCCGGCGTGCAGTATTCAATCATCTCCTCAAATGCCTCGCAAAGGGCCGCTGTGTCAAGGCTCTCCGTAATCTTCTCCACGGATTCCGCCACACTCTCCATATCCCCGGCTTTCAGATAGCCTTTGCTCTGCACGGAATAATCCAGCATCAGATTCAGGATCTGACGCACTGTCTGCTTTACCTCCAGATAACTCCATCGATTTTTTGCACAGGAGCGAAGACCTGCTTTTTCAAATATGACCTCCCTGACCGTCTCCATCTTCCCTGCCCTTAACGCGCTCTTTAGCTGTTTCTCATGATCATGGGTAAAATGGCACTTCACCTTGTCGCCGCCGTGGCTGTCTCCCCGGGATGAGAGCACTTCATCCTTTTTATCGTAACCACGCGTCATCAAAAGCCCTACCGCCTCCACATACGCCTTATGGAGATTTTCCAGGGAGTAAGAATGACCGCTGACACAGATCGTGACGCAGGATTGGATTGTTACAGACAGTCTTGCCTTTGTCTTTTCCGCCAGCTCAAGGAGCTCCTTCCCAAACTTTTCTGTCACGACGATAAATTCATTCAGCCGGTAGATATAGTTGAACACGATCATATCTTCCTTCCCGAATATTTTTTTCATCTCTTTTTTTATCCGATAGGCCAGCAAATCTATGTCGCCGCCCCTGGCCCGCACAATCTTCGGGAAATTATGTATTTTTACAAGCATAAGGCTCATGCTGGTAAACTCTGGAAATCCTCCTTCCGGCGCAGACGGCATGATCAGCGTTTCATTCTGCTGCAGGATCTGGCTGAACTCCCGGTCCTGCATGACCGATGCCGCCTTCAAAAGCTCAAGCCGCTCGCTCTCATGCTCCGCGATGATTTCCAAGGCTTTCGTGACTGCATTGACCAGATCGATTTTTGCAATCGGCTTGATCAGGCAATTGATGGCTCCCGACATAAATGTTCCCTTTACATAGTCAAAATCATCGTAACCGCTGATGACAAAGGTGACGATATCCGGATAACGTTTCTGCACGGTCTGCAAAAGATCCACCCCGCCGACAAAAGGCATATTTATATCTGTGATCAGAATATCCGGCCGGTTTTCTTCTATCTTACGCAGCGCATCCTCTCCGTCCGCCGCCGGTTCCAAAAATTCCAGCATATATTCCTCCCAGCGTATCATATGCCGGAGCTTTTCCCTCGTCCAATATTCGTCATCTGCAATTAAAATCGTATACTTTTTCTTATCCATCTCTTTCTCACTGTTCCCTTGGTAATGTCATCCGTATACTGGTTCCTTCTCCTAACCGGCTTTCCACAGAAAGGCCGTAGCTCTCCCCGTAAAGCATCTTCAAACGGGCATTGATGTTGTAAAGGCCTATGGAATTGCCTTCCTCAATATAGGAAAGGTCATTCCTCCTTAACCTCTCATTCAGCTCGTCCGCCTCCATGCCTACCCCGTTATCTGCGATGCAGATCTTTAAAAGCCCTTCCTCCGCCTCGGTTTTTATCTTAATCTCCTTATCTCCCCGCTTATTTCTCAAGCCGTGGTTCAGTGCATTTTCCACAATAGGCTGTAAGGAAATCCTCGGAATCTTATCCTGCAGCGTCCTTTCATCTATCTCGTAGATGTAATTCACATGATCCTGCATACGAACGCTCATGACATAGCTGTAATTTTTCAGGTGCATGATCTCCTTCGCAACCGTAGACAGATGCTCTTTCATATTCAGGCTGTACCGGAATATGTTGGAAAGCGACTGGCTTAATAGGCTTACCTCCCGGCAGTTTTTCACCTCCGCGATGCTGCTCATGGTATCCAGCGTATTATAAAGAAAATGAGGATTGATCTGCGCCTGCAGCGCCTTGTACTCTGCCTGCGCCAGGAGCCGGTTAGCCTGATTCTCCCTCTCCCTTAACTCCTCTGTCTGGTCGAGCATCTCATTAAAGCTGGTTCCCAGTCTTCCAATCTCATCTTTGCTCTTAAGCACCGACCTTAACTTTCGGTCTCCGTCCTTGATCCTTTGTATCGTATCCATCAGCGACTCCAGCGGGCGCGTCACGCTCTTTGACACTGCCGCCGTGAGCGCCGATGCCAACAGGATCATCAGAGATGCGATGAGGATCAGGTTGACCGTCAGATTTTTCTGATTCTGCCGCAGTACCGACTGGGGCATCAGGGAATACGCGGTCAGATTGTATTTATCCTGCTTGATCTTAAACAGCTCCTGTCTGGAGTTTTCTGCGATGACCGCCTCTCCTCCCGACGCAATCTGCCTGGAAATCTCTGCATAGTAATCCTTTTCCTTATCGGTTGTCTCCCCCAGGGAAACTACCGGCCGGTCCCGCTCCGGCTGCAGCCAGATATACATCGTATTGTCTGTCCGGTACTTTTCCATGATGGAGACAAATGCTTTGCTGTCCACGTCACAGACAATATAGCCAATCTTATCTCTGGGATTGCTGTTGCCGTAGAGCTTTAGGACAAACCGGATGATATCCTTTCCTCTGTGGGGATTAAAATAACTGGAGATCAGCATCGCCGTCTCGTCAGACTCCACATAATCCATAACTGTGCCCGCATTCTCCTGTTCCTTATCCGCGTAGATATCTGTCTGGTAATTATGCCGGGGCGTCACGGCTCTGCGGTATGTACTGATAATCTCGTGGTCCGTCGTATACAGATAGAGGGAAACCACGCTGTCCGCCGACTCAAACTTGCTGACCGCGATGTCATATGCCTTCCGGTAAAATTCAGCCCTTAAGATATCAATATCCTTTTCCTGCCTTAATTCCTTGATAAAAGAACTCTCTGTATAGATTTCTATAAGGTTATTCTCAATATTTTTCACAAAAGCATAGAGCTCATTCTGCATGTTCTGCAGAGAATTTTCGCTCTCTTCCTTCGCCTGGCTGTAAATAAGCTTTGATGAAGTCTCCTGAAATAATATAGTCTGCAGGATAAGCGCAAACAGAATGCTGCCCAGACACATGACAAGAATTTTAGAACGCAGTTTCATAGATTTCCCTCCTTTGGCAGCAAAATGTGACTCCTGTATAGATATTATAACATGAGGGAGCGGTAATCTATTTGACCTTTTTAGAAAAAATAGTTGGATTTATTTGTAGTAATTTACTTCCATAAAAAACAGACGCCCATTTCTAAACGCCTGTAAATTATAACCTCATATACTGTTCATCGCTCCGCGGGATGTTTTGAAAGGTACTTCGAGTAATCCGTATCAAATTGCAATGAATTTAACTGTTCCTCGATAATCCGGAGTACATTTTTCCCTTCAAGAATCGATTCAAAGTCTTTTATAGAAAAATCAATAATGCAATATCTATCCTCAATCTTCTCCTTATGAAGATAAAACTTTTTAATAAGTCCTGTTCCATTGCTCCAACCTGTACCACTCACTCCATGATAAGAAAACAAAATCCCAATTTTCACACTATTTGTAAGTAACAAGCTACAGAATTTTCCTATATATGTAACATTAACGGATTTATCATAATTTTTACATTCACCCAGGAAATAATCCAATTTGGGATTAATCAAATGATAACTCAACAATATCTTTCCTTTTGGTGTCAATGATACTATCTGGTCAATTTCATTTGTCGATGTCCGCAGATTCCTGTCCACATAAAATATGCCGCCGGAAATGGTTAATAAATATGATACCAGTTCCTCTAACGCTTTTCCCTTCATATTGTGTAAATCTGCAGGGGCATTATCCGACTGGCTTTTTTCATCATGCAACTTTTTAAACTCATCCAGCAGCCGGGCATATTTCTCCTTTTGCAAATCATCAAGCTGACATATCCTGTCATAACGCAATTCATCAGATATATTTTCCAATACATTCAGTGCCTTAGATATCTCCATATCAGATATGCTAATCATCACGCACCACCTTATAAATCAAAAAAGAGTTTTCTAACGCAGGAAGTTCACTATGACATAATTCACATGCAAAGCTATCCGGCAATTCATTGAACAAACGCACTGTTCCCATAGACTTCTGACAGTTACTGCAATATAATTCATAATAGCTTTGTAAAACTCCCTGTTCCTCCAGAGCTGATAAAAAATCGTAGATTTCCGGCAATGATAAAGAAAATTTTCTCTTTAAAACACCAGGATAAATCCACATATTCACCTTATAACGCCTGAAGAAATCAATTAACGCGGCAATATTTGTATCGTTATTCAATTTGTGCCGTATCGTCGTTTCTATGACTGACAATGTATTTGATAACATAATTCATCCGCTCCATTCCAATTAAAACATTACTATAATAATGTTGTATTAAACAATATTCATTATTCATGTAATTAAATACAAATTTCACACGAATACTTCTTGTTTTGATTTCATTCTCCCACATCAGCTCAACCCATGGGTAATCTGACATTTCTTCCATCTCAAACATAAATTGTTCCAAGGCCTCTCTAAAATCCGGAACCATTTCCAATTCTGCTTGATTATCGCTTAATAAAGACCTTAATTCTCCCAGGAAAGGCAGAACATATTCCTGATTATTCCCAACCTCTAACTGTGCATTTCCTCCGCTTGGAAGTTTCATATACTGAGCGATTAATTTCACTTTACTGTCGTGTTTACAAGCATTGACCATAAAGTCTAAATTTAATGGATACAGCTCGCACTCAAAATGAGATTTAAGATATTCTATCATTTCTGCTATTAAATCCGCATAAATAGTCTGTTCTTTCCTGTCTGATAGAAATACTCTTTTTAAGACATCGAATCGGAATTCTATAAGCTCGCCTTCCTCATGAAAGACTACTAAAAATGGATACTTTGCTAAAAATTCCTGTTGAGTTAATGGGTGAACTGCCGCAAACGCCAAATTAAATTTCAAAAAATAATAACTCTCTGAACTATATGCTACCGGTTCTCCAAAAGAAGTAAAAAGATATTCATTTTCACAGCACTCCTTTAAAGGAGACATACTGCTCACCTTTCCCAAAACTTTTGCAAAGTCATCACATGTAAAAATCACAGAATATTTATAGTCCTTTACAAACTCCCATTTTTCAAAAAAATAACAAGCTCTTTTGCTTTGACGTATACATGTCACCAATTGGTCAGTCAACGCTTTTTCTGAAATATCAATAACTTCCGTTCCATCCAGACAAAGTTGTCCGGAAGTGTCTGATTCCTTAGTTGCAATACTATTTTGGATAAATTGTTTTACTAAATAGCGTTTTACTTTATCCGGATACAATTCTACCGTTTTTTCAAGGTATTCCAAATAATTTTCCTGTAACATGCAGCTCCTCTTTTCTGTACTCACTTCTTTGGTTTGATTATACGTTATTTAACCTCAAAAATCTATCAATATTTCTATATTTCACAAACTTAATTTCTTTAAACCAGAGTTTATTCGCTGCATGTATTGTTCGTAAGCGCAAAAAGAAGAACCTCGCCGAAAACCAAATACTAAAATCCTGGTTCCGGCAAAGTTCTTCTCATTTTAAAGCAAAAGTATTAAAATATAAGCCTTACTCAAAAGACTGCTCCGTCCTCTCAATAATCTCATCCTGCAGCGGTTTATCCAGGTTGCGGAAGAAGTCGCTGTACCCCGCCACGCGCACAATCAAATCCTTATACTCTTCCGGGTTATTCTGCGCGTCGATAAGTGTCTGCCTGTCGATGACATTGAACTGGATATGGTGTCCGTCCATGGAGAAGTAGGAGCGGATTAAGCTCGCCATATTGTCAAGCCCTTTCTCTCCGGCAACTACGTTCGGCGTAAACTTCTGGTTCAAAAGCGTTCCTGCTGTTGCCAGATGGTCCATCTTGGAGCAGGACTTGATGACTGCCGTCGGGCCGTTCCTGTCCGCGGACTTCTCCGGGGAAATGCCCTCGGATACCGGCTTGTGCGCTTTCCTTCCGTTGGGTGTCGCAAGGATTACGTCGCCGAAGTATACATGACAGGTGGTCGGCAGCATATCTACGCCGTACTTGCCGCCCTTCATGTTCGGACGTCCGGTAATCTCGCTCCGGTAAAGCTCGAATACCTCCTGCATGATGCCGTCCGCGTAGTCGTCGTCATTGCCGTACTTCGGCGTCTTGTCATGGACCATGCGGTAGATAGCGTCGTACCCTTCAAAATCGTGCTCCATCGCCTCAATCAGTTCTTCCATGGTGAAGTTCTGATTGTCGAATACGTTATATTTTACAGCCGCGAGACAGTCGGTCACGGTGCCGATGCCCACGCCCTGGATATAGTTGGTGTTGTACCTTGCGCCGCCTGCGTTGTAATCCTTCGCGTTGGAGATACAGTCGTTGGTCACCACGGAAAGGCACGGTGCCGGCATTTCCTGGGCATAAAGCTGCTCAATCACATTGTTGCCGCGAATCTTGATGTTCACGATATGTGCAAGCTGCTTTTTAAATGCCTCCCAAAGCTCATCGTAGGTCTTGAAATCTTTCGCATAGCCAAGCTCAAGCCCAATCTGCTTTCCGGTATACTGGTCAAATCCGTTGAACAGCGTGAGCTGGAATACTTTCGGGATATTTAAGTATCCGGTGAGGATATACGCCTCGCTGCCCCACGCGCCTGTCTCCACACAGCCGGAAGAGCCGCCGCGCCTTGCATCCTCGAGATTCTTTCCTGCGTTGATAAGCTCCATGATCTGCGCCTCGGTGTTGTAGAACGCCGGCTGCCCCCATCCTTCCCTGGACACCTCGCAGGCTCTCTTTAAGAACTTCGCCGGGGTCTTCTTGCTGATGGTCACGTTGGAGTTGGGCTGAACCAGTTTCATCTCGTCCATGCAGTCAAGAATCAAGTAGCTTACGTTATTCACGCCGTTGCGCCCGTCCGGGGTAACGCCGCCGGTATTGATATTTGCAAAGTCCGTATAAGTCGCGCTCTCTTTTAAGGTAATGCCTACCTTCACCGGAGCCGGCTGGTTGTAGAACTTCACCCACAGGCACTCTAAAAGCTCTAACGCCCGCTCGTCGTCTAAGATGCCCGCCTCTACGTCTCTCTCATAGTACGGATTCAAGTGCTGGTCAAGCCTTCCCGGGCTGAACGCATCCCACGGATTTAACTCAGTGGTGACTGCAAGGTGGGTGAACCAGTAAAGCTGGATTGCCTGCCAGTAAGTCTCTGGTTTGTGCGCCGGAACGACCTCAAGGTTTGCCGCAATCTGTAAAAGCTCCGCCTTCCTTGTCTCGTCCGTCTCCTTTTCCGCCATCTCAAGGGCAAGCTTGTGGTAGCGCTCGCCAAGGATGATCACTGCGTCACAGGCGATATCCATCGCCTTTAACTCTTCACATTTATTCACCGCGTCCGGGTCATTGATATAATTCAGCGCGTCCATCGTGCGTTTAATCTTTTCTTTGTAGTCCAGATATCCTGTCGTAAATACCTGCTCGCCGCCGCATGTATGCCCCGGGCCTCTCTGCTCCATGAACTCCGTAAACATCCCCGCGCTGTAGCACTCGTGCCACTCCGGGGTCATCCTTGCAAGGATTTTCTCCCGCATACTCCGCCCTGTCCAGTAGGGGATGATTTCCTCTGCCTGGAGTTTGCGGTCTTCCTCCGTTGTCTTGAAAGACACAAGCTCACGCTCGCTCATGACTACCATATCCTCTACGCTGTGGCAGCAAAGCTCCGGGAACGTAGGAGACGCCTGGGGGTCTTTTCCCTTCTCCCCGACAATCAGCTCGCCGTCCCCAAGGTAGAGCGTCTTCTTCGAAAAATACTCCTTAAGGACCATCGAGCGCATAACCGGAATGGAGTATTTCCCGTCATTTGCCTTGTAAAAATCCGTCTCAATCTTTGCCCGCTCCAGGTCAATGTGGACAGGTGTCGTCACACTGAGTTCCCGGAGTTTTTGAATTCTTTCGTTCATCCCACGCAGTTTCGCCATCTTTTTACCCTCCTATTTTGGTGTTCTGGAATCCGGCGTCAATGAAAAGCTTTCTTAATTCCTCCATCTTCGCCTTATCCGGTGCATGTAAGTTTTTACCCATATATTCCATATCCAACTTCCGATATTTGCCGCTCCCCGTATCATGGTAGGGCAGCAGGTTAATCTGAGGCGGATGGATATCATGTTCTTTCAGAAACGCTATGGTCTCCTTCATATTTTCCGCGTTGCCGTTCACTTCTTCGATTGTCGGAATCCGGATGTAAATCCTCGCCCCGTCCGCAGACAGGCGGACAAGGTTTTCCAGAATCAGCTTGTTATCCGTTCCGATGTACTGCTTATGTATCTCCGGGTCCATCACTTTCACATCATAGAGGAAAGTATCCACATAGGGCAGGAGCGCCTGGAACTTTTCATAAGGCACATACCCGCATGTATCGATGGTAAGGTTGATGTCCTGCCGCTTAAGCTCTTTCGCCACCGCCAGGATATAGCCTGTGTCCATTGCCATCACTTCCCCGCCGGAAAGCGTCACTCCGCCGCCGGATTCCTCATAAAACATCTGGTCCTTTAAAAGCTCTTTTACAAGCTCTTTCACCGTATATTCCCGTCCGATGATTTCCCTTAAGCCCGCCGGGCAGAAATTCTCGCACCGCCCGCACAGCGTACAGAGCGACGGCTCCAGCACCGGCTTTCCCTCCTTCATGGAAAGGGCGTTGCTTTTGCACGCCTTCACGCAGGAGCCGCATCCGGTACATTTCTCCGCGTCAAACTGCATCTCCCTTACGTACTTCTGTGTCTCCGGGTTGTGGCACCACTGACACTTTAAAGGGCATCCTTTAAAAAATACGGACGTGCGGATTCCATCCCCGTCATGGATGGAAAACTTTTGTATGTTCGTGATATGATTCATTTCATTTACCTCTTTTAGACCACAGTCTGTACTATAGTCTACTGTATGATTCAAATATACCACTTCGCTATAATTTTGTCAATATCCTTAAGGAACTGTCTGCAACAAATTATCCGCAAAAAAATACACCTTCAAGACCGTTGCTCCTGACACTTTGCAGCGGCCTTGAAAGTGCATTCCTTCTTTTTATATCCTGTTCCCTACCCGAAATTCTTCTTGATCAGCATACAGTATTCTTCATAAGGTTTCATCTCGCTCAGGCTGTCGCCCAGCGAATCCCTGACCCCTTTGTAGTACCAGCCGATGGTGTCCTTGTCCTTCATGCGGAACCTGTTCCACAGCTCGTCCCCCAGCACCGGGTAATCCCTGTCGATATCCCGCATATTAGACAGCTTGTCCGCAAGGCATATCAGCTTTACCTCGTAGGGCGCCCGCCTGATATGCTCAATCGTCGCCCGTTTCCTCTCCATCCAGCTCTTTGACTTATCCTCGCTCTCCTGCGCCACCATATTTGCCACACGCTCCGAAAACTCCTGCGCCAGCAGTGTCCTGGACACTCCCCCGCAGTCCTCGATGGTGTCGTGCAGTACGGCGGCGCTTATGATCTCCGCATCCTGCGTCATTCCCGACACAATATCGCCAACCTCTATAGGATGTACGATATACGGCCGTTTCGTCCCCTTTCGAAACTGTCCTTCGTGCGCCCTTGTCGCAAATTCAATTGCCTTATTGATCATATTAAGCTCCTCTTTTGACATTCCCAATCCACACTTCTTTTCTACCGATTCCAATTTACAAGCCTACATTTACAAGTCTTTCGTATCGTCCTTTTCTATACCTTCTCTCAGTCTCGCTTTCTCCTTTCTGTGAAACAAATCGAAGATACACGGAACAACAAACAGCGTGAGCACTGTTCCGTATATCAGGCCCCCGATTGTGACAACAGCCATGGGCTGGACCATATCCGAACCCATCCCGACTCCTACTGCCATTGTACACAATCCGAGAATCGTAGTCAATGCCGTCATGATAATTGGCCGCATTCTTGTCTTCCCGGCCTCGATAAGAGCCGCTTTTTTTGGCTTTCCTTCCCTGATAAGCTGATTCGTATAATCGATAAACACGATTCCGTTGTTTACGATGATTCCAGACAGCATGACAAATCCTACCATGGCAATGACACTGACCGGCATATCCGCAATCCAGAGCGCCAAAAGCCCTCCCGTAAATGCTAACGGTACCGTAAACATAATGATGAACGGCGAGCGCAGCGACTGGAACTGGGCTACCATGATCAGGTACATGAACAAAAGCGCAAGGGCAAGCATCTTGAAAAGCTCCACCATCGCCTCATTGATGGTCTCATCCTCGCCGGTCATCTCCACTTCGTAGCCCTCGGGTACGTCGTATGTCCCAAGCGCGTCTTTTACCCGGTTGCTGACAAGCCCGATATTGTCGCCGTCCTCAATCTCCGCCGTGACGGACATATACCTGGTCTGCGCTTTCCGGTTGATGGACTGCAGGCCGGAGGAATCCACAAAATCCACGACTTTCGAGAGCTTTACCTTCTTCGTCGTGCCGTCCTGTTTTGTGACGGTGATTTTCATCTTCTTTATATCTTCCCTTGTCAAATCCTCATTTTCATCCTCTTTTACGAACACGTCATAATCCTGCGTGTCCGTTCCAAGGGTCATAGCAGAAGACGGTTCGGACAGCCTGCTGTAAAGCTCCTGATATATCTGCGCCACGGTAAGCCCTTCTTTTGTTGCCTTATCTTTATTTACCACAACGCGCAGCTCATTGGTATTATCTTCCGTTCCGTCGGACACATTCTGCGTTCCTTTCGTGTCCTCTACAATCTTTTTTACATCCTTCGCAATCTCCTGTAAGCGGTCAAGGTCCCTTCCTCTGACTTCAACATTGATGCCTGAGCTGCCAAGGGCGCTCATATCCATGTTGGACATCATGACCGTCAGCTCGCCATTTATATCTTTCGTCTCTTTCTCAATCTTTTTCTTAAGCTGTGCGTTGGTAAGAGACGGATTTTCCTTTGTGATTGCGTAGAAAGAGATGACATTAGTCTCCACCCGGGTTCCCAGCATATCCGAGGACGACACAAGGCCTCCCACATCCTCTATGTCCTCTATGCCGCAGAGAATGTCCATCACCTTGTCCGCCTCTTTCGCCGTGTCTTCAAGGCTGGTTCCGTCCTCCGTCTCAAGGGTCATGCTAATCTGGGTGCTCTCCATCTGGGGCATGAACTCCGTTCCGTTAGACACCGCCAGAAAGATGCTGCCCACAAACAATCCCAGCGCGCCCAAAAGCACAAGCACTTTCACTTTTAACGCACCCGCCAGCATTTTTCCGTATACATGTTTCAGCGCCTTAAATACGCGGCTCTCCCGCTGGTCTGTCCTCCTAAGGAGTCCTGCCGACATCATAGGAACAACGGTAAGCGCCACCAAGAGGCTTGCAAGGAGGGAGTAGGCGATGGTAAGCCCCATATCTACAAAGAGCTGCCTCGTGATTCCTTCTGTAAATACAATGGGCAAAAATACGCAAATCGTAGTAAGGGTGGACGCCATAATCGCGCCGCTCACCTGCTGCGCCCCCTTCATGGCAGCCGCTCTCGCAGACGCACCCTCTTCATTCCGCATCCGGTAAATGTTCTCGATAACGACGATGGAGTTATCCACAAGCATCCCCACGCCAAGGGCAAGCCCCGACAGGGAGATGATATTAAGGGTAATCCCTGAAAAATACATGGCCACAAGCGCCGTCATGATACTGATGGGGATTGAACATGCGATGACAAACGTAGAACGCAGGCTCTTTAAAAACAGCAGCAGGATAATGATTGCCAGCACCGCCCCGTAGAGAAGATTCTGCAGGACGGAGTTCACGATCATGTCGATATAGACGCCCTGGTCCATCAGCGTGACGGTGTTAATCCCTTTATTTTCTTTGTGAAGCTGCTCGAACCGCTCTAAGACCCGCCCGCTTACGTCTCCCGTAGAATATCCGGTCTGTTTCTGAACGCTCAGCACGATTCCCGGTTTCCCGTTAATCTTCGCGTAAGTCTCGTCCGCGTCATTGACAAGCTCCACCGCCGCCACGTCGGACAGTTTCACCGGGTCAATGTCTTCCATATCTAATATGGTAAAGTCTTTAAGCTCCTCAAGGCTCTTAAACTTATCCCCCACCCGCACAAGGTAATCGATGCCGTCCTCCTCCACATAGCCCGCCGGCATACTGAAGTTCTGCGCCTGGAGTATGGTCTTTACCGTGTCAATGGAGAGGATGTCTTCCACCTTCACGCTCTTGTCCGCCTCTTTTTCCGCGGACTTAAGCTGCTCCTCCTGCATCTTGAGGGCAGATTCCCCCGCCGCAAGCTGCGCCGTGCCTTCCCCCAGCCCCACAGCCGCGGACAGCTGCGCGGAGGCAAGCTTTCCCCTTGCCTGAGCTAAAGACAGCGCGCCGTCATTCACCTGTTTCGATATCTTATCCAACTGGTCTTTTCCGGCTGAGAGCTGGGTCTGTGCAGCCGTGAGCTGTTTTTCCTGTTCGTCAAGCTGCTTGATGGTCTGGGTCAGGGCTGCGTATGTAGTGTCATAATCTTTGAGAGCCTCTTCCATCTGGCCTAACTGAGCTTTGAGTTCTTCCTTCCCCGGAGTTCCCTCCGGCATCTCATCATATTTTGCTTTCAGCTCATCATAAGCATTTTTCGCCTGGGTCAGGCTTTCAAGCTGCGCCTGGGCCTGGGCTTTCCCGGCGCTGATCAGTGCCAAACTCTGGTTTAACTGAGTCTCCTGCACATTCAGCTCCGCTTTCTTCTCCGAGAGTTCAAGCTGCGCCTGCTTAAGCTCTTCGCTCTTTACGGAAACCTGTGCCTCCGCCTTTTCCATCCCGGCAGCCGCCTTTTTCTTCCCCGACTCCAGCGCGCTCTTGCCGCTCTTCATCTGTTTCTTTGCTTTATTCAAGGCGCTCCTGGCATCGTCAAGCTGCTTTTTCATCTCCGCTTTGATGTCGTCGCCGATATCATCTATCTTGTCGTCATTCAGGGTAATCTCTACCGTCTCTTCGATATTTCCGACCGCCGATACGGATGCGACACCCTCCACGCTCTCAATCTCCGGTATCACATCATTCTCAATCGTCTTGCTGACCTGGGTGTTGCTCTCTGCGTCTGCGCTCACCGCCGCCACAAGAACCGGCATCATGTCCGGGTTCAGCTTGATGATCATAGGATTGGTCACCTCGTCCGGCCAGAATCCCTTAATCTGGTCAAGGCTCTCCCGCATCTCTATGGTGGCGGAATCCATATTCGCCGTCTGCTCAAATTCCAGCATGACCGTGGAGGCATTCTCGCTGGACATGGACATGATATTTTTAATGTTGCTGACCGTAGCCATGGTCTGCTCCACAGGTTTCGTCACAACCTCCTCAATCTGCTCCGGGCTGGCTCCCGGATAAGTCGTCATCACAAGAGCGTACGGGAGGTTCATGTTGGGGAGCAGGTCAACCGTCATCTTCGTAAACGAGACAACTCCAAGGACGATGATCAGGACTACGCCAACTACTACAGTATATGGTTTTTTTACACTGAACTTTGAAAGCATCGGGGAACTCCTTTTTCTATATATTTAATTTATTTTTCCGAAAAACTAATATGTAAATAATAGCACCTGAGGCTTTAAAACACAATGATTGTAATGTATAATATTTTTGAAAATCGGGGGATTTAATCTGGCATTAATATAAAATTTACAGATTGTTTATATATTTGGGGGATGGGGATTTAGGGAGGACGGCATAGCGGGGCGGCAGTTCCTCGCGCAAACAGGGCAAAGCTGCGATGAACTAACTGCTGACTGCGGCTAAGAAACTCGGGAATGCCCTCGTTTCTAAGTCTCCGTAAGCAGTGGATTTCATCTCCGCAAAAAACGCCCTTTTAATGTTTGCGCGAGGAACTGCCGCCCCGCTATGCCTGTGTACTGAATTGCCCCATATACGTGTGGAATCAGCCGGGTGTGTATGAGCCGGATTTATATTATAGGCGGAAAAATTTTACGAGGTATGAAAGTCTTTTGGTAATGGAAAGGGTGTTTACAATGAATCTTAGAAATACGGGAAAAAACAGCTTAAAAAAATATGTGTTAGTTACGGGGGCATCCCGGGGAATCGGGAGGAGTACGGCTCTTCTTTTTGCGGAGAATGGGTACCATGTTTTTTTGAACTGCTATAGGTCGGCGGACGCGCTTGAGAACGTGAAAGCGGAGATTGATTCTTCGGGGTGTGGTTCCTGTGAAATTGTGATGGGGGATGTGGGGAATCCCCGCGACGTGGGGCGGATGTTTGAAAAAATAAATGAAACGTGCGGGCGGCTTAATGTGCTGGTGAACAATGCGGGGATTTCACATATCGGGCTTTTGAGCGATATGAGCGACGGGGAGTGGGATGCGGTGCTGCGTACCAATCTTTCTTCTGTCTTTTACTGCTGCCGCGCCGCCATACCGGGGATGGTATCGGAAAAGCGGGGGCGGATCATTAATGTGTCTTCCATGTGGGGAGTGTCGGGAGCCTCCTGCGAGGCGGCGTATTCTGCCTCCAAAGCGGGAGTGTGCGGGCTTACCCGGGCGTTGGCAAAAGAGCTGGCTCCCAGCAACATCCAGGTCAATGCAATTGCCTGCGGCGTGATTGACACTGCTATGAATAATCAGCTTGATGAAGAAGAGCGAAAGGCTCTGGCATATGAGATTCCGGCGGGGCGGTTTGGCTCGCCGGAGGAGATTGCGAAAGTTATATGGGATATGGCAAACGCGCCGGAATATATGACCGGGCAGATTATTGGAGTGGATGGGGGGTATCTGTAAACATTTTCGGTTATTTGGCGCAAAAAAAGATAAGGAACTTCTTCCTCATACCGGAGCGTTCCTTATCTTTTATTCTTTCTTAAATTAGTCGTTCTTATTCAGCCATTCTTTCATCAGCTCTACATACCTGTCGTTGTCCTCCACAAAGCACATATGGCGGCATGTCCTGAAAAGCTCCCACTCGGAATTCGGAATCCGGTCATACATGTATTTTGCGATGTAAGGCGTACACAGGTCATTTCCGCCGTTGATGACAAGCGTCGGCTCCTTGATGTCCTTAAGCTGCTCGGTCACATCGTACTCCTTGAGTGTTCCCATAGGCGTGTACTCATTAGGGCCCCAGCCTACAACATAAGCCTCGCCGCCCTTTTTCACCGGACGTCTCAAGCACTCCGGAGACTCCTCCGTAACTGCGCCGGCCGCGTGGCGGAGCATATATTCCGCCTCTGCCGCCTGGTAAACCGGGTCGCTGTAGTCGTTGGTGGACGTTGCCTTCTCAATCGCGTCCTGCATCTCCTGCGGAAGTTCCTTGATCATACGGTGCTGCTCGATTCCCCACATCCAGGACGCCGGGAGCGTGCTGGAAAGAATCAGGCTCTTAAGTCCTTCCGGCTTGTGGTTGCACACATAGTCAAGGAGCAGCATACCACCCCAGGACTGTCCTAAAAGGTGCATCTCATCAAGCCCTAGATGTTCCCTTAACGCAACCAGCTCATTAATCCACGTTGTAGCGTTCCACAGGTCCGGACGGTTCTCCACATAAGATTCCCCGCACCCGATCTGGTCGTACATCACAATCTGGCGTCCGTCCTCCTCTGCCAGCCTGTCCAGCACCTCAAAGTAATTGTGCGTGGAGCCCGGGCCTCCGTGCAGCAGGACTAACGGTTTCTTATTACCGGTATTCTCCCCTACGATACGGTAATAGGTCTTGTACTCTAAGTACGGCATAAAGCCTTCTCTGATTTCCATTGGTGAAAACCTCCCTTGTTCTTAATAATTGTTGCTGTACTTATTATATATAATATTTTCTGAAATGTACAGAGCGAGCATAGAATACTTATTCATTATATTTTTCTATTTTACAGAAATGTTTCTTACTCTTCTCATCATAGTTGATACCCACAAGAAGAATCTCCCCGCCAAAGTCCTCGACTGCCTGCATATATCTTCTCTCTTTTATCTGCGCGATTGCCCCTTCCGCGGATTTATTCCATTTCAATTCCACAACCATAAGAGGTCTGCCTGATCCTCTCTTGGGCAGGAACACCATATCTGCATAGCCTTTTCCGCTTGGCAGTTCCTGCAATTCCAGATAATCCTTTACCCTGCTGATATAGGCAAGCCGGAGAACTGCGCGCAGCGACTGCTCATTATTATAAAACTGCGGCGAGGAATATTCCGTATGAAATTTGTCCAGCATCCGGGCAACAGTTTCTTCATCCATGCACAAAGTAGCATTCAGTAGCTGCTCCGATTCCCTCACCATCTGTACAAGCTCCGGATTATCCACGTTTTTCACTGCCCGCAGAACTTCTTCCTTCACTTCCTGGTTCGGGATAAATACACTTTCAGACGAAACGTCGTATACAAGATACCCCAGATGCACCAATAATGTAAGCACATCATCCTTACTATGGAAGGTCGTCATATCGTTCTGGAAGGTCTGGGTATCAATCTTACACTTTCCCCCTCCGAGCATGGAGATGACTGCATCTTTCAAGCCGTCAAAGTTCATCGTAATATAGGTTTTCAGCGATTCGTACGTCTCCGTCTGCGTCCAGTAACTTCCCAAATGTTTTCTGCTCACTGCATCCAGCACGGACTTGGGGCTGTATACATGAATGCCGCCCAGGGCATATCCGTCATACCAGGATTTCAGTTCCTGAAATTCCAATCCGGACTGTTCACACAGACTGCTCACCTCATCTTCCGTAAATCCGACATACTCCTCTAACGGGGATGGGGATACCATCGTAAATTCATAAAAGTCACTCAGCGCAGACTGATTGCCATACTTTTTTATCGGAAGGATTCCCGTCATATATGCCGCCTCTATCATATGGTCTGTCAGGCTGCTGCGGAAAAGTCCGCGGAGGAGCTGCACATATTCATCCTGAAGGTTTTTCTCATTCTTTTTTTCTCTGAACAAAGCATCCCATTCATCAATAATAACGATAAATTTCGTGCCTGACTTTTCACTGATATCCGCCAATGCTACAGGAAGGGCGCACTCCGCCTCCTCAACCATGCCCGCATAGGCTGCCCGCAGCTCTCTGATTACCTCTTTTTGCAGATTTTTAACGATGTCTTTTACACTTCCCGCAGTTGAAATGAACCATGTAATATCCAGATACAATACATCATATTGATTCCGATGCATCTCATAGGATGGTTTCCCGGCAATCTTTTTACCTTGGAAAAGCTCTTTGGAGTCACAGCTTTTATCGTAATAAGCACAGAGCATCTGCGCCGCAAATGATTTGCCGAACCTTCTCGGACGGCTTACGCAGGTAAGTTTCTGTTTCGTGCCTAATGTCCGGTTGATATAATCAATCAGTCCGGTCTTGTCGATATATTCTCCCTTTAATACAGACTTAAAACCGGCATTTCCGGGATTCAGATATTTTCCCATGCAAATCCCCTCTCTCAGAATACTATGATAAGGGTATTGTACCACATTTGCAAAGCCTTTACTATCCTTCCCAATACCGTTTCAGGAACTTTTCTGCGTTTTTATAGCACACGTCCTCTATCTCTCCTGTCGTAAATCCTGCCTTCTCCATGGCGCGCGGCAGCTCCGGCATATGCTGGCAGGCGGATATCTCCAATTCGTCCTCCACGCCGTCAAAGTCCGTTCCGATTCCGACAATCTCTCTGCCGCCCACCTTCATCATGTGCCGGATATTGGCGATAATCGCCTCCACCGTAGATTTTCCGTCGGCTGACAGGAAGTCGCCGCCGAAATTAATCCCCGCAATGCCTCCTTTTTCCGCCAATTTCCGTATCATCTCGTCCGTTAGGTTCCGGTTGTGGGGGCAGACTGACCTTGCATTGGAGTGGGATGCGATAAAGGGGCGTCTCCCATACTTCCACACATCCTCAAATCCTGCGTCCGACAGGTGCGACACGTCCGCGATAATCCCAAGTTCATCCATTCTCTCCAATGTCTCTATCCCGAACTTCTTTAAGCCCTTTGCCTGAAACTCCGGAAAGCATCCCGGATAGCCCAGGCAGTTCTCATAATTCCAGGTCAGGGTAATGAGGCGGATGCCCGCTTTGTAAAGCTCTGTGAGCCTCTCCGGCTGATTTTCCAGAATCCCGCCCTCTTCTACCGTCAGAAAGCAGGACACTTTTCCCTCTTTCCGATTCGCAAGGTACTCTTCCCAGGAGCCGGCAAACGCCGCCTCCTCATGCCCCTTAAGACCTTTGTAAAATAATTCCGTCATCTTGAGCGCGTCTTTATAGTGGGAGCCAAGAAACGGCTGGTCCTCCCACCAGAGGTAACAGGCAAAAAACTGCGCCCCGTAACCCGCCTCCGAAAGACGCTTTACGTCAATCTGGCACTTGTTCTCCCACACTGTCTGACTCTCATCCCCAAGCTTATAGAGGTCAAACAGTTTCATCAGGGTATCACAGTGAAAATCTATAAACCTCATCTTACCAATCTCCTTCTTAAACTCCTTATTTCTCTCCCTGCTGTTTTTCATGATGTTTCAAAGACCATACTCTGAGCAGATATCCCACTAAAATCAATATGACCGGCCCGCCGTAAGTCTTAATCGTCAGCGACATCGCCTCCGAGGCGGATTCCGCCCACACAACGTAGTCAAGCCCTGCCCCTATGTATCCGAGGATTCCAAGGAATATGGCAACTGCGGCAACAATAAGCGCAAATCCCCTCGACTTAAACGCCGTAAATTCCGACTCTTTATTCTTAAACCGGAACGCGAAAAATGCAATCGCAAGCATGGCGTATGCCGGAACGGAGGAAAGGGCGGAAAGGTCGGTCAGCATATTGAAAAATGCATCCAGCCCGCTCATTCCGAACAGCGGTACTACAATCAGTACGATTACCACCGCGCACTGAATCCACAATGCGTTTTTTAATGTACCATCTTCCTCCTGCTTGGTAAGCACCTTCGGGAACGTCCCTTCCGGTACCTCGGAAAACAGCGCTCTCAGCGGAGATTCCATCCACACGATATACGCCGCCACAGATGTAATGGTGAGAATCAGGGCATAGATGCGGATGATAATCTTACCGTTCATCCCGAAGTTGTCGGCAAGAATCTCATAGACCACATATGCCGCGTCCTTCACGCCCGCCTCCTGAATCGTCTCCGGCGACGCCACAAGAAGAACTGCCACCGAACCGATAACATACGCGAATCCGATTAAAAATGTAGCGATAAAGATTGCTTTCGGGAAATTTTTCTTCGGCTCTTCCATATTTTTTACATAAGTGCCTCCTACTTCCGCTCCTGCCACGGCAAGGAGCAGCCAGGAAAACGTGGCGAAATATGCCGTGTCAAATGTAGGAGTCAGCGCCTCCGCCGTAAATTCTGTCTGGGACGGCGTACCCATGGCAAGCCCCACAAATGCAAATACAATGAAAATCACCGTAATCGCAAGGGTAAGCTTTCCTCCCACGTCACTGATCTTGGAGAACTTCTCCACTCCGCAGCTTGCCACGAATGTAAGGAAGATTGCCAGGAAGATGCTCATGTACGGGAGCAGATGCGCGCTTTCGTCCGTAAATCTGTTTTCCCCGAACACCGTCCAGGATATCATGACCGGCACTCTCGCAAACACCATCTGCAAGTAAAATAATGTGGACACAAAATAAGACCAGGTTCCTACAAATGCCCATTTCTCTCCAAGCCCCATCTTGATCCATGTATAGATGCCCGCGCTCCCCGCGTCCTTCACCGATGCCAGCTCCGCGATAAACAGCGACAGCGGTAGGAAGAAAAGCACGGCGACGATAAACCAGGAAGACACGGATGCCGGCCCTAGCGCCACGACGTTGTTTGTGATATTCCCGAACCCGAATGTGGGAACTACCGTTAAGAGGACTACCGTCCACAGGCTCAGTTTTTTGTTTTCTCTTGTTCTGCCATAATGTCTCTCCTTTTCTCTGTAATATGTTCACTGAACATGTTCATTATAAGTATATATTATCCTCTTGACAGTTCTGTGTCAATGTAAAAATCTTGTTTGTTTTTTCCGCGCTTTTTGCTATACTAAAAACAGACACTGAGGACAGCCGGCAGACAGAGAAAGCACATCCTCAAAAAGGAGTTAAGCCTCATGGAAAAGCCATATATCTCGCGCAAAGAACAGGCGCAGCTCACAAAAAAGAAAATCTTTGACACTACCATGCGCCTGGTCCACAAAAAAGGCTACAGCAAAATCACCATCCGGGAAATCTGCCAGAACGCCCAGATTTCCGTAGGCACTTTTTACCTTTATTTCTCTTCAAAGGACGATATCCTGCTGGAATTCTACCATAAGGCCGACCAGAAAATCGTATTTCCGGCAATCCCCTCCGATGCAGCGCACATTGACTACCCGTCTCTCATCTGCGGGTATTTCTCCATATATCTGCGCTGCATGACAGAGACCCAGGAGAAAGAGCTGCTCTGCGAGATATACCGCAACGCCCTTGTCTCCGGGAACAATCAGTTCTTAAACCAAAAGCGCCCGCTCTATGGGGCTGTCCTTTCTGCTCTTGAGTCTGCGGCGGAACATGGGCTTTTAACTCCCCCGCACACCCCCGCCCAGGTCTGCCAAAAGCTATTTCTCTTTGTCCAGTCCTACATCTACCAGTGGCTCACCAGCAACGAGCTGACCGCCGCCGCACTGACTGATACCTGCATCTCGGAGCTTGCACTGTATCTGACGCTTTTTTTTGCCGGAACGTAAGAAATCCGGGCAGTTAGATTCTGGGAAAAAAAGAAATGCCATGTAAGATTTTTTTCTTGCACGGCATTTATCTCAATCGCTTCCTGTGCTGTTGCTTTCTGGCTTTTTTCAGTATCTCTGCCAGTGTGTCGCAGAAGTCCACCGTACGGATTTTTTTCCGCTTGGTTGCCCCGATTTCCATTTTGTGGCGGGTGGCATTGTGGTTCCGGTGTATGAGGATTACAACGGACAAGGGACGGATTATAGGCTGGTGGGATTCTGGAATGTGCAGACGAAACAGGCTATAAAAGTTTCTGAAATAAAGGATGAAATCATACCGGAAAACCGGATTTGCACGCTGGAACAGGCAGAGGTGTATGTGAGAGCGGTGGAAAGTTTCATGGAGGATATGAAAACGGAGGAACATACAAGAGAGAACCGACCTATGTATCGGACTCACGATAAGGAATATGTACGGTAAAGATGAGCAGAAAGCTTGTCAGTAATGTCACAGGTGTAATGAAGTGCGGTGCAGTAAAAACGCTCCGCACTTCATCTAAAAAGGACACTGAATTTTATCTTTATGTATGAGAATAAAACCCACTTTGTTTGAACAAATGGATAAGCACTCCTCAAAAAATATATCTTATGCGTACTTCTTCATCTGTGAGTCTGGCTCTGCGACCGTTATTTGATAATTTTTGAATTCAACCACTGTTCCTTGCTTAAATTTAGAACTGTGGTTTCCTGCCAATTATAAAAATCCATTTTTGCTTGAAAAAAATGCCCTTATCCGTCTGATAAGGATAAAATCCAGTTCTTTCCATTCCGTTTACATCATTTTCAAAACATTCCATAAGTTTTTGTTTTGTAGACACCGGCGTTTCTGTAAAATTAAGCCAATCGGCTGCTGAGGTAGGAATTTCCATCGTTTCGCATAGTTCCACTTTAAAAGAATGCCCTGAATATAACATTAACATTTCTTCCCTGCTCAGATTACGAACATGGGATGGGTCACGCATTGTTTCAATTTCATCTCGAACTACTCTTAATTTATCCTCTGCCGCTTCCATATCAATAAAAACCAACTTTCCCCGGGGTCTAAGGACACGTACCATTTCATTAAAAGAATGGGCAGTATCGGGAAAATGATGGAACGCAAGACGGGAAATTACAATATCAAAGCTATTATTTAAAAACGGAAGTTCCCCGGCATCCCCTAGCACAAAAGTCATATTATTTAGTTCTTGCTTTTCAGCCGTTTCTTTTCCCGCTGTAAGCATTGCTGAAGTCATATCAAGACAGGTTACATTCTGCACAAATGGGGCAAGCGAACATCCGCAGGCACAAGTCCCTGCTGCAACCTCTAATACGGTATCCGTTTTCTGTGGCTGCATATTGGTTACTATAAAATCCAAAAATTTTTTCTCCGTAAAGTTCAATTTCCCTGTTTCAAATTTTTTTGATTGTAATGTAAAAGAGTGCTTGATGGCTTCTTCATTAGATGATTTCATTTATAACGCTGTTCCTTTCTTCGGCACAAAAAATGCCGACATATCCGTTTTTTCCATAGTGAGTAACTGTACCTTTTTCTCAATCCCTCCTGCATAACCTGTCAGACTTCCATTTGTTCCGACAACTCTGTGACAAGGAATAATTAAAGAAATAGAATTATGTCCCACTGCGCCACCCACCGCCTGTGCAGACATTTTTGCAAGTCCCTTTTGCTTTGCGATTCTGTCTGCAATCTCGCCATATGTCATTGTTTGTCCAAATGGAATCGTAAGCATGATTTCCCATACAGCTTTTCGGAAAGGGGTAGTATCCATTTTAAGTGGTGGTGTGAAATCGGGAGCTTTGCCACTGAAATAAATATCAAGCCATTCTTTCGTTTCTTCAAAAATAGGCAAATCCTTTTCTTCATAGTTTTTCGTCAGCGTATCACCAAAATATTTCTGACCGTCAAACCACAGCCCCATAATCTCGTTTCCATTGCTTGAAGTTGTAATACCGCCTAAAGGCGATTGATAATGATAAATATAAGTCATAGCATCATACCTCGAAATATTTATTAGAGTCTGCGGGTGCTTCCTCCCTGCCAGTCATAGTATATGTGCGGACAGGTGATACAACTGTAATTTTATAGTCCGCAAAGTCATTGATTCTTCCATGCTTCTGTGCAGTGCGGTGTGCTGCCAGGTTACGCCATTCTGTTACACTTTCCTCATTCTCCCATATGGACATACTAAGGAGTTTCCCGTCTGTTGCCAGAGATGAAAAACGCTCGGAACGGATAAATCCTTTCGCATTTCCAAGGCTTTCTTTCAAAGATGCGGCCATCCTTAAATAATCGTCCATTTTTCCGTCTTTCACTGTCACCTCAAATAATACAATTACTTTTGCCATTTTATTTTCCTCCTTCTTTTGATTGGTAATATCTTTCTGGCTTACACCGTTTACAAAAGCGGTAGCCATTTTGTATTGCTTCTTCCATAGAATTGAAGAATACTATATTTTTTTCAAGGGGTATCTTAGAGGGACATCCCGCCATGCAGATAATTTTAGTTGTTTTTACACCAAAGATAAACCTGCCATTATAAGATTTATCCCTGCTCTGGATTACATTTAACATTTCTTTTTTGTCCATTTTTTTCCGCCTTTCCTTTTGGGGCATAATCTTTCATTTCAGGTATTGCACCGCCTGCTACTGCCCAAAAATAAAGGCTTGCCACACTGCAATAAGGACTGAAACGCCTGCGGTATTTTTCAAATAACTTACGGTCTATATTCCGATGGTGATATACCATTCTAATACCACGAAGGATTGCCAAGTCACCAAAGCTAAATATATTTGGACGCTGCATGCAAAACAGCAAAATCATTTCCGCAGTCCATACTCCGATTCCTTGTAAACCAGATAGCTCCTTTATGGCATCTTCATCTGATTTTTCCCAAATTCCCCCTAAATCAAAGGTGCCGTCCGTGATTTTCCGTGCAAAATCAGTAATATACCCTGCTTTTCGGAAAGTCATGCCAAAAGATTGCAGATATTCTGTTCCTGCGGAAAGCACCGTATCGGCATTTACGACACCAAGATTATCATTCATCCGTTGCCATATCGTAGCTTGTGCTTTTGTAGATATTTGCTGACCGATAATATGATGTATTACAGATGAAAATAAATCCGTATCAACAGAACGCTCTATCTTTCCAACCTTATCTATGACATCGGCAAGTCTCTTATCTTTTTGTTTTAGATAAGCAATTTCTTCATTGCCGTATTTGAAGCACATTATCGTTTCACCTCCTTGACTTGTCATATGGTTTACACTATAATAATAGCACAATAATTACATGAATAATATCATTTTTTCACCAAAAACTATTATAATATCTTCAAGGCAGGTGAAGTTAGTGACAGACACAAAAACGGAATTTATAAATTCTGTCAATTTGAATGCAGGTTCGGATTTTCCTTATCTTGTGCTTGACGTGGTAAATGAGCAAAGCTATCCACGCAATCCAGGATTTCAAGTTATGCACTGGCATGAGGATATACAGTTTATCTATGTGCTTGAAGGGGAGATAGAGATTAAAACCTTAACTAAATTGGTATCCGTTGACACCGGGAGCGGGGTATTCATCAATAAAAATGTTGTCCACCATGTAAGGAAAAACAATGCCTGCCATTATAACAGCTTTATCTTTCCCGATTATTTTCTTAAATTCTATTTTGGCAGTCCTGCAAAAGATTTTGTTGAAAGCATAATCGGAAAGGAACAGATTCCCATTTGCTGTTTTTCAAGGAAAACGGAAAACCATAGAACTATTTTGAATGCACTAAAGAGGCTATCAGAGATAGAAAAGAACAAAACGGATTTTTATGTCTATGAAGTGCTTGTTTCGCTAACGACACTCTGGCTTGAGGTTCGGAAAAACATACAATTTCCATCCGAAAAGCAAGATATTGTTGTTCATGCCCGTATGCAGAAATTTTTGCAATATATCGAACAGCATTTCGGAGAGGATGTTTCCTTAGAGGTTTTGGCGGCAAGTGCCAATGTCAGCAAATCAGAATGTTTACGTTGTTTTAAGTCAACAATGCAGTCCACGCCATATAAATACCTGATAGAATACCGCCTGTCAAAAGCAGCAGAATTGTTAAAAAATACAGATGAGTCTATCAGCAATATTGCTGAATGTGTGGGATTTCATCAAATCAGCCATTTTGGTAAATGTTTCAAAGAAAAGACAGGTCTTGCACCAAGAGATTATAGGAATAGGAAATAACGATTTGCCCAGAATGAAAATTAAAAATAGCAGCAGAATTTTTAAGTTCTGCTACCAGTGTGTTATTATGAAAATCACACATATTGTAATATGTGTCAATACTTTAAATGAAACGCAATATTTTTTAGACATCCAGATTATCTTCAGCGTCTATAAAATAGTATATGAAGAAAAAACAACAAGTTATACAATTCTATCTCATTGCTTTTTCTTTGACTATATTCTAAATCAGATTTCCTACAACGTCAACTGCGGTCTTTATTTCTCCGCAAATATCCTCACAATATTCAATATAACTTCCACAGCCTTCTCCATCGTCTGGACGGAGATAAATTCTTTCACGCTCTGCCCGTTCTGGCAGCCGGAGAATATATTCGGGCAGGGTATCCCCATAAAGGAGATAGTCACGCCGTCCGTTCCTCCCCGGATTGGTTTCTCCTGCGTCTCCACGCCCGCCCGGCGCATCGCCTCCCTTGCGACTTCGATAATCTCCGGGAACTCTTCCACCTTCTCCCGCATATTAAAGTAATAGTCCTCTATCTCCACTTTAAATGACCCTGCCCCATAATAGCCGTTTAGAAATTCCGCCGTCTCCTTAAGGCGCGTCTTCCTGTACTCGTAGCTGCTCTTTTCAAAATCCCGGATACTGCAGGTCATATGGCAGGAATCAATGGAGCCTGTCATGTCCGAGATATGATAATACCCCTCGTACCCTTCTGTCGTAGCGGGCGTCTCGTTCTTCGGCAGGAGATTGATAAATTCATTTGCCATCATCACCGCATTTTTCATGGTCGCCTTGGCATGGCCCGGGTGGGTGCTGTTCCCCTTCACCGTGACTGTCGCTGTAGCGGCGTTGAAATTCTCGTAATTCAACTCTCCCCGCTCGCCCTCGTCAACCGTATAGCCGAACTTGGCAGGAATCTTCTCCATATTGATATATTCCGTGCTGTATCCAAGCTCTTCATCCGGCGTAAAGACAAGCCAGATTTCCCCGTGCTCTTCCTCGCTGTGCTCGCACAGCCACTTTGCCGCCTCCATAATCTCCGCCACCCCGGCTTTGCCCTCCGCGCCCAGCACGGTCGTTCCGTCCGTCACCAAAAGGTCGTCGCCGATGTATTTCCTGAGGACAGGACATTCCATGGAATTGAGCCGTATATCAAGCCCCCGGTTCAAAACGATGTCTTTCCCGTCATACCCTTTCACATGCTGGTAGCGGATATTGCCGCCCGGAACGTCCGGACAGGTATCCATGTGGGCGAAAAACGCCAGCGCAGGAACTTCTTTCGGGATATTTGACGGAATCCTCGCATACAGAAAACTGTTCTCGTCGATTTCCACATCACAAATCCCCATCTCCTCCAGCTCATCCTTCAGAAGTTCTGCCAAAAACCTCTGATTTTCATTGCTCGGGCAAGTCAGGACGCTCTCATTGCCCTGGGTGTCTATCGATGCATATTTTAAAAAACGGTTCACAACAGGTCTCATATCTTCACCCCTGTTAAAGTATATCATATCCTGCAGCCGTTTCACAACTACCAGTACAGCGTTTCGATGCACTAATTTCTCTCTTCGTCTCCCAGATTCCCGGCAATATTTCCGTCGGAAAGTTTTTTAAGCGGTATGTACAGCGTCACCACAGACACGCCTAAGAATGCGGTGACCGCAATGAGGAGCGCCATCAGAAACAGCCGTACATCTCCCGGATTATCCGCCAGGATTCTTTGAAACATACGGACACTATCATAAGCGCCGTATGTCCTCAGCCTGATTAAAAATTCTCCCGTCACGATTGCCGCGGATACCAGGATGATTCCTCCGCCCTCGGATAAATTTTCCAAAAGATACCTCGACTTCAGCATCCTCCTGTCCATGCCCAGCGCGCGGAACACGCCGATTCGTTTTCCTTCATTTTTTAAAAATACCTGATTGCCGTGATACATCATCAGCATATATACAAGCCACACCGCCGTCAGGACAAACAGGTACTGGGTTCCGTCAAATAAGGACTCCTCTGCCCTTGCCCGTATGAAACCGGCTGTGTCTGTAAGATTCGTCTCTTTCCCGAGCATCTCAAAATACCCTTCAACCTCTGCCCCTGCGGCGGCGGTGTCCATTGCCTCGTCAAGATTTATTTTCACAGACGCATACCGCGTTTCCTCCACGCCGCAAAGGAGGCTTAAGAATCCCTCGCTCACCTCTGCCACCCTGGCATTTACGGACAAATCTGTCTCCGGGCTTACAATCACCGCGCCCACCCGGATTTCCCTCTCCCCCCAGGGCGTGCTGATTTTCACCGTGTCTCCGGGGGCGATTGCATTTCCGTCCGTTTCATATGCATAGACCTTCTTGCCCTCGTCCATTTCCTCTATATTGAGATACACCGGCGCTTTCCCGATGCCCAAATCCCGAATCTGGTACGGCGGAAGTAGCAGCACACATTCCTCCCCTGCCAAAAATGCCTCCCTGTCAAACGCGCCCAAATCCGCCGCTTTCTCATAATAAGACAGCCACTCTTTATCCTGCGGACCTAATCCCCGCAATTCCCATACGGAAAAATAATCGCCTTCCTTTTCCACCGGAACTCCAAGAAATTTCTGGTTATACTTGCGGTATGTACGCACATATTCGCTATCTTTGAACGCCGGAGCCGAAATGCGTATCTCCTGTGACATAATGTCCTGGGTCATCGTACTGGAATTGATAAAGCATTCTTTTTCTACACTCTTTACTCCATCTATTTTCTCAATCTCCCCAATCTGTCCGTCCGTCAGCCCTTCTGCCGGAACATCCGCCTGGTAGTCATAGGCATATTCGAGCGCAGACATCAGATATTCGTACTCCTTTTTCTCCTCAATGAACAGCCGGAGGCAGATGGCGGATACTACCATGACCAGAACGGAAATCACGAACCGACCGGCATAAATCTTACTGTAAAAAATCTTTTTACGTCTCAGGCAGGTGAAAAATGTCAGTTTCTCCGCCCTTTTTAATTTCGGCGGAGCGCTGCACTCCAAAAGCCCGCTGTCAAGCTTAAAAGCCGTGCGTATCTGGGAACCGATTGCCGTCAATGCCACCGCCAGGTTACACACAAAATAAATAACCGTAACGCAGGCGATGTATTCCAGTATATATTCCGCCTGGATTTCCAGCCGGACCGGTATCTTTACGAGCGCATGCACCGCATAAAGCGCCGCGCCTGCTGAAAGCGCGCTTAACACCGCTCCTGCAAGAAATGCCATTCCCCACAGGAACGCGCTTTCCCACAATACCAACTGTATCACCTCTCCTGCGTCCGCCCCCATCCCGCGCAGCACGGTAAGACTGTATCTCCGGGATTTCAGCGTCAGCATCATCAGATACCCGATTAAAATCGCAGCCACCAGCACAAGGTAAAACACAAACTTGCCATCCTGAAAAAACTCGTAAACTGCACTGATGTCCAGCGGATACGCCTTTTCATTGCAGACATACGTTCCTTCCTCCAGCTTTTCCATGCGCGCCTGGATACGGTTCATCTCATCCGGGTTATCATTCTGGAATAACAGGTACGTCTCTCCCTGTACGGTCTCATCCATGCCCAGAATCACGCTGGGAAGTTTGTGCTTATCTGTCTCCCATTCTCTTCCCCATGGTTTCACGATGCCTGACAGGGTGTAGGACTTCGCCTCCCCGTTTTCCGCCGGGGCAATCTCTACCTTGCCGCCGACTTCTGCCTGCCCGGCAAGGCGGCTTAATGCCGTCTCGGTAAGGGCAATCTCCGTACTGTCCGACGGAAAACGCCCCTCTTCCATCTGTATCCTGCCGAGAGACCGGGCTGTTTCGTCTGCAGCCCCCATCACGCCGAAGGGATTTCCGCCATGCCATGCATCCCCCAGCACAACAATCTTTCCAATCTGTTTCGTAGATTCCAGCTCACGCAAAATCTGCTCTGTACTTTCCCCCGCCCCAAATACCGCGCCCGTCCACTCCCCGTAAATTTCGTAGCGCAGGCTTTCCAGGGAACGGTAAAAGCTCCCCTGAAACAAGATTGTCATAATCCCGCACATATAGATGAGCGCCAGCATAATGATACTGATACGCAGTTCCCGCTTTCTCCCCTTAAAACTTCGCAGCACAAGCTTTCTCATAACATTCACTCTCCCCTTCCCACGACCATGCCGTCCCGGATTTCAATAATCCTGTCGGCGGCCTGTGCAATCTCCATATCATGAGTTACAAGCAAGATTGTCTGACCCCACTCCTCCTTCATCATTTTCAGCAGTCTAAGGACGTCTCCGCCGGACTGCTGGTCTAAGTTGCCCGTCGGCTCATCCGCAAAGACAATGTCCGGCTGCGCCGCCAGCGCGCGGGCGATTGCGACTCTCTGCTGCTCCCCGCCGGACAACTGGCTCGGAAACTTGAGGCGGAGCCCGTAAATGCCCAGTTTCTCCATCAGGCTCCGGATATATCCCTTATCTTTCTTCGCACGGTTCAGGTAAAGGGGCATCCGGATATTTTCTTCCACGCAAAATTCCGGAAGGAGGTTATAAGACTGAAACACAAAACCCATTTTCTCACGCCGAATGGCAGACAGCCTTCTGTCCTTCATCTTGTGAATATTTTCCCCGCCGATTTTTACCGTGCCTTTCGTCGGCCTGTCAAAGCCGCTCAGAAGATGGAGGAGCGTGGATTTCCCGGAACCGCTCTTCCCGATGATTGCATAGAAATATCCCTTTTCAACCTCCAGGCTGATATCCTTTACCGCCTCAATTTTTACCTCGCCCATACCGTAGATTTTCTGCAGGTTTTTTGCTGATAAAATCACTCCCATAACCGCACCCCTTTCTTCCCGTTCACACTTGCTCATTCCTTTACCGCGCGCCCATATCTATGTCTGCCCATGCTTATCCATGCCTTCCCATATCTATCCACGTCTATCCATGTCCATCCATGTCTGTCCATATCTATCCATGCCTGTCACCCGCAGCTATCTCAGTTTCTCAATTCCTGCCTCCGTCCGCAGTTCCTTTATCGGAATCTCCACTGTCTTATCCTCAAACTCCACCGTCAGGATATCATTTTCATTGACCCGCTCATTCTCACCGTATTCATTGAGATAGATTACCGTTCCGTCATCTAAAAATACATAGTCAAGGCAAAAATTCCTGTCCATGTCATAGCCTTTTCTCACCGGGCTGATCCTGCTTACAACAAGACTCAGAGACTCTCTTACGCTGCCCGATGCGTTTGTAAGCACCTCTTCTGACGACTCCTCGTGAGACGTACCCATCCATCCTTCAAGACGGACATTATCCTTCTTCGATACAAAACCAATCCTCACCACCCCGCCTGTATTCTCATATGTCACTTTCACATCCCCGGATAACACACTTTTTCTGGAAAGGAAAGTATCCTTATAAAATCCCCACAGCATTATTACTACAAGCAACACTGCGACTATCGCGCCAAATACCGTGCGGTTCATGATTACCTTTTTCAGCTTTTTAAAAGCCTTAATCTCCGTCTCCGCCTGCACCCTGTCAATGTCCGGATACTTCTCCGACTCAAGCTCTGCCTTCATCGCATGCAGGAAATCCCTGCACTCCGCGCACTCCTGCACATGCTCTTCCACCGCGCGCCCGCTCTCTTCACTTGTCAGCCCGTCCACATAGCTGGGCATCAAATCCCTTATAATTCCGCATTCCATCATAAATCCGTCACCCTTTCACTATTTTCTGCTTTGCCCGGTAAAATGTCACCCTCGCCCAGTTTTCATTTTTCCCGAACAGCTCCCCAATCTCCCGGAAGGAAAATGCGCCTGTCACTCTGAGGAGCACTACTTCCTTCGCCGTCTCGTCTAAGACATGCACCTTCCGAAACAGCTCCATCTTCTCCTCCCGGATGCTAAGCTCCTCGTCCGGCGCTTTATCCGCAGATGCCATCTGCTCATCGAGGGGGCTTGTTCCCTTCTTCTTTCTCCGCTCTAGCTCCCTGTACCAGAGATGCTTTGCAATCTGGCACAGCCACGTTGACACCTTGCACGTTCCGTCGTACTTGTCCGCGCAGCGCACCGCCTGGTAGAAGGTCTCCTGGGTAAGCTCCTCCGCCGTCTCCCCGTCATAGCACAGAGACATCAAAAAGCGGTATACCGCCTGGGCATGTTCCCTGTACACCGAGTCCATATTCAGCATTTCCTCACCTCGCTTTACTTGTATATCAGGAAAATCCTGTTTTCGTTACAGAAATATGTAAAATAATTTTGTTTTTGTTTTTCGATTTTTTATTATTAATTATTCGACTTTTACAAACTTATGTATTGACAATCTTTACTTCTATGTTATTATTGAACTATAAAATACACTCGGAGGTATCTCTATGGCCTTTAAAGATAGATTAAAAGAAGCCCGTCTGCGTAACAACATGACCCAGGAACAATTGTCCCAAAAAATTGGTGTCGCTAAATCAACAGTGGCCGGTTATGAAAAAGGAAACAGTGAACCAAATATCAATACGATTTCTAAAATAATGAATGTCCTGCAGATAGATGCCAACTATCTTTTGCAAGACGAGATGTCCATGCTAAATACTCCATCAATAACTTTAGAATATGATGAAATAGACTGTCTTAGAAAGTTCCGCTCACTGGACTCCAACAGCAAAGAACATATCCAAATAATTCTCAGCCATGAGCTTGACAGAGCCAAAGCTCAGAAGGACACTGAGAAACGCCTTCTCGCTTACAAAAAAAAAATTCTTGCACTCTGCAATTCAAGAGAACCCGTCTCCTGTGTGGATTGTACTTCTGCTTCTGATAATATCATAATAAACAAAAGAGAAAGATTCCATACGGACACCTAAAGAAATGAGGTAATTCATTTGGCAGATAAACTTATTCCTATCGCATCGTTCAATAAATCGCTTAATAACTATTTACGGCACGATTTCAACTATGACACCATATACCAGTCAACAGGCCTGAAAAAACATATAGCCAAAAGACATCCTGATTGTCTTTTATACTTAGATGATTTGCCATCCATTATTTCTTCACCTGATTATATTGGTGTAAACCCTAATGAAAATACAAAAAGCTTTGAATTAGTTAAAACGATTTCCCAAAATATACAAGTCGGAATTAAGTTGGATATAAAAAACGATTACCTTTATGTCGCAACACTACATACGATAACAGAGGGAAAATTACAACATGGATTGTCAAATGGACGCCTCAAAAAAATTGACAAATAAGTAATAGTATATTACAATAATTGCATAGACTAAGAAAGTGACCAAACAGCAAAGGTCGGAAAGGCTCCCGACGCACTCTTTGAAGAGTACCTGAGATGATGGATACGCCGCCCATCTTGTTATTTGGCAGACTTCAAAAGTGCTGCCAGCAATGACAGCACTTTTCTATAGTCTTTTTTATATCATAACCTCTTCTCAAAATTCCCGTCCACCGAACACCCTTCGGTAAATATCATAAATGCATGCGGATCCAGACTCCTTACGATCCTCTTAAGCTGCGCCACTTCATACTTCGAGATCAGCACAAACAGGATGTAAGAAGTGCGGTTCGTATAAGCTCCTTCCCCGTCCCAGTTCGTCACGCCGCGCCCGGTCTGCTCCATGATCGCCTTGGAGATCCCGACCTTTTTCGTAAAAATCATGACGCTCATGTTGATATTCTGGATATGTACCCGGTCAACGGCAACAGAAAGTACCGTCGCATAGATCAGGGAATAGATGACGATCGGTATATCAAAAAGGAACATGCAGACTCCGTACACAAAGATATTCATAATAATCGTAACTTTCCCCACACTAAAGTTCGGGAATTTCTTCGCACAGCAAAGGCCGATGATATCCTGCCCTCCTGCCGATGATCTGCCCCTTAAGACCAAACCGCTTCCAAGTCCGCACACGATCCCGCCGATGATACATGCTGTCAGGTAGTCCTCCACATACGGCACCTTAGGAATCGGTATCACCACCAGGAACGCACTCATCATACCCGTCATGATAAGTGTCTTAACTGCAAACTCCTTTCCCAGCATACGATATCCCAGATATAAAAGCGGCACATTGATGGCAAAGTATATGATACCTGTAATATTTGCTTCCGGCGGTATGGGGAGATGGAGCCCCTGAGTAAGAAACAGCCCGGCAAGCTGCGAGACACCCATGAATCCGCCGCTGTAAAATCCCATCGGGACGATCAAAAGATTAAACCCGAGACAATAGATCAGATTACCCCCTACAGAATATACAAGCTGTTCCAGTCCTTCCTTTCTTTTTGTAGTCATCAATTTTCCCATTACTCCATTCCTTCTTTCTTATTATCAAAACATTGCTATTCTATCACCGGCTTCTTTGATTTACAACCCGTTTATCCTGTCTATTTTATAATACTGTCATTACATTTTGTAATGCTGGATCAACGCAAATAATCAGGAGCCGCACCACTGTTTTCTACATATGGTATGGCTCCTGACTATGAATGGAAAGAATCATTGTTCTTTATATATTTTAGACATCAGTCTTTTCAGGGTAATGGCATCTTCTTTCCCCAGCTTCTCCTCTACGATACGATTCGCCTTCTCAGACGCTGCCAGCAGATCTGCTCCTATACTCCATCCCTTTTCAGATACAACAATCCGCAATGCCCTTCGGTCATATGGATTCCTCTCACGGTATACAAACCCTTTTTTCTCCATTCTGTCCAAAATGCCGGTAATTGTTGAACCTTCCAGTCCAAAATAATTGGCAAGATATGTGGGGGAGCAATTCCCATCCTGCATCAGGCACAGCAACATCTCATATTGAACCGGCGTCACATCCAAATCCTGTAATTCCTTTTGAAATACTTGAAGTATTGTCTGAGCCGCTCTTGATGAAATCACAAAAAAATCATTACTTAAACTCATTTTTTCCTCCGTCACTTTCATTTTCGTGTTTATTAGTTTAACATATCCAATTGGTAATTTCATCCAAAGGGGTGCAATAATTTCAGTAATTTTTACGAAAGGTTATTTATCTCCTTGGTAAAAAAGCAGGATACATAGTGTCCGGGCAAGACTTCTTCTAATTCAGGAACTTCTTTAAAACATCTTTCTTTGGCATATGTACACCTTGGGGCAAACCTGCAGGCAGGCTTTGGATTTATAGGCGAAGTAATCTCCCCTTTTAAAACTACCCTCTGCTTTCTCTGCCCAATATTGATCTGGGGAATTGCCGAGATCAACGCTTTTGTATACGGGTGAAGCTGATTTTCAAAAAGCTCTTTCGTTCCGGCTTTTTCCACCCCCATTCCCAAATACATGACCATGATATCATCTGAAATATGCTTTACTACAGACAGATCATGAGTAATAAACAGATAGGTCAGCCCATACTCCTCCTGCAGATCCATCATCAGATTCAATACCTGGGCCTGTATCGAGACATCCAGCGCAGACACAGGTTCATCACATACGATAAACTCCGGATTTAAAGCAAGTGCCCGTCCAATTCCAATCCTCTGTCTCCTGCCTCCGTCTAATTCATGGGGATAAACTCTCCGAAGGCGCTCCGCCAGCCCTACTGTCTCCATGATCTCTAAGACTCGTTTTTCATATTCCCATTTATCTTTGCATAACCGGTAGATAAGAAGCGGCTCCCCTATGATCTGCTCCACCGACATTCTTGTGTTCAATGAGGAAAAAGGATCCTGAAATATCATCTGCATATTCTTTCTCAACTCTTTTAGCTCTCTTTTTCCCGGTTTTGTAATATCCTTGCCGTTAAAATAAATTGTTCCTTCTGTCGGCTCCAAAAGATGCAAAAGCACTCTCCCCAGTGTAGATTTCCCACACCCGGATTCACCTACTACTCCGAGAGTTTTTCCCTTTTCTATAAAAAAATCAATGCCATCTACCGCATGTAATGTTCCTGAATTTGTCGGGAAATATTTTTTTAAATTTGAGACTTCTATAAACTTTTCCATCATATACCTCCTGACTTTCCAAACAAATGGCACTTAACAAAATGTTCTTTTCCAATCATCACTGATGCAGGGTTTTCGGTTTCACAGACTTTTTCTTTGTGAGGACATCTGTCATGGAATTTGCAGCCCGAAGGCAATGAAGCCGGATTAGGAGCAGAACCACTGATCGTTTTTAATCGCTTTACTTCTTCGTCAAGCTTTGGCAGGGATTCGAAAAGTCCTTTCGTGTACGGATGCGACATATGGAGCAAAATATCCTCCAGAGCGCCGCTTTCGACAATCTCTCCCGCATACATCACCGCAACTTTATCACAGGCCTCCGCGACAACCCCCAGATCATGCGTGATCAAAAGCATCGCCGTGTTGTATTCCTTCTTTAGCTTATTCATCAATTCAAGAACCTGCGCCTGAATGGTAACATCGAGAGCTGTTGTGGGCTCATCCGCAATGAGAAGCCTGGGATTGCAGGCAAGAGCTATCGCTATCATAACCCGCTGTTTCATTCCCCCGGAAAACTGCGTCGGATATTCCGCATACCGCTCCCCAGGTATTCCCACTGTCTCTAACATCTCTTTTGTCTTTTTCAGCAATTCATCCTTTTTCAGATCAGAATGAAGTTTTAATACTTCCATAATCTGCTGACCTACTGTCAGTACAGGGTTCAGGGATGTCATCGGATCCTGGAAAATCATCGTGATATTTTCACCCCGGATCTTCCTCATTTCTTTTTCCGGCAATGCGAGCAGATTATTTCCTTCATATATGATTTCCCCGCCCTCAATACTTCCCGGAGGATTGGGTATCAGACCCATAATCGATAGAGCAGTCGTTGTTTTCCCTGCCCCGGTCTCTCCTACAAGCCCTAATGTCTCTCCTTTATATATCTTCAGTCCGATTCCGTTTACGGCCTCCACAACTTCTTCATCCGTCTTGTATTTTACAACCAGATCTGAAATCTGCAGAATTTCTTTCGCCATCTTCATCCCTCCCTACTGTTTCAGGCGGGGATCCAACGCATCTCTGAGCCCATCCCCGATCAGGTTAAGTGAGTAAGTAGTAATCATTATAGCGAGCCCCGGAAATACTGACATATACCAATTGTCTCTAAGATATGTCCTTCCCGCCGACAGCATCGCACCCCACTCCGGAGAAGGCGGCTGTATCCCCAGACCGATAAAGCTTAGAGAAGCTGCCCACAAAATTGAGTTTACTGCCCCTAATGTGAACTGGACAATAATCGGTGCCAGTGCGTTTGGGAGTATGTGCCGGAAGATAATCCTGAGATTATTTCCTCCTATAGATCTCGCAGCCTCTATAAATTCCTGTTCCTTTACCGTCATCACCTGGGCCCTCACTACTCTTGTGAATGCCGGAAGGCTGGTGATACTGACCGCTATCATAAGGTTCCTAAGCCCTGTTCCCAATGCCGCTGCTATGCTGATTGCCAAAAGGAATGACGGAATCCCCATTACGATATCGATCATCCGCATGATAATGTTGTCAAACTTACTGTAAAATGCAGCTACAATTCCTAAAATACTCCCGATTACCGCCGCAATACTCACACATCCTATCCCGATGATCAGGGAATATCTTCCCCCATATATGATCCTGCTGAATATATCCCTGCCAAAATTATCTGTTCCAAACAAATGCTCCCTTCCCGGAAATTGAAGGGTTGCCGCATAGTCCTGTTCCATGTATCCATAAGGCGCGATAAAAGGCGCAAAGACCGAAATCAGGATCACCAAACCTAATATGACCATACCGACAATCGCCAGTTTATTTTTCTTTAACCTCTTCCACACATCAAGCCAGGGTCCGCTCCTTCTTTTCTTCTCAGCCATTTACTTCCACCTTCTTTTTCCTGCTGTACTGAATCTTTATTCTGGGATCGATAAAACAATATATAATATCAATAGCCAAATTAATAATTACGCAGTTAAAACCAATAAACAATACCGTCCCCTGGACAGCCGGGTAATCTTTATAGTTAATACTGTCTACGACATATTTCCCAATTCCCGGAAGGGAAAATACGGACTCTACAAGTACAGAGCCTGCCAGCAATCCGCAGATTTGTATCCCAGCCGTCGTAACGATTGGAACCATAGCATTTTTTAATGCATGTCCTGTGATTATCTTCCACTTTTTTTGACCTTTAGCCTGTGCAGTTCTTATATAATCCTGACGGATCACTTCCAGCATACTTGACCTGGTCATTCTCATAATGATAGCTGCCGACTGCATACCCATAGTAAAGACCGGCATGATCCAATACTGTATCCCATAACTTCCCGTCGCAGGAAGCCATGACAACGTCACTGAGAACAGCAGGACTAACAGCATTGCGATCCAGAAAGAAGGGACTGAAACACCGAACAGTGCGATTGTTGTTATCAGATTATCCACAGCGGAATATTGCTTTACAGCCGATACGATCCCCATTAATATTCCCAAAACGATTGCCAGAACGGAACTGGCAATTGTAAGTGTCAATGTAGTCGAGTATCTTGCCAATATCTCATTGAGCACCGGTCTCCCGGTCTTGTAAGAGACTCCCAAGTCACCGTGAAATGCCACATTTTTCAAATATGTTCCCAATCTTGCAAAATAGGAGTCGTTTAACCCCATTTCTTCCCTGAGCTCATCCACCATCTCCTGCGGCGCGCTATCCCCCAAAATAGAGCGTGCCGGATCCCCCGGTGTAATATACATCAAAGTAAAAACAATAATGATGATCCCCAGCAAAACCGGCAGCATATATAACAACCTTTTAAATATATATTTCGTCATCTTATCCGCCTCCAGATTCCGGGAAGTGCGGCATTATGCCCCACTTCCCCTATAGATGCTATTTGAAACTGACATCTTTCAAAATATGCGACTCATAAGCGACCGAGCACTGGAAACCCTCTACATTTTTAGATGTAGCAATTGCAAGCTCTTTCTGCCAGATTGGTATCGCAATCCCCGCTTCCATAACCATCTTCTGAGCTTCATCAAACAGTTTGTTTCTCTCATCGTCATCAATGGTCTGAAGAGCCTTTGCCATGATCCCATCAAATTCAGGACTGTTCCAATGATACATTCCAAACTCATTGGCATCTGACAAAAAGCGGATTAAAATCTTTCCGGCTTCGCCTGTGCTCGCTGTAAAACCATAGATTGACAATTCTCCTCTGCCGCCCAAAGAATCTTCTACCCACGCGGTAGGTTCCTCTGCTTTTATCTCCAGGGTGATCCCCACTTCCGCCAACTGGCTCTGTATCGCCTCACAAAAGCTCATACTCTCCTGGTCGGCGTTAGAACAGAGTATACTTGTCTTAAACCCGTCCGGATACCCTGCTTCTTTCAAAAGAGCCTTCGCCTTCTCTACATCCCTCTCCACAAAGTATTCTGACAGATTCTCAGAAGCGCCCGCGATTCCGTCGTTTACCAACCCATTTGCGACCTTTCCAAAATCTCCCCACGCAACCTTTACAGCACTTGGCCTGTCAATTGCATATTTCAGCGCTTCTCTCACTTTCGGTTCATCGTATGGTTTTGCTTCTGTGTTAATCGATACGTATCTTGTATTAGCACTGATTTCTCTTACCATATCCACCTTTTCTGCTTTTTCCAATCTTTCAATATCCGTTGACGCAATATCATATACAATGTCTGCTTCCCCTGTTTCCGCTGCAATCGCACGGCTTGCGCTCTCCGTGATCACACGGAATACAAGATTCTTGATCTTCGGCTCGTCTTTCCCCCAATAGTCCTCAAAAGCCGAAAGCTCCACACGATCCCCCGGAAAATATTCTTTCAATTTATATGGTCCGGTGCCTACCGGCTCAGAGAAATCTCCGCCTGATTCCTCATATGCCTTCTGGCTGAAGATTGACACTAATGGATTTTCCAATAAATTCAGCTGCATAGAATAAGGACCTTTTGTCACAATCCTAACTGTATAGTCATCCACCGCTTCACATTTATCAATATCCATATTGGTCAGATTGATATAGCCTGCTGTTTTATCGTCAAAAGCTCTCTTGTATGAGAAAATAACATCACTTGCTTTTAGCTCTTCTCCGTTATGGAATTTAACCCCTTTGCGAAGCTTGAAGATCAACGTCTGGTCATCTTCATATTCCCAGCTTTCTGCCAGACATGGCTGTACCTCATTATTCTCATCCAGCCGCACCAAAGTTTCATAAATCTGGCTTTTTACCTGATGCGGGGCAAAATTGGTATTTGCATTAGGATCAAACCCGTCCGGATCCTGCGAGATTACTACAGTAAGCGTATCTTTACCAGCTTTCGTTTCTTCTTTCTTTGACGCACACCCTGTCGTTAACATCATAATAAATGCCATGAATAATGCAGCTTTTGTCATTATTGATTTTTTCATCTTTCTCCTCCTTTGTCATGAACTAGACACACCTTGCCACTTGAAATTTGTCTGCTACCTGATGATTTAACTCTACTCCCAGCCCCTCTCTTTCCGGAACTTTAAGCCTTCCGTTTTTTATTTCCTTTTCTAATGGATTCTTCACAACCGCATAATGAATGTCCGGCCGGTACGGAAAGACTTCCTGACATACATAATTACTTAATGCAGCCGAAAGCTGGACTGCCGCAGCAGTAAGCACCGGTCCTCCGCAGTTATGCGGAGCAATTCTCATTCCTGCCGCTTCCGCCATAACTCCTATATGCCACACCTCGCCGATTCCTCCGCATGTCCCCGGGTCCGGCTGGACAATATCAACCCCTCTTGTCTCAATCAGTTTGATATGCCCAAACTTTGTATAAATACGCTCCCCGCCGGCTATAGGAACATTCAATTTTTCTTTTATATCCCGATAGGCTTCCAGATCAAAGGGATCGGCCGGTTCCTCGTACCAGAATGGATGATATTGCTCAAGCTTCTTTCCGATACGTATCATGACATCAATAGTTGCCTCACAGGTAACATCAATCAACAACTCCACCTTATCCCCAATGGCACGGCGGACTTCTCTTATGATCTCATAGCCCCGTTCTTCCGTCTCTCGTTCCAGATAGCGGTTTTTAATATGTCCATTGATATTTCTTCTTGGATCCTTCTGATTTAGCGGATATATCTTGATCATATCGTACCCGTCACACACTACCTCTTCTGCTCGTTTCGCAAATTCAGCAGGCGTCTCGACTCCAAAGATATCGTTGGCATAGACTCTGACTTCATCTCTCTGCTTGCCTCCAAGAAGCTGATATACGGGGACGCCCAGCGCTTTCCCTTTAATATCCCACAAAGTCATCTCCAAGGCACTGACAGCCGCGTAAAAAATCGCGCCTCCGGCTTTTCCCCAAAATGTATGATAGTAAAAGTCGTTCCAGATATCTGTAATATTAAATGGATCCCTGCCAATTACAAACGCATCTGCCAGCTCCTTGATCATAACAGCCGCCGCTGCACTCCCGATCCCGTATCCGACTGCCGCTTCTCCAATCCCGGAGATTCCTTCATCTGTTATGCTTTCTGCCATTACTAACTGGTAACTTCCTGTATCCACAACATATACATTGACCTGTTTGATCTTCACGAACCTCGCCTCCTTAACGTCTGTAAACTTCAGATAACCTCGCCTGGGGATATTCATCTGCTGCACGCATCAATGTATTTAAAAAACTGATCCTTTCCCCGGAGCGCGGGGCACCGCACTTAACCAGCGGCGCTTCTATCCCTACCGCAATCTCCTTTACGATATCGTCCACCGTTCCCCCTGCCCTGACAGACGGCAGTATCCACATATTGTGCTCTTTTGCGTACCTGTAGGCAAGGAATGCCTCTGTAATCGTCCCAATCTGGTTCGGCTTTAGGACGATGCCGCTGCACGCCTTCATTTCCACAGCTTTTTTTAGATTTTGAATGTTCGTGCAGAGCAGGTCATCTCCGATTATCTTTACATCAGGCATCAAGTCGGCTGCTATAGCAAACCCTTCAAAATCATGCTCTTCCAAGATATCTTCCACACCGCAGAAAGGCAGCTTTTCTGTCATATCCGAAACAAATGCAAGAAGCTCATCTCTGTCCCTTTCTTTTCCCATAAACAAATACGTCCCCCGTTCCGGGTTATAAAACTCACTGGCGGCGCAATCCGTGTAGTAGCACACTTTATTCTTATACCCGCAGCTTTCCACTGCTTCTGCAATCGTCTCAAACAAATCCATCGGATTATCCGAGATTGGGCAATGTCCGAAATAATTTGCAATTGCTGGCATTTTCCCCTGATTCTTTCCCGGAATCATCTTGCCGATTTTGTGAAATACTGTAACGGCAATATCGACAGCCTCCTGCATATCCTCGGCCCCATACGGCACGACACCAAATTCCTGAAATTCCATCTTTACATCCGGATACACTCCTCCGTTAAACATGTTCACAATCGGAACAGGAAGTCTTTGGATTTCTTTTCCGGCTATAAATCTATGTACGGATTGATTGCCGGCTGCCGCTGCTGCCGCAAGACAGGCTGCTGATACACTGTATAGGGAATTGCCCCCAAGCTTTGTCTTTAATGGTGTCCCATCCATCTCAAGCAATGCCTTATCGATACCTTCCTGGTCTGCTGCATCCTTTCCAATAAGTGCCGGTGCTATCTTGTTATTTACGATATCCACAGCTCTATACACACTGGTTCCGCAAAATCTTCCCTCTGCCCCGTCACGCATGACAAAAGACTCCCCTTCTCCCACCGAAGTTCCTGTGGGCGCACTGGCTCTTCCTGCCGCGCCTCCTTCGGTAATAACATCTACCTCAAGCAGTCCTCTCGTTTTACAATCGATAAGATGACGGGCGTGAATGGAGCGTATGACAGTATTACCCATTTTCTACACCTCTCCTTCCGGCACGTACATAATATGAAGATCACAGAGATTGGTCCCTGTATTTCCTGTGATAATCTCGCTGTTTAGCGGACTGAGTGCTTCATAAACCGCATGGTTTCTAAGTGCCTCATAAAGATCGATCCCCTTTTCTTCTGACAACCAAAAAGTTTTAGAATCCGCCAGACCTCCCGCCGAATCTGTAGGTCCATCCGTGCCTTCTGTGTCGACACTCGCAATACATGGCCCCCGAAGCTTTCTTGCTGCTATTGCAAATCCTGCCGCCAACTCCTGGCCGGGTCCGCCGATTCCCTTGGGCTGTTCTGGTATCTTCGCGCTGACTTCCCCCGTTGCGATCACAACACAAGGAGGCGCGATGGGCTGTCCGCTGGCCTGAATCTCGGCTGCGATCGATGCCATAAAATTTCCGGCCTCGGAACTTTCACCGATCAAAGCATTGGTCAGTACCATCGCGCGCAATCCCATCTTTTCAGCTTCTTCTTTTGCAACTTTACTGACATCGGGCAAAGTGTTGATAATATATCCTGTCCACTTTTTCAGACTCTTCGGTGTCTCATCCTTCTCCGTACAGTTTTGATAGAACTCTACGACTTTCGGCGGAAGCTTATCTGCTACATCATAATTTTTTATGGCATTCTTTGCATCCTCCAACGTAGTCGCATCCGGTGCCATCTGGGTAAATCCGAATTCCCTTGGTTTCCCGGGACACTCTGTTGCCGGAAATCCCAATGCATCCATAATAAGAATACATATCATCTCTGCACCCTTCGCCTCGATCGCCTGCGCTAAGCGCCCTCCATTGACGCGGGAAATATGCCTGCATACCGCATTCACTTCTACAACACTGGCTCCGCTCTTTAACATGACATCCCTGGTCTGCATCTCATCTTCCAGGGTCATCCCTTCCATCGGGCAGGAGAGGAGTGCGGAATTTCCGCCGCTCATCAAACCGATTACCAGATCGTCTTCATTCATTTCCTCTACCATTTTCAATACTTCCAGACTTGCCTGATAACTTCCTTCATTTGGCAGAGGATGCCCGCCCTGGAACATTCTTACATGTTCATATTTATCCTTCTCCTCCACGATTTTAACAACGACAATACCATCCGCAAGTTCTGCGCCGAGCAGCTCATCGAACACCTTCGCCATAGCGTTTGCTGCCTTTCCGGCCCCTATTAGATAGATATTTCTCTTTTGGGTAAGATCCCATGACTTTTCTCCTATGGTGAGGATCTTTCCCTTTAAAGATGTTATACCCTTTAATACATAATAGGAATCCATCCGGACCAATGTACGATCCAGTATGCCCAACACAATTTCCCGCGATTTACTATCACCTGTACCCAGCAACACCTCCGCATTTTTGATCTTTTTCATGTCCATCGCCTATTCTCCTCTCCGTATTGATATTTATTTGCCGGACTGACTGATATCCGGAACATACATAATATTCAGGTCACACAGAGTAACACCTGTCGCTCCTGTAACAATCGCACCTTTTAAATCATTAAGCGCTTCATTGGCCGCATGTTCGCGTAGCACCTTATATAAATCAATCTTTTTTCGAAACGCCTCATCATATGTTTTAGAGTCTACGATTCCTCCTGCCGCATTCGATGTCCCATCGCTTCCCTCTGTATCTATACTGGCAATACAAACTCCAGGGATTCCTTTCGCCTTAATAGCAAAGGAAATGACCAATTCCTGACTGGGGCCGCCCGTTCCTGTCGGCGAGTTGAAATCCTCAATCTGCGTACTTACCTCCCCGGTCGTTATCAGTACACACGGCGGCTTAAATGGCTGTCCGCCTCTTTGTATCTCTTTTGCAATCGAAGCCAGGAATGTACCTGCCTCCTTGCTTTCCCCCTCCAGAACATTCGTAAGCACTACCGCCGGGATACCCTTCTTTTCTGCAATCTCTTTCGCACATTGGCTCGCGTTAGGCAAAGTACTCACAAGAAAGCTTGTCCATCTCTTTAACTCCTTCGGAGTCTCATCCTTGTCTGTACAATTTTCAAAAAAACTTACTACTCTTCTTGGAAGCTTTTCTTCAATATGATAATGACGGATCACATCTTTGGCATCTTCCAGGGTCGTCGGATCCGGAGCCATCTGAGAAGCCATGAATTTTTGGGGAATCCCCGGATCTTCTACGATCGGGAAATCCAATGCGTCCATCACCAGAAGACTTATAATCTCTGCTCCCCGCTGCTCGATCACTTTTGCGAGCCTGCCGCCATTTATCTTTGATATATGTCTGCATATAGAATTAATCTCTATGACATTGGCTCCGCACCTGCGAAGGATATCCCTTGTGAATATCTCCTCCCCAAGTGTCAATCCGTCCATCGGACATGACATAAGCGATGAACATCCTCCGCTCATTGCCCCGATAAACAAATCATTTTCACCAGCCAAAGACGCCAGCCGGAGTGCTGCTTCCCCTGCCTCCAGACTTCCTTTATTCGCAAGGGGATGGCCGCCTGTAAATACTTGAACCTTTCCATAGTCCATACCCTCTTCCATCTCATGGACTGCAACCACTCCTCCTGCCAGTCTTTCTCCCAATACTTCAATAAAAACACGCGCCATAGCATTTGCTGCCATACCGGTGCTGATCAAATATACCTTGTCTTTTTGATCCAGATCCCACTTTTGATTTCCAATTGTGAACATACTCCCTTCCAATGTCACCATATTTCGGATTCTTCTATAAGAATCCAACTGGAATAATGTTTCATCCAGAATATCTAATACAATCTTTCTCGACTCCTGAACTCCATGCTGCAGCAATACCGCCTCGTTTTTTATCTTTTTCATCTTTTCTATCTCTCCTTTTTTCTATCATAGCATACATTTAATTAGCGTGCAAGTTATTTATTTACTAATTATTAGTTTGCTAGTTTTGTCTTTCCAAAGTTTATGTGAACTAAAAAAGGGCGACAAGATACTCTCTTATCGCCCAAATGACCATTTACAGCTCTTTGCAACTTTATATTACATCTTTCGGAACATCTGCCATCTGATATAGATTCACACAGCCATCTGCTGTTCCATTCTCTACAGTAAATGAAATGCCTGCCCTGTCATTTACCGGGTATACTCTGCCCGACAGAACCGTATTGCCATTTACAAAAACTTCCAAAACGGAGTTGTCAATAAAAACACGTACAGACACATGCTGATCATCTCCCCGATACCTGCTGTAAAGAGGTTCTTTCACCACTTCAGGAATCACAGAAGATCTTTCACGGTATATCCAAATTGTTTTTGTCTTAGACAGTATCCAGATATCTGTGTATTCCGTACCATCTTCCGAGTCAAGTACCCGTATTCTGATATCTCCGTCTGTCTTTAAGAAACATTCTACTTCTGCTGTCATAGAATGGCAGGACATCTTTTTTGTGCCTGAAAATCCACAAAGCTGATGCGTTTCTTCAAGTTTTCTCAATAATTTAACCTCATCTGCACAAGAGAAACTTACCATGTCTCCGTCCTCCAATGTGACTACTCTGGGGAGTGAGATGGCGCCGGACCAGGGGCCGTCAGTGATAAGTTCATTTCTGTCATCTTCCCGCAGCCATCCCCACATAATATAGTGTCCCTGAGGATCTTTGAATACATTCGAGGCACAAAAGCAGCCGCTATCTATGATTTCACCGTGCCGAGTCACATTAAGTGAATAGTCTTCATTTAAAGTCCCCACAACATACTGTGCATTTTCCTGAAAGCACGTATACACAAATACAATTTTTTCCCCAAAGACCATCACATTGGGACACTCATAAATTGTTGTCCTGCATTCTGTATAAAAACAGTTCTTATATTCCCAATTGCGGTAATCCTTTGATCGGTAGATATGAAATGCCGCCTTCCAACCGTCTACAATTCCTGAAATGACCATTAAGGTTTCTCCCCCATATTGAAATACAAAAGGGTCTCTCCAATGGGTCAGATATTTTCCCTGTCTTCTGTTCTGTTCTGTGGATAAAACAGGATTCTCATCGATCTGTTTCCAGGTCTTCATATCCTCTGTGACGGCTACCCACTGCTCCGCGCCCTCAATATGTCCCCGCTCTCCGTGTCCATAGGATCCCACACTTGTATAGAAAATTTCTAACCGGCCATCGTTTTCATATGCACATCCCGAGAAGCAAAAATTTTCCCCTCTGTCTTTTGCCGGAAATAATGCAGGCTCCAGATGATTCCAATGGACCATATCCTCGCTGACTGCATGGCCCCAGTGAAGATTCCCCCATTGATATCCTGAAGGATTATACTGATAAAAAAGGTGATACTTCCCTTCAAAATATATAGGACCATTGGGGTCGTTGATCCAATTCTGTTCCGGTCTGAAATGATAACTTGGTTTATGTTTCATATAAATCACCTCAATGTCTGAATGTTGAATGTATTTTTACTGCATTTCCCTTCTCCGAGGAGGCATATACCCCTTCAATGATTTCTACCACATGGATCTGTCTTGTAATGGAACATCCATCCTCGGGGAATTTCTGATTCTTATCCACTGCCTCTGCAAACTCTTCCAGAATATCTATATTTAAGTCTGACATATCCACCTGGATTTTGTAACAATCTCTGAATCCGGCATAAGTGATTTTCGAATCATTTACTTTCTGATATGGAGAATATACAATCACCCGATGTTGGGCATCATTCATGTTGATATATATAATTCCTTTGTCTCCATAGATCCGAAAATCCCATACACAGAGATCCTTGTCTGCAGCAGTGCACCAGTTTGCGCGTATGGTAGCCACTTTTCCGTCTTTCCAGTTCATGACTGCCACTGCGTTATCTTCCACCGTGGGACTGAACGTTTCTCCTTTCAGGCTGGTCCTCTCTCTTTGCATTATATTTGTTTTTCCATACACTTCGTCCACCGGACCGAACAGATATGTAAGCATACTGATTGGGTATATTCCCAAATCTGCCAGCACTCCCCATTCTGCCTTTGATTTATCAAAAAACCATGGGGCGTGTAATGGCCCCTGGTGGGCAAAGACTCCGTCTACCGCGCAAACATTTCCGATAAGCCCCTGACCGATCATCTTTTTCACTTCTCTGATATGTGTATATGCATCGTTGGGAAGTGCCATAAATATTTTACTAGTCTTTTCAGATGCCTCTTTGATCATCAAAGCGTCCTTTAAATTCGTTGCAACCGGCTTTTCACATAACACATGTTTTCCTGCATTTAATGCTTCTGTAACCAAACGGGCATGGGCCGTGTGATAAGAGGTTACGATAACTGCCTCTGCCTCTTCATCCTGCAGCAGTTCCTCCCAACTTGTATATTCTTTTACCCGAAGCTCCTCGGCTGTTTTATGAAGGCGTTCTCTGTCCGTATCATACACTCCAATTAATTCTGTTCTATCTTTCATTTTTTCAAATGAATAAAAATATCTGCCTCTGGCTATATCACCGCATCCTGCTAACGCACATTTAATAATTCTCATAAAGCCTCTCCTCCTAATTTATTATTCATCTGCCTCTTCTTCTTTTAAAATTCTGCGGATATAATCTAAAGATTCTTTTACATATTTTTCAGGTCTCTTCAAACCTCCCAGTTCCATGGAAAGAAATCCCTGATACCCTGTTTCCTTGAGTGCTCTGACAAATCCATTCCAGTCAATTATCCCCAGTCCTACCGGGTATGAATAACAGAGCATTCCATCTGTATCCCTAAGATGTACATGAAAGATTTTTTCTCTCAGTTTATAGACAGACCACGGAAGATATTCCCGCTGCATAGACTGCCATGCCGCATCAAAATTAGTTCCAAAATAAGGACTGGATATTCTGTCAAAAGCCCTAAGCATACCATCTGTTGTGCCGATCATAACATTTGCATGACCCTCAAGAGCAAATCTGATTTTATACTTTTCACACAACTTAACAGCTTTGCTTAAGGATTCCACATATCGTTCCCATACTCCTCCTGCATCAAAATTCGGAGGCATCTCTATAATATGTTTCGGCTCAAAAAGTTCAAAACCAGGCGCATACGGATGTATAGATGACGGTAAATACGGTACAGGTGCTCTCAGTTCTTTCGGCCAGTTAGAAACTACATTGATCGTGTCCGTACCAAGTTTGGCGGCAGTCTCTAATCCCCGCTCAAAAAAGTCTAATGCCCTGTCTCTTTTTTTGTCATCGTTGTCTAATAAATCTTCTACTGCATGTGCATATAAGATAAATTCTGACAGCTCCATATTATAGCCCTTGATCATCCTGTCCAGTTCCCGGCAGCGCTCATCCGTATAATACTCACTTAAATCTTCTGCCGTATAGGCAATTAATTCAATACCGTCAAATCCCAATTCTCCAATCGTCTTAACCGCTTCTTCATACGGCGGTTCATAATGCGGATGTGTGAAACATCCGACTGCTGCTCCTACTTTCATAAATTCTCCTTTCACTGTTGCTTTTACTGTTCCTAGTCTTTCACGCCTCCTGCCGTTAGCCCCAATACGATATATTTCTGGAAAAAGATTGCTAACAGCATGGGAATCAAAGTTGCAATACAACCGCCTGCCATCAACATTCCGTAGTCTATTCCCCCATGAGTGGTACTAAATTGCGATAAAGCGACGGTAAGTGTAGTTGTCTTTTTTGAGTTCATAAAGATGAGTGCATACAAAAATTCATCCCAGCACATTAAAAAGACCAACGTCCCAACCGCAACATATCCCGGTTTTGCCAAGGGTACAATAACCCTTAAGAATGCCTGAAAATAACTACACCCGTCAATCCTGGCCGCATCCTCTAAATCAGGCGGTATTGATTTAAAGTAGCCATGTAGTACCCAGATGGCATACGCCATTACCATTCCAAGGTATAACACTACAAGGGTAATGATCCTGTCAATCATCCCGAGTCTGGAGACAGTCTCATACAGAGGTATCACCAATGACACCGTTGGCAGCAATTGAATAAACAATGCCAGGATCATCAGCACATTGCTGCCTCTAAACTTTAGTCTCGCAAAAGCATATGCCGCCATCCCTCCGATAAGCAGAGAAATACCTGTGGTAACAGCAGCAACTTTAAAACTGTTAAATATAGAATGAATAAATACTTCTGATGTGCTGGCGATTCTTCCTCCGCGAAATACTTTTATTATCGAAGAAAAGAACTCCCGGTATCTGTAAAAGGTTACCTTCTCAGGCCACACGACAGGTCCGCTCGTCAGCAGTTCGCTCTTCTCACAAATAGAAGAATAAAACATCCAAAGCAGAGGAGCAAACGTCCACAGCAATAACAGTATTACCCCCAGATAAATCCCGGCTCTTCCAATTCTTCTTTTTATACTTTTTCTTTTTTTCTTCATAGACCTTACCTTTGATCAAGCTTCCCTCAAAACCCTCAGATATAAAAGAGTTATCAAAAAAATAATCCCTGCTATAACAATCGACAGTGTTGCACCCAAGCCAAAATTCAGGCTCTTAAATGTTGTGTAATAGGTATAGAAGCTAATTACCATGGTGCCATTGGCCGGTCCTCCATTGGTAAGCATATATACAATATCAAACACTTTCATCGTCTGTGTGGTGCGCATAATAAGCACCACCAGTATGATTGGCTTCATCTGGGGCAGAATAATGTTAAAAAATCTCTGAAACACGTTTGCACCGTCAATCTTCCCCGCTTCCAGACTTACAACAGATACAGACTGAAGCCCTGATAAAAACATTAATACAGTTAAAGGCAGCATTCTCCAGGTATCAGCAAGAACTATCATGATCATAGCTATCTTCCCATCGCTCAGCCATGCCACAGGTTCCGATATTCTCCCCCACTGCAATAAAAGCCGGTTTATCAATCCATAATTCGCATTCAGCATCCATCCCCAAAGTACTGCGTTTACCAGTGTGGGAACTGCCCATGGAGCAAGGATCGCTCCACGGACTAATCTTCTTCCCTTAAAATCCTGATTAAGAAGAAGCGCGATCAACATTCCAAAAACGGATTGTATGGTCAGCGACAAAATTACAAACAGCCCCGTGACCTTCACAGAATTCCAAAACTCCGAATTCATCAGTACACTTATATACTGTTCCAGTCCTGCAAACCCATTTTGGGAAGCATCCAGCATATTCTTCCATTGAAAACTGATAACAAATGTGTTAAGCAGAGGATAAATGTTTAATGCGAAGATAACGAGCATTGCAGGACAGATCAGCTTATATGCCGGCATTTGGCGATTCAATTTTTTATTGTCAACCATTCTTTTCATACGTATCACCCTTGATCCATGTTTCAGAATATCATCTACTTATATTCTTGATCAGAGACACGGGCTGCTTCATCCAATGCTTCCTGTGCAGTCACCTCTCCAGTCAGCGCTTTGCTCAAATTTAGCTGCAGCATTTTACTCCATGAGCTGTAATCTGCTATGGTCGGTCGCCCATGGGCATAATCAAATTGCTTTGCCATAACTTCAAACTCAGGGTTGTCCTTGAGAATATCAGGATCTTCTAAAACACGTTTTAAGATAGGCATATTTCCAAACTTATCGAGTACATCTTTTTGCGCATCATAGCTGATAGCTATTTTAATAAACTCCACAGCCCATTCCGGATATTTGCAGCTGGAGGTTACTCCCAATCCGCCGCCTCCGGTTGTGGCAGAATATTCTACCTCCCCCTGACCCGGCGCGATCGCCACCCCTACCTTTCCTGCTACAGAGCTGTTGGCAGGATCATTCGTAAAATCATACGCATAGGACCAGCAAGTCACAAAAGCAGTATCCCCTGCCATAAACGGATCCAGATTATCCCTGTCTGAGTAGGAAACAGACGCCGGATCCGCTGTGTTATCCTTCATAGAGTTAATAAACATGTTCAAGGCATCTACTCCTTCTTTGCTGTTAAACACAAAGTCGCCGTTTTCATTTACCCACTCTCCGCCATAAGCATATAAGGCTGCATTGAAGTCACATACAAATCCTTCTGCCTGGGATGCCGCCCACGCAATTCCATGTTTACAGATTCCCTTGTCTATCATATTCCTGCTCATTTCCAGCATTCCATCATACGTGGAGGGGGGCGCGCTGTATCCGGCTTCTTTCAGCATTTCTTTATTATAGAAAAGCCATTTTCCTTCGGTCATTGTTGGAATCGCATATATATCATCCCCCACTGACATTTCATCCACAAATGCAGGATATAGCTCTGCTATCTCTTCCTCTGTAAAATATTCGTTCAGGGGCCTGGCAATTCCTGCCTCCGCAAATTCCCCCGGCCACACAGTGTCAACCGTCAGAATATCAAGCTGGCTTCCCCCGAGTGCCATGGTTACTTCTTTGTCATGTACATCCGCATATGCCAATGAAATAATATCCACATCAATCCCATACTTTTCATAAAATTTATCTGCCACAAAAGAATATAAGTCTTCGTGGTCTGTAGTAGTGACCATGACAAGTTTTTCCGGCTTATCTTCTGCCTCTGTCTCTTCTTTCCCCTCTTTTCCTGAATTTGCACATGCTGCCAATGATACTGTCAAAACTAACGTCATCAACAATGCTAACAATCTTTTCATCCTATTCTCTCCTTTCACAAATGGTTAAACAGCGCACTTTTACGGCTGATATTACAAATACCTTTTCAATGTCTCAATACTTAATGCAGCGGCCTCCAGTTCGTCATACTTGTCCGGCTCATCCTGTTCTACAACCAGCCACTGAGCGCCGCTTTCTTCTGACGCTTCCACTAATTTCCCTATATCCTGACAGCCGTATCCCAAAGGTTTAAAACTAAATCCCTTTTGTATCTTTTGGGATTCCTCTTTTGTCCCTTCCTTTAACAGTCCATAGGGTACTTCTCCTTCTTTACCGCTGCTTAAGTAGTCTTTCAAATGTACAACCGGACATTGACCTTTATATCTTTGGATATAAGCGCCCGGATCAAACCCCGCATATTTGATCCAACAGGTGTCCAGTTCCGGCAGCAGGCATTTAGAAGGAATACTGTCCATCAAAAAATCCAGTCCGTTTTTTCCAGAAACTTCTCTGAATTCAAAATCATGGTTATGGTACAGCAGTTGCATTCCGGCCTCCTGGGTTCTCTCTCCCCATTCAAACAGCCTGCAGATAATATCTGAAAACGCCGGATTCCCTGGCCGATACTCCTCATCCAGATATGGGATGACAAGATATTCACATCCAAGTATTCTGTGTTCCCTGATCACCTGCTCTGCGTCCCTCTCCCATGCAGCCAAAGGGACATGGCTGGATACAGCTCTTAAGCCTTCATGGCCCATCATCTCCCGCAGTTCCTCCGGTTTATGTCCGCAAAATCCGGCTAACTCCACCCCGTCGTAGCCGAATTCAGCCAGACTGTGCAGGACGGCTGAGAGATTTTTCATTGCTGAATTTCTACAGGAATACAATTGATATCCTATCTTCATCTTAATCCTCTCCTTTCTCTCTAGTCGGCAGTTACTTTGTGTCTCGATTATATAATCCCGCACCTTTTTCATCTACATCTATACTGTATCTTTCTTTAACAATTTTATCATTTTAAATATTTTGTCCAAAATTTTCCTTTTAATATTATATTTTTTTATTATTTATATTATTTTCATTGACTTTCCTTTTTTGCTTTTATATTATGATGCGTATAGGAGATGGATTTATGTACTTAGAAAACAGTATTACTAACTCATTACACAGCGAATCTTCGCAGCTGCCTTTTTCCGTTTTTTTCTATCATACAAACAGTTCCTGGCATTGGCATGAATTTCTTGAACTCATCTATTGTTTAAAAGGAACCTATCAAGTATGGGTCAATGATTCTTGTATCCCATGCATACCGGGAGACTTTGTTATTATTGACGCCAAGGAGCCACATGCAACAAAAGCAATGGAATTGGATTCCGAAATCATGGTCATACAAGTAGAATCCAATACATTTTCTCTTACATTTACAGACTCAATGCTGTCAAGGTATCACCATTATTTTGACAACAGCACTTCTAATTTCCAGCGTAAGATACAAATTACAAAAAGCGACATGCTCTATCATCTTTTGGGGGATTTAAAAAGTGAATTTTCTCAGAAAGAAATGGCTTTTGAGTTGAGTATGAAAGCTGATATTGAAAAAATATATGTTTACTTATTGCGGAACTGCCAGATCAGACAGCCAAAAATATTTGGAAAGCAGCTAAAAGATCTGATGCGTCTCCAGCCGGTCCTGGACTTTATAGAAATGAATTACCATAAAACCATCCGGCAAAAAGACATGGCACAGCTGATCTTCCTCAGTGTTGCCAGCTTCTGCCGTTTGTTTAAAAGAGTAATGGGCAAAACATTCTCAGAATATATAAATGCTCTGCGCATAAGAGAAGCCAAAAGATTATTGCTGGTTACAAATGAAAAGATCATCAATATTTCTATCTCTGTAGGATATGATAATGTCACTTACTTTAATAAAGTTTTCCGCCAAAAATGCGGTCTCTCTCCAGGTTTATACAGAAAAAATGCCGACTTATCAAACACAAGTAGTATTTAATCTTGTGATTTTCATAACCTCCTCTCCGTAAATTCCGGATGCTTTGCTGGACACACCGCACAAAAACAGGACTGTCACACAGCTATATTCCACGCTGGCATGACAGTCCTGTATCATTTTAAATCTATAATATCTTTGAAAGGAACTCTTTTAACCGCTCATCTTTCGGATTTCCAAAAAACTCCTCCGGCTCTCCCTGCTCTTTTATCTGACCTTCATCCATAAAGATGACTCTCGTCGCCACCTCTTTGGCAAATCCCATCTCATGGGTAACTACCACCATGGTCATCCCGTCTCTGGCAAGCTGCTTCATCAGCTCCAACACCTCGCCGACCATCTCCGGGTCAAGGGCCGATGTCGGCTCGTCAAACAACATGACCTCCGGATCCATAGCCAGCGAACGCACAATAGCAATACGCTGTTTCTGCCCGCCGGAAAGCTGGGACGGGTAAGCGTTCGCCTTCTCCTCAAGTCCTACCAGACGCAGAAGTTCCATCGCCCGCTTCTCTGCTTCATCTTTGCTCTTTTTCAGAAGCTTTATAGGTGCAAGCGTGATATTATGTAAGATTGTCTTATGGGGAAACAGGTTAAAATGCTGGAATACCATCCCCATCTTCTGCCGATGCTTATTGATATCCACTTTTTTATCTGTGATATCCTCACCTTCAAAAATCACCTGTCCCTTAGAAGGCTCTTCCAAAAGATTTAAAGAGCGAAGGAACGTGGACTTCCCGGAACCTGACGGGCCGACAATTACCACAACTTCCCCCTTATGGATTTCCTCGGAGATCCCGCTTAATGCATGTAACTTCCCGAAGATCTTATGTAAATCCTGAACCTTGATCAAAGTATCTCCTTGATTAGTGGTCACTGCTCCTCAGCCTCCTCTCCAGTATATTCACAAGCTTTGTAAATACAATCACCATCGCCAGATAGATAACTGCAACTGCAAGCAGGGGCATCAGAGCGTCATAGGTTCGGCTCCGGATAATATCTCCGCCCTTTGTGAGATCCTGCAGGGCAATATAACCGGATACAGAAGTTTCCTTTAACAGAACAATAAATTCATTACAAAGTGCAGGAAGCACATTCTTAAAAGCCTGGGGCATAATGATGTACCGCATCGTCTGGACATAGTTGAATCCAAGGCTTCTCCCCGCCTCAAACTGCCCACTGTCAACAGACATGATCCCGGAGCGGAATATCTCCGCCACGTAAGCGCCGGAGTTAAATCCGAACGCCATCACTGCAACCGCAACCTTACTGATGTCCCGCGCATTTCCGAATATCACAAAATAGATGATGAGAAGCTGGACAACCACCGGCGTCCCACGGATGACCGTCAGATACAGTTTGCAAAGCACGTTTAAAACTTTAAGTTTTCCCGTCTTATCATAGGTAGAACGCACCACGGCCACGAAAAAACCTAGTACGATACCGATAATAACTGCAAAGAAAGTCACCTGCAGCGTTGTCACAAGCCCGTCCGCAATATACTTCCACCGGTCATCAGTAATGAAGTTATTTACAAATTTATCCTGTAATTCCTGAAACATACCTTATCCTTATCTGCTGTTACTCAGCATCTGACTTAATATACTTTGCAACAATCTCATCAAGTTTGCCGGATTCCTTTAAGCTCTTAAGAGCGCCGTTTACCTTCTCAAGCAAATCTTCATTGTCCTTCGCAATGGCAATCGCATACTCTTCCTCGGTAAACGCTTCGTCAAGGATCTTAAGCCCTTCTGCATCTTTTACAAATTCTTTTGCCGGTTCTCCGTCGATAACTACCGCGTCAATCTTCTCCTGTGTAAGTGCCTGTACAGCTTCAAAACCTTTATTATACTGCTCAACCTCTGCGTCCTTGATATCGCTTGCGTAGATATCGCCTGTCGTTCCAAGCTGCACGCCTACTTTCTTCCCTGTCAGATCATCCGGGCCTGCAATTGCGCTTCCTTCTTTTACGATAACAACCTGTGTTGCCTTTGCATAGGTGTCTGAAAAACTCACATTCTTAAGACGGCTTTCTGTCACTGTCATACCTGCTACACCAATATCCGCTTTTCCGCTGTCAACTGCCGGGATAATAGAATCAAACGCCATATCCTCAATCTTAAAATCCATCCCAAGCTCTCCGGCAACTGCTGCTGCCATCTCGGCATCGATGCCCACAATATCATCGCCCTCATGGAACTCATACGGCGGGAACTCCGCATTGGTAGCCATAACAAGCGTCTTCTTTTCCTCTCCCTTGGCTTCTTCCTTTTCGCCCTCGTCCTTGCTGCTGCCACATGCCGCCATGGAAAATATACATGCCGAGATTAATAACATACTGATCAACTTCTTCATATTCATAATTATCTCCTCCGTTTTTTGCATAAAAATACATTACAGCAGATATTTTATCATATTTCAGGCAAAAAGCAAGTGGGTTTTTCTACATATTTTCATAAAAACCCACTTGCTCATCTGCATATTTACACAAATACCATTTGAATCAATGTCATAAGCACAATCAATCCTCCCAATATAATCCGGTAATACCCAAACACCTTAAAATCATGCTTTTTAATATAGCTCATCAAGAATTTGATCGCAAAAATAGATACTACAAAAGAAACCACACAGCCAAACAGCAAAAGTCCCAACTCCTGTCCGGTAAATTTGAAACCGAATTTTAAAAGCTTCAAAAGACTGGCGCCAAACATTGCCGGAATCGCAAGGAAAAATGTAAACTCCGCTGCCACCTCCCTGGAAATGCCGATCATCAATGCTCCTACTATCGTCGCTCCCGAGCGGGAAGTTCCCGGAATCAGCGCAAGCATCTGGAAAACTCCGATCCACACAAGCATCCCCACTGTCAGATCAGAAATCCTTTTGACAGACGGCTTCTTCCCTTGATTACGCGTCTCAATAATGATAAACAATACACCATACACAATTAGCATGATTGCTACCGGAAGGGGTTTATAAAATATCTTATCAAGAATGTCATTAAATGGTATCCCTATAATAGCCGCAGGAAATGATGCAATAACTACTTTGATCCACATCTGCCAGGTAAGCATCTTCTGCTTATTTGTCTTCGTCGGAGAAAACGGGTTAAGCTTATGGAAATACAATACGACCACGGCCATGATCGCACCTAGCTGTATCACTACGTTAAACATCTCCATAAACGCATCGCTTAATCCTGGTTTTAACAAATCCCCCACTAAGATCAAATGTCCTGTACTGCTTACCGGAAGCCATTCTGTAATTCCTTCCACAAGTCCAAGAATAAATACTTTTAATACGTCCAGCATATCATTCTCCCTTCATATTTATACTATTCATTTTATATCATTCATACATACTTAGTACATATTCTTCTATTATTCTTGCCACGCCGTCCGAATCATTCGACAGCGCCGCCAGATCTGCCGCATCTGACACTGACGGTATGGCATTTGCCATTGCAACACCGATCCCGGCTTCCTCAATCATCTTAAGATCGTTAGAGCCGTCTCCAAATGCCATAACTTCTTCTCTGTCAATTCCAAGCTCTTCTGCCAGCCACAAAAGCGCCCTGCCTTTATGAACACCTCCTGCATTTACCTCGATGTTCATATTAAGCGCCCCTGTAACTTCCAGATCTCCAAGCGCCTGCACTCTCTTCCAGGCCTCTTCCTGTTCTGATTTTTTATTGAAAAGAGCCTGTATCTTATCTAACTTTCGATTCTCCTCCTCGAACTTTGTCCGGAGATCATCAACAGACACTCTTGTCGATACTATATATTGTGCCATGGCAGGTGATGATACATACTCTCCGACGCGTTCAATAAATGCCTTTGGCATATATCCCTGACCATCATAATATATATCTCGTAGTGTATCATAATCTTCAAAAATATCCAAGATTTTTCGTGCCTTTTCGACAGATAACAAATTTTCATGGATTGTTTTCCCATCTTTCACAACCCTTGCCCCATTGGAAGTGATCATATACCGTATCCCTGGGAAATCGGCAATCTCCTTAGGAACACCGTTTAAGGGACGTCCGGTGACCGGAAGTACAACTACTCCTTTATCAATTGCTTTTTTTAAGATTTCTTTTGTATATTCTGTGAGCCTCTTATCTGTTGTCAGCAATGTACCGTCCAAGTCAAAGCCCACCATACGGATCCTACGCTTCATATACTGTCAATTCCTCTCTTTCCCGCGAGAACAAAAATACTGTATTGGTAATACGGTCTGTTCCTATATCATAAGCCCTCCGGCCATGCTCAAGCATTCCGGCCACCACCTTTTTCTGCTTTGCAGGAGCAAACAGTACGGTATCCTTACACGGCACCATGATCACAAGATCATCTTTTAACTTATTCACGCACACCTGCCAGATATGCTTAAAACATAGAGCGCTTGCCTCATGAATCCCATCGGCAACGATACTGTACGCACCGTCCCATGTATTTCCAATTACAAACTCAACATCTCTCACAAGATTCCCGCACGCAGTGTGATACATTGCTTCTATATCTATGTCCGGGGACAGCATATTGTCCATCACGATCTCATAACTCTCTCCCTCTCTTTTAATCGCAAAGACAATCTTCAGATCTCCCACAAATGCAATGGCTGCTGTTTGCTTCGACATCCGCTTCCCGTTCAGCGCATGGCTGTCCTTCATCTCATTCTTGATCCACGGATAAATCTTATCCTTAATATTATCATAACGATAATGTTCTTCCTCGTATTTCTTCATACTGTATTCCTTTCCAGCGTAGATTATTATCTATTTCTTAAATATTTTATCAAAATTTGCTTTATAGTGCAACGTGATGTATAATAAAGGACAGCTATTATAAAAACAGAAAGGAAATTTCTATGCTGACAAAGAGATATCATCGTATACTTAAGAAATCTATCGGTCTTATGTGTGTCTGTGTACTCCTTTTTTCCGATAGTGCTGTATGCGCCGCACCTGCATCCTCAGAGCTGGAAAGCAAGACCTCTGAGCTGCAAGATGACATTGATACCATGAATAATGAGCTTGACACACTAAGTACAAAACTTGAAAAAACATCCGCCAGGATCAAGAAAAAAGCGGATGAAATCGAAACAGCACAGCTTGACCTGGCGGCCGCAAAGCTGAATGAAGCAAACCATTATAAAGCCATGAAAGAACGGATAAAGTTTATGTATGAAGGCGGTAACCTTTCATTGCTCCAAGTTCTGCTGAACTCTGAAAGCATGGCTGATTTTCTCAACAATGCAGAGTATGTCACTCTGATCAGCGATTATGACCGTGATATGCTGTCTGAATTGCAGACTGCCAGAGAAAACGTCGAAAAGAAACAGGACAAGCTGAAAAAAGAACAAGACGAACTATCTAAACTTGAAAAAAATCTGAACAAACAACAAGATGAGCTTACTTCCCGGCTCACTGAGACTTCCGGGCAGCTGGAAAATTATACCTCACAGCTCGAAGAAGCAAAAGCTGCGGAAGCTGCCATCGAAGAAGCAAAGAATGCCGACGCAGATACCATCGTACTGCTGGCCGCCATCCTTGAATGTGAAGCCGGCATAAGCTACGAAGGCATGATTGCCGTCGGCACCGTTATTATGAACCGTGTAGGAAGTGCCAAATTCCCCAACAGCATCAGAGAAGTCATCTACCAGTCCGGTCAGTTTTCCCCGGTCAGGTCAGGGAAACTTGACGAGGTACTACAGAAAGGCCCCATGGATTCTGCTTACAAAGCAGCAAAAGCCGTACTTGGCGGAGAACGTAACAGCAAAGTCAAGAATTGCCTTTTCTTCTGGGCATCCTATACCGGCCATAAAGGAATCATCGTTGGAGACAACGTATTCTGGTAACTTGTAAAGAGGAGCTATGATTTTCCCAAGTCATAAGCTCCTCTTTATCAGACAACCTTCTCCTAACCTGCCACATCAATCCAGCGCATCAGAAAATCTTTTCTTAATTCATTCTCCTTCTCAAGCTGCGCCGCCGCCACAATGGGCAGCCATTGTCTCACATACTGTTTGGCAGTATCACTTTTCTTACAGAACAGATCCAAATACAAATCCGCCTTTTTCTGGTTCTCCAAAGCAAACAACAAGTATGTCATAGCTGCATCTGCACTGGCATTTCCCTGGGTTGCATGTGCCCAGTCTATAACCGTCATTGTACCGTTTTTCTCTACAATAATATTACTTGGATTAAAGTCCCCATGACATAGCTTCGCGTGTTTCGGCATCTTCTCAAGACGCATTAAAAGCTCATACCTCTGTGTTGCGTCCAGCGCAGTCAGACTGCTGATCTCCCTGACCAGTTTATCTTTCAATTTATTCAGCATCGGCGCCTTTTTCTTCTGCATCTTTAACTGCAGTTCAACAAAATCTGACATATACCTTTCCTGATTTTCCGGCTCGTTTTTCATAATCTCTTCCAACGTCTTTCCCGGCTTGTATTCGATGATGATCGCCCACTTCCCGTCAATCTGTCTTACCTCTTTTAGTTTAGGAATATCTAACTTTGTCTCCTCAACCCGAACCGTATTCAATGCCTCATTAAAAATCGCCGACTTAGGATGAATGGTCTCAAAAATCTTGACAATTCCCTCATCTGTCTTATACACCTCTTTATAAGAACGTTTCACAATCAGATTGTTTTTTTCAAGTCTCACTTCTGCTCCTTCTTTCTACTCGATATTGTACCAGATAATCTCATTCGCCTTAAGGTCTACATCAAAGCTTGTCCCATCACCTTTATACACTGTTGTTGACTGCGGTTCATATGTATTGTTCACGACGCAATATTTTCCATTTTCCACATAAGCATGGACTTCTGCATTAAAGTTGCTGGAAAACCACTGTAAAAGCTCCCCTTCGCTGCCACAGGACCAAAGAATCGCCCGATGCAAAAGCCTGCTGTTCGAAAAGCTGTAAGGAAGCCCGCTGATATAGACGCCCCGGCCCTCACCGAACTCTCTGACCGCTAGCTGGACGCTTCCTTTCTTCGTATTGATAACGGTTGTTCCTTCCAATGCAAAGATGTCTTTCTTTCCTTCTCCAAAATCAATCTCGCCTTCGCAGTCTTCTGTAATGAAATGCTTGTGTTCCTCCCAGTTGTATTTATCTACATTTAAAGTAAATCCCGTTTCTTTCTCGACTCCCAGCACACTTGCTAACTGGATAAATCTTCCTTCCCTCTGGTATGCTGCCGGCTCTCCTACACCGATAAAGCCGCCGCCCCGGTATACGAATCTTTTAACGGCCGTGATCATCCCTTCGTCTGCCCAGTTTTCTCCGCCGGAATAAGCTGTGTAGGCATCCCCGACATTAAGTATCACATCGATATCATCCAGGACAGACGGATTCTCACGGATATCATCAAAGCTTATATACTTCACGTCAAAAGGTGCTCCGCTCAAACTCTCGATAATGCCGGCATAAGAATAATTCTTCTGGTGATAGATGGCATGATGCACCATATGATTCCCCCAGGCACGCATCCTCCCCCAACTATTCAATACTGCAACCTTCTTGACACAGTAAGCTTTCGTTCCTTTGATATTCTCATACAAAACCCGGAATTCGTCACAGACACTTTCCACATAGTCAATAAACTCCGGAAACTTTAACGCCAGCTTCAGATAACCGCCGTATCCGATCCGGTCAATGGGCTTTCTTAAGATCGCTCGTCTTGCCGTCACCCAGTTCACTTTGGCCTCTTTTACCGGATCCCCTCCTTCACAGAATGTATCAGGGAAAAAGTAGGGAAGAAATCTCCCTTCCGTATAGCGTACTCCTTCAATGTCACTGATGAGCCGCAATGTGGCGCCATTCCCCACGCTTCCCACAACTGCATCCAGACCAATATCTTTGAACTCGTCCATAAACGGTTCCATACCGATCCAGTGATCGCCAAGGAACATCATCGCTTCTTTCCCGCACTCATGAGTAATGTCCACCATCTCTTTCGCAAGCTTAGACACTTCTCTGCGCTGAAATGCCTGAAAATCCCGGAATTCCTTTGACGGGATCCGGTAAGTGTTGTTCATATAGCCCTGATCGATAATGTACTCCGGACGGAACTTATAACCCACCTCACGCTCAAACTGTTCTAAGATATAAGGGCTTACCGATGCGGAATATCCGTACCAGTCTACATACTTTTCCCTTGCCAGCTCATCAAAGATTAAAGTGAATTGGTGAAAAAATGTAGTAAAACGGATAACATCTATATGCGGATTGTCCTGGATATATTTTCTGAGCCTGTCCATCGAAAAAGCCCTTGTCTTTGGCTGACGCACGTCAAAGGTAATCTGTTTTTCCACGTCCTTCCAATCATTTGTCACCGCATTATACATATGCACCGGATCCCACATAATATATGCCAGAAAGCTCACCGTATAATCGTGGAATTCTTCCGCCGGAAAGATGCATACATCTCCGGTTGTTTCATCATATTTCCAGTTCTCGCAGGGAACTGCTTTTCCCGTTGTCCGATCAATAACTTCCCACCATCTAAAGATATCATCACGGCTGTTTACCGCCAGCATATCCGGATACAGATGATTCATCAAATGTATACAAAGTCTGCTCTCCACAGCCGTATAGAAAGGGGTCATAATATACATCTGCTGAATCTCATCCGGATTGGCCTTCGCCCACGCATTATCCTTCCTTGTTGTATAATAAGTAGAGTACACTTTCGCGTCCACGCTGCGAAGCTCCTCCGGATAGTCTGTTCCGTCACAGTCACGAATTGCATCGGCCCCCCACCTGCCTGCAAGCTCTATCGTTTCTTTTACCACATCTACGTCTGTAGGAATCGTAACTCTCCCCATCCTTTTGTCACTCATCTTCGTTTCTTCTCCTCTCCCAGTGGCATCATAAGGTCAAAATATCTTTTAACCTCAACATCTTAATTTTAGTATAATACACTTTGTTTTTTTTGCAACTAATGTTTTATTGTATTTCTCTTTAATATCACGTATAATAGAAACAGTACATACATATTTGTCATGCTCTGCTCATGAGAATGAGCCAAGATTAATAAAGGAGATAAGGAACATGAGGGAAACAAAACGAACAAACATTAAGAATGCCAGAAAGGGGAAGCGGGGTATCACGCGTAAATTAACGAGTGCAATCGTAGTGACCATTGCTGTCATGGTAGCACTCCTTCTGCTAATTGTGTACAACAAGGTGTCTGGCGCATTATTGGAAAAAAGCGAAAAGCTTCTGACAGAAACCACTGACAAGACAATTCAGGAAACAAGTGCATGGATCAATAAGACAATAACTATGCTTGATATGCAAAAAGACACGATTGAGTACGAAAACATGGACGTCCCGGAGATAAAAGACTATATCAAGCACACGGTAGACCAAAACGCAGCATACCCGGCAGGACTGTATGTAGCTCTTACAGACGGATCTCTGTACCATGCATCATTCGTTCCGGGACCGGATTTCAATGCTCTGGAAAAATCCTGGTACACAAACGGCATAGAATCAGAAAATTTCATCCTGGGAGATGTGTATTTTGATGAAGACAGCCAGTCATACGTCGTAGGTGCTTCCGGCGCATTAAAAGATTCCAAAGGTAAGGTACGCGGCGTTGCGGCAGCCGATGTATACCTCAACTCCATATCAGATATTGTGCAGGATATCAAGTTAGAAAAAACAGGCGGTATCTTCCTTGTAGACACCCGCACAGACACGATTATCGGACATCGCGATAAAGAGATCACCGGGAAAACTTTGGATGAATTCAATGGGGATATGTACGCATATGCAGCAGAACAGATCCACAATAAAGCATCCGGATTATCTCTCTATAATAATGATATGTACATACAGGTGTCTGAAGTACCGAACAGTGACTGGACAGCCGTAGCTTACGTCTCTAAAGCAGAAGTCTTAAGTGACTTAAAGGCACTGACCGGCATTATGGCCGGCGTATCCGTAATCGCTGTTATCATTGCAGTCTTTTTAGTTATCATTCTCGTAAGAAGGATCATCGGGAAACCTGTAGCCGAGCTGAATGGCGTTGCTGCTAAGATTGCAGAAGGTGAGCTCAATCAGACCATCCGCCATTGCTCTAACGACGAGCTGGGCGAATTAGCAGATAACTTCGGCCGTACAGTCGTTCGCCTGCGCGACTATGTCGTCTATATTGACGAGATATCAGAAAAGCTGCAAGATATCGCCCAGGGAAACTTAGCTTTCACTCTTTCCCATGAATATGTGGGTGAATTTGCAAAGATCCGAGAGTCTCTGGAAAAGATTTCCATGTCTTTAAACGGAACTTTAGGACAGATCAATAAAGCGGCCGGAGAAGTTGCAGAAGGTTCCGGATACGTCTCTGACGGTGCACAGACACTTTCGCTGGGATCCTCACAGCAGACCGATGCCGTAGAGCTTTTGGCTTCCCATATCAGCGAAGTATCTGACGGAATACAAAAGACCGCAACCGGTGCAAAGCAAGCCAATGACATCGCGCAGCAAGCAGGAAGTAAGCTTTTGGAAAGCAACGATAAGATGCAGCATATGAATAAAGCAATTCAAAGAATCAGCGACAAATCCTCAGAAATCCATAACATTATCAAGACCATCGAGGATATCGCTTTCCAGACCAACATCCTCGCTCTGAATGCAGCAGTTGAAGCCGCTCGGGCAGGATCTGCCGGAAAGGGCTTTGCTGTAGTAGCGGATGAGGTTCGCAATCTTGCCGGGAAATCTTCCGAGGCGGCAAAAAATACAACTGTACTGATCGACCAGACCGTTGAAGCCGTAGAAGAAGGGATCAGCATCGCCAATGATACAGCCGCTTCCCTGATGGAAGTTGTTGCATTGGCAGAGCAGGTAACTAAATTAATCGATGGCATTGCACAGTATTCTGCAAAACAGGCAACAGCCACAGAAGCAGTCATCAACGGTATCGACCAGATTTCCAATGTTGTACAGTCCAATATGGCAACGGCTGAAAAGAGTGCTGCAGCCAGTGAACAGCTATCCGGTCAGGCAAACATGTTAAAAGATCTGGTGGCAAAATTCCATTTGAGAGATCGCTAAAAGACTTAAAAATCAGTCATAAAAATGCCCTCCCGACTTAGAAAACTTTCTAAATCGGAAGGGCATTTTTTACGTTTAAATCCCTGCGAACCAGAAACTGAATTCCATCTTTTTACCGGCGTCAAGAAGGTATTCCGAATGGGTAAGCGAGCCCCAGCTGTCATCTCCTCCAACTCCCATCTGCCCTTTTGACGCCCGGACTACCGTGTAGTGGACTTTCGGAAGTTCAAACGGGTGTGCGGCATTCTCCAGCTCATGAGGAGTATAGGGGAGCGCCGAAAAGCTCATCGGGCCGTTTTCATCAGTCATAGCAAAGCGGATTCCCTGTCCTTTTTCATCCGTAACTTCCGCATACCGGACTCCTTCTTTGTTGCCGCACTCCTGAGGCACGAGATACGCCGCCATATTATCTTTCACAAGATTCTGGTAAATTCCAAGTTTTGCGCCCATTTTGCGGTCAGAATAAGTCTCCTCAGGCCCAAGCCCGTACCAGCGCACATGGTCATAGTCCGCGCTGAACTTAAACAACATGCCAAACTCCGGCATATCCCCGAGCTCCTTTGCCGGGTCATAGGAAAGAGTCGTCTTCACGCATCCATCCCCAAATACTTCATAAGTCACCTTGCACTCTGTCCTCGGCGTGGTAGGCATAAAATATGTGAACCCTACAGCGATGCTTTTTTCTTTCTCCTCAATCTCCGGCTCACACAGAGCAAACAAGTCCTTCCCTTCCGGCCTGTGGGTCAGGTACATGCTGGCGAGTTTCCACTGGCTGCAGCGGATTGGCATCTGGTTTCCAAGGTCATTATCAATCGGCGCGCGCCAGAAATTCGGTTTCGGGATTGTCTCAAGCATCTCTTTGCCGCCGAATCTGTAAGATACAAGCCCGCCGTACATCGTTGAGAACATCGCCTCAAAGTGGTCGCCTCTCACACCGATATTGTGGGCGCTCCTTATGATGACCGGTTTCTTTGCACATCCTGCAGACACTTCCCGGCCTGCGCTGTATACAAATTGCCCGAAAGCGACCTCATGCCCTCTCTTTGCCCAGACCTTATCTTCTTTCAGGTGGAAAGAAACCGTAACCGCATACTCTCCCGGCAGCGTCTCCTCCGGGAACGGAAGTCCGTAAGTCTTTTCCTCCAGCGGGCTTACATGGGTCTCCATGACTGCCCTCTTTATCACACGGCCGTCTCTCGCCACCGTCACGCGGCACTCAAAAACATCTGTATTCACAAACAGATTCTTGTTTGTAATCTTTACTTCCGTGCGGCTCACTTCTGCCGTAATATTCTGGTAATTGAACTTTACCTCCTGCATCTTCGGGGATGGCTCCCTGTCGCCCCCATACACGATTCCGTTCCCGCTGAAACTGTAGTCAGACGGGCGTTCCCCAAAATCACCGCCGTAGGCCTGGAACACTTTGCCGTACCTGTCTTTCTTTCCGATAGACTGGTCTATATAGTCCCAGATAAAGCCGCCCTGATAAAGCTCGTCTGTATCCGTCAGGTCGGTATATTTGTGCATTGCCCCGCAGGAATTCCCCATGGCATGGGCATACTCGCAGCAGATAAACGGCTTGCTCCGATCCTTTTCCAGGAACTCTTTAATCTTCTCCGCCGGCGTATACATCTGGCTCTCCATATCGCTCGTATCGTTGTATCTGCGGTCATGGAAGACTCCTTCATAATGGACAAGGCGTCCGGAGTCGAGCTTTCTGAAACGCTGGGACATCTCGTAGATTACTTTCCCGCCGTAAGATTCATTTCCGCAGGACCAGATCAGTATTGCCGGGTGGTTTTTATCCCTCTGGTAAACAGACTCCACCCTGTCAAGCATGGGCGCAAGCCACTCTTTTCTGTCGTTCGGCACGATTTCTTCCGTATTCCCGGTCATCGCCGCCAGATCCCAGGAACCGTGGGACTCTAAGTTTGTCTCGTCAATCATGTAAATGCCGTACTCGTCGCAAAGCTTGTAGATTAACGACGCATCCGGGTAATGGCAGGTGCGGATGGCATTGATATTGTTCTGTTTCATCACCTCAAGGTCTTTCCTAAGTTCCGCCTCCGTCACGGCACGTCCGCTCACAGAGCTGAATTCGTGGCGGTTCACTCCCTTGAACACAATCCGTTTCCCATTCAGCGTCATCACACGGTCTTTCATCTCAAACCTTCTAAATCCCACCTTCTCCGGTATGATTTCCTGAAGGTTCCCGTCCGCATCAAAAACTTCCACCGTCAGCTCATAAAGATTCGGCTCCTCCGCGCTCCAGAGCGCCGGATGCTCTACCGTACAGCTCCATACTGTCTCATCCTCCAGAGGCAGGGTTTCTTCAGATACAACTTTTCCCTCTCCCACAAGCTGGAACCTGGCACTGCCGCCCTTGCCTTCTGCCGCCATCATCCCAAGGCGGACCTCCAAGGCTCCATTTTCAAGCATTTCATCCGGACATGCACTAATCTTCATATCACGCACATGGATATCCGGAACGGTATACAGGTACACATCCCTGTAAATGCCGGAAAACCGGAAGAAGTCCTGGTCTTCGCACCAGCTTGCGCTTGTCCACTTAAATACCTGCGCCGCCAGCTTATTTTCCCCGTCCTTAAGATAATCCGTCAGCTCAAACTCCGACGGCGTAAAGGAATCTTCTGCATATCCTATAAACTCGCCGTTGAGCCACAGCGCCAGTCCGCTCTCCGCCCCCTGGAAGGAAATGAAGAGCCTCCGCCCTTTCATGCGCTCCGGCACGGTAAAATACTTCGCATAGCTTGCCACCGGGTTAAAATACTCCGGAATCTCCCCCGGATGAATCTCGTCATGCCCTTCCCATGGATACTGCACATTGGCATACTGCGGAGCGTCATACCCCTCCATCTGTATATGCGCCGGCACATGGATATCCGCCCAGCTCTTGCAGCAGTAATCCTCTCTCTCAAATCCCGGTACGGCCCCTTCAAGATTTCTGGCATAATGAAACTTCCAAAGTCCGTTAAGGCTCTCCTTGAACTCTTCTGTTCCCAGCTCCATGTCCATCGCTGAGGCATAATATCTATGGTCCGAATGGGCGTCAAGCCTCCCATCCCGAAAGTACTCCGGATTCTTCAAATTCTCATAGTCAAATACACGCATGTCATTCATCCTCCTATCTTTTAATCGTTTCCGTCATTGTAATACATATAGACAAATAAAAGTACAATATGTTAAACTAAAAAATATAACATTTTGAAACAGGTGATTCCCATGCCAATCCATTTTAGAAATACCCCTGCAAACGAGCCTTTTCTCTTTGACTCCATCGGCAACCGCTGGAGCCAGGACTTTGTGCGGCGCCGGGAAGGCTACCCCCTCTACCACTACTTGCAGACCGAGAGCGGCCGCGGAATTGTAAAAGTGCGCGGCGAAAGCTACGTCCTGAACGAAGGGGAGGGCCTTCTTACCGCCCCCTTCACCCCACATTCCTACACAAAGGACAGTCCGGAATGGACAACCCTTTTCGCCGCATTTACCGGGCGCATCGACAGCAGCATCCTTTCCATCACCGGGTATCAGTCCATCCTGTTCATTGATCGGGAAAGAGGTTTAAAAATCAAAGAACTGGTAGATGAGATTATGGAAAGATGGGAAACGCTTTCTACCGACACTTTCTCCCAGTCCATCTACTGCTACCGGATGCTGATGAATTTTACCGACAGCGCCTTGAACCGGGCGCTCTCGGACGACCCTCTCTATGTGCGCTATGTAGAGCCGGTAATAAAAGAAATCGAATCTCATTACGATGCGGAGCTTACCTTGCAGGAATTAAGCCGGATGGTGTATGTGACCCCCCAGTACCTTTCCCGGTTATTCAGGCGTTTCCTTAGCTGCTCTGTCTATGAATACCTGACATCCTGCCGGATCAACCACGCAAGGGAGCTTTTGATCATGCATCCCCACCTGAAAGTGCAGCAGATTGCCGGGCAGTGCGGATACTCGGATGTCAGCCACTTTATCGCCATGTTCCGCAAGATTACCGGGATAACGCCGTTAGAATACCGGAAGATAAACTGAGGCTTGAGTTTCCCCCGGCAAACTGATATGATGTATCTCAAAATCTAACCGAACAAAAGGAGGCCTCCCCGCATGTACAATTATAAAATCGTAGAACAGGTAAAAAGAAAACCAAAGAAAGCCACCCGCCTTCTTCGGAGGGTCATGCTCATCTTTGCCGTATTTTTTCTCCTCCTCGGCATTATGATCTCCCAGGGGTTCATGCTGCCGGGATTTCTCCTGGTCGTACTCTACTTTTTCTATGACATCTTCAGCCAGAAGGAGTACGAATACACCATGGAAGACCAGACCCTTACCATAGACGTGATCCTTGGCAGGCGTTACCGCAGGACTGCCCACATCCTGGAGCTTAACAGCATGGTCGTCACCGCTCCCAGCGCCCACCGTGCAGTTGACGCTTACCGGAAAAACACAGGGAATATACAGCTCCCGAAATATGATTATACTTCCTACGAGGAAGATACTCCTTATTATACCATGATAATCATGGAAAATTCTCAAAAAATCAAGCTGCTTTTGGATTTAAGCGAAAATATGCTGCAGACGCTGAAAAAATCTTATCCTGACAGAGTCTATCTGCAGGAGTAAATATACACAAAAACCATATTATGTTTTTGTATATACTGTACAACGACAACATTTTTGATTAAATATGCACACTATATGCTTGATTATGCAATCTTTGCTCCTTTTTGTCTTGTTATAATATGTCCATAAAACAATTTGACTGAAAAGGAGGATAAAAGTATGAAGAGAAAGTTACTCTCAGTACTTCTCGCAGGCGCTATGGTATTATCACTGGCGGCTTGCGGCAACAGCGGCACATCTGACGACGGAGGTTCATCCGAAGGCGGCGGCTCTGAAGGCGGCAACAAATTAACAGTATGGGCATGGGATCAGACATTCAACATTAAGGCTATGCAGATGGCTGGCGAGCAGTATGCAAAAGACCATGACGGCTTTGAGGTTGAAGTTATCGAGACTTCTTCCGACGATTGCCAGACCAAGCTTACAACGTGTGCAAACTCCGGCGACTACAGCACGATGCCTGACATCGTACTGATGCAGGACAACAGCTACCAGAAGTTCTTAAAGAGCTATCCGGATGCTTTCACAGACCTTACAGACTGCGGTGTTAACTGGGATGATTTCGCAGCATTAAAGCAGTCTTATTCTATGGCAGACGACAAGCACTACGGCATTCCGTATGACAACGGCGTTTGTGCAGCATTCTACCGCACGGATATCCTGGACGAGGCCGGATACAAGATTGAAGACCTGACAGATATCACATGGTCCAAGTTCACAGAGATTGCTGTAGATGTCCACAAAAAGACCGGCAAATACCTTCTCACAAGCGAGTCCACCGGCGGCGACGTAATCATGCTCATGATTCAGTCCTGCGGCGCTAACTTTGTAAATGAGAACGGCGAGGCTTACATCGTAGGCAATGACGTTGCTGAGAAATGTATCGACCTTTACACAGATATGATCAAGAAAGATGCTGTCAAGCTTGTAAACAACTGGGATGAGTACATCTCAACCGTTACGGGCGGCGAGGCTGCCGGTATCGTCAACGGCAACTGGATGAACGCTACCTTGACAGGTATCGAGGATCAGGCAGGAAAATGGCAGATTACTACACTTCCTAAGGTTGACGGTGTAGATACTGCTACAAACTATGCAAACAACGGCGGTTCTTCCTGGTATATCACATCCAACTGCAAGAATCCTGACCTTGCAAAGGATTTCCTTGTAAAGACCTTCGGCTCCAGCACAGAGTTCTATGATGCAATCCTTCCGGAGACATCCGGTATCGCTTGCTACCTGCCTGCAGGAGAGTCCCAGGTTTACAACGAGCCTGTAGAGTTCTACGGCGGACAGCCGATTTATTCTACACTTGTAGAGTACTCCTCACACATTCCGGAGTTTACAAAGACTCCTTTCCACTATGAGGCAAGAGAGGCTGTCAACACCGCTATCATCAACATCACAAACGGAACTGCTAAAGAAGACGCTTTAAAAGAGGCTCAGGAAACACTTGAATTCAAGATGTCAGAGTAAAGGCAGCTTTATATAGGGAACTGCTTGCGGTTCCCTATTTTTTTAAGCAGATTCATAGAAGAAAGGGGGATTTTATGTGAATTCCAACAAAAAAGGAATGACACTCGTTGCCAAACAGAAGGCGGCAGGCTGGGCATTTTTGACACCGGCGACACTGATGATCGTTGTTATGAGTTTCTATCCCATGGTCCGCGCATTTATCATCTCGCTCCAGACCGGAGCCGGAGCCAACATGAGATTTGCGGAGCCCATATTCAGCAACTACCAGAGGATGATGGCTGACAAGGTATTTATCAAGTCCATCGGCAATACGTTTCTCTATCTGCTTATCCAGGTGCCGATCATGCTGATACTGGCAATCCTGCTTGCACAGCTCCTCAACAACAAGGATTTAAAGTTTAAAGGATTATTCCGTACCTGTGTATTTCTCCCATGTGCAACCTCACTGGTTTCCTACGCATTGATCTTCCGGTCACTGTTTGCACAGGAAGGACTGATCAACAGTATTTTGGTAAAGCTCCACATCTTAGAGTCCGGGTATAACTTCCTGGGGAACGCGGCCAGCGCGAAGATTGTCATCATCATCGCTCTTGTGTGGAGATGGACCGGCTATAACATGGTATTCTACCTGTCCGGTCTGCAGAATATCGAATATTCTGTATATGAGGCGGCAAAGATTGACGGTGCCAACGGCTGGAAAACTTTCTGGGGAATTACGGTTCCTCTGCTGAAACCGACCATCATCATGACATTTATCATGTCCATCAACGGTACGTTGCAGCTCTTCGACGAGTCTGTCAACCTGACAAAGGGCGGACCGGCAAATGCGACAATTACCATGTCTCATTACGTTTACAATACATGTTTCATCAATGTACCGAATTTCGGCTATGCGTCGGCGATGGCATTCCTAATCTTCATCATGGTCGCAATTCTGGCATTTATCAACTTGAAAGTAGGTGATACGCGTGACTAAGAAAAACGGTTCTATGATTCAGCGCAGACTGATTCCTACATATATTTTCCTTATAATTGTATCATTTATTTCCGTGTTCCCGCTGTACTGGATGATATCCGCGGCGACGAATACCTCCGTGGACGTGTCCAGAGGGCGTATCCTTCCGGGCGGGCATTTTATGGAGAACTTCAACAACCTGACCGCGCAGCAGCCGCTGTGGCGCGCGCTGGGGAACTCTTTCCTCTACGCCATCGTGACGACTCTTGTGTGTCTCCTGATCTGCTCCATCGCAGGTTACGGATTCGAAGTTTACCACGACAAATGGAAAGACAAATTGTTCTCCATCCTGCTGCTTGCCATGATGATTCCGCAGGTAGCGACCATGGTTCCGTTGTTCCAGATGTTTTCCAAGGCAAGGCTCCTTAACTGTACCCTTGGTTTCATCCTTCCGATGATATCGACGCCGTTTATGATCATGATGTTCCGGCAGAATGCCCGGGCATTCCCTATCGACATCATCGAGGCGGCCCGTATCGACGGCCTGAATGAAGTGCAGATCTTCTTCCGCATGTTCTTCCCGACCATGAAGTCAACTTACGCGGCTGCGGCAGTTATCACTTTCATGAACGCGTGGAACTCTTACCTGTGGCCGAAGGTAATCATGACCGACAACAACTCCCTGACCATGCCGATGCTCATCGCCAACCTGATTACCGGATATGTGACAGACTACGGTATGCTGATGTGCGGCGTACTCTTCTGCTCCATCCCGACGATGATTGTATTCTTCGTACTGCAGAAACAGTTTGCAGAAGGTATCACAGGAGCTGTCAAATAAGTTTAACTTGTCCGGCATTGCTGACATGTATTACGGCATGCCGGACTTTTTTTACCAAAAATGCACACTAAATTTTCATAAATCAGGAGTTTTAGACTATGAGCGAATTTATTCTTAACGTAATCCACAGGCCCGAGATGGTCCCGGAGTATTCCGCCACCGTCACCGGACACGGAAAAGAAGAAGACATCGGGGATAAGAAACTTTTGACAGAATCCCTCGACATCTTCAAGACCCAGCAGAGGTTTGCCCACGAAAACGGGCTGAAGGTCACCATACACATGACCTACGCGGCGCTTTTTAACAAGGAGGCCGTCGAAATTGCAAAAAATGACCGCGAAGTGTACGGCGACGAGATTGCCCTCTCCCTTCTCGGCCTTCCCTGCGAGGAGTTCCGGGAAAAATACAAGACGAAAGATTTCTGCATCTGGATGTTCTCCATGGAGGACAAAAAGCGGATTGTGGATGATGTCTTCGGAAAATTTCACGATATCTTTGGATTCTACCCGGAATCCACCGGCTCCTACTACATGGACGCAGACCTTACCAATTATATTAAGGAAACCTATCCTTCTGTAAAATGCGCCATCGCAACCTGCTGGGAGGAAGGCCCGAAAGCCTATCACACCTGCAACAATTCCTGGTACACCCTCTTTGACGGCGGCCCCTGGGCGCCGTGGATTCCCTCAAAGCAGAACACCCACGCCCCGGCGGCGGACGCGTCCGAGGACAGCGGAATCGTGGCAATCCCCCACCTTTCCAGGGACTTACTCGCCTGCTACGACGGCAACGGCTCCAACTTCGGAACCCACCCCCAAAATGTGCTGCGGGGCATGATCTACGACTCAGAGACATGGGAATACCCCTATCTTTACAACCTCATCGACCAGTACCGGGCGCAGGAAAAATATAACAACGGCTACGCCTACAATATGATGTTCGTCGGCCCCGGCTGGATGAACAAGATGGGGCGCTGGGAGGCTCCCTACGAGCTACTCCTTAAGTCCTACTCCGACGGCTGCAGATACTACGGCGACTTAAAGAAACAGGGAAAGCTTATCGACATGACCATGTCCGAGTTTGCCGATTATTACCGCAAAAAGAAAACGTACACCGAGCCGGAATGCGCGCTCTGGCGGGATATCCTCTACGGCTCCGACAAGCAGCTTTTCTGGTACACCGACCCCTACATGCGCGCCGGCGTCAGCATGGACCAGGGCGGCGCAATCTTCGACCTCAGGCCCTATGCGGCAAAGCTTAGATGGGAAGTAGGCATCGGCACGAAACATGTGCAGGACGCGTCCTACCCCTTCCTTATCCAGGAAAAATACCGCGCCGGGTACTTTACCCACTATGCGGGGGAGGGGACCATCCGCAGCGCGAAACTGTCCTATAAGGGCGAGGAAGTGGACTTATGCCTGTGCCGGACGAAAGCGCATTTCTCCCGGGAAGGAAATACAAGAATCCTGACCCTTGACCCGGTGACTGTAGAATTTGCCGACCTTTCCGTTACCTTGCAGACAAAAGAGTATTTTGAGGAGGGGAGCGGCGCCATAAAGATTGAGCGGGCAATCCTTGAGATGAGCAGGCCCGGCGCGCAGATTGAGCTAAACGAGTATATGACGGCATGTTACGGAACGACAGAATATCCGGAAGATATGACCGGCATCCGCCTATCCTGCGTGAGCGAAGACGGCAAGGGCGATAAAAATATCTCCTACGAGTACCGCTGCCGCGAGGAAAGCCTTGAAGGCGCGTCCTCCGTGTCCGCCGTCATCCCTGCTATCGAGACGAAGGTATCCCTGACGGCATCCGAGGCGGCGGAAGGCTACATCCGGGAGGGCTATGCATTTTCCCCGATGTTCACCCTTGGGTATAAGAAAATATTAACAGATAAGGAGATGTTTGCGACATGGCTCAAGCTGGAAAAGGCAGATTAAACTACAGATGCCCGTCATGCTTTATGCGGGATCTGGACATTGATATGTTCTATGATAAAGAGAAGGACGAATACTACTGCATCCGCTGCCAGTTCAGGGGCAGCGAAAAGGACGTCCTCGCCGGAAACGAAATGGTACGCACCCGCTATGGGGCGATGAATAAGCGGTTCACAAAATTCGATTTTGACTAGTTACCAGCCCTTTTCCGAATGGATGCGGAACTTTAAGAGCTGCTGCTCATAATTTTCTGGGCGTTTTCTCCACTCATTGGGGGAGACGCCCACGATTCGCTTAAAATTGCGGCTGAATGTGGAAAATGTGGTAAACCCGCATTTGTTCGCGATATCCGAGATGTAATCATCTGTTCTTTTCAAGTAATCACAGGCAGTCTGGATGCGTACAAGGTTGATATAATCCAGCGGACACATGCCGGTGTACGCCGAAAAAATCCTGCGGAAATGCGACTGGCTGATATGGCAGTACGCCGCCAGCTCTTCAATATCTATCTGCTCCATATAATGAACGGAAATATAATCCAACGCCTGGACAATCGGTGCTGTTTCTTTTCCCGGAAGATTTTCCGGTAAGTTATCCACATTCCTTTCCCGCGCGATATTAAATAAAAGCTTTGCAATCCCGGCCTTTGCCTCTTCCAGATAATATTCCTTCTTTCCCCTTATCACGTCCATGATATCACATATCAATCCCGCTATTTTCGGGCTTTCCGCGGCAGACTTAAAACATGCCTGGCAATTAATGCGGTAGGAGATATTGCCTTTCCGCTTAATACCCCCCCCGCAGACCGTCTGAAAACCCTGATTTCCAATGGGCTATAGCGTATTTTTTGCATTAAAAATGCCAGATATATTTCTCCAAAATAAATATCTGACCTTGGCAACTGAATAAAGTGTATATTTTGTTATAT
>Ga0209694_1000061_pt1 | contig 200660 bp, 220 predicted proteins | sample GluameincwithD2O_FD_187499 | JGI IMG/M metagenome (GOLD analysis project Ga0209694, IMG submission 187499) | Mouse cecum microbial communities from Vienna, Austria - Glucosamine amended microcosms incubated with D2O (SPAdes) (version 2) | ecosystem: Host-associated > Mammals > Digestive system... | reverse complement strand
TGTAGTAATACATTCAGCTGACCAATACTAATAAATCGAGGGCTTAACCACAATTTTAAATTAAGTTAATCGAAAGAAATTCTAAAACGACCAATAATTTCATCTATGTATTTTTGAGTGTGCTAAACACTATAATTTTCTAGTGACGATGACATTTGGGGTAATACCTGTTCCCATTCCGAACACAGAAGTCAAGCCTAAATGTGCCGAAAATACTTGCGGGTTACCCTGCTGGAAAGATAGGTTGTTGCTAGATTTTTTTTATTTTTAAAAAGATAGACTAGAGTTTAATAGCACTATTGAATTGTAGTCTATTTTTTATTTTGATATATTTGAAATTTATAATAAATATGATAAAATACAATAGTAAAATACAAATGCAGAATAAAATTTATTAAATAGAAAGTTAAATGGAAAGTTTAGAGGTAAAGAAATGAGCAAAAAAGTAATGTGGAAACCAGGAACATTTTTATATCCATTACCAGCAGTAATGGTAAGTTGTGGAGCTATGGAAAAATCAAACATAATAACAGTAGCATGGACAGGAATAATTAATACAGACCCTGCAATGGTATATATATCAGTAAGACCAACAAGGCACTCATACAATATGATAAAAGAGCAAGGAGAATTTGTAATAAATCTAACAAATCAAAAATTAGCAAGAGCAACAGACTGGTGTGGAGTAAAAACAGGAGCTAAGGTAGACAAATTTAAAGAGATGAATTTACACAAGCAAAAAGCAAACTTTGTAAAATGTCCAATGATAGAAGAAAGCCCAGTATCAATAGAATGTAAGGTAAAAGAAATAAGGGAATTAGGCTCACACCATATGTTTGTAGCAGAAGTTTTAGCAATAAATGCAGATGAAAAATATATAAATGAAAAAGGAGCATTTGATATATCGAAATGTGATTTAATAGCATATTCAAATGGTCATTATTATTCTTTAGGTAAGAAAATCGGTAGATTTGGATTTTCAGTACAAAAAAAGAAGAATAATAGGAACAGAAAAAATAGAAACAAATAGAAATTATATATAAAATAAAAAGATGGAACTTAATATAAGTTCCATCTTTTAGGAGTGCTATTCACAATAGCAAGGTGTTAAATCCCATACACAAATTGCGTCTTCATTTGCTAACATTGAATTAAACAGATCCTGAGTACTTAAAGCCATTACACCACTAGGAACTCTACTATCAATAACTAATGCTTGACCTTCAATTAATGCAAATAAAATTACATAATGCCCACCAATTCGAGAAGAATCTCTATAATAGATGGAATCTTCTACTCTCATCGGAACAATAATACCATTTTTCAAGTTATCAAGAATCTGATCAAAATTGCTAATTCTAATATTTTTAGAAGAATTAGGCTGAGCAGCAATATAATTGATAATGTAGTCAATGGCAAGTATTGAACCATCAATTTTGGCAGAACCGTCATATGACATATTGTAACCTTTAATTGTTAACTGAAAGGCAATGTCTTCAATAGAATGGTAAAAACCAAAATAATCTAAAAGTATCTTAAGAACACATTTAGTACAATCATTGTCGTTCTCAACATTCTTTGAAACAATTGGAATTTCAATGATTTCTTCTCTGGTTGCAGAATCAATTGTGCCATGTATAAAACGAGTAGCCATGATAGTTCGCAGCCCAATATAATTAGAATGATCATAGGAATTCATAATAGTGTAAGAAGACTTTAAGCTTTTACCACTGTCAAAGTGATATTTTTCCCGTGTAGGTGTCAATGTACAATTTGGCATTTTAAGCATATAAATTTATCCTCCTTATTAAAACATAGAATGTTCTAATGTAATAATTATACACCCAAAAAACAATAAAGTCAACATAAAGCGAAGAATGATAAATTTTTAGTATAAACTTAGAAGAATAAATATCATAAAAATTTGACCTAAAAATGCAAAAAAAGTTCAAAAATCCATTGACACAGGCGGAAATAAGTGGTAAAATATTAAAGCGTATGTAATTACGGACATACGATCACATCGTTTCAAAAAAGTAAAAGGTTAAAAAATACGGAGGTGTATTCAAATGGCAGCAAAAGGACCAAGAGAAAATATAACATTAGAATGTACAGAATGTAAAAGAAGAAATTACATGACTTCAAAAAACAAGAGAAACAATACAGACAGATTAGAGATTGTAAAGTATTGTAAATTCTGCAAAAAACGTACAACACACAAAGAAACTAAATAGTAAATAAGCTATTTTAAGGAGGAAATAAAATGGCTAAGAAAGAAGCAAAAGCAAACAAAAAAGAAGTTAGCAAAAACAAAAAAAGTTTTTCAAAAGACTTTAAAGCTGAGTTAAAAAAGGTAATTTGGCCAACACCAAAACAACTAGTAAATAACACAGTAGCAGTTGTAACAATAGTATTAATAACAGCTGCAATAGTATTTGTATTAGATTTAGCGTTTGAAAGTGTAAACAAATATGGAGTAAACAAAATAAAAGAAGCAGTATCAACAATGCAAGAATCTTCAAACGAAGAGAACAATACAGAAAGCACAGAAACAAATAATGATGAAAATGCTGTAGTTGAAGAAGAAACAAATACAGAAGTAACACCAGAAGAACAACCAACAGAAAATACTGCAACAGAATCTGAAAACACAGTAGCTGAATAAAATACAAAACAAATAAAATAAAAAAGAGGAGGCTATTTAAGTATGTCTCAAAAAGATTATGATATGGTAGCTAGATGGTATGTAGTACATACATACTCAGGTTACGAAAACAAAGTAAAAACAGACTTAGAAAAAACAATAAAGAACAGAGAACTAGAAGACTTCTTCTTTGACATAATAGTACCAATGGAAGAACAAATAGAAATAAAAGACGGAAAAAGAAAAACAAACTTAAAAAAAGTTTTCCCAGGATATGTACTAATTAAAATGATAGTAACAGAAGAATCTTGGTACATAGTAAGAAATACAAGAGGTGTTACTGGATTTGTAGGATCAGGAACAGACCCAATACCATTAACTGAAGAAGAAATTAGAAATATGGGATTTGATGATGTTCCAATAAATGTGGACTACGAAGTAAATGAACAAGTAAATATTATGAATGGTCCATTTGAAGGCTTTGTAGGAACTGTACAAGAAATAAATACAGAAAAACACAAAGTTAAAGTTCTAGTATCTATGTTTGGAAGAGAAACACCAGTAGAATTAGAATTTTCACAAGTACAAAAAATCAAATAATATAGTAAAAACAAAAAGGGAGGTGCCACCAAAATGGCAGAAAAAGAAATTTCAAATATTATTAAATTACAAATAGAAGCAGGGAAAGCATCACCAGCTCCACCAGTAGGTCCAGCTTTAGGTTCAAGTGGTGTTAACATTATGCAATTTGTTAAAGAATTTAATGATAGAACTGCAAACCAACCAGGAATGATTATACCAGTTGTTATAACAGTATATAAAGATAAATCTTTTGAATTTATTACAAAAGTTCCACCAGTTGCAGTATTAATCAAAAAAGCAATTAAAATTCAAAAAGGTTCAGGAAAACCAAACAAAGAAAAAGTTGCTAATATAACAAAAGCACAAGTTAAAGAAATTGCTGAACAAAAAATGCCAGACTTAAATGCTGCATCAATAGAAACAGCTATGAGTATGGTTGAAGGAACTGCTAGAGCTATGGGTGTAGTTGTAGTAGACTAAAAAACAATTTAATAAATAAGAAAAATGGGAGAGCTAAGGCTCGTTAGAACCAAGGGAGGTAAAAAAATGAAAATGTCTAAAAGATATGCAGAAAGTGCAAAATTAATTGACAAAACAAAAGAATATGAAGCTAAAGAAGCTTTAGAAATAATTGAAAAAATGCCACAACCAAAATTTGATCAAACTGTTGAATTACACGTTAAATTAGGTGTTGATTCAAAACATGCTGATCAACAAGTTAGAGGTACAGTAGTACTTCCAAATGGTACAGGTAAAACACAAAAAGTTTTAGTTTTTGCAAAAGGACCAAAAGCTGAAGAAGCTGAAAAAGCAGGAGCAGACTTCGTAGGAGCAGAAGAATTAATACCAAAAATCCAAAACGATGGATGGTTTGATTATGATGTAGTTGTTGCAACTCCAGATATGATGGGTGTTGTAGGTAGATTAGGTAAAGTATTAGGACCAAAAGGTTTAATGCCAAACCCTAAATCAGGAACAGTTACAATGGACGTAACAAAAGCAATAAGTGAAATTAAATCTGGTAAAGTTGAATACAGATTAGATAAAAACAATATCATTCACTTAGGATTTGGAAAAGTTTCATTTGGTGCTGAAAAATTATTAGAAAACTATGAAGTAATAATGAATGCTATTATAAAAGCAAAACCAGCAGCAGCAAAAGGTCAATATGTAAAAAGTGTTGCAATAGCACCATCAATGGGACCAAGCGTATTTATTAACCAAAAATAATAGATAATAGTAGATAAAGTAGCGTATTAGCTAAATTAATGCTATGTAAATTGAATATAAGCCAAAGACAGTAGGCAAAAATTTAAGTCCTACCGAGGTAACAAAAAAGAGAACTAACACTCTATTAGTAACCTTGGGTAGGAAACTAAAGAGTGTTATTTATTTTATTTATATAAAATCATAGGAGGTGAAAATAAATGGCAAATGAGAAAATACTAAATCAAAAGAAAGAAGAAGTAACAAAATTAGCAGAAAAAATCAAAAATGCTAAATTAGTACTTTTAACAGATTACAGAGGAATTAATGTAACTGATGATACACAACTAAGAAGAGATTTAAGAGGAGTAAACGCTACATGTAACGTTATAAAGAATAATATTACAAGAAGAGCATTACAAGAAGCAGGAATAGAAGGATTGGAAGAAACTTTAGTAGGACCAACAGCTGTAATAATGAGTGATGAAGATTACTTAGAAGCTTCTAAAATAATTTACAAATTTGGTAAAGATAACGAATTCTACAAAATTAAAGGTGGAGTTATAGAAGGAAAAGTAATGACAGCAGAAGAAATTATTACACTTGCAAAACTACCTTCAAGAGAAGCTTTACTATCTATGCTTGCTGGAGCTTTACTTGCAAATATTTCAAAAGTTGCAGTTGCATTAAATGAAGTTAAAAAACAAAAAGAAGAAGCTGGAGAAAAAGTTACTGTTGCAGTAGCTGCAGAAGAACCAGCACCAGCAGAAGAAGCTAAAGCTGAAGAACCAGCAGCAACAGAAGCTGAATAATAATATAAGGCTGAATTAGAAAAAGCCAAATAAGAGAAGGCAACTCTATAAATGCTAAAATAAGAGTAGTGAACTTATATCACTAAAGGTCAAGAAAAATAAATTAAAATATAGACCATAAAATTTAAGGAGGATTTATAAAATGGAAAAAATTGAAAAGTTAATCGAAGAAATCGACGCTTTAACAGTTGTTGAATTAAATGACTTAGTAAAAGCAATTGAAGAAAAATATGGAGTATCAGCAGTAGCTGCAGCAGCACCTGCAGCAGCTGGAGCAGCTGGAGCAGCAGCTGAAGAAAAATCATCATTTGATGTTGTATTAGCATCAGCTGGTGACCAAAAAATCAAAGTTATCAAAGTAGTTAGAGATGCTACAGGATTAGGATTAAAAGAAGCTAAAGAATTAGTTGACGGAGCTCCTAAAACAGTTAAAGAAGGAGTAAGCAAAGACGAAGCTGAAGATTTAAAAGCTAAATTTGCTGAAGTTGGAGCAGTTGTTGAATTAAAATAGTTTATAACAACAAAACCATAAAAATGAGAAAACAAGCCAATTAGGGCTTGTTTTTTTGGTAAAAAAAGTATATAATATAGAACAATAGTGACGTGATGAAATTAGCTTAATAACTAAAAATTGCGTTATAACAGAGAATGTAGGAGATGATTAAATGCAAGTAAGTAAAGAAGAACTTTTACACATTGCTAATTTAGCATGTTTAGAAATCGAAGAAAACGAAGTTGAAAAATACCTATTAAATTTACAAGATATATTAAACTTTGCAAACATAGTAAACAAAGCAGATGTAGACGGATTAGATATCACAATAGGTTCAAACGAAGCACATAATATATTCAGAAAAGACGAAGTAAAAATATTTAAAGATACAGAGAGTTTATTACAAAATGCAGAAGAAAAAGAACAAAATATGTTTAAAATACCAAAAGTAATAAATTAGAGCAAAAAGTTAAAGTTTTAAATAATAAATCATAAGTAATAAATGATAGCCAAAAGTATATAAGGAGGAAAATAGATGAACATTATAGAATTAACTGTTCACGAGCTACAAGAAAAATTAAAAAATAAAGAAATAACAACGAAACAAATAGTAGAAGCATATGCAAATAGAATAGAAGAAAAAGAAAAAGATGTACAAGCATTTGTAACAACACTTGTAGAAGAAGCAAAAAAACAAGCAAATGACATTCAAGCAAAAAAAGAAAGCGGAGAAATTACAGGAGATTTTGCAGGAATACCAATAGGAATAAAAGACAATATGTGTACAAAAGGGATAAAGACAACATGTAGCTCAAAAATGCTAGAAAATTTTGTTGCACCATATGACGCAACAGTTGTTGAAAAATTAAACAACGAAAACATCATAAACTTAGGAAAACTAAATATGGACGAATTTGCCATGGGGGGTTCAACAGAATATTCATATTTCAAAAAGACGAGAAATCCATGGAATTTAAACAAAGTACCAGGGGGGTCTTCGGGAGGTTCAGCAGCAGCAGTAGCAGCAGGAATGGTGCCATGGGCGTTAGGGTCAGACACAGGTGGGTCAATTAGACAGCCAGCTAGTTTTTGTGGAGTTGTAGGATTAAAACCAACATATGGACTAGTTTCAAGATATGGCCTAGTAGCATTTGCCTCATCATTAGACCAAATAGGGCCAATAACAAAAGATGTTTATGATAGTGCAATGTTATTAAATTTAATTGCAGGTCCAGATGAAAAAGATACAACATGCAGCAAAAAAGAGAAGATAGATTATACAAAAGCTTTAAAGAATGATGTAAAAGGACTAAAAATTGGAGTTCCAAAAGAGTTCTTTGGAGACGGAATAAATGAAGAAGTAAAAGCAGCATTAGAAAAAACAATAGAAACTTACAAAGAAATGGGAGCAGAAATTGAAGAATTCTCATTAGATATTGCAAACTATTCATTAGCAACATATTACATAGTTGCGTGTGCAGAAGCAAGTTCAAACTTAGGAAGATTTGACGGCATTCGTTATGGTCACAGAGCAAAGGAATTTACAAGCCTAAAAGACCTATATAAAAAGTCTAGAAGCGAAGGATTTGGTTCAGAAGTAAAAAGAAGAATTATCCTTGGAACATATGTATTGTCATCAGGATATTATGATGCATACTACAAAAAAGCTCAACAAGTACGTACATTAGTTATGAAGAAATTCGATGAAGGGTTTAAAAAATATGATGTAATATTAACTCCAACATCACCAACAGTAGCATTTGATATTGGAGCGAAAAGCTCAAATCCGCTAGAAATGTATTTATCAGACATATGTACTGTATCTGTAAATATCGCAGGTTTACCGGGAATCTCAGTGCCATGCGGAGTGGATAGCCAAGGTATGCCAATTGGAGTACAATTAATTGGAAACAAATTCTGTGAAGAAACAATTTTAAATGCAGCATATACATTAGAACAAAAAATCAAATTTAGAGAAAATTATAAACCAGAATTCAAAAAATAGGTTTATAGGTGACCTAAAAAAGAAAACCTAAATACACGAAAAAGGAAATGAAAATATGGCAAGAGAAGATTACGAAGTAGTAATGGGATTAGAAGTTCACGCAGAACTTTCAACAAAAACAAAAATATTTTGTTCATGCCCAACTGAATTTGGAGCAGCACCAAATACACAAGTATGCCCAATTTGTATGGCAATGCCAGGAACATTACCAGTTCTAAATGAAAGAGTAATAGAATATGCAGTAAAAGCAGGGCTTGCAACTAATTGCGAAATTGAAAGAAACAGCAAAAATGATAGAAAAAATTACTATTACCCAGATTTACCAAAATCTTATCAAATATCACAATTTGATAAACCACTATGTAAAAACGGAAAAATAGAATTTGAAACAAGTAATGGACTTAAAACAATTGGAATAGAAAGAATTCATATAGAAGAAGATGCTGGAAAATTAAATCACGATGACCTTAATGGTGGAAGCTTAGTAGATTTAAACAGGGCGGGTGTGCCTTTAATTGAGATAGTATCAAGACCAGATTTTAGAACAGTAGAAGAAGTAGAATTATATTTGAAGAAATTAAAATCAATTCTAGAATATATCGAAGTATCTGACTGTAAAATGCAAGAAGGTTCATATAGAGCAGATGTAAACGTATCTGTTAGAAAAAAAGGAGACCCAAAACTTGGAACACGTACAGAAATGAAAAATATGAACTCTTTTAGAAGTATTATAAGAGCAATAGAATACGAGATAGAAAGACAAATAGATGTTGTAGAAAGTGGAGAAAAAGTAATTCAAGAAACAAGAAGATGGGACGAAGTATCAGGAAAAACATTTTCTATGAGAGATAAAGAAGACGCACAAGATTACCGTTATTTCCCTGAGCCAGACTTAGTAGCAATAAAACTTTCAGAAGAATATATCGAAAACATCAAAAAAACATTGCCAGAATTACCAGAAAGCAGAAAACAAAGATATTTAGAAGAATACAAACTATCAGAAAAAGACGCAAACATCATAACATCATCAAAATATCTATCAGACCTATTCGAAAAATCAATAAAAGTATGCAACAACCCAAAGGCAGTAAACAACTGGATTATTTCAGACATATCAAGAATAATAAACGAAACAGAACTAGAGCCAAGCCAAATACCATTTGACAGCAATCAATTAGGAAAATTAGTAATATTAATAGATAAAGGCATTATCAGTTCTAGCATCGGTAAAAAAGTATTGGTAGAATTATTTGAAAATCCAAGAGACCCAGAAGAAATAATCAAAGAAAAAGGGTGGCTACAAATATCTGATGAAGGAGCAATAAAAGAAATAGTTGTAAACATATTAGAAGCAAATCCACAATCAATTGCAGACTACAAAGCTGGAAAAGACAGAGCTTTAGGGTTCTTAGTTGGACAAGCTATGAAACAAACTAAGGGAAAAGCAAACCCACAAATATTAAACAAACTATTCTTAGAAGAATTAAATAAATAAAATTTAAATTGCCAAAAGGGACGGACCTTTTTGGCAATTTTTAGTCTCCTGCCAACGGGGACGGATCTTTTTGGCAGATTCCTGCCAATGGGGACGGACCTTTTTGGCATGGTTCTGACAGTGGGACACTTCTTTAAATTCCTTTAAGATTGCCCCCGTAGCTTTAAAATATAAATTTATATCAATTGTTTTTTAATTCCGTCACTGACAAAACTACAAATAATAAATTCAATTCCAAAAATCAAGCTAAGCTTAAACAAAGAAAGCCCTATGTTATATAAAACTGGAGAATGTCCAGTTAAATTATATGTAAGTAAAATCAAAATAGAAATTATGCACAAAGCTAAACAAAAAGTTAAGCCTGATTTTAAAATCTTACAAGTGATTTTTTCAAAACCCTTGTAGCTTTCCATTATCTTTTTAAACATAATACACCTCTACATAAATAATATCTATTAATATATTAACATTTTAACGACACAAAAACAATGGAAATTAATGGTGGAAGGAGTGTCCCTAGTGGCAAAAAAATTGCCAAAAAGGACCGTCCCCAATGGCAATAAATTGCCAAAAAGGACCGTCCCCAATGGCAATAAATTGCTAAAAAGAACCGTCCCTTTTGGTACGATTCTTTTTTTCTTAAATAAAAACTATGCATAATCTTTATTTTTTTGCTTAAGCGATTGCTGCGTTTAATTTTTTTGATAAAGCAGATTTTTTTCTAGCTGCTGTGTTTTTAACTAATACACCTTTGCTACATGCTTGGTCTATTTTTTTAGTAGCTGCTGAAAATAGAACTTTTGCTTCTTCTACGTTTCCTGCGTTAACAGCTTCTTCGAATTTTTTAACAGCTGATTTATATCCTGATTTTATCATATTATTTCTTAAAGTTTTTTTCTCGATTACTTTAACTCTTTTTTTAGCTGATTTAATATTTGGCATTCTGGTTTGCACCTCCTCTTAGTCTTAATACATTATATAACATATTAAATTTTACCATATTTTTCTGTGAATTGCAAGTAAAATACAAAATTTTTGTAAAATTATTGTAATATTAGGCAAGTTGTGATATATTTGAAAAGGACAAGATAGTAAAAAATATATAATAAAAATGGAGGTACTTATGATAGCAATAGGAAGTGACCATGGTGGTTATAAATTAAAAGAAGAATTAAAGAGATATTTAGAAGAAAAGGAAATAGATTATAAGGATTTTGGAAGTCAAAATGAAGAAAGAGTAGACTATCCAAACATAGCAGAAAAAGTTGCAAAATCAGTACAAGCAAAAGAATGTGAAAGCGGAATACTAATATGTCGCTCAGGAATAGGAATGTCAATATGTGCAAATAAATTAAAAGGAATTAGATGTGCATTATGTCATAACGAATATACAGCAAAATATGCCAAACTACACAATAACAGCAACATTTTAGCAATAGGCGCAGATGATGTTACAACAAGTGAAGCAATATTGATATTAAGAATGTGGCTTGCAACAAATTTTGAAGGTGGAAGACATCAAGAAAGATTAGATTTAATAAAAGAATTAGAAAACAAAAATATGAAATAGGGAGGGCATCTTACTATGTGGGGAGATGTAGCAATAGCATTTTTACTAGCGTTCATAGTAGCTTTTATGGCAACGCCATATACGATAAAGATAGCACATAAAATAGGAGCGGTAGATGTACCAAAAGATGAAAGAAGAATGCACAAAAAGGCTATGCCAAAATTTGGTGGGCCAGCAGTAATTTTAGGTTTTTTAGTGGCAGTAATATATTTAATAATTGTAATGAGCATGGAAAACACAATCAACTTGTGGGGACCAGACAAATATGGAATGAAATTGTTGGGAATGCTGATAGGAACTATTATACTTAGTATAACTTGTATAATTGACGACATAAAACCAATAAAGCCAATAACAAAATTAGCAGGACAATTATTGGCAGCAATAGTAACTGTGGCATTTGGATTAAGAATTGGAGAAATAAGCTTTTTTGGAAGCGCACAAGCAAATGAAATTGTTTCTATGATAATAACAGTTATTTGGATAGTAGGGGTAACGAATGCAATAAACTTAATAGACGGTTTAGATGGACTAGCATCAGGAATATCAGTAATATCAGCGGTATCGCTATTAGTTATATTTGTATTAAATGGTTCTCCACTAATATCAATAATATTAGTTGCATCATTGGCAGGAGCATTGGTTGGTTTTTGGCCATTTAACTTTGCACCAGCTAAGACATTTATTGGAGATACAGGCTCAAATTTCTTAGGATATTCGCTTTCTATTATTTCAATACTAGGAGCAGCTAAAACTTATACAATAGCAGTAATTGTGTTACCGCTTATTGTATTAGGACTTCCTATATTTGATACTTTGTGGGCAATAATAAGAAGATTAATAAAAGGAAAATCAATAAAGGCTATATTCAAGGCAGATAAAGGACATTTACATCATAGAATAGTTGCGAAAGGTTTTGGGCAAAAACAAGCTGTTCTAATCTTATATGGTATAAGTGCAACATTTGGAATTTTTGCAGTGATATTGCTTGATAGCGGAATTTGGAAGGCTTTATCTTTCCTACTAATGGTAATTGTTGCAATTAGTTTAGGGTATAAGAATTTTAAGGAAGAGCATTCTGATATGCAAAAGTTTGAATGCGTTGAGTGTAAATATATTTATAATCCTAAATATGGTAATGAGAAGGCTGGAATTAAGCCTGGCACTGAGTTTGATGATTTGCCTGATGAGTGGGTTTGCCCTGTTTGCGGAGAAGGTAAAGATATGTTTCAGAAACAGTCATAAGGAAATTGAAAAGATGTGAAATCACATCTTTTTTTCTCGAGTAAATTTAAATAAAATACTTGACAAACACAAACAAATGTTTTAAACTATATACTATATAGTTTAAAGGATGTGTAAATATGGAAAATAAAATAGAAGATTTAGAAATTCAAAAAACAATATCAAATATAGAAATCAAAAATTTAATATATACAATACGTGGAAAGCAAGTTATGCTTGATAGTGATGTTGCAATGCTATATCACTATGAAACAAAATATATAAATTTAGCTGTAAAAAGAAATAAAGCTAGATTTCCAGAAAATTTTTGTTTTAAATTAACAACGGAAGAAATAGAAAACTTGAAGTTGCAATTTGCAACCACAAGTTTAGCAAAAACAAATTATGGTGGCAGAAGAAATGCACCATATGTATTCACTGAGCAAGGTATAGCTATGCTTTCGGGACTACTAAGAAACGAAATAGCAGTACAAGTAAGCATAAATATAATGAACGCATTCGTCGAAATGAGAAAATTCCTAATGCTAAATGGACAAGTATTCGAAAGATTGACAAATATGGAATATAAACTATTAGAACACGATAAAAAATTTGATATGATATTTAATCAATTACAACAAGAAGAAAATGTTAAACAAAAAATATTTTTTAATGGTCAAATATATGATGCGTATAGTTTAATAATTGACATTATAAAAAAAGCAAAGAAAAAGATTACAATAATTGATAATTATATAGATGACAGCGTTTTAAAAATGTTAACAAAAAAGCAGAAAAATGTAGAAGTTATAATACTAACATCTACAAAAAGTAATATACAAAGCATTGACATACAAAAATTTAATAAAGAATATCCTATATTAAAAGTAGGAAAAACAGATAAATTTCATGATAGATTTATATTAATAGACAATAAAGAGATGTATCATCTAGGGGCATCAATAAAAGACCTAGGCAAAAAATGTTTTGCCATAACAAAAATAGAAAATGAAGAAATTATAGAATTAATTAAAAAAGTCATATAAAACAGAACCATTGACTTAGGCAACTTTTTGCTATATAATATACAACAGAAAATCAGCAAAAGGAGAGAAAAAGATGCAAGACAAAATAACAAAATTCCTAGCACACAATGACAAAATATCAATAATATGCATAAACACAACAGACCTAGTAGAAAAAGCAAGGAACACACACGACTTAAGCCCACTAGCAACAGCATCATTTGGAAGGCTACTAACAATAACAGCAATAATGGCACAAGAAATGAAAAACGAAACAGACAAAATAACAATACAAATAAAAGGAAACGGCGAAATAGGCACAATGTTAACAACAGCAAGCAACGAGCCAAAAGTAAAAGGATATGTAGCAAATCCATATGTAGACTTGCCATTAAATGAATTTGGAAAGCTAGATGTAGGTGGAGCTGTTGGACAGGAAGGGTATATCAATGTAATAAAAGATATCGGACTAAAAGACCCATACATAGGAATATCGCCATTAACATCAGGAGAAATAGCAGACGATTTTACCAATTACTTTGTGAATTCTGAACAAAGACAATCAGCAGTTGCACTAGGTGTTTTAGTAAATAAAGACGGAGTAAAAGCAGCAGGTGGATACCTAATTACTCCAATGCCAGACGCAACAGATGAAGAAATTTCAAAAGTAGAGCAAGCAATATTCAAAGCAGGAGCAATTTCAAAGATGTTAGACGAAAACCTAACATTATTAGAAATAGCAAAAAAAGTAACTGGTGACGAAAATGTAAAAGTTATTGAAGATGAAAAAGTACCTGTATATGAGTGTGATTGTTCAAAAGAGCATATTGCAGAAGGTTTAGCAACACTTGGTAAAACAGAAGTAGAAAACATTATAAAAGAAGACGGAAAAGCAGAAATAATTTGTCATTTTTGCAATAAAAAATATGATTTTACAAAAGAAGAATTAGAAGAAATAAAAAATTCAATTTAATTAGAAAAATAAAAAGAATTTAGCATAAATATAATAATAGAACGAAAAAATTATATACTATAAAATAAAAAAAGGAGAAATGAAAATGGAAAATCAAGTTTTAATATTTGGGCACAAAAACCCAGACACAGACACAATATGCTCAAGTCTTGTAAAAGAGATATTAGACAAAAAAATGGGATATGAAAACAGAAAGGCAGTACGTTTAGGAAATGTAAATAAAGAAACACAATACATACTAAACTACTTAGGAATTGAAGCACAAGACCTAATAGAAAAAGTAGAAGAAGGTCAAGAAGTAATACTAGTAGACCACAACGAATTTGGTCAAAGTGTAGAAGGAATAGAAAAAGCAAAAATTTTATCAGTTACAGACCATCACAGAATTGCAAACTTTGAAACAGCAGAACCACTATATTATAATGCAAAACCATATGGATGTACATCAACAATACTATTTGAAGAATTCAAACAAAACGGATTAAAAATAGATAAAAAAGAAGCTATACTAATGGCAAGTGCAATAATATCAGATACTCTATTATTAAAATCTCCAACAACAACAGACCATGACAAAAAAGCATTAGAAGAATTAGCGAAAATAGCTGAAATTGATGTAAACGAATATGGATTAGAAATGTTAAAAGCAGGAACAGATTTGGACGACTTTACAGGGGAACAATTGGTAAACTTAGACGCAAAAAGTCTAGAAAAAAACGGAGTTAAATTTGTAATAGCACAAGTAAACACAGTAAGCATTCCAGACTTATTAAAAAGACAAGAAGAATTAGAAAGTGCAATACATAATGAAATTGCAAAAAAAGGATTAGATTTTCTAGTATTTGCAATAACAGACATATTAAATAGCAATTCAGAGATTTTAGTACTTCGGAAATAAAGCAGAAATTGTTGAAAAAGCATTTGAGGTAAAATTAGAAAATAATAGAGCATTCTTACCAGGTGTTGTTTCAAGAAAGAAACAATTATTACCAAATATAGATAAAAACATATAAAACAAAGTAAGGCAGTAGGGAAGTATCAGATAACCAAACGAGGATAATTAAATAATATATAAGAAAGATATACTAAATCAACAAGTATATCTTTTTTTTGCCACTGGGGACGGACCTTTTTGGCAAAAAATTGCCAGAAAGGTCCGTCCCCGATGGCAAAAAATTGCCAAAAAGGTCCGTCCCCAATGGCAGGAATTAAAAAAGCTCCCAAATTTTGTATAAATTTAGTAATTAAATCAATACTAAGAAAGTACAATTAGATAAAGAGGAGTGATTAAATGGTAAATCAAGCAGTAAGGAAAACAACAGTAAAAAAAGAGACTTTTATGCAAGGGGTTATTACACTTATTTTTTCACAAGTATTAATAAAGGTGTTAGGGTTAGTATATACATTATATTTAACAAATAGAGAAGGTTTTGGGGATAAAGGAAATGGGATTGTGGCAGCGGGGTATCAAATTTATGCAATGTTGCTTACGATTTCGTCAATTGGTGTTCCGAATGCAATTTCTAAACTAGTTTCAGAGAGGGTTGCTATTGGAGACCATAAAGGGGCTCACAGAGTGTTTAAAATCGCGTTTGCGACGTTTGCATTGATTGGGTTGGTAGGAAGCTTGCTTTTGTTTTTAGGGGCAAATATGATAGCAAATTATTGGTTACAGATACCTGAAGCGGAAATGACACTGGTTGCGTTGTCTCCTGCGATATTTTTTGTTGCAATTTCTTCTGTTATGAGAGGTTATTTTAATGGAAGACAAAATATAAAAGCAACAGCAAGGTCACAAACAATAGAGCAAGTTTTTAAAACAGCACTTACAATTATATTAGTAGAAATTGTAGCAATACTTTCAAATATATCAACAGAATGGATGGCAGGTGGTGCAACGCTTGCGACGACACTTGCTACAATGTCTGGTTTTGGATATTTGTATTTATTTTATAAAACGAGGAGTAAAGAGATTGCAACAGAGGTAAAGTCAACAGTAAATTACAAATATGAAAGAGTAAGGACAATTATAAAGAAGATTTTGATAGTTTCAGTACCAATTGCGTTAACAGCAATAATGTCATCTTTAAATAAAAATATAGATTCTTTTACAGTTGTAAGGAGTTTAAAACAGTTTATGCCAGAAGATATGGCAATTACACAATATGGAATTTTAGGTGGAAAGGTAGATACACTAACAAGTTTACCGTTATCAATAAATGTGGCTTTTTCTACTGCATTAGTACCAGCTATATCAGCAGCAAAAGCAAGGAAAGATAAAAAAACAATATCACAAAAGACATCATTTTCGCTATTAGTTTCAATGCTCATAGGATTACCATGTACAATTGGAATGTGTATTTTTGCAGGTCCGATATTACAATTATTATTTCCTAATGCCAGTAGTGGAACAACAATTTTGCAGATAAGTTCATGGACAATAATTTTTACAATTTTGGACCAAACTATAAATGGTGCGTTACAAGGATATGGAAAGTTGAAAATTCCAGTAATATCATTAGGTTGTGGAGTTATTGCAAAATTAATTTTAAATTTGATATTAGTTCCAATTCCAGCAATAGGAATAAATGGCGCAGCAATAGGTTCGGTTGTATGCCATTTGGTTGCTTTTGCAATTGCAATTGTATCATTGATGAAAAATATTAAATTAGATTTGACTTTTTCAAAGTTTGTTGTAAAGCCTGTTATAGCAACGATAATGATGGGAATTTGTTCATATTATAGTTATTTAGCATTATCAGGAATAATTGTTAAAAAAATGGCTACAATATTAGCAATAGCACTTGCAGTAATTGTGTATGGCTTGGCAATAGTGGCATTAAAGGTGTTTTCTAAAGAAGAATTATCTTTGTTGCCAGCAGGTGAAAAACTGTGTAAAGTGCTTACAAGGCTAAAAATATATTAAAATTTTAAAATTTTTTTGAAAAAAAAGAAGGATTTTAGCTATTTTTGGCGAATTTATTTAATTAGAAGTACATTATTGTTAGTTCAGACAATAAGTACATAAACTATTTATAAATCTTATAGGAGGTAATTCAAATGAACAAAGCTGAATTAATCGCAGCAATGGCTGCAAAAACAGGAGAAACAAAAAAAGCAGCTGAAGCATCAGTTAACGCTTTTGTAGAAGTTGTAACAGAATCACTAAAAAAAGGAGAAAAAGTTCAATTAGTTGGATTTGGATCTTTTGAAGTAAGAAAAAGAGCAGCTAGAAAAGGTAGAAACCCACAAACTAAAGAAGAAATCAAAATACCTGCATCAAAAGCTCCAGTTTTCAAAGCTGGTAAAGCATTAAAAGATTTAGTAAACAAAAAATAAGAGTTTTGTATAAATATATAAATATATGAATTCATAAAGTAAGAACCGTTTATATCAATAGATATAGCGGTTTTTATTTAAAATATTATGTAAAACACTTGCAAAAGACATACAAATATGATATACTTTAAGCACAACAGAAAGGTAGGGTATGATATATGTTGTACTTAAGCAAAATCATGGACAAACTTGGTTATGAAGAGAAGGATGAGCGGTTCATTAGAAAATTCATAAAAGAGTGTGAAAAATCACAGGTTTACGTAAGAAAAACGGTTTCGGGAAGAAACGTTCTTACCGAAGTAAACAAACTCGATGTAAATATGAAAGACGAAAAACTTTTAAGAATCAAAAGATTAGAAAAAGTAATAAATGAAAGAGCTACAACTTTTTTCATACAAGTACATGATGATGGATTTTCAATTATAAGAAAATAACATAACAGATACCCCAAAGGCGATAGAACAATTCTATCGCCTAAACTTTGTAAAAAGGAAGAAAAAATGTTTAATATAGAAGAAGAATTAAAAAAATTGCCACACAAACCAGGAGTTTATGTAATGAGAGACAAAGACGACAACATCATCTATGTAGGAAAAGCAATATCATTAAGAAATAGAGTTAGGCAATATTTTAGAAAAACAGATAAAACAGCAAGAATAGAAAAAATGGTAAGTCTAATAGACCATTTCGAATATATAGTAGTAGACAACGAAGCAGAAGCATTAATATTAGAATGTAACTTAATAAAAAAGAATAGACCCAAATTTAATGTGCTTTTAAAAGACGACAAAACATATCCATATATAAAAATTGACCTGAAATCAGACTATCCAGGAGTATTCATAACAAGAAGACTAATAAACGATGGGTCAAAATATTTTGGACCATATGCTAATCCAGGAGCTGCAAAAGAAATGGTAGATTTTATAAAACAAAAATATAAAATACGTCAATGTAGAACATTAAAAGAAAGAACGAGACCCTGCTTAAACTATCATATAAATAAATGTTTAGCACCATGTATGGGATATGTAACAAAAGAAGAATATAAAAAACAAATAGACGAAATTATGGACTTACTAGACGGAAAAATAAACAAAGTTGTAAAAGAATTAGAAGCACAAATGAAAACAGCGTCAGAAAACTTTGAATACGAAAAAGCAGCAGAGTTAAGAGATAGAATACAAGCAATAGAAAGGGCATCAGCAAAACAAAAAGTTTCAAACATATCAGAAAATAGTATAGACGCAATAGGAATTGCAAAATCTGAATTCCAAGTATGTATAGAAATATTTTTCGTTCGTGGAAGTAAGATGATAGGAAGGGAACACTATTTCTACCAAGACTTAAAAGATATGGAAGATAAAGAAATCTTATCAGGATTTATAAAACAATATTATCTAGACAATCCGAATATTCCAAATAGAATAATGATAAGAGAAGAAATAGAAGATAAAGAAGTTTTGGAAGAATGGTTATCCACAAGTTTAGGAAGAAAAGTGGAAATAAAAACGCCAAAAAGGGGAGAAAAACTACGTTTTGTGGAAATGGCAGAAAATAATGCAAAAGTGACACTGGAAAACAAAGAGAAAAATCAAGGGGAAATTCTTATCGAACTTAAAGAAATTCTAAATTTAGATAAATTACCTAGGAAAATTGAAACATATGATATCTCAAATATGTCAGGAGAACATATGGTGGCAGGTATGTGTGTTATGCAAGACGGAGTAATAAAAAAGAACTTATCAAGAAGGTTCAAAATAAAAACTGTATTTGGACAAGATGACCCAAGGTGTATGGAAGAAGTAATTACAAGAAGACTTAAACACTCAATAGAAAATCCAAAAGGTGGTTTTGGAACTTTGCCTGATGCTATATTTGCAGATGGAGGAATAACTCAAATTAGAGCAACTAAAAAAGCTATTGCAAAATATAATTTAGATATTCCTGTATTTGGTATGGTAAAAAATGATAAGCATCAAACAAGAGCATTGATGAACGAAAATAGAGAAGAATTGGAAATATCACAAGAGCTAATGAACTTGATTACAAGATTTCAAGATACTGTGCACGATACAGCAATTTCGTATTATAGAAAACTACACAATAAAGAAATGAAAAAGTCAGAACTTGATGAAATTAATGGAATTGGAGAAGCAAGAAAACAGGCATTATTAAAACATTTTGGTAGTGTTGCTAAGATAAAGGAAGCTTCTATTGAAGAACTTATGGAAGTAAAGGGAATAACAAGAAAAATAGCAGAAAAAATAAAAAATAAAGAATAGAGATGCTGGTCTCTATTCTTCTAATGCAACTAAAATTGTTGAAATTATAAAAACTGCAGGTACTGCAACCAAAATTTTAATGGCTTTTCCAATAATCAGAATAATCAATTCGAGAAAAAATTCAACCCATCCCAAAATCTTAGTAAATGTGTTTTTGTTTTTCATAAAAAGTTTCCTTTCTAGGAGGTTTCCAGCAAAACCTATACATTTATATTATAACATAATTATTAAAATAATGCAAAAAAATGAAGCTGCCGGGCTTCATTTTTTTATCTGAAAAGTAATGCAATAACAAATTGTACTACTAATCCATATACTGGTGCAAGAGAGCCAACTTCAAGAGTGGGCAGTAAGAACCAGTACACGAGTACTACTACAAGGATTGTTACAACAATCCGAAGTAACGATTTCCAATTTCTGAGTGAAGACTTAAATGCTTCAACCATAGCCTCTGCACGAACAGAAACTACTACAAGGAGCACGATGTAGAGCAATAAATAAATATTGCTACCAATTGTCTGGAATATACTTCCAAACCCTTCATCCAGAAATGCTGTAAGCAGGTTTACGCCAAATACGAAGTAAATGACGAGAGATGCCACGATAGTATCAATGGCAATATTAATTGCCTTTTTGACAAATTTATTCACAAATTCCCTCCTGGAGGTTATCCGGCAATAACCATATATAAATATATTATAGCATAAATTAACACAAATGTCCAATAGGGACGTTTCCTTTTGGACATTTTGTCCATTTTGGGACACATCTTCTTCAAAAAATCGATGTTTTTTTGCTCCGTCCACAAAAACACATCTTTATCTAAAACTTTTTTGGCCTGTCCCAAAAAGTTTTGTCATAAAAAAATTTTTGATGAATATACATATATAGATATAAATTTTAAGGGGGAAATTTTTATGGAGATTGCAAAAGAAAAATTTTTTGAAGTTAGATATGACACAAAGTTGGACAGGCTAGTTCTAAAAAAGGAAAGAATTGTAAGTAAAGTTTCAAGATTAATGAGAAAACACAAGCTGATAACAGCGGCAAGTTTCGCATTTGTTATGTTTTCATGCTTAAATATTGTTATGATATATAGTTTTATGAGAATTTTGCAAAATATTTAAAAATGTGGTAAAATATTACTATTCTGAATAAAGGAGGATAGTAGTATTTTTTTACTACTTATAAATATATGAAATTAGCAAGTGAATGGAAAGATTACAAAATTTTAGATATGGCAGATGGTCAAAAGTTAGAAAAGTGGGGAGATGTTGTTTTAGCAAGACCAGACCCACAAATAATTTGGAAGGATAAAAGTTTTCCAAATAAATGGAAAGAGATAAATGCCACATACCACAGAAGTAAAAGTGGTGGAGGTGCTTGGGAGTTTAATAAAAAAATGCCTAAGCAATGGCAAGTGAAATATAAAAATTTGATTTTTAACATCAAACCAATGGGATTTAAGCATACAGGGCTATTTCCAGAGCAAGCTGTTAATTGGGATTGGATGATTAACAAAATTAAATCTGAAAAAAGAGAAATAAAAGTTTTAAATTTATTTGCATATACAGGTGGAGCAACTGTTGCGTGCTTATCAGCAGGAGCATCAGTTTGTCACGTTGATAGCTCAAAAGGAATGACAACTTGGGCAAAAGAAAACGTGGTTTCATCAGGTTTTCAAGAAAGGCCAGTTAGATTTATTGTAGATGATGTTGTTAAGTTTGTTAACAGAGAGATTAGGCGCGGGAATACATATGATGCAATAATTATGGACCCACCTTCATATGGAAGGGGAGCAAAGGGGGAAGTATGGCAATTTGAAGATAACATCTACGATTTAGTTGAATTATGTACAAAAGTATTATCAAAAGACCCATTATTTTTCTTAATAAATTCGTATACAACAGGAATTTCAAGTACAGTTTTACAAAATATTTTAAGCTTAACAGTATCAAAAAAATATAAAGGAAAATTAGAATGTGGCGAAATTGGTATTCCAATGGAAAATTCTAAACTAGTTTTACCTTGCGGAATTTATGGAAGATGGGAGAAATAATGCAAAATTTAAAAGTTATTTATGAAGATAATCATATAATAGTTGTAGAAAAGACGCCAAACATACCATCACAAGCTGATAAAACAGGTGATATGGATATGCTAACATTAGTAAAAAATTATATTAAAGAAAAGTACAATAAACCTGGGAATGTTTACTTAGGATTGATTCATAGATTAGATAGACCAGTTGGTGGAGTTATGGTTTTTGCTAAAACTTCAAAAGCTGCTTCAAGGTTAAGTGAACAGGTGAGGACGAAAAGCTTAAAAAAGATTTATTTGGCTGTTGTTGACGGAAAAGTTGAAAAAGCAAAAGGTACTTTGGAAGATTATTTATATAAAGATGAAAGAAATAATATAAGTAAAGTGGTAAGTGCTACTAAGAAAAATGCAAAGCTTGCAAAATTGGATTATGAAGTTTTGAAGTATAATGAAGTTAAAGATTTAAGCTTGCTAAAAGTCAATTTACATACAGGAAGACATCATCAAATTAGAGTTCAACTTTCTAATTTTGGTCATAGTATTTTTGGAGATCAAAAGTATGGTACAAGGGGAAAGGGAAAACAGATTGCTTTGTGGGCATATAGTTTGACGATAATGCACCCTACTACTAAGGAAGAAATGACGTTTGAAGATTTGCCAGAGCCAGTAGGTACTTGGTGCATTTTAAAGTAGAAAACACCATTGATATTCAAAAAGTCGAAACTTAAATAGCAAAAAGGTATTGCAATTTAAGAAAGTATATGGTAAAATATTATAGTATTTACGAGAAAAGCCTTAAGGAGGAAGAATAAATGGGAATAGTAAAAGGAATATTAATAGCAATTTACCTAATAGTAGCGCTAGTATTAACAATATTAACACTAATACAAACAAAAGAAGACGCAGGAATGTCTTCAACAATAACAGGTTCATCAACAAATAACTTCTTCGAAAAAAACAAAGGAAGAACAAAAGAAGGGAAACAAAAAAGATGGACAATAATTCTAGCAATAGTATTTGCAATACTAACAATCGCATTAGGAATTATATATATGATGAAATAAAACAAAAAAAGGGCTATTTTATTCGAAATAAAATAGTCCTTTAAAATTCTGTCAACCCTGCCAACAGGGACGGACCTTTTTGGCAAAAAATTGCCAGAAACGACTGTCCGAAATGGGAAATAATAAATAGATGTGTCCCAAAATGGACAGAATGTCCAAAAGGAAACGTCCCCAAATGTCCAAAAGGAAACGTCCCCAAATGTCCCCAGTGGCAGGTTGTAAGGAAAGGAGTGATTAGATGAGAAAAGAAGGAATATATAGGAAAAATCAAAAAGGATTTGGTTTTGTTAAAGTAGAAGGAGAAGAAGGCGAAATATATATAGCCAAAGAGAATTCAAAGAATGCATTAAATGGAGATAAGGTGTTAGTAAAAATTCTACAAGAAGAAGGAACATGGAGTAACAAAGATAAGAGTGCAGAGGGAAAAGTTGTAGAGATTTTGAAACACGAGAAAGATGTGGTTGTAGGGATTTTTCAAAATAGCAAGAATTTTGGTTTTGTAGTGCCTGATGATAAGAATTTTGGAACTGATATTTTTATTTCTAAAAAAGATTTTGGAAAGGCAAGAAATAATCACAAAGTTTTGGTAAAGATAACAAAGTTTCCAGAGAAGGGAAAGAATGCGGAAGGTAAGGTTATTGAAGTTATAGGTAATGTTAATGAGGCTGGTGTTGATATGCTTTCATTAATAAAAGAGTATAATTTGCCTTCAACTTTTCCAAAGCCAGTTGTAAAAGAGGCAGAAAAATATGGACAAGCTATTGATAAAAATGATATAAAAAACAGAGTTGATTTAAGGGATAAAATTATTTTTACAATTGACGGAGAAGATGCAAAAGATTTAGATGATGCTGTAAGGGTAGAAAAATTAGAAAATGGAAATTACAGATTAGAAGTGCATATAGCAGATGTAAGTCACTATGTAAAGGAAAATTCATTATTAGACCAAGAGGCACTTTTAAGGGGAACTAGTATTTATATGCTAGGAAGGGTAATTCCAATGTTACCAAGAGAACTTTCAAATGGACTTTGTAGCTTAAATGCAGGAGAAGATAGATTTACATTATCTTGTATAATGGAAATCGACCCAAAGGGAAAGGTTGTGTCTTCTCAAGTATATAAGGCAGTTATTAATGTAACTGAAAGAATGAGTTATAAAGATGTTCAAAAAATAATAGATGGTTCAGATGAAGAGGTATTAGAAAGATATAAGCCATATATTCAAGAGTTTAAAAATATGGAAGAATTAGCACAAATTTTAAAGGCAAGAAGAGTTGAAAATGGATATTTGAATTTAGATATTCCTGAGAGCAAAATTGAGCTAGATATAAATGGGAGAGTAACAAATATAGCAAAATATGAGACTACATTTGCAAATGAAATTATAGAACAATTTATGCTAACAGCAAATGAAACAATTGCAGAAAAATTTTATTGGCTAGAAGCACCATTTATTTACCGTGTACACGAAGAGCCAGACCTTGAAAAAGTGCAAGATTTGAATAAGTTTTTATTCAATTTTGGATTAAAAATAAAAGCAAATAAAGATAATATCTATCCAAAAGAATTTGCAAAAATATTAGAAGAAATAAAAGGCAAAGAAGAGGAAAAAGTAATTTCAACATTAGTTTTAAGAACATTGAAAGTTGCAAGATATGAGGCGGAAAACAGTGGGCATTTTGGAATTGCGAGCAAATATTACTGCCACTTTACATCGCCAATCAGAAGGTATCCAGACTTATTCATACACAGAGTTATCTCAAAATATTTAGAAGATAATTATATTTTAGATGATGAAGAACTTGAAAAGTTTACTGAACAAGCAGATGACAGAGCAAGAAAATCATCTGAAAGAGAAAAGGTTGCAACAACTGTTGAAAGAGAGGCTGAAAAGATTAAAAAAGCAGAATATATGGAATCAAGAGTTGGAAACGAATATGACGGAATTATTTCTTCTGTTACACAATTTGGAATATTTGTAGAGTTACCAAATACAGTAGAAGGATTAATTAGATTCGAAGATTTAGGAAATGAATACTTTATTTATGATGAAGAAAGAAAACGTTTAATAGGAGAAAGAACTAACAAAACGTACAAAATAGGAGACAAAATCAAAATAAAAGTTAAAAAGGCAAGTAAGCTATTAAGACAAATTGACTTCGAAAGTGTCAATTTGTCCATATAACATAATTTGCAAATATTGAAACAAGTAGAGAAAAGGAAATGACAATAATGCCACCCCATTTATTATTCATTTCCTTTATTTCATATATAGCAAAACCTACAACTTTAAGAAAAGCGTAAATACTTACAAATAAAAATATAATGTGAAAAATTAAACTAGCCATACCATATCCTTAAAAATATATTTAGGTTTTTATATGGAATTACCTATAAACCATATAAACTAAGTTTCAGTAAGAAGCATTCCAGATTTTATAGAGGTATCAACTTCTACATCAAAAAATGCATTTTTGTAATTTTCGTGCCAGTTATATTCTTTGTATTCCTTGTCAGTAAAGAAATTTTTCAAAGATGATGTCCCAAAATCGTTGATGTCTGATTTAAACTCTTTTGAAGTTTTGTATAAATAATCTTTAAATGTAGATTCTAAATAACTATTACAATTATTAGAAATTTTATCTAATATTTCAGGAGATAGATATTTTGCATTTTCAGACATTGAATAAATTCTACCGGCAAATTTTAGTTTTACACTAATATAAGGAGTTGGTGTAGAGGTATCAACTTTAATTTCAGTGGTTTTTACAGGAGACATATAAATATCTAAGTAATCTCCATTATTCAAAGGGTCTGGAATTGAAATTAAAAACCTTTCAATTTGATTTCTTATATTTAAAAAAGCGATAGTTTCAATTGCGTCCAATTCGCCAACAAGTTTATCAGCCCTAAAAACTGCTACACCTATATTTTCCGCACCATTTTTCCCAGATATTGAAGAATTATTTGCCTTTAAAGAATAATCTTTTTGGCTATTTGTTTCACCTGTTTGTTGGTTAGAAGTATCTATTTGAACACCACCTAATATGCCATATGATTGACAGGTTGGACAAGTTAGAGAGTTGAAAAAGCTACCAATTGTTGCACAAGGCATGTAACCTGTATATTCACTAGAGTTTGCAAATATTTCATAATACTTAGAAATTAGAGTTTCTAGCTCAGGTTGAGTTTGCTCTAAATAGTATTTTGCAGAGCATTTGCTAATAACAACATTTGTTGAAGGCCTAATTTGAGAGTCATTAATTAAAGTATAAATTTCGTCAGAAATTCCTTGTGTTGCTAGTTCTTCGGAAAATATAATTACTTTGCAATGAGACATATTTATCTGTTTACCAAGATATCCATTTACTAAGTTAATTGCATTACTTAAAGATGAGGCTGTAACTGTGTTTATAATTGCAGTTGGTTTTTCGCTAGAACCACCTTCTGAAGCAGATACTGGGGTAGAAAATTGAAAACTTACTTCTAGTGTGTTGTCAGAAGCGGTATCAATTCCAATAGCTAGAACATAAGCAAGGTTGTCTATACTAAGTGAAGAATATGAACTGGAAAATCCCATAATAAAGATTACAATAGCTATAAAAATTATGGAATTTTTAAATAATTTATTCATTTTTTTCATTCCTTTCCTATGACATTAACTGTTCGTTTTCTTTTTAATAGATTAGCAAGAACTAAAATGCTAATTCCTAAACCAAATACAATAATAATTACACACCAAGGATATATTTTGCTCTCAAAAAACTGAGAAATAGCATAATTTTTAGGAAAAAGAGCAATACCAAAAATCAATAAACTAAATATAGAATTCAATGGCTTTTTGGTTTGTATATTAGTAAGTTTTTGAAAGATACTCATAGAAAATTTAGAAACTATACTTAAATAACAAGCAAAAGCCAAAATCCATATAAGTAAGAAAACAGATTCTAATCTTTGGAAAAAGCTACCTATTTCAATATATCTTGCGGCAGTATATAGTGGTGTTATTTCGCTAACTGTAACGAAAAACGAAAACATAAATAATAATGTTGCAATACTAAGGATAAGATATATAACTGATGTTCCAATAGAGCTTATTGCTATTTTTTTGAATTTTTCAGGTTCTTTAAGAAGTGGTGGAATAAAGTACAAATATGCAATTCCACCAAATGATGCTATATTAACAAGTCCAGCAACAAATGTATTATAAACGCCATCACCTAAAATTGGGAAGATTTTTTCAGGTTCAAAAATCTTCATATTTGCCAAAAACAGAAAGACTATGCTAGCTAGAACAACAGGTAATATTATTAAGTTGGTTTTTAAAGTTGCACTAAAATCTAGACCATTTCCAATGTAGACAGCTATAACAAAAAATGCAATTATAAAAATGATGTCAGTCATAGGATAATAAATAATTTTCAAACTTTCACAAAAGTTACGTAATAACATGCTAGATGATATTATAAAAAATGTGATAAATATAGTTCCTACAATGTTTTTAAACACTTTTCCACCAACTAGTTCAGAGATATCAATAATATCTAAGCCAGGGAATTTTTTGAATAATTTAAATATTAGGTATGCAAGTGTAATTGCTATAAATCCGACATATATCAGATTAAGTATACTAGCCGATTTTTGTGATGATAGTATATCATGTGGTAATGAAAGCATGGTGTGAATTACGGTTATTGTTAGTATAAGCATAATTGCCTCAATTGTACCTATTTTTGATTTTGTCATATTTGATGTTCCTTTCTAAAATTAAAATTATTTTCCTTGATGTTTTGGAGTAGCTTGAGATTGTTTCCATTTCATAACAAATTTTGGTTGTTCTTTTTCTTTTTTAGTTCCCATATAAGGTGGGTAATATTCTCTGTTCCAAATAGGTGGCATAAAATATCCATTTCCTTTTGATTTGCTCATAGGTGCAAATGGCGTTGTATAGTGAACTCCAAATGATTTTAGACTGCATAAAATAGATATATATATAAACAATCCAAGAGAAATTCCTAAAAATCCAGCCATAAATCCAAGCAATACAAATAAAAATCTATAATATCTTAAATGAAATCCAAATGAATAATCAGGAATAGCAAATGAAGATATACCTGTAATTGCAACTACAATAATCAAAATTGGGCTTACAATACCAGCACTAACGGCAGCTTGCCCCAAAACCAAAGCACCAACAATTCCGTATAGTAGGGCCAATAGGAGAAGGAACTCTTAAACCAGCCTCACGAATAAGCTCAAAAGAAATCTCCATAAGTAAGAGTTCTACAATAATCGGAAAAGGCACATTTTCCCTTGCCGATAACATAGAAAAAAGCAGACCAGTAGGCAAAATCTCTTGATGAAAACTAGTTACTGCAACATATAGCCCTGGCAATAATAAGGTAATAAAAGCAGCTATAATTCTTAGAACTCTAAGAAAATTTCCAAAACTTGTTTTTAAATTTGTATCTTCAGGTGATGTTAAAAAATCAAACAATAAACCAGGCATAATAATTGCATAAGGAGTACCATTCACAATTACAATAACCCTACCATCTAACAAATATTTACTCGCTTTGTCAGGTCTCTCAGTAAGCAACACCTGCGGAATTCCTAAAGTATCAGAATCTGCCAACAATTGCTCCAACTCACCAGCAGACAAAAGAGAATCTATATCTAAATTGTTTAGCCTAAACTTAACTTCATTTATTAAATCATTATTTGTAAGATTATCAATATAACAAACAGCACACTTGGTTTTAGTTATTTTACCAATTTCAACATTTTCAATAACTAAACTTTCATTATTAATAATACGTCTTAATAAAGAAGTATTTGTCCTAATATTTTCAACAAAAGCCTCATGTGGACCTTTTATAATAATCTCATTGTCTGGCTTATCAACACTTCTTTGCTTAAAACCCTTAACATCAATATTAAAAGCTACATTTAAGGTATCAACAAACAACCCACAATTCCCGAGAATTAATACCAGAAATAACATCCTCAAAACTTGTCTCTTGAGTCACAGAATTCTGAGGCATCAAGCAGCCTAATAAATATGAAGGCAAATCAAACTTCTTCACCTTTCGAACAGTAATATTATTAGTCACAGCCTCCGAAATAACCTTATTTTGTGAGCCTTCAAAAGAATTGCTCTTATTACGAAGCATCAAAGGCTTTAAAACAAAATCATCCATAATTTGAGAATCAACCATTCCGTCAATATAAAGCAAAAAAGCATTATACTGCTTGCCACGAGCATTAATTGTAAAATTCCTTAAAACAATATCACTGTTAATTAACAAATTATACTTTGTCTTTACATACTCCTCATTAACAGTCAAGCTTGGATAAATATCAACTTTTTCATTTTTACCTTTATTTTTATTCTTATCCTTATTATTATTATCTTCAAGATTGGTTTCATTCAAAATATCTTCATTAAAACTCTTTGAAGCCTGCACAGTCTCTGTATCTGGAAGATTGAATTGATATTGCTGCGTTGGCATATAACCAAAAAATTTATTAAATAAATCCTTATAACTCATATAATTCTCCTTAAATTGCCACTGGGGACGGACCTTTTTGGCAATTTTTTGCCAAAGAGGACCGTCCCTGTTGGCAATTTTTTGCCAAAAAGGTCCGTCCCCAATGGCATAAAAGTTTCCAAATTTGTTTTTTTGTAGTATTTGTTAAAAAAGCAAAAAATATACTAGTTTTATAAATAAAAAAATGATATAATAAAAAAGTAAGGAGACATATAAAATATGAAAAGTAAATTTGCAAATTTTATAATGAGTATAATAGTAATTTTGATAATTGCAGTGATATGCATTTTTGGTGCTATTTTGTGGAAAGAGTTTTCAAATTTAGAAGTTGCAATGGAGCCTGAGGACTTTCAAACTGTTATATCTGAAAGGCCAAAGGAAGATGTTGAAAGTCAAAATATAATGACACCAAATATTGTGGAAAATTCGCTTGATAAGCTTGAAAATATGGATAATGATAAGACACAAAAAGTTGATTACAGCCAAGTAAATGTTGATAGATTTTTTTACAATCAATTAGGTGAAGAGTCAAAGACGATATATAAAGCATTAGAGGCTAATAGAGAAAATATGAAAACAGGAACACATAAGATAGAGCTTGGGGATACTTTTTCAGATTTATTAAGTACTGAAAATGGTCAAACTAGATTGGGCGAATATTACCAGTCAGCAATTGAAGCATATACATATGATAATCCAGATATATTTTATTTAAGTCCAAACAAAATGTACCTAAATATAGAAAAAACTACTAGCCTTTTTAAAACAACTTACAATGTGTTTATAAATAGTGGAGAACAACCAAATTATTTAGTCAGTGAGTTTCCTTCAAAGTCATATGTGGATGATGCAATAAGTAAAGTAGAAAGTGCAAAAAAAGATATAATTTCTAAAAGAACAGGGGATATATATGATGATATAAGAATTGTGCATGATTATTTGGTTGATACAATAGAGTATGATACAAGCATTTCACAACCTAATATTTATAATGCTTATGGTGCATTGATAAATCGTTTATGTGTATGTGAAGGATATGCAAGAGCGTTTAAATATATTATGGATGATATGAATATTCCTTGTGTGCTAGTGATTGGTAAGGCTACAAATTCAAAAGGCGAGACTGAAAATCATGCGTGGAATTATGTGAATGTAAAAGGTGCTTGGTATGCTATTGATACTACTTGGGATGACCCTGTTGTTTTAAATGGCGGAAAGGCAACTTATGCTTCAAAGTATAAGTATTTCTTGAAGGGCTCAAATACTATGAGTAAGGACCATACGCCTAGTGGGCAATTCACAGAAGGGGGAAAAGTATTTAATTATCCGACTTTGAGTAATTCAAATTATCAATAAAAGTCTTGGGTGTTTTTGGGTGTTTTTGGGGACAGTCCTTAAAAACACCCATTATTTTTTATTAAATTTGTAATTATTTTATTTTTTAATAGGGTGTTTTTAAGGTCTGTCCCCAAAAACACCCAAAAACATATTTTTTAAATAAAACTTGTCATATTACCAAACCAGCCTAAATATATATTAATTAAAGAATTTAAGAAACAAGCATTTCGAATATAAATTTAGGAGGTATATAATGGAAAATACGAGATTGTATCAAGACATCGCAAAAAGGACAGACGGAGACATTTACGTTGGGGTGGTAGGACCAGTAAGAACAGGAAAATCAACATTCATCAAAAAATTTATGGACTTACTGGTAATTCCAAACATTGACAACGAATACAAAAAAGAAAGGGCAAAAGATGAACTTCCACAAAGTGCTGGTGGAAGGACAATAATGACAACAGAGCCAAAATTTGTGCCAAATGAAGCAATTGAAATCACATTGGACAACAACTTAAAATTTAAAACTAGATTAGTTGATTGTGTAGGATATTTAGTTGATAACGCAATTGGTTATTTAGAAGATGATATGCCAAGAATGGTAAAAACACCTTGGTCAGATGAGGAAATACCATTTGAGACAGCGGCTGAAATAGGCACAAAGAAAGTAATTGATGAACATTCAACAATAGGAATATTAGTTACAACAGACGGAAGTGTTACAGACATTCCAAGAGAAGATTATATTAAGGCAGAAGAAAGAGTGGTTTCTGAATTAAAAGCTTTGAACAAACCATTTATCATATTGCTAAACTCTGCTGAGCCAAACTCATCTTATACACAAGAATTAGCCAATACATTAAGTGAGAAATATAAAACTTCTGTTGTGCCAACAAATTGCGAATATTTATCAATTGATGATATTAACAATATGTTTTCAAAATTACTATATGAGTTCCCAGTTGAGCAAATTAAAATTAAGTGTCCAAGATGGATTGACGGATTAGAATTTACTCATCCTTTAAAAACTGAGTTGTATAAAGAAATTAGAGAAGCATTTGAAAATGTTAATGTTTTAAAAGATGTGTCTAACTGTGTTTCAGCAATTAATCAAACTGAAATAATTGAAAGAAGCTTGCTTAGCGACATTCAGCTAGGCACGGGTAGTATCAATGTAGAAATAACTTTAAAAGAAAATTTATTTTACAATGTGCTTACAGAAATTACAGGTGTTAAAGTGGATAATGAAGGTGATTTGTTTAGCATTATTTCTGAATTATCTGTTACAAAGAAAAGATATGATAAAATTGCATATGCACTAGATGAAGTTGAACGCAAAGGTTATGGAATTGTAACTCCTTCAATGGATGAACTTATTTTGGAAGAACCTGAAATGGTAAAACAGGGCTCTAGATTTGGTGTTAAATTAAAAGCTACTGCACCATCTATTCATTTAATTAGAACAAATGTGGAAACTGAGGTTTCTCCAATTGTTGGTTCTGAAAAACAATCAGAAGAACTTGTTAATTATTTATTATCTGAATTTGAGAGTGACCCTAAGAAAATTTGGGAGTCAAATATTTTTGGTAAGAGTTTACATGAGCTTGTTAATGAAGGGCTACAAACTAAATTGTCTAAAATGCCAGAAGATGCGCAAATTAAGCTACAAGAGACTTTAGAGAGAATTGTTAATGAGGGTAGTGGCGGTTTGATTTGTATAATTTTATAGAATTTAAGGGGAATATCTATGTTGATATTCCTTTAAAAACGAGTGGAAATAATTGGCATAATTCCACCTAAAAGAGTATTTAAGTGTGATAAGAAGAAAAAGAAGGTCGAAAAAAGTTGATAAATAAAAAAAACTATGTTAAAATGACAAAAGTACAGACGACAGCATATAATAGATTAGACTAATTAGGAAGGAAAGATAATTATGGATAAAGAGCAAGAGCTAATACAACTATTAGAAAAATACAACCAAGACCATATTATAAAACTATTAAAAAAAATAGACGGAGCAAAAAGAAAAGAATTAATAGAACAAATTGGAAACATAGATTTTGACCAAATAATGGAACTATATGAACATACAAAAAAGCCAGTAGAAATAAAAGAAAACAAAATAGAAGCAACATCATATTTAGATAAAGCAAAACTAACCAAAGACCAAAAGGAAAAATTTGACGACTTAGGAGAACAAATAATAAGAAGCGGAAAATATGCAGTAGTAACAATGGCAGGTGGGCAAGGAACAAGACTTGGTCACAGCGGACCAAAAGGAACATTCAAACTAGATGTATATGGAAAAGGAAAATATCTATTTGAAATACTAGCAGACAATCTAAAAGAAGCAAACAAAAAATATAACACAACAATCCCATGGTACATAATGACAAGCAAAGAAAATAATCAAGATACAATAGACTTTTTAGAGAAAAACAACTATTTTGGATATGACAAAAATGAAGTAACAACATTTATTCAAGGTGGGCTACCATTAATAGATAAACAAGGAAAATTATTAATAGGTAAAGAACTAAAAATAAGAGAAGCATCAGACGGAAATGGCGGAACATATGCATCTTTAAGACAAAGTGGTTGTCTAGCAGATATGAAAGAAAAAGGAATTAAATGGGTATTTATTGGAAGTGTTGACAATGCATTGTTAAAAATGGCAGATGTAACATTACTTGGAATGGCAATAGACAAAGACGTAGAAATAGCATCAAAATCAGTAGTAAAAGCAAATCCACATGAAAGGGTAGGCGTATTTTGCAAAATGAACAAATGCCCAAAAGTAATTGAATACACAGAACTTCCAGAAAAAATGGCAGAAGAAATAGACGAAAATGGAGAACTAAAATATGGGGAATCACATATAATGTGCAACTTATATACAATAGATGCAATTGAAAAAATTAGCAAAGAGCCATTAATATATCATAGTGCATTCAAGAAAAACTCATATATAGACGAAGATGGCAAAGAAATAGTGCCAACAGAGCCAAATAGTTACAAGTTCGAATCTTTTATATTTGACGCATTTGAATTTTTTGACGATATAGCAATTTTAAGAGGCAAAAGAGAAGATGACTTCGCACCTGTTAAGAATAAAGAAGGAGTTGACAGTCCTAAAACAGCTAAGGAACTTTACGAAAAATATTGGGCAAGACAAGGCAAATAATTGCCACTGGGGACGGACCTTTTTGGCAATTTTCTGCCATTGGGGACGGACCTTTTTGGCAATTTTCTGCCATTGGGGACGGACCTTTTTGGCAGGGATATATTTTTTAAGGGTGTTTTTAAGGTCTGTCCCCAAAAACACCCAAAAGGAGAAATTATTATGGAAGAGTGTAAAGTAAAAAATTTATATAATTTAGAAGAAACAATAGCAAGAGATTTGTTAGAAACAGTAACATATCCATGGGAAGCACTACCAAAAATTGCAGATTTCATAATAGAATTAGGAAAAAGCTTAGACAAAGAAAAATATGAAGAAGTAGAAGAAAACATATGGATAGCAAAAACAGCCAAAGTTGCACCAACTGCATACATAGCAGCACCTTGCATAATTTGTGAAAATGCAGAAGTAAGACATTGTGCATTTATCAGAGGAAAAGCAATTGTAGGGGAAGGTGCAGTTGTTGGAAATTCAACAGAACTTAAAAATGTAATTTTGTTTAATAAAGTTCAAGTACCACATTACAATTATGTGGGAGACTCAATTTTAGGATATAAAGCACATATGGGTGCAGGGTCTATAACTTCTAATGTTAAATCAGACAAAAAATTGGTAGTTGTAAAAAATGACAATGAACAAATTGAAACTGGAATTAAGAAATTTGGCGCAATGATTGGCGATGAAGTGGAAATAGGGTGTGGAACTGTTCTAAATCCAGGAAGTATTGTTGGCAAAAATTCTAATATCTATCCACTATCTTCTGTAAGGGGAGTTGTACCTGAAAAATCAATTTATAAAAATAAAAACGAAATAATAGAAAAAAGATAAATAAATCAGCCTAAATTATACTGTTACAAAACAATATAATTTAAGCTGATTTTTTACTACATTGATTGATTTCCAGGTATGAAGTAATCAACAACACCGTAGATTAAAGCGCCTATAATAGCGGCCATCCAAGAAATTGAGTAACCAGCAACGAAAAATTGAGTAACATATAATGTAATTGCTGCTAACGCAAATCCAACAAAGCCTTTACCAAAAGGACTAGCGTGTAAGCCCGTAAATTTGACTACTAAGTAATCTATTATAGTTAAAACTATAGCGGCTATTGCCAAAGTCCAAATACTATTTATAGTAAATCCAGGTGTAAAGAATGCAGTAATTGCAAGTACAACAGCAGCACCAACTAATCTACCAACTATTTGCCATACAGTAGAAGTACCACTATTTGCACGACTCCCTTGAGCTTCTGACATAGGTCCAACCTCCTTAGTTTTTTTTATTTTAATGCGATTTTTTTCAAAGGTTCTAAGCTTATTATTTACAAAAAAAATTTATTTATACAAATAGTATAAATTGGTTAAAATTTGTAAAAAATAAAAATAAAAAGGAGAATTTAAATGTTAATTACTTTTTTTAGAGCAATAGTTTTATATTTGGTAGTTTTAATAGTAATGAGACTAATGGGAAAAAGAGAAATAGGACAATTGCAGCCATTTGAGCTAGCAATTTCCATTATGATTGCAGATTTGGCGTCAATTCCAATGACTGAGATTGGAATTCCTATTTTCAATGGGATAGTACCGATTTTAGGACTTTTAGTTATGCATCTAGTTATTTCTGTTATTAATATGAAAAGTTTAAGAGCAAGAGAGATAATTTGTGGAAAGCCTAGCATTCTAATATATAGGGGCAAAATAAATGAAAAAGCATTAGTTAAGGAAAGATTTACAATAAATGAACTAGAAGAGAGATTACGTGGAAATAATGTGGTTAATTTAGGTGATGTAGAATATGCAATTTTAGAAACAAGTGGGCAAGTTACAGTTATTCAAAAGCCTGAGAAAAGGACAACAATACCAGAAGACTTCAACATTTTACCAGAATATGAAGGAATTCCATATGATTTAGTTATTGACGGAAAAGTTATGGAAGCAAATTTACAAGCTATTGGTAAAAACTATAATTGGCTTAAAAAGCAAACTGAAGCATTTGGAATAAAACCTGAAGAAGCTTTGGTTGTAACTTTGGATGGCAAAGGACAAATTTTTTGCCAAAAAAAGGAGGCTTAATTTATGAAAAAGGAAATGATAATTTGTATTTTTATAGTGATAGTAATTGTAATTGCAAATATCGTAACACAAAACTATACAACTAAAACAGTAGGAGAATTAAATAGTAAACTAGAAGCGCTAGAAACTGAAATTACTGATATCGGTGAAAATGAAGATATTGCCAAAGATAGTGTTAAAAATAAAATAGAAGAAGTCGAAAAATATTGGGAAGATGTTCATAGCAAGCTTGCATATTATATTGAACATGATGAGCTTGAAAAAGTTGAAACAGATATTGTTGGTATAAATAGTAGTATTGAGACTAATGATTATGAACAGGTTCTTAGTAAAATAGATGAAAGTAAGTTTATTTTGCGACATATTGAAGATAAATATGCATTTACATTAGAAAATGTATTTTAAAACTTTTTGGGACAGTCCAAAAACGTCTGCGAGTGAAACTTTTTTGGCCTGTCCCAAAAAATCCGAAAAAAATTGTAATAATTCTTTACTTTTAGAAAGAACTAATATAAAATAAACTTAAATTGGACATACTAAGAAAAAAATATGGAGGAAACAAATGAAGAGAAAAAATGAATTAAGTTATAAAGAATTAAAAATGACCTGTAATCCAACGGTTTTCAACTTTGATACGACTGAAGAGTTAGACCCAATAATAGAAGGAATAGGTCAAGAACGTGGAATAAAAGCACTAGAATTTGGGCTAAAAGTAGATGTGAAAGGATACAACTTATACCTAGAAGGGCCAAGTGGTGTAGGTAAAACAATGTATACCAAAAATTATTTGGATACAATAGCAGCGAAGAAAAAAGTGCCTTCAGATTGGTGCTATGTATATAATTTTGATAATCCTAATCAACCTGTGGCTATTGAGTTACCTGCTGGACAAGGTAAACAATTTAAGGATTCAATGGAAGGTTTCATAAAAGAGATTAGAAAAGATATAAGAAAAACTTTTAACAATGATGATTTCGAAAAAGAAAAAACATTAATAAAACAAGAATTTGAAACAAAACGTACAGAATTATTAGACAAATTAAACAAAGATGCATCAAAACACAATTTCCAAGTAAAAACAGCACAAAATGGAATTTATATGACACCAATTGTAGATGGAAGAGCGATTGAAGAAGAAGAATTTGAAAAATTGGCAGAAGAAGTAAAAAAAGCATATGAAGAAAGAGCTGTAATTGTCCAAGAGCAAATTATGGCAACAATAACTCAAATAAAAGAAATAGAAAGATTGTCAGATAAAAAAATATCAGAATGGCAATCAAATGTTGCACTTCTTACAGTAAATGCACATATAAATTATTTAAAATCACAATATAAAAGAAATAAAAAAATAACAAAATTCTTTAATGAGGTAAAACAAGATGTATTAAAAAATATACCTGCATTTTTAGAAGACGACTCAAAACAACAACAACAGCAACCAGTTCAAGGACCAATGCAAAGAAAACCAGACCCAAGCGAAAACTATAGAGTAAACTTATTTGTTGATAACTCAAACCGCGAAGGTGCACCAGTTATAATGGATTCAAATTATTCATACCACAATATTTTTGGAAGTTTGGAATATGAAAATTATTATGGAGCATTAAAAACAGACCATACAATGTTAAAGCCAGGACTTATGCAACAAGCAAATGGTGGATATATAGTTTTCCAAGCAAAAGATTTATTAACAAATGGTGCTTGTTATGAAGCTTTGAAAAAAGCATTAAGAGTAAAGCAAATAGCAATAGAAAACACAGCAGACCAACGCTCTTCAATGGTTATGGTTTCTTTAAAACCTGAGCCAATACCACTAGACTTAAAAGTTATATTGATTGGTAATGCAAATATTTATCAAACACTTTTAGCAATGGATTCAGACTTTAGAAAATTATTTAAAATAAAAGTTGAATTTGAAGAAAGTGCTGAAATTAGCAAAGATAATGTCAACAAATTAGCAAGAATTATATATAGCTTCTGTGAAGCAGAAGAATTGCCACATCTAGATAAAGAAGCAATGGCAAGACTTGTTGAATATGCATCTAGACTAGCAGGAAGTCATAGCAAAGTTTCTACAAGATTTAATGATTTAATGCAAGTAGTAGCTGAAGCTGCAACATGGGCAAAAATGTCAAAATCAAAAGTTGTAACTGCAAAATTTGTCGACAAAGCATTAGCTGAAAGAATAGAAAGAGTAAAGAAATATGACGAAAGATATCTAGAAATGATAAAACAAAACTCATTACTGATAAATACCACTGGATACGAAGTCGGAGAATTAAATGGATTAACAGTTATGACAATTGGAGATTATACATTTGGAAAACCAGCAAAAATAACAGTAAACACATATACAGGAAAAAGTGGTATAGTAAATATAGAAAGAGAAGTAGAAATCTCTGGACCTTCACATTCTAAAGGTGTATTGATTTTGACAGGATATTTAGGAGAAATGTTTGCACAAGACATCCCATTATGTTTAACAGCAAGTATCTGTTTTGAACAGTTATACAACGGTGTTGACGGAGATAGTGCTTCTAGTACAGAATTATATGGATTACTTTCAAGCTTGTCAGGAATACCAATAAATCAAGCAATTGCTGTTACTGGCTCTGTTAACCAAAAGGGACAAATACAACCAATTGGTGGGGTAAATGAGAAGATTGAAGGGTACTTCCAAGTGTGCAAAACTCGTGGATTGGATGGCTCTCATGGAGTTATGATACCTATTCAAAATGTTGATAATTTGCAACTTTCAGATGAAATTATTGACGCTGTTAAAAATCAGAAGTTTCATATTTATTCTGTTTCTACAATTGAGGAAGGAATTGAAGTTTTAACAGGTGTTCCAGCTGGTAAGAAAGATAAAGATGGTCATTTCCCAGCAGGTACAGTGAATTATCTTGTTTATGAAAAGCTAAAAAAATATGCAAAAGTAAGTTCAAAAAATTAATTATAAAATTGCCAGAGGGGACTGTCCTGCCAACGGGGACGGTTCTTTTTGGCAGATCCCTGCCATTGGGGACGGTTCTTCTTGGCAGATTCCTGTCATTGGGGACAGACCTCTCCAAATTTGCTTTCCTTCTGCTTGGAGCATATACATGTTATTTTTGAGATTGCTTGCTTGAATGAAGTGAAATTTAGAATTTGTAAGTTTATATAAAAAGTAATGTTCACGGGCAAATTCTTATTTTTATTTTTCATAAATTCTTCGGTTCCTTGCATAAGAAAAGAAATTCTAAAATCTTTTTTTGGCACCCTTCCACAGCAAGTGTGAACTCTTTCCAAAAAAAGATTAAAGAATTTCTATTTTTTATTCCAGTCACATTCAGCATTTATTCAAAATATAAAATAAGAATTTGAGCCTGAGTGAAAAATCCGTTTTATATAAACATACAAATTATTATTGAACGCAATGAACAAAAGCAATCTCAAAAATAACACATATGTGCCCCAAGAGGGGGAAGCCAATTTGGAGAGGTCTGTCCCCAGTGGCAGGAATCTGCCAAGAAGAACCGTCCCCAATGGCAGGGATCTGCCAAAAAGAACCGTCCCCGTTGGCAGGTTAAATAGCAATTTTGTACTATGTAGTCGAAATGACATAAAAGTATTGCAAAAATGAATAAAAATATATATAATAGAGCTAATTGAAAGGGTGAAAAAATGAACAAAACCAAGAGAAAAATATTTGAAGCCTCAATGAAGCTATTTGCGGAAAAAGGATATGATGCAACAAGTATAGAAGAAATAACTGCAACAGTAGGAGTAGCAAAAGGAACACTATATTATCACTTTTCTAGCAAAGAAGAAATCTTCAATTTTTTAGTAGAAGAGGGAATGAAGTTATTACACAATAGTGTAGACTTAAAAATAGATAAATTACCAAACTACATAGACAAGTTAAAAGCAATTGTATTAATACAAATAAAAATAGTAGTAAAATATGAAAATTTAATAACAATATTACTAAATCAATTTTGGGGAAGCGAAGCAAGAAACCAAATGTGCAAGGAACACATCTTTACATACATAGAAAAAATTGAGAAAATAGTAAAAGCTGGTATAGAGAAAGGTGAGATTAAGCAAGGAAACCCACAAGCAATAGCGTCTGAAATATATGGGCTGATATGTTCAAGCTTAGTGTATAAGACAAGAAATAATGGAGAAATAGATGTGCCTAAGCTATATAAAGAATTTGAGAGTACAGTAATAAATGGATTAAAAAAATAAATTTGGATAAAACACAAAGATATAAGCGAAACTTTTTTGGCCTGTCCCAAAAAGTTTCAAAAATAAAAGGAGAACGAAAATGAGAAAGCCAATACATAAATTTGAGAAATTTACAGATTTAAGAGATATGTTAAAACAATCAGAAGAGAAATTTGGAGATAGAGCAGCATATGTATATAAAACTGACAAGCCAGGAGTTTTTAGAGAAATTACATATAAAGATTTTGCAAAAGATATAAGAAATTTTGGAACAGCATTAGTAAATTTAGGGTTAAAGAGTAAGAGAATAGCTGTAATATCAGATAATAGATATGAATGGTGCGTTACATATTTGGCTGTAACAACAGGTACAGGGGTAATTGTACCATTAGATAAAGCGTTGCCAGCAAATGAAATTGAGAGTTTAATTATTCGCTCAGAGGTTGAAGCGATTGTGTATTCAAGTAAATATGACGAAATAATGAATGATATAAAAGCAAGAAATACATCAAATGTAAAATATTTTATTTCTATGGATTTAAGCAAAAAAGAAAATGATATTTATTCGCAAAAAGAGTTAATGGAACAGGGAGCAAAACTTCTAGAAGAAGGTAACACAGAATATTTAGATAGCAAAATAGATGCAGAAGAAATGGGGATAATGCTATTTACATCTGGAACAACAGCGATGTCAAAGGCTGTAATGTTATCACAAAGAAATATTTGTGCAAATTTAATGGATATAGCGTCAGTAATAAAATTAGTTCCAGAAGACAGAATGCTATCATTTTTACCATTACATCATACTTTTGAATGTACTGTTGGATTTTTATATCCAATATCAAAAGGAAGTTCAATTGCATTTTGTGAAGGAATAAGACATATAGCTGATAATGCAAAAGAATACCAAGTAACTGCGATGATATCAGTTCCAATTTTATACGAGACAATGTACAAAAAGATAATGAAAGGAATTGAGAAAAAAGGAAAATTAGAAACAGTTAAAAAAGGTATAAAAATAAGTAATTTCTTATTAAAATTTGGTATAGATATAAGAAGAAAGTTATTTAAAGAAGTTATTGATAATCTAGGTGGAAAAGCAAGATTATTTGTTGCAGGTGGTGCGGCTTTGGATCCAGCAGCTGAAAAAGGGTTTAATGAATTGGGTGTAAAAATGTTACAAGGATATGGATTAACAGAAAGCTCACCAGTAATTGCAGCAGAAGATGATAAATATATAAGATTGGGTTCAATTGGTAAAGCATTTCCAAGTTTAGATGTAAAAATAGATGAACCAAATGAAGAAGGAATAGGAGAGTTGCTAGTTAAAGGACCAACAATAATGCTTGGATATTACAACAATGAAGAGGCAACAAAAGAAACTTTGGAAGATGGTTGGCTACATACAGGAGATTTAGCAAAAATTGATAAAGATGGATTTATATTTATTTCTGGTAGAAAGAAATTTGTTATAGTATTAAAAAACGGAAAAAATATTTACCCAGAGGAATTAGAAACAATAGTAAATAAAATTGGTGGTGTAACAGAAAGTTTTGTTTATGGAAAACCAGAAGATGACGGAGATTATAAAATTTGTGCTAAGATAGTATATGATAAAGATATGGTAGAATCAATTTATGGAACAAATGATGAAGAAAAATTGAAAGAGTTAATTTGGCAAGAAGTTAAGAAGGTTAATAAAACTATGCCTGCTTATAAATATATTAGAGAAATTTCAATAACAGATAAACCTTTAATAAAAACAACTACTCAAAAAATTAAAAGATTTGAAGAAATTAAAACTGTACTAAATTAAAAAATATATAAATCAAAATTAGAAATGATGAACTTCCATTTTTCTGATTTTGATTTTTTTATTACATTCGAAAACTCAAATTGGCAAGAAGACATAGATATCCCTAATAAATCTAAGAATTGTAATATTTTTGTAACAATTCTGTAACTAAAACTTAATGAAAAAATAGAAATATAATCTTGTAGTTTTTTGTTAGATAATGTATAATTATAAAGAACGAAGCAAAAAGTAAACACGCGTAAGATAAAGGAGGTACATTACAATGTCTAGATCTGGCATAGTAAATGTGAGAATGGTTATCACAGAAGAGAAAATATTATCAAATATAGATAAAGTACAAAAATTAATAAATCCAAAAAGTAAAAAACAAATCGTACAATTAGAAGATGACGGTTACTTTAAAGATTTAGTAGAATCAATAAAAACATATTTAATTGAATATCCAAAAAAGAAAAACTTCCCAGCAAGTGTATATAAGGCTGCTTATGGGCTAGTTGAATTTGCGACGAATCAATTTGAAGAAAATACAAAAAAAATAGAAGAATTAATTAGACAAAGAGAACAAAATATAGCATTAGCAGGAACTTTAAAAGAAGTAATGGAAACAGCAATAAATAAAGAAAAAGATTGGAAAGACCAAGTAAAAAAAGCTGAAGATAGTTTTGGAGAAGATATAACAGAGACACTAACAATAATAGGAAAATCAAAAAGTGATAAAACAGAAAATTATCAAGATGCATTAAAATTATTGAATGCAAGAATAAATAACCTAGAATCAAACTTACATATTGAAATAGATATGGAAAGAATAGAAGATCGTTCAAAAGCACTAAGCTATATAGGAATAGAAATAGCAGATGCACTAAAATCAATACCAACACCTGTAGAAGAGACAATTGAAGAAGTTGCAGAAGCACCTGTACAAGCTATGGAAGAACAACAACAATATGTTGAAGAAACAACTTTTGAAGCTAAACCAAGTTTATGGCAAAGAATTAAAAATAGCAAAGTTGTAAGAGCAATAAAAGCTATAACAAGAATAAGAATAGTTGTAGATTATTCAGATGCACTTCCAGAAGGAAGAGGAGAAAATAATTAGTAAAAAAGAAAAAACATCTCAGATTAATGAGATGTTTTTTGCGGATTAGCGAGCAAAATAGCTATCAACTACTTCATTGCCCATAAATTTGCATTTCTTGGCAATGTGATGTGCATTTCTAACTTTGAATCTATCATCCTTGTAGCAGTGTCTGTATACGTTATCCCAACGTTTCGGGAAGTTCGTCACAGCGTCTTCTGCACGACTTTCCAGCCGTTTATTATATGCTACAGTTTTTTTGATTCGATTCCGACGGCGTGTTTTGATAACCTGACTTTCAAAATCAGCAGATGTTACCTCAACATCATCGAAAGCATCGTCATTGAAATCAACGATAGCTACATCGACATCAAAATCGTCCAGAAATGCTTCACAACCTTTGTTGCAGATAGAAGTTTTTTTCATAATGTCCTCCGCTTTTAAAGTCCAATGATTGGACATATTTATATTATACACTGTTTTACATAAAAAGTCAACCAATTTTGAAAAATTTGACTTTTTTTTCAATTTATAGTATAATAGAAAACAGTCGTTAGCAAAAATTGCTAAAAATGAGAGTTTTTTATAAATTTATAATTATATGTATTAAAAAGAGAAGAGATAGAAATAATATTAGGAACGGAACAAAACTAAATATTAGAAAGTTTATAAAAATATGGGAAAATGAGAGAGAACCATATAAAATATAAACTTTATTAATGCGTATAAAAAACAAATAATAGTAAAATAAATTAAAAAATGGAAGGAGAATTTATGACAGAAGAAAATAACACACAAAAAACAAACAAAACTCAAAAAACAAGCACAAGAAGAAGTGCAGAGAAAAGAAATACAGCAGGGAAGGAGAGAAAGACAGGATATAATAAAAAGAGAGAAAACAAAAACATAGAAGAACCAGCAAAAAGAGAAAGAAGAAACGCAGAAACAACAAAACAAAAAGAAATATCAAATACAAAAACAAGAACAAGAAGAAATAACAGAAAAGTAACAGAAAACAACATATTCAAAAAATCAAAATTAAAAATAATCCCATTAGGTGGACTACACGAAATAGGAAAAAACATAACAGTTTTTGAATATGAAAACGAAATGATAGTTGTAGACTGTGGGTTATCATTCCCAGAAGATGATATGCTTGGAATTGACTTAGTTATACCAGACATAACATATTTAGAGAAAAATGTAGAAAAAATAAAAGGACTAATAATAACACACGGACATGAAGACCATATTGGTTCAGTACCATATTTATTAAAGAAAATAAATATACCAATTTATGCGCCAAGACTAGCAGCAGGACTAATTAGAAATAAACTAGAAGAGCATAAATTATTAAGAAGTACAAAATTAACAGAAGTTATGCAAGGGGAGACATTAACTCTTGGAAAAAACTTTAAAGTAGAATTTATAAGAAGCTCACACAGTATACCAGACTCAGTAATGTTAGCAATAACGACACCAGCAGGAACTGTATTACACACAGGTGATTTTAAAATAGACTATACACCAATTGACGGAAAATTAATGGACTTTGGAAGAATAGCAGAACTAGGAAATCAAGGAATATTAGCATTAATGTCAGACAGTACAAATGCTGAAAGAAAAGGATTTACAATGTCTGAAAGTTCAGTAGGAGAAGTTTTTGATAAACTATTCTTACACTGTACAAAAAGAATTGTAGTAGCAACATTTGCATCAAACGTACACAGAGTTCAACAAATAGTAAATTCAGCAGTGAAATATAATAGAAAAATTGCTGTATGTGGTAGAAGTATGATAAATATGATAACAACAGCAAGAGAGTTAGGATATATTGAATGTCCAGAAAACATATTTATAGATATAGATATGATTAAAAATTACACAGATGACCAATTAGTAATTATAACAACAGGAAGTCAAGGAGAACCTATGTCAGCATTAACAAGAATGGCAGCAGGTGACCACAGAAAAATAAAAATAACACCAAATGACTTAGTTATAATATCAGCAACACCAATACCAGGAAATGAAAAATTCGTATCAAAAGTAATTGATGATTTAATGCAAATTGGTGCAGAAGTTGTATATAGCTCACTAGAAAATATACACGTATCAGGACATGCTTGCCAAGAAGAACAAAAATTAATTCTTGCGCTTACAAAACCAAAATATTTTATACCAGTTCATGGTGAATATAGACAACTTATAGCACATAGCGAAACAGCTCAAAGTATGGGAATTGACAAAGATAATATAATAATGCTATCAAATGGTAGAGTTTTAGAAATTGACGAAAATGGAGCAGAGTTTACAACTACAGTTCCAAGTGGTAGAATTCTAGTTGATGGTCTTGGAGTTGGAGATGTTGGAAATATTGTTTTAAGAGATAGACAACATTTGTCTCAAGATGGTTTGATTGTTATTGTTTTAACAATGGATTCTCAAACAGGCGAAGTTGTTGCAGGTCCTGATGTTATATCAAGAGGATTTGTGTATGTTAGAGAGTCAGAAAATCTAATGGATGACGTGAAGTCTGTTGTTAGAAATGAAATCAGAAAGTGCGAAGAACGCGGTGTTCGCGATTGGGCTACTATTAAGTCAACTACTAGAGAGACTTTAAGAGATTATATTTTTATGAAGACTAAACGTAATCCGATGATTATACCAATTATTATGGAAGTTTAATAAAATACAGTAATACCAAGCTTTTGACGGCTTGGTATTATTTGTTTGTTACCCTTTTGTTACCTTTTCACATAAAAAACCAGTAAGAATTACTTACTGGTTTTGTTCAAAATATAAAAACTATAAAATTTATGCTAATAGAAGTTCACTTTCTACTACTGCATTCTGCTCTTTTTGATTATACAAAGATTCCAATTGATTTTTCGTTAATGCACCTTTATCAAAAAGTTCTTTTGCAATAAGCTCTAACTTATCTTTTCTTCTTTTTAACACTTCTTCTGCAAGCTTTTCTCCTTTATCCATAAGAGTACTTATTTCCTTTGATAAGCACTCTTTTTGGTTATCCGAAAGTTCTTCTAATTTAGAATCGGGTGCAATATAGATATACTGACCAAGTGCAGTTTTTTCAGTATTGACTAGTCCTTGGTTCAAGATTGCACTCTTGGCATATTCATATGCAAATTTCAGATCACTACATTTACCGCTATTGTTTGGGTATCCGTAAAGCTCTTCTGCTTTATTGCCTGCTAGGGCTTGTGCTATTCTTTGAATAACTACTCCTTTTGTGACTGGCAAATTTGTCTCTTTTAACTCAAATACATTAATTCCCAAATGTCCATCGGCTGGAATAATTGATATTACAGATATGTCTTTAAAATCCGTTAAATGTTCTTGATGTAATAAAAAGTGACCAGTTTCATGATATGAAGTTCCCATTAATTGTTTTGGATACATTTTTTTGAACTTTTTATATTTTTCAAATGCTTCCACATTTGCCTCATCAATGCATTCATTGTCCAAAACATTTTTACCATTTTCTTTGGCTATAACCATAGCATTATCTAAAAGTTCAACTATTCTTGCAGGCTTAGGAATATAGTAATTAAAAGATGCCGACTGCGAGATAATATATTCAAAGCTTTCTTTCCTGACTTTTACATCATGAAATTTTTCAAGCACTGCCTTTTTCCCCTGTAACATTTGCCACAAGTCTTCGTCTTTCGGCTCAGAAATATTGATTTTTACAAATCTCCTTTTTAAAGGTTCATCTGGTTCAATCCACTTCATATATTCTTTTTCGGTAGTTGCTCCTATAATAGAAGTTTTTCCACTAGTTAAAAGTGGTTTTAATGCATTTGCAAAGTCGTGTGAACTATTTGATCCTCTTCCAGCGCCAACGATACTATGAATTTCGTCAATTGCTAAAATAACCTTTGGATGAGTTTCTAAATATTCAGAGAGTTTTGCAAATTTTTCTTGAGATTGACCAACATATTTTGTATTAGATAAGAATATATTAATGTCCAAATACAAAATAATTTTTCCCTTTAATGCTTTAGGACAATCACCTTTAATGAGATGCTCTTGAATTCCTTCAAACATTGCCGTTTTTCCTACTCCGCCTGCTCCTGTAAAAATAATGTTTTTACAAGTCATTTTTTGCAGAATAGAAAATGATTTTTTTATTTCTTTGTCCCGACCCAAAATTGTATAATTTTTGTCCTTAGTAAATTCTGGACATAACAATTTGAGGAAATCTGGTGCTTCAGCCATAATATTGTCTAAACCTAAATTTGAATCTTCTTTGAAAGGTGTAATTTCAAACTTTGTTTGTTCATCTTCTTTTGAACAATGACTACGCCAATTTTTTAATGATGATTGTACATAATTTTTCTCTGAAAATACATCTCTTAATTTGTAGAATTCAGTAAAATACAATTTTTCACCAAATTCAAACGGTTTAGCAATAGGTTTAGCAAATAAATAATCCCAAATAAAATTTGGATGTTGAACTAGACTTACTAGAAGTGCTTCAAAGTCAATTTGATTATTTTCTACAATTGCACGTGAAGAAATTTTTTCTGCATAAGCTAGTATTGTCTTAACTTCTGCTGAATATGTTTCTTTATATGAAGGTACTTCATATGTCAATTCTTGATTAATATAAGTACCAATACTATAATTATTATTAGGAAATCTTTCAGAATAATAATTGTTCAATGCCTCTTCAGAAATATTTGCAAAGTTCTTGTAATCAGCTTCAATTTTTGTTACAAAAAAATTAAAATACTTTTTTAACGCTTCTTCTCGTTCTAAATTCAACTTTTGGTTATGCTTAATATAGAATGGGGAAAATAGGTTGTTTACAAATAAATATCTTAGTAATTCATTGTTTTCTCCAAACTCTACCAGTATTGTTTTTAACAAAAAATCTGAAGTTAGACCACAAATTCCTGTTAAATCCTCATACCGTTTTGTTGCTGTTTCCAAAATAGTAGATACTTGTTCGGTTGTGTTATAAATTTTGGTTTTCATATTGAACCTCCTACATCATCTTTGATGTTAGGTGTATTATACAGCAATTGCTATTTTATGTCAAGCGATTTGCGGAAGTTGTTAAAGTATCCGCTTTTTACTATGTATTTAAAATGCAAATAAAGCTTGAAAAAGTTAGAAAAGTAGAGTATAATAAGGAAAGTAAAAAATAAGGAGAGATAAAAATGGATTATAAAGACTTAGCAAATTTAATATTCCCAGAAGCAAAAGAAATAACATATTACGAAGAAAAATATCCAAGAAGAAACCTAAAAGAAGGAGCAATAGTAACAAGATACGCACCAAGTCCAACAGGAGTAATGCACATAGGTGGGCTATATCAAGCACTAGTAGCAAAAAAAATGACAGAACAAACAGAAGGAGTATTTTTCTTAAGAATAGAAGACACAGACCAAAAAAGAGAAATTGAAAACGGAGTAGAGGGAATAGTAAGCAGTTTAGCAGAATTTGAAATAGAAGCAGACGAAGGAATGACATCAACAACAGAGAGCAAAGGAAACTATGGACCATACAAACAATCAGAAAGAAAAGAAATCTATCAAGCATATGCGAAATACCTAATCGAACAAGGAAAAGCATATCCATGTTTTTGTACACCAGAACAATTAGACGAAATTAGAAGCAAACAAGAGGCTGCAAAAATAAGACCTGGATACTATGGAGTATGGGCAAAATGCAGAAATCATACAGTTGAAGAAGCAGCAGAAAAAATCAAAAATGGAGAAAAATATATAATTCGTTTAAAATCACCAGGAAGAGAAGACAGAAAAATAAGACATAAAGATGTAATAAAAGGAAATGTAGAATTTCCAGAAAATGACCAAGATGTAGTAATAATAAAAGCAGACGGATTACCAACATATCATTTTGCACACGCAGTTGATGACCACCTAATGGGAACAACACATGTAATTCGTGGAGACGAATGGCTATCATCTGTACCACTACATTTACAATTGTTCCAAGAATTAGGATTTAAAGCACCTAAATATGCACATATTGCACCAATTATGAAAAATGACAATGGAAATAAGAGAAAGTTAAGTAAAAGAAAAGATCCAGAAGCTGCAACAAGCTATTATGAGGAAGAGGGAATTCCAGCACAAGCAGTAAAAGAATACTTATTAAACATAGCAAATTCTACTTTTGAAAACTGGAGAAGAGCAAACCAAGATAAAGATATGTGTGAATTCGAACTTCAACTTAATAAAATGAGTGTAAGTGGAGCATTATTTGATATGGTAAAATTACTAGATGTTGGAAAGACAGTAATATCAAAATATACAGCTGAAAGAGTTTACGACGAAGCTTTCAACTGGGCAAAAAAACATGACGAAGAATTAGCCAAAATGCTAGAAGATAAAGAATATGCATTAAAAGTATTTGGAATTGAAAGAGGAAATAAAAAGCCTAGAAAAGATATTTCAAAATGGGCAGAAGTAAAAGAAAACATAGAATATATGTATGACGAAAACTTCTATGCAAAAACACAAGAATATCCATATCAAGTTATAAACGAAAAAGAAGATATAGAGAAAATATTAACTTTATATATCGAAAAATATTATGACGAAAATGATGATAAACAAACTTGGTTTGACAAAATAAAAGAACTTGCAGGAGAAATGGGATATGCCAAAGAAGTTAAAGAATTTAAGGCAAACCCAGACGCATACAAAGCTCATGTTGGAGATGTTAGTACCTGCCTAAGAGTTGCTTTAACAGCTAGAACTAATACTCCTGATATGTATGAGATTATGAAAGTTCTTGGAAAAGAAAGAATTACAAAAAGATTTGAAAAAGCTAAAGAACAATTGTAATTATAGTAAATTTATAATAGAAGTGTTAGAGTGTAAATAGAAAGGACGAAGATACTTTGGAATATAATGTGGGAGATATTGTAAGAACTAAGAAACAACATCCTTGTGGAAGCAAGTTGTGGGAACTAACTAGGGTCGGAGTAGATTTCAAATTGAAATGCCTAGGTTGTGAACATGTTGTTGTTTTGGAAAGAGAAAAGGCTAAAAAAATAATTACAAAAATAGAGAAAAAAGTTGGCGAATAGCCAACTTTTTTAATGCTTTTGGGTGTTTTTGGGGACAGTCCTTAAAAACACCCAATTTTTATTATTCCTAATGGCTAATTTTATTAAAAAGGTGTTTTTTAGGTCTGTCCCCAAAAACACCTTATTCTTATTTCTTTTTTGAAATTTTATTTTGTTTATGAGATTCTTCTGGAACTACAACATTTTTTGTCTTTTTAGTAGCTGATTTTGGTTTTGCGTCTTTTATGTTGTCATATACAGGAGAAATATTTAAATTTGAGCTATCACCTGTAACTACTTCTATTTTTTTATTTTCTTCCATAAAAAATTACCTCCGAAACGATTTTTTTACATCATAACATAAAAAGGGAAATTATACAATACACGAAAGTTAAATAAAATTAAATAGAAGTATTGAAAAAATGCGTAAAATTTGGTATATTAACAAATATACAAAGGATATATACTTTTTAAAATTAAAAGATAAAAAAGACTAAAAAGGTTAGGAAGAAATATGGAAGAGATAGAAAAAGATTTGCAAATCATAATAAACATATTGAAAGATGAAACAAGCTGTACAGACATAGTGATTTTTGGAAGTTTTGCATTAGGAACACAAAATTCAGAAAGTGACATAGATATAGCAATAAGAACAGATAAAGAAATTACCAAAAAAGATATTTTTGAGTTGTCAAATAAATTGTCTGATATCTTAAAAAGAGATATAGATTTAGTGGATTTAAAACAAATACAAGATGGTTTCAGATACGAAATTTTAATAAATGGAGAGACAATTTATACAAAAGATGCAATAAATTTTGAATACTACAAGTTAGATATGTATAGAGAATATTTGGAGTTAAATGAAAGTAGGCAAGATATAATAAAAAAAATGAAAGAAGGTAAGTAATAAATGGAAAATGAAGCAGTTCTAATTAATAAGTTCGAGAGTATCGAAAAGTGTATTAAAAGAATAAATGAAGAATATGAAAACGAACCTCAAAATTTAGAAGATTATAGAAGGCTAGATGCAATTGTGTTAAACTTGCAAAGAGCGTGTGAATTAGTAACAGATATGGCGATGTATATCGTCTCACACAGAAAATTAGGAGTACCACAAACAAAAAAAGAGGCTTTTATAAAATTAGAAGAAAATAGATTAATAGACAACAAGATGAGTGTAAATATGCAGAAAATGATAGGATTTAGAAATATAGCAATACATGATTATAAACAAATTGATGAAAAGATATTACAAGATGTTATAGAAAATCATTTAGTTGATTTAACTGATTTTGCAAGGGCAATATTAAATTTAAAAAGATAGAAGTACTATAAAAAAGGAAGAGAAGAAATGGAAATTGAGCAAAAAAAATCAATAATAGAGGCAATACTTTTTGCAGCAGGAAGACCAGTAAGTAAAAATGAGTTTGTACTAGCGCTTGAGTTACCTGAAGAAGATATTGAGAACATTATAAATAAGATGCAAGAAGAATATAAAAGTGAAAACAGAGGAATAGAACTAATCAAAATAGAAAATTCATATCAGTTATGTACAAAAAAATCATTATATGAATATGTCTATCCTGTACTAGACAAAAGAACAAAACCCAATTTGTCAAATGCAGCGCTAGAAACATTAGCAATAGTAGCATACAATCCACAAATAACTAGAGCAGAAATAGAAGCAATACGTGGAGTTTCAGCAGATGCGTGTGTATATAAGCTATTAGAATATGGTTTGATAGAAGAGGCAGGAAAAATTGATTTACCAGGTAAGCCTATGTCATATAAGACAACAAGTGATTTTTTAAGAATGTTTGGTTACAGCTCATTAGAAGAGTTACCAGAACTTCCAAGATATAAATTAGATGAGAATAAACAAATTGTAATAGATGACCTAATAGAAGGAAATCAAGAGGCTCCAATGCCCGAAAGGGAAGATGATATGGAAACAGAGCAGAAAATTGAAGAGAATGAATAGAAAAGGAGAATAATTATGAAATTATCACAAACAGGAATGGGAACAATAAAATTAAACAATATAGACGAAATGTACCCAGGACAAAGTATATTATTACAAACAGGACAATTAGTACAATATGGAGCAGGGCTATTTGCATATAATACAGTGCCATTATTAGTAAGAAGAAAAATAGAGCAAATAATTGTAGAGACATTAAACAAATATGGATGTATAGAAGTGTTACTTCCAACATTACAACCTGATACAATATGGAAAAATTCTGGAAGATATGACCATTATATAAATGACGGAACAATGCTAATTACAGAGAGCAACAAAGGAACATTTTGTTTAGCTCCAACAGGTGAAGAGGCAATGTTAGAATTTGCAAGAGAAAAATTAAAATCTTACAAAAACTTACCAGTAACATATTATCAAATTGGGGAAAAGGTAAGAAATGAAATAAGAACAAGGGGATATCTATTAAGAGGAAAATCTTTCCCAATGCTTGACGCATATAGCTTTGATGTTGATACAGAACAAATGGCAAAATCATATGAAAATGTAAGAGCGGCATTTTTAGAGATATTTGGAATAATAGGTATGAAAGTAATTCCAATTGTAGCTGATAATGGCGCAATGGGTGGAAAGAAATCAGAAGAATTTATGCTAATATCAGACCAAGGTGAAGACAAGATTTTATATGATGAAACAACAGGAATAGGATTAAATACAGAAATTCTAGAAAAAGAAAATTATCAAGAATATTTAAAAGAAGAATATGGAATTGAAGATATATCTAAATTCAAAGAAATAAGAACAATGGAATTAGGACATATATTCCAATTGGGAACTAGATATTCAGAAATGATGAATGGAAAATTTACAGACAAAGACGGAAAAGAGCAACTTTATTATATGGGATGTTATGGAATAGGTGTAAGTAGAACAGTTGCAGCTTTATATGAACAATGTTTGATAAATGACCCAAAATGGGGAGCTTGCGGATTTTCTTTACCTGAGCAAATAGCACCATATAAAGTTCAAATTGTACCAAAAATGGATAATGAAGAAAAGGTTAAATTAGCAAATGAATTATACGCAGAGCTTCAAAGCCAAGGAATTGGAGCAATATTAGATGATAGAGAAAATTTAAATATTGGTGCTAAGATTAAAGATTGCAAAGTTTTAGGAACGCCATATTTACTAGTTTTAGGGGATAAACAAGAAGGCGATAATTTTGAATTGGAGAATACTAAAACTGGTGAAAAAATTACATTAACTAAGACTGAGTTAATCAATAAATTCAATGCTTAATTAGTAGTTCTGCCAAAGGTTATATATATAATTTTTACCGTTTTCCCCATTCTAAAAATTCTAACAAAAGTTTTTAACTTTTGAGAATTTTTGAACGGTCCCCACAAACCACTTAAAAAATTATATATATAACCTTTGGCAAGATAATAAATAAAGAAAGGATAATAGATAATGGGATTTTTCGACAAACTAAAACAAGGAATGAACAAAACGAAAAGTTCATTTGACGAGAAAATAAGCAATGTATTCAAAAGTTTCAAAAAAGTAGATGAAGATTTTTTAGACGAACTAGAAGAAATACTAATAATGTCAGACATAGGAATGGACACATCAGTAAAAATAATAAACAATTTAAGAACAAGAATAAAAAAAGAAAAAATACAAGATGAGGAAGACGTTAAAAAAGCACTAAGAGAAGAAATGCAAAAAATCTTAGACATAACAGACATAAGTTTACATCTAAATACAAAGCCATCAGTAATACTAGTAGTAGGAGTAAATGGAGTAGGAAAAACAACATCAATAGGAAAAATGGCAAACAGACTAGCAAAAGACGGAAAAAAAGTAGTAGTTGCAGCAGCAGATACATTTAGAGCAGCAGCAGTTGAGCAACTAGAAATTTGGGCAAAAAGAGCAGGTGCAGACATAGTAAAAAGAGAAGAAGGTGTAGACCCAGCATCAGTAGTTTATGATGCAATAAAAATAACAAGAGAAAAAAATGCAGATATATTAATTGTAGATACAGCAGGAAGATTGCACAACAAAAAATACCTAATGGATGAATTGAATAAAATACAAAAAGTAATAAACAAAGAAATGGCAGAAGCAGACAAAGAAGTATTGCTTGTAATAGACGGAGCAACAGGTCAAAATGCTATTTCTCAAGTAAAAGCTTTTAAAGAAGAAACAAATTTAACAGGACTAGTAATTACAAAATTAGACGGAACAGCAAAAGGCGGAGTAGCAATAGGAATAGTTGAAGAAAATCAAATTCCAATTAAATTTATTGGGGTTGGAGAACAAATTGATGATATGGAAATTTTCAATTCAGAAGATTTTGTAAAAGCTATAATTTAAGAAATAAGGGATGTTCAAACTTAAGGGAGGTAAAATTGTGGATAATAATACAAAAAAAGTAGAAAAACCTACAATTGAAACAAAGAAAAATAAAAGTAAGATAAGAATGATTTTAGTTATACTATTTTTAATAGTATTTGCAGGAATAACTTATATTGGGCTAAGGGGAAGTTACTTAGAGTACCTAGAATTAGGAGAAAATTATACAAGTATATTTAAGACAAATCAGATATATAAATATGGAATAATGGCAATCAATTTTGTGGCATTATATTTTATAATATATTTTACAAATAGGGGAATAAAAAAAGGCCTAAAAGTATTTTTCGAAAAAGAAAAAAAAGAAATGCCTAAATTACTAAATAAATCCCTAGCATTAGTAATATCATCAATTACAAGTTTAGCTGTATCAAACATATTTGTACAAAAAATAATGTTAGTAGCCAATAGCACAGCATTTGGAATGCAAGACCCAATATATGGTTTAGATATAGCATATTACATATTCCAAAAGCCATTAATAGAGTTATCTCTAATATATGCAATAGTACTTTTAGTTGGATTATCTATATATACAGCTTTATATTATATAATAGTGCTAAATAGATATTTTGACGGTGTTGAAGGTAAAATGCTAAAAGAAAGTCTATTTATAAAAAAACTAATAAGAAACGTATTTTTAATTATACTATGTGTTGCAGCTATGACAGTGTTAAATACACAAAATATACTATATGGAAAAATATTATCTGTAAATGAAGACATCGAAATAATAGGTGCTGGAATGACAGAGGCTACTGTTAAATTGTGGGGATTTGCCATATTTGCAGTTGTAATAGTAATATTTGCACATAGAGCGATAAAATATTTTAAAAAAGAAAATACAAATAGAGTATTAAGAAATCTTGCAGTTATACCAGGATATCTAGTAGTGCTATTTATAGTAATGTCAATGTTTGACTTGTTTTATGTTCAGAAAAATGAGTTAGATAAAGAGAAGAAATACATACAAGAAAATATAGTAAATACAAAAAATGCATATAATATTAACATAGAAGAAGAAAATTTAGAAAACTCAGGAACTATAACAAATTGGGAAGTAGAAGAAAGCAGTAATGTAATAAATAATATTCCAATTATGAGCAAAGAAACAGTATTAACAGCATTAGAAGATAGTCAAACTGGAACAGGATATTTCAAATATCCAAATGCAAATTTAGCAAAATATAATGTAAATGGAACAGAGCAATTAGTGTATGTAGCTCCAAGAGAAATTAAGAGCTCAGGAAGAACATACAATAACAAAACATACGAATACACACACGGAATGGGAACAATAATTGCTTCAGCAACAAGAGCAAACGAAGCAGGAAATGTTCAATACATACAAAAAGATGTATCAGGAAAAGATGAAGTAATAAAAGTTTCTGAACCACGTATATACTTTGGATTAGAGACAAAAGAAATTATAGCAACAAATGCTAAGAACAAACAAGAATATGATTATACAGACGAAAATGGAACAGATTATGCATCAACATATAATGGAAAAGCTGGAATGCAACTAGGATTTTTGGACAAGCTAATACTAGGAATTACAAAAGGAGATATCAACTTAGCATTTTCAGGAGAAATTACAAGTGATAGCAAAATTTTAATGAATAGGGAAATTAGAACAAGGGCTAAAAAAGCATTACCATATCTAATCTATGACGAAAAACCATATACAGTTGTAACAGATGAAGGTAAAATTGTATGGGTATTAGACGCATATACAGTATCTTCTAGTTATCCATATTCACAATACACAGCTATTGAACATGACGGAGTAAAAGAAAAAATAAATTACATTAGAAACTCTGTAAAAGTATTAATTGATAGCTATGACGGAACAATGACATTCTATATAACAGACAGAAATGACCCAATAGCAGTTGCATATCAAAAAATCTATCCAGAATTATTTATGCCATTGGGAACTGAATTACCAAAAGATATCGCTGAACATACAGTATATCCAGAGTTCCTATATAATGTACAAGCAGAAGTGCTAAAAGTATATCATAATGTAAAACCAGACGTATTATACAGAGCAGACGATTTATGGGATATATCAAAACATAACTCATCAAAAACTACTAAGGCAACAGGAACATATATGAAACCATATTACACAATGTTAAATACAGTTGACGGAGAAAAATTTGGATTAGTACAAACATATACTCCAAATGAAAAACAAAATATAATATCATATTTAGTAGGAAGCACTGAAAATGGAAACAATCAATTAAAATTATATAAATTTCCAGCAGATAGTAATTTAGTTGGACCAATGCAATTAGACAAACAAATAGAAGAAGATGAAGTTATATCATCAGAATTGGAAGCATTAAACGTTACAGGAACAAAGCTAACTAAACAAATGCTTATAGTTCCAATAAAAAATACTTTACTATATGTAGAGCCAATATATCAAACAATGCTAAATGAATCAGAAGTGCCAATTCTTAAAAAAGTTGTAGTAGCTTCAGGAAATAAAGTTGCTATTGGCGATAACTTAACAAAAGCATTAGAAAATCTACTTTCTAAGTATGCTGTTGATATCCAAGTTGAAAATACAGACGATATTGATGGCTTAATAGAAGCAATTATTAAGGCAAATGGAAATTTAACAGAATCTAATAAAAATGGCGACTGGGAAATGGTAGGTAAAGATATAAAGAAACTTCAAGAGCTAATTGATTCATTAGAAAAATTGAAGGAAGAAGAAGATAAGAAAAAAACTGATTTAGATAAAACGAATACAACAGGGCAAGTACAAGAAGATGAAAAAGATAACGACAATAATATTGTAGAAGTTAATAATACTTTAAATAATTCTAACACTACAAATAGCGTAAATAGTAGAAAAAATAATAGGTAAATAAAATTTTATAATGTATAAAATTTAAATAAAAAATCCACCCTAAATATAATAAATAAAGGTGGATTTTTTATGTTTAAGTGGAGAAAAAGGGAGCAGAAGGAAGAGGAAATTAAGCAAAAAGTGAATTTCTTGAGTTTGTCAATTGATAAGCTAAGGGAACTTTTGGAAGAAGGCAATTTTGTTGAGCTTACGTATATACTTGGAAATAAAAAGGAAATTATAAAAAGAAATTTGCTTGCAGGTATTTTTAGGGGAATTGGAATACGGTATTGGTGTTACTGTTATTACTGCTATACTTGTTATTTTGCTTCAAAAAATTGTGACTTTGAATATTCCTATTATTGGTGAATATATTGCTGATATTGTTGAAATTGTGGAGAAAAGCAGGTAAAACTTTTTGGGACAGGCCAAAAAAGTTTTAAAAAGTATTTGGGACGGAGCAAAAAAAACATCACATTAGGCTAACGAGATAGCAATAAATAATTGAAAATTTGATGGATAAGTAATATAATAATAAATATTAAAATAATAAATGAGGAAAAATAAAATGATATATGTAGTTAGACATGGACAAACTGATTGGAATCTTGAAGGAAGATTTCAAGGTAGGATAGATATTGAATTAAATGAAAAAGGAAGAAAACAGGCAGAGAAAACAAAAGAAAAGCTAGAAGGAATTAAATTTGATAAGGTATTTTCAAGCCCATTAAAAAGAGCTTTTGAAACAGCACAAATAATTACAAATGAACCAATTGAAATTGATGATAGAATAATTGAAAGATGTAACGGACAATTAGAAGGAAAGTTAAAAACCGAATGCGAAAATATGGTAGATTTTACAGATGAGAATGAACAAAAATTGGGAATAGAATCTTTGCCTCATTTTAGAGGCAGAATAACAGAGTTTTTTGATGAACTAAAAGAAAAGTATGCAGGGAAAAATGTATTAGTTGTAACACATGCAGGAGTGAGTATATACATAAAATGTTATTTTGAAGGAGAACCCAAAGATGGGAATTATAATAATTATAAATTAAAAAATTGTGAAGTACTTGAATATGATAACATATAAGGAGTGTCCCTAGTGGCAAAAAATTGCCAAAAAGGTCCGTCCCCTTTGGCAATTTTAGTTACTATTTTTCTAATTTATGAAATACTTTTTTACCTTTTTTTAAGATTGCAAAGCCTTGTTCTAAATCTTTTTCAGATAATTTATAATTAATATCAGAAATTTTTTCATCATTCAAAGATATAGCACCTTGATTAATTAATGTTCTAGCTTGGCTCTTTGAAGGAGCAATTCCTGTTAATACAATTGCATCTACAACAGAGATGTTTACATCTTCTAATTTTGTAGTTGGCATATTTTCTAAGCTACCTTGACCATTGAATAGGGCATTGGCGGCTTCTTCGGCTTTTTTTGCTTCTTCTTCGCCATGAATTAGTTTTGTGATTTCATATGCTGCAATTTTTTTTGCTTCATTTATTTTTTCGTCTTTTAAGCTTGTTAATTCATCTATTTTCTCTGTTGGTAAAAATGTAAGCATTTTTAAAACTGTACCAACACTTGCATCTTCAACATTTCTCCAATATTGATAGAATTCATATGGTGATGTTTTTTCAGGATTTAGCCATAATGCTCCTTTTTCAGTTTTACCCATTTTTTTGCCTTCTTTTGTTGTAAGAAGTTTAAATGTTAGACCAAAAGAATCATCTTTTCCAATTTTTCTGATTAAATCAACTCCACCAATAATGTTAGACCATTGGTCATTTCCGCCAATTTCTAATTTGCATCCATACTCATTATATAAGTGCCAAAAATCATATGATTGCATTAGCATATAGCTCATTTCAAAAAATGTTAATCCTGTTTCTAATCTTTGTTTATAACATTCTGCTGCAAGCATTTTGTTTACTGAAAATAAGCTTCCAATTTCCCTCATAAATTCTACGAATTTTATATTTGAAAACCAATCAGCATTATTTACCATAATTGCAGCATTTTCACCTTCAAAGCTAACTAATCTTGATATTTGTTGTTTCAAACATTCAACATTATGTGCAAGTTCTTCTTGAGAAAGCATTTTTCTCATATCTGTTTTTCCAGAAGGGTCACCAACTGCGGCAGTTGCACCACCTACTAAGATAATTGGTCTATGTCCAAATTTTTGTAAATGGCTAGCAACCATTAATGAAACAAAGTGACCAATATGTAAGCTGTCTGCTGTTGGGTCTATTCCAATATAAAATGATATTTTTTCTTTTCCTAAAAGTTCTCTTATTTCTTTTGGGTGCGTTAATTGCTCAATATAGTTTCTTTCTTCTAATATATCCATTACGTTTTGCATAATTTTCAGTCCTTTCTTGTGGCACAAGTTTAAATGAAGATTACTGCTAATCCTTGTACTATTAATTAAATGTTATTCCTGTAAAACCAAAGTTGCTTTCTTTATCTATGTTATTGATTTCTTTTCCATAGTTTTTTAGTTCGTCGTATCCTAAGAAACGATTTAGGTTTTTTACTGATATTCCTGTTTCTCCTGATATTGTTTCTAATGAGTTTGTTAGTCCGTTTTCTTTTATGTATGTTTTAAATGTTGATAGTTCAAAGTTGTCTTTACTGCTACATTTTGGGCATACATTTCCTTCTGCTACATAAAAGTTTCCACATCTTGTGCATCTATTGAATTCCATTTTTTGTTCCCTCCATTTTTTCTTTTGATATGTTTTTTCTGAAATTTTCTACATTGTATCATAGTTTTTTGTAAATTTAAAGGTTTTTGTGAAATTTTGAGATGAAAAATTGAGGATTTTTTGTAAAAATAAAAAATAGACAAAAAGTAACTGAAAAGATTAAAAAGGCATAATTGAAAAATTTTTCCTGTAAGTATTGACAAATTGCCATTTTTGTAATAAAATAATTTGGTACTATGAGATAATATGATTTAAATTTATAACTTCTCCCCGGTAGTTTTAAATTTAGACTTCATATATAAATAAAAAATAAAATATATAGGAGGGTAACTATTACCATGAATAATACTACATACAGTGCAAAAAAAGGTGAAGTTGAAAGTAAATGGTATATAATAGATGCAGCTAACAAACCATTAGGTAGAGTTGCAACAGAAGCAGCTTCATTATTAAGAGGAAAACACAAACCAACATTTACACCAAATATCGATATGGGAGACCATGTTATAATACTAAATTGCAAAGATGCAATCTTAACAGGAAACAAAATAAACCAAAAAGTTTACAGACATCACTCAGGTTATATTGGAGGAATGAAAGAAGTTTCTGCCAAAGTAATGCTTGAAAAAAATCCAGAAAAAGCTATGACATTAGCAGTAAAAGGAATGCTACCACATAACTCTTTAGGAAGACAAATGCTTAAAAAACTAAGAGTATATGCAGGAGCTGAACACGAAAATCAAGCACAAAAACCAGAAGTATGGGAGGTAAGAAAATAATGGCAAAAAAAGAAAATATCGTTTACTATGGTACAGGAAGAAGAAAAAACGCAATTGCAAGAGTTAGATTAGTAGAAGGAACAGGAAAAATAACAATAAACAAAAAAGACATCGAAGAATTCTTCGGATTAGAAACATTAAAAGTAATCGTTAGACAACCACTTACAGTTACAAACACATTAGCAAAATATGATGTAATCGCAACTGTAAAAGGTGGAGGATTTACAGGTCAAGCAGGAGCTTTAAGACACGGAATAGCTAGAGCTTTAAATGAAGCAAACAGCGAATACAGACCAGCTCTTAAATCAAACGGATTCTTAACAAGAGATTCTCGTATGAAAGAAAGAAAGAAATACGGTCTTAAAAAGGCAAGAAAAGCGCCTCAATTCTCAAAAAGATAGGCCTTATATCAAATCAGATATATTTACGGAAAGACTACAAACAGCAATGTTTGTGGTCTTTCTTTTGCATTCTATACAGGAAAAAGTTGCAAAACTTGACAAAAAATGAAAAATAATATATACTAGGAACGTTAAACCAAAGGATGTAATATAATATAGTAAGGAGTAATACAAAATGAAAAGTATAAAAAATATAAAAAGCATCGTAATGCTTGCGGGTATAAGCATTGTAGCACTGTTTTTTATAAATATAAGTTTTGCTGCAAACACAGCTAAAGTAAAAGTAGAGACTGCAAACCTAAGAGAAACAGCAGACACAAACTCTAAAATTCTAGAACTACTATCACAAAACCAAGAAGTAACAATACTAGAACAAGAAGGAGAATGGTACAAAGTAAAAGCACAAGGAATAACAGGATATTTAAGACAAGACGTAATAACACTAAATGGAAGTACACAAAACACTACGGAACAAACAAACACAGAAGAGCCAACAAGTGCAGAACCAGAAAATACAACAAGTGAAAATCCAGAAACAACAAACAACCAAGAAAATCAAACAAACGAAACAGAAACACCAAAAACAAATACAGAAAATCAAGCTCAAAATAAAGATGAAAAAACAAAAAAAGTAGCAGAAGACACAAAATTGAAAATAGTACCAGCAATTAATGCAACAGAAACAATCGAAGTAAAAAAAGACCAAGAAGTAGTTATAATAGAAAAAATTAATGGTTGGGTATGTATAGAAGTAGAAACAGTAAGAGGTTGGATAAGAGAAGACAAACTTAAATCAGCACAAGAAGAACAACCAACGAATAATCAAGAAGAACCAAAAGACCAAGATCAACCAGCAGCACAAACAGCTGAAAAAGTTTTAAAAACATTATATGTAAATACAGAAACAGTAAATTTAAGGCAAGAAGCAAATACAACATCAGAAATAGTATCAAAATTAAAACTAAATACAACAGTAGAAGTTTATGAAGAACTAGACGGTTGGTATAGAGTAAAAGTAGAAGGAAAAGCTGGATACATATCAGCATCACTACTATCAGATAAAAAACAAGAAGTAACATCAAGAAGTTCAACAACACCAAGACAAAACAATAATACAAACACAAATAAACCAGCAGAAACACAAAGCACAACAAACCAAGCAAATCAAGCAACATCAAAAAAAGGAGCAACAGTAGTACAAACAGCAAGCAATTATATTGGTAGTAGGTATGTATATGGAGCTTCAGGACCAAACAGCTTTGACTGTTCAGGATTTACATCATATGTGTACAGACAACACGGGATAAGCTTAAATAGAACAGCAGCTGGACAATATAGTAATGGAACAGCAGTTGCAAGAAATAACTTGCAACCAGGAGATTTAGTAATGTTTGGAAAATCAGGAATAAATCATGTTGGAATATATATTGGCGGTGGAAACATAGTGCACGCAGCAAATAGACAAAGAGGAGTAACAATAGACACAATAAACTCAGGTTACTATAACAACAACTATGTAGGAGCAAGAAGAGTAATCCAATAAACAAGCAATTGAAAGGAAGATAAAAATAGAAGCGCAAAGAAAACAAACAATAAAACGACCAGTTTTAATTGCAGCAGTTGGATATATAATAGGGATAATAATGGGGCTATACTTTAAATACAGTGTAGTCCTTTTGTATATACCAGCAATTGCAATTTACAAAATACTAAAAATAAGATGTGTCCCCAAATGGACAAAATGTCCAAAAAGAAACGTCCCCAATGGACATAGATATTTTAGATATGTAAAGTTAATTTTAAATTCAAAAGTTATTATGATAATTATAATTATTTCTAGCATTTCAAATGGAATTGTTCTATTCCAAAATCAACAATATGATAATTTATATAAGAACATCAAAAACTTGTCAGGAAAAGGCATTGTCGTAAGTAATAAAGTAGAAAAAGAATACAAGAATAAGTACAAGGTAAAGGTTACAAATATAAATGGAAATTCTAAATACAAAGCTACTTATTTATTTTTAAGAATAGATAAAAAAGATACAAAAGAACTAAAATATGGCGATGAAGTTACTTTTTCAGGTGATTTCATTGAGCCAACAACAAGGCGAAATTTTGGCGGTTTTAACTATAAAGAATACTTAAAAACTGTAAAGATATTTGGAAGTATAAATGTTGATAATTTTAAAGTAACACAGCATAATAAAACAAATATATTTTTTAGTTTTTCAAATAGTTGCTTTTTAAAATTTGAAAAAGCGATAGATAGTGTTCTAAAAAAAGAACAAGCTGAGATTTTGAAAGGGATATTATTAGGCGATAGTTCCAATATAGATGAAGAGATAAAGGAACAGTTTAGAATTAGCAGTATTTCACATGTATTAGCGATTTCAGGTATGCATGTATCTTATTTAGTTATAGGTATTAATTTATTTTTAAAAAGAAAAGCAGGGAAGAATAAAACCAAAGTTATTATAATTTTATTTTTAATTTTCTATATGTTTATAACAGGATTTTCGCCTTCTGTTGTAAGAGCATGTGTAATGGAAATTTTAGTTCTAATTGCAGGTTTAATTCATAGAAGAAATGATACAATTAATTCACTAAGTTTGTCATTAATTCTAATTCTTATTTATAATCCATTTTTAATTATGAATATTGGATTACAGTTTTCATATATCGGGACAATTGGGATTTTATTTTTTCATAATAATGTTCTTAAAATTTTAAAAGATATAAAGATAAAAAATAAAAAGTGGAAATATAGAATTAGTCCAAAAGTGATTAAAATTACAGATAGAATAAAAGAAATTTTGGCTGTTACTATATCTGCTCAAATAGCGATAATACCTATTATGATATATCATTTTAATGTATTTGGAATATATTTTTTTCTTACGAATTTAATTGTAAGTGTAATTATAGGTCCTATTATAATTTTAGGAATTATAACAATTTGTAGTTATATGATTATCCCACAAATTGCAGGGATTATAGCTGTTAGTTTATCATTTTTAATTCAAAGTCTAATTTTCATTTCAAACATAGGAGAATTACCATATTCTAAAATTTATATCAAAACTCCTTCAATATCTCAAATTATTATATATTATGTAGCAATTGTCGTTTTGAACTTCTGTTATGGAATATATAACTCAAAAATAATAAGTACTACTCGGAAGAAGGGCAAGAAATTTAATTGCATTATTTAAATATAAATTCAGACAAAAGAGAAATAGGTATATATCAATAGTTTTAATTTCAATAATGATTTTTTCAATATTTAAATTTATTCCAAAAGACTTAAAGATTCATTTTGTTGATGTTGGGCAAGGTGATTGCACATTTATAGAAACGCCATATGGCAAAACAATACTAATAGACGGTGGAGGCAGTAGTTCAAAGGATTTTGATGTTGGTAAAAGTACTTTGCTTCCTTATGTTTTAGACAGGGGATATACAAGTATTGATTATGTTTTCGTAAGCCATTTTGACCAAGACCACGTGCGGTTCTATCCTACATTTGCTACGAGAAATAAAAGTAAAAAATATAATAATTGGAAAGCAATTTGAAGATTCGGAAAATTATCAAAAATTTTTAAAACTAGTAAAAGAACGAAATGTAAAAGTGCATATAGTAGAAGCGGAGAAAAGGATTAATATAGAAAAAGATTTATATTTTGATGTGTTGTGGCCAAGCTCAAAACAAGTGATTAATGAAAATGGTATTAATAATAATTCTTTGGTTTGCAAAATGATGTATCAAAAGTTTTCTATGCTGTTTACTGGCGACATAGAAGAAGTTGCTGAAAAAGCTATTGTAGAAAAATATAGAAATAATAATATATTGAAATCCACTGTTTTAAAGGTTGCACATCATCGGTTCTAAATCTTCTACTACAGATGACTTTTTAGAAGCAGTAATGCCTAAAATAGCTGTAATTGGAGTAGGGGAGAATAATTTGTTTAAGCATCCAGCTGAAATAACGATAGAGAATTTAGAGAAGAGAAAGATTTCAATTTACAGAACAGACCAAAATGGAGAAATAACTATAAAAACAAATGGAAAAAAGATAAAAGAAATAAGTGCGACTAAAAATAGTTGCAAAATAGATAAAGGAGTGATATAATATGAGTAGAATAGAAAAATTAATAGAAAGACTAAAAGCAAAGCCAAAAGATTTAACATATGAAGAGACAGAGAAAATATTAAATAGTTTAGGTTTTTTTGAATATAATAAAGGAAGGACATCTGGATCAAGAGTAGAGTTTAAAAAGAACAATAAAAAAATACAGATACATAAACCACATCCAGGAAATATATTAAAGCCGTATCAGGTAAAAATAATACTAAATAAATTAAAAGAATTGGGGGAAATATAGATGAAAAATATTATGAAATATAAAGGATATTGGGCAGAAGTTAGATATAGTGATGAAGATGAATGTTTTTGTGGAGAAATAGAAGGTCTAAAAAATACATCAATATCTTTTGAAGGCACAACAGTAAAAGCGTTGAAAAAAGACTTTAAAGATGCAATTGATTATTACTTAGAAGGGTGCAAAATTAACAATGAAGAACCAGAAAAACAATGCAAAGGTTCGTTAAATGTCAGACTAGGAGTAGAACTTCACAACAAAGCCAAAATGAAATCAATAGAAAAAAACATATCAATAAACGAGCTAATAAAAAACGCGGTAATAATGTACTTAAAAACCAATTAATTGTATAAATTTAACAAAATCCGTAAATAATAAAAACAAAAGAAATTACGGAGGCGTTAAAAATGAATAAAACAATAATAACCCTAATAACAATAATAGTAATAATATCAGCAATAATAACAGGAATACTAATATACAAACCAAAAGAAAACAAACAAGAAGAAACAAACATAAAAGAAATAGCCCAAGAAGAAATATTAGACGAATGCACAGACGAATACGAGCAAGAACAAAACCAAATAATGACCACAAACTCAGGAGAAGAAAAAATCTCACCAAATGCAGCAATAACATTAAAAACATATTATCAACAATGTGGGCACACATCAAGCGAATACAAAACAGTACCAGAAGAATTAGTAAATAAAACAAGAAATGAATTAGAGAAAAAATATATGGACTGGGACATACAAAAATTTACAGACACAGATATAGTACTTGAAAAAGAAGAAACAGGTAGTTGTGGAGAACACTATATAGTAAGAGACAAAGAAGGTAAAGTTGTTATATATGAAATACAAGACGATGAAAGCGAAAAAGAGTATGAAGTAACTGATATTTCTACTGAATACTTAACTGAGACAGATAAAAACAATATTAAAAAAGGAATATATGTTAATGGAAAACAAGATTTAAATCAATTAATTGAAGACTTTGAATAAATAATAAAGACGCTATATAATCTGATATAGCGTCTTTTAAACAATCCTATTTCTTCTTTTCTCTCTTATCAACAGTAACTTCTTTCTTTAAATCTTGTTTATCAATAAATCCCTTTTGGTATAAATCTTTAACATACATTACAAGAGCAAAAACAGTAGTAACAAGAGCTAAGCAATATAAATAAAAATCAATTTGTTGCCAAGCACCAGTTAAATCAAACTGTTTCAATAGTAAAGAACAAACAATAGCTATATAAAATAGCACAGTTGCAAGTTTACCATACCATTTACTATAAACAACAACATCTTTTCCATAAAGGAAAGAAGCACCAACAATCATAATAAACTCTTTAAGTAAGACAATTATTAAAATCCAAATTGGAATAATATTAGTAATAGTCAAAGAGGTAAGAGTACATATTTGAGTTAATTTATCAGCTAATGGGTCCATTAATTTTCCAAAATTTGATACTAAGTTAAATTTTCTTGCAATAAAGCCGTCAGCAATATCAGTAATTCCAGAAAGGGTAAATATAACAAAAGCTAATATATAATTTCCAGTAAAGATGTGTAATACTATAAAAGGTATTAATAATAATCTTACTATTGTAAGTGCATTTGGTATATGTTTTAACATAATTTTCTCCTATTTTACTTCAAATTTTAATTTATCATTTTCTACTTCAACTTCTACATTTTGACCGTCTGTAAGTTCGCCTTTTAAAATCATTTCTGCCAATTCATCTTCAATATATCTTTGAATAGCTCTTCTTAAAGGTCTTGCACCAAACTTGATATCAGTTCCTTTTTCTAAAATGTAATCTTTAGCATTAGGAGATATATTCATTTTAATATCTTTATCTTTTAATACTTTGAAAGTATCATCTAACATTAAATTAACAATCTCTAAAAGTTGCTCACGAGTTAAAGCATCAAAGCTAATAATTTCATCTATTCTATTTAAAAATTCTGGTCTAAAAACTTCTTTTAAGCTATTCATAATTTTGTTTTTATCAACAGTTTGTTTACCAAAACCAATTGAGTTTGTATTTGTGTTAGAACCAGCATTAGATGTCATTATTATAATTGTGTTAGAAAAGCTTACTGTATTTCCTTGGCTATCTGTCAACTTTCCGTCATCTAATACTTGTAATAAAATATTGAATACATCAGGGTGTGCCTTTTCAATTTCATCTAGTAATATTATTGAATATGGTTTTCTTTTAACTTTGTCAGTTAATTGACCAGCTTCGTCATATCCAACATATCCTGGAGGTGCACCTATCAATTTAGATGTAGAGTGACTTTCCATATATTCTGACATATCTATTCTTATAATTGAATCTTCATTTCCAAACATTTCATAAGCTAAACTTTTTGCAAGCTCTGTTTTACCAACACCAGTAGGTCCAACAAATATAAATGAAGGTGGTCTTTTTGTGCTTTTTAATCCAGCACGATTTCTTCTTATTGCCCTTGCAACACTATTAACAGCTTCGTTTTGACCAACAATTCTTTTATGTAGGTTTGTTTCTAAATTTAATAATTTTTGTGTTTCTGCTTCTGTTATTTTTTTAACTGGAATTTTAGTCCAACTTTCAATAACATTTGCTATATCTTGAATTGTTAATTGTCTTGGTTTCATTTTGCTATTTAATTTGTCTATTTCTTCTATTAGTTGACATTCACGTGTTTTTAGATTTGCAGCTTTTTGGTAATCTTCGGTAGAATCTGCTGCAACAACTTCTTCTTTTTCATTTTGAACTTGAACTAGTTCTTGTTTTAGCATTTCTAATTTGAATAATTCTTTATTTTCTAAGTTAATTCTAGAGCAAGCTTCATCTAAAATATCAATTGCTTTGTCTGGTAAAAATCTATCGTGAATGTATTTTTCAGACATTATAACTGCTTGACGAATAACATCAGAAGATATTTTTACTTTGTGATATTCTTCGTAATATTTTTTAATTCCGTCCAAAATACCAATAGAATCTTCAACATTTGGTTCTTCAACTAAAACTTGTTGAAATCTTCTTTCTAAAGCAGAATCTTTTTCAATATATTTTCTATATTCTTTTAAAGTTGTAGTACCAATTAATTGAATTTCTCCATTAGATAGGGCAGGTTTTAATATATTTGCAGCATTCATAGAGTGTTCGCCATCTCCTGCACCAATGATGTTGTGAATTTCGTCAATAACTAAAATAATATTTCCAAATTCTTTACATTCATCAATTATACCTTTCATTCTTGACTCGAATTGACCTCTAAACTGAGTTCCAGCTATAACAGCTGTCATATCTAATAAATAAACTTCTTTATTTAAAAGTTTTGCAGGCACGTTTTGGTTTGCAATTCTAATCGCTAAACCTTGTGCAATTGCAGTTTTACCAACACCTGGTTCACCAATTAGGCAAGGGTTGTTTTTAGAACGTCTATTTAAAATTTGTACTATTCTTTGAATTTCTTTTTCTCTACCAATTATCATATCTAATTGGTTATTTTTTGCTTTTTCCGTTAAATTTGTTCCAAAAGTATCTAAGAATTTTTTCTTTTTATTTGTTTTTTTGTTTTTCTTTTTTTCAACTTTTACTTTTTTTCTACTGTTAGAAGCTTCTTCTTGTTCGGCATTAGATTTTGGTCCAAACATATTTGAGAAGAAAGAGCCAATTGGAATTGCTGCTCCTGTTATTTTTGGGTCACCGTTTTCATCTGTGATTTCTGGATTTTCAAATGTGATTGCTCCTTCGATATTTTCTATGTCTTCTAAGTTGATGTTTTCTGCTAAATCTTTGAACATTGTTTCTAGTTGTTTGGTCATATTGCCTATATCAGGTATTTCTTTTGCCATTATGTCGTGTTGGTCTGATATTACTTCTACTGGATTTATGCCTTTTTTTTGTGCACAGTCGGCACAGTATCCTTCCATGGATTCTTTTCCATTTTCTATTTTTTTATAAAAAAGTATTGCTGGTTTTTTATTACATTCTGAACATAACATACTTTAAATTCCTCATTTCTAATTAAAATATTAACTCATAGTATAATATCGCAAAATTGCGAAATAGTCAATATTTTGAGCCAATATTCATACAATTTCTGTTACTGATTAATGATTTCGAGACAGTGCGGGGAACAATGGGCAAAATTTAGCTTTTATTTTGTTCATTCCATTTGATAAGAATTTGTATGTTTATAAAAAAAGGAGCTTTCACTCAGGCTCAAGTAATTATTTTATTTTTTGAATAAATTATGAATGTGCCCTGAAATAAGTTTAGAAATTCTTTAATTAGTTTATGGAAAGAGTTCGTGCTTGACACGGAAGGGAGCCATAAACTAATTTTAGAATTTCTTTGCTTATGTAAGAAACCGAAGAATTTATGAAAAAAATAAAATAATTACTTGCCCGCGAACATTACTTTTTTTATAAACTTACATATTCTATATCTCATTCCAATCAAATCATAAAAGCTAAATTTTGCCCATTGTTCCCCACACTGTCTCGAAATCATTAACCCAGTAACACAAAAATATTGATAAAATAAGTAAAAAATGTTATAATATAGAAAATTGAAAAAAGAGGATTAATTATGAATGTAAAATTACCAAATCAATTCAAAATAAGTAAAAAAAGTTTAACAATATACATAACAATAATATCAGTATGCGTAATAGCTGTAATAATAGCATTTTACGTACAATTTTATGCAAGAATTGAAATCGCATCATTAATAGGGATAACAACAAAAGAAAGAAAATTCGGAAATAAAACAGAAGAACAAATAGAAGAAATAAAAGCAGGATTTACCGAAATCTTCAACAACAATTTAGAAAGCGAAGAAGTAGACTATACAAACAAAAAGCAAGACGCAAGTAAAGAATTAGTATATACAAAATACAATGAAAAAGAAACCAAACCAAGCAATTATGATATAAATGTACAAATTCCATACATAAACATCAGAAGTGACATAGTAAATAAATATAATCAAGAAATAGAAGATATATTTGCAGAAACAGCAAGAAAAGTATTAGATACAGAAAACAGAAATATTATATATACAGTAGAATATGTATCAAATGTCCATGACGGAATTTTATCACTTGCAATAAAATCAAATATAAAAGAAGGTACAAATGCACAAAGAGTAATAATTCGAACATATAACTATGACTTGAGAAATAACAAAGAAATTAGTTTAGACGAAACACTTAGAATTAAACAACTAGAAAGAAATGAAGTTAAAGACAAAATCAGAAAAGAAGTAGAACTAGAACATCAAAAAGCACAAGATTTAAAAGATTTAGGATATTCTATATATAATAGAAATCCAGGGAGCAACATATATAACATAGAGAATTCAAAAGAATATTACGTAACAAATGATACTTTATATGTAATCTATGCTTATGGAAATGAGAACTTAACAAGTGAAATGGATTTAATAATATTTTAATAAAAGTAAAAGAGAAGCCTATTCAAAGCTTCTCTTTTGAAAATAAAAGGGGATGTTCTTTATTTCAAGTCATCTTCACTTGACTGATTACATTTTAACAATCTATTTTGTCCATTGTGTGAACTAAAAGTGAAATTATGGTTGTTCACCTAAAGTTATTGTTAGCTCTTTTTCAGAACCATCACGATTAACTTTAATCTTTAACTCTTCACCAATTTTGTGATTATTTTTAATTTCATTTAATTCATCCATTGTTGTAATTTTCTTACCTTCAGCTTCAATAATAACATCGCCAGGTTTTATACCAGCCTTCTCAGCAGCTGAAAAATCTTCAACAGTTTTTACATAAACACCTAGAACTAGATTGTAAGCTTTAGCTGTTTGTTCATTTAAATCTAAACCAGAAATTCCAATATAAGGTCTTTTTACCTTGCTATATTGAATTAATTGAGACGTAATATCTGTTGTTGAGTTAATAGGAATAGCAAATCCCATACCTTCAATTCCTGTTCCAGATAATTTTAAAGTATTTATACCAATAACTTTTCCTTGACTATTAACTAATGCACCACCACTGTTCCCAGAATTTATAGCAGCATCTGTTTGAATTAACTTGAAAGTCTTGCCATCAGAATCTGTAACTTCTCTATTAACAGCACTTACAACACCACATGTTATACTGCTTTGCATACCTAATGGATTTCCAACAGCCATAGCAAATTCTCCAACTTTTATACTATCAGAATCTGCAAATTCAGCTTTTGAAAGACCAGTTTTTTCAATTTTTATAACAGCTAAATCAGTTTGTTCATCTTTTCCAATAATTTTAGCTTCATATTCAGTTTCGTCATTAAATAGGGTAACAGTTACCTTAGTTGCGTCTGAAACTTCGTAATAAGATTCAGAAGATGATGTGGCAACTATGTGGTTATTTGTCAAAATATATCCGTCATCACTTATAATTATTCCAGAACCTGTTGCGGTTGCTGTTGAACTTTGTGTTTGTCTACCAAACATAGAAATTAGTGAATTTACATTGTATTCAACTTTTATACCTACGATTGATGGCAATACTTTATTTGCTGCGTAAATAGATGTGTCTGAATAATTTGATAATGATGTTTGTGTTACATATCCATTATTTGTTGAATTTTGTGTGTTTGAAGAACTGCTTGTAGAATTTGTATTTAATAATTTTTCTTTGATTGTTGGTACACCAAAACATACTCCAAGTACCAAAGAACAGCCAAGTACACCGCTTACAAATGGTAGGAAAAATCCTTTTCCAAATCCTGCTTTGCTTTTTTGGTGATTGTTCATTTCATATGCTGTTTTGTATGTTATTGGGTTTTGAACTGTTTTGAATGTGTTTGTTTTTTCTTGATTTTTATTTTCGTTTTCTTCCATGTTTTGACCTCCTAATATTTCAGATATTATTATAATATCCTAATGTAGTATTATAATACAACATATTTGTGAAAATTTTGTGAAAAAATTATAAAAACTTTTACAAAAATTCTATTGAAAAAAAATGACTAAAAATGTATAATAAACAAAAAGAAAAAGGATGGGAAAAATGAAGAAAAACAAAGGTGTAACACTAATAAGTCTAATGGTAGTAGTAATAATATTAATAATAATAGCAGGAATAACAGTATATACAGGAAAAGATGTATTAAAAAAAGCACAGTTAGAAGAACTAAGAACAAATATGTTAATGGTACAAGCAAAAGCAAAAGGATGTGTAGAATCAGCAAACTTCAAAATGGGAATAAACCCAACAGAAGAAAAAAAAGCAGAAGTAAGACAAGAGGTATATGAAGGAGAAGCAAAACTACAAAAAGCAGAAGGAACATCAGTACCAACAGGAATAACAATAACAAATGATATGTACAAAGTAACAGAGGAAACACTAAAAGAATGGGGACTTGAAAAATTAGAAACAAACTCAAAAAATACATATCTAATAAAATTTGACGACACAAATGCAACAGTAGAAATATATAATACAAAAGGAATAAATGGAAAATATTCACTAACAGAAATAGATGCAATGGAATAAAGAAGGAATAAAAATGAAAGAAAAAGAACTAGAAAGACTAACAAAACTAAAAGAAATAGAAAAGGACTTATACAACAAAGGATTTAAAAATATATGTGGAATAGATGAAGCAGGAAGAGGACCTCTAGCAGGGCCAGTAGTAATAGCAGGAGTAATAATGCCACAAGATTCAATGATAGAAGGAGTAAATGACTCCAAAAAGGTATCAGAAAAGAAAAGAGAAAAACTATATGACGAAATAATAGAAGAAGCAATAAGCTATTCAGTAGCAATAATAGGTCAAGACGTAATAGACGACATCAACATATTAAATGCAACAAAAGCAGGAGTAACACAAGTAGTTGACGGATTAGATGTAAAGCCAGACTTAATAGTAGTAGATGCATTAACAGGAATAAATACAAGAGGAATTCCATATGAACCAATAATAAAAGGTGACGCAAAATGTTACAACATTGCAGCAGCATCAATTTTAGCAAAAGTAACAAGAGATAGAATAATGAGACAATGGGACGAAATATATCCACAATATGGATTTGTTGCACATAAAGGTTATGGAACAGCAAAGCACATTGAAGCAATCAAAGAATGTGGATTATGCCCAATACATAGAAGAAGTTTTACAAAGAAATTTGTATAAAATAAATTTTGTTATTTGAATTATAAACCTGAAAAACCGGAAAGGGGAAATCTAGCCTATGACAATATTAGATATAATTGAGAAAAAAAGAGACAAACAAGAATTAAGCAAGCAAGAAATTGAATATTTTATAAAAGGATATACAGAAGGAACAATAGCAGACTATCAGGCAGCAGCACTAGTAATGGCAATATTTATAAACGGAATGACAAAAGAAGAAACAACAAACTTAACCCTAGCAATGGCAAACTCAGGAGAAATATTAGATGTTTTGGGTGTTTTTGGGGACAGACCTAAAAAGCATCCAAAAATAATTGTAGATAAACACTCAACAGGTGGAGTGGGTGACAAAGTATCATTAATATTGTTACCACTAGTTGCATCTTGTGGAGTGCCAGTTGCGAAGATGTCTGGACGTGGACTAGGCTTTACAGGCGGTACAGTTGACAAATTAGAATCAATCCCAGGATATAAAACAGGAATAGATATCAACAGTTTTATACAAAATGTGGAAAACATAGGAATAAGTATTATTTCACAGACCCTAAACTTAGCACCAGCAGATAAAAAAATATATGCGTTAAGAGATAGTATATCTTGTGTGGAAAGTATACCATTAATTGCATCAAGCATAATGAGTAAAAAAATAGCAAGTGGAGCAAATAAAATAGTATTAGATGTAACAGTTGGAAGCGGAGCATTTATGAAAGACATCGAACAGGCAAGCAAACTTGCAAAAGCAATGATAGAAATAGGAGAATTAGCAAACCGTGAAACAGTATGTGTTTTAACAAATATGGATGAACCACTAGGATATGCAGTAGGAAACACATTAGAAGTAAAAGAAGCAGTAGAGGCATTAAAAGGAAATATGCCAGAAGATGTAAAACAAGTTGTGCTAGAGCTAGGAGCGCATATGATAAAACTAGCAAAAGTAACAGACAACATCGAAAATGCAAAAGAAATATTAATTCAAAAAATAGAAAATGGAGAAGCATTCAACAAATTTGTAGAACTAGTACAAAATCAAGGTGGAGACACATCATATATAACAAACTTAGAAAAATTTGAAAAAGCAAAATATATAGAACCTGTATATAGCGAAAAATCAGGATATATACAAAAAATAAATGCAGAAACAATAGGCAAACTAGCATGTAGTTTGGGAGCAGGAAGAATTAGAAAAGAAGACAAAATAGATATGTCAGTTGGAATAATACTAAATAAAAAAGTAGGAAATTATGTAGAAAAAGGTGACTGCTTAGGATATATCCATACAAATAATGATAACACATTAGAAGAAGCAAAACAAACTCTATTAAAGACAATCAAAATAGAAGAACAAGAAAAAGAACCAATTAAGACAATATTAAAAATAATTTCTTAGAAAGTTATGGAAAACAGGACAAAATAATTGAAAAAATTTTTAAATATGCTATAATATTTACAGTGATATTTATAGATGTGTCCCAAAATGGACAAAATGTCCAAAAGGAAACGTCCCCAATGGGACAATGGGCATAGAAAGGAAGAAGAATAATGAAGAAAAAAGTAGAGAAAAAACAAAAATATGATAAAGGACAAATATTTGTAAAAGTAATGGCAGGATTTTTAGCACTATTAATGTTAGTAGGAACAATATCAACACTTATATTCGCACTAATCTAAAGAAAAATAAGGAGAAATAAATGATAACAAATTTTGGAATGAATTGGGAGAGTTTTTTTAATGATAATATAGGAGGATATATTAAATCATTACAATCTAACCCATTTGAATTAGTAACTCTAATAATAGATATATCAATAGTCGTATTTTTAGTATATTGCTTTTTTAGAATTGTAAAAGGTTCAAGAGCATGGCAGTTAATTAAAGGGATAGCTTTATTAATAGTTGCAACATGGGTAAGTGGACTATTTAACTTAAAGATACTAAACTGGATTTTAACTGGAATAATGAATTGGGGAGTAATTGCAATTATTGTAATCTTCCAACCGGAATTAAGACGTGCATTAGAGCAATTAGGAACAAATAGAATAACACAATTTTTTGGAATTGATAAAGATTTATCAACAAGAACAAAAGAAGATATATATAAAGTAGTTATTGCAGCAACTGAGCTTTCAAAGACAAAAACAGGTGCATTAATTGTATTAGAAAGAGATATAAAAATACAAGACATAGTAAACACAGGAATACCTATGAATGCTGAAGTTTCGCCACAATTACTAGTAAACATATTTGAACCTAAAACACCTTTGCATGACGGAGCAGTAGTAATATCTGGAAACAAAATTGCAGCAGCAGCATGTGTATTACCTTTGGCAGATGATAACGATATTTCCAAAGAGTTAGGAACAAGACATAGAGCGGCAATAGGAATTTCAAAAGAATCTGATAGCTTAGTAGTTGTAGTATCAGAGGAGACTGGAAAAATATCAGTAGCAAAAGATGGCACACTAATTGCAGATGTTAGAGAAGATGTGCTGAAAAAAATATTAATAAGCAATATTGTGACTAAGAGATTTGCATCAGAGAAAAAAGAAAGAAAAAATAGATTAAAAGAACTTAAAGACAAAATAAGTAAAGCTAAAGAAAATCAAAAAGAAGAAAGTAAATAAAAACGAAGAGTTGCTCAAAAGCAACTTTTTTAAATAGCGATGTTTTTGGGGACGAAGCAAAAAAACATCAATTTGAGATAAATGGAGATTAATATGAGAAATATAAAATTAACAATAGAATATGACGGAAAAGATTTTAATGGTTGGCAAAAGCAACCAGACAAGCTAAATATACAAGGAACAATAGAGAAAGCAATAGAACAAATTACAGGAGAAGTAGTAGACTTAAACGCATCAGGAAGAACAGACAGGGGAGTACATGCTTTGGGACAAGTTGCGAATTTTAAAACAAATTCAAATTTACCCATTGAAAAATTTCCAATAGCACTAAATAGCAATTTAAAGAAATCGATTAGAATAAAGCAAGCAGAAGAAGTTGAAGAGAATTTTCATAGTAGACTTAGTTGCAAAAGAAAAACATATAGGTATGTTATAAATAATTCTCAATATGGTACAGCAATTTATAGAAATTTAGAAACCCATATACCAATGAAACTTGATATAGAAAAAATGCAAGAAGCAGTAAAATATTTTGTTGGAGAGCACGACTTTAAAGCCTTTAAAGCAAGTGGCACAAGTAGCAAGAGCAGTGTAAGGACAATTTATGATGCTAAAGTAATCAAAATGCCTGATGATAAAATATGGATAGAGTTAACAGGAAGCGGATTTTTATATAATATGGTTAGAATAATATCTGGAACATTAGTTGAAGTGGGTATGGGAAAAATAGAGCCAAAAGAAATTGAAGACATAATAAAATCACAAAAAAGAGAAAATGCAGGAAAAACATTACCACCACAAGGTTTGTATTTAGTAAATGTAGAATATTGTTAACACAAAATACAACAAAAAAGCATAAAATATAGTAAAAAACAAAGGAGAGAAAGCGTATGAACATATTACTTATATTTTTTGCTTTACCAATAGCAACAATAATAATATCAATAGCATTACAAAAAATTCTAAAATGTCCACCATTAGTCGCAGCAGTTATATTTGCAATATTTTTAATTGTTACGTTTGTAATAAATAACATAAATTTCTTAGTTGCAGCACTTATTTATGCAATATTAGCATTTATCACAGCAGCAATTGTATGTCTTATTTGTAGGTTGATAGAGCGTTTCTGTGATAATGATAATGACAGTGATAGCTGTGGCTGTGGTTGCGGAAGAAGCGGTTGTGGTTGTAGAAGAAATAGAAGATGTAACTGCCAAAGAGATAGAGATAATTCAAATGATTTGCTTAGAATAAGTAGCAATTGTGGAAATTCTAATAATGGTGATTTGATTACAATATCAAGTAGTGGTTGCAATGGAGTGAATAACGATTTGTTAACTATTAGTTCTAGTTGTCAAAATAGAAACAATAACAATTGTGGTTGTGATAATGACAATGATAATTCAAATTGTGGCTGTGGTTGCAATAATAGGAATGGTGTAATGGCTAGAATAAATGTTATTCCAAATACTAATGGCAATGGCTGTGGTCAAATTTCAGGCTGTTATAGAAGAAGATAAATAAAATTTAATAGAGTTTGAGCCATTAAATTACAATGGCTCTTTACTTTTTTGGAAAAATATGTTATCATATTTAAATGAGAAAAGGAGAGAAAAATGTTAGAAGTAATAGAAGAAGCAATAATTGATAGTATAAAAATACTACCATTTTTATTTATAACATATCTAATAATGGAATACATAGAACACAAAACAAGTGAAAAATCAAAAGATATGATAAAAAAATCCGGAAAAATCGGACCACTAATTGGAAGTTTACTTGGAATATTTCCGCAATGTGGATTTTCAGTTTCAGCAACAAACCTATATGCAGCAAGAGTAATAACACTAGGAACATTGATAGCAGTATATTTATCAACATCAGATGAAATGCTACCAATTTTTATATCAGAGGCAGTGCCAATAACTACAATATTAAAAATATTAGGAATTAAGCTAATTATTGGTATGATAGCAGGTTTTATAATTGATTTTGTATTAAGAATAAAAAATAAGGACAAGCAAGAGGAAAACAAAATAGTAGACCTATGCGAAAAAGAACATTGTCACTGTGACCACGGAATTATAAAATCATCATTAAAACACACTTTAAATATATTTATTTTTATATTACTTGTCACATTAATTATAAATATGGCAATGTATTTTATAGGTGAAGAAACAATTGCAGGAATTTTAAGTGGAATACCAATATTAGGGCCAGTAATTGCAGGAATAATAGGTTTAATCCCAAATTGTGCAGCATCTGTTATATTAACACAGTTGTATTTGGAAAATGTAATAAATGCAGCTACTATGATTTCAGGTTTGTTAGTTGGTGCAGGTGTTGGTTTGCTTGTTTTATTTAGGACTAATAAAGGGCTAAAGGAAAATTTGAAGATTACAGGCTTGTTATATGGAATAGGGGTTATTTCAGGAATTGTAATTGAATTAGTTGGAATTGTATTTTAATTAATAATACCGAAAAAGATTAGGTGTCTAACATCTAGTCTTTTTTATTATGTTTTTTAGACAACAAGTTGTAGCATTTTTAGCAAGTTTTTTATTTTACTATATTGACGTTTTGCGACATCTACTATAAAATATAAATGTGAATAAAGAGACAAAAAATGTAAATACTATAAAAGATAACAAAGAGATACTTGTTGACGTAATTCACGTATAAAGTATAAGATATAAATGCAAAACAAAAGAAGGGAGTTTTAAAAAATGAAAAAACAAACAAATGAAAAAGGAATTACCTTAATAGCGTTAGTTATAACAATAATTGTTTTACTAATACTAGCACGGAGTAACAATAAGCACATTAACAGGAGATAATGGAATACTAGGAAAAGCAGTACAGGCAAAAGAAAAGACTTTACTTGCAAGTGAAGTGGAACAATTACAATTATTAGTATTAGAAGATAAGAAAATAGGGAAAGAACTAAAACAAGTATATTTCAATTCAGTAGAAGATACAACAAGTATATATGATACAGAAACAGGAGAAACATATGCAGACAATTGGTATTATATAACACCAGAAAATGCAGAAGGAATAACATTAAAAAACTCATACATTGTAAATTATAAAACTGGTGACGTTGTAAACTATGAAGAAGGAAAACACAGAATAGTGGATAATAATTTGCTATGTATAAAAGAAGGGCTGGTTTATACGGTAGATGCTAAAAATAGGGCAACAGGCGATAGCTGGGGAGAAGCAATATTACATAACTTTAATGAAGATGATGAAAATAGTGGCTGGACAGAAAATTCGTTGAGTTTTGATGGTATTGATGATGGAATTGAAGTTCCTGATAATTCTGATTATAGTAATGGAATTACATTAGAAATGTATTTAAAATTAAGGGGACAAACAGAAAATCAAACTGGACAATTATTGATGATGAAAAGGACAAATATAGATAATGGTTTTGTTATATTAATTGGAAATGAAAATAGGCAATATCAAGAAATTGCAATTGATATTGGCGGAGCTGATAGAAGGTTCAAGCCACAGAGCTTTATAGAAAATAATATACCAATATATATATCATATACATTTAATCCAAATACTGAAACTAATAAAGGAGTTTTATATATAAATGGAGAAAAAGTAGAAACAACAAATTTGGGAGATGTGCAAAACATTACGGAAGCTGCAAATACTAGCATCCAAATAGGTTCTGATATATATAAGACACATTTAGGTGAAAGTCAAGATAATAGATATCCATTTAATGGAGAAATATATGCAGCGAGGGTGTATAATAGGCCACTTACAGAGCAAGAAGTAAAATATAATTATAATAATACAGTGAATAATTAGATTTTAATAACAAAAATAGATGAAAGAGAACTACAAAAACTAAAAATGGCATAATAGATAATTTATAAATAAAACCGCAATTTTTAAATCGTATATTTGAAAATTGTGGTTTTATTATGTTTTTAGACAACAAGTTGTAGCATTTTTAGCAAGTTTTTTATTTTACTATATTGACGTTTTGCGACATCTACTATAAAATATAAATGTGAATAAAGAGACAAAAAATGTAAATACTATAAAAGATAACAAAGAGATACTTGTTGACGTAATTCACGTATAAAGTATAAGATATAAATGCAAAACAAAAGAAGGGAGTTTTAAAAAAATGAAAAAACAAACAAATGAAAAAGGAATTACACTAATAGCGCTAGTAATAACAATTATAGTATTATTAATATTAGCACGGAGTGACAATAGCAACATTAACAGGAGAAAATGGAATATTAGGAAAAGCAGTGACTGCTAAAAAAATGACGGAAATTTCAAGTGAAAGAGAGGCGATTGAATTAGCTGTCATATTAGCAGAAATACAAAACAAATCAGATGAACCAAATAAATATTATTTAGGAACAACATTATACGATAAAAATTTAGAAAACAGCAATAAATGGAATATAATATCAATAAATGAAAAAAAGCAAATATACGGAACTGGCTGGAATTATATAAAAAAAGGAGATAACATACCAGACTATGGAAGTGCAAAAAATGAATGGTTGGTTAATTACGAAACAGGAGAAATAATACGGATTAGAAAAAGACAATTATATAGAACTTTCATACAATAGTGGATTAGCGGTAACAGAAGGATTAGTGTTTAATGTTGACTCAACAAATATGTCAAACAATGATTTAACAACTTGGGGAAATGATGTAGAATTACATGGGTTTGAAGGTCAAACTGATAAAGGATTATTTTTTGATGGTGTAGATGATTATATAAGTTTTAAGTCGACAGAAGATTATAGCAAAGGATTTACATGGTCTTTCTATGGAAGAGTGTATTCAGGAGATAGATTTTTTGCTAAGCAGCTAAGTGACTCGACAAATTATTCGTGTAGATTTGGATTAATAAAAAATCAAATAATTTTTAATACATCTAAAAAATTAGCAAATTCAACATGGTCTTATTCTCAGGATATTGGTAATAATGGTAATTTAGTATGTAAATGTAATTATAATTTAGGAGATATAACTTATATAGATATAACTTTTGATCCACAGAAAAATCAGTTTTCTGCATATCAAGATGGCAAATTATTAGATACAACCACAACAGAACACGATTATTGGCATGGTGTGGATGGTGGAAAACAGATATTGGAAGATAACAGAATAGATTGTTATTTAGGAAGATTTTTTGGTGGAGTAGGAGAGTGGACTTATGTAAAGTTGGATATATATAGTATGCGATTATATAATAGGGAATTGAACGAAAGTGAGATTAAAAGTAATTATGAAAAGACGGTTACATTTCATAATCTTGAAAACGAATTGTAAAATAAAAAAGCGATATTAAACAATGTAATACCTGTACTAAAAATGGCATAATAATTAGGAGTAGATTAATAAATATCTACTCCATGTTTTCCTGAAAAAATAACTATTGATTTTCAACTGATCTGTTTGCTATCTCAATTGCTTTTTTTACAATATTACCACAATCCTTAGCGGAAACATTTGCCCAGCTACCACCATCTTGTTTTACTGTGTCATAAACACCCAATTCTTTTGCTATTTCTTCTCTTAAATTTTCAGATATTAATTTACTATTTCGAGACATAATATCCTCCTTGCTTTTACTAAATTAAAGCGATTTTTAATAAAACTTTAATTAAAGTTTTATAATATTATTATTCTCAAAATTTCTAATTTTATTTCGACATTTTTTTACAATTAAAATAAGAGACAAGAAAAAACTAGGTATCATAAATACCTAGTCTCTATATAATTTTTTAATTAAGTTTTGGTTTTTTCTTCAAATTAACAACAACAGCATCATCATTATCAAATAAATATTTAGAATCTGTATTATCAATTTGAACAGGATCAACTTCATTCCTATCATCAGTAAAATCTACATGTCTAAAATCAAACTTATTTGAAGAACTCTTATTATCATCAGAATTACTTGAATTAAATCCATTCAAATATCTTTCAAAATTATAAGTTTTTGATTTGTGTGGTTCTTTATATTTAGACTCTAGATAGCATAATCTACCAAGACCTACCATTGGTTTTCCACTAGAACCATTTATTTTATAAGCACAATCTTTTGTTCCAAGATTTTGAAGTTTTCCAGGTTTAAAGTGATCAATAAATTCCCATTTTACACCACCATAGGTTTTACTATATTCCAATTTTCCCATATCCATAGAATTTGAATATGTCCATTCTCTCTTTTTGCCAAATTCTCCTGACCACCATTGTAATTCATCGAATGCACCATTTCCTGTAAATATTTTACTAGCGCAGTTTGCCAAAATAGTATTTTTATAGTTGGCATTTAAAGTAGGTGTTTCTAATTGTTGTAAGTTTTGAGTTGATATAACAGTACCAACTTTATATTTTCTATACATTGTAAATATAGCTTCAGTTTCTTTACAAATGAAATCAGCAAATTCGTCAATATATAAGAAGTGTGGAACTCTTGAATTTTCAATTCCAGGTCTACGTAGAACTGCATTTTGCATAGCTATCAAGAAGAATAATCCAAAAGCTTTATGTCCTGCAGCACCTAAATCACCACGTCTTGTGCAAACGAAGTTGACTTCGGAATTAGCTAACATTTTATCAAAATCCAAGTTATTAGTTCTATTACACAAAATACCTTTAATTCCAGGAATTCTTAGTAAGTTGTCTAATTGGCTAACAACAGAAGATAGATATTTTTCAATATTAGATTTTCCAGGTGCATTTTGATAGAAGTTCTTTTTGAAGTATGCCAATAATACACTATATTTTTCTCTTAATTCATCATTAAATTCTAATATTTTACACATTTTTTCAACTAGTTCAAAATTTGTAAACATTTTAAGCATATCTTCCATATTAGGAAGTTTACCTTCATTCATTCTAGGGTACATTTCTTTAAGTAGAATAGCAACATTTTCAAGTGCTTGCATAACTATATCTTCTTTGTAAGCTTCGTCAACATCAGAATGTGTAGTATTATACATAGCTTTTATAACAGAAGAAATTGTTATTGCTATTTTAAATGTATCTTCATAAACAAATGGGTTTAAACCAATTGAATTGGGATTAGCTGGGTCTATTATATTGTAAGCAATATCAAAGTTTTTACAAACATCTGTCATATGGCTAATTACTTCATAATCAGGAGCCATAAGTGTTAGACCTAAGTTTTTATAAGTTATTTCTGAACCTGCACTATGTAATATCATTTTTTTCATATAAGCTTTATAAACTGTTTCTCTACCTTCAACAGGTTGTAACATATTTAAGTTAAAGTTTTTATTCAAGTATTCGTTGTTATATGGGGCATTTAAAACTGCTATATGTGTTTTTAAAGCTGTAAATCCCATTTCTTTTGCTGCTTCCTTAAAGAAGTGTTTTCTTTCAAAATCTCTTGCAATTAATGGTTCATACACTAATGAAGTTTTTCCAGAACCAGAACCACCACAAACAAATAGTGATTGGTATCTTGAAGCTTCTGGCATTGTTATTGTTTTGCTAGTTTCATAGTCATAGCAAATATAAACTTCACAAGAATATGGTCCACTACTCTCACTTGGTGGTGCTAAGCTAATTCCAGCATAATCCCAAATAGAACGTACATGGTCTTTATTATCATTAACTTTAAAGAATAACCATTTAAACATTGGGAATATTGTTGCAAGTGGTAAGTATAGAGAAATACTAACCATAGCAGGTGTTACTAATTCAGAAAAATCAGTAATCAATTCAATATAATTTGGAACTGACAAAATCAGCAACCAAGCTCCCATATTAAGCCATTGTGTAAACATTGAGATTGCAATTATATATAAACCTATTACATATATATAAAATAGTGTAACCTTTTTTGCCTTTGATGTTGAGAATTTTGAAGGACCTGAAAATACAAATGCAAAAATAGGACAAGCTAAGGCAAATGTATATGCAATTGGTCCCCAATATGAATGAGAAACACCAGTAAATATCATAAATAACATTTCTACTAATCTATCTACTGCTAAATATACAGATACCAAAGTCAATACATATGTTACAAAAGTATTTCTATCTGTGTTCAATTTTTTCAAAAATTTATCAATATATTTCATTTAAAAAATCCTTTCGCTAAATAAAATCATACACATATATTATCCTATAAAATCGCCAAAAAAACAAGTAGTTTGGCGAAAATAATTGAATAAAATTATGCTTTTTTGAATATAATAAAAAGAAAAAAATGTATAAAGGGGAAATTTTATGCAAGACGGATATATAAGAGAACAAAAAGTGCCAGAAGTGACTGAAACACGGAAGAGAAATAGAATTAATAAAAACAATAATAAAAACTAGAGAAGAATTAAAAGCAAACAACAGAAATTTTGAATATGCAAAAGACGGATTAGTAGATTACTACTCATATCAAATTAAAGCAACACAAGCCAAATTGGACTATCTAATAAAATTAGCAAAAACAAAAGGAATTGAAGTAGATATGATAAATAACCAAAAATTCTCATTTGCAGAAAGTGAGGAAGAAGCTGGATAGTAATATTTGTCCGAAAATTAACATAGAAATGGTAATAAGAAATTATTATCATTTTTTTGTTTGGAGTTGATTAAATGGATTATAATATGATTACATATCTTGCTTGTATTTGCTTTATTTTTATATTTGGTAGAATTTTTATAGTTCCTATAAAGAAGATATTAAAATTGGTTTTGAATTCAATAATTGGTGGAGTGACTATTTATATAATAAACTTAGTTGGTGGAGCATTTGGATTTCATATAGGACTAAACTTTTTTACAAGCATAATCATTCGGACTATTAGGCTTGCCAGGAGCAGTATGCTTAATAATAGTAAAAATTTTAATTTGCTAATTATTGCCAACGGGGACGGACCTTTTTGGCAAAAAATTGCCAAAAAGGTCCGTCCCCGTTGGCAATTTTTATATTATTCTACTGTTACTGATTTTGCTAAGTTCCTTGGTTTATCTACGTCTAAGCCTTTTTCTTTTGAGGTGAAATAAGCCAACAACTGTAATGGTATTATAGATAAAATTGGAGATATGAATGTAGAGGTTTCTGGAATACGTATCACCATATCAAACATATCTGTGTCAATTTCTTGGTTTGTAATAACCAATGTTTTTGCTCCCCTTGAGATTACTTCTTGTATATTACTTACTGTTTTCTTTACAAGTTTTGGGTCAGTCATTATGCTTATAACTGTAACGTCATTTTCGATTAAAGCAATTGGGCCGTGTTTTAGTTCACCAGCAGGGTAGCTGTCTGAGTGAATGTAAGAGATTTCTTTTAGTTTTAAAGAGGCTTCTTTGGCTACTGTTTCGTCAATTCCTCTTCCTAAAAAGAAGATGTCTTTTTCTTTATATATTCTCTTTGCAAATGTTTTTATTTCAGTTGATGTTTCTAATGTTTTTTCTATTTTTTTAGGTAATACAAGTAATTCTTCTTTTAGTGAGTTTAGTAAAGTTGTTTTTTCAGCTGATAGTTCTAGTGTTTCAGCAAAGTATATTGCAAGCATTGCAACTAATACTACTTGCGATGTGTAAGCTTTTGTTGATGCTACTGCAATTTCAGGGCCTGCGTGAGTGTATATTGAGTAGTCAGCTTCTCTTGTTATTGAGCTTCCTATAACATTAGTGATAGCAAGTGTTTTTGCTCCACATTCTTTGGATAATTTTAGTGCAGCTAATGTGTCTGCTGTTTCACCTGACTGAGATATGAAAATACACAATGTTTTTTCATCTATTAAAGGGTCTCTATATCTAAATTCGGAAGCGATATCAACTTCTGTTGGTATTTTACAAAGTTTTTCTATCATATCTTTGCCAGCCAATCCGACATGCATTGCTGTACCACAGGCTACAAAGTAAATTTTATTTAGCCCTTGTAAATAGTCTTTTGTAAAGTTTAGTTCTTCAAATTCACATTTTGAATTTTTATTTATTCTAGAGCCGATTGTTTCTCTAATAGCCTTTGGTTGCTCGTAAATTTCTTTTAACATATAATCTTCAAATTCACCTTTTTCAGCGCTAGAAGCATTCCAGTCAATTAGTTTGATTTCTTTATTGATTGGTTCTAAATTATTGTTATAGAATTTTGCATCATTTTTTGATAAAACAACATATTCTAAATCATTTAAAAGATAAAATTCTTTTGTATAAGAAAGCATAGCAGGAATATCAGAAGAAATATAATTTTCTCCATTTCCTTTTCCTATAACAAGTGGACTATCCTTTCTTACAACTATCATATTATCAGGATAATCTTTACAGATAATTTCTAAGGCGAAACTTCCTTTTAAGCTATTGCAAGCATTTTTTACAGCCCTTAAAAATTTTAAATTATCATTATCAGTTTCTTTTTTATAATAGTAATCAATCAAATTTGGTATAATTTCTGTATCTGTTTGAGAATAGAAAGTATAACCATTATCACATAAAAGTTTTTTTAACTCGTTAAAATTCTCAACTATCCCATTATGAACAACACTAAAAGTTTTTGAATTGTCCATATGTGGGTGAGCATTTTCTTTTGAAGGTTTCCCATGTGTTGCCCATCTTGTATGAGCAATACCAATTGTTCCTTCCAAATTATCAATTTCTGGAAGATTATATAAATTTTTAACTCTTCCTTTATCTTTCATAGTAGAAAGACCTGTTTTTTCAATAGTTGAAATACCAGCTGAGTCATAGCCACGATATTCCAATTTTAAAAGTCCATTAATAAGAATAGGACTAGCTTTTTTGTTTCCTATGTATCCTACAATTCCACACATAATATTTATTCCTTTCTTTTTCAAGGCAACTTAAATACACGTCCCTTGAACATGTTTGGAATTGAAATTGTGCAAAGCTTGTTTGTATTAAATTTTGTCGCAATATTGCTATTGTTTTTGTAATAATACTTATGACTTCAAGCATAGCCACTAGAGAATCCGCCGAAAATTCGATAACCCTAGACCTCGTCAACATCAAATTGATGTACTGGCGCTTAAACTAAAACAAACTCCTTTCCTTTAAATTTATATTTGCAAATTCCAATTTGTATTATTATATTACACTAAAAAGCAAAATGTAACAAGTACTTGTGAAAAAAATTTTTTTAAAGTATAATACAATTGAAATAATTTAGAGAGAAGGGAGCAAAGAAAAGTATGAAAAAAGTAGGAATAGTAGTAGCAATGGACGAAGAATTTGAAGCAGTCGAAAACAAAATGAAAGACATACAAACAAAGCAAATATATAATTTAAGATTTACAATAGGAAAAATAGGGAAAAAAGAATGCATACTAGTAAAAAGTGGAGTAGGAAAAGTCCACTCAGCAAGAACAACACAAGTATTGATAGACAATTTTGACTTGGAATTTATAGTAAATGTTGGAGCTGCTGGAAGTGTAAACGATATGTTACAAATAGGAGATGTAGTAATAGGAAAAGAAGTAGTACAACACGACTTTGACATAACCGCATTTGGACATAGCAAAGGGTATATAACAGGAGTAGGAAACAGTATAAAATGTGATGAGAAATTAGTAGAAAAATTAAAAGAAACTGTAAAAAACGGACCAGAAAGACAATATCAAATTAAATTAGGAGTTGTAGCGACAGGAGACATTTTCTGTGAAGACATAGCAATGAAAAACAAAATAAGAGTAAAATTTGATGCCGATGTTGTTGATATGGAATGTGGAGCAATAGCTCAAGTTGCGTATTTAGACAATATTCCATTTATTGTTATTAGAAGCGTTTCAGATACTCCTGACGGAAAAAATGCTAACACATTTGACCAAAACTTAAAACTAGCATCAAAGAGATGTGCAAATTTATTGGAAGATTTTTTGGGACAGGCCAAAAAAATCTAAAATCGAAACTTTTTGGGACAGGCCAAAAAAATCCAAATCCAAAACTTTTTGGGACAGTCCCAAAAAGTTTAAAAAAGGGCTTGTATAAAAAGTGAAAATAAGTATATAATTTAAGAAGAGTGAAAGGAGTGATTTTTGTGGATAGAAAAATCAAAGTAGTTCAATATGGAGCAGGCAAAATGAGTGTATACACAATGAGATATGTATACGAAAAAGGAGCTGAAATAGTAGGAGCAATTGATGTAAATCCAGCAGTTATAGGAAAAGACATCGGAGAAATAATGGGAACAGAAAATAAGGGAGTAAAGGTAGTAGGTTTAGAAGATGCAGAAAAAATGATGCAAGAAACTAAACCAGATATTGCAATTGTAACAACAATGAGTTTAATAAATGATGTAGAAGATGCTTTAATGTTATGTGCAAAATTAGGTGTAAATGCAATAACAACTTGTGAAGAAGCATTTTACCCAGCAAACTCTAACCCACAAGTAACAAAGAAAATAAACGATATGGCAAAACAAACAGGATGTACAATAACAGGAAGTGGATATCAAGATATATACTGGGGACAATTAATATCTAGTATTGCAGGTTCAACACAAACAATCAAAAAAATAAAAGGAAGTTCAAGCTACAATGTAGAAGACTATGGAATAGCTTTGGCACAAGCACATGGCGCAGGTCTTACACTAGAAGAATTTGATAAACAAGTTGCATCAGTAGATAAAATATCAGACGAAGAAAGACAAGCTATAATTGAAAAAGGAGAATATTTACCTTCATATATGTGGAATGTAAATGGTTGGTTATGTGAAAAGCTAGGGTTAACAGTAAAATCTCAAACACAAAGAACTGTACCACAAACACATACAGAAGATATATACTCAAGTACATTAGGTATGACTGTAAAAGCAGGTGATGCAACAGGTATGAGTGCTGTTGTTACAACTGAAACTAATGAAGGCATTACAATTGAAAGTGAATGTATTGGAAAAGTATATTCTGAAAATGATTTTGATAAAAATGAATGGACTGTAATTGGTGAACCTGAAACAACATTGGTAATTAATAGACCAGCAACAGTGGAACTTACTTGTGCAACTGTTGTAAATAGAATTCCTGATGTTATAAATGCTAAACCAGGTTATGTTCCAACTGAACAAATGGGGGATTTAGATTATAAAGTTAAACCATTAAATGAATATGTTGACTAGGGACATTTGGGGACGTTTCCTTTTGGACATTTTGTCCATTTAGGGACACATCTATAAAATTGGATAAAATAAAAAAGCTCTTTATGAGCTTTTTTGTGGTAGCGAAGATGTGATTCGAACACATGACCCTTCGGGTATGAACCGAATGCTCTAGCCAACTGAGCTACTTCGCCATATTTAACTGACAGTATCCATTATACCGATAGTTTTGCCATTTGTCAAGACAAAAATACAAGAAATTAAAAATTTCTTGTATTCTATTCTCTTTCTCCAAAATCTTTATCGCTTTTATTAGCTAAAAATGATTTTTCATTGGGGCTTATAGATTTATTTGATGCCATTTCATTTTGCTCCATTTTAGTTTTTCTAGATTTTCTTTTTGATTTATCTACACTATGAGTATATAATTCTTTTTCTAAATTTTTTATATGTGATGATGTTTCTTTTAACATTTTTTTATCTTCTTCAGATAGCCCAACAGAGTTTGTTTCTATTTCTTCTTCAAATGAAATTTCAGTTTCATCAGGCATCCAAAAAGATTTAAATAAATCTATAAAATTTGTTTGTCTTTCTCTTGTTCTCATTTAATTCCTTAAAGTTTCCTTTAAGTTTTCACCTCTCTTTTTTAATAATACATAATAATTTTAACATAGAAACGGCGAAAAATCAAGTAATTTCAGCAAAAAAAGTTAGAAACGTACTAAAAGATTAAATATAAAAAATAAGAAATAATTTCGTACAACGTATTGACTGACTACATAATTATTGGTAGAATAATAATGAAATTAAATCTATTTTTTGTAAATAGTAAAGAAAAGAACCTTGAAAATATAATATCTTTGTTAGAAAAGTGAATAGGTGTGAATACTATTTGCAAAAGTGGAAATAATTTAGATGAAGAAAAATATTAAGTAAAAGTAGAAAAATTTGAAAAGAAACAAAAAATGAAAAAATAAGTAGAAAACAAAAGAGAGAAGGGAGAAATTTTTTATGCAAATAAAAAATAGAAAACTAAAAGTAAATAACAAAGGTATTACATTAATAGCTTTAGTAATAACAATTATAGTTTTGTTAATACTTGCAGGTGTGGCAATAGCGACATTAACAGGTGATAATGGTATATTAACAAAAGCAGTAACCGCTAAAGAAAAAACAACAGAAGCAGAGGCGAAGGAGGCTGTGCAGTTAGAAGCAATAGGAAGTATAGACGAGATAACAGGGAAATTTAATAAAGAAGATTTTAAGAAAAATGTAAAGCAAAATTTAGGAGTAACAGACTCAAGTATTAAAGAAAGTGGAAATAAAATTACAGTAACATATAAAGGATATGATGTAACAGTAGATGCAACAACAGGAAAAATAACAGCAGTAGTAAAAACAAGTGAGACACCTCCACCACCAGTAGAAGACGAATTCGGACCAGGAAAAATTGTGACAGGAACAGAAAATAAGATATATACAGATGATAATGGAGAGACAGCAACAATTCCAGTTGGTTTTGGAATTGTACCTGGCCTAGACGATATATCAGAAGGATTAGTCATTACAGACCATTTTAATGAAACAACAGGAGAAAGTGACGGAAACGAATTTGTATGGATACCAGTACCAACAGCAGTATCACCTTCAGAAGCAGAAAGTACAACAAATAAGGCAATGGCAGTAAATGTAGAAACAGACCCAAATGCAGAGCCACAATATAGGGGATTATTATATAATTTTACTGATACAGGTTCAGAAGTAATGAGTGGTTGTACAACAACTACAAGTAGTAATAGAGAACCAGATATTGTAGAGGAGGATAATGATACTTATCTAAGCGGAATAGGATTAACACAGGCAAGTTTTCAGGCAGAGATGCAAAACTCTTATAATGATATGATAAAAAGTGTAAGTAAAAATGAAAATAAGGGATTTTATGTATCAAGGTATGAAATGAGTTTAGATGCAAGTAAAAATGCCCAGTCAAAGAAAAATCAGCCGTCAGCAACAGCTGCTTCATCATCTGCAAATATGTGGTATGGATTATATAATAAAGCTAAAAATTTTGCTTTGAAAGAAGATGAAAGTAAAAGTGTAGTAAGTAGCATGATATGGGGAAGTCAGTATGACGCAATGATGAATTGGATGCATAAAGATGAAAGCATAAATGTTAATTCAACAACTCCAATAACAGGAGCAACAGAAAATAAATCAGGAATAACAGGTGCAGAAGAAAAAGATAAAATAAAGAATGTATATGACTTATTAGGAAATTCTTATGAATGTACATTAGAGGCAGAAAGTAATTTGGATCGAACTCTTCGTGGGTGCTATGCGACGTACCTGCGGTGGTGGAAATTGGGATGTTGACTATAGCGGTCCACCAGTATCCCGCTATGATGGCCCTAGCGAGCGACCATACTTTACAGATAGCAGTCGTGGCGGCAGGTTTACACTTTATATAAAATAGGACTGAGCTCTGTGCAAACCAAAATTAAAACTAATGCGAAAGTAGTTTTAATATAGAGTAATTGAATATAAGAACTCGGCGAATGAAATACGCCGAAAGGTAAATGCCAAAAGAAAAGGCGCTTTGAAAACCTTCTAAGATTAATGTTATCCTAGTGATAGATTAATTTTAGAAGGTTTATTTTATAGTAAGCAATATAAAATATTCACAAAGAGGAAACAATTGATTAATATAAAAAATAAAAGAATATACCAAAAAAAACAAACTAAATTTTACAAAATAAAACTAAATTTTTACAAATAAAAGAAAGAATTGGAGTAAAGTAATGATAAGATTTCTACAGAAACAAAAGAGGTGAGAAAATGATAGACAAAATCTGTACCTTTTTAACCAACAGAATTAGAAAAGAAATGCCTGAAGTAGATGATGAAAAAGCAGAAGTGATATTTTATGGACTACAAAACATAGTAGGAGAAATTCCCAAAATATTTATAATGCTTGCAATTGCTTATTTATTAGGAATTTTTAAATGGTCATTATTCACTTTTTTAGCACTGTTCCCATACAAAGGAGCATCAGGTGGAGTACATTTAAAAACACATATTGGCTGCATTACTTTTACAACAATATTTTATTGCATAATACCATTCATATCTCAGCATTTTATAATGCCAAGTGTAATTAAATATGTGGTGATTTTTGCAGTATGGATATTTGGAATGATAATGATAAAATTATATGCACCAGCAGATACAGAAAATGTACCAATTTTAAATTTAAAGGTTAGAAAGAAAAAACAAATCTTTTCTTATATCACATTTACAATTGGATTATTAGTAGCAGCAGTTATAAAAAATAGTACAATTGCAAATATATTGATATTAGCAAATTTATTCCAAACAATAACAATTACAAGATTTATTTATAAAGCAACTAATAATAAATATGGATTCGAAGTATATGATAATACTTCTTTAGAGACAGTTTAATTTAAAATATATACCGGTTATATTTTATAATATATAATTTAACTAAGGAGGAATTTATTATGTTCAAATTTCTAGCAAAAATAGCTGAGAAGTATGCAAAAGTAACAAATACAGCTTGTTTTGTTATAACAATATTTCATCAACCTAAAATGCCAAAAAGTATGATAAAATAAATAAAAGAAAGAGAAATTAGTATAAAACTTCTCTTTCTATTTTTTTACTTATAATAAATTTCTAATTGTTGTTTAAAGAATTTATCATCTTTAATAGTACGTAAAACAACATTTGAATTTTTATTAACAATTTTGCGAACCTTCCATAAACCTAATCCAGTATGATTTTCTTTGCCAGAAATACCTTTTTCAAAAATCTTTTCTGTATCAACTGTTTTATCAGCATATGTATTTTCTACTATTATTAATTGTGTATGATTTTTACGATCATCTCTAAAAATTAAATTTACAACTTTTTCTTCACATTCAGAGCTTGCTTCAATAGCATTATCTAATAAAATTCCTAATATTCTTGCAAATTCATAAATTTTCATATTTAAAGTACTTAAATCTAATAAAAATGTGATATTTACTTTTATATCTTTAGAATCGGCTTCATGATATTTCTTTGTTAACAAATTATAAATTCCATCATTATTTACTACTTCTGGATTTAAAATGTATAAATTATTAACTCTTTCAGAATCATCTACTAATTCAGTATAATATTTTTCTAAACCTTCCATATCATTAGTTTTAATATATCCACCAATTGTTGTAACCATATTATCAAAGTCATGTTTAAATGCTCTAACACTATCATGTAATACACGTAATGAATGATTATATTCTTCAGCACTTTGTAACTTTCTAGTTGTTAAAATTAATTTGAATATCCTTGTTAAACTATAAATGTTTATAGCAAAGTATAAAACTAAACATATTGCATTTGAAAAAGTAATTATAATTGGCAATTTATCAACATAATAAAATAAAGTAATACATTGAAGTATTATTGTAAGGAGTCCTAAAATTAAATTAGAAAATATAATAAATTTAGACTTTTTATCCATATTTTCTAAAAAATTTAATCTAAAATTTCTATGTTTAATAATAAATATTAAAGATAGTACAAATAAATATATTATTAAAATATATAAAATTCTATAAGCTGGTACAGTTGATAAAATTTTAGTGTCAATATTTAATAAAGTTATATAAGGATTAAGTATAATAAAATTAATTATATTAAATCCAATTGCAGAAGTTAATATAGAAGCCGTACTTTTTAGGAAAGACATTTTAAATATTATATATGCTAAACCAATCATCATTCCAAAATTAAAAAATACATTAAAAGGATTAGGTATAATATACATACTTAATAAACTCACTATAGTCATCAAAATAACATATAAAAGTTTTTGTTTTCTAGAAGATGTAATGTCCAAAATAGACACAAATAATAGCATTATTAATATATTTTCTATTACAGCACAAGGTATAGCAATAATATTAATCAATGTTTCATTCGGCGTACTTACAGCCAACCATAAATTATTCAAAATTTCCATAATTTTTAATCACCTCCAATAAATCAGACTTATATTTAGGACCAATATCACAAAAACTATCATCCTTAAAAGTAACAGTTCCAGAAACTGGTTCAATATCTTTAATTTGCAAAACATTAGCAACACAAGACTTATGACATCTTATATAAAAATCAGGAAGTCTATCCTGAAACTTAGCAAAAGAGCTATAAATATCATAATCACGAGAAGCAGTATGAAAAACAAGTTTCATACCATCCCTCTTAACATATTGCACTTCATTTGCATCAACAACAGTATTCTTATTATCAAGCTTAATATATCTTTTAGGAGTCCCATTAACATCCTCAAAAAGTCGACAAATAGTTTCAGCCAACCTATCATAAGTAATAGGCTTAGCCAAATAATCAAAAGTCTTAAACTTATAAGCAAGCAAAGCATACTCCAAATGACCAGTAGTAAAGATGATATAAGAATCCTTATTTATTTTTCTAATCGCCCTTGCTAATTCTAAGCCAGTCTTATCAGAATTCAAATTTATATCCAATATAATAACATCAGCTTTATTAGCAGTAACAAATTTAAGCATATCAGTTGAATTTGTAGTCTTATAAGAAACACAAGCCTCAAAATTATTTTTTGCAAAGATATCTTCTAACATTTTTTCTAATTTATTCAAAAGATTTAAGTTATCATCACATAAAGCAAAATTCAACATATAATTTTCACCCCTTTAAAATACTATAAAAAAACAGGAAGTAAGATAATTCGACAAAAATAAAAAAATTACCTTATTTTTCCAGTCAATACAATAATATAATCCAAAATCTGCATATTGTCAATACTTATTTACAAAATTATCCAATTCTTAAAACGAACAGTATTACTGAGGTTTGAGAACTGACACTATAAATATTAGCAATAGAGATAACATAAAATTGTAAGAACTCCATTATACATCATAATTTACATAAAATCAAGTAAAACGTAAAATATTTATAAAAATTGTTAAGAGTGAAACGTGAAAAATATTTATAAAAATGTGTTGTAAATAAAAAAATAATGACAAATAAAATATTTATCATTATTTATATCATTAAAATTAAATTAATACTTGTGATGTTTTAGAAAGAGCGCCTAACAAATCAGATTTATATTTTGGTCCAATATCACAAGAGCTACCATCTTTAAAAGTAATAGTACCAGATACTGGTTCAACATCTACAATTTGTGAAATATTAGCAATACAAGATTTATGACATCTTTTATAAGAATCAGGTAGTCTATCTTGAAACTTGTTAAAAGAGCTATAAATTTCATAATCACGACCAGCAGTATGGAAAACAAGTTTCATACCATCTCTTTTTATAAAATGCACTTCTGAAGCATCAACAAGAGTATTTTTGTTATCAAGTTTTATATATCTTTTAGGAGTTCCATTAATATCTTCAAAAAGTCTTAATATAGTTTCTTCTAGTCTATCATATGTAATTGGTTTTGCTAAATAGTCGAATGTTTTAAATTTATAAGCGACCATAGCATATTCTAAATGAGCAGTAGTAAATATTATATAAGCATCCTTATTTATTTTCCTAATTGCCTCTGCTAGTTCTAATCCTGTTTTATTACATTTTAAATTGATGTCTAACATTATTACATCAACCTTATTGTTGCTAACATAGTCAAGCATATCTGTTGTGTCTGAACACCTGTAAGATACATTAGCTTCAAAATTGTTTTTGATAAAGATGTTGTCTAACATTTTTTCTAATCTGTCTAAAATATTTAAGTTGTCATCACATATAGCGAATTTTAGCATATAATTTCTCCCCTTTAAAATAATAATTATATAAAAAGACGGAAAGTAAAGGCTTTGATTGAGCAAATTCCTAAATTTTCCAGTCATTATAATAATATAAACTAAAATCCGACAAATGTCAAGAGTTATTTACAAAATTATCCAGTTATAAATATTATTTAATATAGCTTAAAACTTGTATATTTATAAAATTCAGCATAGCTTGTACATTTGTATAATCAATTTTTATATTTGTGATATTATTTTCTTCTATATAATTTTTAACTGTGTCAGTAATATAGTTAAAATTGATATATTTTTCATCTTCTTTTTTTAAAGTACCTATTTTAGATTTTATATCTGATTCCATTATTTTGGCGAGTTTTTCAATATTTTTCATAATTACACTCTCCTTATACTAACGTTCTATTTCATCATAACAGTCATCAGCATCTTTAACATACCCATCTTTTGTAGGATTACCTATATTTCTAATTCCATATCTTCTTGCTTGAGATTTAAGGTCTTTTTTAAAGCTATTTGTTTCAATATTTTTTCCAACATCTTCTCTCAATTGTTCTAATCCAGTTTCTTTAACTTCTTCAGGAGTTAAACTAGCCATAATTGAAGATGTTTCAAAAAATAATTTACCTAAATTTTGACGCTGTTCAGAAGATAAATCGCTTATAAGTTTGATGTTTTCTAAATAACTAATTCCATTCAATTCAGCAAAATAAGCACCGTTACCATTTAATGATTTGATATTTCTGTTTAATCCCATTGTTAATCTGATTCCTTCATCATGTTTAGTAGATCTTTTTTTATTTAATTCTTCCATTTCTGCACGGGTAGAGGGAGTACTATTTCCCATAAATGCTTTTGAACAAGCAGTGTGTTGCACAACAGCCATAGTATATTCAGCACAAGCATCAATCCACTTTAAAAAATCTTTTTTTGCCATAGTATTATCGTAATCATTAAAAGAAGAAATTAAATCTTTTATATCTTGTTTAAAATAATCGTATTTTTTGGTTCCCATAAAAATCACCTCTATAAATATTATACCATATTTTACAATTAAAGTAAAATGTGATATAATATTTATAGAGCCTAGAAGGAGGAAAGTTCATGGACAAAAAAAAATTAGGACAACTGCTGGAAATGTATGAACATTTGATCAAGGAGAAAACTCATATTGAGATTACTCCATACTCTAATTCCGAGCTTCGGGAAAAGGTAGAAGCATATTTGGGAAGAAAAGTTGATTTTACTAGAGAGCAGATGGTCGAATTCGTTTGCGATGAAGTAAACAAATATCTACCAAATTATACTTCGTAAAGAACCAAAATTTTTTGGTTCTTTTTTTGTATATATTCACTTTTGTCTAAATATAATTAAAAAAAGACAAATAATATACACAAATAGAAATTAATTCTAATTTGTGCCTTTAAGGGAGGAATGAGACTAAAAATGAAAAAAATAAAAATAGGAACAATATTTCTATTAGTAATAGGAATATTCTCATTATCAGTAATATCAATGCAAAAAGACAAAAACACAATAAGCACAAGTAGCGAGCAATTAAGCAACAAAAAAATAGGGTGGGGAATAAAAAGAAACGACAACCACGACCAGCCAGACGTAGGAGCGGACCGAAAAAAAGTATTAGAAGCAAACAACGGAATATGTTTAGGAAACAAAGACAAAAAATACATTTATTTAACATTTGACGAAGGATATGAAGCAGGCTATACACCTAAAATATTAGAAACACTAAAAGCAAATGATGTAAAAGCAACCTTTTTCCTAACAGCACACTTTATCAATACACAAGAAGGACTAGTAAAACAAATGATAGAAGAAGGGCATATAATTGGAAATCACACAGTAAACCACAAAAGTATGCCAGACTTAAATGAAGAACAAATCAACTCAGAAGTAATGAAACTACACCAAACAATACAAGAAAAATTCGGATATGAAATGAAATACATAAGACCACCAAAAGGAGAATTCAGTGAAAAAACGTTAAGTGTAACAAGTTCACTAGGTTATAAAACAGTAATGTGGTCATTTGCATATGAAGACTGGAATGAAGACAAACAGCCAGATGAAGAAAAATCAAAAAAGAAAATATTAGACAATTTGCATAATGGAGAAATAATGCTATTACACGGAAACTCAAAAACAAATACAAATGTGTTAGATAGTGTAATAAAAGAAGCAAAAAATATGGGATATGAATTTAAATCATTAGACGAATTTGAAAAATAAGGAGAATCATTCGCTCTGACTTGTGCTTTGAGAAAGGAATGAGATTAAAAATGAGAAAAAATAACAATAGATTAGATAGATTATTAGAATTGCCAAAAGAAGTATATTCTAATGTACCAAAAGTAATAATTACAGGATTTGACGAATTAATAGTAGAAAACTTTAAAGGAATATTAGAATATGAAGAATATTATGTAAGAATAAACACACACATAGGAATAATAAATGTAAATGGATATGGTTTAGACCTAGAAAATATGACAAATGATGATATAAAAGTTAAAGGAAAAATAGAAAGCATTGATATAGAAAGAACAATAGACGAAAGTTAAAGGAGAAAACAATGTTTATAAAGATATTATTAAGCTATTTGCTTGGATATTTAAGAATATCAGTAGAAGGATATTATATAGAAAGATTTATCAACATATGTAAAACAAAGAAAATAACAATATGGAATTTAAAAAGAAGTAAAGACATACAGCTATATTTAAATGTAAGAATTGGAGAATTTAAGGAAATATGTAAAATTGCAAGAAAAACACAATGCAAAGTAAAAATACAAAGCAAAAAAGGATTTCCATTTTTATTAAATAAATATAAAAAAAGAAAAATCTTTTTGATATTATTATTTTTTATGATAGTCCTAATTGGGTTATCATCTAACTTTGTATGGAATGTGGATATTGTAGAAGAAAATAATAACGAAATGGAAAATATAGTACAAGATATTGAAAATGCAGGCTTAAAAACAGGAACACTAAAAAACAAAATAAACACAAAAGAGATAATAAACAAAATAAGGCTTCAAAGAAAAGATATTGCATGGATGGGAATAGAGCTAAAAGGAACAAATGCAATTGTAAAATTAGTAAAAGCAGAAGAAAAGCCAGATATTATTGACGAAAATGAATATTGCAGTATTGTATCAGACAAAACAGGAATTATTACAAAAATAAATGCACAAAGTGGAACTGCAAATGTAAAAGTTGGAGATACAATAAAGGCAGGAGACACATTAATAAATGGTTGGATGGAAGGAAAATTTACAGGTGTTAGATATGTACACGCAAAAGGCGAAATAGAAGCAAAAATATGGCACACAAAGAGTAAAAAAATTCCGTATAACACCACGGAAAAAAGAGATACAGGGCAAGTTGAGAACAAGTATGCAATAAAAATAAATAATTTTGTAATAAATTTGTCAAAAAAGCTTTCAAAATTTGAAATTTATGATACAATGGACACAGAAAATAAATTTAAGATATTTTCAGATTTTTATTTACCAATTTCGATAATAAAAACAACAAATAAAGAACAAGAAGAAATAGCAAAATCTTATAATTTAGAAGAAGCTAAAAACATAGGGATAGAAGAACTTCAAAAAGAATTAGATGAAGAGATTGAAAATAAAGAGAAAATAGTAAACAAAAACATAAACACATACGAAAAGGAAGACGGCATAGAAGTTTTTGTTACATATGAAGTGCTAGAAAACGTAGGGACAAATGAAAAAATCATATTTTGAAGGGATGATATAAATGGAAGAAAGAAGCCTTAGAATAACAGGAGCAGACGGAACATTTTTTAATAAAATAACAAAAACCTTAACAAAAATATTAATACCAACAAAAATAGGAATTAACGGAATGTTAATTTCAATAAAAAGAAATAACGTAATAAAAGCATTTGAAAACTTTAAAAACGAAGACACAAATTATGATAGAGACGTGCTAGAGAAAAAATATGATACTGCATATGAAGCTTATTTAGATGCATTAGATAAATATGTAATGGACTCAATATATAAAAAAGTAAGAAACGGGACAGCATCAGAATTCGAAAAAAATGCAATGTCAAAATATTATGAAGTAACAAGCTTAAAAGAAAATGAATTTATAGAATACAAAAACAGAAAACAAAAATACCTAATAGATTTAGACTATGAAGGAATAAAAGAAGGAACAAAAGAAAAATTAAAAGAAAAATACAATCAATTTTATATTTCAAAAATGGATTCATTATATAAAGCAATCTTAAAAAACTACTCAATAAAAGTAGCAGATACAACAAATGCATATGACTCTACAAAAGAATGGATATACACAAAAATTTTCTATACATTAGAAGATTATATAAAAAATATATTATCACTAAAAATAGAAATAGGCTATGGTGACAACTTAAAAGAAGTAATGGCAGAGTATGAAAAATTTGAAACATATTGTGTTGGTAAATTAGACACAAAAGATAATATCGAAAAAAATATGATATTACTAGGAATAAGCAGAAAATTATTCACACACAGTTTACCATTAATAGTTGCAGAACAATGTTATGAAAAACTATTAAAAGATGCTAGAAATCTAGTACAAGATACTAAGATTGCAGCAAAAAGAGAAAAAACATATTCAATGTTAATAAATTTAATAGAAGATTACAACATAAAATTATTATCAACAAAAGTATATTGGGAATCACCAAAACAAAGAGAAGAATACAAAAAATTCTGGAACAAATATAAAGAAATTTCAAAATTAAAAGAAAAAGATTTTATAGAATATATAAAACAAAAAGAAATATTATTTATAAAAGATGACTTAAAAAAATTAGACAAAGGGAAAATTGATTATAGCAAACTTGAAAAATACTATAAGAGAAAATTAGTAGATTATGGAGCTATAAGAGAAATAAGAAATTCATATAAATCAGAAGGAAAATATATAAAACAACTAGAAAGTGTAGAATTATAAAAGTAAAGGGAAGAAAGAATGTTTGAAATAATTTATAAAGAAATAGAAGAAAAAGAAGAATATGAAAAAATAATAAAAAGAGTTTTAGAACAATGTTTCAAAGAAGAAAAACTACTAAATTCAAAGTTATATATAACAATAACATTAACAAACCCAGAAAATATAAAAGAAATAAATAAACAATATAGGAACATAGAAAGAGCAACTGATGTTCTTTCATTTCCTATGTTCGAAAAAGACGAGCTAGAACAAAAAATACAAAATGAAGATTTTGAATATCCGGATGTACTAGGAGATATCATAATATCAATAGAAAAAGTAGAAGAACAAGCAAAAGAGTATGAGCATAGTTTTGAAAGAGAGTTAAGCTATATGATAGTACACGGATTTTATCACTTAATGGGATATGACCACATAGAAGAAGAAGACAAAAAGAAAATGAGACCAAAAGAAGAGAAAATTTTAAACGACTTGAAGATAAAAAGAGATTAAAATAAGCTAATCTATAAGCGAGCATATATAAGATAAGACAAAAATATAGAAAAGCAAGTTAGGAGAGAATTTATGAGAACAAGTGAAAAAGGTGGAACAAAAGCATTAGTTATAATATTAGTAATACTAATAATTGCAGCAGGTGGAGTGCTTGCATACAAAATAGTAAAAGATAAAGATAATAAAGAAGTAGCAACAGAAGAACAAAAAGATGTACTAGTCACAACAATAGAAGAAAAAGAAGTGCAAATATTTAAAGGTGATGACAGACCAATAGCAGTAATGATTGACAACCATAAAGACGCTTGGCCACAAGGTGGAATACAAAAAGCATATATGGTATATGAAATAATAGCAGAAGGTGGAGAAACAAGACTAATGGCACTATTCAAAGGACAAGAAATAGACGAAATTGGACCAGTAAGAAGTGCTAGACATTACTTTATAGACTATGTAATGGAAAATGACGCAATATACACACACTTTGGACAAAGTCCACAAGCTCAAAGTGACTTAAAAAAATTTAGTATAGACGATATAAATGGAATAGCAGAAGATGGAACAACATTCTGGAGAACAAAATCAAAAGCAGCTCCACACAATGCAATGACAAGTACAGAAAAACTATTGCAATCAGCTAAAAACAAAAAATACAAAACAACATCAAAAGAAAAAAGTGTGTTAAACTATGTAACAGACGAAGTAAACTTGGAAAATGGCCAAGGAGCAGTTAGTGTAACAATACCACACTCTAACTTACAAACTGTAGAATACAAATATGACGCAGAAAATAAAGTATATGAAAGATATGCAAGAAATAAAAAACAAACAGACTTAAACACAAAAGAAGGAATAACAGTAAAAAATATAATTATAACATTCTGCGAAAATTACACATTAACAGATAAAGAAAACAAAGGAAGACAAGGTTTAAAAAATATTGGAACATTTGACGGATATTACATAACAAACGGAAAAGCAATTAAAATAAAATGTGAAAAAACAGCAAGAGACGAAAAAACAGTATATAAAGACTTAGACGGAAACATAATAGAAGTAAATGATGGAAACACATTTGTAAATATTTGTGCACCTGATGCAAAAGTAGTTATAGAAGCGCCAGCTGAAGCGGAAGGCGAATAATAATAAACATTGTAAAGGTAAGCAAGAAGGAAGAGGGAAAATAAGATGAATATATATGACACAGCTAACAGATTAGCACAAGAAATAAAACAATCAGAAGAATATATGAATTATAAAATGGCAAAACAAGCATTAAACTTAAACACAAGTTTAAAGGAAAAAATGGTGGACTTTGATAAACTTAGATATGAAGTTCAAATAGAAATGATGCAAACAGGAAAAAATGATGAAGAAAAATATAAAAAAATGCAAGAACTATATGCAGAACTAATTGAAAATAGTGAGGCAAAAAGTTTCTTTGAAGCAGAAACAAAATTCAATGTAATGATTGCAGATGTAAATAAAATAATAGGTGAGGCAATTAGAGATGTTATGTAGTGAATTTATAATAATTGCAATAATTTCGGTAATATGTATCCTTGTTTTAGGATACATATTTGATTATAATATGAAGAAAATTAAACACATAGCAGATGATAAAGAACTAGACGAAGCGGCTAAAAAGTATCAAAACAACATAGAAATGTGTAAATATTATCTTAAAAAACTGAATAATGAAAAAGTGAAAATAGAAGAAAATACTGAAAGTGAGGCTAGCTTATACATAGCAGTTACTGATAAAATTTCTATTGCAAATATAAGTAATACATATACAAGAATTCAAACTATCGCGCATGAGTGTTTACATTCAATTCAAGATAGAAAAATATTGATGTTTAATTTTATATTTTCAAATATATACATTTTATATTTTATTGTAATTTGTGCATTGGGATTATTTAAAATGCTACCATATAAGATGATGTTTTTATCAATTTTTTTGATTTTGAGTTTGATTTATTATGTGGTTAGAATTTATTTGGAAAATGATGCTATGATTAAGGCTAGATATTTGGCAAAAGATTATATGGAAGATGTTAAGATTTCTGATAAAGATGAGATTGATAGATTAGTTAATGGCTTTGATAAGATTAATGAAGTGGGGATTAAGTGTGTTAATTATAGCTTTTTCTTAAATATTATGATTAAAGTTTTTATATTTTCATTAATTTGTATTATAAGATAAAAAATTGTTAAACTATATAAATGTGTTTTTAATATACAAAAACAGAAAACCGCAATTAATTTTGCGGTTTTTATTTATCTTTTAATAATAAATTCAACATTTCTGGATAAATAGTTTTTGCATTTTTGTTCCAGTTATCAACAATGCGTTTAGCTCTTTCACGAGAGCCTGCAAAAGTTCTAACTTCAAAAATTGTTTCATTATTTTCTACAATTTTACATTTTATAGTATAATCATTCTCATTTTTTGGAATGAATTCAGCAATAACAGAAGACTCTTCTTCAATTAAAGCAAATTCTTTTTCAAAAATATTATCTGCTTTTAATTTCATAAGTCCTGGTAATACGTCTTTTGTAAGAATATATGCATTTTTCCCTTCAGAAGTTATTCTGATAACTTGTTCTTCTTCTTTTGTATATGTTCCTACTAGCTTTGAGTCAATTAAATCTGTTAGTACTTGTTTAAAATAAAAATAGTTAATATTATTTATAGATGTAATGATTTTAAACAGATCATCTTGTCTTGTATCGTTATCTATTAGATTTAATATGTATAAGATTAAAACCTTATTTTCTGCCAAAGTAGTAGCATTATTTGAATTTGAACTCATAAATAGCACTCCTTACTTTGCTTTCTTGTTGGAATTATATCACAACTTACAGAAAAAGTAAAATAATTATTGAAAAAAACTTTTAAAATTAAATAAAGAGTGATATACTATATCCGAAAAATTTTAACAATTAGGAGTGATGATTTATGAAAAAAGGTAAAATTGTATTAGTAGGAGCGGGATTTGTCGGAATGAGTATGGCATATTCTATGTTAAATAGAGGGGGCATAAATGAGCTTGTACTAGTAGACATTGATGAAAACAAAATTAAAGGTGAAGAAATGGATTTATCACATGGATTACCATATGCACCACAAAAAATGATAATAAAAGCAGGAAACTATTCAGATTGTAAAGATGCACAAATAGTAGTAATAACAGCAGGAATAGCACAAAAACCAGGTCAAACAAGATTAGAATTAGCAGAAGTAAACACAAAAATAATGAAACAAATAACAGAAAGTATAATGACAAGTGGATTTGACGGGATTATAATAGTAGCAAGTAATCCAGTAGATTTAATGACACATGTTGTATCAGAAGTATCAGGACTACCAAAAAGTAGAGTAATTGGCTCAGGAACAGTGCTAGATACAGCAAGGCTACGTTATTTAATTGCAGATTATTTAAAAGTATCTAGCAAAAATGTGCATGCATATATAATGGGAGAACACGGAGATTCTTCATTTGTTCCTTGGAATCACGCATACATAGGATGCAAAAAAGTAGTAGATATAATGAAAGATAACAAACATCCAATGGAAGATTTAAATAAAATTCATGAAGGTGTTGTTAATGCAGCATATGAAATTATTGAAAAGAAAAGGGCGACATATTATGGAATTGGTATGGCTTTAAATAGATTAGTAAGAGCAATTCTAGATAATGAAAATTCTATATTAACAGTTTCTACTTATTTAAAAGATGGTCAATATGGTCAAGATGATATTTATATTGGTGTTCCAGCTATTATAAATAGCAAGGGCGTTAGAGAGTTGATAGAACTTGATTTGAATGAAGATGAGCAAGCTAAGTTAAATCATAGCTGTGGATTGATTAAAGAAATGAGAGAACAATCAATTGATAAGATTATAAAAGGATAATAAAAATAAAAGGGCTTTGAATTTTCAAAGTCTTTTTTGATGTTTTTGGGGACGGAGCAAAAAAACATCATTAAATTTCACATAAAAACTGGAAAAAATGGAAAAAACCTGTTGACATACGGCTGTAAACGTTGTATAATATATAAGCATGAATTAAGCGAAGAAACTGAATGTGGCTACATCTTGCGGATCCGTAGGAATGGAGGGAACTTCAGTGGAGTATGTCATGGCGAAGACCAGGCGGTAAGTTTTATAAAAATAGCACTTATCCCAGAATTAACATGCGTATTTTGGGAATTTAAATAGAAGAAATTCGAAACACTAGAGTGCGTTTTAACTTGCCACGGTAATAATCATAGGGTAAAGCTAATTAACAAGGGGAGGGGATATTTTTTATCCCAAAAGAATTACCCTAAAAGAAAAAGTGTCCCCTGACAAATATTAGAAGGAGGGAAAATTACAATGGCAAACACAGTAGCAACAAGCGAAAAAATTAGAATAAGACTAAAAGCATATGACCATGTAGTTTTAGATCAGTCTGCTGAAAAGATAGTAGATACTGCTAAGAAAACAGGAGCAAAGGTTTCAGGTCCTATTCCATTACCAACACAAAAAGAAGTCGTAACAATCTTACGTTCACCACACAAATACAAAGATTCAAGAGAACAATTTGAAATGAGAACACATAAAAGAGTAATCGACATCTTATACCCAACACAAAAAACAGTTGACAGTTTAATGAAATTAGAACTACCAGCTGGTGTTGACATCGAAATCAAATTATAATTAAAAACTACATATATAATGTAGCAACAAAAAACCAAGCTGAAGAATTAATAGCAATCAAAAACGAGTATTGCAAGGCAAACGAACGAAAAAAGCGGAAGCGTACTTGCGTACGTTGAGCATTTTTGAGAGAAGTTTAACACAGCAAGACGAAGTTTTTCATTGATATTCAGCCAATAGTTAGGAGGAAAGAAAGATGAAAAAAGGAATTATCGGTAAAAAAATCGGTATGACACAAATATTTGATGAAAAAGGAAATGTAATTCCAGTAACAGTAATAGAAACAGCTGGAAACACAGTAGCACAAGTAAAAACAATAGAAACAGACGGATACAATGCTATCCAATTAGGATATGGAGAAGTTAAAGACAAACATATCAACAAACCAGAAGCTGGACATTTTGCAAAAGCAAAACTAGCAAACAAAAAACACCTAAGAGAATTCAGAATGGACGATGTAGCAAACTACAAAGTAGGAGATGAAGTAAAAGCAGACATCTTCACAGCAGGAGAAAAAATCGACGTTCAAGGAACATCAAAAGGAAAAGGATTCCAAGGTGTTATAAAAAGACATGGACAATCAAGAGGACCAATGGGACATGGTTCAATGTATCACAGAAGACCAGGTTCAATGGGATCTACATCAACACCAGGAAGAGTATTTAAAGGTAAAAAACTACCAGGACATATGGGAAGAGTTACAGTTACAATACAAAACTTAGATGTTGTAAGAGTAGATATGGATAAAAACGTAATATTAGTAAAAGGAAGCGTTCCAGGACCAAAAGGAGCAATTCTAAAAGTAAAATCAGCTGTAAAGGCTAGTAAATAGAAAGGAAGGAGGAGTTAAATCATGCCAAAAGTAGACGTATATGATATTAAAGGTAAAAAAGTAAGTGATATAGAATTAGCTGAAAGCGTATTTGGAATTGAACCAAATGAAAATATAGTACACGCAGTACTAGTTAACTACTTAGCTAATCAAAGACAAGGTACACAAAGTACAAAAACAAGAGCAGAAGTTCGTGGTGGTGGAAGAAAGCCATGGAGACAAAAAGGAACAGGTAGAGCAAGACAAGGTTCAATAAGAGCTCCACAATGGATAAAAGGTGGTATAGCACTAGGACCAAAACCTCGTTCATACAAATATACAGTTAATAAGAAAGAAAGAAGACTTGCAATCAAGTCAGTATTAAGTTCTAAAGTATTAGAAAAACAACTAACAGTAGTTGATAAATTAGAATTAAAAGAAATCAAAACAAAATCAATGGTAAATGCATTAGCGGCATTAAAAGTAGAAGGAAAAACATTAATAGTAGTTCCAGAAGTTAACAAAAATGTTCTAATGTCAGCAAGAAACATTGAAGGTGTTAAAACAATAACAGCAAACAACATCAACGTATTTGATTTATTAAAATATAACAATCTAATTTTATCAGTAGACACTGTTAAAAAATTAGAGGAGGTGTACGCATAATGCTACCAGAAGAAATAATAATTGCACCAGTTGTTACAGAAAAGAGTAACGACCAATTACAAGAAGGTAAATACACTTTCAAAGTAAACAAAAAAGCTACAAAAGTTGAAATAGCTAAAGCTGTTGAAAAACTTTTTGAAGTTAAAGTATTAAAAGTAAATACAATGACAGTAAACGGAAAACAAAAAAGAGTTGGATACCACACAGGTAAAACATCTGACTGGAAAAAAGCTATCGTAACAATCGATACAAACCCAGAAGAAAAAACATACCTAGCTAAAGGTGGAAAAGCAACAAAAATAAGCAAGAAATACAAGGATTCTATTGATGAATTCATGGGAGCTTAAAAATATCGAGAAAGAACTCGGAAAATAAATTAGAATAAAGGAGAGAAAATAAAATGGCAATGAAACACTTCAAACCATACACACCATCAAGAAGAAACATGACAGTTTCAGATTTCTCAGAAGTAACAAAGAAAACACCTGAAAAATCATTACTTGCAAAAAAATCAAAAAATGCAGGAAGAAACTCATATGGAAGAATAACAGTAAGACACCAAGGTGGTGGAAACAGACAAAAATATAGAATAATAGATTTCAAAAGAGCAAAAGACGATATGTCAGCAACAGTTCTAGGAATCGAATACGATCCAAACAGAAGTGCAAATATAGCATTAATCCAATATGAAGACGGAGAAAAAGCATATATATTAGCACCACAAGGATTAACAGATGGAGATAAAGTAATATCAGGAGAAGCAGTTGATATCAAACCAGGAAACTGTATGCCAATCAGCTCAATTCCAGTAGGTACATTAATCCACAACATAGAATTAAATCCAAAACAAGGTGGAAAATTAGTTAAAGCTGCAGGTCAAAGTGCACAATTAATGGCTAAAGAAGGAAAATACGCACACGTAAGATTACCTTCAGGAGAAATGAGATTAGTTTTAGCAAAATGTAGAGCTACAATCGGAGTAATCGGAAATAGCGACCACGAAAATGTTAAAATTGGTAAAGCCGGAAGAAAAAGACATATGGGTATTAGACCAACAGTTAGAGGTTCTGTAATGAACCCAGTAGATCACCCTCATGGTGGTGGTGAAGGTAGAGCACCAGTAGGACACGCTGGACCAATGACACCTTGGGGCAAACCAGCTCTTGGATACAAGACAAGAAACAAAAAGAAACAATCTAACAAATTTATTGTAAAGAGAAGAAACAGTAAATAGATAGAAAGGAGGACATTTTAGATGTCAAGATCAAGCAAGAAAAAACCATTTGTTGAAGAAAAATTATTAAAAAGAGTAGAAGCTATGAACGAAACAGGTAAAAAAGAAGTTTTAAAAACATGGTCAAGAGCTTCAACAATATATCCACAAATGGTAGGTCATACAATAGCTGTACATGATGGAAGAAAACACGTTCCAATCTATATAGCAGAAGAAATGATAGGACATAAACTAGGTGAATTTGCTCCAACAAGAACTTATAAAGGTCATGCAGGAGACAAAACAACTAAAAAATAAAATAACAAACTAAGTAATTAGTTAAGGAGGGAAATAAAGTGGAAGAAACAGCTGTTATGAATGAAGCTAAAGCAACACTTAAATATGCAAGAATATCTTCAAGAAAAGTAAAGATAGTTGCAGATTTAATAAGAGGTAAAAATGTTGATGAAGCTCTAGCAATCGTAAAATTCACACCAAAAGCATCATCAGAAATTATAGAAAAATTATTAAAATCAGCAATTGCAAATGCTGAAAACAATCATGATATGAAACATGAAAATTTATATGTTGCTGAAATCTATGCAAACCAAGGTCCAACTCTAAAAAGAATTAGACCAGCTGCAAAAGGTTCAGCAGTAAGAATTAGAAAAAGAACAAGTCACATTACAATCGTATTAAAGGAAAGAGCATAAAAAAGAAAGGAGGACTCATTTAAAATGGGACAAAAAGTACATCCAACAGGAGTAAGAGTTGGAATCATTAAAGATTGGAACTCTAAATGGTATGCAGATTCTAGAAATTTTGCAGACTATTTAGTAGAAGACCAAAAAATACGTAAATTTTTAAAGAAAAAATTATACCTTGCTGGAATTTCTAAAATTGAAATAGAAAGAACAGCAAAAGCTGTAAAAGTAAATTTACACACTGCAAAACCAGGAATTGTAATCGGAAAAGGTGGAGCAGGAGTAGAAAGCGTTAAAGAAGAACTTGCTAAATTAGTAGGTAAAGACGTTAACTTAAATATAGTAGAAGTTAAAAACATAGATACAGATGCTCAATTAGTAGCTGAAAATATCGCTGGACAATTAGAAAGAAGAGTTTCATTCAGAAGAGCAATGAAACAATGTATGCAAAAATCAATCAAATCAGGTGCATTAGGAATTAAAACTGCTGTATCTGGTAGATTAGGTGGAGCAGACATGGCTAGAACTGAATTCTATAAAGAAGGAAATATTCCACTACAAACTTTAAGAGCTGATATCGATTATGGATTTGCAGAAGCAGATACAACATACGGAAAAATCGGTGTAAAAGTTTGGATATATAAAGGAGAAGTTCTTCCAGAAAGACCAGTGGAAGGAGGAAACAAATAATGCCATTAATGCCAAAAAGAACAAAACATAGAAAAATGCAAAAAGGTAGAATGAGAGGAAAAGCAACAAGAGGAAATAAAGTTACAGATGGAGAATACGGAATACAAGCTGTAACAGGAGCTTTAGTTACAGGAAATCAAATTGAAGCAGCCAGAATTGCTATGACTCGTTATATTAAAAGAGGTGGAAAAGTTTGGATTAAAATATTCCCAGACAAACCAATAACAGCAAAACCAATCGGTACTCGTATGGGTAAAGGTAAAGGTGCTCCAGAATATTGGGTAGCAGTTGTAAAACCAGGAAGAGTAATGTTTGAAATTTCAGGTGTACCAGAAGAAACTGCAAGAGAAGCCTTAAGACTTGCTATGAACAAACTACCTAACAAAACAAAATTTGTAGCAAGAGAAACTGAAAAGGTAGGTGAAAATGATGAAGATAAATAAAATAAGAGAAATGTCTTCACCAGATTTAGAGAAAGAATTAGGTGAACTAAAAACAGAATTATTCAAATTAAAATTTAGTTTAGCTACAAACGGATTAGATAATCCAATGAAAATAAAAGAAGTAAAAAAAGATATAGCTAAAATAAATACTGTATTAACAGAGAGAAAAATAGCTGAAAGCAAAGCATAATAAAAGTTTCGAATTGAAAATAACGGTCATCCCTTATTCACAAGGGGAGGGGAAATATCTTATCCCTAAAGAAGTGACCCAGGGGAAAGATATGTCCCCTGACAATCGATAGAAAGGAGAAATCTAAATGGAAGAAAGAAATCTTCGTAAAGTTATGGTTGGAACAGTAACATCTAACAAAATGGACAAAACAGTTGTAGTAGCTGTTGAAACAAGTGTTAGACACGGTGTTTATGGAAAAACTGTAAAAAGAACATATAAATTAAAAGCACATGATGAAGAAAATGTATGCCAAATAGGTGACAAAGTAAAAGTAATGGAAACAAGACCACTTTCTAAAGATAAAAGATGGAGAGTAGTTGAAGTTGTAGAAAAAGCTATTATAAAATAATAAAATTCTAATAAATCTAATAAAGGGTAATCACTCATTCACAAGGGTAGGGGACATTTCTTGTCCACAAAACAATACCCAAGAGAAAGATGTGTCCCCTGACAAATAGGGAAAGGAGAAACCATAATGATTCAACAACAAACAAGATTAAAAGTAGCAGACAACACAGGAGCAAAAGAAATTATGTGTATCAGATGTTTAGGTGGTTCATATAGAAAAACATCAAACATTGGAGACGTAATAGTTGCATCTGTTAAATCAGCAACACCAGGTGGAGTTGTTAAAAAAGGTGATGTTGTTAAAGCTGTTATAGTAAGATCTAAAAAAGGTTTAAGAAGACCAGATGGTTCATATGTAAAATTTGATGAAAATGCAGCAGTTATAATTAAAGAAGACGGAACACCAAAAGGAACACGTATCTTTGGGCCTGTTGCAAGAGAGCTAAGAGAGAAGGATTATATGAAGATTCTATCACTTGCTCCAGAAGTATTATAGAAAATTAATTGAAAACGGCAACCTGCACATTTTCGTTATTTATTTCAAACCTCGATGTACAAAAGTACACCTTCGGCTTGCAATAAATATCAAAAATGCACATCTTACCATTTTGAATTAATTTTAAGTAACGAATATAAAAAATAGAAAAAGGAGGTAAAGTCTCAATGAAAATAAGAAAAGGAGACAACGTCCAAGTTTTATCAGGAAACGACAAAGGTAAAACAGGAGAAGTTTTAGAAGTTATCCCAGCAACAAATAAAGTTATTGTTAAAGGCGTAAACGTTAGAAAAAAACACGTTAAAGCTAGAAAACAAGGCGAAGAAAGCGGAATAATATCAGTAGAATGTGCTATTCCAGCAGCAAAAGTAAACGTAGTATGCCCTAAATGTGGAAAAACTACAAAAGTTGGATATAGTGTAGAAAAAGAAGAAAAAGTACGTGTTTGCAAAAAATGCGGAGCAAAATTAAAATAAGATAAGAAAGGAGGATTAATACATAATGGAAAAATTAAGAGAACAATATCAAAATGAAGTAATCCCAGCATTAATGAAAAAATTTAATTATAAATCAGTTATGCAAGTTCCAAAACTTGATAAAATTGTAATAAATATAGGATTAGGAGATTTAAAAGAAAATCCTAAAGCTTTAGAAAATGCTATGAATGATTTAAGCATTATAACAGGTCAAAAACCAGTTATAACAAAAGCTAAAAAATCAATAGCAGCATTTAAATTAAGAGAAGGTGCAAACATTGGATGCAAAGTAACTTTAAGAGCAGATAAAATGTATGATTTTGCTTACAAATTATTCAATGTAGCTCTTCCAAGAGTAAGAGATTTTAGAGGAGTTTCAAAAGATTCTTTTGATGGTAGAGGTAACTACTCTATGGGTATTAAAGAACAATTAATATTCCCAGAAATCGAATACGATAAAGTTGATAAATTAAGAGGTATGGATATTATATTTGTAACAACAGCTAAATCAGACGAAGAGTCTAAAGAGCTATTAACACTTTTAGGTATGCCTTTTAAAAATTAATTAGTCAAAGGAAAGGAGTAAAACTATGGCTAAAACTTCAATGAAAGTAAAACAAGCTAGACCACAAAAATATAAAACTAGAGAATATAATAGATGTAAATTATGTGGTAGACCACATGCTTATATTAGAAAATATGGTATTTGCCGTGTATGCTTTAGAGAATTAGCTCATAAGGGAGAGATTCCAGGAGTTAAGAAAGCTAGCTGGTAGAAAACAAATTTAAATCAGCATCTTGCACATTTTTGTTTCATTAATCAGACTTCGACGTACAAGAGTACGACTTCAGCCTGCTTAATTCACAAAAATGCACAATATACTAATTTAAATTCGTTTTAAAGATAAAGTTATAAGAAAAAAAGGAAAAGGAGGTACGTAATAAATGAACATTACAGATCCAATAGCAGATATGTTAACAAGAATTAGAAATGCAAATAGTTCAAAACATAAAACAGTTGATATCCCAGCTTCTAACATGAAACTAGGAATTGCTGAAATATTATTCAACGAAGGATATATTAAATCTTTTGAAGAAATCAAAGACGATACTCAAGGAATTATCAGAATTACTTTAAAGTATGATGAAAAAGGAACTAGAGTTATCGACGGATTAAAAAGAATTAGTAAACCAGGATTAAGAGTTTATGCATCTAAGGATGAATTACCAAAAGTTCTTAATGGATTAGGTATTGCAATAATCTCTACATCTAAGGGTTTAAAAACAGATAAACAAGCTAGAGAATTAGGCGTAGGCGGAGAAGTATTAGCTTACGTATGGTAAAAATCGATTAAAAACAGCAATTTTTAATCAATTTTAAGAAATTGAAAGGAAAAGGAGGCAAAAACCAAATGTCAAGAATAGGAAATAAAACTATTATAGTACCAGAAGGTGTTGAAGTTAAAATTGATGGAAAACACATTTCTGTTAAAGGACCAAAAGGTACATTAGAAAGAGAAATACATAAAAATATTTCTGTAGAAATGAATGGAAACGAAATTAAAGTTACAAGACCAGATAACGAACCTGCTAACAGAAGTTTACATGGTTTAACAAGAACTTTAATTAATAATATGATAACAGGTGTAACTCATGAATACAGCAAAGAATTACAAATTAATGGTGTTGGTTACAGAGTTGCAAAACAAGGAAATAACTTAAATTTAACATTAGGTTATTCACATCCAGTAGTATTCGAAGCACCAGCAGGAATTACTTTTGATGTTCCTAATGCTAATACAATTATTGTTAAGGGAATTGATAAAGAATTAGTTGGGCAAACAGCAGCAGTTATAAGAACTAAAAGACCACCTGAAGTTTATAGAGGTAAAGGTATTAAGTATGCTGATGAGGTTATTAGACGTAAAGAAGGTAAAACTGGAAAATAAATTTCGATTAAATCCAATATCTTGCACATTTTCGCTATTTATTTCAAACTTCGACGTACCTATGTACGCCTTCAGCTTGTAATAAATATCAAAAATGCACAATATACCGAATTTAATCAAAATTATAGAAGAAGATTACTAAGAAAGGAGTAATAAAAATGGTTAAGAAAACAGATAGAAAAATGGAAAGAACTAGAAGACATGCTAGAGTAAGAAGAAAAATATCTGGAACAGCTGAAAGACCAAGATTATGCGTATATAGAAGTAATACAAATTTATATGTACAAATAATTGATGACGTTGCAGAAAAAACATTAGTTGCAGCTTCAACATTAGATAAAGATGTTAAAACAAAACATGCTAATAAAGAAGCAGCAAAAGAATTAGGAACATTAATTGCTAAAAAAGCAGCAGATAAAAAAATTACAACAGTAGTATTCGATCGTGGTGGATATATTTATCACGGAGTTGTTAAAGAATTAGCAGAAGCTGCAAGAGAAGGCGGTTTAGTATTTTAGTTAAAAATTAAAAAGGAGGAAAAACAAAGACTCATGGAAGAAAGAAATGAATTAAAAGAAAAAGTTGTTGCTATCAACAGAGTTGCAAAAGTTGTTAAAGGTGGTAGAACTTTTAGATTTAGTGCAGTAGTAGTTGTTGGAGACGAAAACGGTCACGTTGGAGTTGGAAATGGTAAAGCAGCCGAAGTTCCAGATGCTATCAGAAAAGCAATCCAAGAAGCTAAAAAGAATTTAGTAGAAGTACCAATTGTTGAAACAACAGTACCACACGAATTTGTTGGAACATTTGGTAGTGCAAAAGTTATGTTAAAACCAGCTGCTATCGGTACTGGAGTTATCGCTGGAGGAAGCGTTAGACCAGTATTAGAGCTTGCAGGATATAAAAACATCAGAACAAAAGTTATTGGAACAAACAATCCAAGAAACGTTGTTTATGCTACAATTGAAGGATTAAAATCAATGCAAACACTTGAAAGCGTAGCTAAAAAAAGAGGTAAAAAAGTAGAAGAGATTTTATAAGAAAATACAAATAAAAGAAGAGGAGGTGCAAGCTCAAATGAAATTAGACGATTTAAAACCAACTGCAAAAAAAGTAAAAAGAAATAGAGTAGGTCGTGGTATGGCTTCTGGAAACGGAAAAACATCTGGAAGAGGTCATAAAGGACAAAAAGCAAGAAGTGGTGGTGGAGTAAGAAGAGGCTTCGAAGGAGGTCAAACACCATTATATAGAAGATTACCAAAAAGAGGATTTACAAATATTCATGCTAATACTTATACAGAAGTAACATTCAAAATGTTAAATCAATCAAAAGCAACAGATGTTACAGCTGAAAGTCTATTAGAAGAAGGAATTATAGGAAAAATCAATGATGGTATCGTTGTATTAGCAACAGGAAAATTAGAGAAAAAATTAAATGTTAAAGCTACAAGATTTACAGCGAAAGCAAAAGAAGAAATCGAAGCTTTAGGCGGAAAGGCAGAGGTGATTTAATTGTTTAAAACAATAAAAAACGCGTTAAAGACACCTGATGTAAGAAAAAGATTATTATATACATTGTTATTAATAGTAATATTCAGATTAGGATGCTATATAACAGTACCAGGAGTAAATAGTGTAGCATTAAACGAGGCTATGGGAGGAACAAACGGAATTGCAGGATTAATAGATATGATATCAGGAGGAGCTTTCTCAAGATTTTCTGTTTTCGCAATGACAATCAGCCCATACATAACAGCTTCAATTGTTATTCAATTATTAGCAATGATAATTCCAGCTTTAGAAAAATTAACTAAAGAGGGTGGAGAAGAAGGAAGAAAGAAGATAAATAGATATACAAAAATGTTAACTATTGTACTTGCAGTAGTAGAAGGTATAGGTATTTATCTATCATACAAATCTACAGGAATATTTGTAGACAACACATTCTTAACAGGTCTATTAGTAGTAACAGGACTTGTAGCAGGTACATCAGTACTAATGTGGTTAGGTGAAGAAATCACAAACAAGGGAATTGGTAATGGAATATCATTATTAATTTTCATAGGAATTATATCTAGATTACCAAGCGGAGTAGTAACAGTTTGGAATTTAGTATTTACAAGCACAGGATTTAGCACAACAGGATTACTAACAGCATTAGGAGTTATAATTGGAGCAATAATCTTAGTTGCAGGAGTTGTATTTGTACAACAAGCAGAAAGAAGAGTTCCAGTACAATACTCTAAAAAAGTAGTAGGAAGAAAAATGGTTGGTGCACAAAGCACACACATTCCATTAAAACTTGCTATGGCAGGAGTAATGCCAGTAATCTTTGCAAGCAGCTTTATGACGTTCCCAGCTATGATTATACAAATATTTGTACAAGATATAGCAAATCAAACAGGATTTTTAGCAGGGTTATATAAATTCTCAATCGCTACATCAACATCAAGTGTAGGATGGGGATACTCTCTAGCAAACGCACTTGTTTATTTACTATTAATCGTAGCATTCACATTTTTCTATACTTATGCAACATTCAACCCAGCAGAAGTATCAAACAATATTAAGAAAAATGGTGGATTTATTCCAGGAATTAGAGCTGGAAAACCAACAACAGAATATTTATCATCAATCATATCAAAATTAACATGGTTTGGTGGATTATTCTTAGCAGTAATTGCTATACTTCCAATGTTGTTAAGATTTACAAATCTAAACATAGCATTTGGTGGTACATCAATACTAATCGTTGTAGGAGTTGCATTAGAAACTGTTCAACAATTAGAATCTCAATTAGCAATGAGACACTATAAAGGATTCTTAGAATAGAATAAAAATTGCCAGAAGGGACGGACCTTTTTGGCAATTTTTTGCCACTGGGGACGGACCTTTTTGGCAAAAAATTGCCAAAAAGGTCCGTCCCCAGTGGCAAGATTTTTACGTTTTAGTCTATTGAAAAAAAACAAAATTTATGATAATATAATAGGCAAATAAAACCAAAAAAAGGGGATGTGTAGAAAAATGGATCTACAAGAAGCAAGCAAAGAATTAAACATTGATTATAATGCTGCGCTAACTAGATTTGGCGGTTCAGAAGCAATATATCAACGTTTTTTAAAAAGATTTTTACAAGAAAATACTTACAATGAACTAGAACAAGCATGGGAAAAAGGCGACTACGAAGAAATTGAAAAAAAAGCACACACACTAAAAGGAGTAGCAGGTAATCTAAGTCTAGAAAATTTATTTTCTATTAGCAATGAACTTGTACAAACAATAAGAAACAAACAATATGAAAACACACAAGAAATCTATCAAAGATTGCAAGAAGACTATAAACACACTATAACAGTAATTGAAAATATAAATTAATGAAAGGGTGGAAAAAATGCAAAAAATAAGAAAAGAAATAGATAGAAAAAATCACAAATTTTTGATAACAGCTTTTTTATTAGTTGGGTTTATAATAGGTGCAGTCCTTTTAATAACTGCAAGTGGGCAATTTACAAATAGTTTAGAAGATATGGGGGGAGAAATACCACAAAAAATAAAATCAACACAAGAGACATATTTTAGAAAAAATGAAGCATTACTAAAAACGGTAGCAGTAAAAATACAAGAATTAAAAGAAGAAAATAGAAGAAATATAAATAAAGACCAATTAGAAAAAGTTATTAACAATTATGGAAAAATATTAGAAGTAGACAATGCAAAAATATATGCAGTAATAGACAATAAATATTATACTGCTGATAACCAAGAAAACGAACAAGATTATACTAAAACAGAATGGTACCAAAAAGTTAAAGAAACAAATAATGGTGAAATAATATACACAAACGCTAAATATTCTAGCCAAACAAAAGAACCAATAGTAACAGCAGCGATGAAAATAGCAGGCACAAATGATATGTTAGCAATAGATATTTTCCCAGAACGAATAGCAACATGGTCAGATATAGAAATATTCCCTAAGGGTACAAGTTACTACATAACAGATGCAGCAGGAAATATAATACATCAAGGTGATAGTGAACAAAACACAAAAACAAACCAAGAAGAGAAACACATAGATGAAATATATTCAAAACTAAAAATTAAAGAAGAAGAAATTGTTAATTTATCTTCAGAAAGCGAGAGAATAAGCTCAAGAGCAGGACTATATACAATAGAAACATACAACGGTTGGAAAATTCTTGTGAAAACATCATATGGAGATATGTTAAACAGCACTAGAATTATATTAATTGCTTATTATAGCACAACTGTATTATTCTCAATCTTAATATTATATTTAGCATTTTCAGAAAGAAGAGCAGAAAAAGGAAAATCTTTATATTCAAGAATAACAAACGTGCTAAGTGACTCATATTACGCACTTTACCTAGTAGATTTTGAAAAAGAAGAGTATACAATATTAAAAGGCTCAGAATATATACAATCTATTCCACAAACAGGAGACTACAACTCATTTGTTGAGTTTACTCAAAATATAATGGAAAAAGAAGCATATGAAGAATTTAAAGAAACATTCTCGATAGAAAATATACGTAGATTAGTAAGAAATAACGTAAAAAGCTTTGGTGGAGATTTTAGAAGAGCATTTAATAGCGAATTTAAATGGGTAAATGTTAGAATGTTATATAGCGAAGAATATGTAAGAAAAAATAGAACAGAAGTTATATTTGCATTCCAAGACGCAGACGCAAGAAAAGAAAAAGAACTAGAAGAAAAAGAAGTTTTAAGAGAATCACTTGTAGCAATGAGATCAGCAACACAAACAAAAAATAGATTTTTCTCAAATATGTCTCACGATATGAGAACACCATTGAACGCAATTATAAATTTCTCTAACATGGCAATATCACAACCTGACGACAAAGAAAGAGTAATGGATTATTTAAGAAAAATAAATATATCAAGTTCACAATTATTAGAACTTATAAACAACATACTAGAAGTTTCTAGAATTGAAGAAAATATGCCATTAATCACAAAAACTCAATTTAATATTGCAAAATCACTAGAAGATACACTTATGGTATTTAAAGAACAAGCATTTATACAACATAAAAACTTTGAAATTGAATGCAACATAAAACATGACTATGTTTTAAGCGACTGGGGAAAAATAAGACAAATTATAAATAACATAGTATCAAATGCATTAAAATATACAAGAAAAGGTGGAAACGTACGTGTTGAAATAAATGAAATTGAAGGTAAATTTGTTTCTAAATATACATTCAGAATAGTAGACGACGGAATTGGAATGAGTAAAGAATTTTTGAAAAAGATATATGTGCCATTTGAAAGAGAAACTAGATTTCACTCAGAAGAAATGAATGGAACAGGTCTAGGTATGGTAATTGTACAAAATAATGTACAAACATTAAATGGACAAATAGAAATAAACAGTGAACCAGGAAAAGGTAGCGAAATTTCAATAGTATTACCACTAGAAACAATAAAAGAAATAGAAGAAGAAAATAAAGATGAAAGCAAAGAATATTTACAAGAACTAAAAGGAAAAAGAATCTTACTTGTAGAAGACAATGAGTTAAATATGGAAATTGCAACAGAAATACTTGAAATGCAAGGAGTAAAAATAACACAAGCATTTGACGGAAAACAAGCAGTAGACATATTTAGAAACAGTGTAGAAGGATATTTTGACGCAATATTAATGGACGTACAAATGCCTGTTATGGACGGATATGAAGCAACATCATGTATTAGAAGATTGCCAAGAAGAGACGCAAGAAGTGTGGTAATATTAGCAGTTACAGCAAATGCATTTGCAGATGATATAATTCAAGCAGAAAAAGCCGGAATGAATGAACATATATCAAAACCAATAGACTTCAAAGAACTACAAAAAGCATTAACAAAGTTTATGAAGAAAGGATAGCCATATGGAAAAAAATCATGAACTAAAAAGATATAATATAAAGCCTATCAGAGAACTTACACAAGTTGAAATAGAGCGAATTGCAAGAGAAGTTATAAAAAAAATAGAGACAATAATGGTTGATTTTGACGGAAACTATATGTATGAACATATTGTAAAATCAAAGATGTATTTAGCCAAAATACCAGAACAATATACAAATGTTAATTATATAGTTTCTACAAACTCAATTTATATGAGAGACGAAGAAAACATAAAAGAAATAGATGAAACAATGTTTCATGAAATAATTCACTACATACAATGCAACCAAGAAAACAACATAGGGGCAATGCCAGAACAAATGGGCCTATGCAAATTACATGGATATATAATAACTGGCCTTGCCATAAACGAGGTTGCTATACAACTAATAATTTCGCTTGCATTTAACAAAAAACAAGAAAACACAAATTATTTTGGAATAAAAGTAAAGTCAATCCAAAATAAATCGTTTCCAATATTATGTGCATTGTTGCAACAAATAACATATGTATTAGGATATAAAGAATTGTTGACAAGCATATTAGAAAATACAGATGATTTTAAAGAAGCTTTTGAAAAATTCGCAGGTAAGAAATCATATGATTTTTTAAGAAATTCTTTTGATAAAATGATGAATGCAAGAGATAAAATCGCTAATGATAGAAGAGAACTTAAAAAAACAAAAAATAAAAAAGCTTTAGAAAAAAGAATAAAAATATACACCCGGAGAAATTCAAAATCATTTTTTAGCAGTGCAAAAATTGTGCTATACAGAATATTTTAAACCATTGTTTAAAAAAGTAAAAAGCAAGGAAGACCTTAAAGCTTTAAAAGAAGAAATTATCAGGTATGGCAGTCATATAGGCCAAGTAGGCGAAAAAAATGAATTTGTAATTTATACTCAAAAACAAATTCAAAAATTAGATAAAAAATTTAAATAAATATATTTAATATTGTTAATACAGCCCCAGCAAATATAGATTTGAAACTAACTGTTAAGCTTTTATTGAATACTTTATATGTTGTTTGAATTTGATATTCTTTTCTGATAGTTAGTGCTAAGCAGCTATTTTGGAAAAGAGCTTGATTTGTTTCATCTTCATATACTAGTGACATATTTATACCTCCATCTATTTTTGCTTTACAAAAATAATTATAACATATAATGATATAAACTGTAAATATGTGATTGACAAAATAGTTCAAATGAGCTAAAATATAAATGTTAAAAAAAGGAATTAAGCCTCTAACAAAATTAGGGGCAAAATTTTTTGACAAGGAGGATATAAAAAATATGAATATTATCATGTTAGGAGCACCAGGAACAGGGAAAGGAACAATTGCGGGAATTTTAGAGAAAGAACTAAAAATACCACAAGTATCAACAGGAGACATTTTTAGAAAACACATGAAAGAAGGAACAGAACTAGGAAAGCTAGCAGAAAGCTATATATCAAAAGGAGCATTAGTTCCAGATGATGTAACAATAGGCTTAGTAGAAGACAGACTAAAAGAAAAAGACGTACAAAGCGGAATTATACTAGACGGTTTCCCAAGAACAGTAAAACAAGCCGAAGAATTAGATAAAATGTTAGAAGCGGAAAATAAAAAAATAGATATAGTAATAAATTTAACAACACCAGAAGAGGAAATAATAGAAAGAATAGTAAATAGAAGAGTATGCTCAAATCAAGAATGTAAAACAATTTTCAACTTACAACTAAACCCACCAAAACAAGAAGGAATATGTGACAAGTGCGGTTCAGAGCTAGTGCAAAGAAAAGATGATACAGTAGAAACTGTAAAATCAAGATTAAATAGCTATTTTGAGCAAACAAGCCCACTTGTAGAATATTACGAGAAAAAAGGAAATTTATATTCAGCAGTAGTTAGTAAAAGTATTAACAAATTAGGAAAAGATGTAGCAGAGGACGTAGTTAAATATATAGAAGAAAATTTCTAAATATAATATGAAACAAATTAAGTAGCATTAAATTTTATAAGCTTAGCTTATACTAAGTTAAAAATAATAAATAAAGAATTAGAAAGAAGGCGTCAAAAAATGGTAACAATCAAATCAAAAAAAGAAATAGAACTAATGAGAGAAGCTTGTAGAGTTGTAGCCGTTTTATACGACAAACTAGAAAAAGAAATAAAACCAGGAATGTCAACATGGGAATTAGACCAAATAGCAGAAAAAATAATAAGATCAGAAGGTGCAATTCCAGCAGAAAAGGGATATGACGTAGGAATAAGAGGAGTTCCACCATATCCAGCATCAATATGTGTATCGATCAATGACGAAGTAATACACGGAGTTCCATCAAAAAATAAAATTATAAAAGATGGAGACATAGTAAGCATAGACACAGTAGCTTTAAAAAATGGATTTAATGGAGATGCAGCAAGAACATTTATGATAGGAAATGTATCAAAAGAAGCAAGAAGACTAGTAGAAGTAACAAAACAAGCATTTTTTGAAGGAATAAAATATGCAAAGCCAGGATACAGAATTGGTGACGTATGCCACGCAATTGGAGAATATGTTCATTCACAAGGATATTCAGTAGTAAGAGAATTCCAAGGACACGGAATTGGTAGAGAAATGCACGAAGACCCAGGAATTCCAAATTACGGAAAAGCAGGAAAAGGAATTAGACTAGAACCAGGTATGACCCTTGCAATAGAGCCAATGGTAATACAAGGAAAACACAATATTTTAGAGCTTGACGACGGCTGGACAATAGTAACAGAAGACGGTTCTTTAGCGGCTCATTATGAAAATACAATTTTAATTACAGAAAAAGAACCAGAAGTGTTGACAATCCTTAAATGATGATGTATAATATAGTAGTTATTATGTGTAATTGCCAAATTTTACATAATGACTACTAAAAAACTCTTAATAGGAGGGGAAAAAATTGGCAAAAGAAGATGTTATAGAAGTAGAAGGCACAGTAGTAGAAGCCTTACCAAACACAAACTTCAAGGTAGAACTTGAAAATGGACATCAAATATTAGCTCATATATCAGGTAAATTAAGAATGAACTATATTAAAATCTTACCTGGGGACAAGGTAAAAGTAGAACTTTCACCATATGACTTAACAAGAGGAAGAATTACATGGAGAGCTAAATAAACAAATGAAGTAAAAAATTAACCCAAAAATATATTAACAAAGCAAACCAAGGAGGTGCTAGGTAATGAAAGTAAGACCATCAGTAAAACCAATATGCGATAAATGCAAAGTAATAAAAAGAAAAGGTGTAATTAGAGTAATATGCGAAAACCCTAAACACAAACAAAGACAAGGTTAATTCCTTAAACAAGTTAACAACACAAATTAGGTAGCGGCTGTGAACCCTGAAAAATATTTTAGGGGTTACATATCAAATTTGTGTTTATATATATGTTTTGAAGAATTCTAAAGAGGCTAGAGTAAACGCTAGTGCATTTCACCTTTAGAAATCTAAAAACAACTAATAATAAAAAACAAAAAATATTTTGGAGGTGCAAAAAAATATGGCTCGTATAGCAGGAGTAGACTTACCTAAAGAAAAAAGAGTAGAAATAGGACTTACATACATTTATGGAATAGGTGTATCAAGCTCTAGAAAAATTCTTGAAAAAGCTGGAGTAAACCCAGATACTAGAATAAAAGACTTAACAGATGATCAAGTAAACGATATAAGAAAAGTAATTGACGAAGCTTATACAGTTGAAGGTGATCTAAGAAGAGAAGTAGCATTAAACATCAAAAGACTTACAGAAATCGGATGTTACAGAGGTTTAAGACATAGAAAAGGATTACCAGTTAGAGGTCAAAGAACTAAAACTAATGCTAGAACTAGAAAAGGTCCTAGAAAATTAGTTAGTAAGAGTAAAAAATAGATAAAATCGAGGAGGAAGATGCAAAATGGCTAAAAACGTAACAACAAAAAAAGTAGCTAGAAGAAATAGAAAAAACATCGAAAAAGGTGCAGCACATATTCATTCTAGTTTTAATAATACAATAGTTACAATCACAGATACACAAGGAAATGCAATAGCATGGGGAAGTGCTGGAGAACTAGGATACAAAGGTTCAAGAAAAAGCACACCATTTGCCGCAGGTCAAGTTGCAGAAACAGCTGCAAAAGCTGCAATGGAACATGGTTTAAAATCAGTTGAAGTATTTGTTAAAGGACCAGGAGCTGGTAGAGAAGCTGCAATAAGAGCACTTCAAACAGCAGGTTTAGAAATAAGTGCAATAAAAGACGTAACACCAATACCACACAACGGATGTAGACCACCAAAAAGAAGAAGAGTGTAAAATAAACGAAATATAAACGGGATAAAAGAAAATCCCACTGTCAAAAGAAAGGAGTAAAAAAATGGCAAGATATAAAGACGAACAATGTCGTAGATGCCGTAGAGAAGGACAAAAATTGTTCTTAAAAGGTGAAAGATGTTATTCTGACAAATGTAGTATCTCAAGAAGAAACTACGCACCAGGACAACACGGACAAAAAAGAGCAAAACTTTCTGAATACGGAACACAATTAAGAGAAAAACAAAAAACAAAAGCATATTATGGAGTTGGAGAAAAACAATTTAGAAAATACTTTGAAATGGCTTCTAATAAAAAAGGTGTAACAGGTGAAAACTTATTACAAATATTAGAAAGTAGATTAGATAACGTAGTTTACAGATTAGGATTTGGAACATCAAGAGCACAAGCAAGACAATTTGTAAATCACGCACAATTCGAAGTAAACGGAAAAAGAGTAGATATACCATCTTACCTAGTAAAAGCAGGAGATGTAATCACAGTTAGAGAAAGCAAAAAAGACAACGCTACTATAAAAATCAATGTAGAAGAATCAGCAAAAAGACCAGTACCTGCTTGGCTTGAAAAAGACAGCGAAAAATTAAGTGGTAAAGTAATCAGATTAGCGTCTAGAGAAGATGTTGATATTCCAATTGAAGAACATTTAATAGTAGAGCTTTACTCAAAATAATAATTATAAGTAATATAAAAAGGTTAATAAAAACTTTTAGAATTTACTTTAAGAAAAACCTAAATAGTTTAAAAAGTTTGAGAGCAGTTCTCAAATATTAGGAGGTAAAAATGATAGAATTTGAAAAGCCAAATATTGAATGTCTAGAGGTTAATGATGCAAAGAACTATGCAAAATTTGTATGTGAACCATTAGAAAGAGGTTATGGAGTAACAATAGGAAATTCTTTAAGAAGAATTTTACTTTCATCACTTCCTGGATGTAGTATAACAAGCGTAAAAATTGATGGAGTATTACATGAATTTTCAGGAATATCAAATGTAGTAGAAGATGTACCAGAAATAATTGTAAACCTAAAAAATGTAAGATTAAAATTTGATGAAGTAGAAGAAAAAACACTAAGAATAGACTTCAAAGGAGAAGGAGAAGTTACAGCTGGTGACATCATATCAGACGGAACAGTTGAAATACTAAATCCTGACTTACATATAGCTACAGTTTCTGAAGGTGGAAGCCTAAAAATGGAAATGACAGCTGACAGAGGTAGAGGGTACAACTCTGCTGAAAAAAATAAAAAACCAAACCAAGACATATCAGTACTTCCAATAGATTCAATCTATACACCTGTTAAGAAAGTAAACTACCAAGTAGAAAACACAAGAGTTGGACAAATGGTAGATTATGACAAACTAACAATAGAAGTTTGGACAGACGGAAGCATAAAAGCACATGAAGCACTTAGCTTAGCTGCAAAAGTAATGACAGGACATTTAGAATTATTTATAGACCTATCAGAAGCTGCAAAAAACACACAAGTAATGATAGAAAAAGAAGAATCTAAAAAAGAAAAAGTATTAGAAATGTCAATAGAAGAATTAGAATTATCTGTAAGATCATTCAACTGTCTAAAAAGAGCAGGAATTGCCACAGTTGAAGACCTAACAAATAAATCTGAAGCAGAAATGATGAAAGTAAGAAATTTAGGTAAAAAATCATTTGATGAAGTAACAGCAAAATTACGTTCATTAGGACTAAATTTTGCAGACGAAGACGAATAATTAAAAATAAAGGGAACGTCTTATTATATCCCTTGACATAAAAAGAGAATAGGAAGGTGAAAAAATTGGCAACAAATAGAAAATTAGGTAGACCAACAGATATAAGAATGGCAATGCTTAAAACTTTAACAACAGACCTTATCATGCATGGAAAAGTTGAAACAACACTTGCAAGAGCAAAAGAAGTAAAAGCAATGGCAGATAGTTTAATATCACTTGCAATAAAAGAAAAAGATAACTTCGAAATGGTAGACGTTAAAGTAGTAAAAGCAAAACTAGATGCAAAAGGTAACAAAGAAACAGAATTAGTAAAAAGCAAAAACGGTAAAGAATACCTAAAAGTAGTAAAAGAAGAAACTACTGAAAAAAGACAAAAAGATATGCCATCTAGATTAAATGCTAGAAGAAAAATGATGAAAACATTAAACAAAGTTAAAGATGTAGATTTAACATCAAAATTATTCAATGAAATAGCTCCAAAATATGCTGGTAAAAACGTAGGTGGATACACACGTATAATCAAAGCTGGACCAAGAAGAGGAGACGGAGCAGAAGTTGCAATATTACAATTAATATAATTAATAAAGAATGAACTGTTATTACAAATAGCAGTTTATTTTTTTGATGTTTTTGGGGACGGAGCAAAAAAACATCACATAAATAAATATCAAACATATAATAAAACCATAGGAGGCTAGAAAAATGGAATTTATACTAAATACCATATTTTGGACATTAGCTTTTTATGGTTTATTTGAAATCATAAAAAACATCATATACATAAGCACATACACAAACTTCAAATCAGACGGAATATACCTAATAATAGCAACAAAGAACCAAGAAGACAAAATAGAAGGATTTTTGCGTTCAACATTATTCAAGCTATTATATGGAAGAGAGGAATACTTAAAAAATGTAATTGTAGCTGATTTGAAATCAACAGACAACACAAAAGAAATTGCAAAGAAATTGTCAGAAGAATATGAATGCTTGAAAGTACTAAGCTGGAAAGAATGCAAAGAAATAATGGATAGTGTGGACGAAACATAAAACAAACAGAAATCAACATAAAGAATGAAAAAATACTTAAAAATGAGTATAATGATTGCACTTTATGCTAAATTATGGTATAATAGAGGATGAAACCTATGGAGGTATATACAAATGAGAATTGAAGTAGAGAAGGAAAAACACAACCGGAGGTTCAAAGAACCGCCCAAATTCTATCCCAAGCGGTTCAAAGGAGACCGTTTGAAATGGCAAGGTTGCTGGCCATATGCGGTCAATGCAAAATATCCATATTTTGCATTAGTAGGAGACTTTATTGGGAAAAGGCGAAAATATAATGCCACTAATGAAGAGCTCATAGCAACAATAATCGAAGAAGGAAAGTATTTCGGACTTGAAATCAAGCAAGTAGATGAAAAGTATAAACCGCAAAAGGGAGAATACATAATCTATTTGAAAAGAGGTATTCATGATGGATACTATCACTTCTTAAGAAGAGATGAAAATGGAACTTGGTCACACAAACATCCGGGAAAGATGCCAGAAAGAGTAAACTTCAAAAAGGAACATTACGTTCCAGAAGGCGACCATTTTTGCGTAGGTTTTTTCTTCTCAGTCAAAGAGAAAGACAGTTAATACTGTCTTTTTCTTTTGGCAATATTCTAAACCAAACAAGGTCTGTCCCCAATGGCAAAAAATTGCCAAAAAGGTCCGTCCCCGTTGGCAATCCGTTGACAAGCTCTTGAAAACATAGTGAAATTGTGATAGACTAGGAAAAGATAAATTTTAGGAGGAGTAAATGGAAATAATAGGACAAGTAGAAGATATAATATACAAAAATGAAATAAATAGTTACACAATTGCAGAGTTTGAGACAGATGAAGAGACAACAACAGTAGTAGGGTATTTACCATTTGTAAATCCTGGAGATACGTTAAAGTTAATTGGCAAGTTTGTAGAACATAAGGAATATGGAAGGCAATTCAAAATAGATACTTTTGAAAAGATGATGCCTCAAACACTGGGAGCATTAGAGAAATATTTGGCAAATGGTAATATAAAAGGGATAGGAGAAACAATAGCTAAAAGAATAATACGAAAGTTTGGAGAAGAGACAATACATATATTTAAATATGAACCAAATAGATTGGCAGAAATAAGGGGAATATCAGAGGCAAAAGCAAAAGAAATGTCAGAGAGTTTTATAGAGAACTGGGAAGTGTGGCAGATAGTAGGTTTTTTAGAGCGTTTTGGAATAGGTGCAGAGCACGCAAAGAAAGTGTTTGATTTATTTGGAACTAAGGCAATTGAAGAGATTGAAGCAAATCCATATATATTAATAGAACTAACAAGAGGTGTAGATTTTAAACAAATAGACCAAATGGCATTAGATTTGGGAATAAGTTATGACAATGAAAAGAGAGTTGCAAGTGGTATAAAATATGGATTAATTAGAAGTACATACAATGGACATTCGTGTGTTTTAAAAGATAATTTAATAGAGTTTGTAAGAAATCTGTTAGATGTTTCAACAGAAAATGTGGAAGATGGAATTATTAATTTAAAAGTTAAAAATGAAATTGTAGTGGAAAAACGTGAAAGTTTAGAATATGTATATTTGTATGCATTTTATAATACAGAGGCGGAAATTGCATTTTTAATTAAAAGATTACAAAAAGCAAAAAATGTAAAGAAAGTAGCAAATTTAAAAGCAGAATTAAAAAAGGTAGAAGAAAATTCAAAAATAGAATTATCAGAAAAGCAAAAAGAGGCATTAGAACTAGTAAATGACAATAATGTGACAATTATAACAGGTGGGCCAGGAACAGGAAAGACCACAATTATAAAGAATATAATAGAAATATATGAAGCCAAAGGCAAAAAAGTGATATTGGCTGCACCAACAGGTAGAGCAGCAAAAAGAATGACAGAGACAACAGACAAAGAAGCTTCAACATTACATAGATTATTAGAAATTGGAAAAATTGACGAAGATAGTTTATATAAAAATACAAGTAATTATGAAGGAGCACCAATAGATGCTGATGTAATAATAGTAGATGAGGTTTCAATGGTAGATATGTTTTTGCTAAGTTATTTGTTAAAATGTATATATCAAGGAACAAAGTTAGTATTAGTAGGGGACGTAGACCAGTTAGCATCAGTAGGTCCAGGAAGTGTGCTAAAAGATTTAATAAACTCAGGAGAAATAGCAACAATTCACTTAGACAAAATATTTAGACAAGCAGCAAAAAGTAAAATAATTTTGAATGCACACAAAGTGAATAATGGCGAAGCATTTATAAAGAAAGGAGAAGAGGAAGATACAAACGAAGATTTCTTTTTCATAAAGGAGACATCACAAGAGAAAATGTTAGCACAAGTAGTTTCTTTATGTACAGGAAGATTAGAGAAATATGGAAATTATGACTTTTTCCAAAATATTCAAGTATTATCTCCAACAAAAAAAGGAATGCTTCGGAACAAAAGAGTTAAACAAAATATTACAAGAGCAGTTAAATCCAAATATTGATAATTTACCAGAAAAGGCAAGTATGGGAGCAATTTTTAGAGCTGGCGATAGGGTTATGCAAATAAAAAATAATTATGATATTTATTGGGAGAAAAATAACTTTGGGATAAAAGAAATGGGAAGTGGAGTTTTTAACGGAGAAATAGGAACAATTACAGAAGTAAATGAAAGAGAAAAACAGGTAGAAATAAGGTTTGATGACGATAAAATAGCATATTATGAATTTTCTGAATTGGACCAAATAGAACATAGTTATGCAATTACAATCCATAAGGCACAACGGAAGTGAATTTGATGTAGTTATTATGGCGATACCACCGTCATCACCAATGCTTTTAACAAGAAATTTATTGTATACTGGAATAACTAGAGCAAAGAAAATGTTGATTATAATTGGAAATGAAAAGGTTATTGATTTTATGATACAAAATGTGGATAGTAAAAAGAGAAACACAGGTCTAGAATATAAGATGTTAAATTAAAAGAGACCATTTATAAGGTCTCTTTTAAAGAAAATTTAAAGTCTTGTGTATTCGGCAAATGCGGCCAAAAATGCAGCAATTGATGCAATGTAAGACCAAGTATCAATCAAACCTAACTTAAGGTAAAGCACAGCTTCAATTAAAAAGACAAGGCCTCCAATTATAAATGCATTGATTGCAATAATTGGAACAACATTTACTGAAAAAACAGCCAAAACTATAAAGACAAGAGCCAAACCATTCAGATTTCCAGGATTCCGCATCAAGTACTTACAGGTTCTTTTCATATAAATTTTCTCCTTCTATCCCAATCACTAAGAAGTGACAATGGGAACGATAAAACTATCTATAAACCATTATACTATAAATTAACATAAAAGTCAAATTTTTGAACATTTTTAATAAGCATAAATAAACAATTAAAACGATAGGAAGTGAATAAAAATAGAAGAAATTTTAAACATAATTTATCCACCAAAGTGTGGAATATGTGGAAAGTTAAGTGGAAACTTTTTATGTAACAAATGCAAAAAAACATTAGAACTACAAGCAAAATTTAAAATCGAAAAAAGCGAAAGCAATTATTTCAAACAACATTTATATATTTTTGAATATCAGGGAATGATAAGAAAAATAATATTAGATTACAAATTCAACGACAAATCATACTTATACAAAACAATTATAAATTTTTTATTAAAAAATGAAAAATTCTTTAAAATTTTAAAATCTTATGATACAATTATACCAGCTCCAATAAACAAAAAAAGAAATAAGCAAAGAGGATATAACCAAAGCTATTTACTAGCGAAAGAAATTGCAAAAGAAACAGGCGTAACCTTAGAAAATGAATGTCTATACAAAACTAAGAACATAATAGAACAAAGCAAATTAAACAAAGAGAAAAGACAAAAAAACATACAAGGAGCATATGAACTAAAACAACCAGAAAAATTAGAAAACAAAAAAATATTACTTTTAGACGATATTTATACAACAGGAAGTACAGCAAATGAATGTTGCAAAGTTTTAAGTATAGCAAATCCAAAACAAATAGATGTATTTACAATTGCAAAAGATTAGAAAATCACACAACGATAACAAAGGAGGAAATAAAATGGAAGATTTAGTCGAAAGTATATTAGACTATGTAAGGTCAGATTATACCGATTATGCAATCATGATAAATGGTGAATGGGGCTCTCGGAAAAACTCATTTTTGGAATAATAAAATCAGAAAAAAAATAGAATCAATGCAATTAAATGGAAAAAGATATACCACAATATATATGTCACTATATGGAATATCAAACTTAGAAGAAATAAGCAAAAAAATATTTATAGAGACAACACAACTTATGGACAAAAATCTAAGAAAGTTTATGGATGCAAATGGTCAAACCACAATACCAGAGTATGCTAAAACAGGAATAGATATGGCTAATTTCTTTGGTGTAACTGAAAATGGAAGCAAAGTAGATTATGGAGAATTCTTTTCAACAAATGACAAGGTTCTTTGTTTTGATGACTTAGAGAGAGCAAATGTAGATGTTATAGATATTTTGGGATATATAAACAATTTTGTTGAACATGACCATATAAAAACAATAATAATATGTAACGAAAAAGAACTATCAACAAAACTAAAAAGCTCAAACCTTGAAATGAAAACATTTATAGCTACTTACTTATTAGACAAGCAAGATGAGCTAAACAAAAGTGACAAGCCAATGGTAGAAAAAATTCAAGATAAAATTGAGCATGTCTTTGACAAAGCGAATGATTATGAGAGAATAAAAGAAAAATTAATAGGAGAAACTTTTGAATATGCACCAAAATTTGACTATATTATAAATGGAATTTTAATGAGATATGAAAATAATCCAGATTTAATAAGATTTTTAAGAGAAAACACAGGACTAATAATATCAACATTTAACAAAAGTGGAACAAGAAATTTAAGAATTCTAAAACACGCACTAAACGATTTCAAAAAAATATATGAAATGGTCAATAAATCATATCCAAACATAAATCACAGAGTAATGCAAACAATGCTAATATTCACAATAGCAATTTCGTTTGAAATAAAAGCAGGAAAAATAACGAAGGACAAATTTATAAATATTAAAGACAATGAAGAATACAAAGCAATATTAGTATCTTCAAGAATTTTAATGGATAACAGACAATTTTATATTAAAGAGTTTGACAGCAATTATTACTACAACTTTAAATCAGAATATAGATTTTTCAAATTTATTGAATATTACATCAGAACACGTATATTTGATATGAAAATATTTAAAGAAAATATGGAATCAATAATAAGTACTGTTGACACAGAAAACTTGCCAGGATATAGAAGATTACTAACAGAAGAATATTGGAAAATATCAGATGACCAATTTGACGGTGTTATAAAAGAAGTAATTGAAGATATAAAAGAAGGAAAAGTCAACTTAATAGATACAGTAAAATTATTTGCGTATTTCAGTTACTTTTCTAGAAAAGGTCTAATAGAATATGACCTAAAAACTTTGAAAAATATATTCTTTACAGGAATGAACATGGCAGCATTATCTTCAACCTATTGCCCTAATGTAAAAGAAGAACTTGGAAAAATTGCAATTGAAGATGTGGCAGAAGATATGGACGAAGTTTTAAAACATTTTAATGTTCTAAATACGCAATTATTAGATAAAATGTACACAGAAAAAGCTGAAGAGACAATGAAATGCATACCAATGAAAATGGAACAATTCTTTGAAAAATTTGATAGAGAATGTATGGAAATTCCAATTTTCAAATATTATGACCCATTCCAATTATTCCAAAGAATTTCTTGTGCTAGTAATGAAGATATAGTTTTATTGAAAGAAAAGCTAGAAAATAGAGCTGATAAATATCCTAAAAAGATCGAACCAGAAATGAAGAATATTAAACAATTGAAACAAATTGTTGATGATTATCTAAAAGGAAAAGGTACTACAATAAAAATTGTTATGCTTAAAGAATTTTCTAAGAGTTTAGATTATATTTTATCAAAATATAAAATCAGTTTCTTGCCTAAAAAAGAAGAACAGGAAGAAACTGTTGAAGAAAATTAAATATTATAAATGAGCTAGAATTATTTGATAATTCAGGCTCATTTTGTTATAGATAGTTCTTTTATAGATAAATTTATAAAAAATGAATAATTTTTTCCTTATTTGCAATAATAAAAGTAGACATAAATTTATAAAGGAGGAAAATTATGAAAGCAACAGGAGTTGTAAGAAGAATAGATGATTTAGGAAGAGTTGTTATTCCAAAAGAAATAAGAAAAACATTAAGGATTAAAGAAGGTGACCCACTTGAAATTTTTACAGATAGAGAAGGTCAAGTAATTCTAAAAAAATATTCGCCAATAGGAGAACTTTCTGAATTTGCTTCTGGATATGCTGAAACATTATCAAAAACAACAGGCCATATTGCTTGCATTACAGATAAAGATACTATAATTGCAGTATCTGGCGGTTCAAAAAAAGAATTTTTAGAGCAAGATGTAAGTGAAGAATTAGAACAATTAATGGAAGATAAAGAAGTTTATACAAGTAAAGAAAATAGCGATTTAGCAATGCCAATTACTAAAAATGACAATAATGAAAGAAGAAATAATGCACAGGTTGTTTATCCTATAATTTCAAATGGGGATACAATTGGTACAGTTATACTTATGTCAAAAGAAGCAAATAAAAAGATGGATGAAGTGGAAAAGAAAGTGGCTCAGTCAGCTGCAACTTTTTTGGGAAGCCAAATGGATATATAAAATATAAAAAGCACTGTCGAAAAATGTCGATGAAAAGTTGGAGAAAATTAAATAAAGATATTGAAAAAGTATATAAAATCTGTTATAGTAATAACTGTACAGAGGATATATACTTTTTTGTATATAAAAATATTATAACGTTTTTATTAATGCTAAAATCTGTATTAATTCTAATTTAAATTCGAGAAAATTTTTATCGAAACAAAAACTCAAAAAAACAAATAAAAATAAGAAAAAAGGTGATAAAAAAAGAAAAATAAAGTAAAAATAAAAAGCAAAGAACTATTTACTAATGAAGAAATGTTGACAATAGAATAAAAATATATTAAAATAAAGGAGAAGATAGACAATGTATTTATTTACATTCGAAGAGTATTTAAGATGTGCAAAAATAATGCAAATGTATCAATTAAATGAAGAGTCAGCAGAATATATTTTAGATGCAGAGGAAGAGAAAACACATCAATATAAAGACAAGATTTTCAAAGAAATACTAAGTAACAAAAAGGAATTTTTAAAATTTATAAAAAAGTATTTTGGAAACGAAATAAATAAAGAATTAAGTGAAAATGATATAGAAAGATACAATATTTATAACATCAAAATTTGAAAGACAGGAAGCAGATATAGTATATAAAATACCAAAAGAAAATCTATATATAATTGTAGAACATCAAAGCAAAGTTGACTATAACATGCCTGAGAGAATGACAAAATACTGTATAGAATTAAGAAGAGACATAAGAAAATCAGACGAAAAATGGATAGAACCAGATATTTGTCCGATAGTATTATATACAGGTCGTAGAAAATGGGATGTACCAAACGAAAAAGAAGTAAGAAGAAGATTTGGAATGGAAATATTTCAATGTGCAAAATATAATTTTGTTGATATAAACCATGAAATAGAAGAAAATCTAGTAAAAGAAGAAACAGGAATGTCAAAAGCATTACTATTTGAAAAAATAAATTCGAAAGAAGAACTAAAAGAAGCAATGAATGAAATATTGAAAAAAGATTTAACAAAAGAAGAAAAAGAATACATAGCAATGACACTTAAATATTCAAATAAAGTAAAAAAGTTTATACCAAAAGAAAGAAAAGAGTATATTGAGAAATTAGAAGAAAGGGGAAATGAAGAGATGAAATTTGGAATATATTTTAGTGAATGGCTAGAAGATGAGAAAAGAGAAGGAAGGGCTGAAGGAGAAAAATTGGGAATAACGAAAGCAATAAAACAAATCGTAAAAGAAATGTTACAAAAACAAATGAGTGATAAAGATATAATGGATATAACAAAAATAGATGAAAGAGAACTACAGAAACTAAAAATGGCATAATAGATAATTCGAATTGATACTATAAATAAAACCGCAATTTTTAAATTGTATATTTGAAAATTGTGGTTTTATTATGTTTTTAGACAACAAGTTGTAGCGTTTTTAGCAATTTTTTTATTTTACAATATTGACGTTTTACGACATCTGCTATAAAATATAAATGTGAATAAAGAGACAGAAAATGTAAATACTATAAAAGATAACAGAGAGATACCTGTTGACGTAATTCATGTATAAAGTATAAGATATAAATGCAAAACAAAAGAAGGGAGTTTGAAAAATGAAAGAACAAACAAATGAGAAAGGAATTACACTAATAGCGCTAGTAATAACAATAATAGTACTTTTAATATTAGCGCGGAGTGACAATAGCAACATTAACAGGAGACAATGGAATACTAACAAAGGCGGCAAAAGCAAAACAAGAAACAGAAAAAGCAACTGAGGACGAAATTAGAAGATTAACAATGCTAGAAGCAGTAGCAAACACTGAAAATAAAACATATACAGATGTAAATGGAGAAACAGCAATTATTCCAGCAGGATTTGAAGTGTCACAAATTGAAGGAGAGAATATAGTAAAAAATGGATTAGTTGTAATAGATGGCAAAGGGAACGAATTTGTATGGATACCATGTTCAGGAACAAGTGGAATAACATACGAAAAAACAGATGATAATGGAACAGGAAATCATGGGCTAGCTTCATACTGGAAAGAAAGTTATAGTGATAAACAATGGAGCTATACAACAACAACAGCAGGAGAAACAATAACAGATTGGTCAGATAATGGCGGAAATTATGCAAGTGTAACAAAATATGGTGGATTTTATATAGGAAGATATGAGGCAGGAGTTCCAAGAAATGCAGATTTTTACGCAGATAGTGAAGGGGCAACATATGAAAGAGAAGGAAAGAAAAACGCAGAAACTGTAAAAACTATGAGCCCAATAGTACAAAAAGACACGCAAAGCTGGAATTATATATCACAAGAAAAAGCTAAAAAAGTATCAGAAAATATGTATAAAGACAGTACATCAGTAACAAGTAGTTTAGTAGACAGTTATGCTTGGGATACAGTTGTAAAGTGGATGGCAAGTGATAGCAAATATAGTGGAATAGGAATGGACAGTTCAAACTATGGAAATTATTATAATAATAACAAAATAGCAATAAATACATTATATGCAGAACATAGATTAGGAAGCAGAAATGCGACAGGAGCAGCAAATAATAAAAGTGATTATTGGACAATTGCAACAAAATATAAAAAAGGAAATATAACATCAGGGTATGTTTCATTGTCAGCATCAATAAGAGACCAATATGAATTTGCGTTAAATTCATATGATGACACAAATTATAATTATTATATATATAAAGAACTTGCAACAGGAGCAGCAGATGAAACAAAAGTAAAAAATATATATGATATGGCAGGAAATATGTGGGAATGGACTACAGAAACAGGAAACCATACTACTGCAAACGGAAGTTCTGGAACGACGTTTGCTGTTCTTCGTGGGGGTGGTTTCAACTGCCACGGTAGCAGCTACCCTGTGTCTCGCCGCGACGGCGACCATTCCACTACTGGGTACAACTTCAACTTTGGTTTCCGCCCTGTGCTTTATATAAAGTAAGAATACAAAATGCAATGTCGAAAAATGTCGATGAAAAGTTGGAGAAAATTAAATAAAAAGATTGAAAAAGTATATAAAATCTGTTATAGTAATAACTGTACAGAGGATATATACTTTTTTGGTATATAAAAGTATTAAGCAATTTTAGTTAATACAACAATTTTTTAAAATCCAAAATCTGTATTAATTCTAATTTAAATTCGAGAAAATTTTTATCGAAACAAAAACTCAAAAAAACAAATAAAAATAAGAAAAAAGGTGATAAGAAAAGAAAAATGAAGTAAAAATAAAAAGCAAAGAGTTATTTACTAATGAAGAAATGTTGACAACAGAATAAAAATATATTAAAATAAAGGAGAAGATAGACAATGTATTTATTTACGTACAAAGAATATTTAAGATGTATAAAGCCAAGGGGTATATATGAATTAAGGGAAGAAAGTGCAGAATATAACCTAAATATCGAACAAGAAGAAACACATCAATATAAAGACAAAATTTTCAAAGAAATATTAAGCAATAAAAAAGAAGTTATAAATTTTCTGAAAAAATATTTCAAAGACGAAATATTTGAAGAACTAACTGAAAAAGACATAGAAAAATACAATAAAGAATTTATAACATCAAATTTTGAAAGGCAAGAAGCAGATATAATATATCAAATACCAAAAGAAAATTTCTACATAATTATAGAACATCAAAGCAAAGTTGACTATAATATGCCTGAGAGAATGACAAAATATTGTATAGAATTAAGAAGAGACATAATGAAATCAAGCAATAAAATATTTGATATAGTTATTTGTCCAATAGTATTATACACAGGAGATAGAAAGTGGAACATAGATAGTAGAGCAAGAGACAAAGAATATAGGATAAAAACATTTAAATATACGGAATATAATTTCGTTGATATAAACAATGAAATAGAAGAAAATCTAGTAAAAGAAGACACAGGAATGTCAAAAGCATTACTATTTGAAAAAATAAATTCGAAAGAAGAACTAAAAGAAACGATGACTGAAATATTAAAAAAGGATTTAACAAAAGAAGAAAAGGAATATATAACAAAGATACTTAAATATTCTAACAAAATCAGAAAGATTATGCCAGAAGAAAGAAAAGAATATATTAAAAAATTAGAAGAAGAAGGAGGAAGTAAAGAGATGAAATTTGAAAAATATTTTATTGAATGGCTAGAGGATGAAAAAAGAGAAGGAAGACAAGAAGGAAGGGCTGAAGGAGAGAAGATTGGAGAAAAGCGTGGAGAGAAATTAGGAATAGCAAAAGCGATAAAACAAATGGTAAAAGAAATGTTACAAAAGCAAATGAGCGATAAAGATATAATGGATATAACAAAAATAGATGAAAGAGAACTACAAAAACTAAAAATGGCATAATAAATGTTACTTTCTATGAATATAAAAAATCGTTTTAGAGAAAAGAGATAAATTCTAAAAATCTAAAGCGATTTTTTTTAGCAAAACCCTATACAAAAAACAAAAAATAATGATATAATAAAAACCAAAGACAAAGAACTAGAAAGAGGAACAAAAAATGGGAAACATAGTATTATTAGATGAACTAACAATAAATCAAATAGCAGCAGGAGAAGTAATAGAAAGACCTGCATCAGTAATAAAAGAAATGGTAGAAAACTCAATAGATGCAGGAGCAACAAATATAACAGTAGAAATAAAAAACGGAGGAATATCATACATAAAAGTATCAGACAACGGAAAAGGAATAGCACAAGATGACTTAGAAATAGCATTTGAAAGACACGCAACAAGCAAAATAAGGTCAGCAGAAGACCTAGATACAGTAACATCTATGGGGTTTAGAGGAGAAGCATTAGCAAGTATAGCAGCAATAGCAAATGTGGAAATGGTATCAAAAACAGAAGAACAAGAAATAGGCTACAAAGTAGTAGTAGAAGCAGGAAATATATTAGAAAAAGAGGAAGCTGGTTGTAGAACAGGAACAACAATAACAGTAAGAAATTTATTTTTTAATACGCCAGTTAGATACAAATTTCTAAAAAAAGATTATACAGAGTCAGGATATATTGAAGATGCAATTACAAGAATAGCATTAGTAAATCCCAATATAGCAATAAGGCTAATCAATACAGGAAAGACAGTAATACAAACAAATGGGAATGGAGACTTAAAAAGTGTTATATACAGCATATATGGAAAAGATGTAGCAAATGGAATAATGGAACTTTCATATAAATATGAAGACATAACAATTACAGGAGTAATTGGAAAACCAGAAATAGCAAGGTCAAACCGCTCAAACCAATTATTTTTTGTAAATAAAAGATATATAAAAGACAAAACATTAACAGCAGCAACAGAGCAAGCATATAAAGGATTAATACCAATTGGAAAATTTGGATTTGTAGTATTAAATCTAGAAATGAGCCCAGCAAAAGTAGATGTAAATGTACACCCAGCAAAATTAGAAGTTAGATTTCAAGAAGAAAACAAAGTATTCCAAGCAATATACCATTCAATAAAAGACACATTACTAAAAGGCGAATTGGTTGCAAATACTGAAAAACAACCATTAGAAGCAAACACAACACCAAAGCTTTCTGAAAATGTTATAAAAAGAGATGCCATTAGTTTTGAAGAGAGACTAAGAATGTTAAAAGAAAGTAAAAAAGAAGAGCAAAGTTCAGGAAATGGATTATTTGGTTTTAGAAAACAAGCAGAAAAGAAAATAGAAGAATATACTGATGAAGAAAGCAAAATAAAAACAAATATACTTGAAGATGTATATAACCAAAAACCAAATGTAGCAACAATACAATTAAGTGATGTTGACGAGAAATATGAAACAGTAGCAGTAAATGCACAACCAGTAGAAACTAAAGAAATCGATCAAAAACCTGAAATAAAAACAGAACTATTTTCAGAAGAATTCAACGAAATGTATGCAAAATTATTTGGAACAGCACCAAAAACAGAAGAACATGCAGAAGAAAAGGAAGAAGACAAAAAAATAAGCGCAACAGATATAGCAAAAGATAATATATCAATGTTTGAAACACAAGAAGAATTTAAGAAACCAACATATAAATTTATAGGAATAGTATTTAAAACATATATAATATTAGAAATGAACAACGAAATGTACATATTAGACCAGCATGCCGCTCATGAAAGAATAATGTACGAAAAAGTAAAAAAGAATTATTATAGCGAAAAAGAAAAAGACTCACAAATGCTATTATTGCCGGATATAATAACACTATCACACAAAGAAATGAACATAGCAAAAGACAATATAAAAATGTTTGAACAAGCAGGATTTAGTCTAGAAGAATTTGGAGAAAATACAATAAAACTAACAGGAGTACCAACAATATGTGTTGACTTAGACACAAAGGAATTATTCTTAGAGACATTAGATGAAATAAACACAGTAGCAAGGACAGCAAAGCAAGAAAAAGAAGAAAGATTTATAGCAACAGTAGCTTGTAAAGCAGCTGTTAAAGCTAATATGGCGTTAACAACACAAGAAGTTGAAAGTCTAATGGACAAGCTACTACAATTGCCAAATCCATTTACTTGTCCACATGGAAGACCAACAGCGATAAAAATGACAAAATATGACATCGAGAGAAAATTTGCAAGAAAATAAAATATAACATAAACCAAAGGAGAACACAATGGCATTTATAATTATAGTAACAATAATAATATATGGATTAGCAATAATATGGACATGGAATAGTCTAGGAGAAATTGAAAAGCCAAAGAAAATTGTAGTAATAGTGATAGGTATGCTAATAACATATATAATTACAACAATAGTGTTTGCAATATCAAAAAATGGAATAGATTATCAGTCAATAATGGGAGAAAACGAAATAAGGATGGCAATAACAGCGATATTTACAGGGCTAAATTTGTTGATATTACTTCCATATATTTCGAAACAATTGAACAAAATTCATGAAGGAGAAATAGAACAAAAAGAATTTTTAAGAAAAATGGCTATTTTAGCAATAATATTTATAATATGTATGTGGATTGAATGTGGATATATGAAAAACACACAAGCTGGAATATTAAGAATATACCAATTAAACAAATAAAGGAAGAGAAAAATGCAAAAAGAAAAAGTAATTGTAATATGTGGACCGACAGCATCGGGAAAAACAGCTCTATCAATAGAACTTGCAAAAAAAATAAATGGAGAAATAATTTCAAGTGACTCAATGCAAATCTATAAAGATATGACAATAGGAACAGCAAAACCAACAGTTGAAGAAATGCAAGGAATAAAGCACTATCTAATAGACTTTGTATCGCCTGACGAAAGGTATAGTGTAGCTGATTATAAAAAAGATGCAAAAAAAGCTATAAAAGAAATTATAGAAAAAGGAAAAACTCCAATAATTGTAGGCGGTACAGGATTGTATGTAGATAGTCTAATTTATGAAATAGAATATCCAAATATAGAATTTGACGAGCAGTACAGGGAAAGTTTAGAAAAGCAAGTAGAAGAAAAGGGACTAGAAGAACTCTACAAAAAAGCAAAAGAAATAGATCCACAAGCAATAGAAAAAATAAGCAAAAATGATAAAAAAAGGATATTAAGAATTTTAGAGATATATCATGCAACAGGAAAAAACAAAACAGAACAAGAAAAAGAATCAAGAAAAAAAGAAGTTGAATATGACTATAAAGTTTATGCATTAAATTGGGATAGAGAAAAATTATATGAAAGAATAGACAAAAGGGTAGACATTATGATAGAACAAGGGCTAATAGAAGAAGTAAAAGAAGTCTATAACAAGTATGAAAAATTTCCAACAGCAATGCAAGGACTAGGGTATAAAGAAGTTGTTCAATACTTAGAAAATGAATTAACAAAAGAAGAAATGATAGAAAAAATAAAACAGGAAACTAGAAGATATGCTAAAAGACAATTGACATGGTTCAGAAAAAATAAGCAAACAATATGGCTAAACGCACAAGATGAAATACAAAATAATATAAGAATTATTTTGGAGGGTTTAAATTGAAGGAACAGAAAAAAACACCTAATAAAACAAAAGTAGCACAAAGTAATAAAAACATTAGAAAAGAAAAAAAACTAAATAGAAAAGGAATAGTCGCAATAGTAGTCGGTATAGGAATTTTGATGTATTTAATATATACAATCTATCTCCTAATAAAACAACCAACAAATGTATTTACAGTGGAAGAAGGAAAACTATACCAAGAAGAAATTGCAATAGGCTATGTGATAAGAGAAGAAAAAGTAATAAAAGGTGAAAACTATAAAAACGGAATGGAACAAATAATTGCTGAAGGGGAAAAGGCAGGAGTAAACGAAAATGTATTTAGATATTACAGCGCAAATGAAGAAACATTAAAACAAAAAATAGCAGAACTAGATACTAAAATCCAAGAAGTAATGAAAAATGACAACAGCGTATTAACATCTGATATGAAACTACTAGAAAAACAGATTGACGAAAAAATAGAAAATATCAGTAAAATAACAGACGCAAATCAACTTACTGAATACAAGAAAGAAATAGACAAATTAGTTGCAAAAAAAGCAAAAATAGCTGGAGAATCAAGCCCAAGAGGGTCATACTTAAATCAACTAATAGAATCTAGAAAAAACTATGAAAATCAACTAAACTCAGGAGCAGAATATGTAAAAGCACCAATGGGTGGAGTTGTTTCATATAGAGTAGATGGATTAGAAGATGTACTTACACCCAATAGTTTTGAAACACTTACAAAAGACTATTTAGAAAAATTAGATTTAAAAACTGGGAAAATAGTTGCCACAAGCGAAGAATGTGGAAAAGTAATAAACAACTTTGTGTGTTATATAGCAGTGATATCTAATTCTGAAGAGGCAAAAAATGCAGAAGAGGGAGATAAAATAAAACTAAGGTTAGCAAATAATACAGAGATATCAGCAAAAATAGAAATGATTAAAAACGAAGAAAATGGAAGTAATGTAATAATATTAAAAGTTACAGAACAGATAGAGGAATTGATTAATTATAGAAAAACAGCAGTTGATTTAATTTGGTGGAGTGCCTCAGGTCTGAAAGTTCCAAATCAAGCAATTGTTGAGAAAGATGGATTGAATTATGTTGTTAGAAATAGGGCTGGTTATTTGAGTGAACTGCTTGTAAAGGTAGATGAAAAGGGAGAAAATTATTCGATTGTTGAGCCTTATTCAAATGAAGAGTTAAAAGAGTTGGGATATTCAAGTGAGGATATTACTTCTTATAAGAAAATTACACTTTATGACGAAATTTTAACAAATCCAAAGATATAGTTGAAGAAATATTGCCAAGGGGGACGGACCTTTTTGGCAATTTTTTGCCACTGGGGACACTCCTTCATACGATAGAAATATTACAGAAATATTACAAAAATATTAAAATTCAATAACATTGGTGAAAAATATTGACAATATTGGAAAAAAAGTAGATACTAAAAGCAACCAAAACAAAAAACAAAGGAAAGTAATTAGGAGGTTTTTTTATGTCAGGAGCTTTAATGAACAAAGTATGGGATTTATTTGGAATGGATTCAGCAGAACCTGAAGAATACGATGAAGAAAACATATACGATTATGAAGATGAAGTAGAAGAAGAGGAAGATAGAAAACTATTTGGAAGAAAAAATAAAGTTGTAAGTATGCCACAAGCAAATGCAAACGCAATAAAAATGGTAATATCACAACCAACAACATTTGAGCAATCAGATGAAATATGCTCATTCCTAAAAGAAAAAAGATCAGTAATAGTCAACTTAGAATACGTAAATAAAGACGTTGCAAGAAGAATTGTTGATTTTATTAGTGGTGGAGTATATGCATTAGACGGATATATCCAAAAAGTATCAAACTCAATATTCTTAGTAGCACCATCAAACTACGAAATAACAAATGAAATGGCAAGAGAAGAAATGAAAAGCAAACTTTCTGTTTCATGGCTAAAAAATAATGGAATAAACTAAAAAACATATCCATAAGGGGGAATAAAAAATGATAACACCATTAGATATTGAGAATAAAAAATTCTCTAAACAAATGATGAATGGATATAGTGTAGAAGAAGTAGATGACTTTTTAGATGAGCTAACTGAGGACTATGCTCAAAACTATAAAGAAGTTGCTGAACTAAAAACAAAAGTAGACAAATTAGAAAAAGATTTAGAACACTATAAAATGATAGAAGGAACTCTACAAAACACACTAGTAATGGCACAAACAGCAGCAGAAGATGTAAAAAATGCAGCAAAACAACAAGCAGACCAAATAGTAAACGAAGCAAGAGGAACAGCTCAAAAAGAAGCAAGTGATTTAGATAATGAAATAATTGCAAAGAAAAAGACATTAGAAGACATAAGAAAACAATTCGATGTATATAAAGCAAAAATGGAATCTTTACTAATATCACAATTAGAATTAATAAAAGATGTAAATAAAGAATAAAAATATTACAAAAGAGGACTATCTAAAACAGATAGTCTTTTTGCGTCTAAAAATAAATAAAAAGAAAGAAAAATATTACAAAACAGATAAAATGTTACAGAACTGTTAAATCTATGTTACATTTCTATTAATACTATTGACCATTACAAGAAAAAATAATAGAATGTAAATAACTTAAGAAAGGTGATTTATGAGAATAATTGGAGGAAAAGCTAGAGGCACAAAATTATACACATTAGAAGGCGATAATACAAGACCAACATTAGACAGAGTAAAAGAATCGCTATTTAACATCATACAAAGAGATATCCCAAACTGCATATTTTTAGACTTATTTTCTGGAAGTGGTGCAATAGGGTTAGAGGCTGTAAGCAGAGGTGCTAAAAAAGCGATACTATGTGACAAGTCAAAAGACGCAATAAATATAATAAAAAAGAACATAGAAAAGACACATTTAAAAGAACAAGTAGAACTATACCAATTACCTTTTGAAAAATTGCTAAACGACAAAATAAATGAAAAAATAGATATAGTATATATAGACCCACCATATAAAACTGATTTTGTTTACAATGCAATTAAAATAATACTAGACAAAAATTTAATAGACGAAGACTCAATTGTAATTATAGAAACAGACGAAGAAGAAAGAATTGTACAGCAAATTGAAAGACTAAATATAGAGATAACAAACCAAAGAAAATATGGTCGAGCACATCTTATTTTTGTCAGAAAAGTAAGATAGATAGGAGAGGGAAAACCGATGGAATTATTTACACTATTAGAAACTTTAGAAGATTTATTAGAAAGCAGTAGAAATTTACCATTTTCTGCGAAAAGTGTAGTAGACAAAGAAGAAATGTTAGATATAATAAAAGAAATAAGAATAAAACTTCCAGATGAGCTAAAACAAGCTAAATGGATAAAAGAAGAAAGACAACGTATATTAGTAGAGGCTCAAAAAGAAGCAGACGGAATAGTAAAAGAAGCAGAAAACAGAATTATAGCTATGATAGATGAACATGAAATTACAAGAAAGGCATATGACCAAAAAACAGAAATAATAGAAACAGCAAACGAAATGTCAAGAGAAATTTCAAAAGGAACAAAAGAATATGCAGACTCTATTCTTTCAAATACAGAAAATGTACTAAATAGCACACTAAACAAATTAGGAGAAAATATGACAGAAGCGCTAAACTTAATGCAAATCTCTCTAGAAGATACAATAAAAACAATCCAAAATAGTAGAAAAGAATTACAATAAAAACAAAAGTCAGATATCAGAAGTCAGAAAAGAGCAGACTTTTGAACTCTGACTTTTTAGTTAGAAGGGATGTAGAAAAAATGGCTAAAAAAAGAAGATATAAAAAAAGAACAAAACAAAAATCAAAATTAGACTTAGTAGTAGTAAGTCTAATTGTATTTAGCATACTTTTGGCAGTATTAATTTACAACAAATCTGGAGTAATAGGTTTAAAATTAAACGAAATACTAGGCGGAATGTTTGGTATAATGCAATACATATTACCTATTGGAATGTTTGCAGTAGCAATAAAATTGGCAGTAGACGGAAAAGAAGATATAGTACCAAAACTAGTACAATATGGGATAGCAGTTGTAAGTATGTCAATAGTATTTAGTGTGTTTCAATTTTCAGCAGGAGAACTACAATCATCAAAAGAAATAACAGAACTAGTAAAAGATGCATATTACTTAGGTTCACAAAGTAAAGGCGGTGGAGCAATAGGAGTAGTTGGAGCAGCGCCACTTACAAAATTACTAGGAAATGCTGGAGCAGTAATATTATGCATTGGACTTGCAGTTATATTGTTGGTATTCACATTTGGAATAAACTTATCAGAAATGATTAATATGTTACTAGATAAGCTAGAAGAGAAAAAAGAAGAAAGACTAGAAAGAAAAGCAGAACTAGCAAAAGAACTAGCTGAAGAAGAAAAAGAAACTAGAGCAGAAAGAAGAAAAAGACAAAAAGAAGAAATGAAACAAATGAAGGCAGAGCAAGCAAAACAGCAAATGGGAGAGCAAATAAAAATCAACTTTGGCGGAAGAATTGTGGATAACATAGATGAAAAACCAGGATTAAAGAAATATGACCATTCAAATGACAATTTAGAACCATTAACAAAACAAAGTAAAAAACAAATACAACCAGATGTAATAGATAGCAATTTATTTAAAGATGTAGAAGAACAAAAAGAAGAAAAGAAAAAAGCAGTATTACAATTAGAGCACAGCCAAACCGTAGAAGATGAACATTATGAATATCCACCAGTAGAATTGTTAAGCAAACCTAGCAAAAAAGCTTTAAAAGGTGGAGCAAAAGCACTAACAGATACAGCAACAAGATTACAAAAAACTTTATATAGTTTTGGAGTATCTGCAAAAGTAGAAAATGTTTCAGTAGGACCAGCAATTACTAGATATGAATTGAAACCAGCAGAAGGTGTAAGAGTAAGTAAAATTGCTAATTTAGCTGATGACATTGCACTTAATTTAGCAGCAGAAACAATAAGAATAGAAGCACCAATTCCAGGAAAACAAGCAGTTGGAATAGAAGTGCCAAACAAAGAAAAAGAAGTAGTTCATTTTAGAGAAATATTAGATAGTGATGAATTTAGAGAAAACAAATCAAAATTAACAGTAGGACTTGGAAAAGACGTAGCAGGAAATGTGCAATTAGCAGATATATCAAAAATGCCACACGTATTAATTGCAGGTTCAACAGGGTCAGGAAAAAGTGTATGTATAAATACACTAATTACAAGTATTATTTATAACGCAAAACCAAGTGAAGTAAAATTTGTAATGGTAGACCCAAAAGTAGTTGAATTATCAGTATATAATGGAATACCACACTTATTAATTCCAGTTGTAACAGACCCTAGAAAAGCAGCAGGAGCACTTGCTTGGGCTGTTCAAGAAATGGACGATAGGTATAATAAATTTGCAAGCAAAGGCGTTCGTGATTTAAAAGGATATAACAAAGCAATAGAAAAAGACGCAGAAGAAGGAACAGGGAAATTACCACAAATAGTAATAATTATAGATGAGCTTGCAGACCTTATGATGGTTGCAAAAAATGATGTTGAAGACGCAATATGCCGTTTAGCACAAAAAGCAAGAGCAGCAGGAATGCACTTAGTAATTGCGACACAAAGACCTTCAGTAGATGTAATTACAGGATTAATAAAAGCAAATGTACCTTCAAGAATAGCATTTGCAGTATCATCACAAGTAGACTCTAGAACAATACTAGACAGTGTTGGCGCAGAGAAATTGCTTGGAAAAGGAGATATGTTATTCTTCCCAGCAGGAGCGCCAAAACCTTCAAGAGTACAAGGAGCATTTGTATCTGATGATGAAGTAGAAAAAATAGTAGATTTCATAAAATCTAATGGAACAGCAACATATAGTGAAGACATATTAGAAAGCATAGAAAATTCAAATAAAACAGACAAAGAAATAGCAGCAGAATCAGAGCTAGATGACGATACAGACCCATTTCTAATGGATGCAATCCAAACAGTTGTAGAAACAGGACAAGCCTCAACATCATTTATCCAAAGAAGGTTTAAAGTTGGATATGCAAGAGCTGGAAGAATTGTAGACCAAATGGAAGAAAGAGGAGTTATTTCCGGATATCAAGGAAGTAAACCAAGAGAAGTTTTAATGACTTTGGAAAAATTACAAGAACTAAAAATGGGAAATAAACAAGAAGCATAATTTTGTAAAGGAGAAAAAGTTTGCTAAAGAAGAATGAAAATATTTTAGATAAAATTGTAAAAAAAGACTATAACAATGAACTAGAAGCATTGTTAGAAAAAAAATATTTTAGCGAAGATACAAAAAGTATATTACTTTCTATTTTATATAAACTAGAAACTTCATACAAAGACTATAGACAAGTAAAACAAGATGTAGAAACAAAAGAAAAAATGATAGAAACATTCATAAAAAACATAAAAGAAAATTGTAATGAAATAAAACTAGTAAACCCAAATTCGAAAGAAAGTGAAATACTAAAAGGGAAAAGCTTTTGGGTAGAAAAAAACAGAAAAATAATTTTTTGCTATCCAATAGAAAGGAAAGTTCTATATTGTATAAGCAAAATAAGTCAAAAAGATAAAATAATAAAAGACAAATATTTTTTGATAAATAAGACATTATCAGATTTAATAACTGTTGGAAAAAATATTAGCACAGTAGAGCCATTAAGGGACTTTAATGGATATTCATGGACAACCATATCAAGAGAAATTGAAAGTGTAGACCATAACTTAATCTATCAAAATTTAGTCCTTCTGTTAGGCAACAATTTTATGGATAAGTGGTTGACAAATAAAGAGGCAGTTTTAGACTATATGGAAATATTTATAAATAAGCTAGAAACAACTTATGGAAAAGAAAATGCAAATGAATTTATAAAAAAATTAAAAGATATATCAGTCTTATTAGAAGTGAAATATGATAAAGAAGCAAGCAAAAAGATAAAAAATATTAAGAAAGAAATAGAAGAAAAATTAGAAGAAATAGAAGATAACAAGATTTTTTTAGAAAGTTTAACAAGAGAAAAAAGAAAACTTGCTAGAGAAATTAGAAATATAGACGAAACAATAAATAATAAAGAAATGTTACAAAGCGAATATGACAAGAGAAATGAAAAACTTCCACTAGAAGAAAAAATATTTAGCATAAGGATATTATCAAAATTAATGGAAGAAGAAAGAACAAAAAAGATAGAAAGAATAGAAAAAATAAACGAATTAATGAACCCACAAAAATTCGTAGAATATAAAAGAGACTTGGAAAATAAGCAAGAAATATTAAAAGTATTAGAAACAGTTGACATAGAAAAAGACATAGAACAATTAAAACTACAATTGCAAAAAATCTTTTTGAAATGTTTCGAGCACAAAATGAAAACGGTGGAAACAAAACAAGAAATGACAAAAATGATTTACGAGTTTAGATATTATACAATGTTGCCATATAGCTACGAAAAATCAATTAGAGAAGTAGAAGAATTGCGAGAGACAATTGAAACATTAGAGAGAAGTTTGTTAAAAAAATCGCATGATATGAAAATTATAGAAAAATTTTCGAAACAGGAAGATGTTGATTATGAATTATTAAAACATATCTTTTCTACAAGAAGTATCAATTTAGAAGAAATATATGTTAAGCTTACAAAAGAAAAAGAAAACTATTTTATACAAATTTTTGAAGGGGAAAGTTTTGAAGATAAAATTCAAATACAAGAGCCAGATAAAATAAACAAAAGAGATTTATATATTAGGCTAAACAAAAAAGTAAAAGCATTTTATTAATGAAAGGAAGAAATAAAAATATGAAAATTACATTTTTAGGGGCAACAAGAACAGTAACAGGTTCAAACTTTTTAGTAGAAGCGGCAGGGAAAAAATTCTTAGTAGACTGTGGAATGTGGCAAGGAAGAGCAGAACTAGAAGAACAAAATAGAGAAGAATTTCAATTCAATCCAGCAGAAATAGACTTTATGCTACTAACACATGCACACATAGACCACTCAGGAAGAATTCCAAAACTATATAACGAAGGGTTCAAGAACAAAATATATGCACACAAAGCGACTTGTGACCTATGTGCATTGATGTTACCAGATAGTGGACATATTCAAGAAATGGAAAATCAATGGAAAAACAAAAAAAGAGTAAGAAAAGGGCAAAAAGAAGTAGACCCACTATATACAGCAGAAGATGCAGCAAGATCATTGGAAATATTTGAGCCAGTTCAATATGACGAAATAATAGAAATAACACCAGAAATACATGTAAGATTTAATGATGCAGGACATATGTTAGGTTCTAGCATTATAGAACTATGGGTAAAAGAAGATGGAAAAGAAACAAAAACAGTTTTCACAGGAGACTTAGGAAACAATGATATACCATTATTAGACTCTCCAACAATGATAGAAAGTGCAGACTATGTTGTAATGGAATCAACATATGGAAGTAGACTTCACCTTAGAAACGAAGAAAAAGCAGAATTATTTTTAAACATAGTATCAGAAACACTAGACAATGGAGGAACAGTAGTAATACCATCATTTGCAGTAGGAAGAACACAAGAAATTTTATATGAAATAAACAAACTAAAAGAGACAAAAGATGACGAAGAATTTAGAAGAAAATACAAAACATTAATGAAATCAAATGTATATGTAGACAGCCCACTTGCAATATCAGCAACAGAAGTATTTAGAGAGAATATGAACTTATTTGAAGAAGAAGTTCAAGAAGAAATGATGAAGGGAGACAATCCACTAGAATTCCCAGGATTGCAATTTACAAGAACAGCAGACGAATCAAAAGCACTAAATGAAGACCAAAGACCAAGCATTATAATATCAGCAAGCGGAATGTGTGAAGTAGGAAGAATAAAACATCACCTAAAACACAACCTATGGAACCCAAAATCAACAGTATTATTTGTTGGTTACCAAGCACCAGGAACATTAGGATATAACATAGTAAACGGAGAAAAAACAGTAAAAATCTTCGGAGATGAAATAGCAGTAAATGCAAGAATAGAATACATCGAAGGTTACTCTGGACACGCAGACCAAGAAGGACTTATGAATTTTATCTATTCATTCATAAACAAGCCAAAGAAAATCTTCTTAGTACATGGAGAAGAAGAATCACAAGACATCTTTAAAGCCAAAGTCGAAGAAGAAGCACAAATACCAGTAATAATACCACAATGGGGCGAAACTTATGAAATAGACAAAGACAGTGACAAAGTAGAAGTAGTTAGCAAAATCGAGAGAAGAGAAACAGCTAACTCATTAAGAAGAGAAATAATGCAAAGACTATCAAAATTGAGAAACGAAATTCAAGATATGGAAGACTATGTGAAACAAGACGTTCAAGATACAAACTTATCTGATAGAGAAGTTTTTGCGATAAACGAAAGAATAAAGGACCTAGAAAAACAAATATTAAATATAATAGAAGGATAATGTCCATTGGGGACGTTTCCTTTTGGACATTTTGTCCACTTTGGGACACATCTTTAACTAAGGAGAAAATAATGGAAAACAAATATTTAAATGAAGCAATAATTGGAAACAAAAATATGATAGCCACATTTACAGAAAAAGGGGAGTTACAAAGAATGTACTTCCCAAGTAAAGATAACAGGCAATACATCAACTTTTTTCATACAGGAGTAAAAATAAATAATTCAGACCTAATATATTTACATGACGATATCAACAATGTCTACAAACAATATTACGATACAGATACAAATGTGTTAAACACAGAAGTAACAAATACATACTTTAATTTGAATATGCTTCAAACAGATTATGTATTATTGAAAGAAAATGTATTAGTAAAAAGATATATATTTTTAAACAATGGAAAAATAGACTTAAATGCAAAATTTTTTATACATTCAGAATTGCTATCAGATCAAAATAATTTAGTTGGTTGCAAAGTAATTGATGAAGGTATGATGCAATATGCACATGACTTTAATGTAGCAACATTTGCAAAAGGCGCAAAAATTGTAGCACACCAAATAAATGGAAGCAAAGAAACAATAAAAAGAGCCGAAATTTGGGATAAAGACTATATTGGAATGTCAAAGGACAGTAGCATTGCATATGACTTAGGAGTGATAAAACCACAAGAAAAGAAAGTTCTAGAAATATGTATTTTGATAGATGAAAATAAAAACATTTCAGATATGGAAGATGAAGTTGATAGAATTACAAAAATAGATTTACACAAAGAATATACTAATACAAAAGCATATTGGAGAAAATATGTAAGAGCACATAATGGTTTAAACCTAAAAGAACCACAAAACAGCTACGAAGAAAGAATTTTTGAAATATATAAAAGAAGTATATTACTATTTCCACTACTAACAAATACTGAAACAGGTGGAATTATAGCATCACCAGAAGTTGACGAAAACTTTACTAGATGTGGAAGATATGCTTATTGCTGGCCAAGAGATGCAGTATTTATAACAAAAGCAATGGACATTTTAAAAATGGAAAAAGAAACAGAAAAATTTTATAAATGTTTCTGCAAAAAGACACAAAGTAAAAATGGAATGTGGGAGCAAAGGTTTTATACAGACGGAAAACTTGCGCCTTGTTGGGGATATCAAGTTGACGAAACAGCAAGTGTAGTTTTTGGAGTATATGAGCATTACCAATATACTAAATCAGAAAAATTTTTAAAAGACAATTTGCAAATGTGTGAAAAAGCAATAAGCTTTTTGAAAAAATATGTAAAAGATTGGTTAGAAATCGACGGAAGAGAAGAAAGAGACAAAGACAAAGTACAAGAAGAAATCGAAAACTCAATAAATAGGCAAGGACACAAATATCCAGTAAGTTATGATATTTGGGAAGAAAATGACAAGGGTGTACATTTTTATTCATTAGCTAGCATTTATTCAGCCTTTGACAAGATGCTTGCTATTTATAGGGCTCTTGGAAAAAATGTATCTGAATTTGAAAATAACAGATTAAAAGAAGAAAAAGTATCTAAAAATGAAAGAGAAATTGAGAAAATACAGGTAGAGCTAAAAAAATATATAGAAGAAAATCTATATGATGATGAAAAGAAATCTTATGTTAGAAATACAGAAGATAGAAGAATGGATATAAGCTTACTAGGAGCTGTAACACCTTTTAATGTGTTTAAGCCAAAAGAGAATAAAGTTAAGAATACAGTTGAAAGAATAAATTTGAATATAAGAACTTATACTGGTGGATATCAAAGGTATGAGGGCGATGGCTATATGAATGGTAATCCTTGGCCTATTGCCAATTTGTGGATGACTTTGTATTACCTAGAAGCTGGTGAGAAGAAGCTTGCAAAGGAAACTTTTGATTTTGTTGTTAAGACTGCTGGTAAACATTTCTATTTGGGTGAGCAGGTTGATAATAGTACTTTGAAGCCTAATTGGGTTATTGGGCTTGGCTGGTCTCATGCAATGTTTGTTATTGTTTTGGAAAAATTGTATGGATAAAATTTTTGCCAAAAAGGACCGTCCCCAGTGGCAAAAAATTGCCAAAAAGGTCCGTCCCCAGTGGCAGGGTAAAAAAGTTTAGAAAAAGACTTGAAAAGTCTTTTTTTTTGTTATAGAATAGGAATGTCCTAAAAAGGGCAAAATAAAAATTAAGGAGGAATTTTTATGTCAATAAAAGTAGGAATTAACGGATTTGGAAGAATTGGAAACTTATCATTCCAAGCAGCAATTGCAAAGGAAGGAGTAGAGGTAGTAGCAATAAATGACCCATTCATTACAGCAGACTATATGGCATATATGACAAAATATGATACAGTACACGGAAAATTCAACGGAACAGTAGAAGAAAAAGACGGAAACCTAATAGTAAATGGAAAAGAAATAAAAGTATATAATGAAATGGACCCACATAACATCCCATGGGGAGAAATTGGAGTAGAATACGTATTAGAATGTTCAGGAGTATTCACAACATTAGAAAAAGCACAAGCACACATAGACGCAGGAGCAAAAAAAGTAATAATAAGTGCACCATCAAAAGATGCTCCAATGTTTGTAATGGGAGTAAACAACGAAACATATGACCCAAGCATGAACATAGTATCAAATGCATCTTGTACAACAAACTGTCTAGCACCACTAGCAAAAGTTGTAAATGACAACTTTGGAATTAAAGACGGATTAATGACAACAGTACACGCTACAACAGCAACACAAAAAACAGTTGACGGAGCTTCTAAAAAAGATTGGAGAGGTGGAAGAGCAGCAGCAGCTAACATCATACCATCATCAACAGGAGCAGCAAAAGCAGTTGGAAAAGTAATACCAACATTAAATGGTAAACTAACAGGTATGTCATTCAGAGTACCAACAGTTGATGTATCAGTTGTTGACTTAACATGTAACCTAGAAAAACCAGCAAAAATGGAAGAAATTTGTGCAGCAATCAAAAAAGCATCTGAAAATGAAATGAAAGGAATTATCGAATATACAGATGAACCAGTAGTTTCTTCAGACTTTATAAATGATGCTCACACATCAATATTTGACGCAACAGCAGGTATCCAATTAACAGATACATTTGTAAAATTAGTTGCTTGGTATGATAATGAATGGGGATACTCAAACAAATTAGTAGACCTAGCTTGCTATATTGCAACAAGAGGATAATTGGAAAAGTTGCAAAGCCGAAAAGTTTGGAATTTTGCGATGAAAAGTTAAAGAAAAAGAACTAGAAAAACTAAATATAAAAAATATAAACCAAGTTAAAGGAAATAAAAAACTATTAACTTGGTTTAATTTTTTCTATATGAATCAATGAGATACTTGTTGACGTAATTCCTTTGTGAACGATAAAATAATATTTAAGAAAACAAAGGAGGAAATAGCAATGCAAAACAAGCAAGAAAAAGGAATTACGTTAATATCACTAGTAATAACAATAATAGTTTTGCTAATATTAGCACGGAGTAACAATAGCAACGCTAACAGGAGACAATGGAATAATAGGAAAAGCACGGAGAGGCAAAATTCAAAACAGAACTATCGTCAGTTGCAGAAGAATACGATTTATACTTAGTGCAAAGGCTCTCAGAAGATAGAAATTTTGAAGAAGGAGCACTATATGCAGGGAAAAATGCATTAATATATGACTCTGTGCAAGAAGAAGGAAATATATACACAGTTTTAAAAAATTCAGACAAAAAATATGTGGATAATTTTGAAGTAATAAAAGGGGAATTGTTCTATTTTGCTCAAAATGACCAAGAGAAAAAATGGGCACAAGAAATAGGAATAAAAGTAAGCCCATATATAATAATAGACGGAGAACTAATGTCATCAAATACAAACTTAGATTTAATGGATAAAGCAACAGGAACAATAATAATTCCACAAAATGTAACAAAGATAGGAGCAGGAGCATTTAGAGATGTAACAGGATTACGAAGTATAGTAATTCCAAGTACAGTAAAAGAGATAGGAGAACATGCTTTTTCAGGAAATCCAACGCTGGAAAATGTAGTAATAGAGGAAGGTGTTGAAAAAATAGGTGCTTTTGCATTTCAAAGTTGTACAGCATTAAAAACAATAAAAATAGCAGACAGTGTATCAGAGATAGGTAATTCTTGTTTTTTAAATTGTACAGTACTAGTAGAAATTAACTTTCCAAAATCATTAAAGACAATACCATATAGAATGTTAAGCACATGTGGAGCTTTAAAGGAATTAGAAATACCAGAAGGAATAACAAATATAAATGATATGGCATTTGAATACTGTACTAGTCTAACAAAAGTAACAATACCATCAACAGTAACAAGTATTAATGGCAAAGCATTTCAAGGAGATACAAAATTAACTAATATAGAAATATCAGACAATAATAAGACATATAGTTTTTCTAATAGTATGCTAATGTCAAAAGATGGAAAAAATCTATATTATGTAATATCAAATACAGCAGAAATAAATATACCAGAAACAGTAGAGTCAATAAAACATGGAGCTTTAAGTGAATATTCAATAAGAGCAACATTGAATATTTCAAAAAATGTAAGAAATTTCGAAAGCCTATTTAACAATAGTAATATATATAAAATCAATGTAGAGGAAGATAATCAATGGTTCAAAAGTGATAACGGGAATTTATATAATAAGGATATGACTATTATATATAGATATACTCAAAATGATACTTCATTTGTTATGCCAAATTCGGTAAAAGAGATAAAAGATCAAGCTTTTACGTTGCAATCCAAACTAACTAATCTTACTTTATCAGAAAATTTAGAAAAATTAGGATTATTTGTTTTTGTTAATACATCTATAAAAAAGTTAGATATACCAGCAAAAGTTAAGAACATTTATACGAATATGTTTAATGGTAATGTAGTAGATATAACAATATCAAATGAAAATCCAAATTTTAAAACAGAAGATGGAACAATAATATTGAGTAAAGACGGAAAAAAATTAGTTGCAGTATCGAAAGACTTACCAACATATAATATACCAAGTTCGGTTGAGATTATAGGTGAAAATGCTTTTTATGCTAGGGGTAATTTAAAAAAGATAGTAATACCTGAAAGTGTAAAAATAATAGAAAGGGAGGCTTTTGATTATTCACAAAATCTACAAAAAGTCGAGATACAATCAGGAATAGAAAGTATCGGTAGCAGAGCATTTAGCAGATGTAATAGTTTAAAAGAAATAATAATAGATAAAAAAGAAGGAGAGATATCAGGAGCTCCATGGGCTTGTCCATATGGATTAAGAGCAGTATTTTGGAAAAAATAATGTTTTTTGAGACTCGAATTATTAGACAAAAAAGTTTAATAGTTCGAGTTTATTTTTACACTCTAAATATTGACACAAAACGTCAATAAAGATAAAATATGAATAATGAATATTATGTTCAAAAAAAGCAAACGATAAAACAAGACAGAGAGATAGATATTGACATAATGTGAAATAAAAAATACAATAAGATAAACAAAAGAAAGGGTGGAAAAAGATGAGAAATAAAGGAATTACACTAATATCGTTAGTAATAACAATAATAGTTTTGCTAATATTAGCACGGAGTAACAATAGCAACGCTAACAGGAGACAATGGAATAATAGGAAAAGCACGGAGAGGCAAAATTCAAGACAGAAATATCAGCAGTAGCAGAAGAATACGATTTATACTTAGTGCAAAGACTCTCAGAAGACAGAAATTTTGAAGAAGGAGCATTATATGCAGGAAAAGATGCGTTGATATATAATTCGGTACAAGAAGAAGGAAACATATATACAGTGTTAAAAAATTCAAGTAAAAAATATGTAGATAATTTTGAAGTAATAAAAGGAGAATTATATTATTTTGCGCCAAATGAACAAACAAAAAAATGGGCACAAGAAATAGGAATAAAAATAAGTCCGTATAAAATAGTAGACGGAGAATTAATATCAGATGACATAAATGTAGGCTTAAGAGATGAAACAACAGGCTCAATAATAATACCACAAAGTGTAACAAAAATAGGAGAAGGAGCATTTGCAAAAGTAGATGTTAGAACATTAGTAATTCCACCAACAGTTAAAGAGATTAGTCGAAATGCATTTAGAGGAAATACAACATTAGAAGAAGTGATATTCCAAACAAGAATGATAAAAGGAAAAGAAGAAGGGCTTGAGAAAATAGGAGAATTTGCTTTTTTCGAATGCAGAAAATTGAAAACAATAAAAATGCCAAATACAGTGACAGAAATAGGAGAAGAAGTATTTAACAATTGTACATCATTAAGTGAGGTTGTATTATCAAATAACTTAACGCAAATTCCATATCATAGTTTTGCATATTGTAGTAGCATAACAGAAATAGTAATACCAGAAAAAGTGAAAAAAATTGGAGGATATGCAATGAGAAACTGCAATAGTTTAAAAAGTGTAACAATAACAAAAGGCTTAGAAAATATAGCAACAAGTACATTTCTCAATTGCAAAAATTTAAATACGATAAATATTATAGAAAACGAAAATTTTAAATTCAAAGAAGGAGTATTGCTTAACAAAGATGAAACAAACATAATATTTTTATCAGCATCTGTATTACAACAAGGAGATACATTCAATGTGCCTAATAAGGTTAAAAGTCTTGGAGGAGGATTGATTGACGGCTATAACAACATAAAGAAAGTGCAAATACCAGCATCAGTAACATCAATTGGTGTAGAATTTTATACAACTAGTCTTACTCATGTAGAAATAGATGAAAATAATCCTAATTATTGTTCAACAGGTGAAGTTATATACAATAAAGAAAAGACTGTATTATACAAACATCTAAATACAAGAACAAACGTAAATATAGAAGAAGGTGTTAATATAATAGCTGAGAGAGCATTTATGGGATGTAGTAATCTTACTAGTGTTACATTGCCAAATAGTTTGACGGAGATTTGGTATGAAGGCTTTGCAATGATATGGAATTTGAAGAGTATACACATAGGGAAGAATCTGAGGTCCTTAGATCCAATGACATTTTGGAGTAGCAGAAATATTACAGATTTTACAATAGATGAAGCTAATGAATTTTATGAAACAGATGGAACAACAATTTACAATAAAGGAAGAACTAAAATAGTAACAGTATTACCATCAGTTCAATATTATACAATTCCAAGTGGAATTACTGAGATTGGTAATTTAGCTTTTTATAATCAAAACATTAAAGAAATAACAATTCCAGAAGGAGTAATATCAATACGGAGGTAGTACCTTCGGTGGATGCGATCAATTGACTACTGTAAATATTCCAAGCAGTGTAAATTCTATAGGAATTCGTTGTTTTGAAAGCTGTAGCAATTTAACACAAATAAATATAAAAAAAGCAAGCGGAACTATTGAAGGAGCACCTTGGGGAGCTGTAATAGGAAATCGTGCTGTAAAATGGGAAGAATAAAAAATATCAAAAGAATACTTGAAAAGTATTCTTTTTTCATATAAAATAAAAGTGCTTAATATTATAAATAAAATTTAAGGAGGCATACAAATGAAAAATAATAAAGGTGTAACTCTAATATCATTAGCAATAACAATTATAGTATTGTTGATTTTAGCAGGAGTAACAATAGGCTCTATAACTGATAAAAAAGGAATATTAAAAGAAGCTGAGTCAAGTTCAGCTGAAGTTGAAAGAGAAAGCATAATAGAAAAGATAGAAGCAGATTTGTATAACGAGAAAATAAAAACAGGAAAGAAACCAACAAAAGCTGAACTAAAACGAATTATTGAAACAAATGGGTATAGTGATAGTATTAACGAGGATAGCTTTACATCAAAGGATGGTAAATATACAATTAATTATGATGAGATTTTGGGCTGGGAAGGTTATATTGAAGATGGATTAGTGCTACATTTAGATGCAATAGACAATATTGGAGAAGGAGATAGTAAACACAGTAATACTAGTAACATTTGGAGAGATCTAAGTGGTAACGGAAATGACGCAACATTAACAAATATAAATCAAAGTGATGCCGAAAGTGGTTGGAGTGATAATTGCTTAAAATTAGACGGTATTGATGATTATGCAGTTATTAATGATAGTGCAACTATGAAGCCAACTGACCAAACAATTGAAATAGTATTTAATAGAACAGGTAGGGCAACTAACTCAGTCGATGGAAGAGCAATTGTATTTGTGAGATGGCATGGTTACACAGTAGAATTAAACAATATTAATTCTAATAATCAATTTGATACATCATATGGGAGAACCGCCAATGTGGGGGGAGCACACGAATATTTACATTCCAAGAAAAATGTAATGCTAAATCACATATATCATGTAGGAGCAACTAATGAAAATAACCTAAGTAAAATTTATGTTAACAGCATATATGATAATGAAAAGGAACAAATAGTAGATACGTATAGCCAAATGAACAAAACTAACATAGGAAGATATGATAATACATATACAAAAGGAAATATATATTCAATAAGAATGTACAACAGAGCATTAACACAAGAAGAAATAACCCATAACTATGAAATAGACAAACACCGTTTTAAATTCTAAAATAAATATAAAAAATTTTTCAAAAGTATCTTGACTTCAACTATAATTATGGTAAAATATTTATGAAAACAAAAAAGATTGAAAACTACATAATTATTTGTTATAATTATTATAGATATTACATAAAATATAATAGGAGATGATGTAGTATGGCAACAAAAAGTTTTTTAAAAAATATAGTTATTAAAGATAAAAAGTCAGCAACAGCATTTATCGAAGCATTAGAAAATGCAGAAGGAAAGAAGAGAAAAAATGTGAAAATCGATAGATTAGTTGAAGACATAGAAGATAGTGAAAAAATAAAGGAAATATTTAAACATAAATAATAATGGGATATAAAGTAATAAAGCTAAAGAATATCTATAATAATTTAGGAGAAGTCGAAACGAAAAAGATACTAAAAGAATTTAAATGTGAACTAAATAGAGATGTTGAATATTTTTTACACGAAAAAGCAATTGAGTTTTCTAAACAAGGAATTGCAGAAACATTTATAGTTATGAGCCAATATAAAAGGAAAGAAGTTATAGTTGGATATTTTTCAACCACTAATAAGGCTATAAATATAAAAAAGATGAACCTCAGTGCTACAAAGAAAAAGAGAATACTAAAGTTTGCAAAATACGACAAAGAATATAAGACATATAGTGTAGCACTACCTTTAATAGGATAAATTGGAAAAAATTATAGTAATGGATATAATAAATTGATTACAGGTGATATGTTACTGAAACTAGCTTGTAACAAAATAAAAGTAGCGCAAGATGTATTAGGTGGAAGATATGTATATTTGGAATGTGAAGATAAGCCAAAACTAAAAGAATTTTATGAAAGTAATGGTTTTGTATGTTTTGGAAAACGAAACCTAGAAAGAGACGAAAGAGATAAAAATAATGGAGACTATTTACTTCAAATGTTATGCGATTTAAGTAAGAATAATTAAAACAATAATTAGAGTACAAAAATATAAAAAGAACACTTGAAAAGTGTTCTTTTTTGCGATAAAATAGGAATGTCTTAATAAAAAAGCAAAAACAAGCAAATACTAAGACAAAAAAGAAACAGGGAGGAAACCAAAATGAATAAAAAAACAATAAAAGACATTGAGTTAGAAGGAAAAAAAGTACTAGTAAGATGTGACTTCAACGTACCAATGGACGAAAATCAAAATATAACAGATAACACAAGAATAGTAGCAGCAATGCCAACAATAAAATACCTAATGGAGAAAAACTGTGCAATAATACTATGCTCACACTTAGGAAGACCAAAAGGAGAATTTAAACCTGAATTCTCATTAGCACCAGTAGCAAAAGAACTATCAAAACTATTAGGAACAGAAGTAATAATGGCAAAAGACGTAATAGGAGAAGACGCTAACGAAAAAGCAGAAAGACTACAACCAGGACAAATAATGTTATTAGAAAACGTAAGATTTCATAGAGAAGAAACAGACAACGACCCAGAATTTGCAAAAAAACTAGCAAATATGGCAGAAATATATGTAAGTGACGCATTTGGAGCAGTACACAGAGCGCATGCATCAACAGCAGGAGTAGCACAATACCTACCAGCAGTATCAGGACTACTAATAGAAAAAGAACTAAAATTTTTAGGAAACGCAGTAACAAATCCTGAAAGACCATTTGTAGCAATACTAGGTGGAGCAAAGGTCTCAGACAAAATAGGAGTAATAGACAGCTTATTAGAAAAAGTAGATACATTAATAATAGGTGGTGGAATGGCATATACATTCTTTAAAGCACAAGGATATGAAGTAGGAAATTCACTTTGCGAATTAGACAAATTAGATTTAGCAAAAGAACTAATGGAAAAAGCTAAAGAAAAAGGTGTAAAATTAATGCTTCCAGTAGACACAAAGGTAGGAAAAGAATTTAAGCCAGATACAGAAAGTAAAACAGTAGCATGGACAGAAATACCAGCAGACTGGGAAGGATTTGATATTGGAGAGAAATCAATAGCAATGTTCTCAGAAGAGATCAAAAAAGCAAAAACAGTAGTATGGAATGGACCACTAGGACTATCAGAATTTGAACAATTTGCAATTGGAACAAATTCAATAGCAAAATTATTATCAGAAATGGATGCAACAACAATAATCGGTGGTGGAGACTCAGCAGCAGCTGTAAAAAAAGCAGGGCTAGCTGACAAAATGACACATATTTCAACAGGTGGTGGAGCATCATTAGAATTTTTAGAAGGTAAAAAATTACCAGGTATTGAATGCCTTCTAAATAACTAAAATCGATATTGTACACAATTTGTTAATAAATAGAAAAGGAGAATTATTAATATGAGAAAAAAAGTAATCGCAGGAAACTGGAAAATGAATATGCTTCCAAACGAGGCAATAAAATTTATAGAAGACCTAGCACCATTGGTAAAATACACAGAAAATGAAGTAATACTATGTGTACCATACACAGACCTATTTTATGCGTTGCTAACAGCACAAGGAACAAACATCAAAATAGGAGCGCAAAATATGCACTTTGAAGAAAATGGAGCATACACAGGAGAAGTATCAGCAAAAATGTTAAAATCAATAAACGTAGAATATGTAATAATAGGGCATTCAGAAAGAAGACAATATTTCAACGAAACAGATGAAACAGTAAACAAAAAAATAAAAGCAGCATTTGCAAATGAACTAAAACCAATAGTATGTGTAGGTGAAACATTAGAAGAAAGAGAAGCCCAGAAAACAGCTCAAATAATAACAAAACAAACAGAATTAGCATTAGAAGGCTTGACAAATGAACAAGTTGAGAATACAATAATTGCCTATGAGCCAATTTGGGCTATAGGAACAGGAAAAACAGCAACAAGTGAAGACGCAAACAACAGTGTAAAAGAAATTAGAAAGAAAATAGAAGAAATCTATGGACAAGAGACAGCTTCAAGAGTTATAATACAATATGGCGGAAGCGTAAAAAGCTCAAACGCAAAAGAATTATTTGAAATGTCAGATATAGACGGTGGCCTAGTAGGGGGCGCAAGTTTAAAGGCTGACGAATTCAGCAAAATAATTAAATTTGAAAAATAATGGTCATCTTGCGTCGTTAAATTTAATTTAAAAAACTCGATGTACAAACGTACACCTTCGATATTTTAAATTAAATTTGCCTAGCAATATAACTATTCTTTTCCAAATTAAAAGTAGTAAAAAAAGGATGGTAAAAAAATGAAAGATAAACTAACAATGCTAATGATATTAGACGGATTTGGAGACAACAAAAATAAAGACGGAAATGCAATCAAGTTAGCCAAAACACCTAATATAGATAAACTAATGAAAAAATACAAAACAGTAGATATAAACACAAGTGGATTAGCAGTAGGATTACCAGACGGACAAATGGGAAACTCAGAAGTTGGACACACAAATATAGGAGCAGGAAGAATAGTATACCAAGAACTAACAAGAATAACAAAATCAATAGAAGACGGAGACTTTTTTACAAACCCAGAATTCATAGCAGCAATTGAAAACTGCAAGAAAAATAACTCAAAGCTACACATACTAGGATTAGTATCAGACGGTGGAGTTCATAGCCACAACAGACATTTATATGGTCTATTAGAAATGGCAAAAAGAAGAGACTTTGAAGATGTATATGTACACTGTTTCTTAGACGGAAGAGACACACCACCAGCATCAGCTGAAAGCTATGTAATGAAATTAGAAGAAAAAATGGCAGAGAAAAAAGTTGGAAAAATAGCAACAATCTCAGGAAGATTTTATGCAATGGATAGAGACAAGAGATGGGAAAGAGTTAAAAAATGTTATGATGCTCTAGTAAAAGGAGAAGGAAACAAAGCAGGAAGTAGCATAAAAGCAATTGAAGACTCATACCAAAAAGAAGTATTTGACGAATTTATAGAACCAACAATAATTTGCAATGGAAAAGAACCAATAGCAAAAATAGAAGAAAATGATTCTGTAATATTCTTCAACTTTAGACCAGACAGAGCAAGAGAAATAACAAGAGCATTAGTAGATCCAAACTTTGACGGATTTGAAACTAAAAAAGATTTAAACTTATACTTTGTATGTTTTACAAACTATGATGAAACAATGCCAAATGTTCACATTGCATTCAAAAAAGAGCCATTAGCAAATACATTTGGAGAATATATAAGTGAAAAAGGATATACACAACTAAGAATAGCAGAAACAGAAAAATATGCACATGTTACATTCTTCTTTAATGGTGGAGAAGAAAAACAATATAAAGGAGAAGACAGAATACTAGTACCATCACCAAAAGTAGAAACATATGACCAAAAGCCAGAAATGAGCGCATATGAAGTAACAGAAAAAGTATTAGAAGCAATAAAATCAGACAAATATGATGCAATAATTTTAAATTATGCAAATACAGATATGGTAGGACACACAGGAAGCCTAACAGCTGCAATAAAAGCAGTAGAGGCAGTAGACGAATGTGTAGGAAAAGTAGTAGCATTAGTAGAAGAAAAACAAGGAAATATGCTAATAACTGCTGACCACGGAAATGCAGAGCAAATGATAGATTACAAAACAGGAGAACCACACACAGCTCATACAACAAATCCAGTACCACTAATTTTAGTAACATCAAATGAAAAACTAAAACTAAAAGAAGGCGGAAAGCTAGCAGATTTAGCACCAACAATGCTTGATTTAATGAATTTAGAACAACCAGCAGAAATGACAGGAACAAGTTTATTAGATAAGGAATAAAATAATATGTTACATCATACAAAAAAAATAAGAAAAATATATGAAGATATACAAACGAAAATCTTTTATATGATTCCAGAAAAATGGAATCAACTATATCTATATGCATCAGTTATAGACAAAGCAAATGGAGAGCAAACTGGTGAACTATATTTCTATTATATTCCAAAAGGAATACTAAAAAAGAAACCAGTGAATGTATATGAAATACCTAATAAATTTAATCTTGACGAAAACGAATATGTCGAATTTGTAAAAATCATATATGACCAAATAAAAGAACTAAGAAATGAATTTAGAGAAACAGGTTTAGACCCATTGTGGTCTAACCTGACTATGTCAATAGAAGACCTAAACTTTAAAGTAGAATACAAATATGATGATTTGTTAAGCGGTCAATTCGATAATTACGAAAGACACATAATATGGAGATATCAATATTTAAAAATAGGTCCAGAACAAGTTAGCAGTAAAGAAAAACAAATATTAAACAGATACATTGCTCGGAATTGAAGCAAACAATAATCAACAAAAAGTAGATACATATCAAGATAGAATATATATAAGAGATGTTGGCAATATGGTAGCATATAACACAACAGAAGAAAACGAAGCAATGAAAAATGCAGAAAAGCAACATAATGAAATAGAAACAATACAAAAAGAAGAAAAGAAACCACAAAGAAAAAAGAAAAATCAAATATTATTATCAGAAGAAGAACTGAAACAGCTAGAAATGGGAAAAACAGACAAAAATTAAAAATCATTGCAAATAAAAAATGAATAAACTAGGTGGAACTTTTAATGTCCACAATAAATTATGTTATTAGATTTAGGCTAATTAAGTTTAGTCTAAAAGAAAAAATAAAAGAACTAAAAACTTAATAATTGAAAGGAGCAAGGAAAATGATTTATTCAAAAGAATTAGAAGAAATGTGCACAGTTCGTAAGGGAGTAGACCACGGACCAGCACCAATTCCAGAAGAAGGAAAATGGGTAAAAGCAAAAGATGTAAAAGACATATCAGGATTAACACATGGTATAGGTTGGTGTGCACCTCAACAAGGAGCATGTAAACTAACACTAAACGTAAAAGACGGAATAATCCAAGAAGCTTTAATAGAAACAATTGGATGTTCAGGAATGACACATTCAGCTGCTATGGCAGGAGAAATTTTAACAGGAAAGACAATATTAGAAGCACTAAACACAGACTTAGTATGTGATGCTATAAATACAGCTATGAGAGAATTATTCTTACAAATAGTATATGGTAGAACACAAACAGCTTTCTCAGAAGGTGGTTTACCAGTAGGAGCAGGACTTGAAGACTTAGGAAAAGGTCACACAAGCCAAGTTGGAACAATTTACTCTAGCACTCTTAAAGGACCTAGATATTTAAATCTTGCAGAAGGTTACATAGTTGAAATTGGGTTAGATAAAGATGACCAAATTATTGGTTATAAATATGTTCATTTAGGAAAAATGATGGATAACATTAAAGCAGGAATCGAACCAACAGAAGCTATTGAAAAAGCATCTGGAACATATGGAAGATTTGATGAGGCTGTTAAGAAGATTGACCCAAGAAAACAATAGGACATTTGGGGACGTTTCCTTTTGGACATTTTGTCCACTTTGGGACACATCTACAATAAAAATTAAAATTAGGAGGAATAAAAAATGGCAGTAACATTTGAAAGTTATGAAAGAAGAATAGATCAAATTAAACCAGTAATGGAAAAATACGGAATAAAAGATTTTGAAGAAGCACTAAAAATCTGTACAGACAAAGGTTTTAACCCATACGAAATAGTAAAAGGAGTTCAACCAATCTGTTTCGAAAACGCAGCTTGGGCATATACATTAGGTGCAGCAATAGCTGTAAAAAAAGGTTGCGTAAAAGCAGCAGACGCAGCAAAAGCAATAGGAGAAGGATTACAAGCATTCTGTATCCCAGGTTCTGTTGCAGATGATAGAAAAGTAGGATTAGGACATGGAAACCTAGCATCTATGTTATTATCAGAAGATACAAAATGTTTTGCATTCTTAGCAGGACACGAAAGCTTTGCAGCAGCTGAAGGAGCTATCGGTATAGCAAAATCAGCAAACAAAGTAAGAAAAGAACCATTAAGAGTTATCTTAAACGGACTTGGAAAAGATGCTGCACAAGTTATATCAAGAATAAATGGATTTACATATGTAAAAACAGATTTTGACTTCTTTACAGGAAAAGTAAAAGTAGTTGAAGAAATACCATACTCAGACGGAGAAAGAGCAAAAGTTAGATGTTATGGAGCAAATGACGTTAGAGAAGGTGTTGCTATAATGTGGATGGAAGATGTTGACGTATCTATCACAGGAAACTCAACAAACCCAACAAGATTCCAACATCCAGTAGCAGGAACATATAAAAAAGAAAGATTAGCAGAAAATAAAAAATACTTCTCAGTTGCATCAGGTGGTGGAACAGGTAGAACACTACACCCAGATAATATGGCAGCTGGTCCAGCTTCTTATGGTATGACAGATACAATGGGAAGAATGCACTCAGATGCACAATTTGCAGGTTCTTCATCAGTTCCAGCACATGTTGAAATGATGGGATTAATCGGTATGGGTAACAACCCAATGGTTGGAGCATCAGTTGCAGTTGCAGTTGCAGTAGAGGAAGCTATGAAATAGTTGATAATACTGCTTTTTAAGAAAGTATAATAATAAAAATAATAGAGGTGGACATATACCAAAATACGGTTTTGTCCACCTTTTGTCAACTAAAATATTTTTGCATTATTGTATCACTTGTTGACGTAATTCTTTTGCGAATGATAAAATAACACTAAGAAAAACAAAGGAGAAAGAGAAATGCGAGACAAGAAAATAAAAGGAATAACATTAATAAGTCTAGTAATAACGATAATTGTATTATTAATACTAGCACGGAGTAACAATAGCAACATTAACAGGGGACAATGGGATAATAGGAAAAGCAGGAGAGGCAAAATTCAAAACAGAAATATCATCAGTAGCAGAAGAATATGATTTATACTTAACTGAAAGGCTATCAAAAGATAGAAGTTTTGAAAAAGGTGCATTATATGCAGGAAAAAATGCACTAATATGTGACTCAGTGCAAGAAGAAGGAAATATATATACAGTATTAAAAAATTCAAGCAAAAAATATGTAGATAATTTTGAGGTAATAAAAGGAGAATTATATTATTTTTCTCAAAATGAAAAAGAGAAAAAATGGGCACAAGAAATAGGAATAAAAGTAAGTCCATATATAATAATAGACGGAGAACTAATGTCAGCAGGAGATAATCTAGTACTAATGGACGAAGCAACAGGTTCAATAATAATACCACAATCTGTAACAAAAATAGGAGAAGGAGCATTTTCAAATTTAGAAGGGTTACGAACGATAGTAATACCAGGAACAGTAAAAGAAATTGCAAGAAATGCATTCTCGAATAATAAAGACATAGAAAAAGTTGAAATAAATAATGGTCTAGAAAGGATATGTGATAGAGCTTTTTATAATTGTGCAAACTTACAAGCAATAACATTACCAGATAGCATAATTGATATAGGAAGCGAGTGTTTTAGATATTGTTATAAATTAGATAATGTAAAATTACCAGAAAATCTAACCACAATAAAAGCACTTACATTTTATGGGTGTTCAAACTTAAAGCAAATAGAATTATCAAAAGAACTAAAAAATTTACAAAGTAGCTCTTTGACTGACACAGCAATAGTAAATCTCAAATTTCCTAAAAATCTAGAAAATATAGAAGATTCAGCACTAAATATTTACTCACTAAAAGAAATTGATACTTCTGAAAATGATTATTATACTTTCAAAGGTGGTATTTTATATAATAAAAATATGCAGACACTAATAATGGCAATTGCTAGTTGCACAAGCATAAATATTGAACATACTGTTACATCTATAAAAGGAGGAGCTTTTAAAACATGTAGTTTACTAGCAGAAATTAATATACCAGCTAATGTTCAACAAATAGGAGACTTAACTTTTGAAAACAATAAATTATCAAAAATAACAGTAGATCCAAACAATAAGTATTTTATAACAGATGATAAAAACAATTTATATAGTCATGATGGAAAGGTGTTATATAGAATATTTGACAAAGGAGATGTGATAATAAAAGAAGGCGTCGAAAATATACGAAGAGGAGCATTTTGTACAGATAGTAGTGTATATAGAAGTATTACATTAGCAGAAAGCTATACTGGAGACGATACAAATGGCTGGGGAATTTTTCCTGAAATTGATTATTTGCTTCTACCAAAGAATGTTAATAGATTTTTTCAACAGTCATATGTAAAAGTGAGAAACATCGAAGTATCTAGTGAAAATTTAAAATTTAAATCTATTAATAATGAATATCTATTAAGTAAAGACGAAAAGGAACTATACTGGGTAAAGCCATCTTTAGCAAATGTTCAGATACCAGAAACAGTAGAAACAATAAAAATGAATTCATTAATGTGTATAGTAGCAGAAAATGTAAAATTACCAAAAAAAGTGAAAAAAATAGAAGATGCAATATTATATCTTGCAAAAACCAAAAAGATAGAAATACCATCTACTATACAATCTATTAATGGTGGTGCATTTGGTAATGCAGATAATTTAGCAGAAATTATTATTGATAAGAAAAATGATGGAACTCTAACAGGTGCACCATGGAAATGTACTTATGGATTAAGAGCAATAAAATGGAAAGAATAAAAGGCGGAGCAAATTGCTCCGTCTTTTATTCAAAACTTTTTTGGACTGTCCCAAAAAGTCTATTTCTTCTTATCATCTTTTAAAACTTCTTTAATTGCACCTAAGCTACTTAAAGCACTAGTAGCCTCAAAAGGAATAAACACCTTATTAGCCTCACCCTTAGCAACTTCTTCCAAAGCCTCCAAAGATTTCAATTGAACCAACTTATCATCAGGAGCTGCATTTTTCATAGCCTCATAAACCATTTTGATTTCTTTAGCCTTAGCTTCTGCAACAGCCTTAATAGCTTGTGCCTCACCATCAGCCCTTCTAATTTTTGATTCTTTATCAGCTTCAGCTTCTAAGATAGCTGCTTGTTTTTTACCTTCTGCAATAGTGATAGCAGATTGTCTTTGAGCTTCAGATTCTAGTATCATAGCTCTTTTATTTCTTTCTGCATTCATTTCTTTTTCCATTGCATCTCTGATATCAGCAGGTGGAGTAATATCCTTAATTTCCACTCTATCAATTTTACAACCCCATCTATCAGTAGCTTCATCTAAAACAACTCTTAATTTATTGTTGATACCATCTCTAGAACTAAATGTTTCATCTAAGTCCATTTTACCAATGATATCACGAATTGTTGTAATTGCTAAGTATTCAATACCTTTCTTTAAACTTTGAATTTCATAAACTGCTTTTGCAGGGTCTGTTATTTGATAGAAAACAACAGTGTCTATTGTAATTGTAACATTATCTTTAGTAATAACTCCTTGAGGTGGAACGTCCATAGTTTGTTGTTTTAAGCTAACAACACTTCTAACGTGATCAAAGAAAGGAATAATAATTGTAAGTCCAGCGTCTGCTACTTTATAAAACTTACCTAATCTTTCAATGATATAAACCTCAGATTGTTTAACGATTTTGATTGATGCTGCTGCTATTATTAAAATAATAACAAGTAATACTAATAAAATCCACATAATAAATCCTCCTTTTATTATATATATTAAATTTATTGGTCATTTAAAACTGGTTCAACAATTGCTTTTACACCCTTTATTTCTAGAACCCTTATTTTAGTGTCTTTTGGAATAATTTGATTATCTTGACTGATAGCAGACCAAACTTCACCAGAAATTTTGATTTGTCCAACAGCTTCGATAGGATTGATGTCTTGTGTTACTATTCCATTTTTTCCTATAATAGAGTATACATTAGTTTTGATAGGATTTTTATTTGTAGCGAATTTTTTTACAAAAGGTTTTGTTACAAAAATTAGTATTGTAGATGATATTACAAATACTGCTGTTTGAATAACAAGGTTATCTGTAAAAAGGCTTGTAATCATAGCAAATAAAGAACCAATTGATAGCCAAAAAATTAAAAAGCCTACTGTTATAATTTCTGCTATTAAAAATATTCCTGCCATAATTAGCCAAATATACCACATAAAATAAATCCTCCTTAAATTTACCAACTAAGTTTATTATAGCATATTTATAAAGCTTTTTCAATATACCAAGAACAAAAATTCTACAACTCTAAAGCTTATATATTAAAATAAGAAAAGTATAAAAATCAAGAAAAATGTGAATAACTATAATATAAAATAAAAAGTAAAGAGGTATGAAATGGAAGGAAAAGAAGAAAACGGGGAAGACGTAACTAAATACGGAGAATTTATCTCAACATACTTTGCTTGGGTAGCACCAGAAAAACAAAAAGACGTAGTAAAAAAGTTAGAAAATATGACAAAAAGTGAGAAAAACGAAGAAAAAGAAAGATAAACAAACAAAAAAGCAAAACAAAGGTCAAAGAAAGTCAAAAAATGCTCTTGAAAAATTTTTCAAGGGTAGTATAATAATAATGTAGGTCAAAGAAAGTCAAAGTCAACAAAAAATGTAATACAAAAAGCAAATCAGCGAATAGAAGAAAGCAAAATAAAGAACTTGTTACAACTTTCAAATAAAAAGCCACAAAAAAGGAGATGAACCAAAATGAGAATGTCAGACTTAATAGAAGAATTCATCAAAGACTTATTTGATGAAGAAAACGAAGCAATAGAAATACAAAGAAACGAACTAGCAGAACAATTCAACTGTGTACCATCACAAATAAACTACGTAATATCAACAAGATTTAAACCATCACAAGGATATTATGTGGAAAGTAGAAGAGGTGGTGGAGGACACATCACAATAAAAAAAGTAAACAGCAGCAAAGAAGAATACATAATGCACATTATAGAAAATATACAAAACACACTAACATCAAATGAAGTTGATATATTAATAAGTGACTTTTTATCATACAATTTAATAACAAGCAAAGAAGCAAAACTTCTAAAAGTTGCAACAAGTGACAACGTGTTAAAACTACCAAAAGAAATAAAAGACCAAGTACGAGCAAGAATATTCAAAAATATGATATTAAATTTAGAATAGGAGGAAACTAATATGTTATGTGAAAACTGTGGAAAAAGAGAAGCAAACGTAAGATACCAAGAAAACATAAACGGAAGAAAAAAAGAACTAAACCTATGCGAAGAATGTAGTCAAAAATTAGGAATAAACCAAATTGACTTTAATATGCCAATAGACTTTTCAAGCTTTTTCGGCGGATTTTTTGAAGAATTCGAAAATCAAGAATTTATGCCATTCTTAAACGATGTAAAAACACTAACATGTGAAAGATGTGGATACACTTTTGACGATATAGTAAAAACAGGAAGACTAGGATGTCAAAACTGTTATAGCGTATTTGAAGAACATCTAAACCCAATAATAAAAAGAATACAAGGAGCAGACACACATGTAGGAAGAATAGGTAAAGTAATAGACAGCAAAATAGTAGTATCAGAAGAAAACGAAAAGGAAAATAAAGAAAAACCAAAAGAAAAATCTGAGATAGAAAAATTAAAAGAAGAATTAAAAAAAGCAATTGAAGAAGAAAAATACGAAGAAGCCGCCAAAATAAGAGACGAAATAAAGAAATTAGAAAAATAAAATTGCCACTAGGGACGGACCTAAATGGCAAAAAATTGCCAAAAAGGTCCGTCCCCATTGGCAATCTGATAAAAATAAGAAAGGAACTGAAAAATGAATTGGTATTTAGATGTAAATGAAAGTTCAGATGTAGTAAAAAGCACGAAAATCAAGTTTTCAAGAAATTTAAGTGAGTTTAAATTTAATTTAAAAAAACAAGAAGATATAGAAAGATTAGAAAACAAAGTAAAAGAAAATCTATATAACATAGGATATGGACTAAAATTCCTAAAACTAAGTGATATGGATGAAGTTACAAGAATGAGCTTAGTGGAAAAAGAGTTAATAAGTTCAAATTTTGCATTAAAAAGATATGGAAGTATTTTAATAAATGACGAAGAAAATATTTGTATAATGATAGGTGGAGAAGAACACTTAGAATTACAAGTATATGGAGCAGGTTTAGACCTAGAGAATGTGTTAAACTTGGCAATTGAAATAGATGAAAAAATAGGAGAGATACTAGGATATGCAGTAAGTAAAAAATATGGCTATCTAACAAGTTCACCAAGTAATATAGGAACAGGGCTTAAAGCGTCTGTAAAAGTACATTTGCCAGCATTAGAGAGAACAAGAAATACAAGAAAAGTGTTTGAAGCAATAGGAGATTTTGGAATAAACATAAAAGAAGTATACAAAGGCAAAGGAGACATCTATCAAATTTCTAATAAACAAACATTAGGAATAAGCGAAAAAGAAATAATAAGAAATTTAAAAGTAATTGTACAAACAGTTATGGAACAAGAAAGACAAGCACGAAAGCTACTGGCACAAGACGAAGTAGCACTAAGCGATTTGATATATAGGAGCTATGGAATTTTGGCAAATTGCAAACAAATATCAAATGAAGAAGCAAGAGAGTTATTATCAAATGTAAAGTTGGGAGTAGATTTAGGACTTTTGAACGAATTAACAGATTTGAAAATACAAAAACTATATTTATATAGTAAGCCATCAAATTTGCAAAAATATTTGGGGCAAAAATATGATAAAGAAGAGCTAAAAATAAAAAGAGCAGAAGTAATTAAACAAATTATTGCCAATGGGGACGGAGCTTAATGGCAAAAAATTGCCAAAAAGGACCGTCCCTGATGGCAAAAAAATGCCAAAAAGGTCCGTCCCTATTGGCAATATTCTAAAAAGGAGGAATTTTTATGACTTATAAATTTACGAATAGGGCTAAGAAGGCTATTGAGATAGCTAGTAATGTGGCTATGGAGTTGGGACATAATTATATAGGTACAGAGCATGTTTTATATGGGCTTTCTAAGGAAGGTAGTGGAATTGCATATAAGGTTCTGGAAAATCAAGGGATTACATCAGATATGATTATTGACAAAATTGTGGAGTTGTTAGGAAATGAAGCTCCAATAGATGGAACTTTTGGGTTTACACCAAGGACTAAAAGGGTTATTGAGAATTCTTTTATTGAAGCAAGAAAGCTTGGTTTTAACTACATTGGGACAGAGCATTTGTTGATAGGCATATTAAAGGAAGGCGATAGTATTGCTACAAGGATTTTGCTAGAGCTAAATGTGAATGTTCCTAAGTTATATAATGAAATAGTGAAAGTTATAAATGAAGGCGAAGATGCCACGAAATCTGAAAATAAAGGAACAAATAGCAAAGGAAAAGGAAGTTTCAATTCCACACCAACATTAAATCAATTCGGTGAAGATTTAACTAAAAAAGCAGAAGAAGGTAAATTAGACCCTATTATAGGTAGAAAAGAAGAAATTGAAAGGGTAATACAAATATTATCTAGAAGAACTAAAAATAACCCTTGTTTGATAGGAGAGCCGGGGGTTGGTAAGACAGCAGCGGTTGAAGGCTTGGCTCAAAAGATTGTAGCAGGTGATGTTCCAGAGATATTAAAAGATAAAAGAGTTGTAACTATGGATATTTCAGGAATGGTTGCAGGTAGTAAGTATAGGGGAGATTTTGAAGAGAGAATTAAAAAGGCTTTAAATGAAGTAAAAAAAGCAAAAGATATAATTTTATTTATTGACGAAATCCACACAATAGTTGGTGCAGGTGCGGCAGAAGGTGCAATTGATGCAGCAAATATTTTGAAGCCATTACTTGCAAGAGGAGAAATTCAGCTAATAGGTGCTACAACTTTGAATGAGTATAGAAAGTACATTGAAAAAGATGCAGCATTAGAAAGAAGGTTTAGCCCAGTTACAGTAAACGAGCCAAGTACCAAAGATACAATAAAAATTTTGCAGGGAATTAGAGACAAATACGAGGCTCATCATAATGTTAAAATAACTGATGAGGCAATAGAGGCAGCTGTTAAAATGTCAATAAGATATATAAATGATAGATATTTGCCAGACAAAGCAATAGATTTAATAGATGAAGCGGCATCAAAGGCAAAATTAAAATCATATACAGAGCCAGAAAAATTAAGAAAACTTGAAGAAGAAATAGAAGAAGTAGCAAAAAACAAAGAAGAAGCTGTAAGAATACAAAAATTTGAAAAGGCAGCACAGCTACGTGACAAGCAAAAAGAGTTAAAAGAAAATTACGAAAAAGAGCTTAAAAAATGGAAAAATAAAAATACAAAAGCAATTACAAACATAACAGAGGAAAATATAGCAGAAGTAATTGCAAGTTGGACTGGAATACCAGCAAAGAAAATAACAGAAGACGAAAATGAAAAGCTAAAAAACTTAGAAAAAAGCTTACATGAAAGAGTAGTAGGGCAACAAGAGGCTGTTGAAGCAGTAGCAAAAGCAATAAGAAGAGGAAGAGTTGGACTAAAAGACCCAAACAGACCAATAGGTTCATTCTTATTTTTAGGACCAACAGGAGTTGGAAAAACAGAACTATCAAAAGCTTTAGCAGAAACACTATTTGGAGACGAAAACTCAATGATAAGAGTAGATATGTCTGAATATATGGAACCACATTCAGTATCAAAATTAATAGGCTCACCTCCAGGATATGTTGGATTTGATGAAGGTGGACAACTAACAGAAAAAATAAGAAGAAAGCCATATTCAGTAATTTTATTTGACGAAATAGAAAAAGCACACCCAGATGTTATGAATATGTTACTACAAATACTAGAAGACGGAAGACTTACAGACTCAAATGGAAGAACAGTCAACTTTAAAAACACAGTAATAATAATGACATCAAATATTGGCGCAAGGCTTATAACAGACAAGAAGACATTAGGATTTACCAAAACAGGAAATGCAGAAGAAAATACTAAAAAAGAATATGAAGAAACAAAAAAACAAGTAATGGAAACATTAAAACGTGAACTACGTCCAGAATTTATTAATCGTATTGATGAAATAATTGTATTCCATAAATTAACTGATAATGAGGTAAATCAAATTATTGATATTATGCTAAAAGAAGTGGTTAATAGGCTAGAAGCTCAAAAGATAAAAATAGAGCTAGACCCAGCAGTAAAAGAATTGATTGCAAGCAAGGGAATTGATAAGAATTTTGGTGCAAGGCCACTACGTAGGACTATTCAAAGTGTGCTTGAAGATAGACTTGCTGAAGAGATTTTGGATGGTAATTTAAAAAAAGGTATTCCTGCTAAAATTGGAGTAAAAGATGAAAAAATTCTTGTAAAAATAACAAAAAAGTAATATTATATTAGCATAAATATAAAAATTGGGAGGTCTAATGTGAATATAATAGCAGAAATAACAGATGAAATATTTGGGATTAAATCAATTCCATTTAACAATCCAAGAGTAAGATATGGAGCAAGGGGAATTATAGAAAGAGAAGATGGATTAATAGCAATATTCAATAAGGCTAAAAAGAACGAATACAAACTACCGGGTGGTGGAATAGACGAAGGGGAAACACCAGAAGAAGCTTTTAAAAGAGAAGTATTAGAAGAAACAGGATGTAAGATAGATAATATTGAATTTTTAGGAATTACAAAAGAATTAAAATCTAATGATAATTTTCAGCAAACTTCTTATGTATTTAAAGCGAAGGTTGTAGAAAGAGCAGAAACACTAAATTTGACAGAAAAAGAAAAGGCAGAAGGTGGAAGGTTATTATGGCTTACAAAGGAAGATGCACTACAAAAAGTAATAAATTGTGCTAATAATTTGAAGGCTTCGGAGTATGAAAATATATATCATTCAAAATTTATAAATTATAGAGATATGCAGATTTTAAAATATTATATTGAAAAATATGAACAAGATTAATACAACATGTATAAACCATTATCCAATAACTATAAATTGATAAAATTAAGAAAAAACGATTGATAATTATAAAAATATATGTTAAAATATAATTAGTTAAAATAAAATTAAATTTTATTCTAATAATTGCATATAATATAAATAATATTAATAGTCAACTATTGATATTAAAATAGAAAGTTTACCACTGACCGATATGTGGTATATAAATGGTCGGGTTGAAAGTTTTCCGCTGACCAATATGCGGTATATAAATGGTTGGGTTGAAAGTATGGCTCTTCACCAATAAAAGATGAAGAGCCATTAATATTTTATAAAGGAAGTATTAAAGTTGAGAGAAAGAGCATTTTATATAATTAAAGATGAATTTTTTCAAGATATGAACGACCCATATTTGAAAGGTAATAAAGAAGCAAGTAGGCCACATTATTACTGTTTCAAGGAAGAAGAAACAGGATTATTTTGGATGATACCATTAAGTAGTAGAGTAGATAAATACAAGAACATAATGAACAAAAAGTTACAAAACAGAAAATCTTGTGATATTATACATATTATGAAATTAGATAATGGAAAAGAAAGTGTTTTTTTAATACAAGACATGTTCCCAATTACTGAAAATTACATAGAAAGAAAATATACAATAGCTCATAATCATTTAGTAGTAACAAGTGAACATTCTGCAATAGAAATAGAAAAGAAAGCTAAAAAAGTAATGAATATGCTAAAAAAAGGTATTAAATTTACACCAACACAATCAGATATAAAGAAAATAATGGACAAGCTAAAAACAAGAAAAAGGTGATAAAGGATGTTAGAAAAAATAAATTCAGCACAAGACGTAAAAAAACTAAACATAGAAGAACAAAAGAAATTAGCAGAAGAAATAAGAAAATATATATTAGAAGTTGTATCAGAAAATGGTGGACACCTAGCATCAAATCTAGGAGTGGTAGAGCTAACAATAGCATTACACACAGTATTCGACCTGCCAAAAGATAAGGTTGTGTGGGACGTAGGACATCAGACATATGTACACAAAATTATAACTGGAAGAAGAGAAGAACTAAAAAATATAAGAAAACTAAATGGAATAGCAGGTTTCCCAAAAACGAATGAAAACGAGGCAGATTGCTTTAATACGGGGCATAGTAGTACTTCAATTTCAGCAGCTTTAGGTATGGCAAGAGCAAGGGACATCAAAAAAGAAAATAACCATGTTTTGGCTGTAATTGGAGATGGAGCTCTAACAGGTGGAATGGCATTAGAAGCACTAAATGATGCGGGTTGTAGCAAGGCGAAATTGACAGTAATTTTAAATGATAATGAAATGAGTATTTCTAAGAATATTGGTGGAATAAATATGCTACTTAGCAAGTTAAGAACTAGAAGAGCATATACAAAATCAAATGTTTCAGGAAAGAAAATAATAAGTAAAATACCTGTAATTGGAAAGCCAATTGTAAAAATAGTACAAAGAATGAAAAGAAGTATAAAGCAACTAGTAATACCTAAGATGTTTTTTGAAGATATCGGATTTAGATATTTAGGGCCAGTAGACGGACATAATATAGAAGAACTAGAAAGAATGTTAAAAATAAGCAAAGAGCTAGACGGTCCAGTGTTATTACATATTTTAACTAAAAAAGGAAAAGGATATAAAATAGCAGAAGAAAATCCAGATAAATTCCATGCAACAGGTCCGTTTGACATAGAGACAGGTAAATCTAAGAAAGCCAAAGGTGATGACTATTCTAAGATTTTCGGAAATAAATTAGTAGAGTTGGCAAAAAATAATGAGAAAATAGTTGCAATAACTGCGTCAATGAAAGACGGAACTGGATTAGGAAGATTTCAAAAAGAATTTCCAGATAGATTTTTTGATATAGGTATTGCAGAACAACATGCATTAGGACTAGCAGCAGGAATGGCAAAAGACGGAGTTATTCCAGTAGTTCCAATTTATTCATCATTTTATCAAAGAGCATATGACCAAGTAATTCATGATATTGCCCTTCAAAATTTGCCAGTTGTTATGTGTGTAGATAGAGCAGGAATAGTAGGAGCAGACGGTGAAACACACCAAGGTCAATTTGATATGTCATTCTTTAGGTTAGTGCCAAACCTAACAATAATGGCGCCAAAGAATTTTAAAGAACTAGAAGATATGCTAGAATTTGCAGTAACTTTGAATAAACCAGTTGTTATAAGATATCCAAGAGGTGGAGAAGGAAAAGAAAAGATAGAACAAGAAGAAAAAATAGAACTAGGAAAAGCGGAGATTTTAAAACAAGGAAATGACATAACAATTTTAGCAATTGGAAAAACAGTGGAAAGAGCACAAGCTGTTTCAAATATGTTAAAAGAAAAAGATATAGATGCAGAAGTTATAAATGCAAGATTTTTGAAACCATTAGATAAAGAAACAATAAAAACATCAATTGAAAAAACAAAAAGAATAATAACAATAGAAGATGGAACAATAATTAATGGATTAGGAACAGCTGTAAAAGAACTAATAGTAGATGAAAACTTAGAGAATATAGAGATTAAAAGCTATGCATATCCAGATAATTTTATACAACATGGAACGGTAGACGAACTAGAAAAATTATATGGACAAGATGTACAAAACATAGTCAAAGATATATTAAATTCAAATTATGTTCTAAACGTATAAAAACATAGAAAATTTGATAAAAGTCGTTAAAGAGAAAAATAGAAGGCAAAAGAAAATTTGGGGAAAGGGCTAGATATGAACAAACAAGAGTTATTAAAAGATTACAAAAAGCAAGAAGACAAAATGTGCTTATCACAAGTTTTAGACAAAATAGAATTTTCTAAAACACGTGAGAAAATTGAGAAAACAGAATTTTTAGATATGTACCAAATATCATTAGTACAAAATTTCTTAAGAAAAAACAAAATAGAAAATTATCAATTATATGGTGGATATGAAGACAGCGAAAGAAAAATTTTAATAATATATCCAGAAAAATATAATGAAGAAATGCTACAAAAAAATTACAATAAAATGTTGAAAATAATTAGAGTAAACCTACCAGAAGAAGACCACGGAAAATATGCACATAGAAATTATTTAGGTGGAATTGTAAAACTAGGGTTAAAAAGAGAAAAAGTAGGAGACATTTTAGTACAAAATGAAGGAGCAGATATTATTGTTGTAGAAGAGTTTGCAGAGATTTTGAAAAATGAATTACAATCTCTTACACGTTTTGAAAAAAGCAAAATAACAATAGAAGATATAACAAGATTAAGAAAAAAAGAAGTAAATATGGAATTAGTAAAAATAATAGTTCCTTCATTAAGACTTGATAATATTGTGTCAGATTTAGCAAAGACATCTAGGAGTAAGGCGGCACAGATAATTGCACAAGAAAGAGTTTTTGTTAATGGTCAAAATGAGACTAAGTTATCTAAACAAATAAAATTGGGAGATATAATTACAATTCGTGGTAAAGGTAGGTTTGTTGTAAAAGAGTTCACAGGTACTACAAGAAGCGGAAGAACAGTTGTTGCAATTGAAAAATATGTATAAATTGTAATGTGTTTGACTTAATGTACATAATGTGATACAATATGTACATAACAAGATATTAGTCTTGAATAAAGGAGGACTTATGGAACAAAAAGACAACATGATGCTAAATGTAACTGCTAGTATCAAACGGATTGGAATTGACCAGTCGGTATTTGGTGCAAAAAGTAGAGCAAAACTCCAGAAGATTCTCAAACAAGAGGGAATCAAAGAGTTGTTTGAAAAAATCCCAGAAGAGATTGCAAAAATCGAAGGGAAAGAAAACAATGTTACCAAAGAGTATGTGCAAAAGTGTTTGATGGATGCCATCATAAAGCGCATATTGTTTGAAACTGCTATCAAAGTAAAAGATGGGCAGGCGACAGACGAAAAGATTGAAGAAATAATAGAAAGAAGAATTGTTTGGAGTGCAATAGCCCGAGAAGAAGGTAAGCTCAAAAGAAACTAGCATAGCAGCTGGTAAAGGAGATTCAAGACCTTGAAAAGGACATCAATTGATGTCCTTTAATTATGTTATTTCAAAGTAACAACAGTAACACCTGTTTCACCTTCACCGTAAGTGCCCAAACGGTAAGAATCAACATGAGAGTTAGTCTTCAAAAATTGATGAATACCATTTTTTAATTTACCAGTACCTTTACCATGGACAATGCGAGCAGTTTGAAGTTTAGCTAAACTACAATCATCCAAAAATTTGTCTACAACAAATAAAGCTTCTTCAACATTTAAACCTATAACATTAATTTCAGACTTAACAGTTTTAGATTTATTAAGTCCACCATATCCAGAAGTTTGAACCTTTGGTTTTTTAGGTGTAGAGGTAGTCTTAGGTAATTCTAAATCTTTTAATTTAACACTTGTTTTTATAGCACCAATTTGAACTTGAACCTCATTAGATTTTGAAACATTAGAAACTATAATTCCATTTTGCCCAAAAGACCTAACAAATACATCCATATTAAGTCTAATATTTTCAGGTTTAATAATTGAAACCTTATTTTTGCTATCAGAAGTTGAAACATCTGAGATATTACCAGTAGATTTAATTTTTTCATTTAACTTATTTCTCATATTATCAGCAAGTTTTCTATCAGAAGAAGAAAGAGAATTCATTTCTTTTATAATTTCATTTGCTTCTTCTTTTGCATCTAGCAAAATATTTCTAGCCTTAATTTTTGCATTAGAAATCAATTCTTGTTCCTTATTTTTTAAAGTTTCATAATCATTTTCTAACTTATTTTCCAAATTAGCTATGTTTGCCAATTTAATATCAATTTCAGCTTTTTCTTTTTCAACTTCAGCCTTATTATCATAAATATTTTTAAGCAATTCTTCAATATTAACTTGATTAGAAGTCATAAGTGACTTAGCCTTATTAATAATGCTTTCATCTAATCCAAGATTTTTGCTAATTTCAAAAGCATTACTTTTACCAGGAATTCCAACCAATAATTTATAAGTTGGAGTCAAAGTAGCAACATCAAACTCAACAGAAGCATTTTCAAATCCATCAGTAACTAGTGCATATTGTTTCAATTCTTGATAATGAGTAGTAGCAAGAGTTAAAGCTCCCACATTCTTTAAATGAGCTAAAATAGCAATAGCAAGATTTGCACCTTCAATTGGGTCAGTCCCAGAACCAAGCTCATCAACTAACACAAGAGAATTTTCAGTTACATTTTTCAATATTTCAACAAGATTAATCATATGAGAAGAAAAAGTACTCAAAGAATCTGAAATACTTTGGTCATCTCCAATATCTGAAAAAATATTAGAAAAAACATAAATACTAGACTTCTCATCTGCTGGAATATTAAGACCACTGCAAGCCATAGAACAAAGCAAACCAACAGTTTTTAAAGTAACAGTTTTACCACCAGTATTTGGACCAGTAATTAAAAGTGTAGAAAAATCAGAACCTAAATTTACTGAAATAGGCACAGCTTTTTCTTTTGCTATTAACGGATGTCTTGCATTAACTAAATTTATTTCTTTTTTACTATTAATTTTTGGAGTAATTCCTTTAATTTCCTTAGAATACTTAGCTTTTGCAAAAATAAAATCTAATTTTCCAATTAAATCAAGAGAAGATTTCAATTCTTCAATATATGGCTCAAATAAAAAACTAAGTTCTTGCAAGATTTTTTCAATCTCAATTTCTTCTTCAATTTTCAATTTGCTTAAATCATTGTTCATCTCAAAAACTGCAATAGGCTCAATAAATACAGTAGAACCAGCATTCGAAATATCGTGTACAAAACCTTTTATTTGTGATCGATACTCTTCTTTTACAGGAATTACAAAACGCTCATTTCTAATAGTAATTATATTTTCCTGAATGTATTTAGAATAGCTAGAAGAGTGAACCATAGAATTCAACTTTTCTCGAATATCTAATTCTAAATTTCTCTTTTTCTTTCTTATGTTTTGCAAGGTAGAAGAAGCCTTATCATCAATTAAATTTTCATCTAATATGCAAGCTTCTATCTTATCCATAATACTCTTATTAAAATAAAGTTTTTCAAATAATGTTGATAAAATTGGATAATCGTTTAAATCTAAAAAATCTTTATTAAAATATTCTTTTAGTATATGTGAATTTTTAAATATTTTGTTTAAATTCAAAAGTTCCTTACATGAAAGAGAAATTCCACTTTCAAGTTTTTTTAGTTCAACATCAATTGAATTAATTTCATAAAAACTAGGTATAGAATTTCTATAACCTAAATTAACAGCTTCCTCAGTTTCACTTAATAAACTTTGTACTGTGTTTGCAACATTGCTAGGTGTAAGGCTAAGTGCTAAGTGCTTTCCTTGAAGTGTTATACAGTATTTTTCTAAGTTTTCTAGTATTTTATTAAATTCTAATTTGTCTAAATATGTGTTCATAATAAATCTCCTAATTTCATATCGCTATTATTATACAGCAAAAATGCGAAAATGTCCATTGGGGACGTTTCCTTTTGGACATTTTGTCCACTTTGGGACACATCTATTTATAGGAGCAAATTTATTTAGAAAATATTGCAAAAAATAGAAAGTTGTGGTATAAAGAAAGAGAAAGAAAAAAGAGGTGAACACATGATTAAAGCTTATGCAAAATCAGACATAGGAAAAGTAAGAGAAATAAACCAAGATTCTTTTTACATATCAGACTCCTTATCAGAAGTACAATTATATATGCTAGCAGACGGAATGGGAGGTTATAATGGTGGAGAAATAGCAAGTAAATTAGCTATACAAACAGCCAAAAATTATATAGAAAACAACTTCAAAGAAATAGAAAAAGACAGAGACAGCATAATCCAGCTAATAGGAAGTAGTATGGAATACGCAAACATGGTAGTATTTGAAAAATCAAAAGAAAACAAAGAATTAGAAGGAATGGGTACTACATTAGAAATCTGTTTAATATATAATAATAAAGTATTTATAGGTCATGTAGGAGACAGCAGAATATACAGGATAAGAAAAGAATTTATGAGAAAGTTAACACAAGACCATAGTTATGTACAAAAATTAGTAAAAGACGGAACAATAACACAAGAAGAAGCACAACACCACCCACAAAAAAATATGCTAATGAAAGCATTACGGTTGTAATGCATTTGTAGAACCAGATGTTATGGTAAAAGGTTTCTTAAAAGACGATATATTAATAATGAATTCAGACGGGTTAACAAACTTAGTATCAGTAGAAGAAATTTTCAACGAAGCAAAAAAAGATATAGAGCAAGCCCCAAAAGAATTAGTAAAAAAAGCAAATGACAATGGCGGTTATGACAACATAACAGTTATAATCATAAAAAACATATAAACCGTTAAGGAAGGAATGAAAAAGATATGAATTTAGAAGGAAAACTACTAGGTAGTCGATATGAGATAATCGAAAAAGTAGGAAATGGTGGAATGGCCACCGTATATAAAGCAATAGATAAAGTCTTAAAAAGAAATGTTGCAGTAAAAATTCTAAGAGATGAATTCACAACAGACGAAGAATTCATAAGAAGATTTGAAGCAGAAGCACAATCAGCAGCAAGACTAGCACATGCAAACATAGTATCAATATATGACGTAGGTGTTGACGGAAACTTATATTACATAGTAATGGAACTAATACAAGGAAAAACACTAAAAGAAATCATACTAAAAGAAAGAGGACCACTACCTTGGAAATGGTCAATAAATATGGCAATACAAATAGCATCAGCATTAGAAATGGCACACAGAAACAATATTGTACATAGAGACATAAAGCCACATAACATAATAGTAACAGAAGACGGAGTAGCAAAAGTAACAGACTTTGGAATAGCAAAAGCTGTATCAAACTCAACAATAACAGCATTTGGAACAACAATAGGCTCAGTACATTACTTTTCACCAGAGTATGCAAGGGGAGGATTTACAGACGCAAAATCTGACTTGTATTCTTTAGGAGTAGTAATGTATGAAATGGTAACAGGAAGAGTACCTTTTGACGCAGATACACCAGTATCAGTAGCTTTAAAACATATGCAAGAAGACCCAGAAGAACCAATAGAAATAAATCCAAATGTGCCAGTAGCAGTAAATAAAATAATAATGAAAGCCTTACAAAAAGACACAACACTAAGATATCAAACAGCGTCTGAAATGCTAGAAGACCTAAGAAAAGCATTAAAAGATCCAGATGGAGAATTTGTAGAAGATGTAGAATATGACCCAACAGCAAGAACACAAGTGATAGACAGAAATCAATATAGAAATGCAAAAAAAGACGATGGCAAAAAAGAAAATAAATTTATAGCATTCATAAAGAACCATAAGAAACTAAGCGTATTTATAGGATTAATACTATTATTTGCATTAAGTTTAGGTGGAACAATGTTAGCTCTAAACTTAACAAACCCAGCAGAAGTAAAAGTTCCTGACATAATAGGAATATCACAAGAAGAAGCTAAAATGAAAATAGAAGGAGCTAAACTTAAATACGAAGTAGAAAAAGAAGAATATAACAAAGATGTACCAGAAGGACATATCATATCTTTAAAAACAGAAATAGGAAATCATGTAAAAGACGTAACAAACCTACCAGCAGTAAAAGAAGGTAGCACAATAAGTGTAATAGTAAGTAAAGGCCAAGAAAAAACAACAGTGCCAAAGGTTGTAGGATTAGAAAAAGAAGAAGCAGAACAAGCTTTAAAAGATGCTAAACTAGAAGTAGAAATAATAGAAGAAACAAGTAAAAAGGTAGAAGAGGGTTATGTAATTAGTCAAGAAACAGACCCTGATACAGAGGCTTTTGCAGGAGATACAGTAAAAATTCATGTAAGTACAGGAACAGGTATAAAACAAGTAAATGTTATAAGTGTAGCTGGAAAGACAGAAGCAGATGCTAAAAAAGCACTTGAAGCTTTAGGATTAAAAGTTAATATAGCTTATGACGAAGATTCATCAAAAGATAATGGAACAGTTTTAAAACAAAGTATTGAAGCTGGCAAAACTGTTGATGAAGGTACAACTGTAACTGTTACTGTAAATAAATTGGCTGAAATGAAACAAGGAAAAGTAACTGTAAACTTGAAGTCATTATTAAACTATACTCCAACTAAAGATGAAGACGGCGAAGAAGTTATAGAAAAAGGAAAAGTTAAAATAGTAGTTGGAAATGATACAATTTATAATGAGACAAAGGAAAAGACTTCAACTAATATATCTGCAAGCTTTAGTGCCAAAGGAAATGTAACTATAAAGGTTTATGTAGATGATATTTTGAAAGGTACAAAGGAAATTAATTTGAATACTACAACATCTTGTACGTTTGAATAAAACTTTTTGGGACAGGGCAAAAAAGTTTTGGTTATGATTAATTGTTAAAAAGGAACGAGTTTTTCGTTCCTTTTGCTTTTGACAAAATGGGATAATAATGATAAAATATGCATTAAATAATGACGGAGAAATAATAAAGATAAAGGGATTGGAGTAAAAGTTTATGAGACCAAAAGCTATAGATGTAAAAGTTTTAAAAGACTATGAATTAGAAATACTATTTGATAATGATGAAAAGAAAATCTTTGATGTTAAACCATATTTTAAATTTAAAATATTTGAGGAACTAAAAGAAGACAATAAATTTGAAACAGTAAAGATATCAGGATTATCCATAGAGTGGAATAATGGAGCAGATATATGCCCAGATGAGCTATATAATAATAGTAAATAGAAGAAAGAAAAAGATGTGTCCCCAATGGACACAAGGAGGAATTAATGCAAGGAATTATAATAGAAAGCATATCAAACCTATACAAAATAGCGGTAGAAGAGCCCAAAAAGCAAATTTATGAAGCGACAGCAAGAGGCAAATTCAAAAAAGAAGAAATAAGCCCTGTTGTAGGCGATGTAGTAGAAATAGAAATTGTAGACGAAGAAAAGAAAACAGCAGTAATAAACAAAATAGAAGAAAGAAAAGTATATGTAAAAAGACCGAAACTTGCAAATATCACGCAAATTGTTTTTGTAGTATCAAGCAAAGACCCAAAACCAGATTTACTTATGCTTGACAAACAGCTTGTATTTGCAGAATTTTTAGGAATAAAAGCAATAATAGTTTTAAACAAAACAGACTTGGACAAAGACAAGCAATTTATGCACATAAAAGAAGTTTACGAAAAAGTAGGCTATACAGTCATAGAAACAGAAGCGAAAAGTCAAAAAGGTGTAGAAGAATTAAAACAAGCGCTAACAGGCAACATTAACGCATTTTCAGGAAATTCAGGAGTAGGAAAGTCTACATTGATTAATGCGATTTTTAACACAGATGTAACCCAAGAAGGAGAAATCAGCAAAAAAAATAAACGTGGAAAAAACACTACAACAGCAATAAAATTGTATGAAATTGATAATAATACATATATTGCAGACACACCTGGATTTTCAACTTTTGATATTTCTGAAATAGAAAGCAAAGATTTAGACCAATATTTTAAAGAATTTAAAGAAAATATAGAAAATTGTGAATTTGTAGGATGTACACATATAAAAGAAGAAAACTGTGGAATTAAAGAGGCAATTAGCAATGGAAATATAACAGAAGAACGATATAAGAGATTTTGCAAAATATATGAAGAACTAAAAGAAAAGGAGAGTAGAAAAAAATGGTAAATGATTTTGAAGTATCAACATCAATACTTTCACTAAAAAAAGGAGAAGAAAGTAGTGCTTTTTTAGAGCTAGAAGCGGCAAAAACAGATTATTTTCACATTGATGTTATGGACGGAAAATTTGTGGAAAAAGACACATATCAAAAAATGCTAGAATATGCAGCATATATAAGAAGAATTTCAAACTTGCCACTAGATGTACATTTAATGGTAGAAGACGTTAAAACAGCTATTGACGATTTTTTGGCAGTAGAGCCAAACATTATAACTTTTCATTTAGAAGCTTGCAAGAGTAAAGAAGAAGTATATGAAATGATAAAATATATAAAAGAAAACAATTGCAAAGTTGGTATTTCTGTAAAGCCAAACACAAAAATAGAAGAAGTATACGAATTTTTGCCACATATTCATATGTGTTTAGTTATGACAGTAGAGCCAGGAAAAGGCGGTCAAACATTATTAACAGATATGGTGCAAAAGATTTCGAAATTAAGAAAGTATGTGGAAGAGAACAATTTAGATATTGATATTGAGGCAGATGGAGGAATTAACCTAAATACAGTGGATAAGGTAAAAGAGGCTGGGGCAAATATTTTAGTTGCAGGTACTGCAATTCTGGCAGCGAAAGATTATAGTGTAATTATAAAAGAATTAAAAAAATAATGGATTTTTTGGGACAGGCCAAAAATGTCCGCGAGCGAAACTTTTTTGGCCTGTCCCAAAAAGTTTCAAAAAAGAGAATTCAAAATCTATTGAATTCTCTTTTAACATGCTATAAATTATTTTGCTTCTTTTGATTTAGTTTCTACAACTTCAACTTTATCATCTTTTGCTTTAAAAGGAAGAATGTTATAAACAACAATTCCTAAACCAATAATACCAGCAACTAAACTAAATAAAGTACCAACAACTGGGATTAAAGCAATTAGCCAATAAGCAACAGCACATACAATTAACATACCAAAGCTTTGAGTTGTCTTTTCTATTTTTAATTTAGAGCAAACTAAACCATTTGCAGTAATTACAAAACTACTTGAACTAATAGCAATTAATGCAGCAAGTAGCATTAGAGCTATTAATGAAACTCCAGCTGTAATACCTAATACAAGTAGTACAACAAATGCAAATATTAAAACGATTGGTGTTAAAATTCCATATCCAATTGCAGATAAAACCTTTTTAGATAATATGTTGTAAGGATTTTTAACAAATTTTGGTGTTAGCCATAATGCTAGTAGCCAAATAGCAACAACTGTACATACAAAAGTTCCTAAGTTCAAAATATAGTCACTAATTGATTTTGTGTCAGTGTAAGGTGTAGATTTATTAAATTCTACCTTACCACGAACAACATTTTCTGGAATAGCTATTTCTTCATCAGAAGTGTAATTGAAATTATTACTTATCATAGCATTTGAAGTAACATTTCCTTCTTCATCAGTGCTTGTAAAGCTTATATTGTTGGCCTCAACAAAAGCATCTCTTCCAACAATTCCGCTTAAGTTTAATGTTTCTGCTCCAACTCTCATATCTCTATAAATGTAACCAGAGACATTAACTTCTTTAGCAGCTGCATATAAATCGCAAACTACACCAGATATAGTCATTTTTTCTGCAAAACCAAATAAACTATTAACTACAAATCCATTTTCTTTAATAGTAACTTCTTTTGCACAAACAAAAAGATTTCCGCCAATTTGAGAGTCAATTATTACTGTATCTGCAAAAATGAAAGCATTTCCATCAACAATATAATCTACAGTAACTGTATCACCAATTAGATAAGCATCTGAACTTTTCATATTATTTTCTGCAGGTGTGGCTTCAGTGTTTTCTCCTCCTTCAGAAATTGGCTCAGTAGCATGTGGATCTATAGCTTGATTTGTATCAGGATTTTCAATAGATGTTGATGTCTCAGAAGAAACTGCTACTGGCTCTTCGTTATCAGCATTTACGATTCCTATTGTAAATGCTAAAACAATTAATGTTAATAAAGCAATTATTTTTGATTTGTTTTTTAACATAAAAGTACCTCCTAAAATTTTTATTTTAATAAAATGAATATATCGCTTTATTGAATAAAAGTCAATAAAATAATTAATTTATTTTTTACAATGCTTGCATAAATGGCTAATTGTACAAACATCACATTTAGGTTTCCTTGCTACACAAGTATTTCTACCATGCCATACAAATAAATGATTAATATCTTTTAAGTAATCTTTTGGAAAAATTTTAAGTAAATCTTGTTCAATTTTTTCAGGTTCTTTCTTGTTAGATAAACCAACTAAATTAGAAATTCTCTTAGCATGAGTATCAACTGCAATGCCTTGTGCAATTCCAAAAACCTCTAACATAATAACATTAGCACTTTTTCTACCAACTCCAGCAAGAGTAGTCAACTCTTCCATAGTATGTGGTACAACGCCATCGAAATTCTCTAAAACTTGTTTAGCACATAATTTTATATTTTTAGCTTTATTTTTATAAAAGCCACAAGGATGAATAATATCTTCTAATTCTTTAATATCAATATCTGCAAAATCTTGAATAGTCTTACATCTATTGAATAGTTCAGGAGTGGTTTTGTTAACCCTTTCATCAGTACATTGAGCAGAAAGCATAACAGCAATTACTAATTCAAAAGGTGTGTTAAAGTCTAAACTGCAAGTTGCATCAGGATATGTGTTTTTTAATATTTCTACAAGTTCTTTTGCTTCATTTTTTTTCATTTATTTCACCTCATTAATATTTTACAAAATAAAAGATAATTAGTCAATTGAGAAATATTGGATTTTTTGGGACAGGCCAAAAACGTCCGCGAGCAAAACTTTTTTGGCCTGTCCCAAAAAGTTTGAAAACATAAAAAGGAACAAATAAGAAAAAAACATAATATAATATACAAAGATAGGAGGTAATAAAAATATGAAATGTCTATTAAAAAAGACACTTGCAGTATGCTTAATAGGTCTAGGATTAGGAATATTATTAGTTTTATTACTTCCAGTAACAGGCTGGTTATTTATAATAGGAGTTACAGTGGTTTGTGTTGGATTTATGTGGCTTGCATGTTAAAGAAAGGGAGGGATTTATATGACAATAGTAGTAAAAAAAGTGCCCAAATTTTTAAGGGGATTTGTAAAATTGATTTTTGGAATAAAAGATTAAATTACATAGAAGATAAAATTTTCTTCTCACAATTTGAGTTTACGAATATATTATATAGCAAAAAAAAGAAAAAGTGGCTTTGCCACTTTTTTTCGCTCTAATTAAGCTCTTTTTACTTTTCCATCTCTTAGACATTTAGCACATACATTAATTCTTTTAACTTCACCATCTATTTCAGCTTTAACACTTCTTAAGTTTGGTTTCCAAGTACGTGGTGATCTTTTACTTATATGAGAACGAGTAATGCTAAGTTTATTTCCATGACTAGCTGTTTTTTCACAGATTTCACATTTTGCCATATCTAAATTGCACCTCCTAATAATCTAAATAAATTGACTGTTATTAAGTTTAACACAAAAAATAAAAAAAAACAAGTATTTTTTCAAAAATATGAAAAATTCCTTGCAAAATAGGAAAAATGTGGTATAATAAGTAAGCTATATGAATAAAAGAAAGGATTGAAAACAATGAATAGTAAATTAGAAAAAACAAAAAACGCAAATGAAGTAAAATTAGAAATAACAGTAGAGGCTGAAAAATTTGATGCCGCAATAAAAAAAGTATATTTTAAAAGTGCAAAATATTTCAACATCCCAGGATTTAGAAAAGGAAAAGCACCAATGCAAATAGTTGAAAAATACTATGGAAAAGAAATCTTCTATGAAGATGCATTCAACGAAGTAGCAGAAGAAGCACTAGAAGAAGCAGTAAAAGAAAACAACATAGAAGTAGTATCTAGACCAAATATTGATGTAAAACAAATAGAAAAAGGAAAAGATTTAATATTTGAAGCAACAATGCAAACAAAACCAGAAGCAGAACTTGGAAAATATAAAGGTATAGAAATCAAAAAAATAGAGTATAATGTAACAGACGAAGACATAGAACACGAACTAGGACATATGCAAGAACATAACTCAAGACTAGTATCAATAGATGATAGAGCAGTTGAAAGTGGAGATATAGCAACAATAGATTTTGAAGGATTTGTTGATGGAGTTGCATTTGAAGGTGGAAAAGCAGAAAGTCACGACCTAGAAATAGGAAGCAACACATTTATACCAGGATTTGAAGACCAAGTAATTGGAATGAAAATAGACGAAGAAAAAGATATAGTTGTAACATTCCCAGAAGAATACTTCTCTAAGGAATTAGCTGGAAAAGAAGCAACATTTAAAGTAAAAGTACACGAAATAAAGAAAAAAGAATTACCAGAATTAGATGACGAATTTGCAAAAGATGTAAGTGAATTTGACACATTAAAAGAATTAAAAGAAGACATCAAAGCAAAAAAAGAAAAACAAAATGAAGAAAGAGCAAAATACGAAACACAAGATGCAGTAATAAAAGCCCTATGCGAAGACATAAAAGCAGAAATACCAACAGGGATGATAGAACTAGAAGTTGAAAATATGTTAAAAGACATCGAACAACGTCTATCATACCAAGGTCTAAAATTAGAGCAATACCTTCAAATGATGGGTAAAACAGAAGAAGACATCAAAAAAGAATATGAACCACAAGCAATTGAAGGAATAAAATCAAGATTAGCATTAGAAGCAGTAATCAAAGCAGAAAAAATTGAAGCAACAGACAGCGAATTAGAAGAAAAAATGAAAGAAATGGCAAAAAATTACGGAAAAGAAAATGACGAAGAATTCCTTAAAAATGAAAATGTTAAAAACTACATAAAACAAGGAATAGCTTCAGAAAAAGCAATTGACTTCTTAGTAAAAAACGCAAAAATAAAATAATTTGAAAACAAAACCAAGGAGGAAAACAATGTTAGAAAAAAACAGTTTAGTACCATATGTTGTTGAACAAACAAGTAAAGGAGAAAGATCATACGATATATTCTCAAGACTATTAAAAGATAGAATTATATTTTTAGGAGAAGATGTAAATCCAACAACATCAAGCCTAATAATAGCACAATTACTATTTTTAGAATCAGAAGACCCAGATAAAGAAATAAGCTTATATATCAATTCTCCAGGTGGTTCAATAACAGATGGAATGGGAATTATAGACACAATGAATTATATAACATGTCCAGTATCAACAATATGTATAGGAATGGCAGCAAGTATGGGAGCAGCTTTACTTGCAGCAGGAGAAAAAGGTAAAAGATTTGCAACACCAAATGCAGAAATATTAATACACCAACCATTAATTGGTGGTGGAGGACTATCAGGTCAAGCAACTGAAATAAAAATACATGCAGACCATCTTGTAAAAACAAGAGAAAAATTAAACAAGTTTTTAAGTGATAGAACAGGTCAAACAGTTGAGACAATTCAGAAAGATACTGAAAGAGATAATTATATGACAGCTGAAGAAGCACTAAAATATGGTTTAATTGATGGGATTATGGACAAAAGAAAATAACTATTTGCACCAGAATTGAGATTTGGCGTTGTTAAACTTCAAATTAAATTTAATCAACATGCAAGAGCACGCCTCATAAATTTAATTATCGTTTGCCTAGCCAAATTTCAATTTTGTCACAAATAAGAAAGGAAGAAAATTAAATGGCAAAAAATGATATTCCCAAAAGCATAAGATGTTCATTTTGTGGAAAAGCACAAGAAAATGTAAGAAAAATAGTAGCAGGACCAGGAGTATATATATGTGACGAGTGTGTAGACCTTTGTACAAGCATAATAGAGCAAGAAATGTACGAAGACGAAAAAGCAGGATACACACTAAACGAACTAAATAATGTACCAAGTCCAAAAGAAATAAAACAAATATTAGACGATTATGTAATAGGCCAAGATGATGCAAAAAGAACATTATCAGTAGCTGTTTACAATCATTATAAAAGAATAGCACACGAAGAAAATGCTAATAAAGATGATATAGAAATACAAAAAAGTAATATCTTGCTATTAGGACCAACAGGTTGTGGAAAAACACTACTTGCAAGAACCTTAGCAAAAATACTAAATGTACCATTTGCAATAGCAGATGCAACAACACTAACAGAAGCAGGTTATGTTGGGGAAGATGTGGAAAACATCTTACTAAAACTAATCCAAGCAGCAGACGGAGATATACAAAAAGCAGAAAAAGGAATTATATATATTGATGAGATTGATAAAATAACAAGAAAATCTGAAAATCCATCAATAACAAGAGATGTTAGTGGAGAAGGTGTGCAACAAGCCTTACTAAAAATTATAGAAGGAACAATTGCATCAGTACCACCACAAGGTGGAAGAAAACATCCAAATCAAGAACTAATACAAATAAATACTGAAAATATCTTAATAATATGTGGTGGAGCATTCGAAGGCTTAGAAAACATAATAAAAGATAGAACAGGTGAAAAAGCAATAGGATTTGGAAAACAAGTAAAAACTAAAAAAGATTTAGAACAATTTGAAGTATTTAAAGAACTACTACCACAAGACTTACTAAAATTTGGATTAATACCAGAGTTTATAGGAAGATTGCCAATAATAGCAACTTTAAAAGAACTTGACAAACAAGCATTAATTAAAATTTTAGTAGAACCAAAAAATTCTTTAGTAAAACAATATCAAAAATTATTTGAAATAGATGATGTAGAATTAGTATTTGAACCAGAGGCTTTGGAGGCAATTGTAGACAAGGCAATTGAAAGAAAAACTGGAGCTAGAGGACTTCGCTCAATTATTGAAGAAATAATGAGAGATATAATGTTTGAAATACCATCTAATCCAAATATAGAAAAATGTATTATTACAAGAGAAACAGTGGTAGAAAGCAAAGAACCAGAAATTGTTATTAATGAAAATAAACAACCTAAAGTTGTTAATGTTAAGAAAAAAAGACAAACTCCAAAGGGGCAAGAAAAAGAAACAGCATAATGATGAAAACAGCTCAAAAGAAATAACAAATATAATATAAAAAATCCAGCAGTTAAGCTGGATTTTTTGCTAGATTGAAAAGAATTAGTTAAATCTCTTCAACAATGAAAAACAATCAAGAAGAACTTTTCGGTAATGATTCCCACTTCCTTCGAAGATTAGAATCATCAATTTCTTCATCACTAGACAGAGGTACAGGTAAGTTGCCACGTTTGTAACCAGCCTGTCCTAAAGCGCTAAAAACGCTCCAATCCTTTGTGATATAGGTACTACTATCAATGTAAACAAATACGATAATGCCATTATTAGTATCATAATGACCAAGCTTTTCTTCAATGTTAGAATCGAAAAAATTGCTTGTAATAATAGGATAAAACGTATTTGTTAAACTGACAAACTTATTAGTAGCAGTTATTCCATCATCAGGCATTTTAAGACATCTATCTAAAACGTCTTTAGATAATGGATGAATACCATTAATTTCACAAAAGGTTAAGCAATCACTTTGGAATCTTTCTTTCTGAATCCGTTGTTCAGTAGTGTTTTTCATAAAAATATCCTCCAATCATAAAACAAATTATAGCACATTTTACATAAAATGTCAATATTTTGCGGCTTTTTACTTACCAGTTACTAATTCAACCATTTTCAAATAAAGTCAATTAAAACAAAATTTTTTGGGACTGTCCCAAAACGTCTGTGAACGAAACTTTTTTGGCCTGTCCCAAAAAATCTATTGAAACTAAAAAGTTATTATGATAGAATAAAAAACAGTCAAAGTGAAATGCTAAAATGGGAGGAAAACAATGAAAAAAATGTTTATAATAATAGCAATTTTAGCAACAATATTTGTAGGAATGATTATATACAAAAAGACAGCAGTAGGAGCAAAAGATAATATAAACATACAAGAAATTGAAAAAATAGAAGAATATATATCAAAAATATATATGTGGCAAGAAGTAACAAACGAAGCATTGCCAGTATTTGAAGATATTAACCAAGCACCAGAAATATGGGTATGGGAAGTAATAAATCAAAATTTAGAAAATTACGAAATAACATATGAAGAAATAGAACAAACCGCAAAGAACATATTTGGGCAAGAGTTTACAAAGACATTTCCAAAAGAGGGAAGCGAGACAATAAAATATAATGAAGAAATTCAAATGTATTACACAACGGGAATGGGACTAGATGAAGATTCCGATACATTTTTATTAAATGACATTAAAAAAACAAAAGAAGGGTATGAAGTGGAAATTGTAGAATACTTAGAAAACTATTCAGAAGAACAAAGTGTAATAATAAAAAATCTTGATAATGAAGAAATAGGTAGAGTTGGAATAAATGATAGTGAAACCAAAATGCAAGAAATTGTAAAAGCCAATATTGACAGATTTAGCAAGAAAAAAATATATCTAAAAAGTGAAAAAGACACACTAATAGTGCAAAAAGTGGAAAACAAATAAAGGCAATAATAGAAACCAACAAAACTTAGAAATGTGAAGAAAAATAGGAGAAACAGATGTTAAAAGAATTAGAACAATGCACAATATGTCCACACAAATGTAAAATAAATAGAAACGAAAATCAAATAGGAAGATGTAAAGCAAAAGATACAGTAAAAATAGCACTATACTCAACACATGATTTTGAAGAACCATGTATTAGTGGAGAAAAAGGCTCAGGAACTGTGTTTTTTTCTAATTGTAACTTAAATTGTGTATACTGCCAAAACTATGAAATTAGTCAATTAGGAAAAGGCAAAGAAATAACAATAGAAGAACTAGCAGATATATTTTTAAAACAACAAGAAAAAGATGTAGAAAATATCAATTTAGTGACACCTACAAGTTATGTGCCACAAATAATAGAAGCAATAAAAATAGCAAGAGCAAGAGGGTTAAAACTTCCAATAGTCTATAATACAAACTCATATGAGAATATTGAAACCTTAAAAATGTTAGAGGGATATGTGGATATTTATTTGCCAGATTTAAAATATGCAAATAATGAGCTCGCAAAAAGATATTCTAAAATAGACAATTATTTTGAAATTGCTACACAAGCAATAAAGGAAATGATAAGACAGGTTGGAGAAACAAAACTAGATGAACGTGGAATGATGAGGAAAGGTGTGCTTATAAGACATTTGGTTTTACCAAATAATATAGAAAATAGTAAAAAGGTATTAAAGTGGATAAGAGAAAATTTACCCAAAAGTACTTATATAAGCATTATGGCTCAGTATTTTCCAACATATAAAGCAAAGGAAATGACTGATTTAAATAGAAAATTAACCAAAGATGAATGGAGTGAAATAGAAGATTATATTGATGAACTTGAAATAGAGAATGGTTATATTCAAGAATTAGGCGAGCATGAAGAGGAATATGTGCCAAAGTGGGATTTGAGCGAATAAGATAAAACATTTTGAATTTAGGAATGAATTCAGGATGTTTTTTTATGCAATAAATACAAGATAAAGAGCAACCTATTGACATAAAACAAACACTAGAAATACAATAGGATAAACAAAAGAAAGGTGTGGAAAAGATGAAAAATAAAGGAATAACATTAATATCGTTAGTAATAACAATAATAATTTTATTAATCTTGGCACGGAGTAACAATAGCAACATTAACAGGGGACAATGGAATAATAGGGAAAGCTCGGAGAGGCAAAATTCAAAACAGAATTATCAGCAGTTGCAGAAGAATACGATTTATACTTAGTGCAAAGGCTCTCAGAAGACAGAAACTTTCAAGAAGGCGCGCTATATGCAGGAAAAAAAGCATTAATATATGACTCTGTGCAAGAAGAAGGAAATATATATACAGTTTTAAAAAACTCAAGCAAAAAATATGTAGATAATTTTGAAGTAATTAGAGGAGAATTATTTTACTTTGCTCAAAATGACCAAGAGAAAGAATGGGCAAAAGAAATAGGAATAAAAGTAAGCCCATATATAATAATAGACGGAGAACTAATGTCATCAAATACAAACTTAGATTTAATGGACAAAGCAACAGGAACAATAACAATCCCACAAAATGTAACAAAAATAGGTGATGGAGCATTTAGAGATTTAGAAGGTTTACGAAGTATAGTAATTCCAGGAACAGTAAAAGAGATAGGAGACCATGCATTTTCAGGAAATCCAACACTTGAAAATGTGGTAATGGAGGAAGGTGTTGAAAAGATAGGTGCTTATGCGTTTCAACATTGTACAGCATTAAAAACAATAAAAATAGCAGATAGTGTGTCAGAGATAGGTAGCACTTGTTTTGGAAACTGTACAGCACTAGTAGAAATTAACTTTCCAAAATCATTAAAGACAATACCATATAGAATGTTAAGCACATGTGGAGCTTTAAAAGAATTAGAAATACCAGAAGGAATAACATTTATAAGTGATGGTGCATTTGAAAGCTGTGCTAATCTAACAAAAGTAACTATACCATCAACAGTAACAACTATATATGGAAGTGCATTTCAAAACACAAACAAATTAACTAGCATAGACATATCACCTGATAATAAAAATTATACTTTTTCTAATAGTTCGCTAATGTCAAGAGATGGTAAAAATTTGTATTATATTGTATCAAATACATCTGAAATAAATATACCTGAAACAGTAGAGACAATAGAAAATGGAGCTTTAAGCGGATACTCAAGAACAGCAGTGTTGAATATTTCTAAAAATGTAAAAAACATTATTACATCTTTTAGCGGAAATATAACTAAAATAAATGTTGCAGAAGAAAACTTATATTTTAAAAGCGACAATGGAAATTTATATGATAAAGATATGACATTGCTTATTAAATATACACAAAATCAAAAAGCATTTGTAATACCAGATACTGTAACAAGAATAAAATTATATGCATTTTGGGGAGAGGGAAATTTATCTCAACTTACATTATCTGCAAATTTAGAAACACTAGATGATTTTTCTTTTGCTGGAACTAGGATTTCACAACTAGAATTAGGAGATAAAGTATTATCTTTAAGATCAGTTTCATTTGATGGAATGTCTATTAATGTAACAATATCCAATGGAAATCCAAATTTTAAAACAGAAGATGGAACATTAATTTTGAGTAAAGATGGAAAAAGCTTGGTAGCTATAACTAAAGACTTAGCAACGTATAATATACCAAATTCAGTGCAAGTAATAGGGAATTTGGCATTTTATAATAGGAAAAATTTAAAAGAATTAACAATTCCAACAAATGTAAAAGAAATTTCAGAAGGTGCATTTGATGCGGCAACAAATCTACAAAAAATAACAATACCATCAACCATAGAAAAAATAGCTGAAAATGCATTTAGTAGGTGTAACAGTTTACAAGAAATAATAATAGATAAAAAAGAAGGAGAGATATCAGGAGCTCCTTGGAGTTGCCCATATGGATTAAGAGCAGTCTTTTGGAAAAAATAATGTTTTTGGTGCCATTGGGGACGGACCTTTTTGGCAGAAATCTGCCACAGAGAACCGTCCCTGTTGGCATGGGCTTTGTCAAAAATTGTCGAATTTTGCGATGAAAAGTTGGAGAAAATTGAATAAAAATATTGAAAAAGTATATAAAATCTGATATAGTACAAAAGTGCTAGCACAGAATTTATATACTTTTATAAATTCTTTAAAATCAAAAATTTTATAAAAATTTAAAAAAGCTTAATTTTATAAGCTGAAATATTTAATTAGAATATTTAATTCAAGATTAATTCTTAAAAATTTCAAAAAAACAAGAAAACAGAAGAAAAAGAAAGATAGAAAGACTAAATATAAAAACACGTGTTGTTTTACTGAAAAATAAAGGTTGACTTTAAAGTAAAAACAAAGTAAAATGGAAAGGAGTAGAACAATAGAAGAATATAATGAGCAAAAAAAGGTAAATAATCCACATGACAAAATATTTAGAATGATATTAGAAGATAAAACACAAGTTGCTGAATTAATAAATAGATGTTTGAAGTTAAAAGACAAAATAAAGCCCAAAAACTTAGAAATATATAACAGTAGTTTTATAGACCAAAAGTTTAGCAACCAAGAATGTGACATAGTGTATAAAAAGAAAGGGCAACAAGTTTTCTTTTTAATAGAACATCAAAGTAAAATAGATTATTCAATGCCAAAAAGAATACTAAAATATCAAATAGCAATAATGGAAATGTCGATGAAAAACAAAAAGATAATAAAAAAGAATGAAAAGTTGCCATTAGTAATACCAATTGTAATATACACAGGAACAGGAAAGTGGAATGTTGCAAAACATATAAAAGACTGCCGAGAGCAACTAGAAGGCTTAGACAATATGGATTTAGGTAGTTATGTAGTATTAGACAGTAATGAGTATACAAAACAAGAACTGTTACAAGACAAGTTATTTATATTAAAAATGATGGCACTTGAGAAAACAAAAAATCCTGATGAACTGTATGATAATTTAGAAAAGATAACTCAAAAGAAAATAGAAAAGATAAATAGAGATATTTTAATACGAGTTATTAAATACATATATAATGAAACATTAGGAGAAGAAAAGGCAAAAGATATAATTAATGGTGTTAAGATAGATTTTGGACACGAAAGCGTAGAGATGTTATAATAGTTTTATACGCTTAGGAAGGAGTGTTCAAAGTGGCAAAAAATAAGAGTTATGACGAAGAATTTAAAAAGATGATAGTTG